>Ga0310834_100025_pt1 | contig 454925 bp, 421 predicted proteins | sample SM_ome_2_FD_201314 | JGI IMG/M metagenome (GOLD analysis project Ga0310834, IMG submission 201314) | Sorghum-adapted microbial communities enriched on stacked mutant (SM) sorghum from Joint BioEnergy Institute, Emeryville, California... ... | reverse complement strand
TCGAGGTCGACATGCACAGACTCCACGACGACACCGTCGAGTCCAAGCAGCAGGGAACCACTAGTCTGGGGCAAGCTCGCGGCCTTTGCTTCTGGATGCGTCAAGAACACCCAGTTGACAAGGGCGCGAGCCCTCAATCAGTCACCGACACGATCCGAATCGGTCACACCAGACCCCTACCAACTCGGAAGAGCCCGAAATTGCGCGAAAACCTGATCGCCTGGCCGCGTGGACTGGAGGCTCGTTGCGATGAGGCCGAGTGGCCAGAGCAGCCGGCTCACACTTAGAAGCCGCTCTTAATCTGCGGAAACTGTGGTGCGCGATACTGGGATTGAAGTTGTCTGACTGCGGTTTCGCGATTGTGTCTCTGACCAGTGCAGAAAGCCTCTGAACTGGCGACACGGGGTACAGTATCGCTTGAGCCACGCGGAAGCAAGCGGAACATGCGGTAAGTTCATTGGGCACGTATTGGGCACGACTCGGGCGATACTGACCGTGCCCGCACCCGCCGACCGGATTGGGCACGATGGCCAGCAGCCGCCGCGACAAGCGCTCATTCGCGACCATCCGCAAGTTGCCTTCGGGCAGGTTCCAAGTCCGCTACACGGTCGATGGTGTCCGCTATACCGCGCCCTCGACGTTCGCCGCCCGGATCGACGCCGAGGCGTTCATCGTCGCCAAGCGCCGAGACATCGACCGACAGGTGTGGTCGGCAGAGGACGACGAGAAGCCCGCACCGATCACATTCGGTGCCTACAGCGCCAGATGGCTGGCTGAGCGTCAGGTCGCCGGCCGGCCGTTGAAGGCGCGGACCCGCGAGCACTATCAGTCTCTGCTCGACGATCACCTTCTTCCCGCCTTCGGTGCGCGCCAGGTCGCCGCGATCAAACCGAAGGACGTGCGCGACTGGTACTCGGCCACCCTCGTGGACCGGCCGACGCTCCGCTCGCACGCGTACTCGCTGCTGCGCACGATCATGAACAGCGCCGTCAACGACGAGATCATCGACGCCAACCCCTGCCGCATCACCGGAGCGGGTCGCGCCAAGCGTGTGAAGAAGATCAGGCCCGCATCGCTCGACGAGCTGGCGACGGCCACAAACGCGATGCCCGAGCGGCTGCGCCTGATGGTCACCTTGGCGTCGTGGTGTGCGCTGCGGTTCGGGGAGACGATCGAGCTGCGGCGTAAGGATGTGGACCTGGCCGAGGGAGTCATCCGCGTGCGCCGCGCCGCGGTGAGGACAAACGGCGGTCAGTTCGCGGTGACAACTCCGAAGTCCGATGCCGGAGTCCGCGACGTTGCGATTCCGCCGCACGTGCTGCCGCAGGTGGAGGACCACCTGGCGCGGTTCGTGGATCGCAGCCGTGATGCGCTGTTGTTCCCCTCGGAGGCCGGCGGCCATATCCAGCCGAGCACTCTCTATCGACACTGGTACAAAGCCCGTGCTGCGGCGGGCCGCGAAGACCTCCGGTGGCATGACCTTCGGCACTCGGGTGCGGTCCTGGCCGCCGCGACCGGCGCGAGCCTCGCTGAGCTGATGGCGCGGCTGGGGCACTCGACGCCACAGGCTGCGATGCGGTACCAGCACGCGGCGCAGGGGCGCGACAAAAAGATCGCAGCTTTGTTGTCCAAAATTGCGGAGAGCGGAGACGTAGGGTGACCAGTCGCTGGCCGGACTTCGTCGTGACCTGCGAGAAGCACAGGACCCCATACGTCGTCCAGAAGTTCAGATGGGTTGATTCGCAGGGTGTCTGGGTGCCAACTAAGAAGGGCCGCACGCGACAGACGGAGTTGCGCAACAACTCCAATGCTGAGTTCTGGCAGCACATCGAGGCCGGTGCGCCGCCTGACGGCAACATCCGCTTGCATTATGAAACACGTTGCACGGCAGCGAATGGCTGCACCAATAAGCTGCCCGCTGATGTCGATTCGCTGATGGATCTCTTCAAGTGGGTTGTCTTGGGTGTTCAGTACTGCGCCAAGGCCAGGGCCCATGGTCACGCTCCGAGTGAGGGTTGGGCCGCCGCGTACGCGGGACTGATCACTGACGCTACGGAGGGATCGATAACGGTGACGATCGGGAATCTGCGGGCAGGTCTCAGGCTGCGCAACACGCTGAACGGGAAGTAAACCCGCCTCTTGCGGAAGCTCATGGTATAAACTACAGACCAAGCGGCGGCCTTTGGCTGTCAGCTTCGAGGTAGTAAGCCGAATGCGGATTCGGGCAGCAGCTTTTTGATGCCCGAAAGGAATCCGCAGTGGCGTCACTTTCCAATCCCGGTCGAGTCGATCGTCAAGGTGCAGGCCGCGTCCGCCGTTACGGCAAGATCAGAGAGGCCGCCGAGTACCTCGGTGTTACCGAACGCACTATCAGGCAGATGATCGCCGACGGGCGCCTTACCGGCTACCGCAACGGCAAGCGTCTGGTCAGGGTCGATCTCAACGAGATCGACGCTGCAATGCAGCCCTTCGGGGGTGCTGCATGAGTACGAAACGAAGGGTGCCGGCCTCCCAACAAGGCCGGCGCCCTCGACACCACTCGAATGGCTGTAATTCTAGCGCGATTCACCGACCGCAGGACGGTTTCACGGCGCCGAGCGCCGAGGACCGCGCTGAAGCCGCACTGCTGGCCGAGGCAGTAGAACGCGGATTTCGCCTCGCCGTGCAGTGCAAACGGTGCGGGCAATGGTTGGTCGCTGAGCGATCCGTGGTGATGCACATGGGTCCGGTCTGCCGCACAAAGGGGGCCGGCCGATGAGTTCACAGCAGGTTTCTTTCTGGGCCGTCCACGAGTTTGTCGCTCCGATTCTTGAGCGCACGGGCACCTGGCCGATGGTCGGCACCCCCGAATGGTGCTCGCTGCCGGTGGACCACCCGGCGAGGATCGCGGCGCTGTTCGACGCGGCGCGACATTGGGCGTTGCGCATCGAAACTGCGCAGCAGGCGCGCGCGGAAGCGGCGAAGGACGTTGCCCAAGCCGGGGATTGGGGCGCTTTCGCGCAACGCATCCGCAACGGGCGCGGCCCCGCGTACATCCCCCGACGGCATGAGGGGGTGGCGTAGGTGATCGACCGTTCAGATGAACTGCTCGACTGGTACGACCCCGACGGCGCCGAAGTGCTCGATGCTGTCGAGAAATTCGTCGCCCGGTTCGTGTCGTACCCGAGTGAGCACGCCCGTGTTGCGCACGTGTTGTGGATCGTTCATGCGTGGCTGATGGACTATTGGGAGTCCACACCGCGGATCGCGTTCCTGTCGCCCGAGCCGGGGTCTGGGAAGTCGAGGGCACTGGAGGTCACTGAGCCCCTGGTGCCCAGGCCGGTGCACGCGGTGAACACCACCCCGGCCTACCTGTTCCGCAAGGTGTCCGACGAGGCCGGCCCTCCGACCATCCTCTACGACGAGATCGACACGGTGTTCGGGCCAAAGGCCAAGGACAACGAAGACATTCGCGGGATGCTCAACGCCGGTCACCGCAAGGGCGCGATGGCCGGTCGGTGCGTGATGCGCGGCAAGGTTGTCGAGACCGAGGAGCTGCCGGCGTATTGCGCGGTCGCACTGGCTGGTCTCGATGATCTGCCCGACACGATCATGAGCCGCTCGGTCGTGGTTCGTATGCGTCGCCGGGCCCCCGGTGAGCACGTCGAGCCGTGGCGGCCGAGGGTCAATCATCCCGAGGCTTACGCGCTGCGGGACAGGATCGCCGCGTGGGTGGCCTCAGAGGCCGTCATCGACCGTTTGGCCGGTGACTACTGGCCCGAGATGCCCGAGCAGGTCACCGACCGTGACGCCGATGTTTGGGAAGCACTGCTCGCGGTGGCTGACCTGGCTGGTGGAGACTGGCCGCAGCGTGCCCGTGGAGCGGCTGTAGCACTTGTAGCGGCATCCCGGGAACGCCCGCCCAGTGTGGGTGTGCTGCTTCTGCGTGACATTCGGACTGCGTTCGCGGAGGCCGGGGCCGACGAGTTGACCACCGAGCGGCTGCTGGCTGCCCTGAATTCGATGGAGGAATCGCCGTGGTCGACCATTCGGCGTGGTGAACCGCTCGACAGTCGCGGCCTATCCCAACGCCTCGGCAAGTACGGCATCGGCTCCAAGCTCCACGTCGGTGGCCGGGGCTTGCGCGGCTACGCCAAAGCCCAGTTCCTCGACGCGTGGTCTCGGTACCTACCCGACGAATCCGCTACACCCGCTACACCCGCTATCTCCGCAGGTCACAGCCCTGATCTATTCGCTACAGGCAGAGCAGGTGGAGCAGATGATCTGCTCCACGACCCTGGCTCTGCTCCACAGGATTTCGACGAAACCGCAGGTCAGATGGCATGTGGAGCACGTGGAGCGGATGTAGCGGATAGATCGCAGGGCACCCCTGCATATCGCTGTGGGTGCGGTGTCGAACTCAAGCGTCCCGAGTCCGTGGCGCGCGGCTGCTGCGCCGAGTGCGCGCTGCTTGAGAAAGGGGTCTCCAATGCCTAACCGACCGCATACAGACCAACACGGCCGTGATCGCCTCGACGACGGCGCCGCCCTCCATGCCGTTCTGGCAGGCGACCCCGAAGACAAGGCGCCTGCCGCCGAACCGCTAGTCGCCCATGCTGTTGCTGTGCGCCGCCGAGGCAACGCGCGCATAGTCGAGGTGCTTTGTCCGCATTGCGCCCGGCGGCACGCCCACGCTTGGCCTTGGGGCGACACCGCGCCCGGGCATCGTGTCTCACATTGCGGCAGCGGCGGCTACTACATCCCCGCGCCCAGCATCGCGGGGGAAACCCGATGACTACTCGTCGCCGTTCCCGGAGGTCGGCGCGCGCAGCCGGGACGCGTTTTGAGCGCGAGATCACCCGTGCGCTCGCCGAGGCCCTCGACGATGACCGGATCGAGCGCCGCGCGCGCACCGGGGCGCGAGACCGCGGCGACATCACGGGGGTCCGCTTGGGAGACAAGAGGCTCGTTTTCGAATGCAAGGATTGCAGCCGGCTCGACCTCGCCGGGTGGGTCCGCGAGGCACGAATCGAAGCCCAAAACGACAGCGCGGCAGCAGCGTTCGTCATACATAAGCGGCGAGGAGTCGGCGACCCGCTAAGCCAGTACGTGACGTGCGAGCTGCGCGATCTCGTCGTGTTGCTCGCCGGTCGTCCCGTCGCGGAGGCGGACCAATGAGCGCGCGAATGGACTGGCTGGAGTTGCTGGCCCGGATCGTCCGCGGCATGCCGAACCTCGCAGACGCCGCTTGCCGTGGGCGTCACGAGTTGTTCGACGCCGATGAGAGCGCCGACCCGGACGAGGCGGCTGAGCGGCACGCCCGCGCAGTCGCGCTGTGCCAGCGTTGCCCGGCACTTGCCGAGTGCCGCTCCTGGGTGGATAACCTGCCGCCGCCGCGCCGACCCTCGGGTGTAGTAGCCGGGCGCCTGCCCGACGGGACAGGCCAGCGGGGCGTGGCATGACCACCGAGCCGAAAGCCCGTGCCGCCCGCGGCTGGCGCCGTCCCCTGCCTGGGGTGTTCCCGGCCCGCCAGGTTCGGTCGGTGGGGCCGCTGCGCCGCTGCACCAAGTGTTCTGAAGCCGCTGGAGGGCTGTGAGCGCGCGCGCTGCGCATTCTGCAACAACTGGCGCCGGCAACGGCGCGTGGTTGCGAAGCTGCGCGCCGCAGGCCGCCGCCAACGCGCCGAGCAGCGCGGTGCCCAGTGTGGCTGACCTGTCGGAGCTGGATCTGCGGCGACTGCGGTTCGCATTATTAGAGGCGACGCGCCGCCGCGTGCTCGACGGCTGGCCCGAACCCGCATGGGTGCCGGCGCTGGATCGCAAACTGCGCGCCATGATCGACGCCTCAATGTCCCGTAGCGGACATGGAAAAGCAAGCCGCGCGGGACAATTGAAATACGACGACCGGATCGGCGTTGCCGAAGCAGCCCAGCTGCTCGGGGTTTCGATCCGGCACGCGAGGCGGATAGCCAGCGACCTTGACGCCGAGCGGGTTTCGGGCCGCTGGGTGTTCCGCCGCCGCAACGTCGCCGAATACGCCAACGCGCGCAACGCCAACGGAGAAAACGACGATGACGACACCGACACCGACAGGCCTGGGCGCTGAGCCGGTGCTACCCGACGAGCGCGACCCACTCGAGCCGATCGTCAAATCCATCCGCGGATACGTGCTTTCGCGGAATGTGGAGTCCGGCCGCCGCATCCTCGAGGCAGGCGTCAAGCAGTATCTCTCGGGACTGAGCGACGAGCAATTCGCCGAACTCGTCGAAGAAACCCGCCCACCGCACGAGAAACCCGAAGAACCGGCCTACCCGGCGAGCTGGCGCGTCTCAATGCGAGACGACAAATAAGAAACCGCGAAAGGACCGCAACCAATGCCATTCTCGGAAACCAACGTTCGAGTGCTCGCCGCCGCCGTCAAGCAGGCCGGCGGCGAGCTGCCACCCACTCTGCGCAACCTACGCGAAGCGATTTGGGCGGTGCAGGGCGCGACTGGCAAACCGAACCGCGACCCCCTCGACCGCCTCGCCGACGACGCAGCCGCCGGAAAGCTAGACGCCCAAAAAGCGGAGCTGACCATCTCGAAGGCTGCCGCTCACGCAGCCGAACAGGCACACGTGCAACAGGCGCAGCAGATGGCGGCCGCCCGATTGTGCAAGCGATTTCGCACCGAACTCGTAAACGGCGGCGCCGACCAAATCCTCAACTCACTGCGCCCGATCTTCGACGAGCACGCAGAGGCGGTGCAGCGGATCGCCGCACTGATTCCGCCGGCGACGACAGCCGAACAGCTAGTCAGCGCAGGTACCCCCGAACAACTCGAGGCGTGGCGATCCATCGACCACCACGTTGCCGCGCTCGACCAGATCGCTCGAGTCGCCGACGAATTCACCCACCACAGTGCCGCGCAGGTCATAGCTCCCCCGAAAGGATTCAGCAGCCAACCGCACGGCTACGCCGCGATCAACGGGTTCGTGCTGTTCTGCGTCGCGGATTCCCTAAATCCCTGGCGCGCCGCAGATATCGACAACAAACCGCACCGCGGCTCACGCTGGTTCGGCGCAGCGAATCACCTGCAACTACGCACCGTCGACGAAGCGCGCGAACGACTGCGCAGGTGGTGCGAAGAAACCTGGGACGCCATGGAGCGCTCTCGCGGAAAGACCTACCGTGGCGACACCGAAGTTATCCGCACAAACCCGTTCCGGCTCGCGGAAGAACCTGCACAAGCGGGCGCGTGATTAGCCATCGCGAGTCCTGCGCGCCGCCGTCGCGGTCCTCCGGCGCGCAACGCCTCGGGCCGGGGCACCGGTAGGTCTTGGGTGCTGAACCCGCCTGGTCCCCGGTCCGAGGCACCCCCACACCCACTTTGCTAGCAAATCGCACACCTGTTCGAACCGTTTCGAGGCGCAACCAGGCACAGCACCACAGCGGCAAACCCGCACAAGCCTCTGACTTGCGGAAATGGGGTGGGGGCAAACCCGAAACCGGCCCGGCCCGCACCGGACGTCGTAGGCGGACAGAGGGGGAGCCGGGATTTTTTCCCCTAACTTATTTGCTGGCGAATGTGTTTTCACCCTGGTGCGGCGACGGTGCGGAGGGCTGGCAACGCTTCTTAGCTAGCCGAGAGTAGTTTGTCGGGTAGTCGCGCTAATGTCGCCGGTATGAGTCTGGGGGACCTCACGGTGTCGGCGGTCGAGTCGGCGATCAGCGAGTTCGATCGAATTGGTCGGGATGCGTTCCTCGCGAAGTACGGTTTCGGGCCTGCGCAGGACTTCTTTATCGTGCAGGACGGCAAGTCCTACGACTCAAAGGCAATCGCGGGCGCGGCTCACGGCTACCTTCCGGGTGCAGAGCCGCTCAGGGCCGATGAGTTCAGCGGTGGCGAGGCTACGGTCGTTCGGAGGCTGCGCCTCCTCGGTTTCCGGGTACCGCCGAAGCGTTCACCCCCGTGGGTGAGAGATGAGGTGATCCTCGCGTGCGATCTCGTAGCGAAGAACGACTGGCACTACCTCACCTCCGAGGATCCCTCCGTCATCGAGCTTTCCGGCCTACTGCAACAGCTGCCAATTCACCCTCCCGAAGTTCGCAGCGATACTTTTCGCAACCCCAACGGCGTGGCCCGGAAAACGGTGGATATCGCGACTCATCACCCCGATTACCCCGGCCTCCCAACGAACGGCGGGGCGGTCGACAGAGAGGTGCTTGAAGACTTTCTCCGCGATCCCGAGCGGATGCATGCGGTTGCCGCCGAGATTCGAAGACTTGCCCGGGATGATCAACTTTCACGAGAGGTTGCCATCCCTGTTGACGAGGAGGATGACGGGGTTCGAGAGGGACGCCTGTTGCAGCGCAGGCACTTCGTGAGGGAGCGCGACAGGAAGCTCCGCCAAAAGAAGATCGCAGATTTTCTGAAAACCCACCCTCGCGTGTTCTGCGAGATTTGCGAGTTCGACTTCGAAGAGACCTATGGGGATCGAGGCAAGGACTTCATTGAGGTGCATCACAAGCTTCCGCTGCACGCGTCTGGGGAGACGAAGACGAGGCCGAAAGATCTGATTCTGGTTTGTTCGAATTGCCACCGGATGATCCATCGCAGCGTGCCGTGGTTGCAGCCGGAGGAGCTGGCGGCAGCGCTGAAGTCAAAGTAGCGACGTGGGTCGGGCTGCCGGATCGGGCCGGCGACTGGCCTCCAGAAGAGTCTTCCAGGGATAGCACTGTCCGTGAAAACCACACGTTGTGTCCTGTCGTTGTGGTGGCGCAGACGTGGCTCCGATTGGGCCATTCGGGAGTTCGGGCATCTTGTGGACTGCAACTCTTTTGGGTGGGATTTGGAGTCGCGCCCCGCAACGTTCACCATGGTTTGTTGAGTTTGTGTCCCGATAGGGTTATTCTTGAATGAGGTTGGGCACTTGAGTGCCGGTCGCGGATCGCCAGCGGTGCTGCCACCGCTCTCCCTTCAGGGATCGGCCCGCGGCGGTACTCAAGTGCCCGGCTTTTCTGGACATCCATCGCACGGAAACCAGGGCATTTCACAAGTTAGGCGTTTATTGGGCATCGACATGATTCCCAGCGGTATCGCGCAGTCCTCGCTATTGCGAATCTTGCTCCAGATGCTGAGCAGGTAGCTCGACTCGGTGTAGTTGAACTCGCCAGCAGGCCAGATGGCTGCCTTTAGAAAGCCGCCGAATAAGTCAGCGGCCTGGCTCTCAAGGTAACGGTCGGCGGATACCCACCGAAGCGATTGCTCCATGTGGAAAGGCACACGCGGGTCCCGTTGCGCCTGGGTGCGGATGTAAGTTTCCGTTGCTCTGTGGTCGTGTCGTCGCACGTGACTGAATCTGGTCCAGAGTTGTGCGTTGGCGCCCTGCCAGTTCCTTGCGGCCCAGACGACCGACTTGTAGGTCATGTAGGCAACGTAATTGTAGAACCGCACGGTATCGGCGCCACGCCCCCTGCTCCTTATAGGAGCGGTGGGGGGCGTGATCGCCTGCGCGCGAACGGTTGCGTGATCGCCGCGTGATCGCGTGACCAGCGCATTTGCGGGGACCCGTGATCGGCGTGGTCGGTGCGTGATCGGTTCCGTGATCGAAAACCAGCGTGATCGCTCTACCTGCGGTTTTGCAATTCGCGTGATCGGTGCGTGATCGGTTCCGTGATCGGCTCATGACGCGAACCAGGTGGTCGGTGTGCCGCCTCGCGCGCCACCCTTGGAGCCGTCTAGGCGCGTCAGTTTTCCCGCCTCGACGAGCCTGTCGAGGGTGCGACGGGCTTTCTCGCGGGCCGCCGACCGCGCTCGCCCGTTGAGCTGCTTATCCGGGTTCTGCGCAGTTATGAAATCATCGAGCGTGAGTCCAGCGGGTCCGGCAGAGCGTGCCAACGCCACGGGGTCCACTTCGTGGTGCACGCTGATCTCGCCGCGCTCCTGGTCGTGGAGTAGCTGCCAGGGGCCGACTTCCTCGGCGGGCTGCCGCACGTGCCGGAAGCCGATCACGGGGTCGCCGGGGTCGCCGCTGACCGTGTTCTCACGGCCCCGTGCGCAATCTCTGTACTTCGGGACCGCACCCGGCATAACCCACGACGCCGCCGCGTTCGGTGCCATGCGAGAGAGCGCCCACAACGGCCTGAATCCGCGCCTCGCCTGGTGGGAGTGGTGCGCACCCTGGGACCACGACGCAGACGATCAGGAGATGTGGGTGAGGGTCAATCCCGCCGTTGCTGCCGGCCGTGTCCCGCTCCAGGCCATCGTCGACGACCGAGCCATCCTTCCCGTCGAGCAATTCCGCGCCGAACGGCTGTCGATGTGGCCGCCCGCCGGCACTCGCCACGTCCCGATCATCAGCGAAACCGAGTGGGAGCGCCTCGGGGCTGACGGCTCCACCTCGACACCAACCGCCCTCGCTGTCGACATGTCGCACTCGCTGCACATCTCGGTGGCCGCCTGCTGGCTGCGCGACGACCACGCGCACGTCGAGGAGGTCTGGGCCGGGACCGACGTAGCCTCCGCCGTGCAGTGGATCGCCCAGGCCACCGAGGACGACAACATCGAGGTGGTCATTGCCACGCTCAACGGTGAGTCGTAGGCCGTGCTCTGAGGCGAAGTCGAGGAGCCATTGCCGTGCGTCGCGGGGTGTGTCGGCGGTGTGCTCGACGGTCTCACCGGTGGCTACGGCCGTGAGCTGCACGGTGAGTCTGGTATCACGCACAAGTTCGGACGGTAGCCCCGGCCACCGACACCCGGCAAAAAGGAGGGGGGAGTCGCATTTGCTTGTGGGCAGGTGGCTGACAAGCGGACGCCCTACGGGCGGCTGTGGCTTGACCCCGCTCCCCAAACGACCCCCGGACCGCGCCGCGCTAAACCGGATCGCGCCCACGACTTGTAGACCGCCCGGATTCCGGGCAGTCTTTCGTGTGGGTCGGCCACCGGAGTTGATCAGGCCCTCGGTGGTCGGCCCGCCGGCCGTTCGGCGGGACTATGGCAACGGCGCGCTGCTGGTTAACGTCGGGCGAGCGCAGAAGACGACGGAAGTGCGTTCTAGGCCTGGCGGGACTGGATCGCCTCGAGCTTGTCGGCAGCCTCCAGCAGCTGCGCGGCCAGCTCGCGCGCCTCAGCGCCTGTCAGCTGGGCGCCGAGGTCGGCGAATACCGTGATCTTCGGGGGAGTGACCTCGCCGGTCGAGGTCTGTCGGCCGTCGACCGCCAGGCCGACACCGCCGACGCTCGGGAATTCGCGCCACACGACGGCGCGCGACCACTCTCCGGATTCGTCACGGCTCCAGCTGCCGTCAGTCTCGGCACCGGCCGGCACCGGCACGTCGGCGAACCGGGCGATCACCAGGTTGTGCACGGCCTCGTCGCGCGCGGCCTCTAGCAGCTCGGCCCGCACATCCACATGGGGTGGGTGCGCTGCCGTCGACCGCTCAAGTCGCTCCAACGCGGCGATCTGCCGCGTCGTGAGCTGGTCGGCCAGGTCACGCCACGTGGCGCTCACAGCGCACCACCGGGGAAGTCGTTTCGGGCGTGCCGTTTCACGGTGCGCCAGAACGTGCCGACGTCGACGCGCAGCCGGTAGCCCTCGCTGTAGTCGCCGAGCACCGCGTCAGCGATGGCATCGACGTCGTAGGCCGTGCGGGCGTCGGTGACCTCGCCGCTGGCCTCGATGGGGTCGATGATCTCGCGCTGGATCGCCTCGGCGCGGGTGGTGTAGGTGCGTGTGGCTGACTCGGTGGTCATAGCTGGCCCTCTCGCGTAGCAATCGCGAGTCGCAGCCCTTCAGACCAGTTGGGCACGTATTGGGCATGAGCCCGGGTCAGACTCTCAAAAACCTGCTCTGACCTGCGGTAATGCTGGTGCGCGATACTGGGATTGAACCAGTGACCTCTTCCGTGTCAGGGAAGCGCTCTCCCACTGAGCTAATCGCGCCTGCTACTTCGATTGAGGTGGAGACGGGAATCGAACCCGTGTGCACGGCTTTGCAGGCCGTTGCCTCACCACTCGGCCACTCCACCGCGGAGGGTTGACGCCGTTCACCTTCGAGCGGATGACGGGATTCGAACCCGCGACCCTCACCTTGGCAAGGTGATGCGCTACCAACTGCGCTACATCCGCGTGCTTCCGAACGTCGTTGCCGTCCGTCGCGATGCACGACGATAGTCCAACGAGGCGTAGCTGCACAAATCGCGAAGTAGCGCGCGTCGCGGCGCGGGCTCGCGGGGCCGCAGACGCCCGATCGCGCCGCCGAGCCGCGGCGACGTCCGGGGCCGGCGGGTTCGGTGTCGAGCGGCCACACTGGATGTGACCGAGCCAACGACCAGAGCGATTCGGGTCCCGGCCCGCCGTCGTGCTAATCTTCGACGTCGTTCGATCGATTACCGATCGAGCTTTCGGGTCTCGTAGCTCAGCGGGAGAGCGTCCGCCTCACACGCGGAAGGTCACTGGTTCGATCCCAGTCGGGACCACAACAACCCCCTCGACGCAGGGGTTTTCCTGATTCCGGGCATGCCGCAGAACGTCGGCGTTGCCGGGCCGGCCGGCAGCCAACCGATTCCGCCTCGGCGTGACAACTGTGCGTCGTGTTGACAACAGTTGGATAACTCACGAATTGTCGTCCGCGAAAAAATCAAGATCACCCTTGTGCTGTACCCAACAGCGCGCGCACCCGGTTGCCGAACACCGAGTGCCAACTACTGGAGGTGCAGCATGGTGTGGACGACGAAGAGTCCTAAGAAGAGCCTGTTCGTGGTCACGATGGGCGCGACGGGGCTGCTCTTCGCCAGTCCTCTCCTGAGCCCGTGGACGGGTCCTCGCGCGGTCGCCCAGCCGACCCGCGGCGGGGTGCCGTGCCTGAGCATGATTCAGCAGATCGCCACGCAGCCGGGCACCATCCCGCAGGCGCTGCAGCACGCGGCGACGTCCATCACCACCGGCACCCCGCCGGCGGCCCTGCCAGTGGTCGTTCCGCCCGCTACCGACGTCGGCGTTGCCGCCCCGCCGATCCCGCCGACCCCGCCGGCCGGGGTCGTCGACACCGCCGCGGGTGCGCTGCCGCCGGCGCCCGGCGCGCCCGGTGCCCCGATCGGCGTGCCGGGCGCACTCGGTGTCCCGCCCGGACCCGGCGCCCCGGGCACCGGGATCTTCAACCCGGTCGAACTGCTCATCCCGCCCGCTCCGCCCGGGCCCGGCGCACCGCTGGCCGACATGGCCGGTGTGGCGACCCCGCCGACACCGCCCGCACCGGGGCTTCCGTTGGTCGGGCCGGCCGCCGGAGCCACCCCACCCGGGCCGCCCGGGCCGGGCGCACCGATCGCCAACGCGGCCGGTGTCGCCACACCGCCGAGCGACTCGGCCCGCCACGACCGCGACTCCGACGAGGTGCGCACCGAGGCCGGGCAACTGCCGCCCGGCGCGGGCGTCCCCGGCGGCGGCACCAACCCCAACCCGTCACTGGTCGACCTGGTCATCGGCGACGCCGTCGGCGCGCTGACCAACCCGACCCCGCGCACCCCGCCGTCGGCCGCCGCCGTCGGCGCTCCGGTCGCGACACCGCCCACGCCGCCCAGCCCACCGGCCGCCGCGGGATCGGCGGTCGAGGCCGTCACCCCGCCCGCCCCGCCCGGGCCCGGCGTGCCGGCCGCGGCCCCGGTCGAGGGCGCGACACCCCCTGCCCCGCCCGCGCCCGGCGCGGTGATCGAGGACTCCGCCGGCGTCGTCACACCGCCGACACCGCCGACACCGCCGGCCGATGGCGCGGCGGCCATCGAAACCTTCAGCCCGCCCGCCCCGCCCGCACCCGGCGCCCCGGTCGAGAGCGCGGTCGACGCCGCCACCCCGCCGGAACCCGGCGCACCCGGCACCTCGGCCGGGGGATCGACCGGCGGGGAGCTCCCACCGGCGCCGCCGACCCCCGGCGGGTCCACCACGACGGCGATCGAGACGTTCTCCCCGCCGGTGCCGCCCACCCCGGGCACCGAAACGGTCACCACGCTCGAACAGGTCACCCCGCCCATCCCGGGGCCGCCGTCGATGGTTCCGGAGATCGAGTGGGTGCAGACCCCCGGCATCGACCTGCCCTCGATCCCCGGCCCGCCGCTGCAGAACGGGGCCGACATCGCGCTGCAACCGCCCCCGGTGTCGTCGGCGCCCGTCGATGTCGCCGCCGAGGTGTCCACACCACCGGTGCCGGTGAATCCTCCTGCGCCGGTTGAGGTCTCGGTCACCGACGCCACTTCGGCGGAAGTGGCGCTGCCGCCCGCCCCGGTGGAGGTGGGCGTGGACGCGGGTCTGCCGCCCGCGCCGCCGGCGCCCGGCGCGCCGATCGACCTGGCCGCCGGAATCGGCACCCCGCCGGTCCCGCCGGCCCCGGGCGCGCCGGCCACCGAGGGGATAGAGGCCGCGGTCCCGCCGGCCCCGCCCGCCCCCGGTGGGCCGGTGGAGGTTCCGGTGGAGGTGTTCACGCCCCCGGCCCCGCCCGTACCGGGTGGTCCGGCCGAGGTCCCCGTCGAGGTGTTCACCCCGCCCGCACCGCCCGCGCCCGCCGCGCCGGTCGACACCGCCGCGGCAGGCGCGACACCCCCGGCACCGCCGGCGCCCGCGGCGCCGGTCGACGTTGCGGCCGCCACCGCCACGCCACCCGGACCGCCCACGGCCGGCGACGGTGACCATGCCGGTGCCGAAGTGGCCGCACACCCCGACCAGGCCGGCCCCGCCGACGGCGGTGGTGCCGGCGAGGGCGCAGAACCCCTGGCTGCGACCGGGAATACCGCCGACGAGGCGGCGGAGTCTCTCGACATCGGCCCGGCCGCCACACCCCCGACCCCGCCCGATGCGGCCGGAGATGCCGCGGCCGGGGCCACACCGCCGGCCCCGCCGGCGCCGGGTGCGGAGGTCGACACCGCGGCCGGGGCCACACCGCCGGCCCCGCCGGCGCCGGGTGCGGAGGTCGACACCGCGGCGGCCACGGTCACCCCGCCGGCCCCGCCGGCGCCGGGTGCGGAGGTCGACACCGCGGCGGCCACGGTCACCCCGCCGGCGCCGGGCACACCCGGCGGCACCGTCGCCGTCCCGGGACAGAACGGGACCCCGCCCACCCCCGGCGCGCCGGGCACCTCGGCCGACACCAACGTCACCGCCGCGACGCCGCCGACCGGCCGGACCGGCCCGCAGGACCTGACCCTGCGTAACCTGATGACGCCGCCGGGCCTGCTGCGCACCACCCAGGGCGCGGTGTCGTCGGTGACCGGGGTGCTGCCGCCCGCGCCGGCGCCGGCGCCCGGCGCATCGGGCAGCCTGGCCGCCGGGATTCCGGCGGGCGACCCGGTGACCGGGCCGATCGCCACCGGCATCTCGAACCTGGTGGCCCCGCCGGCGCTGGCCCTGCCCGACATCCCGGGGCTGCCGGTGCCGCTGCCCAACGGCATCCCGATGCCCACCGACCTGATCTGCGAGGGCACCGACTGGTCGACGTCGCGCACACCCGCCGCCGAAATCCCCGCACCCGCCGGTGACCGGCGCGACCGCTGGGAGGACTGAGCCGTCCGACCCGCTAAACCGGCCGCACCGCAGGCAACCGGGCCAATTACGGTGGTCGGGTGAGCATCGACCAACCCGCGGAGGCCCAGCAGGGCGGCGGCTTCAACCCGCCGGTGCCGACCACCCGGGGCGGCCCCGACTACGGGCGGTTCATCGACGCCGTGCGCACCCTGCAGGATCACGCCCGCGCGGCCGACGCCCCCGACGAGGTGATCAGCGAGGCGGCCGACCTCATCGAGAAGGTCTCGCAGCTGCTCGCCCCGTACTACGCCGACGAGTGGAGCTCGCCGTCCGGTCGGCGCTTCGACCTGCCCAACCGCGGCAACCTGCTGCTGATCCCGTCGGAGCTGACCGAGACCCCCGACGGACGCATCGAGGGCACCGTGCGGTTCCAGCGCTTCCACCTCGGCCGCAACGGCGCCGCACACGGCGGGGCGGTGTCGCTGCTGTTCGACTCGCTGCTCGGCTTCACCGCGTTCACGCTGTCCGGCAGCCGCGGCCAGCGCACCGCGTTCCTGCACGTCGACTACCGCAACATCACCCCCATCGAGAAGGACCTGCAGGTCGACGCGACCCTGGACCGTATGGAGGGCCGCAAGATCTTCGTGTCGGGCCGGCTGCGCGACGGCGACACGCTGCTCGCCGAGGCCAACGCCCTGTTCGTGAAGCTGCTGCCGGGACAGCCGTGACCGACGACGCCGGCAGGCTGCGCCGCTGGCGGAACACGCTGCGCCGGCGACCGGTCGCGAACGCCGTCTACCGGGCCGCGGTCGGCGTAATCGGTGGGGTAGTGCTGCTCGTCGGGATCATCGCCATCCCGTATCCGGGGCCGGGTTGGGCGATCGTGTTCGCCGGACTGGCGATCCTGGCCACCGAGTTCGACGTGGCCAAGCGGGTGCTGCAGTGGGCGCGGGTGCGCTACGACCTGGCGATGGCGTGGTTCGCGCGCCAGCACATCGCGATCCAGGCGATCGGTGCGGCCTGCACCGGAGCCGTCGTGGTGCTGACCCTGTGGGTGCTCGGCGCGATCGGCTGGACCGCCGGCCTGTTCGGCGTCGACTGGGGCTGGCTGAAGAGTCCCATTGGCTTGGGGTCCTGACCACCCGCCCCGATAGCATGGGTCGCGTCCCCAGAAAGAGCTTCACCAGCGTTGACAGACGGGAGAGTCATCAATGAGTGCCGCCGCCCAATCCGCCCCAGCAGCCCCGATCCGGGTCGCTGCCGGGACCACTGCGGGGGAGGCGGTCCGGCAGGCCGGACTGCCGGGTCGCGGCGACCCGGCGGCCATCGTGGTGGTCAAGGATCCCGACGGTCGGCTGCGTGATCTGTCCTGGGTGCCCGACACCGACGTCGAGGTGATCCCGGTGCCCGCCAACACCGAGGAGGGTCGCAGCGTCATCCGGCACTCCTGCGCGCACGTGCTCGCGCAGGCCGTGCAGGACATGTTCCCGGAGGCCAAGCTCGGCATCGGCCCGCCGATCACCGACGGCTTCTACTACGACTTCGACGTCGACCGGGCCTTCACCCCGGAGGATCTGGAGGCGCTGGAGAAGCGCATGCGCCAGATCATCAAGGAAGGCCAGCTGTTTCACCGGCGCGTCTACGAGTCCAAGGAGCAGGCCAAGGCGGAGCTGGCCAACGAGCCGTACAAGCTCGAGCTCGTCGACGACAAGTCCGGCGACCCCGAGGTGATGGAGGTCGGCGGCGACGAGCTGACCGCCTACGACAACCTGAACCCGCGCACCAAGGAGCGGGTGTGGGGCGATCTGTGCCGCGGCCCGCACATCCCGACCACCAAGTACATCCCGGCGTTCAAGCTGACCCGCAGCTCGGCGGCGTACTGGCGCGGTGACCAGAACAACGCCAGCCTGCAGCGCATCTACGGCACCGCGTGGGAGTCGCAGGAGGCGCTGGACCGCTATCTGGAACTGCTGGAGGAGGCGCAGAAGCGCGACCACCGCAAGCTCGGCGTGGAGCTGGACCTGTTCAGCTTCCCCGACGAACTCGGTTCGGGCCTACCGGTTTTCCACCCCCGCGGCGGGATCGTGCGGCGGGAGTTGGAGGACTACTCGCGGCGCAAGCACATCGAGGCGGGCTACGAGTTCGTCAACACCCCGCACATCACCCGCGAACAGCTCTACATCACCTCCGGGCACCTGGAGTGGTACGCCGACGGCATGTTCCCGCCCATGCACATCGACGCCGAGTACAACGAGGACGGCTCGGTGCGCAAGCCGGGGCAGAACTACTACCTCAAGCCGATGAACTGCCCCATGCACCACCTCATCTACCGGTCGCGGGGGCGGTCGTACCGCGATCTGCCGTTGCGGCTGTTCGAGTTCGGCTCGGTGTACCGCTACGAGAAATCCGGTGTGGTGCACGGCCTGACCCGGGTGCGCGGCATGACCCAGGACGACGCGCACATCTACTGCACCCGCGAGCAGATGCGCGACGAGCTGGCCTCGATCCTGCGCTTCGTGCTCGACCTGCTCGCCGATTACGGCCTGGACGACTACTACCTGGAGCTGTCCACCAAGGACCCGGACAAGTACGTCGGCTCCGACGAGATCTGGGAGGAGGCCACCGAGGTGCTGCGCGAGGTCGGTGAGGCCTCCGGGCTGCACCTGGTGCCCGACCCCGGCGGCGCGGCGTTCTACGGCCCCAAGATCTCGGTGCAGGTCAAGGACGCGCTGGGCCGGCATTGGCAGATGTCGACGATCCAGCTCGACTTCAACATGCCCGAGCGGTTCGAGTTGGAGTACACCGCCGCCGACGGCACCCGCAAGCGCCCGGTGCTCATCCACCGCGCGCTGTTCGGCTCCATCGAACGGTTCTTCGGGGTGCTCACCGAGCACTACGCGGGCGCGTTCCCGGCCTGGCTGGCGCCGGTGCAGGTGGTCGGTATCCCGGTCGCCGACGACCACATCCCGTACCTGCAGGACGTCGCCGCGCAGCTGCGTTCGCACGGCATCCGGGCCGAGGTGGACACCAGCGACGACCGGATGGCCAAGAAGATCGTCAACCACACCAACATGAAGGTGCCGTTCATGCTGCTGGCCGGTGACCGCGACGTGGCCGCGAACGCGGTCAGCTTCCGGTTCGGCGACCGCAGCCAGATCAACGGTGTCCCGCGTGACGAGGCCGTGCAGGCGATCGTCGACTGGGTCGCCGGCCGCGAGAACGCTTTCCCGACGGCCGAACTCATCAAGGTGGGCGCACAGCCGTGAGTCCGGACGAACGCCTTCACGACGAGACCGCCGCCGGGAACGAGGAGAAGGTGATCATCGACCGCGGCGCGGGCGAGCCCGACCATCTGCAGCGGCTGTGGACGCCGCACCGGATGAGCTACATCGCCGGCGCGCCGATGAAGCGCGACGGGTCCGGATCGGCGCGCTCCGACAAGCCGTTCACCGACATCCCGCAGATGTCGGACGAAGAGGGCCTGGTGGTGGCCCGCGGTGAGCTCGTCTACATCGTGCTCAACCTCTACCCCTACAACCCGGGGCACTCGATGGTGGTTCCGTACCGGCAGGTGGCCGAGCTCGAGGACCTCACCCCCGAGGAGTGCGCGGAGCTGATGGCCTACACCCAGAAACTGATCCGGGTGATCAAGGCGGTGTCGCGTCCGCACGGGTTCAACGTCGGGCTGAACCTCGGCAGCTCGGCCGGCGGGTCGCTGTCGGAGCACCTGCACCTGCACGTGGTGCCGCGGTGGAGCGGGGACGCGAACTTCATCACGATCATCGGTGGGTCCAAGGTGGTCCCGCAGTTGCTGCGGGAAACCCGCGAGTTGTTGGCCAACGAGTGGGCGAGGCAGTCGTGAGCAGCATCTACCTGATGACGCGCGCTGCCTACGCGAAGATCTCGGCTCCGGTGGCCCGGGCGGCGCTGCGCGCCGGGCTGACCCCGGACCGCATCACGATCATGGGCTCGGCCGGCGCGGTGATCGGCGCGCTGACGCTGTTCCCGATCGGCCAGCTGTTCTGGGGCGCGCTGGTGGTGGCGTTCTTCGCGGTGGCCGACATGCTCGACGGGGCGATGGCCCGTGAGCAGGGCGGCGGCACCCGGTTCGGCGCGGTGCTCGACGCCACCTGCGACCGCATCAGCGACGGTGCGGTGTTCTGCGGGCTGATCTGGTGGGCCGCGTTCGGCGTGCGCGACACCAGCCTGACCGTGGCCGGGCTGATCTGCCTGGTGACCTCGCAGGTGATCTCCTACATCAAGGCCCGCGCCGAGGCCAGTGGGCTGTCGGCCGACGGCGGGCTGATCGAGCGGCAGGAGCGGCTGGTCATTGTGCTGCTCGGGGCGTTCCTGTCCGACCTGCCGTTCTTCCCGATGCCCTGGTTGCTGTCGGTCGCGCTGTGGCTGCTGGCGGTCACCAGTCTGATCACCCTGGGCCAGCGCGTGCACACCGTGCGGATCTCGCCCGGGGCGATGGGGCCGCTGACCAAGGGCGGTGCCACCGGCACGGGTGGCCAGAGCCCGGGGACGAGCGAGTCATGACCGCGGCCCCACCGGAACCGACGTCGAACGTGTCGCTGGGCGCCAGGTTCACGGACTGGGGATACGCCGCGGGCTGGCAGCTGGTGCGTGCCATGCCGGAGGCGTTGGCGCGCAACTTGTTTCGGGCCGGCGGCCGCTTCGCGGCGCGGGGCGGCGGCCCGCCGCAGCTGCGCCGCAACCTGGCCCGGGTGCTCGGGGTGCCGCCGGAGCAGGTGCCCGACCGGTTGATCCGGGATTCGCTGGCGTCCTACGCCCGCTACTGGTGTGAGGCGTTCCGGCTGCCGGCGATGGACCACGCCAGGCTCGGCCGTGAACTGAGGGTGCGCGACTACCACTACGTCGAGGCGGCGCTGGCCGCCGGCCGCGGGGTGGTGCTGGCGCTGCCGCACAGCGGCAACTGGGACATGGCCGGGGTGTGGCTGGTGCAGAACCACGGCCCGTTCACCACCGTCGCCGAACGGCTCAAACCCGAGTCGTTGTTCCGGCGGTTCGTCGCGTACCGGGAAAGCCTCGGCTTCGAGGTCATTCCGCTGACCGGCGGCGAGCGCCCGCCGTATGCGATCCTGTCGGAGCGGTTGCGCGCCAACGGGGTGGTGTGTCTGCTCGCCGAACGCGACCTGAGCCGCAACGGGGTGCAGGTCGACTTCTTCGGTGAGCCCACCCGGATGCCGGCCGGCCCGGCGAAGCTGGCCATCGACACCGGCGCCGCACTGCTGCCGGCGCACTGCTGGTTCGAGCCGAACGACTGGGGCATGCAGGTGTTCGAGCCGATCGACACCTCCTCGGCCGACATCACGGCCATCACCCAGGCGCTGGCGGACCGGTTCGCGGCCAACATCGCCAGGTACCCGGCGGACTGGCACATGCTGCAACCGCAGTGGCTGGCCGATCTGTCCGACGAGCGGCGCGCGCGGCTGGGAGCGACCTGATGCGTATCGGCATGGTCTGCCCGTACTCGTTCGACGTCCCGGGCGGTGTGCAGGCCCATGTGCTGCAGCTGGCCGAGGTGCTGCACAACGATGGCCATGTCGTCAGCGTGCTGGCCCCGGCCTCACCGCATGTGAAGCTGCCGGAGTACGTGGTGTCGGGTGGGCGGGCCGTGCCGATTCCCTACAACGGTTCGGTGGCACGGCTGCGGTTCGGACCGGCCACCCACCGGCTGGTGAAGCGGTGGCTGGCCGAGGGCGACTTCGACGTGCTGCACCTGCACGAACCCAACGCGCCGAGCCTGTCGATGCTGGCGCTGAACATCGCCGAGGGGCCGATCGTCGCGACCTTTCACACCTCGACGTCGAAGTCGTTGACGCTCACCGTGTTCGAGCCGATCCTGCGCCCGATGCACGAGAAGATCGTGGGTCGCATCGCGGTGTCGGATCTGGCGCGGCGCTGGCAGATGGAGGCGCTGGGCAGCGATGCGGTGACCATTCCCAACGGTGTGGACGTCGCGTCGTTCGCCACTGCGCCGCTGCTCGACGGCTACCCCCGCCCGGGGAAGACGGTGCTGTTCCTCGGCCGCTTCGACGAGCCCCGCAAGGGCATGGCGGTGCTGCTGCGGGCGCTGCCGAAGCTCGTCGAGCGGTTCCCCGACATCGAGGTGCTCGTGGTGGGGCGCGGCGACGAGGACGAGCTGCGGGAGCAGGCCGGGCGGCTGGCCCGCCACCTGCGGTTCCTCGGTCAGGTCGACGACGCGCAGAAGGCCTCGGCAATGCGCAGCGCCGACGTGTACTGCGCCCCGCACACCGGCGGGGAGAGTTTCGGCATCGTGCTGGTCGAGGCGATGGCCGCCGGCACCCCGGTGGTCGCCAGCGATCTGGACGCCTTCCGCCGGGTGCTCGAGGACGGCCGGGCCGGCCGGCTGGTGCCTGTCGACGATCCCGACGCGTTGGCCGCCGGGCTGATCGAGGTGCTGGAGAACGACGAGTTGCGCCGCCGCTACGTCGAGGTGGCCGCGGAGGCGGTGCGGCGCTACGACTGGTCGGTGGTCAAGAAGCAGATCCTGCGGGTGTACGAGACCGTGACCGCGACCGGCACCAAGGTGACCGTGGCCGGGATGTCGCCCCGCGGCGAGACCGGCGCCGCCCGGACCCGCACCCGCGGCGCGAGCGGCGGGGGAGGCCGGCGGTGATCACCCCGATCGCGGTGACCGTCCTGGTCGTGCTGCTGGTGGTGATCCTGGGCCTGGGTCTGTGGGCCTATCAGACCGCCAACCGGCTGGACCGTCTGCACGTGCGCTACGACCTGTCCTGGCAGGCGCTCGACGCCGCGCTGGCCCGCCGGGCAGTGGTCGCCCGCGCGGTGGCCGCGCACGCCTACGGCGGCGGCCCGGCCGGCCGGCGGCTGGCGGCCCTGGCCGATGCCGCCGAGCGGGCCCCGCGGTCCCAGCGGGAGGCCGCCGAGAACGAGCTGTCCGCCGCGTTGGCGATGGTCGATCCGGCGTCGCTGCCCGCGCCGCTGGTCGCCGAGCTGGCCGACGCCGAGGCGCGGGTGCTGCTGGCCCGCCGGTTCCACAACGACGCAGTGCGCGACACCTTGGCGCTGCGTGAACGGCGGCTGGTGCGGTGGCTGCGTCTCGGTGGAACCGCCCCGTTGCCAACGTATTTCGAGATAGCCGAACGCGCGGAGGTGAGCCCACCGGTCACCAGACGGGTGTCGGCGCGGGTGGTGCTGCTCGATCGCAGCGGCGCGGTGCTGCTGCTGTGCGGGTCGGACCCGGCCGCCGAGGAACCGGCGCCGCGGTGGTGGTTCACCATCGGCGGCGCCGTGCAGCCGGGCGAGACGCTGGCCGAGGCGGCAGCGCGGGAGCTGGCCGAGGAGACCGGGCTGCGGGTCGACCCGTCCGAGCTCATCGGGCCGGTGTGGCGCCGGGACGCGGTGATCGACTTCAACGGGTCGGTGATCCGCAGCGAGGAGATGTACTTCGTCTACCGCACCGACCGGTTCGAACCGTCCACGGCCGGGCGCACCGGGCTGGAGCGGGGCTACATTCACGGCCACCGCTGGTGCGATGAAACAATGGTGCGAGAGCTGGCCGCCAACGGGGAGACGGTCTACCCGCTCCAGCTCGGCGAGTTACTCAACGAAGCGAACGCGCTGGCCGACGCACGGGGCACGCAGCCGCAGCTGCAGTCGATCCGCTGACGCTGCGGATTTAACACGATTGCGGCCGCCTCTAGACTGGATCAGTAGCGATTTGGAGGAGATACCAGTGGATACCGCACCGGAGATCGGGTCGGTGGCCCAGACCGGAACAGCCCGGGTCAAGCGCGGCATGGCCGAGATGCTCAAGGGCGGGGTGATCATGGACGTCGTCACCCCCGAGCAGGCGCGCATTGCCGAGGCCGCCGGTGCGGTCGCGGTGATGGCGCTCGAGCGGGTGCCCGCCGACATCCGCGCCCAGGGCGGGGTGGCGCGGATGAGTGATCCCGATCTCATCGAGGGGATCATGGACGCGGTGACCATCCCGGTGATGGCCAAGGTCCGTATCGGCCACTTCGTCGAGGCGCAGATCCTGCAGGCGCTCGGCGTCGACTACATCGACGAGTCCGAGGTGCTCACCCCCGCCGACTACACCCACCACATCGACAAGTGGAAGTTCACCGTGCCGTTCGTGTGCGGCGCGACCAACCTCGGTGAGGCGCTGCGCCGGATCGCCGAGGGTGCGGCGATGATCCGCTCCAAGGGTGAGGCCGGCACCGGTGATGTGTCCAACGCCACCACCCACATGCGCAAGATCATCGGCGAGATCCGCCGGTTGACCGCGCTGAGTGAAGACGAGTTGTACGTTGCCGCAAAGGAATTGCAGGCGCCTTACGAGCTGGTTGCCGAGGTCGCGCGCACCGGCAAACTGCCGGTGACGCTGTTCACCGCGGGCGGCATCGCGACCCCGGCCGACGCGGCGATGATGATGCAGCTCGGTGCGGAGGGGGTGTTCGTCGGTTCGGGCATCTTCAAGTCCGGTGATCCGGAGGCCCGGGCGGCCGCGATTGTGAAGGCCACCACGTTCTACGACGACCCGGACGTGTTGGCCAAGGTGTCGCGCGGGCTGGGGGAGCCGATGGTGGGCATCACCGTCGAGGGCATCCCGGCCCCGCATCGACTCGCCGAGCGCGGCTGGTAAACACATCTCGTGGCGATAGAAGAGATCCTCGATCTCGAACAACTCGAGGTCAACATCTACCGCGGCAAGGTGTTCAGCCCGGAGTCGGGTTATTTCCAGCGCACATTCGGCGGCCACGTCGCCGGACAGTCACTGGTCTCGGCGGTGCGCACCGTCGACCCGCGGTACCAGGTGCATTCGCTGCACGGCTACTTCCTGCGGCCGGGGGATGCCCGTTCGCCGTCGGTCTACATCGTCGAACGGCTGCGCGACGGCGGGTCGTTCGTGACGCGGCGGGTCAACGCGATCCAGCACGGCGAGACGATCTTCTCGATGTCGGCGTCGTTCCAGCTCGACCAGACCGGCATCGAGCACCAGGACGCGATGCCTGCCGCGCCCGGCCCCGAGGAGGCGCTGAACTTCAGGTCGGGCGGTGCCTTCGACGACGCCGGGTTCGCCCAGTTCGCCGAGTGGGACGTCCGCGTGGTGCCGCGGGACAAGATCAACCGCTTGCCGGGCAAGGCATCTCAGCAGCAGGTCTGGCTCCGGCACCGTGAACCGCTACCCGACGATCCGGTGCTGCACATCTGCGCGCTGGCCTATATGAGCGATCTCACGCTGTTGGGTTCCGCACAGGTCAACCACCTCGACGAGCGGCAGTACCTGCAGGTCGCCTCGCTGGATCACGCGATGTGGTTCATGCGTCCGTTCCGCGCCGACGAATGGCTGCTCTACGACCAGAGTTCGCCGTCGGCGTGCGGCGGCCGGGCGCTGTGCGAGGGCAAGATCTACAACCGCTACGGCGAACTGGTGGCGTCGGTCATGCAGGAGGGCCTGACCCGCTACCAGCGCGGGTACAACAAATGACCGCACCACGCGTCGGGGTGCTCGCCCTGCAGGGCGACACCCGTGAACACCTGGCGGCGCTGCGCGAAGCCGGTGCCGAGACCACGACCGTGCGGCGGGTCCGTGAGCTGGAGGCCGTCGACGCGCTGGTGATCCCCGGTGGCGAATCGACCACGATGAGCCACCTGCTGCGCGAGTTCGAACTGCTCGAACCGCTGCGGGCCCGGCTGGCCGAGGGGATGCCGGCCTACGGATCGTGCGCGGGCATGATCCTGCTGGCCAGCGAGATCCTCGACGCCGGCGAGCCGGGCCGCGCGGCCGAACCGTTGAAGGCGATCGATATGACGGTGCGGCGCAACGCATTCGGCCGTCAGGTCGATTCGTTCGAGGCCGATCTCGACTTCGTCGGCATCGACGGCCCGGTGCACGCGGTGTTCATCCGCGCGCCCTGGGTGGAGCGGGTCGGCCCGGACGTCGAGGTGCTCTCCCGGGCCGGTGAGCACATCGTCGCGGTGCGCCAGGGCAAGCGGTTCGCCACCGCGTTCCACCCCGAGATGACCGGCGACCGCCGGATCCACCGACTCTTCGTCTCGGCGCTAGCGGATCGGTAGGCCGGTGAGCGCGCGCGCGATGACCAGTCGCTGAATCTCGCTGGTGCCCTCGAAGATCGTGAAGATCTTGGCGTCGCGGTGCATCCGCTCGACCGGGTAGTCGCGGGTGTAGCCGTTGCCGCCGAGGATCTGGATCGCCTCGTCGGTGACATAGGTGGCGGTCTCGCTGGCGACCAGCTTGGCCATCGAGCCCTCGGCGTTGTCGAACGACTTGCCGTTGCGCGCCATCCAGGCGGCCCGCCACACCAGCAGCCGCGCGGCGTCGATGCGCGACTTCATGTCGGCGAGCTTGAACGCGATGGCCTGGAACTCGGCGATCTTGCGGCCGAACTGCTCGCGCTGCAGGGCGTATTCGAGCGCGTACTCGTAGGCCGCCCGGGCCACGCCGACCGCCATCGCGCCGACCGTCGGGCGGGTGCGCTCGAAGGTGGCCATCGCGGCCTGCCCCTTGGAGCTCTTGCCCTCCCTGGCCCGGGCCACCCGCTCCTCGAACTTGTCCCGGCCGCCGACGATGAGCCGGCCCGGCAGCCGCACGTCCTCGAGCACCACCTCGGCGGTGTGCGACGCCCGGATGCCGTGTTTGCGGAACTTCTGGCCCTGGCGGAAGCCCGGGGTGTTCGGCGGGATGATGAACGCCGCCTGTCCGCGGGTGCCCAGCTCCGGGTACACCGACGCCATCACGATGTGCACCTCGGCGATACCGCCGTTGGTGGCCCAGGTCTTGGTGCCGTTGAGCACCCATTCGTCGGTGGCCTCGTCGTAGCGGGCCCGGGTGCGGATCGCGCCGACGTCGGAGCCGGCACCCGGCTCCGACGAGCAGAACGCCGCCACCTTCGGGTCGTTGACGGTGCCGAACATCTGCGGCAGGAACTCGGCCTGCTGCTCGGGGGTGCCGCCGCCGGCGAGCGCGGCCGCGGCCAGGCCGGTGCCCAGGATCGACAGCGCGATGCCGGCATCACCCCAGAACATCTCCTCGAAGGTGATCGGCATGCCCAGACCGGACGGCTCGGCGGCCTGTTCGGCGAAGTACTCCATCGAGTAGATGCCGACCTTGGCGGCCTCCTGGATGATCGGCCAGGGCGTCTCCTCGCGCTCGTCCCATTCCGCGGCGGCGGGACGGATCACGTCCTTGGCGAAGTCGTGCACCCAGTTCCGGATGTGCACCAGGTCAGGTGAGAGCTCCATCGAGAACGACATGAGTCGCGGTCCTTTCGCGTGTGACGATCCGCGCTGCTGGTACGGTCACCGGCGATCTTACTCAGGAGTAAGTTCAACCCCAAAGTGCTGTGTCGCACCTAACACGGCGCACCGGGTCGGGTCCGGGGCGGAACGCCGCGCTGACGTCGACCGCCGCGGTTCGGCGGGCGACGGTCATGCACGTAGACTCGTCGGGCGGCACAGACTTTCAGTACGACCGGGGAAGTGGGTAGACAGCCATGGCCGGCCATTCCAAGTGGGCCACCACCAAGCACAAGAAAGCGGTCATCGACGCCCGCCGGGGCAAGATGTTCGCCAAGCTGATCAAGAACATCGAGGTCGCCGCCCGGGTGGGCGGCGGTGACCCGGCGGGCAACCCGACGCTCTACGACGCGATCCAGAAGGCCAAGAAGGCCTCGGTCCCCAACGACAACATCGAGCGCGCCCGCAAACGCGGCAGCGGTGAGGAAGCCGGCGGCGCCGACTACCAGCCCGTCACCTACGAGGGGTACGGCCCCAACGGGGTGGCGGTGCTCATCGAGTGCCTGACCGACAACCGCAACCGCGCCGCCGGCGAGGTGCGGGTCGCGATGACCCGCAACGGCGGCAGCATGGCCGACCCCGGTTCGGTGGCCTACCTGTTCTCCCGCAAGGGCGTGGTCACCCTCGAGAAGAACGGGCTCACCGAGGACGATGTGCTGGCGGCGGTGCTCGACGCCGGCGCCGAGGACGTCAGGGATCTCGGCGACAGCTTCCAGATCACCTGCGAGCCGGGTGATCTCGTCGCGGTGCGGACCGCGCTGCAGGACGCCGGCATCGACTACGACTCGGCCGAAGCCGGTTTCGAGCCGTCGGTCACCGTGCCGGTCGACCTCGAGGGCGCCCGCAAGATCCTCAAGCTCGTCGACGCGTTGGAGGATCTCGACGACGTGCAGGACGTCTACACCAACGTCGACATCCCCGACGACGTCGCCGCCCAGCTCGACGAGGAGTAGGCCCCTCGCGGGCCCGGCCCTCGTCGGGCAGTCGCCGCGTTCACCGGCCACCGGGCGTGTCCTGCCCGTCGCCGTCGGTGCACCCGGCTAGGCTCTCGAACAAGTGTTCACGACGAGGAGTTGAAGCCCGTGCGGGTGATGGGTGTGGACCCGGGACTGACACGCTGCGGGCTGTCGGTCATCGAAAGCGGCCGGGGACGGCAGGTCATCGCGCTCGACGTCGACGTGGTGCGCACCCCGGCCACCGATCCGGTCCAGCAGCGGCTGCTGGCCATCAGCGAGGCCGTCGAGTACTGGATGGACACCCACCAGCCGGACGTCCTGGCCATCGAGCGGGTGTTCTCCCAGCACAACGTCTCGACGGTGATGGGCACCGCGCAGGCCGGTGGTGTGGTCGCGCTGGCCGCCGCCAAACGCGGCATCGAGGTGCACTTCCACACCCCCAGCGAGGTGAAGGCCGCTGTCACCGGCAACGGGAACGCGGACAAGGCGCAGGTGACCGCGATGGTGACGAAGATCCTCGGCCTGCAGGCCAAACCGACGCCCGCCGACGCCGCCGACGCCCTGGCGCTGGCGATCTGCCACTGCTGGCGGGCCCCGATGCTGGCCCGGATGGCCGAAGCCCGGGCGCTGGCCGCCGAACAGCAGCGCAAGTTCCGCGCGACGCTGCGGGCGAAGGCGAGGGCGGCGCGATGATCGCCTCGATTCGCGGTGAGGTCATCGACATCGCGCTGGATCACGCCGTCATCGAGGCCGCCGGGGTCGGCTACAAGGTGATGGCCACCCCGTCGACGCTGGCCACCCTGCGGCGCGGCACCGAAGCCCGGCTGATCACCGCGATGATCGTGCGCGAGGACTCGATGACGTTGTACGGCTTCGCCGACGCCGAGGCCCGCGACCTGTTCCTGACGCTGATCGGGGTGTCGGGGGTCGGGCCCAAGATCGCGCTGGCCACCCTCGCGGTCTACGACGCGCCGACGCTGCGGCAGGTGCTCGGCGACGGCGACGTCAAGGCGCTGACCCGGGTGCCCGGGATCGGCAAGCGCGGGGCGGAGCGCATGGTGCTCGAACTGCGCGACAAGGTCGGCGTCACCGCCCCGAGCGGTGCCGCCGCGGTGAACGGGCACGCGGTGCGCGGCCCGGTGGTGGAGGCACTGGTCGGGCTCGGGTTCGCGGTCAAACAGGCCGAGGAGGCCACCGACAAGGTGCTCGCCGACGACCCGCAGGCCACCCAGTCGAGCGCGCTGCGGGCGGCGCTGTCGCTGTTGGGGAAGAAATGAGCCGCTTCGAAGACGAGCGCGCCGACGAGCGGGCGGTGACGCCGGCGCTGACCGTCGGCGAGGGCGACATCGACGCCAGCCTGCGGCCCCGGTCGCTGCGCGAGTTCATCGGCCAGGCCCGGGTGCGCGAGCAGCTGCAGCTGGTCATCGAGGGCGCCAAGAACCGCGGCGGCACACCGGATCACATCCTGTTGTCCGGCCCGCCCGGCCTGGGCAAGACGTCGCTGGCGATGATCATCGCCGCCGAGCTCGGGTCCTCGCTGCGGGTGACCTCCGGGCCGGCGCTGGAACGCGCCGGGGACCTGGCGGCGATGCTGTCCAACCTCGTCGAGGGCGACGTGCTGTTCATCGACGAGATCCACCGCATCGCCCGGCCCGCCGAGGAGATGCTCTACCTGGCGATGGAGGACTTCCGGGTCGACGTGGTGGTGGGCAAGGGCCCGGGCGCGACGTCGATCCCGCTGGAGGTGGCACCGTTCACGCTGGTCGGTGCGACGACCCGCTCGGGTGCGCTGACCGGGCCGCTGCGCGACCGGTTCGGGTTCACCGCGCACATGGACTTCTACGAGCCCGAGGAGCTGGAACAGGTGCTGGCCCGCTCGGCGGGCATCCTCGGCATCGAACTCGGCGCCGAGGCGGCCGCCGAGATCGCCCGCCGCTCCCGCGGCACCCCCCGCATCGCCAACCGGCTGCTGCGCCGGGTGCGGGACTACGCCGAGGTGCGCGCCGACGGCGTCATCACCCGCGATGTGGCCAAGGCCGCGCTGGAGGTCTACGACGTCGACGAACTCGGGCTCGACCGGCTCGACCGTGCGGTGCTGTCGGCGCTGATCCGCAGCTTCGGCGGCGGACCGGTCGGGGTGTCGACGCTCGCGGTCGCGGTGGGGGAGGAGGCCACCACGGTCGAGGAGGTGTGCGAGCCGTTCCTGGTGCGCGCCGGGATGATCGCCCGCACACCGCGTGGCCGTATCGCCACCCCGCAGGCCTGGACGCATCTGGGCCTGACCCCGCCGCCGAGCGCGACGAGCCTCAACCAGGCCGCTCTGTTCGACTAGCACCGGGAGGCGACCGATGGGCAGCACCACGATACGGGTCGGCGGGGTGTGCGGGATCCTGGGCGCGGCGGCGCTGGTTCCGGCGCTGGTGGTCGGCTCGCCGGAGAAGCTCACCGACTCCGACGGCGTTCTGGGCTATTTCGGCTCCATGACCGGGTTCGTCACCGCCAACGGCACGCTGCCGCTGCTGCACGTGCTGCTGACGCTGCTGTTCTTCGGGGTGCTGACGGCGATGCTGCGGTCGGCGACCGGGCCGACCGGCGCGGCGTACACGGCGGTGATCGGCAGCGCGGTGTACCTCACGCTCACCGCGGCCGGACTGGCCGCCGAGGTCGCGATCCCCGCCACGGTCGTGCACTTCGACGTCATCCTGTTCACCTCGGCCGCGCACCCGTTCCTGGTGCTCGCGACCTGGCTCTACCACTACGCCCAGATCGGCGCTGCGGCAGTGATTTTCGCGACCGCCTACATCGTCGTGCGCACCGGGGTGCTGCCGAAGTGGGCGGCGGCGCTGGCGGTGCTGGGGGTGCTGCCGCTGCTGCACACCTGGGTCGGGGTGCCGGCCGCCTACTGCACACTGGCCTGGCTGGCGCTGACCGGGCTGGTGATGCTGATCCTGCCGCCGATCGTGCGTATCGAGCGGTCCATTGTCGGACCCGCTGACTGACGACGCACCGCGTCGCACCGGGCATCCGCTCTCGCGAGCGTCTTCGGTGCGCCCGTGGCGTCTGTGACTGGTGAGATCTCGCATCGCGTGACCGGCGTCGCATCCTTCGGATCGGTGCGACCAGATTCACCTGCGCAGTGTGATCCACGTGACTGACCAGCGATTTTACGGAAGATAGCCTGCCTATATAACGTTCGGCTGATTGCGTTCGAGCAAGGGTGCTCACGCGCTCAGGCCATCGAAAGCAAGGAGACCGACATGCCCGACCGGCATGGAACTTCAGACTCGGCTGTGGCGCGCCAGTGCTCGGCCGTGACCGTGTGCGAGGCGCTGGGCTTCCCGGCCGAGGACTGGCCGATGTTCGCGCGCTGGGCGACCACCCCGATGACCCCCGCCGAGCAGGAGACGCTGTTCCAGTACGTCGACGTCAAGATCGCCGAACGGTGCTGGAAGCAGGGCGATGACCTGCTGTCGCGGTTGATCACCCTGGAGGAAAACGGGCGGGCCCTCACCACCGACGAGATCCACCGCTTCGTCGCCGGGCTGGTCGGGGCCAACGTCTTCTGACGTCCTCCCGCCCGCGGGTGTGTTCGCAAGGGCTCGTCGGGAATCTGCCCGCTGCACCGATCCCGCCGCGGCCGTGCTGGTCATCGACTTCGCCACCGGCGCCACCGTGCAGCCGTCGGGCACCGCGGAGGTGCGGTGGACCGACTCGGACACGGGGAACCCGGGGATGCGCCGACCGGCCGGCGCGTGCGGTTCCGCGCCGAGGCCGTCGTGACCAGCCGTCGCCCCGACCTGTGTTCGCGCTAACGGTGCGCTCAGCCGGTGTAGGCCATCACGTGCTTGATCCGGGTGTACTCCTCGAGCCCGTACATCGACAGGTCCTTGCCGTGACCCGAGGACTTGAAGCCGCCGTGCGGCATCTCGGCCACCAGTGGGATGTGGGTGTTGATCCACACGCAGCCGAAATCCAGTGCGGCCGAAACCCGCAGCGCCCGCGACACGTCCTTGGTCCACACCGATGACGCCAGGCCGTACTCGACGCCGTTGGCCCACGCGATCGCCTCGTTTTCGTCGGAGAACGACTGCACCGTGATCACCGGACCGAAGATCTCCTGCCGGCTGAGCCGGTCGTCCTGGCGCAGGCCGCCGATCACAGTGGGTTCGATATAGAAACCCTTGTCGCCCTGGCGTTTTCCGCCGACAGCGACCTTCGCGTGCGAGGGGACGTCGTTGAGGAAACCGAGCACCCGTTCCAGCTGGTTGGCGTTGTTGACCGGCGGCACCCAGGCGTCCTCGTCGTCTGCGGGTCGACCGTAGGTGGTGGTTGCCGACCGTGCCTGCTCGGCCAGCGCTTCGGTGAGGTCGTCGGCGATCTGGGCCGGAGCCAGCACCCGGGTCGCCGCCGTGCAGTCCTGGCCGGCGTTGAAATACCCCGCGGTGGCGATACCTTCGGCCGCGGCGGCGATATCGCAGTCGTCGAACACGATCACCGGCGCTTTACCGCCGAGTTCCAGGTGGGTGCGTTTGAGGTTGCCGCCGGCGCTGGCGGCAACCGCACGCCCGGCGGCAACCGACCCGGTGATCGACACCAGTTGCGGGGTGGGATGAGCGACCACCGCCGCGCCGGTCTCCCGGTCACCGCACACCACGTTCAGCACGCCGGGCGGAAAGTGCCGGGCTGCGATCTCGGCGAGCATCACCGTGGTCACCGGCGTGGTGTCACTGGGCTTGAGCACGACGGTGTTCCCGGCGGCGATGGCCGGCACGAACTTCCAGATCGCCATCATCATCGGGTAATTCCACGGCGCGACCTGACCGACCACCCCGACCGGTTCGCGTCGGATCCACGAGGTGTGGTTCTCCATGTACTCGCCGGCCGACTTGCCCTCCAGCACCCGGCACGCCCCGGCGAAGAACCGGATCTGGTCGACCATCGGCGGGATTTCCTCGGCCATCGTGACGTGGTTGGGCTTTCCGGTGTTGCGGCCCTCGGCCTCCACCAGTGCCTGCGCGTGCTTCTCGACGTCGTCGGCGAAGTCGAGCAACGCCTTCTGCCGGGCCGACGGTGTGGTGCGTTTCCAGTCGGCGAACGCCTTTTCCGCCGCCGCATAGGCCCTGTCGATGTCGGCCTGGTTCGAGATCGGCGCGGTGCCGTACTGCTCACCGGTCGCGGGATCGATCAGCGGCGAGGTTGCCCCGCTGACCGAGTCGACGAGTTCGCCGCCGATGAAGTTCTGCACCTTAGTCATTCGATCTCCTGGGGGTCATTCGGTCTCCTTGTCCGGTCGCCGGGCCGGGCGCTCGCCGGTGAGCGCCGATCGTCACAGGTTCGCAAGCACATCGCTGAGCACGTCGAGTGCTTCGTGGAGCAGTTCGTCGCTGATCGTCAGGGGCGGCAGGAACCGCAGCACGTTGCCGAATGTGCCGCAGGACAACACGATCACTCCCGCGGCATGGCACCCCGCGCACAACGCCCGGGTCAGTTCGGGATCCGGTTCGACACCACCGGGTTTGACCAACTCGATGGCGATCATCGCGCCGCGGCCGCGCACGTCGCCGATGCGGGGATCGCCGGCCTGCAACCGGTTCAGCCGGTCCTTCATCACGGTCTCGATCCGGCGGGCCCGCTCGACGAGTCCGTCCGCCTCGATCGTCTCGATCGCGGCCAGCGCCGCCGCACACGCCAACGGGTTGCCGCCGTAGGTGCCGCCGAGCCCACCCGGATGCGGGGCGTCCATGATCTCGGCGCGGCCGGTGACCGCCGACAGCGGCAGCCCGCCGGCGATGCCCTTCGCGGTGACGATGAGATCGGGCACCAGGCATTCGTGTTCGCAGGCGAACATGGCGCCGGTGCGGGCGAACCCGGTCTGCACCTCGTCGGCGATGAACACCACGCCGTTGTTCCGGCACCAGTCGGCCAGGGCGCCCAGGAAGCCCTCGGCCGGCACGATGAACCCGCCCTCGCCCTGGATGGGTTCGATGACGACCGCGGCCAGGTCGACCGCACCGACCTGTTTGTCGATGACCTCGATCGCCCGCCTGGCGGCCAGTTCCCCGTCGGTGGCCAGTTCCTTGCTGAACTGCGCATCGCGGAACGGGTACGACAGCGGTGCCCGGTAGACGTCGGGGGCGAACGGGCCGAAGCTGTGCTTGTAGGGCATCGATTTGGCGGTCAGCGCCATGGTCAGGTTGGTGCGGCCGTGATAGGCGTGGTCGAAGGCCACCACCGCGGTGCGCCGCGTGTAGGCGCGGGCGATCTTGATCGCGTTCTCCACCGCCTCCGCGCCGGAGTTGAACAGCGCCGAGCGCTTCTCGAAGTCGCCGGGGGTGAGCCGGGCGAGTTGTTCGGCGACCGCGACGTACCCCTCGTACGGCGTGATCATGAAGCAGGTGTGGGTGAACTCCCCGACCTGGCGGCGCACCGCGTCGACCACTCGCGGCGCCGAGTTGCCGATCGTGGTCACCGCGATGCCCGACCCCAGATCGATGAACCGGTTGCCGTCGACGTCCTCGACGATGCCGCCGAACGCGCGGGCGGCGTAGACCGGCATCGTGGTGGCGACCGCACGCGACACCGTGCCGTTCTTGCGTTCCGCCAGTTCCCGGGACCGCGGCCCCGGGATCTCGGTAACCAGGTGGCGGCTCTGCTCGAGCACGCTCATCTCGCCTCCTGTCCGGCTCCTGCAAGCGACGTCCACCGCGCACCGCGGCGAGACTGAGCCTAATCGGAGATGCACCGATTCGTTAGGTAAGCGGCCGGATTGGGCGTGAGATCCTCTGCATTAACCTCACTAGGCGACGGATTTCGTCGTCGGCTCCCGGCTGGTCACGCTTGAGTCCGATCGTCCGCCCGGTCGGCGGGCGGACGGGCGGAATCGGTCGGGACAGCCGCAATGGCACACTGGTCACTTACGAGGGCCCATGGCCTGCCGGTCTGGGCGCCGCCACCGCAAGAACCCGTCACGAAGCCGATACGAAAGAGTCATGCCGCCATGGCTGAGTCCACCTTCTTTATCCTGCCGTTGTTGGCCGCCATGGCCTTCTTGATGTTCCTCTCGTCGCGTCGGCAGAGGAAAGCCATCCAGGCCATCATCGATCTGCAGAACTCGCTGCGGGTCGGCGACCGCGTCCACACCAAGTCCGGGTTGGAAGGCACCATCACCCGCATCGACGACGACAACGTGGACCTGGAGATCGCCCCTGGTGTCATCACCACGTGGATGAAGGGGGCCATCTTCGACAAGATCGAGTCGGACGACGACACCGACGCCATCGACGAGACCGACGAGACCGGTGTCGAGGCCACCGAAGTTTCCGACAGCCCGAAGTCTGACGGCTAGACACCGCATCGGAGCACGTACTCTTTGCGGTGCCGACTGAACTGATCTCGAGGAGACCCTAGAAACGTGGCATCGTCTTCGACGCCGGTGCGCCCAGGCCGCTATCTGTCGTTGTTCCTGGTGTTGCTGGTCGGCGCCTATCTGCTGGTGTTTCTCACCGGAGACAAGAAGCCCGAACCCAAGCTGGGCATCGACCTGCAGGGCGGCACCCGGGTCACGCTGACCGCCCGCACCCCGGACGGGTCTCGCCCCACCCGGGAATCGCTCGACCTGGCCAAGCGGATCATCGAGAACCGCGTCGACGGGCTGGGGGTGTCCGGCGCCGAGGTGATCATCGACGGCGACAACCTGGTGATCACCGTTCCCGGGAACGACGGCGGCGAGGTCCGCAACGTCGGGCAGACCGCGCGGCTGTACATCCGGCCGGTCAAGTTCGCGATGCCCGCGCTCACACCCGAACAGGTCGCCGAGCTCGAGGAGCTGCAGAAGCAGCTGTCCGGCGGGCTGCCGGGCGGCCCCGGAGCGCCTGCGGGCGCTCCCGCCGACCGGGCGCCGGCGCAACCCCCCGGCGGGGAGAATCCGCCCGAGACCCCGGCGGACCAGGCGCCGCCGCAGCCGCGGCCGTTCCCGGACGAACCGCCCGCGCAGCCGGCCCCGGCGCCGAACCCGTCGCCGACACCGGCCCCGAGTCCGTCGCCGGAGCCCGGTGCGTCCCCGTCCCCGGCGCCCGGTGGCCCGCAGCAGCCCGCCGACCCGAAGGCGCAGCGGGCCGAGCGGATCGCCGTGGAGAAGCAGAAGCGCCAGAGCACCAACCAGCTGGTGCAGGCCATGGCCGTCGACGAGATGGCCCAGCGCTGCGGCAAGGACGAAGAGGATGTGCTGGTCGGCAACGACGACCCGTCCCTGCCGCTGGTCACCTGCTCGGCCGACCGCGCCGAGGTGTTCCTGCTCGAACCGGCGATCATCAAGGGCGAGCAGATCAAGAACGCCACGTCGGGGCTGGACCAGCAGCGCGCCCAGTGGGTGGTCAACGTGGAGTTCGACTCCGAGGCCGGCCGCACCTGGGCCGACTTCACCCGCGACCACGTCGGTGACCGGACCGCGTTCGTGCTCGACACCGAGGTGATCAGCGCTCCGGAGATTCAGGAGCCGATTCTGGGCGGCAACACCCAGGTCACCGGACAGTTCACCGAAGCCAGTGCCCGCGAACTGGCCAACCAGCTCAAGTACGGGTCACTGCCGCTGTCGTTCGAGTCCTCCGAGGCCGAGACCGTCTCGGCGACCCTGGGGCTGTCGTCGCTGAAGGCCGGGCTCATCGCCGGCGCCGTCGGCTTCGCGCTGGTGCTGCTGTACTCGCTGCTGTATTACCGGGTGCTGGGCCTGCTGACCGCGCTGTCGCTGGTCGCGTCGGGGGCCATGGTCTACGCGGTGCTGGTGCTGCTCGGCCGCTGGATCGGCTACACCCTCGACCTCGCCGGCGTCGCCGGCCTGATCATCGGCATCGGCACCACCGCCGACTCGTTCGTGGTGTTCTTCGAACGGATCAAGGATGAGATCCGGGAGGGACGCTCGTTCCGCTCCGCGGTCCCGCGTGGTTGGGCCCGCGCCCGCAAGACCATCCTGTCCGGCAACGCGGTGACCTTCCTGGCCGCCGCGGTGCTCTACGTGCTGGCCGTCGGCCAGGTGAAGGGCTTCGCGTTCACCCTCGGCCTGACCACCATCTTCGACGTCCTGGTCGTGTTCCTGGTGACCTGGCCGCTGGTGTACCTGGCATCGAAGTCCCCGACGATGGCCAAACCCGCGCTGAACGGTCTCGGTGCGGTTCAGCAAATCGCCCGGGAACGACGGGCGGCTGCCCAGGCGACGAGAGGGAAGTAGCGAGATGGCCCGCCACGAGAAGACGGACACCTCGGCCGCGGCCGAGACCACCTCCACCGCGGTGGAGGCCCCCGCCCTCAAGACGCAGTCCGGTGACACGGCCCCGCAGCACGGCTTCTTCGTCCGGCTCTACACCGGCACCGGCGCGTTCGAGGTGGTCGGCAGGCGCAAGCTGTGGTTCACGGTCAGCGGGCTGATCGTCGCGGTCTGCGTCGCCAGCATGATCTTCCGCGGTTTCACCTTCGGCATCGACTTCGAGGGCGGCACCAGGGTCTCGATGCCGGCGGTCACCGCGACCGGACCGGTCAGCGTCGAGCGCGTCGAGGAGGTGTTCAGCGACACCCTGGGCACCGCGCCCGACTCGGTGGTCGTCGTCGGCAGCGGCGACTCCGCGACCGTGCAGATCCGCTCCGAACACCTCACCAACGACCAGATCGAGGAACTGCGCACCGCGCTGTTCGACGAGTTCCAGCCGCGCGCCCCGGACGGCCAGCCCAGCCGGCAGGCGATCAGCGATTCGGCGGTCTCCGAGACCTGGGGCGGCGAGATCACCAAGAAGGCCCTGATCGCTCTGGTGGTGTTCCTGGTGATCGCCACCGCCTACATCACGGTGCGCTACGAGCGCTACATGGCCGCAGCGGCGATGGCCGCCCTGGGGTTCGACCTCGTGGTCACCGCGGGCGTGTACTCGATCGTCGGTTTCGAGGTCACTCCCGCGACGGTGATCGGCCTGCTGACGATCCTGGGTTTCTCGCTGTACGACACCGTGATCGTGTTCGACAAGGTCGAGGAGAACACCCACGGGTTCGAGCACACCACCCGGCGCACCTTCGCCGAACACGCCAACCTCGCGGTCAACCAGACCTTCATGCGCTCGATCAACACCAGCCTCATCTCGGTGCTGCCGATCGCCGCGCTCATGGTCGTCGCGGTGTGGCTGCTCGGCGTCGGCACGCTGATGGACCTGGCGCTGGTGCAGCTGGTCGGCGTGGTGGTCGGCACCTACTCGTCGATCTTCTTCGCCACCCCGCTGCTGGTGAGCCTGCGGGAACGCACCGAGGTGGTGCGCAACCACACCAAGCGGGTGCTCCGCCGCCGTGAGGGCGCGGCCGCCAAGGCCGATGCGGCGGACGACGAGGACGCGGATGACACGGCCGAGTCCACCGCGGTCGCGTCCACCGGGCCGGCCGGGCCGGCCGCCGTCGCGGCCCCCGCTCCCGACAAACCCGCCCCCGGTGCCCGTCCGGTGCGACCCGAGCGCAGCCGGACCGGACGTCCGTCGGGCAAACGCGACACCCGTCGGCGGTAGCACATGGGGTGGCGTGAGCGGCCGGATCATCGGCCCGCCGGGTCGGCCCCGGTGCGGAGGCGGTGGACAGCGCTGCTGGCGGCGCTGCTGCTGGTCGCGGCCGCGGGCCTGGTGTCGTGCTCGCGCAACCCGGCCGACCGCATCGCCTACGCCGTCGACGGCGCCCTGACCACCTACAACACCAACACCGTCGCCGGCGCCGCCTCCGGCGGACCGCAGGCCTTCGCCCGGGTGTTAACCGGGTTCACCTACCACGGGCCCAACGGCCAGGTGATCGCCGACCATGATTTCGGCAAGGTGTCGGTCGTCGGCCGGGCCCCGCTGCTGCTGGACTACGAGATCAACGCCGACGCGGTGTACTCCGACGGCAAACCGGTCACCTGTGACGACATGGTGCTGGCCTGGGCGGCACAATCCGGGCGGTACCCGGGTTTCGACGCCGCCAGCCGCGCCGGCTACAGCGATATCGCCGCCATCGACTGCGTGCCGGGCCAGAAGAAGGCCCGGGTGTCGTTTCTGCCGGACCGCGCCCCGATCGACTACAACCACCTGTTCGGTGCGACGTCGATGATGCCGGCGCACGTCATCGCCGAGGTGCTCGGCCTCGGCGAGGGCGGGGTCGCGCGGGCCATCGCCGACAACGACGGCCCGGTGATCGAGCGCATCGCGCAGGTCTGGAACAACGGCTGGACCCTCAAGCCCGATCTCGATCTGAAGAAGTTTCCGTCGTCGGGTCCCTACAAGCTGCAGTCGGTGACCGAGGACGGCGCGGTCGTGCTGGTCGCCAACGACAAATGGTGGGGTGAGCCCCCGGTGGCCAAGCGGGTCACCGTGTATCCGCGCGGCGCCGACATCCAGGACCGGGTGAACGAGGGCGCCTACGACGTCGTCGACATCGCCGCCGGGTCGTCGGGCCCGCTGAACCTGCCCGACGAGTACCAGCGTTCCGACGAGCCGTCGGGCGGCATCGTGCAGATGATCTTCGCCCCGCAGGGCCCGGCATCCGAGGTGCCCGTGCGGCGGGCGCTGGCGCACTGCACCCCGCGCGACGTGATCGCCCGCAACGCCGAGATGCCGATCGCCAACGCGCGACTGCACCCGGTCTCCGACGACGCCTACAGCGCCGCCGAGGGTGCGGCCGAGGCGGGTCAGTTCGTCGCCGCCAACCCGGAGGCGGCCCGGGCCGCGCTCGGCGACCGCCCACCGCTGACCCTGCGCATCGGCTACCAGAAGCCCAACGCCCGGCTCGCCGCGATCGTCGGTGTCATCGCGAAATCCTGTGCCGCGGCAGGGATCACCGTCGAGGACGCCGGAACCACCGACACCAGCCCGGTGGCGTTGCGCGACAACAAGATCGACGTGCTGCTGGCCAGCACGGGCGGGGCCACCGGCAGCGGATCGACCGGATCGGACACGCTGGACGCCTACACCCTGCACTCGGCCAACGGCGACAACCTGCCGCGCTACCACAACGGCCGCATCGACGAGATCATCGCGACGCTGGCGAGCGCCACCGATCCCAAGGAGATCGTCCGGCTGCTCGGTGAGGGCGGGCAGATCCTGTGGGCCGACATGCCGACCCTGCCGCTGTACCGGCAGCAGCGAACCCTGATCACCTCGACGAAAATGTATGGGGTGCAGAGCAGTCCGACACGGTGGGGCGCGGGGTGGAACATGGACCGCTGGGTGCTGTCCCGATGACCACCACTGACATCGCGACGCTGATCGCCTCCCATATGCGCGAGGTGTCGGACTTCCCCGAACCCGGTATCCAGTTCAAGGACCTGACCCCGCTGTTCGCCGATGCGGCCGGGCTGGCCGCGGTGACCGACGCGCTGGTCGAGGCGGCCCGGGGCGCCGATCTGGTGGCCGGTATCGACGCGCGCGGGTTTCTGCTGGGCGCGGCGGTCGCGATCCGGCTGGGCACCGGGGTGCTGGCGGTCCGCAAAGGGGGCAAACTGCCGCCGCCGGTGCGCAGCGAGACCTATCAGCTCGAGTACGGCACCGCGACGCTGGAGATCCCGGCCGATGGGGTGGAACTGTCCGGCCGCCGGGTCGTGATCATCGACGATGTGCTCGCGACCGGGGGCACGCTGGCCGCCGCCGCCAGGCTGCTGGGCCACTGCGGGGCGACGGCGACCCACGCCGCGGTGGTGCTGGAGTTGGCGGCGCTGGGTGGGCGCGACGCGTTGGCGCCGCTTACGGTGACCTCACTGCTTGCGATATGAGCGATATCCTCGAAATCTAGGGTGATTTCTTCCGGGAGGTGAGCATGGCTGACGATCCCATCGCGGGCCGGGCCGTGCAATCGCCGCGGGGTCGAGCGGTCACCGAGGCGTCGGAGCCGCCGAACAAGACCCTGCCGAAGTCCTCATCGGAGGTCCAGAGGAGCACCACCAGCGCGTCGCGGCGGGTGCGGGCCCGGTTGGCCCGGCGCATGACCGCCCAGCGCAGTTCGATCAACCCGGTGCTCGAGCCGCTGGTCGCGGTGCACAAGCAGTTCTACCCGAAGGCCAATCTGCAGTTGCTGCAGCGCGCCTACGAGGTGGCCGAGCAACGCCACGCCGACCAGATGCGCAAGTCCGGTGATCCCTACATCACCCATCCGCTGGCGGTGGCGAACATCCTCGCCGAGCTCGAGATGGACACCACCACGCTGGTCGCGGCGCTGCTGCACGACACCGTCGAGGACACCGGTTACACCCTCGAGGAGATCACCGCCGAGTTCGGCGAGGAGGTGGCCCACCTCGTCGACGGGGTGACCAAGCTGGACAAGGTCGCGCTGGGCACCGCCGCGGAGGCGGAGACCATCCGCAAGATGATCCTGGCGATGGCGCGCGACCCACGGGTGCTGGTCATCAAGGTGGCCGACCGGCTGCACAACATGCGCACCATGCGCTTCCTGCCGCCCGAGAAGCAGGCCCGCAAGGCCCGCGAGACGCTGGAAGTCATTGCCCCGCTTGCCCATCGACTGGGCATGGCGACGGTCAAGTGGGAGCTGGAGGACCTCGCGTTCGCGATCCTGCACCCGAAGAAGTACGAGGAGATCGTGCGGCTGGTCGCCGACCGGGCGCCGTCTCGCGACATCTACCTGGCGAAGGTCCGTGCCGAGATCTCCGCGACGCTGGCGAAGTCGAAGATCAACGCGGTCGTGGAGGGACGGCCCAAGCACTACTGGTCGATCTACCAGAAGATGATCGTCAAGGGCCGCGACTTCGACGACATCCACGACCTGGTCGGGGTGCGGATCCTGTGCGACGAGATCCGCGACTGCTACGCCGCGGTGGGTGTGGTGCACTCGCTGTGGCAGCCGATCGCCGGGCGGTTCAAGGACTACATCGCCCAGCCGCGCTACGGGGTGTACCAGTCGCTGCACACCACCGTCGTCGGCCCGGAGGGCAAGCCGCTGGAGGTGCAGATCCGCACCTTCGACATGCACAAGACGGCCGAGTACGGCATCGCGGCGCACTGGCGGTACAAGGAGTCCAAGGGCCGCAACGGGGTTCCGCATCCGCAGCAGGCGGCCGAGATCGACGACATGGCCTGGATGCGCCAATTGCTGGACTGGCAGCGGGAGGCGGCGGACCCGGGTGAGTTCCTGGAGTCGCTGCGCTACGACCTTGCCAGCCAGGAGATCTTCGTGTTCACCCCGAAAGGTGACGTGGTCACCCTGCCCGCTGGGTCCACGCCGGTGGACTTCGCCTACGCGGTGCACACCGAGGTGGGACACCGCTGCATCGGGGCGCGGGTCAACGGCCGGCTGGTCGCGCTCGAGCGCAAGCTGGAAAACGGCGACCAGGTGGAGATCTTCACCTCGAAGGCGCCGAACGCCGGCCCGTCGCGGGACTGGCTGAACTTCGTCGCGTCGGGCCGGGCCAAGGCCAAGATCCGGCAGTGGTTCGCCAAGGAGCGCCGGGAGGAGGCGCTGGAGGCGGGCAAGGACGCCATCGCCCGCGAGGTGCGCCGCGGCGGACTGCCGCTGCAGCGGGTGGTGAACGCCGAGCGGATGGCGGCGCTGGCCAAGGAGCTGCGCTACGCGGACGTGTCGGCGCTCTACACCGCGGTGGGGGAGGGCCACGTGTCGGCCCGCCATGTGGTGCAGCGGCTGATGGCCCAGTTGGAGCGCGACGAGGAGGCCGCCGACGAGCTCGCCGAGCGCTCCACCCCGGCGACCATGCCGGTGCGCCAGCGCAGCAACGACGACAACGGGGTGGAGGTCCCGGGTGCGCCGGGTGTGCTCACGAAGCTGGCCAAGTGCTGCACGCCGGTGCCGGGGGACGTGATCATGGGTTTCGTGACCCGCGGCGGCGGGGTGAGCGTGCACCGCACCGACTGCACCAACGCCGCGTCGCTGCGTGAGCACCCGGAGCGGATCATCGAGGTGAAGTGGGCGCCGTCGCCGTCATCGGTGTTCCTGGTGGCCATCCAGGTCGAGGCGCTCGACCGGCACCGGTTGCTGTCGGATGTGACCCGGGTGCTGGCCGACGAGAAGGTCAACATCCTGTCCGCGTCGGTGACGACGTCCGACGACCGGGTGGCGATCAGCCGGTTCACCTTCGAGATGGGTGATCCGAAGCACCTGGGTCATCTGCTCAACGTGGTCCGCAACGTGGAGGGCGTCTACGACGTCTACCGGGTGACCTCCGCTGCGTAGCAGCGAATCGAACTCCCGCTGCGTAGCAGCGAATCGAACCCCAGCTGCGTAGCAGCGAATCGAACTCCCGCTGCGTAGCAGCGAATCGAACTCCCGCGGCCCGGCACCTGCTGACGACGGTGTTAGGCCTTCTTAAGGCTGGCAAACTTTTCTTCTCGCGGACAAAGTTTGCTGTCATAATGCGCCGGTGCGATGGTCAGCGCTGGCCCTCACCGCCTCGGCCATGCTCGTCGTCGGGTGTCAGGCCACGATCGAACCCGACCGGGCGGCGGCCCTGGTCGCCGACTTCATCAGGAGTCGGAGCGGGTACGAGGTCACCGATCTGACCTGCCCCGACAACATCGAGGCGTCCGTCGGTACCACCTTCGAGTGCCGGTTCACCGGCCCGGACGGCGCCCCGCACGTGGCGCGGGTGCGGGTCGCCGAGGTCAGCGGCGGCGACGTGAACTTCTACATCGAGACCCACCCCACCTGAACCGGGGCGGCGGGTGCGCATTTGGTTGCGGTGCGTCACTCGGCCCGCCCCACGGCACACGAGGCGCCTAGTCCAGGCGGATGCTGGTGATCTCGACGTCGAGGTTCGGTTTGCCGTCGAAACCGCCGCCGGCGACACCCTCGGCGGCGATCTTGTCCAGCGTGGCCAGGCCGGTCTCGTCGATTGTGCCGAACGCCGTGTAGTCCGGCGGCAGCTGGGAGTCCCGATACACCAGGAAGAACTGGCTGCCGTTGTTGTGCTGCCCCGGGCTGTGCGCCATGGCGACGGTGCCGCGCGGATAGGTCACCCGCTCACCCAGCTTCGGGTCGCCGGGCTTGTACTGGTTGGTCGGGTACTCGTTGCCGAACTGATAGCCCGGCCCGCCCGCGCCGGTGCCGGTCGGATCGCCGCACTGCAGCACCGACAGTTCCGGTGCGGTGGTCAATCGGTGGCACTTGGTGTTGTCGAAGTAGGCCTGGCTGGACAGGCTGGCGAAGTTGTTGACCGTGCACGGCGCCTTGCCGTTGTCGAGCATCAGGCCGATGTTGCCCTGGTTGGTGGACATGCTGGCGCTGACCAGCGCGGGCTCGGTCGGCACCTTGCCCGAGCGCGGCGGGTTGACCGGCTTGGCGGCCTTCTCGGCCGTCGCCGGGTACTGGCAGTTCGCCCCCAGGTCGGGCGGTGCCACGTACTCGGGCACCCCCTCGATCTCGACGGCCTTGGCCGTCGAGGCGGCGGGGCCGGCGGTCTCGGTCGGCTCGGAGTCGCGGTTGGCGAACACCAGGTAGGCGACCACCGCGACGGCCACCACGACCGCGACGACGGATCCGGCGATCGTGATCAGGCGCTGCCTGCGGGCCCGCTGCTCCTGCCGCTGGAGCTGCTGCTCGAGTTTGCGCTTCGCTGCCGCACGCCGCTCTTCGTTGGTCGGCACCGTGGGTGTCCTCCTCGTATCACGTCGGTCGCAACGAGTGTGCCAGGCGTTGCTGAGCGCGGCATTGCGACCCGCACCGCCGACAGTGCGAAACTGGTCTGGTGTTGGTGACCGGATTCCCGGCCGGCCTGGCGGCGTGCAACTGCTATGTGCTGGCCCCGCGGCCCGGCGCGGATGCGATCGTCATCGACCCGGGCCAGCGGGCCATGGGACCGCTGCGGCGCATCCTCGACGAGAACCGGCTGACCCCGGCCGCGGTGCTGTTGACCCACGGCCATATCGACCACATCTGGTCGGCGCAGAAGGTCGCCGACACCTACGGCTGCCCGGCCTACATCCACCCCGAGGACCGGTTCATGCTGACCGACCCGGTCAAGGACTTCGCGCCCCGGCTGGCGCGGCTGGCCCTCGGCGTGCTGTTCCGCGAACCACGGCAGCTGATCGAGCTGGACCGCGACGGGGACAAGCTCGACTTCGGCGGCATCACCGTCACCGTCGACCACACCCCGGGCCACACCCGCGGATCGGTGGTGTTCCGGGTCGACGCCCCGATCGGGGCGGGGCCGGGCGGGCTGGTGTTCACCGGCGATACCCTGTTTCGTCGGTCGGTGGGCCGCACCGACCTGCCCGGCGGGAGCGGACGCGATCTGCTGGGCTCGATCGTCGATAAGTTGTTGGTGCTCGACGACGACACCGTGGTGCTTCCGGGGCACGGCCCGAAGACCACGATCGGTGACGAGCGACGCACCAACCCGTTCCTCGAAGGCTTGAGCTAGTGACTGACTTTCAGGCGCCCAAGGGCGTGCCGGATTATCTGCCCCCGGACTCGGCGCAGTTCGTCGCGGTGCGCGACGGCCTGCTCGAACAGGCCCGCCGCGCCGGTTACGGCCACATCGAGCTGCCGATCTTCGAGGACACCGGGCTGTTCGCCCGCGGCGTCGGCGAATCGACCGACGTGGTGTCCAAGGAGATGTACACCTTCGCCGACCGCGGCAACCGATCGGTGACCCTGCGGCCGGAGGGCACCGCCGGGGTGATGCGGGCGGTCATCGAGCACGGGCTCGACCGCGGCCCGCTGCCGGTGAAGCTGTGCTACGCTGGGCCGTTCTTCCGTTACGAGCGTCCCCAGGCCGGACGCTACCGGCAGCTGCAGCAGGTCGGGGTGGAGGCCATCGGCGTCGACGACCCGGCGCTGGACGCCGAGGTGATCGCGGTCGCCGACGCCGGGTTCCGCTCGCTGGGGCTCGAGGGTTTCCGGCTGGAGATCACCTCGCTGGGCGACGAGACCTGCCGGCCGCAGTACCGGGAGTTGTTGCAGGACTTCCTGTTCAAACTCGATCTGGACGAGGAGACCCGCCGTCGCGCGGAACTGAACCCGCTGCGGGTGCTCGACGACAAGCGCCCACACATTCGGGAGATGACCGCCGACGCGCCGGTGATGCTCGACCACCTCTCCGACGTCGCCAAACAACACTTCGACGCGGTGCTGGCGCATCTGGACGCGTTGGGGGTGCCCTACGAGATCAACCCGCGGCTGGTGCGCGGCCTGGACTACTACACCAAGACCACCTTCGAGTTCGTGCACGACGGGCTCGGGGCCCAGTCGGGCATCGGCGGCGGCGGCCGCTACGACGGGTTGATGCGTCAACTCGGCGGAAAAGACCTCTCCGGCATCGGCTTCGGGCTCGGCGTCGACCGCACGCTGCTGGCGCTCAAGGCCGAGGGCAAGACGGTCGGCGACACCCGGCGCGTCGACGTGTTCTGCGTGCCGCTCGGCGAGCAGGCCAAGGCGCAGCTGGTGGTGGTGGCGGCGCGGCTGCGGGCCGCCGGGGTGCGGGTGGACATGGCCTACGGCGATCGCGGGGTCAAGGGAGCGATGCGCGCCGCGGACCGTTCCGGTGCGGCGATCGCGTTGGTGGTCGGCGACGGCGAGATCGAGGCCGGCACCGTCAAGGTGAAGGACCTGGCGACCGGCGAACAGGTCGACGTCGCCGCCGACGACATCCAGACCGCGGTCCTGACCCGCCTGGGCTGACTCCACCTCCGGCACGGGGGTGTATCCGTACCCGACACGGCGCGAAAGTTCCGCGTTTGCGCGTGTTCGCGGCGCGGTGAGTGGCAGGCTGCTGGCGTGGAGGCAGCGCAATCACGGGTGATCGCCGACACCGGCGGACTGGTCGTCACCGACGACGGCCGGCGGGTCAACGTCCTCGACCGCCGCACCGGCGGGTTGGCGGTCGCCGCCGTCGTCCTCGGGGTGCTGACGCTGGTGGTCGGCGGGTTCGGAGTCGTCGCGCTGGTGGGCGGTGTGACGTCGACGCCGCTCGCCGTGCTGTCGGTCGGTCTCGGCGTGCTGTCACTGGTGACGCTGATCGTGGTGCTGGGGGCGATCCGCCGGCGGCGCCGCCGGCCGCTGCACACCTGCCGGTCGGTCGCGGTGCTCGACCGCAAGCTCGGGGTGTTCAGCTGCGGTGGCGGTGCGATCGTCGGGCTCGATCAGGTGCGGTTCGTGCGGCGGTTCCAGATCGCGTCGGCATCGCCGAAACTGGTGGCGATCATCCCGGGCGGCAAACGAGTTCTCAAGCGCGGCAACCCGTTCGACGGTGGTATCGGCAACGTCGACGAGGTGCTCACCGCGGTGGTGCGGGAGTCGGCGGGAGCGGCCGACCGGTCCCCGTGACGTCGGCCCCGTGACGCGCCCCGGAGCGCGCCGAAACCACGGTTGTTCACCGATTTTCGCGATTTCTCGTCAACAACCGTGGTCTGGGCGAGCGGCTAGATCGCCATGGCGGCGCGGACGTCGGCCTCGGAGGCCGAGCCGCCCTTACCGCTGGCGGTGACGCGCCCCGACTCCAGCACGTAGTAGCGCTGCGAGGCCTCCAGCGCGAACCCGATGTGCTGTTCGACCAGCAGCACGCCGAGGTCGCCCCGGCGGGTCAGCTCGGTGATCGCGGCCTCGATCTCGGCGACCACCGACGGCTGGATGCCCTCCGTCGGCTCGTCGAGGATCAGGCACTTCGGCTCGGTGATCAGCGCTCGCGCGATGGCCAGCTGCTGGCGCTGACCGCCCGACAGCAGGCCGGCGCGCCGGGACAGCAGATCCCGCAGCGCCGGGAACAGGTCCAGCTGTTCGTCGATCAGCTGTCTGCCGTTGCGGCGGCCGTCGGCGACCACCTGCAGGTTCTCCATCGTGGTCAGCTGCGGAAAACACTGCTGGCCCTGCGGGACATAGCCCAGCCCGCGCGCCACCCGGGCGCTCGGCCGCAGCCGGGTGATGTCCTCACCGTCGAAGATCACCTTGCCCGAGGTGCACTTCAGCAGGCCGACCGCGGCCCGCAGCAGTGTGGTCTTGCCCGCCCCGTTGTGGCCCATCACGGCCGCCACCCCGTCGGACGGCACCTCGATGCTGACCCCGTGGATGACCTCGGTGCGCCCGTAGCCGGTGCGCACGTCCAGCAGCTGCAACATCTACGCGATCCCTTCCACAGCGGCGGCGGTGCCCAGATAGACCTCCTGCACTTTCGGGTTCGCCTGCACCTCGGCGACCGTCCCCTCGGCGATCACCTTGCCGCGGGCCAGCACCGTCACCGAGGTCGCGAACGCCCGCATGAAGTCCATATCGTGTTCGACGACCACCACGGTGCGCTGAGCGCCGATGCGGCGCAACAGTTTTCCGGTCTCCTCGCGCTCCTCGGCGCTCATCCCGGCGACCGGCTCGTCCAGCAGCAGCACATCGGCGTTCTGCACCAGCAGCATCCCGATCTCCAGCCACTGCTTCTGCCCGTGCGCCAGCACCCCGGCGGGTTTGTCGGCGAACTCGGTCAGCCCGATGGTCTCCAGCGTCTCCTCGATCACCGGCAGCACCTCGCGGCGGCGGCGCAGCAGCGTCCACACCGAACGGCCGGCCCCGGCCGCGATGTCGAGGTTCTGCAGCACCGACAGCTGCTCGAACACGGTGGCGGTCTGGAAGGTACGCCCGACACCCAGGCGGGCGATCTGATGCACCTTCTTGCCGAGCAGCTCCACACCGGACTTGTTCACCGACCCGGTGGCGGGCACCAGACCGGTGATCGCGTCGATGACCGTGGTCTTGCCGGCCCCGTTCGGGCCGATCAGGAACCGCAGATCGCCCTGGAACAGGGTCAGGTCGACGCCGTCGACGGCCTTGAAGCCGTCGAAATCCGCGGTGAGACCGCGCACTTCGAGGTACTCGGTGTTCATGCCGGCATTGCCGCCGGCAACCGGTTCCAGATCCTCGGAGACGGTCATGTCGGCACCCCCACTTTCTCCTCGGTCGTGCCCTGCGGCTCCGGTTCGGCCACCGACGCCGGCGAGTCGCTGCGCCGGCGCCGGTTCAGCAGGCTGCGCACACCCGCCAGCCCGGCCAGCCCCGCCGGGAAGAACCCGACCACGACGATGAACAGCAGCCCCTGCGCATAGGTCCACTCCGACGGAAACCGTTCGGAGAACACGGTTTGCGCCCACGCCACCCCGATCGCGCCGAGCACCGGGCCGAGCAGGGTGGTGCGTCCGCCGATCGCCACGCCGATCAGGAACGCGATCGACGGCAGAATGCCGACCTGCGACGGCGCGATGAACCCGACGATCGGGGTGAACAATGCCCCGGCGATGCTGGCGAACAGGGCGGCGACGGCGTAGGCGGCCACCTTGATGTTGGCCGGGTCGTAGCCGAGGAACCGCACACGTTCCTCGCTGTCGCGCACCGCCACCAGCAGCTCGCCGTAGCGGCTGTACATCAGCTGACGCGCCACCGCCACCACGAGCAGCAGCGTCGCCGCGGCGATGAAGTACAGCATCCGCCGGTTGACCGGGTCGTTGAGGGTGAACCCGAAGAACGTGCGGAACCTGTTGAGCCCGTTGCTGCCGCCCAGGCTGGTCTGCCCAACCAGCAGGATCGCCATGGCCGCGGCCAGCGCCTGCGACAGGATCGCGAAGTAGGCGCCCTTGACCCGTCGTTTGAACACCCCGTAGCCCAGAGCCACCGCGATCGCGGTCGGCGCCACCAGGATCGCGGTGAGCGTGAACGCGGGGGAGGCGAACGGCTCCCAGTAGCCGGGCAGTTCCCGCACGCCGGCGATCTGCATGAAGTCCGGCACCGCTTCGCCGCGCAGCTGGGCGTCGGCGATCTTCAGATGCATGCCCATCATGTAGCCGCCGAGGCCGAAGAACACGCCCTGGCCCAGCACCAGCATGCCGCCGCGGCCCCACGCCAGGCCGATGCCCACCGCGACGATCGCGAAGCACAGGAACTTGCCGAGCAGGCTGAGCCGGAAATCCGACAGCACCGCCGGGGCGACCGCGAATAACAGCACCGCGGCCACCCCGAAGCCGGCCCAGGTCTGCCAGCGGCCGAGAACGCCGGACGACACAAGGTTTTTCATGCCAGGCTCCTCGATCTGACGGTGAACAGGCCCTGCGGGCGGACCTGCAGGAAGACCACGATGATCACGAAAAGGATCACCTTGGCCAGCGACGCGGTGGTGTTGTACTCGATGAACGAGTTGAGGAATCCCAGCGCGAACGCCGCGATCACGGTGCCCTTGATCTGGCCCAGCCCGCCGACCACGACCACCAGGAAGGCGTCGATCAGATAGCTCTGCCCGATGGTCGGGCTGGTCGACCCGATCAGCGTCAGCGCCACCCCGGCGACCGCGGCCAGCCCGGAGCCGATGAAGAACGTGGTGATGTCGGTCCGGCGCGACGAGATCCCGCTGGTCTCGGCCAGATCCCGGTTCTGCACCACCGCGCGGATGCGTCGGCCCATCGGGCTGACCTTGAGCATGGTCGCCAGCGCGGCGACGCATGCTACGGCCAGCACCAGGATGAAGATCCGGGTCTTGGGCACCACCGCGCCCAAGATCTCCACCCCGCCGGCCAGCCACGGCGGGGCGACGACGTTGACGGCGGGCGCGCCGAAGATGTCGCGGGCCACCTGCTGCAGGATCAGCCCGACACCGAAGGTCACCAGCAGGGTGTCCAGCGGACGGTGATACATCCGCTGGATCAGCGTGACCTCCAGCAGCGCGCCCATCGCCCCGCCGACCAGGAAACCGACCAGCAGCGAAATCAACAGGGAAACACCGGCGCTCGCGATCACCTGCTGCACCACGTAGGCGGTGTAACAGCCGACCATGATGAACTCGCCGTGCGCCATGTTGATGACGCCCATCTGGCCGAACGTCAGCGCGAGACCCAACGCGGCCAACAACAGGATCGAGCCGAGGCTCAATCCCGTTGTCAGCTGCCCGATCAGGACATCCATGTCAGTTCGACAGACCCGCCGCCCACGGATACGACTTCAGGTAGGGATCCGGTTCGATCGGCCCCGGCGACTCCCAGATGGTGTAGATCAGGCCGTCGGGACGGATCTGGCCGATCCGCGCGGTCTTGGTGATGTGATGGTTCTCGCCGTCGAGGGTGACCAGTCCCTCGGGTGCATCGAAGGTGACGCCGTCGGCGGCCTCCTTGACCTTGTCGACGTCGAACGAGCCGGCCTTCTCGACGGTGTTCTTCCACAGGTACACCGAGGTGTAGGCGGCCTCCATCGGGTCGGAGGTCGGCTTGTTCCGGCCGTACTTCTCCTTGTAGGCCTCGACGAACTTCTTGTTCTCCGGCGTATCGACGGTCTCGTAGTAGTTCCACGCGGTGAGCTGCCCGGCGATGTTCTCCACCCCGATGCCGCCGATCTCCTCCTCGGCGATCGACACCGAGATCACCGGCATCTGCTCCGGGGTCAGGCCGACGTTGCGGTACTCGCGGAAGAACGCGACGTTGGAGTCGCCGTTGAGGGTGTTGAACACGGCGTCGGCACCGGAGTTGCGGACCTTGTTGACGATCGTGGAGAAGTCCGTGCTGCCCAGCGGCGTGTAGTCCTCACCCTTGATCTCGATGCCGTTGGCCTCGGCGTAGGCCTTGATGATGCGGTTGGCGGTCTGCGGGAACACGTAGTCGCTGCCCACCAGGTACAGCGACTTGACGCCCTGCTCCTTCAGATAGTCGAGCGCCGGGACGATCTGCTGGTTGGTGGTGGCACCGGTGTAGAAGATGTTCGGCGAGCTCTCCAGTCCCTCGTACTGCACCGGGTAGTACAACAGCGCGTTGTTCGACTCGAACACCGGCAGCATCGCCTTGCGGCTCGACGACGTCCAGCCGCCGAACACCGCGGCCACGCAGTCGCTGCTGATCAGCTTCTCGGCTTTCTCGGCGAACACCGTCGGCTCGGACGCGCCGTCCTCACCGATGAGCTCGATCTGTTTGCCCAGCACCCCGCCGTCGGCGTTGATCTCCTCGACGGCCAGCGCGATCGCGTCGCGCACCGTCACCTCGGAGATGGCCATGGTGCCCGACAACGAGTTCAGCGACCCCACCTTGATGGTCGGTCCGGAGGTGTCGACGCACGACTCGGCGGTCGCCGAATCGGTCTCCGAGGCCTTCGTGCCGCAGCCCGCGAGCATCAGGCTGGTGGCGGCGACGACGGCGCCCGCGGCGATCACCGGACGCCGCCTGGCCGGCGTCGGTGCAGAGCTAGGGGCGGATCTGGTTGGCGAGAAGCGGAGTGGGAGTCGCATGCACAGCCTTTCCGTGATTCAACAGCGCCCATCGGGTCGACGAGCTCGAAGGCGGGGATGTTGTGCACCCGGGGGTGTCGAATCGGGACGTTAGAGTGGCCGTGTTTCTGTGAAATGACTGTGTGTGACGAACAAATTAACCCCAGTCTCGTGGCGCCGCGGTGCGCGTGGGGCGGGGGCCGCGGCCGGCGCTGTAACGTTCCGGTACGGTGCGGCGATGTGAGGGACATGCGAACAGCGACAACAAGGGTCGGGGCCGCCTTGATGCTGGCGGCCGCAGCGGTGGCGGTGTCCTCGGCGCCGGCGAGCGCCGAGCCGGGCGACGGGCATCTGGTCCGTTACACGCTCAGGACCGCCGCGCCCGCTGACTTCAAGCTGAACTATGTGATCGCGTCGCCGCCCAGCAAGCAGGCCTACAACGCCGATCCGTACACCTACCTCAAGAGCGAGGTCGTGGTGATCGGTCCGGAGCAGCCGTGGGTGTTCGAGGTGACCCTGGACGACCCGGAGTGGGCGATCCTCACCGCGAGCACCGGCGTGCACGCCATGCAGGCCTCGCCCAACCCGGTCTGCGAGATCGAGGTCGACGGCGAGGTCCGGGTCCACCAGGAGGGCCCGTACACCGCCCACTGCCAGCTCGGCGCCTGGTAGGCACAACCAAGACCGGCCCCGGGGGAGGGGAGAGGTCCCAGGCCAGCGCTCAACTGGCCTGGGACTGTGCCTGTCCGGGAGCCTGTTCGGGGTTCCGGCCGGTGATGTCGGTCAGTCCGGACAGCGCGGGCGGCAACGGGTTGCGGTGCAGCACGCCGAGTCGCTGGGTGGCGCGGGTGAGCGCCACGTACAGGTCGGCGGCGCCGCGCGGGCCCTCGGCGATGATCAGGTCCGGATCGACCACCAGCACGGCGTCGAACTCCAGGCCCTTGATCGCCGACGGCGGCACCGTGCCCGGCACGCCGGCTGGGCCGATAACCACGCTGGTGCCCTCGCGTTCGGCCTCGGTGCGGACGAATTCCTCGATGGCGGAAGGTAGTTCGTCGTCGGTGACGCGCCGCGACCACGGCGCGACCCCGCTGGCCCGCACCGACCGGGGTGGCTGCACGTCCGGGGCGAACTCGGCGAGCAGGTTGGCCCCGACCGCCATCACCTCCGCGGGGGTGCGGTAGTTGACGGTCAGCTTCCGGTACAGCCAGCGGCCCGGGACGTAGGGCTCGAGCACCTCCTCCCAGGAGGTGGCACCGGCCGCGGACCGGCGCTGGGCCAGGTCCCCGACGATCGTGAACGACCGGCCGGGACAGCGTCGCATCAGCACCCGCCAGTCCATCTCGGAGAGCTCCTGAGCCTCGTCGACGACGACATGGCGGTAGGTCCAGTCGCGGTCGGCCGCCGCGCGCTCGGCCAGGTCGCGGGTGTCGCGCTCGGCGAACCGCTCGGCCAGCTCCTCGGCGCCGACCACGTCGGTGGCCAGCAGCCGGTCCTCGTCGTCCATCAGATCCTCGCGGGCCACCATGAGGTCGAGCACCCCGGCGGCGTACTCCTGTTCGGCCCGGCGCCGGCGTTCGGCCTCGCCGTCGGACCCGTCGCTGCCCAGCAGGTCGACCAGCTCGTCGAGCAGCGGCACATCGGAGACCGTCCAGGCCTCGCCGTCGGCGCGGTACAGCGCCGGGTCGGCGCCGGCCGCCCGCAGCCGCTCCGGCGACGAATACAGCGAGGCCAGCAGCGACTGCGGGGTGAGGATCGGCCACAGCTCGTCGAGCGCGGAGCGGAACCGTTCGTTGTCGCGCAGCTCGTCGGTCAGGTCCGCGCGCAGGCTCTCCCAGGCCTCGCGGTCGTCGCGGGTCAGCCAGCCCTTGCCGATCCGGCCGATCGCCCGCTCGGTCAGCACATAGGTCACGATCTCCTCGAACACCTTGCGGGCCGGGTTGTGCGGCAGTCCGCTGGCGCGGGCCTCCTCGATCGCCCACTGGGCGGTCTCGGCGTCGATGCGCACGGTCACATCGGCCAGTTCGATGTAGATCGGCTCCTCGGGCACCCGCTCGCGGTCGGCGACCGCCGCCGCCAGCACGTCGAGCATCTTGCGCGAGCCCTTCAGCCGGGCCACGTGCGGGGGATCCTCGGCAGTCACGTGCAGACCGCAGAACAGGTCGCCGATGGTCATGAACACCACCGTGGTCTCACCCAGCGACGGCAGCACCGCGGCGATGTGGTCGAGGAACTGCGAGTTCGGCCCGATCACCAGAACCCCGTGCCGTTCGATGCGTTCGCGCTGGGTGTAGAGCAGATACGCGACCCGGTGCAGCGCCACCGCGGTCTTGCCGGTGCCGGGGCCGCCCTCGATCACCAGCACCCCGGGATGGTCGAGCCGGATGATCTCGTCCTGTTCGGCCTGGATGGTGGCGACGATGTCGCGCATGCGTTCACCGCGCGGTGCGGTGATCGCCGCCAGCAGCGCGGCGTCGGCGGGATCGCCCGCGACGTCGCCCTTCTCGCCGAACGTCTCGTCGATGAAGCCGAGCACCTGCCGGCCCCGGGTGCGGAACTGACGGCGCCGGGTCAGGTCCTCGGGGTTGGCCGCGGTCGCGGTGTAGAACGGGCGCGCGGCCGGTGCCCGCCAGTCGAGCAGCAGCGGTTCGTAGTCGTTGTCCTCGTCGAACAGCCCGATCCGGCCGATGTAGAGCCGCTCACCGCTGCGGGTGTCGAGTCGGCCGAAGCACAGGCCCTCGTCGGCGATGTCGAGCCGGCTGATCCGGCGCGCCGCCGTGCGCACCTCGGCGTCGCGGTCGACCAGTGACGAGCCGTCCTGCAGGTCGACCGGTGCGCCCAGCGCGGCCCGGTAGCGCTCGGCGGCCCGGGCCCGTTCGTCGTCGAGCCGCTGGTACAGCCCGGCGATGTACTCGCGTTCGGCGTGCAGCTCCTTCTCGTGGTCCTGGTCGTGGGTCTTGGTGTTGTCGATCGGTCTCATCTGCTCCGCTGTCGGCACGTCTGCTCGCACGTTTGGCTCAACGAGTGTGAGCCATCGCCCGTTCCGGGCCGGCTCCGGGGGAGCGGCGGTTCTTGACATCGCTTCGAACTATTGTTCGAATAGCGGTATGCGGTGGGACGGTCAGGGGGTCGGCGTCGACGACGGCGCCCTGCCCGGTCTGGCCCGCATCGGCCTGGTGCGGTCGGTGCGCACTCCGCAGTTCGAGGGCATCACCTTTCACGAGGTGCTGTGCAAGTCGGCGCTCAACAAGGTGCCCAACGCGGCGATGCTGCCGTTCCGCTACACGGTCAACGGCTACCGCGGCTGTTCGCATGCCTGCCGGTACTGCTTCGCCCGGCCCACCCACGAGTACCTCGACCTGGACTGCGGTGCGGACTTCGACACCCAGGTCGTGGTGAAGATCAATGTGGCCGACGTGCTGCGCCGCGAACTGCGCCGGCCGTCGTGGACCCGGGAGACGGTGGCGCTGGGCACCAACACCGACCCGTACCAGCGCGCCGAGGGCCGTTACGCGCTGATGCCGGGAATCATCGGCGCCCTTGCCGATTCGGGCACACCGTTCTCGATCCTGACCAAGGGCACGCTGCTGCGCCGCGACCTTCCGCTGATCGCCGAGGCGTCGCGCCGGGTCGAGGTCAGCGTGGCGATCAGCCTCGCGGTCGGCGATCCGGCACTGCACCGCGACGTCGAGCCGGGCACCCCGAGCCCGCAGGCGCGGCTGGCGCTGATCACCGCGGTGCGCGAGGCGGGGCTGGACTGTCACGTCATGGTCGCGCCGATCCTGCCGTACCTCACCGACTCGGCCGACCACCTCGACGCGCTGCTCGGCCGGATCGCCGCCGCCGGAGCCACCGGGGTCACGGCGTTCGGGCTGCACCTGCGCGGCTCGACCCGGGGCTGGTTCCTGGACTGGCTGGCCCGCTCGCATCCGGAGCTGGTCGAGCGTTATCGCCAGCTGTACCGGCGCGGCGCCTACCTACCGCCCGAGTACCGCACGATGCTGCACGAGCGGGTGACGCCGCTGATCGCCAAACACGGACTGGGCCCGGATCGCCGCACCTTCCGCAGCAGCGCTCCCGCCCCCGAACCCCCCGGACCCGTGGCACCGGTTGCGCACGCGCCCGCGGTGCTGCAGCCCACATTGTTCTAATGGCCGGCGTGTTCTAATGGCCGGCGGGTTCTGTTGGCGCGTCAGCTCCGGCCGCGTTTGACGTCCTTGAACGGGATTCCCTTGTCCGCGGCGTGCTCCCGGGGGAAGCCGAGGATGCGTTCGCTGATCACGTTGCGGGCGATCTCGGTCGTGCCGCCGCCCAGCGACGCCGTCTGCCGCGACAGGTAGCGCTCGCCGTGGCGGATCAGATCGTCGTCGCCGTCGACCACCCCGGAGGCGCCGGTGATGGCCAGCGCGGTGTCGAACTCCAGCTGGTGCGTCTCGGCGTGCGCGATGCGGATGATCGATCCGGACGCCGGATGCAGTGACCCGTCGAGCACCCCGTGGTACACGTGGTCGATGAGCTGCTCACGCACCATCCGGTGGGCCAGCGCGCGCCCGGCGAGCTGCTGGGCCCACGGGTTGTCGGCCTGGCCGGTCTTCTCCAGCAGCGCGACGTAATCGATCGGCCGGTCCGTCTTGCCCTCGGCCCCGATGCCACTGGCGTACTCCGAGCCGCCGCCGACGGCGCGGCGTTCGTGGTAGAGCTGGCGGGAGGCAACCTCCCAACCCTTGTCGACCTCGCCGACGACGGCGTCGTCACCGAGCTCGAGGTTGTCGAAGAACTCCTCGCAGAACTCGACCGAGCCGTTGACCTGTTTGATGCGCCGCATGGTGATGCCCGGCGAGTTCAGCGGCACCAGGAACATCGTCAGGCCCTCGTGTTTGGGCACATCCCAGTTGGTGCGGGCCAGCATCAGCCCGTAGTCGGCGGCGAACGCACTGGTGCTCCAGGTCTTCGCGCCGTTGATCACCCACTTGTCGCCCCGGCGGTCGGCGCGGGTGATCACCCCGGCCAGATCCGATCCGCCGCTGGGCTCACTGAGCAGCTGCACCAGCACCTCATCCCCGCGCAGCGCCGCGGGGATGTGCTTTCTCTTCTGCTCCTCCGAGGCGGTGTCGAGAATCGTTGCCGCGCAGATGGTGAACGTCGGCGTGTTGAGGATCATCGGCAGCTCGTAGCCGCGCGACACCTCGTTGAACGCCTTCTGATACTCGTACGGCAGTCCCAGACCGCCGTACTCGCGCGGGAAACAGATCCCGGCGAAACCGCCGTCCCACAGCCGGCGCTGCAGCTCCCGGGCCCGCCGCCACGGCTCCTCCGCGCCCCGGTCGGTGTCCGGCGGGTTGTCCGGGTCGATGCGCGGCATGTTCTCGGCCAGCCAGGCCTTGGCGCGGGCGGCGAACTCCTCGACCGACTCGGTCGTGTTGTGCACCGGTGCCGATGCCGTTTCGGTCATGACGCGTGCTCCAGGGATCGGTTGAGCTCCTTGTCGAGCGCGTAGACGCGCAGCTGATGCTCCTCGGGGGTGCCGAACAGCGAGCGGTACAGCGTGGTGCGCCGCAGGTACAGGTGCAGGTCGTGCTCCCAGGTGACGCCGATGCCGCCGTGCAGCTGGATGCAGCTCTGCACCACGCCCGGCGCGTATTCGCCCACATAGGATTTCGCGACGCTGACCAGCAGATCGGCCTTATCCGAGCGTGACGCCACCGCACCCACCGCGGCCTTGGTGGTGGCGCGGCACGCCTCCAGCCAGATCTTCAGGTCGGCGTACTTGTGTTTGAGCGCCTGGTAGGAGCCGATCGGCCGGCCGAACGAATAACGGTCGAATCCCCACTGAATCGTGAAGTCCAGCACCGTGTTCAGGATGCCGACGATCTCGGCGCACTGCAGGATCGCGGCGATCTGGCTCTGCCGCGCGATGATCGCCGGGGTCTGCTCGGCAGAGCCCACCACCGCGCCGGCATCGAGTTCCACGCCGTCGAACCGGACCCGCGCGTAGCTCTTGACCAGATCGATCGAACTCTGCCGCTCGACGGTCACGCCCGGCGCATCGGTAGGCACCAGGAACTGGCGCACCGCGCCGTCGCAGCGCGCGGTCACCAGCAGCAGCCCGGCGTCGGCGCCGGCCTCGACGCGGTCCTTGACCCCGTCGATGCGGAAGCCCGACCCGGTGGGCACCGCGGTGACCTTCGGCTGCAGCGGTGCCCATGGCCGGCCCGGTTCGTAGACCGCCCAGGAGGCCACCGTCTCGCCGACGATCACCGCCTCGATGGTGTCCCGCTGGCCCTCAGGCGCCTCGACCAGCCCGGCCAGCACCGTGCTGACCGGGTGCAGCGGCCCGGGCGCGACCACCTTGCCGGCCAGTTCGGCGACCAGGGCCAGATCGGACACCCCGTCGCCGGAGACGCTGCCGCCGCCGAGCTCTTCGGGCACCAGCAGGCTGGTCCAGCCGAGCTCGGCGGCGCGGCGCCACCAGTCGTGTTCGAAAGATGTTCCGGCTTCGTGCAATTCACGAACCCGGCTTAGCGACGCCTCTTTCTCCAGAAACGACTGGGTGGTCGAGGCGAACAGCATGACCTCTGGATTGGCGGTCTGGTTCATGGATCGGGGTCAGCCTCCGCGGGGGTCGGGGTTGCCGCTCAGGCGGGAATGACGAGAGGCGGCGCGTCCGCGTTGTGCACGATCTCGTTGGGCACCTTGAACAGGTCGATCATGTTGCCGCCCATGACCTTTCGCTGACCTTCCGGATCGAGGCCCTGCAGGTCGTCGATCAGCTTGGTCGGCTCGGCCAGCCCCTCCGGGTGCGGCCAGTCGGATCCGAAGATCACCCGGTCGATGCCGATCAGGTCGGCCATGGCGGCGAAGTCGTCCTCCCAGAACGGTGCGACGTACACGCAGCGCTTGAACGCCTCGATCGGATGCTCGGCGAACTCCTGCGGCATCTTCTTGTAGGTGCTCTCGAACTGCTTGAACAGGTAGGGCACCCAGTCCGCGCCGTTCTCGATCGACAGGATGCGCAGATCGGGGTTGCGCGACAGCGCGCCGTGGCAGACCAGCGCGGCCATCGAATCCTCGATCGGGCGCTTGCCCATCGCCACCATCCGGAACGCGGTGGGCCGGAACGGCAGGAACTCGTCGGCCGGTTCCCAGTCGTTGAGGTACTGCGCGTAGCCGGAGTCGGAGGCGTGCATCGACACCGGGATGCCGGCCTTGACGCAGGCCTGCCAGAACGGGTCGAACTCGGGCAGCCCGAACGAGCGGGTGCCGCGCAGGCCGGGCACCGGTGCCGGCCGCACCAGCACGGTCTTGGCGCCGCGCTCCAGGCACCATTCCAGCTCCTCGAGCGCGCGGTCCATGATGCCGAGGTTGATGACCGGGGTGGAGAAGATCCGGTTCTCGTAGTTGAACTGCCAGGTCTCGTACATCCACTCGTTGAGCGCGTGGATGACGTCGGCGATCAACTCCGGATCGTCCTTCATCCGCTCCTCGACCAGGCTGGCCAGCGTCGGGAACATCAGCGAGTAGTCCAGGCCGAGGGCGTCCATGACCTCGATGCGGGCACCGGGCTCCCGGAAGGCCGGGATCGACTTCATCGGCTTGCCCATCACCTCACGGAAGCTCTTGCCGCCGCTGCCGTGCTTGAAGTACTCCTCCTGGGCGCCGGGGCGGGCGACGACCTCGAAGGTCGGGTTCGGGATGTAGTCGCTGACCTGGTTGCGCACCATGATCTTGGTGCGGCCCCGGACCTCGATGTAGTCGATGACGTGTTTGCGGTGGTCCGGCAGGAACTTCGTCAGCGCCTCTTTCGGCTCATAGAAGTGGTTATCGGCGTCGAACACCGGATAGGGAAGAACTCGTGCAGGCATATCCGCCTCCCGGAAATGTTGTTGACTCGAAGTGGTAATGACGTTACCACTTTGGGCACGGCATTGACACCACCCCGGGAGAACGAGAGTTCGGCCAGGTCAGACCGGGTCAGTCGGCAGCCTTCGAGCCAAAAGAGGCGGACGCGCGCAACGCGTTCAGGCAGAAGGTGTAGATCTGCTCGGCCTCGATCGGGGTGCCGGTGAGTTCGGCGCCGAGCATCTGCAACCGCATCGAACCCAGCATCGTCTGCAGGATCAACGCCGCGGTGGCGTCGACATCGAGGTCGGCGCGGAAGGTTCCCTCTGCGATCCCGCGCTCGATGATCTCCTTGAGCAGCGCGTTCGGCCCGGACAGCACCCGGGCGTACTCCTGCGGCAGCGTCTCGGCCAGTCGGTCGTTGAAGTTGGTCAGGCCGCGATTGACCCGGTCCTGGGTGCTGGACTCGGCCGGGGTGCACATTTGGTCGACCAGCATCCGCAGCGCGTCGGTCGCGGGCAGCCCGGCCGTCTCCTCGCGCCAGCGCCGGGTGGACTCGCTCATGATCTTGTCGATGAGCGCCAGCAATAGCTCGTCCTTGCTGGAGAAATGCTGGTAGAACGACCGCAGCGAGGTCCGGGAGCGTTCCACGACCTCCAGCACGGTGAAGTCGGTGCGGCCGGTCTCGCCCAGGATCGCCAGCGCCGACCTCATGAACCGCTTGGGCCGCGAGTCGGGGTCGTCGGGTGTCCCGTTCGGTGCCGCCGACCGGGACGCGCCGGCCGTGCGCCCGCTGGGCTTGGCCATCGAACACCCTCCGCGTCGTTGTCTCGCCTCGGTAATGACGTTACCGGTTTTGCAGAACCTCCGTTACTGTTCCCTTCCATGACCACCGAATCAGCGCAGACCCACTGGACCCTGCAGGCACTGCTCGATCTGTTCGACGCCCGCCCGGACGGTGACAACCGGTTCGTCGCCGACCCGGGGCTCGCCGGTGAGGACGAACGCCAGGTCGTGGAGGGCACGCAGGTGCTCGCCCAGGCGATCGTGGCTGCCTCGAAACGGTTCCCGGACAAGACGGTCCGCTCCGCGCACGCGGTGTTCGCCCGGGCCGTGCTGGTCAACGCCGGGCCGATCGAGCTGGACCTCGACGTCGTCACCGAGGGCCGCTCCACCGCCAGCGCGGTCATCTCGGCCAAGCAGAACGGCAAGCGCTGCATGACCTTCACCGTGCTCGCCGACGTGCCGACCGAGGACGTCATCCGCCACCACCTACCGCGCCCGCAGGTGGTGGGACCGGATCAGGCCAACGTGCGCGACATGCCGCTCGAGGGGCGTCAGCTGCGGCTGGTCGACGTCGTCGACGAGAACGATCCGGACGAGTTCGGTCCGCCGGAGCTCTACGCCTGGCTGCACTACGACCCGATTCCGCAGCGCACCGATCTGGCCAAGGCGTTGATCGCGTATTTCACCGGCCACCTTGGCATCTCGACGACCATGCGGGCGCACAAGGGGATCGGCACCGCGCAGTCGCACGTGACGGTGTCGACCGCGCCGATGACGGTGGGGGTGAGCTTCCACGAGCCGTTCGGGTGGGACGGCTGGCTGCTGTACTCGCATGAGAGCACCCAGGTGGGCGCCGGCATGTCCTATGTGCGCGGCACCGTGCACACCGAGGCGGGGGAGCTGATCGCGTCGTTCACCCAGGATGCGCTGATCCGTCCGCTGCGCCAGACCGACACCGCGATCAAGGAGCAGGCGCGCCTGTAGCGCCTCATCCCAGGGTGGCCGCCGCCCGCCGCAGCCGGGCGGCGACGTCCGCGACGATCGGCTCGCCGTGGCCGAAACAGGCGGTGTCGGCGTCGAGTTCGGCCAGCCGCCGGAACGACTCGACCGTCTGCGCCCGGTTCTGGTTGAACGTTCCGAGGATCACCGAGCCGACGTTGGCGACGGTGTCGCCGGTGAACAGCACGCCGTGGCGCGGCAGATGGATCGCGATGCTGCCGGCGGTGTGCCCGGGAACCGCGAGAACCTCGGCGCCGCCGCCGAAGTCGAGCACCTCGCCGCCGTGCAGGTCGGTCACCGCCTCGACCGGTGGCGCCGTCGCGGGCAGGCCGGCCGCGACCCGCCGGTGGATGGGGATCTCCCAGTCCTCGAAGACCGGCGGGGGCAGCTCGGTTCCGGCGCGGATGTAACCGGCGTCCCCGACGCCGGCGTACACCGGTGCACCGGTGGCGGCCTGCAGGTGGCCCGCCGAGCCGCAGTGATCGACATGGCCGTGGGTCAGCACGATCCGGTCGATGTTCGGCGCCGCGGCCAGGATCGCCGGTCCCGCGCCCGGGGCGCCGGTGTCGATGACGGTCACCGAGTCGCCGTCGCGCCACAGGTAGACCTGCCAGCCGTTGATCCGCAGCATGGTCAGGTTGTCGGTGACGGGGACGGTCTCGGCGGCGGGGTCAGCGCTCATGGGTCGACGCTAGCCGGTGACCCGCTCGGGCAGAAGCGGATCCGCCGCCAGCGAAATCACCGGCGGATCAGCCGAGGTTGTCGGTGGCGAAGGTGTCGCAGCGCTCCGGCTGGCCGGTGCGGTATCCCTCGGTGAACCACTTCTGCCGTTGTGCGGCCGAACCGTGCGTCCAGGCCTCCGGATTGACCCGCCCGGTCGCCTTCTTCTGGATGCGGTCGTCGCCCACCGCGGCCGCGGCCGACAGCGCGTCGGCGATGTCGTTGTCGGTCAACGGTTCCAGGAACGGCACCCCGGTGCTCTCCTGCTTGGTGATCGCCGCGTAGTGCGCCCACACCCCGGCGTAGCAGTCGGCCTGCAGCTCGGTGCGCACCCCGGCGCCGGTCGGACCCTGCGCGCCCGGACCGTGAGCCCGGCCCAGCACACCGAGCAGGTTCTGCACATGGTGGCCGAACTCGTGGGCGACCACGTACTCCTGCGCGAGATTGCCTCCGCTGGAACCGAATTGGTCCCGCAGCACATCGAAGAAGCCCACGTCGAAGTACGCGGTCTCGTCCGCGGGGCAGTAGAACGGGCCCACCGACGAGTCGGCGGGGCCGCACCCGGTGTCGACCGCACCGGTGAACAGCATCACGTGCGGGCGCCGGTAGACGTCGGGCAGCAGCTGGTGCCACACCGCGTCGAGCGAGTTTCCGGTGGCGATCACCCGGCACTCGGGGATGGAGTTGGCGTCCTCGGCGGTGCGGCACCGGCTGGTGTCGAAGCCCGGCTGGGCGCTGCCGGGTTCGGCCTGCTGCTGGGGCAGCACCGAGCTGGGATCGACACCGAGCAGCAGCGCGACCACCATGATGAGCAGGCCGCCCACCCCGCCGCCGATGGCGATCCCGCGGCCCGGGCCCCGGCGGCCGCCGGTCGACGTGGTGCTGGTGTCGATCTCGATGCCCTCGCGGAAGGTCATGCGACCAGCTTTCCACAACCCGGCCCGGCGGTGGTGCCGTTAGCTGCCCGGTCGCCGCCGGCGGCCCGTGTAGTCCCGCAGGTTGTAGAGGAACTTCTGGAACAGCCGGGCCATCACCGGCCGGCCCAGCGTCATGCCCAGCCGGGCGGCGGCCCCCCGGGGCTTCATCGCCATCACCCAGGTCAGCCGGCACCCGGTCGGGGTCGGCACCACCCGGTAGTCCTCGGCGAACGCCGCGAGCGATCGGGTGGACACCGCGTTGAAGCGAAATGCCATGTGGCTGTTCGGCTCCCAGGCCAGAAACTCCTCATCGCCGACGATGCCGCCGCGCATGTGCACGGTGCGGGTGGTGCCCACCCCGCGCGGTTCCGGGCTGGTCCAGGTCACCTCGGTGATCACCGTGGCCCAGTGCGGCCAGGACTCCGCGTCGGCCAGTACCTCGAACAGCTGCTCGGGGGTGATGCTCAGCTCGACGGTGCTGACGAAGCGGAACGGGGCGGTGTCGACGAAGTCCAGCCCGACACGTTCGCACGGGTGCATGGCCATACGGCTCAGCTTAGGGTGTCTCGTCGGCTTTCCGGTCAGCCCGGGCCGTCGCTGGCGGCGGCCAGCAGCGGCACCAGCACCGCGCTGATCGGGGCCGGCAGCCCGTAGGCGGCCGCCTTGCGGGCGATCACGCCGTTGCGGATGTCCCACTCCAGCGCCCGGCCCGCCTCCCGGTCGGTGAGCATCGAGGTGGTGATGTCGGGCGGCGAGGCGCGCAGCATGTCGATGATCTGGTCCACCACCTCCTCGCCGAGCCGCGCACCGTCGGCCCGGGCGACCGCCAGACACTCGGTCAGGTAGCGCCGCCCCAGCTCGGCCACGTCGTCGCGGCGGAACATGCCGGCCCGCCGGCCGGCCAGCACCATCAACCCGACGACCGCGTTGACCAGCAGCTTGTGCCACGCCGCAGAGACGAAATCGGGGTCGAGCTCGACCCGAACCGCGGTGCCGTCGAACAGCTCGGCGATCCGTTCGGCCGCCGGACCCACCGGCAACACCAGCCGGGTCCCGGTGCGCACCCGCACCCAGCCCTCGGCGGTCGGTTCCGCCGAGATCCAGATCGCCGCCGGCACCACCTGCGCACCCCGACACAGCGGCCCGACCCGGTCGATCTGCTCCACCCCGTTCTGCAGCGCACACACCACGGTGCGTTCATCGCACAACCGTTCCAGCCAGGCCGCGGCCTGACGGTTCTGGGTGTCCTTGACCGCCAACAGCACGACGTCGACCGGCCCGTCGACATCGGCGGGATCGGTGTGCACCGGACCGGGCAGCAGGATCGGCGGTCTGTCGTCGGGGCGCACCTCGATCGAGGCCCGCGGCGTGCGCCCGCACAGCGTCACCGGGCGGCCGGAGTCGTGCAGCAGCGCGGCCACGGTCGCACCGATGGCGCCCGGTCCGACCAGTGCGATACCGGTACCCACAGCACGCCAAGCTACCGCCGGACCGCACCCCACTACACTGTTGCAGTCGTCTCATCAGGCCTTCCCCTCAGGAGAATGTGTGCTGCGCAGTCATGCCGCCGGATCCCTGCGGCCCGCCGACGCCGGCCAGCAGGTCACGCTCGCCGGTTGGGTTGCGCGTCGTCGCGACCACGGCGGGGTGATCTTCATCGACCTGCGCGACGCCTCCGGGGTGTCGCAGGTGGTGTTCCGCGAACCCGACGTGCTGGCCGAGGCGCACCGGCTGCGCGCTGAGTACTGCATCGCCGTCGACGGCGTCGTCGAGATCCGCCCCGAGGGCAACGAGAACCCCGACATCCCCACCGGCGAGATCGAGGTCAACGCCAAGGAGTTGCGGGTGCTGGGGGAGTGCGCGCCGCTGCCGTTCCAGCTCGACGAGCAGCCCGGCGAGGAGACCCGGCTCAAGTACCGCTACCTCGACCTGCGCCGCGAGGGCCCCGGCAAGGCACTCCGGTTGCGCTCCAAGGTGAATGCCGCCGCCCGCGAGGTGCTGGCGCGGCACGACTTCGTCGAGATCGAGACCCCGACGATGACCCGCTCCACCCCCGAGGGCGCCCGCGACTTCCTGGTGCCCGCGCGGCTGCAGCCGGGCTGCTTCTACGCGCTGCCGCAGAGCCCGCAGCTGTTCAAGCAGCTGCTGATGGTCGCGGGGATGGAGCGCTACTACCAGATCGCCCGGTGCTACCGCGACGAGGACTTCCGCGCCGACCGTCAGCCCGAGTTCACCCAGCTCGACATGGAGATGAGCTTCGTGGACTCCGAGGACGTCATCGCGATAGCCGAGGAGATCATCGCCGCGTTGTGGCGGTTGATCGGCTACGAGGTGCCGCTGCCGCTGCCCCGCATCACCTACGCCGACGCGCTGCGCCGGTACGGCACCGACAAACCCGACCTGCGGTTCGGGCTGGAACTCGTCGAATGCTCGGAGTTCTTCAAGGACACGCCGTTTCGGGTGTTCCAGGCCCCCTACGTGGGTGCGGTGGTCATGCCGGGCGGCGCATCGCAGCCGCGGCGCACCCTGGATGCCTGGCAGGAGTTCGCCAAACAGCGCGGCCACAAGGGGCTGGCCTACGTGCTGGTGGGCGAGGACGGCACGCTCGGGGGGCCGGTGGCCAAGAACCTCTCCGAGACCGAACGTGCCGGGCTGGCCGCGCATGTCGGCGCTAACCCCGGCGACTGCATCTTCTTCTCGGCCGGTCCGCCGAAGTCGGCGCGTGCGCTGCTCGGCGCGGTGCGCGTCGAGATCGCCAAGCGGCTCGACCTGATCGACCCGAACGCCTGGGCGTTCACCTGGGTGGTCGACCCGCCGCTGTTCGAACCCGCCGACGAGGCCGCCGCCGCCGGTGACGTCGCGGTCGGTTCCGGTGCGTGGACGGCGGTGCACCACGCGTTCACCGCGCCCAAGCCCGAGCACGTCGACCTCATCGAGTCCGATCCCGGCGCGGTGCTGGCCGACGCCTACGACGTGGTGTGCAACGGCAACGAGATCGGCGGCGGGTCCATCCGTATCCACCGCCGCGACATCCAGGAGCGGGTGTTCGCGGTGATGGGGCTCGACCACGCCGAGGCCACCGAGAAGTTCGGCTTCCTGCTGGAGGCGTTCAGCTACGGCGCGCCGCCGCACGGCGGTATCGCGTTCGGCTGGGACCGGATCTGCGCGCTGCTGGCCGGTGCGGACTCGATCCGCGAGGTGATCGCGTTCCCCAAGTCCGGCGGCGGCGTCGACCCGCTGACCGGTGCGCCCACCCCGATCACCGAGCAGCAGCGCAAGGAGTCGGGCATCGACGTCCGGCCCAAGACCGAGAAGTCGGGTTAGTCCGGCCAGTCGCAGCCGGTCAGCTGCGCCGACAACTCCCACAGCCGCCGCGCCATCACCGGGTCGACGGCCTTGGGCCGCAGTTTGGTCACCCGCGGCGGGCCCAGCTGGTTGAACCGCGGCGCCAGATAGCTGCCGTTGGGCAGATCGGTCGTCACCGCCTGCAGGCTGGCACGGGCGCCCTGCGCGGGGGTGTGGATCAGCCGGCGCAGGACCTGCAGTCTGCCGAGGTTCAGGGTCCGGGCGATGTCGGTGTCGGTGGCGCCGGGATCGCTGGCGTAGGCCCGCATCCCGCGCGCCACCAGCCCCGAGACGAACAACAGGTTCGCCAGTTTGGACTCGCCGTAGGCCATCCACTTCGAATACCTGCGCCGCTCCCAGTTCAGGTCGTCGAGGTGGATGCGGCTGAACAGGTACATCGCGCTGGCGACCGAGATCACCCGGTCGGTGATCCGGTCGGCCAGCAGGCAGGTCAGCGCGAAATGGCCCAGGTGATTGACGCCGATGTGCGATTCGAATCCGTCGACGGTGCGGGAGTAGGGCACCCCCATCACCCCGGCGTTGTTGATCAGGACGTCGACTCGGTCGATCGACTCGGCGAACGCCCGCACGCTGGACAGGTCGGCCAGATCGAGCCGGGCCACCTCGACGTCGCCGGTCATCTCCTCGGCGGCTCGTTTGCCCTTCTCGACGTCGCGGCAGGCCAGCACCACGTGATGGCCCTGGGCGGCCAGTGCGGCCGCGGTGGCCTTGCCGACGCCACTGTTGGCACCGGTGACGATGACACGCATGACCCCGGATTATCGGTGATGTCGCGGTGATTCGGCCCACACTCGGAGCACTCGGCGAGTCCGGCCCCGGTGCCGGCCGGATCGGCGCCGGTTCAGAGTCGCTCGACGATGGTCGCGTTGGCCATGCCGCCGCCCTCGCACATCATCTGCAGCCCGTACCGCCCGCCGCGCTGTTCGAGCGCGTTGACCAGCGTCGTCATCAGCCGGGCGCCGGACGCGCCCAGCGGGTGGCCGATCGCGATCGCGCCGCCGTTGACGTTCGTGCGGGCCAGCAGCCCGGGGGCGTCATCGCCGCCCACGTCCTGTGCCCACGCCAGCACCACCGGCGCGAACGCCTCGTTGACCTCGAACAGGTCGATGTCGGCGAGGCCGAGCCCGGCCCGGTCGAGCACCTTGGCGGTGGCCGGGATGACGCCGGTGAGCATGTACAGCGGGTCGGAGCCCACCACCGCGGTGGTGTGGATGCGCGCCCGCGGGCGCAGCCCCAGCCGGCGTGCGGTGTCGCCGGTGGTGATCAGCACCGCCACGGCGCCGTCGGACAGCGGCGAGGAGTTGCCCGCGGTGATGTGCCAGCCGATCTGCGGGAAGCGCTTCTCGTAGCCGGGGTCGTAGAACGCCGGCCGCAGCGCCGCCAGCGTCTCGGCGGTGGTTCAGGGACGGATGATCTCGTCGTGGTCCAGCCCGGCGACCGGGGCCAGCTCGGGCCGAACCGGCCCTCCTTGGTCGCCTGCGCGGCCTTCTCGTGGCTGGCCGCGGAGAACTCGTCGAGCCGGCGGCGGGACAGCCCCCAGCGGGCCGCGATGAGTTCGGCGCTGACGCCCTGCGGCACCAGCCCGTCCGGATAGCGCTGCGCCACCGCGCCGAACGGATCGCTGCCGGCGAGCACGCTCGATCCCATCGGTACCCGCGACATCGACTCCACCCCGGCGGCGATGACCAGGTCGTAGGCGCCGGCGAGCACGCCCTGGGCGGCGAAGGCGATCGCCTGCTGGCTGCTGCCGCACTGGCGGTCGACGGTGGTGGCCGGCACCGTTTCCGGGAACCCGGCCGCCAGCCAGGCGTTGCGGGCGATGTTGACGGCCTGGTCGCCGACCTGGGTGACCGCTCCGGCGATGACGTCGTCGACCGTGGTGGGGTCGACGCCGCTGCGGTGCACCAGCTCGGTGAGGGTGTGCGCCAGCAGGTCGACGGGCAGCACCTGGTGCAGGCCGCCGCCGGGTCTGCCCTTGCCGATCGGGGTGCGTACCGCCTCCACGATCACCGCGTCACGGCCCGCGTATCCGCTCATCGCCGCCTCCCTGCTGAGTTCTATCTACTAAACCCAGCTATACCACCTGGGTATACTCTGAACAACTCAGAAATGGGGTGAGGTGCATGACAGTTCTCGAGGAGCGGTTGGCCGACCGCAGCGCCTGGTCACCGGTGGGCCGATGCCCGATCGAGAAGACGATGGCGTTGGTCGGCACCAAGTCGGCGATGCTGATCATGCGCGAGGCCTACTACGGAACCACCCGGTTCGAAGACTTCTGGCGCCGTGTGGGGGTGACCAAGGCGGCCGCGGCCGCGCGGCTGGCCGATCTGGTGGAGGCCGGCCTGCTGGAGCGTCGGCCCTATCGCGAACCCGGCCAGCGCAGCCGCGACGAGTACGTACTGACCCAGGCCGGGATCGACTTCATGCCGGTGGTGTGGGCGATGTTCGAATGGGGCCGCAAACACCTGGCCGCGGATCTGCCGCTACGGCTCACCCACGCCGGCTGCGGGGCCGAGGCGAGCGTGGAACTGCGCTGCGCCCACGGCCACCCGGTGCCTCCCGACGAACTGCAGGTCCGGTTGGTGCGGCCGGAATCCGGCGGTGGGGGATCCCGGGCCCGCGCCAAACGCGGCGGGACGGATCGCTGACCGGCGAGCCAACTCACAGGAAAGCGGGAGTGCATTCCGCCCGCCCGTGTGGTGGGATCGTGCCGTGGGTAGCTCGTCGGCGTATGGCGATCGGTTCGCCGTGACCGTTTGGGTGTGATGGCATCACCGCCCGCCAACGCCCCTGACGAGTTGCTGTCCCGGTATCGGATCGCCCGGGCCCAACAGGCGCTGTTCGACGTTCCCGGCGCGGGGTACGACGAGTTCGTCGACGCCGCCGGGCGGGTCCGCCCGGCCTGGCGGGAGCTCGCCGAGTGGGTGGGCCGGCTCGGTGGCCGGGGCCTGGACGCCCTGCGGTCGATGGTCCGCGAGCTCGTCGACAACGACGGCATCACCTACACCCGCCCCGATCGTCCCCACGAACCCGGCCCCTGGCATCTGGATCCGCTGCCGCTGGTGCTCTCGGCGGCGGACTGGGAAACCCTGGAAACCGGTCTGCTGCAACGATCCCGGCTGCTCGACGCCGTCCTGACCGATCTGTACGGACCGCGGGAGACGCTGACCAGCGGGCTGCTGCCGGCGCAGCTGGTGTTCGCCCACCCCGGATACCTGCGCGCGGCCCACGGCATCACCGTGCCGGGCCGCCGCCAGCTGTTCCTGCACGGCTGCGACGTCAGCCGCGGTGCCGACGGCGGTTTCCTGGTGCACGCCGACTGGACCCAGGCCCCCTCCGGGGCGGGCTACGCGCTGGCCGACCGGCGGGTGGTGGCCCACGCGAACCCAGACCTGTACCAGCGCATCGGGCCGCGCCCGGTCTCGCTGTGGGCCCAGGCGCTGCGGCTGGCGCTGATCGACGCCGCCCCGGTCTCGGCCGAGGAACCGGTGGTGGTGGTGCTCAGCCCCGGCAGCCAGTCCGAGACCTTCTTCGATCAGGCCCACCTGGCCGGGGTACTGGGCTTCCCGCTGGTGGAGAGCACCGACCTGGTGGTGCAGGACGGTCGGCTGTGGATGCGGTCGATGGGCACGCTGCAGCCGGTGGACGTGGTGCTGCGGCGGGTCGACGCCGACTACGCCGATCCTCTTGACCTGCGCCAGGATTCGCGGCTCGGAGTGGCCGGGCTGGTCGAGGTGCTGCGGCGCGGCGCGGTGACCGTCGTCAACACGCTGGGCAGCGGGGTGCTGGAAAGTCCGGGGCTGCAACGGTTCCTGCCCGAACTGTGCGAACGGATGCTGGGGGAGAGCCCGCTGCTGGCGTCCCCGCCGATGTACTGGGGCGGGATCGACACCGAACGCTCGCATCTGCTCGCCCGGCTGTCGTCGTTGTTGATCCGGTCGGTCACCGGCGGTGAGACGATCGTCGGTGCGGAGCTGTCCGCGAGCCGGCGTGCCGAGTTGGCGGCGCGGATCGAGGCCGAGCCGTGGCGGTGGGTGGGCCAGGAGCTGCCGCAGTTCTCCTGTGCCCCCACCGCGTTCGCGCCCGGCGGGTTGTCGTCGGCGCCGGTCGTCATGCGGCTGTTCACCGTGGCGCAGCGCGACGGATACGCGCCGATGGTCGGTGGTCTGGGCGGGCTCCTCGCCCCGGGGGCCGCCGGTTATCCGCTGAAAACACTTGCTGCCAAGGATGTTTGGGTCCGTACCGCGGCCCGGGCCACGGCCGAGGCGGCAACGGCGGCACCGCGACTGCCCGCGGTCACCCCGAGTGCCACCCGCGAGGTCAGCTCGCCGCGGGTGCTGTCCGAACAGTTCTGGATCGGCCGCTACGCCGAACGTGCCGAGGGCGCCGCGCGACTGTTGACGGTGACGCGGGAACGCTACGACGAATACCACCGCGAACCCGGCGACCGCGCCGACCTCCCCGGCAGCGCGGTGGTGCCGGTGCTGTTGCGCGCGCTGACCCGCATCACCGGAACCGACGGCGGCGACGTCGACGACACCGCGCTGGTCGCCGCCGCGCCGGACATGCTGTGGTCGCTGACCACCGACCGCCGCCGTCCCGGGTCGCTGGCCCAGTCGGTCGAGGGGCTCGGCCTGGCGCTGCGCGCGGTGCGCGACCAGATGTCCAACGACACCTGGATGGTCATCACCGGCGTCGAGCGCGCGCTGCAGCACGCCGGCGACGCCCCGACGGTCGCCGCCCTGGCGTTGCCCACCCACCTGGTGCTCGCCGGCATGCTCGCGCTGGCCGGCGTGGCCGACGAGTCGCTGGTGCGCGACATCGGCTGGACCATGATGGACATCGGCCGGCGTATCGAACGCGGGCTCGCGCTCACCACGCTGCTGGACAGCACGCTGACGGCCGACCGGGGCCCCGCCGAACCCGCCGTCATCGAGGCCGTGCTGGTGGCCTGCGAGTCGTCGGTCACCTACCGGCGCCGCAATCCCGGCACCACCAGCGTGGCCGCCGTCGCCGAACTGCTGCTGTTCGACGCCGACAACCCGCGATCCCTGGCGTTCACCCTGGAGCGGCTGCGCGCCGACCTGCGCGCGCTGCCCGGCGCCACCGGCTCGTCGCGCGCCGAGCGGCTGGTCGACGACCTCGCCACCCGGCTGCGCCGCACCGCACCGGCCGCGCTGGCCGAGGTGGGCGCGGACGGCCGGCGCCCGGCGCTGGCGGATCTGATGACGACCGCCAACGCCGCGCTGCGCGATCTGGCCGCGGTCATCACCACCACCCACCTGACCCTGCCCGGCGAGATCCAACCGCTGTGGGGCCCCGAGGAACGCCGGGTGGTGCGGTGACCGTCAACGGATCCGCGCCCGAGGCGCCGGCCGGCGGCGGCCGGTCGCGGCGCTACCGCGTCACCCATCGCACCGTGTACCGCTATTCCGGCGTGGTGACCAGCTCCTACGGGCGCGGTTTTCTCACCCCGCGCGACTCGGCCCGCCAACGGTGCCTGCGGCACGAGCTGGTGATCGAACCGGCCGCGTCGGACCGCTCCACCAGCCGCGACGTCTACGGCAACACCAGTTCCTTTTTCCACGTCACCGAACCGCACCGGACGCTGTCGGTGACCAGCGCCTCGGTCGTCGAGGTCGACCCGCCACCGGCGGAGCGCTACACCGGCGGGCCGGCCGCCGCCCCCTGGGAGGCGGCCCGCCCCGCCACCCCGGACGCCGCGCCGGCCGTCGAGTTCACCCTCGATCTCGACCCGCCGGAGATCACCGACGAGTTACGCGCCTACGCCGCACCGACTTTCACTCCCGGGCGGCCGCTGATCGAGGTGGTGTGCGAGCTGTCGCACCGGATCTACACCGACTTCACCTACCGGTCCGGGTCGACCACGGTGTCCACCCGGGTCAGCGAGGTTTTGGCCGCGCGCGAGGGGGTATGTCAGGACTTCGCGCGGCTGCTGATCGCCTGCCTGCGCGCCAACGGGCTGGCGGCCAGCTACGTGTCGGGGTATCTGGCCACCGATCCGCCTCCGGGGAAGGAACGCATGGTCGGCATCGACGCGACACACGCCTGGGCGGCGGTGTGGACCCCGGGCAACCGCTGGCTCGGCGTCGACCCCACCAACGACCAGCTGGTCGACGAGCGCTACATCACCGTCGGTTTCGGCCGCGACTACGCCGATATTCCGCCCCTGCGCGGCATCATCTACACCAACTCCGATCACAGCGAGATCGAGGTCGGGGTCGACGTGACGCCCGAGGAGGGACAGGCGGCGAATGCGTGATTTCCTGTGCCCCAACTGCGGCCAGCGGCTGGCCTTCGAGAACTCGGTGTGCCTGTCGTGCGATCGGCATCTTGGTTTTTCGTTGGAGCACATGGCGATCCTGGTGCTGGGCTCGGCCGAGGAGAGTCGCCAGCCCGGTTTCGTCGACGCCGCGCGCTACGAGCTGTGCGCGAACCTGCATCTGGCCCAATGCAACTGGCTGGTCGAGAAGGTCGACGGGCAGCCCCGGCGGTTGTGCGCGTCGTGCGCCATGACCCGCACCCGCCCCAATGACGACGACGCCCCGGCCCTGGCCGCGTTCGCGGTGGCCGAGCGGGCCAAACGCCGTCTGCTGGTCGAACTCGCCGAACTGCGCCTGCCCACCGACGGGCTGCGTTTCGACCTGCTGTCCAGCGCCGAACAGAAGGTGTTCACCGGTCACCACAACGGCGTGATCACCCTCGATCTCGCCGAGGGCGACGACGTGCACCGCGAACAGTTGCGGATCGCGATGGACGAACCGTATCGGACCCTGCTGGGCCACTTCCGCCACGAGGTCGGTCACTTCTACTACTTCACGCTGGTCGAACCGAACCCCGAGTATCTGGCGACGTTCCGGGAACTGTTCGGCGATCACGACCTCGACTACCAGGCCGCGCTGGACCGGCACTACAGCCGGGGAGCGCCGCCGGGCTGGCAGGACCGGTTCGTGTCGTCGTACGCGACCATGCACCCCGCCGAGGACTGGGCCGAGACCTTCGCGCACTATCTGCACATCCGTGACACCCTGGACACCGCCGCTGCCTTCGGGCTCGCCCCGGCAGCCGCCACGTTCGAACGGAAAACTCTGGGGCCCAGCGCATTCAACGCGATCATCGACATGTGGCTGCCGCTGTCGTGGGCGCTGAACATGATCAACCGGTCCATGGGGCACGACGACCTGTACCCGTTCGTGCTGCCGCCCGCCGTGCTGGAGAAGATGCGGTTCGTGCACACCGTGGTCGGCGCCGACCGCGAAGCGGTGTCGCCGGCGTCCTAGCGCCAGTAGCGCACGGTGGACTCGAACAGCCGGCGGGCGAGCTCGACCGGCGCGAGGTCGCGCAGCGCGGCGCTGAGCACTTCGGCGTTGACCAGACCGTCGAAACCGCGTTCCCGCAGTGTCCCGGCGAACCGTGCCAGCGCCAGCACCCCCTCGCCGGGCAGTGCGCGCCGGTGCAGTGTCTCGCGCAGCAGCCGGTCCGATTCGGGCGGGAGCGCATCGGTGAACTGCACGAAGGCGATATCGGCCGGCGGTACCGACGCCAGGGCGCTGAACGCGGAGTCCGCAGCGCCGGCGGTGTCACGGAACGCGCCGGCGCCGAAACAGTAGTGCCAGGAATCGACGACCAGCCCGGCGCGTGCCGACCCCCCGGCGATGCTCAGCATCCGCAGCCCGTCGGCGAGCGTCGCGATCGGCCCGAGCGGGCTGAACTCGACCGCCATGCCCACCCCGGCCGCGTCCAGCGCGGCGGCGCAGCGGCGCAGCACCCGCTCCGGCGGCACGACCGTGAAGGTGGTCAGCACCCAGTCCGCCCCGGTCCGCCGCGCCCGTTCGGAGAGTTCTTCGGCGGCTGTGAGTATCCGGCGCTCGTCGTCGTCGACCACCAGCGCGAGCACGTCGGGGCAGCGCAGACCCGTGCGGCGGTACGCGTCGATCGTCTCGGGGTCGACCCGGTCGGCGTGCACGCTCACCGCGTCGAATCCGGCGGTGGCCGCGGCCGCGATCAACTCGGCGGGTCGGCAGGTCCACCGCAGGTCCGGGGTCAGTCCGAACTGCACACCCGGATTCTCCCCGGCGAACAGACGTGAAAACCCCCGAACTGGGTCGATTTTGGGGGTGTTTGTGACTGCTCGCGAACCGGATAGCGCGGGTCGGCGGCGGTCAGCGCTCGCCCACCAGCCGTTGCATGAACCGGTGCGCCCCGAGCACCACCCGGGCGCGGTCCGGACCGTTGCGGCGCGCCACGTCCTCGGCGTTGCCGCCGGCGATGTGCACCGGGCCGTGCGGAAGCTGTTGCAGCCCTTCCCGGGCCACATCGGCGGGTTCGGCGACCCGCAGGCCCGGCACGTCGAAGTTGAGGCCCACCCGCTGCATCGCCGGGGTGCGGGTGACGCCGAGCACCAACTCGAGCACGTGGACGTCGTAGTCGCGCAGCTCCAGCCACAGGCCCTCGGCGAAGATCCGCCCGAACGCCTTCACCCCGCCGTAGACGGTGTGCCGCTCCGAGCCCAGGTAGCCCGCCGTCGAGCCGACCAGCAGGATCCCGCCCCGGCGGCGGTCCCGCATCGGCCGCGCGAAGTGCTGCACCAGCGCCATCATCGTGGTGATGTTCAGGTCGATCACCCGCTGGAAGTCGGCCAGTTCGGCGTCCAGGAAACGGGCGCTGCAGGTGTTGGCGCCGGCGTTGTAGATCAACAGCCCGACCTCGAGGTCGGCGGTCGCCTCGGCCACCCGCGCCGCCGCGTCGGCGGCCACCAGATCGACCGCCAGGGTGCGGACCTGCACACCGAGCTCGCGGCAGGCGGCCGCGGTCGCCTCGAGCGGTTCGGGTTTGCGCGCGATGAGCACCAGGTGGATACCGGCGGTGGCGAGGAGACGGGCGAACTCCGCGCCCACGCCTTCGGAGCCGCCGGCGATCACCGCCCACGGTCCGTAGCGGGACAAGTCGGTCATGCCGACGATCCTGGCCCCCGGCCGGCGCGCCGCCAACAGCGGGTGCGCCGTAACCCTTTCGGTCGTGTCGCCCGGGAACCGCGCGATCCTCACCCTACGATCGCCCGGTGGCTGATCGCTATGGCTCCGATGTGCTCGCGTCCAACCCGCACCGCAAGGTCCGGTCGGTGGAGATGCCGATCGAGATCGGCATGGTGGTCGAGGACGCCCAGACCGGGTTCGTCGGCGCGGTGGTGCGGGTCGAGTACGGGCGGATGGAACTCGAGGACCGGCACGGCCGGCGCAAGCCGTTCCCGGTCGGTCCGGGTTATCTCGTCGACGGCAAACCGGTGATCCTCACCGCCCCGAAGCGCCCGGCCCCCAAGGCGCCGACCCGCACCGCCTCGGGCTCGGTCGCGGTGCACGGGGCCCGCGCCCGGGTCGCGCTGCCCAGCCGCATCTACGTCGAGGGCCGCCACGACGCCGAACTGGTCGAGCAGGTCTGGGGCGACGACCTGCGCGTCGAGGGTGTAGTGGTCGAATACCTCGGCGGCATCGACGATCTCCCGGCGATCGTCGAGGAGTTCCGGCCCGGCCCGGGGCGGCGCCTCGGGGTACTGGTCGACCACCTGGTGGCGGGCTCGAAGGAGGCCCGGATCGCCGAGCAGGTGATGACCAGCGGTGTCGGGCGGGGACACACGCTGGTGGTCGGCCACCCGTTCATCGACATCTGGCAGGCCGTCAAACCCGAGCGCCTCGGCATCGCGCAGTGGCCGACCGTGCCCCGCGGGGTGGACTGGAAGACCGGGGTGTGCCGGGCGCTGGGCTGGCCGGCCGACGGGCAGGCCGACATCGCCCGCGCCTGGCAGCGCATCCGCGGCCGGGTGCGGGACTGGAAGGACCTCGAACCCGCGCTGATCGGCCGGGTCGAGGAGCTGATCGACTTCGTCACCCAGCCCCAGAGCTAGCAGGCCCGGCGTCGGCGTGACGTGGTAAGCAGGGAACGTGGCCGACGGGTTGTTTGACGTCCCCGGCGAGCCGGGCCCGGCCGCGACGGGCCCGGTCGGGACCACCGGGGCGACGGCGCCGCTGGCGGTGCGGATGCGTCCGGCCTCGCTCGACGAGGTGGTCGGCCAGGATCACCTGTTGCGGCCGGGGTCGCCGCTACGCCGGCTGGTCGAGGGGTCCGGGGCGGCGTCGGTCATCCTCTACGGGCCGCCCGGCACCGGGAAGACCACGCTCGCCTCGCTGATCTCCCAGGCCACCGGCCGACGGTTCGAGGCGCTGTCGGCGCTGTCCGCCGGGGTCAAGGAGGTTCGGGCGGTCATCGACCAGGCCCGCAGCGCGCTGGCCTACCACGGGCAGCAGACCGTGCTGTTCATCGACGAGGTGCACCGGTTCAACAAGGCCCAGCAGGACGCGCTGCTGGCGGCGGTGGAGAACCGCATCGTGCTGCTGGTGGCCGCGACCACGGAGAACCCGTCGTTCTCGGTGGTCGCCCCGCTGCTGAGCCGCTCGCTGATCCTGCAGCTGCAGCCGCTCGGGCCGGACGCGATCCGCAGCGTGGTGCGCCGCGCCATCACCGATCCGCGCGGGCTGGGCGGTGCGGTGACGGTCGACGACGAGGCGGTCGAGCTGCTGGTGCGGCTGTCGGCGGGCGATGCCCGGCGCGCGCTGACCGCGCTGGAGGTCGCCGCCGAGGCCGGCCCGCACGTCACCGTCGAGACCATCGAACAGTCGTTGGACAAGGCGGCGATCCGCTACGACCGCGACGGCGATCAGCACTACGACGTCATCAGCGCGTTCATCAAGTCGGTGCGCGGGTCCGACGTCGACGCCGCGCTGCACTACCTGGCGCGGATGCTGGTGGCGGGGGAGGACCCGCGGTTCATCGCCCGCCGGCTGATGATCCTGGCCAGCGAGGACATCGGCATGGCCGACCCGACCGCGCTGCAGACCGCGGTGGCGGCCGCGCAGACCGTGCAGCTGATCGGGATGCCCGAGGCGCAGCTGACGCTGGCCCACGCCACCGTGCACCTGGCCACCGCCCCCAAGTCCAACGCGGTGACCACCGCGCTGAGCGCGGCAATGGACGACATCCGCGCCGGCAAGGCGGGCCCGGTACCCGCCCATCTGCGCGACGGTCACTACTCGGGTGCGGAGCGGCTCGGCAACGCGGTCGGCTACAAGTACAGCCACGACTATCCGGGAGGCGTTGTCCCGCAACAATATCCGCCCGACGAACTGGTCGGCGTGGACTACTACCACCCGAGTGGGCGCGGCGCCGAACGGGAGATCGCGACCCGGCTGGGCAAACTGCGCGCCATCATCCGCCGCCGCTCCTGATCCGGCAGCACCCCCGGCCGTGACTAGGCTGCACAGCGTGGACACGGACGTCATCAACGTCGACACCAGTCGGCGGCGCATCGTCGACCTGACCGATGCGGTGCGGTCCTTCTGCGGTGCCCGCCAGGACGGTCTGTGCAATGTCTTCGTGCCGCACGCGACGGCGGGCGTGGCGATCATCGAGACCGGTGCCGGCTCCGACCACGACCTGGTCGACACCCTGGAGCGGCTGCTGCCCCGCGACGACCGCTACCGCCACCGGCACGGCTCACCGGGGCACGGCGCCGATCACGTGCTGCCCGCGCTGGTGTCGCCGTCGGTGACGGTGCCGGTGAAGAACGGCGAGCCGCTGCTGGGAACCTGGCAGAGCATCGTGCTGGTCGACCTCAACCGCGACAACCCGCAGCGCCGGGTGCGGCTGAGTTTCCTGTCCGGCTGACGGGCACTTCCGGGCCGGGTCCGCTCGTTGGTTTTATGGCGGAGCAATCGCGACCGGTACTGTAGTGCGGTCGAATAGTCGCAGGTTGCGCCGACGATGACCCGACCACAGCTAGGGACCACGACCTAGGGACCACCAGACCGACCACCACTTAGGACAGACCGAACGTGCAGACACACGAGATCAGGAGACGGTTCCTCGATCACTTCGTGAAGGCAGGCCACACCGAGGTGCCCAGCGCCTCGGTGATCCTCGACGACCCGAACCTGTTGTTCGTCAACGCGGGCATGGTGCAGTTCGTGCCCTATTTCCTGGGCCAGCGCACCCCGCCGTTCACCCGGGCCACCAGCGTGCAGAAGTGCATCCGGACCCCGGACATCGACGAGGTCGGCAAGACCACCCGGCACAACACCTTCTTCCAGATGGCCGGCAACTTCTCGTTCGGCGACTACTTCAAGCGGGAGGCGATCGAGTTCGCCTGGGACCTGCTGACCAAGTCGGTCGACGACGGTGGTTTCGGGTTCGACCCCGAGCGGCTGTGGGCGACGGTCTACCTCGACGACGACGAGGCAGCCGGGCTGTGGCAGGAGATCGCCGGCCTGCCCGCCGAGCGGATCCAGCGCCGCGGCATGGCCGACAACTACTGGTCGATGGGGATTCCGGGACCGTGCGGCCCCTGCTCGGAGATCTACTTCGACCGCGGCCCGGACTACGGGGTCGGTGGCGGTCCGATCGCCAACGAGGACCGCTACATCGAGATCTGGAACCTCGTGTTCATGGAGAACGAGCGCGGCGCCGGCCCGGCCAAGGAGGGCTACGAGATCCTCGGCCCGCTGCCGCGCAAGAACATCGACACCGGCATGGGCATCGAACGGGTGGCGTGTCTGCTGCAGGGCGTCGACAACGTCTACGAGACCGACCTGGTCCGCCCGGTGATCGACACCGTGGCCGCCGTGGCGCCGCGCGGCTACGGGCAGGGCAACCACGACGACGACGTGCGCTACCGCATCATCGCCGACCACAGCCGCACCGCGGCGATCCTGATCGGCGACGGTGTCAGCCCGGGCAACGACGGTCGCGGCTACGTGCTGCGCCGGCTGCTGCGCCGGATCATCCGCTCGGCGCGGCTGCTGGACATCACCACCCCGATCGTCGGTGACCTGATGGCCACCGTGCGCGACGCCATGGGGCCGAGCTACCCCGAGCTGGTCAACGACTTCGACCGCATCCACCGCATCGCGGTGGCCGAGGAGACCGCGTTCAACCGCACCCTGGCGTCGGGCTCGCGGCTGTTCGAGGAGGCGGCCCGCACCACCAAGGCGTCCGGTTCGACGGTGCTCTCCGGCAAGGACGCGTTCACCCTGCACGACACCTACGGCTTCCCGCTCGAGCTCACCCTCGAGATGGCGGCCGAGGCCGGCCTGTCGGTCGACGAGGACGGTTTCCGCAGCCTGATGGCCGAACAGCGGGCCCGCGCCAAGGCCGACGCCGCCGCCCGCAAGCAGGCGCACGCCGATCTCTCCGAGTACCGCGAGCTCATCGACGCCGGGCCCACCGAGTTCACCGGCTTCGACGAGTTGAACTCCGAGGCCCGGATCCTGGGCATCTTCGTGGACGGCAAGCGGGTACCGGTGGTCTCGCGCAACGGCGGGCCGACACCCGAGCGGATCGAGCTGATCCTCGACCGCACCCCGTTCTATGCCGAGGCCGGTGGCCAGATCGCCGACGAGGGCACCATCTCCGGCACCGGGTCGTCGGCCACCGCCAAGGCCGCCGTCGTCGACGTCCAGAAGATCGCCAAGACCGTGTTCGCGCACCGCGTCACCGTGGAGTCCGGGGAGTTCGTCGAGGGCGACACCGTCGTCGCGGCGGTCGACCCGAAATGGCGCAAGGGTGCGACCCAGGGCCACTCGGGCACCCACCTGGTGCACGCCGCGCTGCGGCAGGTGCTGGGGCCCAACGCGGTTCAGGCCGGTTCGCTGAACCGGCCCGGATACCTGCGCTTCGACTTCAACTGGCAGGGGGCGCTGAGCGAGGACCAGCGCAGCCAGATCGAAGAGGTCACCAACGAGGCGGTTCAGGCCGACTACGAGGTGCACCACTTCACCACCCGCCTCGAAGAGGCCAAGGCCATGGGCGCGATGGCGCTGTTCGGCGAGCAGTACCCGGACGAGGTCCGGGTGGTCGAGATCGGCGGGCCGTTCTCGCTGGAGCTCTGCGGCGGCACCCACGTCGAACACTCCGCGCAGGTCGGCCCGGTCACCATCATCGGCGAGTCCTCGGTCGGTTCCGGGGTGCGCCGGGTGGAGGCCTACGTCGGGCTCGACTCGTTCCGCCACCTCGCCAAGGAGCGGGCGCTGATGGCCGGCCTGGCCTCGACGCTGAAGGTGCCCACCGACGAGGTGCCCGCGCGGGTGGCCAACCTCGTCGAGCGGCTGCGGGTGGCCGAGAAGGAACTCGAGAAGATGCGGCTGGCAAATGCGCGCGCCGCTGCCGCGAACGCCGCCGCCGGAGCCGAGCGAGTCGGTAAAGTCCGGCTCGTGGCACAGCGGATGGCCAGCGGCATGTCGGCGGGTGATCTGCGGACGCTGGTCGGCGACATCAAGGGCAGGCTCGGCAGCGACCCGGCGGTGATCGCCCTGATCGCCGACGGCGGCGACGGTTCGGTCCCGTATGTGGTGGCGGTCAACTCGGCCGCTCAGGACCTCGGGCTCTCCGCCAAGGATCTGGTCCAGACGCTCGGTGCTCCGGTGCAGGGCCGCGGCGGCGGCAAGCCGGACCTGGCGCAGGGTGCGGGCAGGAAGCCCGCGGGTATCGACGCCGCGCTGGCGGCACTGCGCAGCGAACTGGACCGGAGTTGACCGCGTGGCCGACACGGACGACCGTCTACCGGACCGGCCGGGTCCAACCCTGCATCCGCCGGATCCCGGCCGCGGCCGGCGACTGGGCATCGATGTCGGCAGTGTGCGCATCGGCGTAGCGGTCAGCGACCCCGACGGCATCCTGGCCACGCCGGTGGAGACGGTGCGCCGGGAGCGGCGCCCGTCGTCGGCGGCGCATCTGCGCCGGTTGACCGAACTGGTCGACGAACTGGACGTGGTCGAAGTGGTGGTCGGGCTGCCGCGCACGCTGGCGGACCGCGCGGGCAGCGCCGCCGCGGACGCGATCGCGCTGGCCGACCAACTGGCGGCGCGCATCGCGCCGGTGCCGGTGCGGTTGTGCGACGAGCGGCTCACCACGGTGGCGGCGCAGCGGTCGCTGCGTGCGGCGGGGGTGCGGGCCAAGGCGCAGCGTTCGAGGATCGATCAGGCCGCGGCGGTCGGCATCCTGCAGAACTGGCTGGACCAGCGGCGTATTGCGCAGGCGCAGGTTCCACCCGGTTCCGACGAACCTGCCGGAGGACGGGATTCCCTATACGGAGAGGGCGGGGATGTCTGACGACTGGGGCCTGGAGCGGGTGGAACCGCACTGGCAGCGAGAGCGCGCCGAACCGGTGGCGGTCGGCCCGCCGCGGCGGCGGATGTCCCGGGCGGCGCGGATCCGCGAGGAGCGCCGCCGGCGCCAGCGGCGGGTGGCCACCGGGGCCGTGGTGGGCATCCTCGTCGTCGTCGTGATCGGCGCGGTGTTCCTCGGGTCGCGGCTGTGGCACAGCATGTTCGGCACCCCCGGGGACTTCACCGGGTCGGGGGTCAGCGACGTGATCATCGAGGTCCGCGACGGCGACACCACCACCACGATCGGCGAGACCCTCCAGGAGCAGGGCGTGGTGGCGACCACGTCCGCGTTCGTCAAGGCCGCCGAGGGCAACGCGGCGATCGCCACCATTCAGCCGGGTTTCTACAAGGTGCGCACCGAGATCCCGGCCGCCGACGCCGTCGCGCGGCTCACCGATCCGCAGAACCGGGTGGGCAAGCTGGTGATCCCGGAGGGGCGCCAGCTCGACGACGTGCGCGATGTCAAGACCGACGCGGTGACCGAGGGCATTTTCACGCTGATCAGCAAGGCCACCTGTGTCGATCTCAACGGCGATCACAGTTGCGTGGACGCCGACGCGCTGCGCGAGGAGGCGATGAGCGCCGATCCGGCCGCGCTCGGGGTGCCCGACTGGGCGATGGGACCGGTGCGGGCGATGGGTTCCGACCACCGGCGGCTGGAGGGGCTGATCGCGCCGGGCACCTGGAACATCGACCCGTCGGCGTCGCCGCGAGAGATCCTCTCGTCGCTGATCACCGCCAGCACCGCCCAGTACGCGGAGGGCGGGCTGCTGGCCACCGCGCGGGCGCTGAACATGTCGCCGTACCAGGTGCTGATCGTCGGGTCGCTGGTCCAGCGCGAGGCCACCCCGGAGGATTTCGCCAAGGTGGCCCGGGTGATCTACAACCGGCTGGCCGAGGACCGCACCCTGGAGTTCGACTCCACGGTCAACTACCCCCTGGACCGCATCGAGGTGGCCACCACCGACGCCGACCGCGCCGAGCACACCCCGTGGAACACCTACGTGCGGCCCGGGCTGCCGGCCACCCCGATCTGCTCACCGAGCCAGCCCGCCCTGGCCGCGGCCGAGAAGCCCGCGCCGGGGGACTGGCTGTACTTCGTCACCGTCGACATGCAGGGCACCACGTTGTTCACCCGCGACTACAACCAGCATCTGGCCAACATCGAGATCGCCCGCCGCAACGGCGTCCTCGACTCGGCCCGATGAGCGCGGGCACCAAGCACGCCGGTGCGCGCAAGGCCGCGGTGCTGGGCTCGCCGATCGCCCACTCCCGGTCCCCGCAGCTGCACCTGGCCGCGTACCGGGCGCTCGGGCTGCACGACTGGACCTACGACCGGATCGAGTGCACCGCCGAGCAGCTGCCCGGCCTGGTCGCCGGCCTGGGTCCGGAGTGGGTCGGGCTGTCGGTGACCAAACCCGGCAAGTTCGCCGCGCTGGCGGTCGCCGACGAGCGGACCCCGCGCGCCGACCTGGTCGGGTCGGCCAACACGCTGGTACGCACCGACACGGGCTGGCGCGCCGACAACACCGACATCGACGGTGTCCGGGGTGCGCTGGGCCCGGTGTCGGGCCGGGCCGCGGTGCTCGGCTCGGGCGGCACCGCCCCCGCGGCCGTCGTCGGGCTGATCGAGGCGGGCTGCACCGACATCGCGGTGGTGGCCCGCAACCCGGACAAGGCGCAACCGCTGATCGCGCTCGGTTCGCGGCTGGGTGCGCACGTCCGCTGGGTCGAGCTGGGCGCCCCGCTGCACGGGGTGCAGGTTGTGGTCAGCACCATCCCGGCCGACGTGGCCGCCCGCCATGCCGACACGGTCGCCGGCGTGGCGGTGCTGCTGGACGCCCTCTACGACCCGTGGCCCACCCCGCTGGCCACCGCCGTGCAGGCCGCGGGCGGCCGGGTGATCAGCGGCCTGCAGATGCTGCTGCACCAGGCCTTCTCGCAGGTGGAGCAGTTCACCGGGCTGCCCGCTCCGAAAGAAGCGATGAGGGCCGCGCTCGAGGCGGATTAGCCTCGACGCATGGGGGCGGTGGCCGGCGGATGCGTGCTGGCCTGGCTGGTCGCCCTGAGTTGTTCCGACATCCGCCGCCGGCGGCTGCCCAACCGGCTGACCCTGCCGGGTGCGGCGCTGATCCTGCTGGTCGCCGCGCTGACCGGGCACGGGCGGCCGGCGCTGCTCGGCGCGGCCGCACTGTTCGCGGTGTATCTCGTCGTGCACCTCGCGGCTCCGTCGGCGCTCGGCGCCGGGGACGTCAAGCTGGCCATCGGGATCGGGGCGCTGACCGGGGCGTTCGGCAGCGCGGTGTGGACGCTGGCCGCGCTGGCCGCGCCGCTGCTGACCGCGGGTTGGGCGGTCGCCGCGGTGTGTGCCCGGCGCGGGCGTACCGTGCCGCACGGTCCGTCGATGTGCCTGGCGGCCGCTGCCTCGATCGCACTGGCCCTGTAGCCGCACTTGCATACTGTTGGTATGTAGATACATACTCAGGGTATGAAAATTTCGGATCTCGGTGCGGTCGCCGAGCGCTATCTCGCCGCCTGGGCGGCGCACGACCTGGACGCCATCGTGGCCCTGCACAGCGCCGACGGCGTCTTCCGCCTGCACACCGGCGGCGCTCCGGCGATCGGCCGGGACGCGGTGCGGTCCGCGTTCGCGGCGATCCTCGAACAGTTCCCGGCGCTGACGGTGCAGGTCCACCGGGTGCTGCTCGGCGACCGGCACTGGGTGCTGGACTGGACGCTGGTGTCCGGTCAGCGCCGGCTCGACTGCCTGGATCTGGTCGAGCTGTCCGATGCCGGCCTGGTGGCCCGCAAGGACACCTTCGTCGACGCCGCCCAGTTGCCCGCCGCGCTGGGGGCGGCGTGACCGCCGCGAGCGGCCGGCTGCCGATGCTGACCGATTTGCCGGCCGAGCACCTCTGCGACATCAGCGTGGATCTTCAACCCGCACAACTGATCTCGACGCCGCTGGGTACCCGGATGACGTTCATCGCCGCCGGCGGGCGGGTGTCCGGTCCACGGTTGCGCGGAACGCTGCTGCCCGGCGGCGGGGACTGGCTTTTGATCGGCGCCGACGGAGTGGGCCGCGTCGACGTGCGCGCCACCATCCGCACCGACGACGGGGTACTCGTCCACTTCACCTCGCGCGGCGTCGTCACCGTCCCCGCCGACGGCCTCAACCGGCTCGGCGCCGGCGAGACCCTGCCGTTCGCCGACACCTACGTGCGCACCACCCCCGTGTTCGACACCGCCGATCCGCGCTACCGGTGGCTCGCCGGGCTGGTCGCGGTCGGCTACAACGTGCTCTCGCCCGACCGGGTCGACTACCGCGTCTACCGGCTGCGGTGAGCCCGGGTCGCTATTGTTCGGCCGTGCCCACCAAACCGTCCCGCCGCACCCAGGCGGAGCGCACCGAGGCCACCACCGCCGCGCTCGTCGACGCCGCCCGGGACCTGTTCGCCCGCGACGGCTACGACGCCACCGCGCTGGACGCGGTGGCCGCCCGCGCCGGGGTGACCAAGGGGGCGGTCTATCACCACTTCGACGGCAAACCCCGGCTGTTCGAGGCGGTCTTCGCCCGGGAGGTGCAGCGGCTGACCGCGCCGCTGGCCGCCGCGTACACGCGCCGGAAGGATCCGTGGGAGGCCTTCGCGGCCGGGTGCCGCGCGTTCCTCGACGAATGCCTCGACCCCGGGCTGCAGCGGATCGTGCTGCTCGAGGCGCCCGCGGTGATCGGGTGGGAGACCATGCGCCGACTGGAGGCGCCGCTGCTGGAGCTCATGCAGCAGGCCATCACCCGCGCCGCCGACGCCGGCTGCATCGCGCCGCGGCCACCGGCGCCGCTGGCCCACCTGCTGTTCGGTGCGCTGTGCGAGACCGCGATGATGGTGGCCCGCGCCGACGACCAGCGCGCCGCCCACCGCGCCGCCGTCGCCGAGATCCGGCGCGTGCTCGCCGGGCTGCGGTCCGACGGACGCCGTAGCTGACCCAGCACGCGTTGCGGGGCCCGCCCGGCCGTCGTGGGAAGATGGGACGCGTGTTGCGATGGACCACTGCCGGGGAATCCCACGGCCGCGCGCTGATAGCCGTGCTCGAGGGAATGGTCGCCGGCGTCTCGATCACCTCGGCGGACGTCTCCGCGCAGCTGGCCCGTCGCCGCCTGGGCTACGGGCGCGGCGCGCGGATGAAATTCGAACAGGACGAGGTCACCGTGCTGGCCGGCGTCCGGCACGGCCTCACCCTCGGCGGGCCGATCGCCATCGAGGTGGGCAACACCGAGTGGCCCAAGTGGGAGACGGTGATGGCCACCGACCCGGTCGACCCGGCCCTGCTCGCCGACAGCGCCCGCAACGCGCCGCTGACCCGGCCGCGGCCCGGGCACGCCGACTACGCGGGCATGCTCAAGTACGGCTTCGACGACGCCCGCCCGGTGCTGGAGCGCGCCAGCGCCCGCGAGACCGCGGCCCGGGTCGCGGTCGGCACCGTCGCCCGGGCGTTCCTGCGCCAGGCCCTCGGCGTCGAGGTGCTCTCGCACGTGATCTCCATCGGTGCGTCCCAGCCCTATGACGGGCCGCCGCCGCAGCCGCAGGACCTGCCCGCCATCGACGCCAGCCCGGTCCGCGCCTTCGACAAGGCGGCCGAGGAGTCGATGATCGCCGAGATCGAGGCGGCCAAACGCGACGGCGACACGCTCGGCGGCGTCGTCGAGGTGGTCGCCCACGGCCTGCCGGTCGGCCTCGGCTCGTTCACCAGCGGCGAGAACCGGCTCGACGCCCAGCTCGCCGGCGCGGTGATGGGCATCCAGGCCATCAAGGGTGTGGAGATCGGCGACGGTTTCGAAACCGCCCGCCGGCGCGGCAGCGCCGCCCACGACGAGATGTACCCCGGCCCCGACGGGGTGGTCCGCTCGACGAACCGGGCCGGGGGTCTGGAAGGCGGGATGACCAACGGTCAGCCGCTGCGGGTGCGCGCGGCGATGAAACCGATCTCGACGGTGCCGCGGGCGCTGTCGACCGTGGACATGGCCACCGGCGAGGAGGCCAGCGCGATCCACCAGCGCTCCGACGTGTGCGCGGTCCCGGCGGCCGGCGTCGTGGTCGAGACGATGGTGGCGCTGGTGCTCGCCCGCGCGGCGCTGGAGAAATTCGGCGGCGACTCCCTGGCCGAGACCCGCGCCAACATCGACAACTACCTGCGCATGGTGCGTGAGCGCGAACCCCGGGCGCGGGCGGGGCAGGCGTCGGGCTGATGGCCCCCAAGGCGGTGCTGGTCGGGCTCCCGGGATCGGGCAAGTCCACCATCGGCCGGCGGCTGGCCAAGGCGCTGGGGGTGAGCCTGCTCGACACCGACGCGGAGATCGAGCGCACCACGGGCCGCACCATCGCCGACATCTTCGCCACCGACGGCGAACCGGAGTTCCGCCGCATCGAGGAAGAGGTCATCCGCCGCGCGCTGCAGACCCACGACGGGGTGGTGTCCCTCGGTGGCGGGGCGGTGACCACCCCGGGCGTGCGGGAGGCGCTGGCCGGGCACACGGTCGTCTACCTCGAGATCAGCGCCGCCGAGGGCATCCGGCGCACCAGCGGTTCCACCGTGCGGCCGCTGCTGGCCGGACCGGACCGCGAGGAGAAGTACAAGCAACTGATGACGCAGCGCGTCCCGCTGTACCGGCAGGTGGCCACCATGCGGGTGAACACCAACCGGCGCAACCCGGGTGCGGTGGTGCGCTACATCGTCGAATGCCTGGAGAACCCGAAGAAACCCACCCGGTCGCGGCGGCGCCGCCGACCGGGTTGGCGACGCAATCCCACCACGTTGACCGCCGGCCCGGCCGCCGAGGCGCCGCCGTCGCCGGCGGCATTGGCCAAGAAAGCGACAGGTGCCCAATGACCGAACCGGTAACCGTGCAAGTGCGGGTCGATCCGCCCTACCCGGTGATCATCGGCACCGGTCTGCTCGGCGAGCTGGAACGCCTCCTGGCCGGCCGGCACAAGGTCGCGATCGTGCACCAGCCGATCCTCGCGCAGACCGCCGAGCAGATCCGGAAATCCCTGGCGGACAAAGGAATCGACGCGCACCGCATCGAGATCCCGGACGCCGAGAAGGGTAAGGACCTGCCGGTGGTCGGGTTCGTCTGGGAGGTGTTGGGCCGCATCGGCCTCGGCCGCAAGGACGCGATCGTCTCGCTCGGCGGGGGAGCGGCCACCGATGTCGCCGGGTTCATCGCCGCGACCTGGCTGCGCGGGGTCGACATCGTGCATGTGCCCACCACGCTGCTGGGCATGGTAGACGCCGCGGTGGGCGGCAAGACCGGTATCAACACCGATGCGGGCAAGAACCTCGTCGGCGCGTTCCACCAGCCGATCGCGGTGCTGGTCGACCTCGCGACGCTGCGGACGCTGCCGCGCAACGAGCTGGTCGCCGGGATGGCCGAGATCGTCAAGGCCGGGTTTATCGCCGATCCGGTGATCCTCGACCTGATCGAGGCCGACCCCGAGGCCGCGGTGGATCCGCAGGGCGGTGTGCTGCCCGAGCTGATCCGCCGGGCGATCGCGGTCAAGGCCGAGGTGGTCGCCGCCGACGAGAAGGAATCGCAGCTGCGCGAGATCCTCAACTACGGCCACACCCTCGGTCACGCGATCGAGCGCCGTGAGGGCTACCAGTGGCGCCACGGCGCGGCGGTGTCGGTGGGCCTGGTGTTCGCCGCCGAGCTGGGCCGGCTGGCCGGGCGGCTGGACGACGAGACCGCCGACCGGCACCGGTCGATCCTGACCGCGCTGGGGCTGCCGGTCGGCTACGACCCCGACGCGCTGCCCCAGCTGATGGAGTACATGGCCGGCGACAAGAAGACCCGCGCCGGGGTGCTGCGTTTCGTGGTGCTCGACGGGCTGGCCAAGCCCGGGCGACTGGAGGGACCGGACCCGTCGCTGCTGGCGGCGGCGTACGCGGAGATCGCACAGGGGGCATGACCATGACCACCAGGGTGCTGGTCCTCAACGGACCCAACCTCGGGCGGCTCGGCCGCCGCGAACCCGACGTCTACGGCAGCACCACCTACCCGGAGCTGGTCGCGCTGATCGAGCGTGAGGCCGAGCAGCTCGGGCTCACCGCCGTGGTGCGGCAGAGCGACAGCGAGGCCGAACTGCTGGGGCAGATCCACGCCGCCGCCGACGCCGGGGACCCGGTGATCCTCAACGCCGGAGCGCTCACCCACACCTCGATCGCGCTGCGCGACGCCTGCGCCGAGCTGCGCGCCCCGCTGATCGAGGTGCACATCTCCAACGTCTACCAGCGCGAGGAGTTCCGCCACCACTCCTACCTGAGCGGGGTGGCGACCGGGGTGATCGTCGGGCTGGGGATCCAGGGCTATCTACTGGCGCTGCGGTACCTGGCCGACCTGGGCCGGCCGGCCGGCGAACCGGAGCCGGCGGATCAGGTCTGATCCGACCCGTTGCTCACCGCCGCGAACACGTCGGTGTCGGCCTGATCCCCGCGGGCGCGGTGCAGGTGCGGCATCGGATCGGCCTTGCGGTCGACCTGCCGGCGGCCCAACCCCACGCCGGCGATGCCGCACAGGAACAGCAGCAGCGCGGTGAACGCCGCGAACGTGGTGACCTCGCTGAGCAGCGTTTCGACGTAGAGCGACTTGTAGAAGCGGCCGATCACCCAGGTCACCGCTCCGCTGACCACACCGGCGAACAACCCGGCCAGCAGCCAGGTCATCGCCAGGTCGGCGCGGCGGTCCGGGTCGGGGTTGGCCCGGGCGTCGCGCACCCCGTCGACGACACCCCAGATCAGCGCCACCAGCGCGTAGATGATCACCAGCCCCACGCTGATCGCGAGGGCGTAGCGCTCGAGAAAGTTGATCAGCACAGTCTGCAGCAACCGCAGGATGACCATCAGCGCCGCGAACACCAGACCGCGCAGTAGCCACTTATTCATGGGGCCTCACCTTAACGAGTAGCGTCGACAACCGTGACTATTTCACAGCGCCGGCAGCGGCTGCGCGAGCGCCTCGCCGCCGCCGAACTGGACGCCATGCTGGTGTCGGATCTGGTCAACGTCCGCTACCTGTCCGGGTTCACCGGCTCCAACGCCGCGCTGCTCGTCCGGGTCGACGACGAGACCCCGGTGTTGGCCACCGACGCCCGGTACCGCACCCAGGCCGCCAGACAGGCCCCCGACGCCGAGGTGGTCATCGAACGCGCCTGCGGCCCGCATCTGGTGGAGCGCGCGGTGGCCGACGGGGTGCGGCGGCTCGGCTTCGAGAGCCACGTCATCACCGTGGACGCGCACAGCGCGCTGAGCAGGGCCGCCGACGGCAGGCTGGAGCTGGTGCGCGCCCCCGGAACCGTCGAGGAGCTGCGGATGGTCAAGGACGCCGGCGAGATCGCGCTGCTGCGGCTGGCCTGCGAAGCCGCCGACGCCGCGCTGACCGACCTGATCGAACGCGGCGGGCTGCGCCCCGGCCGCACCGAGAAGGAGGTGCGCCGCGAACTCGAGTCGCTGATGCTCGACCACGGCGCCGACGGTCCGTCGTTCGAGACCATCGTCGCGACCGGCGCCAACTCGGCGATCCCGCACCACCGGCCGACCGACGCGGTGCTGGCGGCCGGCGACTTCGTCAAGATCGACTTCGGCGCCCTGGTGGCCGGCTACCACTCCGACATGACCCGCACCTTTGTGCTGGCGCCGATCGCCGACTGGCAGCGCGAGATCTACGAGCTGGTCGCCACCGCGCAGCGGGCCGGGTGCGCCGCACTGGTCCCGGGCACCGCACTCAAGGCTGTCGACGCCGCGTCACGGCAGGTCATCGCCGATGCGGGCTACGGCGAAAACTTCGGGCACGGCCTCGGCCACGGGGTGGGGTTGCGGATCCACGAAGCGCCCGGAATCAACTCCTCGGCCGCCGGTACACTGCTTGCTGGCTCCGCGGTGACCGTGGAACCCGGTGTCTATCTACCCGACCGTGGTGGCGTCCGTATCGAGGACACGCTGATCGTGGGAGACGAGGCGCCCGAATCCCTGACCCGGTTCCCGAAGGAACTGGCCATCGTCTGACAAGGGCTAGGAGAACGACCGACCGTGGCAACGACCGCCGACTTCAAGAATGGGCTCGTCCTGCAGATCGACGGCCAACTCTGGCAGATCGTCGAGTTCCAGCACGTCAAGCCAGGCAAGGGGCCGGCCTTCGTGCGCACCAAGCTCAAGAACGTGGTGTCGGGCAAGATCGTCGACAAGACCTTCAACGCCGGGGTGAAGGTGGAAACCGCCACCGTCGACCGCCGCGACGCCACCTACCTGTACCGGGACGGCAACGAGTACGTCTTCATGGACTCGGAGAACTTCGAGCAGCACCAGCTGCCCGAGTCGCTGGTCGGCGACGCGTCGAATTACCTGCTGGAGAGCCTGCCGGTGCAGATCGCCTTCCACGACGGCACCCCGCTGTACCTGGAGCTGCCGGTGTCGGTCGAGCTGGAGGTCACCCACACCGAACCCGGCCTGCAGGGCGACCGCTCCAACGCCGGTACCAAGCCCGCCACCGTCGAGACCGGCGCCGAGATCCAGGTGCCGCTGTTCATCAACACCGGTGACAAGGTCAAGGTCGACACCCGTGACGGCAGCTACCTGGGAAGGGTGAATGCCTGACTCCCGGGGCCAGCGGAGCAACGGGCGGCAACACCGGGGCGAGCACAAGCAGCGCAGCGACTCGAAGCACAACCGCGGCAAGAAGTACCGCGGCGTCGACCGCGGGCGGCATCAGGCCCGTAAACGCGCCGTCGACCTCCTGTTCGAGGCCGAGGCCCGCGGGATCACCCCCGCGGAAGCGGCGGAGGCGCGGAATGCCTTGGCGGACAAGGATCCTGACGTCTCACCGCTCAACCCGTACACGGTGACGGTGGCCCAGGGAGTCACCGAACACGCCGCGCACATCGACGATCTGATCGCCTCGCACCTGCAGGGCTGGACGCTCGAGCGGCTGCCGGCGGTGGACCGCGCCATCCTGCGGGTGGCGGTCTGGGAGCTGCTGTACGCCGAGGACGTGCCCGAACCGGTCGCGGTGGACGAGGCGGTGGAGCTGGCCAAGCATCTGTCCACCGACGAGTCACCGGGATTCGTCAACGGTGTGCTCGGCCAGGTCATGCTGGTGACCCCGCAGATCCGCGCGGCCGCTCAGGCGGTCCGGGGCAGCGAGCCCGCCGCGGGCGATACCGACGCCGCCGGCGACGAGCCGGCCGGCTGACCCGCGGACCGGGAAACGCCGCGCGGCGGCGCATTTTCGATCACGGCGATTGTTAAATCTCGGCGCGCAGCAGGTGGCGCAATGGCGGGCGGTCGCCCACTAATCGCCTGGTAGGCGCGGCTGCGGGGCGGCGCAATCGGTTTACACGTCCGCACCCCGGTTTCGCCGTGCTGCAGCGGCCGCCGGCAGCTCTTAGTTTGACGGCATGTCGCTAGCCGAGCCGACACCGATCCGGCGAGCGCGTGCCGACCGGGCCCGTCAGGTCGCTGACGTGCTGCGCCACCAGATCTACGCCGGCGCCTACGACGACGGGCTGCCCACCGAACAGGCGCTGGCGGCGGAGTTCTTCGTCTCCCGCAACACCGTTCGCGAGGCCCTGGCGGTGCTGAAGAACGAGGGCCTGATCGAACGCGGCCCCAAGGTCGGCACCCATGTGGCGGTGCGCAAGTTCACCCACGGCCTCGACGCGCTGGCCGGGCTGAAGGAGACGTTCAAGGGGTACGGCGAGGTCCGCAACGAGGTGCGCGCGGTGCAGGAGCTCGCGGCCCCGCCGGCGGTCGCGCGCAGACTGCACCTGGGCGCGGGCACGCCGGTGGTGTTCATCGAGCGGCTGCGCTACCTGGGGGACCTGCCGCTGTCACTGGATCTGACCTACCTCGCCCCGGACATCGGCGCCGAGGTGGTACGCCACCCGCTGGAGTCCAACGACATCTTCGCGCTCATCGAACAGCTCAGCGGCCACCGGTTGGGGTCGGCCGACCTGGCGCTGGAAGCGATTCCCGCGGACCCGCATTCGGCCGCGACGCTGCAGGTGCCCGACGGCGCGCCGGTGCTGATGCTGGAGCGGCTGACCCATCTCGACGACGGCAGACCCGTTGACCTCGAATACATCCGGATGCGCGGTGACCGGATCACCATGCGCGGCAGCCTGACGAGGAGCGATTCATGACGCTGATCAACCAACGCGTGGACGTGCCGGTGACCATCGACGAGTCGCTGTGCATCGACGAGTGCACCCTGTGCGTCGACGTCTGTCCGCTCGACTCGCTGGCGATCGACCCCGAGACCAACAAGGCCTACATGCACGTCGACGAGTGCTGGTACTGCGGGCCGTGCGCGGCCCGCTGTCCCACCGGAGCCGTCACCGTCAACATGCCCTACCTGATTCGCTGAGGACCGCCCGTGAGAAAACCCCTCGCACCGAACCCCCTGCGCCGGCTGGCCGCCCTGGGTGCCGGCATCGCGCTGACGCTCGCCGGTTGCTCGCTGGACGCGGCGTCGAACTCCGCCGACGACGTCGTCGACGTGGTGATCGGCTACCAGTCCAAGACCATCAACACCGTCACCGCGGGCACCCTGCTGCGGGCCCAGGGTTATCTGGACAAGCGGCTGGGCGACATCACCGAGCGCACCGGCACCCGCTACAACATCGTCTGGCAGGACTACGACACCGGCGCGCCGATCACCGCGCAGATGGTGGCCGAGAAGATCGACATCGGCTCGATGGGCGACTACCCGTTGCTGATCAACGGGTCGAAGACCCAGGCCAATGAGCGGGCCCGCACCGCGTTCGTCTCGGTCACCGGCTACCATCCGCGCGGCGCGCTGAACATGGTTGTGGTCCGGCCGGATTCGCCGATTCAGACGCTGCCCGAGCTGCGCGGGCACAAGGTGTCGGCCAGCGTGGGCTCGGCCGGGCACGGCTATCTGGTGCACGCGCTGACCAAGGCCGGCATCGACCCGAACACCGGTGTGGAGGTGCTCAACCAGCAGCCGCAGGTCGGGGCCTCGGCGCTGGAGTCCGGTCAGGTCGACGCGCTGTCGCAGTTCGTGGCCTGGCCCGGGCTGCTGGTGCACCAGGGCAAGGGCCGGCTGGTCTACGACGGAGCCGAGCTGAACTACCCGACCATGCACGGGGTGGTGGTGCGGCGCGCCTACGCGGCCGAACATCCGGAGGTGCTCGAGGCGTTCCTGCAGGCACAGCTGGACGCCACCGAATTCCTCAACGCCCAACCACTCGAGGCGGCCCGGATCGTCGCCGAGGCCAGCGGCCTGCCGCTGGAGGTGGTCTACCTCTACAACGGCCCGGGCGGCACCTCGTTCGACCCCACGATCAAACCCTCGCTGGTGGAGGCGCTCAAAGGCGATGTGCCGTACCTGAAGTCGATCGACGACTTCGCCGATCTCGACGTCGACGGCTTCGTCGACGAGCAGCCGCTGCGCGAGGCGTACCGGGCCCGCGGCCAGGACTACGACCGGGCCCGGGCCCAGACGGCCAATCCCTCGGTGCTGCGCGGCCGCGACCCGGTGTGCGGAACCGAGGTGAACGACCCCGCGCTGGCCGCCGAACTGTGGCTCGACGGCGCCGATTCCACCCAGCCGGCGGCCGGTCCGAGCTGTCTGCTGCGGGCCATCCGGGAGGCCGGTGCGCAGGGTCGGACCGTGCGCGCGGCCTACATCACCGACACCGAGTTCGGCACCCGCTGGTTCGCCGACAAGGCGGTCTGGGTGCGCGACGGCGACGACTTCCTGCCGTTCGCGACGACCGCGGGCGCGCGGCGGTATCTCGCGGCGCACCCGGGCGCGGTCGAGGTCGATTACCGACAAGCCGTGGCGGGTGCGGTATGACGGCCACCGACGCCCTGGCCGCGGGCCCCGGTGTGGCCCCCGATGTCGCCCCGGCGCTGCCGGCGCGGGCCGACGCCACGGGGCCCGGCCGCGGCACCCCGGCGCTGTGGCGGCGCCGACTGCTGCGGCTGGCCTCGGTGGCGGCCGCACTCGGGCTGTGGCAACTGTTGACCACCAACGACGTTCGGATCTGGTTGCGGTTCGACACGCTGCCCACCGTCACCGAGATCGCCTCGGCACTGGTGACCCGGCTGGGCACCGAACAGTACTGGCTCGACCTCGGACAGTCGCTGATCCGCATCCTGACCGGGTTCGGGCTGGCGGCCCTGGCCGGTGTGGTCACCGGCATCATGTTGGGCCGCTCGGCCCTGTTGTCCGACCTGTTCGGCCCGCTGACCGAGTTGGCCCGCCCGATCCCGGCGATCGCGATGGTGCCGGTCGCGATCCTGCTGTTTCCCACCGACGAGGCCGGCATCGTGTTCATCACCTTCCTCGCCGCCTACTTCCCGATCATGGTGAGCACCCGCCATGCGGTGCGGGCGCTACCCACGATCTGGGAGGAGTCGGTGCTCACCCTCGGCGGCAGCCGCTGGGACGTGCTGGCGCGGGTGGTGCTGCCCGGCATCCTGCCCGGCCTGTTCGGCGGCCTGTCGGTCGGCATGGGGGTGGCGTGGATCTGTGTGATCTCCGCCGAGATGATCTCCGGCCGGCTCGGCGTGGGCTACCGCACCTGGCAGGCCTACACGGTGCTCAACTACCCGGACGTGTTCGTCGGGATCATCACCATCGGCGTGCTCGGCTTCACCACCGCCGCGGCGGTGGAACTGATCGGCCGCCGGGCGACCCGGTGGCTGCCCCGCGGTGAGGAGGCGGCCAGGTGACCGCCGCGGCCACCACCGCCACCCGGGGCATGCGGCTGGAACTCGACGACGTCCACCTGTCCTACACCGGGGTCCCGGTGGTCGCCGGGCTCACGCTGACCGTCGAGCCCGGCGAGATCCTGGTGCTCACCGGACCGTCCGGCTGCGGCAAGTCCACCGTGCTGCGGGCGCTGGCCGGGTTGTTGGCCCCCGCGTCCGGGCGGGTGCTCGCCGACGGCGAGGAGGTCACTGGCACCTCCCGCGACCGGGGCATGGTGTTCCAGGACAGCGCGCTGTTGCCCTGGCGCACCGTGCGATCCAACATCGAGCTGGCGCTGGCGCTGCGCGGCGAACCCCGCGCCGGGCGCCGGGAGCGGGCCGAACGCTGGATCGACGAGGTCGGGCTGACCGGGTTCGCCGACTACCTGCCCAAGAGCCTGTCCGGCGGCATGCGCCAGCGGGTGCAGTTGGCGCGGGGGCTGGCCGGCGCCCCGCGGGCGGTGATGATGGACGAACCGTTCGCCGCGCTGGACACCCAGACCCGCGCCGCCATGCAGCGGCTGCTCATCGACACCTGGCGCGCACACCCCACCACGATCGTGTTCGTCACCCACGACGTCGACGAGGCGCTGCTGCTCGGCGACCGGGTGGCGGTGCTGGGGCGCGCCGGTCAGCCGCTGCGTGCGCTGCTGGACGTCCCGCAACCGCGTTCGGCCGACGTGGACCGGCGCGCTCTTCGCTCGGAAATCATTGCAGCCCTGGATCATTCATCATGAGAATTCCCGAACTGACCGAAGCCGTCCGGCTCGACTGCGACGTGCTGGTGATCGGCGGCGGCACCGCGGGCACCATGGCCGCGCTCACCGCCGCCGAACGCGGCGCGCAGGTGCTGCTGCTGGAGAAGGCGCACGTGCGGCACTCCGGCGCGCTCGCCATGGGCATGGACGGGGTGAACAACGCGGTGATCCCCGGCAAGGCCACCCCGGAGGACTACGTCGCCGAGATCACCCGCGCCAACGACGGCATCGTCAACCAGCGCACCATCTACCAGACCGCCACCCGCGGGTTCGCGATGGTGCAGCGGCTGGAACGCTACGGGGTGAAGTTCGAGAAGGACGAACACGGCGAGTACGCGGTGCGGCGGGTGCACCGCTCCGGCTCCTACGTGTTGCCGATGCCCGAGGGCAAGGACGTCAAGAAGGCGCTCTACCGGGTGCTGCGGCAGCGATCGAACCGGGAGCGGATCCGCATCGAGAACCGGGTGATGCCGGTGCGGGTGCTCACCGACAACGGACGGGCCGTCGGAGCGGCCGGATTCAACACCCGCACAGGTGAATTCGTCACGGTCGCAGCGAAAGCGGTGATCCTGGCCACCGGTGCGTGCGGGCGGCTCGGCCTGCCGGCGTCCGGTTACCTGTACGGCACCTACGAGAACCCGACCAACGCCGGCGACGGGTACGCGATGGCCTACCACGCCGGCGCGGAGCTGTCCGGCATCGAATGCTTCCAGATCAACCCGCTGATCAAGGACTACAACGGGCCGGCCTGTGCGTACGTGGCCAACCCGTTCGGCGGGTATCAGGTCAACGCGCTGGGGGAGCGGTTCGTCGACTGCGACTACTGGTCCGGCCAGATGATCGCCGAGGTCAAGCGCGAGATCGAATCGGCGCGCGGGCCCATCTATCTCAAGGTCTCACACCTGTCGGACGAGACCTTGACCGCGCTGGAGAACATCCTGCACACCACCGAGCGCCCCACTCGGGGCACCTTCCACGCCAACCGCGGCCACAATTACCGCACCCACGACATCGAGATGCACATCTCCGAGATCGGCCTGTGCGGCGGGCATTCCGCCTCCGGGGTGTGGGTCGACGAAAACGCCCGCACCACGGTGCCCGGGCTGTACGCGGCCGGCGACCTGGCCTGCGTTCCGCACAACTACATGATCGGGGCGTTCGTGTTCGGTGACCTGGCGGGTGCGCACGCCGCCTCGACACTTGCCGACACTCCTGCGCCGCAACGCCTTCCGGATGAGCAGCTGGCCGAGGCGCACGAGTTGATCTACCGGCCGCTGCGCAATCCGGACGGTCCGCCGCAGCCCCAGGTCGAGTACAAACTGCGCCGGTTCGTCAACGACTATGTCGCCCCGCCGAAGACGGCGACCAAGCTCGCGATCGCGATCGACACCTTCGAGCGGATGCGCGGCGAGATCGCCGAGATGGGTGCGCGCACCCCGCACGAGCTGATGCGCGCGGTGGAGGTGTCGTTCATCCGCGACTGCGCCGAGATGGCGGCGCGTTCCTCGCTGACCCGCACCGAATCCCGGTGGGGGCTCTACCACGAGCGCGCCGACCTGCCCGCCCGCAACGACGAGGACTGGCGCTACCACCTGAACCTGCGCAAAGCCGCCGACGGGTCGATGGAGTTCCTCAAACGGCCGGTCGCCCCGTATCTGGTGCCGGTGCCCGAGTTCGACCACGTGCCGTCGGACGCCCCGGTGGTGCGCATCGACCAACCGAGCGCACCGCACGGTCGCGCACCCGCGGCCGCCGTGAACCGGGCGCGGCCCAGCACCCCGCAACAGCAGCCGCCGTCGCCGCGCATCGCGGCGGTGCTCGCCCTGGAGTCGCCGACGCCGGCGCAGCTCGCGGAGTTCCTCACCGACCCGGACCCCGGGGTGCGCCGCACCGCGGTCGCGACGCTGACCGAGCACCTGCCGGACGGTTACGCCCCCGCCCTGCGGGCCGCGCTGCGCGACGGCGACGCCGGGGTGCGCCGCGCGGCCGCCGGCGCGGTGCGGGAGCTGGTCGAGGTGCTGCCTGATCCGCACGAGCTCGCCGCCCATCTCGATTCGACCGACGCGGTGGTGCGGGCGGCGGCCGTCTACGTACTGGCGGCCCGGCGCGCGGGCGAGGCACGGCGGTACCGCGACGCGTCCGCCGACAGCGATCACCGGGTGCGCATCGAGGCGGTCCGCGCCCTGGTGTCGGTCGACGACGCCGCGGGGGTGGCCGCGGCCGCCGCCGACGACAACCGCGAGGTGCGCATCACCGTGGCCAACGGTCTGGCCACCCTGGGCGCCGGCCGTGACACCATCCGGCGGTTGCTCGACGACACCGACCCGCTGGTGCGGGCGGCGGCGCTGGCCGCCCTGGGCGCCCTCGGCTGCGGCGCCGAGGAGCTGCCGCTGGTACGGCGCGCACTGACCGAACCGGCTTGGCAGGTGCGGGAGGGCGCGGCGCGGGCGCTGGCCGGCGCCCCGCCGGAGGCCGCGGTGGAGGCGCTGTCGGCGGCGGTGGCCGACCAGCACCTCGACGTGCGCAAGGCCGCGGTGCTGTCGCTCACCCGCTGGGCGGGCTCGCACCCGGGTGCCCGCGACGCGCTGACGCTGGCGCTCAAGGACAGCGACGCCGACGTCCGCGCGTATGCCCGCAGAGCGCTAGCGTCCTGAACAGTCCGGCAGATCAATGGATTCCGCCGCGGTGAACCACAGTCGCCGGGCGATCGGCCGCAGTACGGCCTCGTAGCGGGCCGGCGCGTCGCGCACCCGGTCGGCGGTGAGCGTCTCGGCGTCGCCGAGTTCCAGATTCCCGCACAGGGTCTCGAGTCTGCTCACCGGGACGGACGCCGGGTGCGACCTCGGTGATCACCACCCGCCAGCCGCGCCCGGTCAGCCAGAACGCCGGCGCGGGCCCGGCGTTTCCCGGGTTACAGGCCGAGCGCCTGATAGCTGCGGCGCACGAACTTCGGTTGTGCCGACTGCAGTTTCAGCAGCGAGGTGTTGCCGGCCACGGCCGCGCCGGCGTCCACCCCGAAGCTCGGCATGTTCTGGATCAGGTAGATCAGGATCAGGTCCGCGCTCGGATCGGCCTGCCACCAGGTGCCGTACGCGCCGGGCCAGCTGAACGTGCCCAGCCCGCCGGGGCCGAACAGCGGCCGTGACCGCGCCGGATCGGTCACCACCGACAGGTTCAGGCCGAACCCGCGCCCGATCCAGAACGGCATGCCGAGGAAGTCGTGCTGTTTCTGCTCCGGGGTCAGCCGGTCGGTCCGCATCAGCCGCACCGACTCCTCCGAGAGCACACGCACCCCGTCGACCTCACCGCCGCCCAGCAGCATTCGGGCGAACGTCAGGTAGTCGTCGGCGGTGGAGAACAGGTTCGCCCCGCCCATGCAGAACGGCGGCGGGGTGACCGGCGGTGGCCCCATCGCGTCGTGGTCGAGGGTGTCGTCGGGGTTGAGCCGGTACATGGTCGCGACGCGGCCGCGGTTGCGCGGGTCGACGAAGAACCCGGTGTCGGTCATGTTCAGCGGGCCCAGGATCCGCTCGGTGAGCACGTCCTGCAGCGACTTGCCCTCGATGCGTTCCAGCACGATGCCCAGCACATCGGTGGCCACGCTGTAGGTCATCCGCGCACCGGGCTCGTGCTGCAGCGGCAGCGCGGCGATCTCGGCCAGCCAGCCGTCGGGGCGCTGCCGCGCCGAGACCCGGGAGTACGCCCGCGCCAGCGGTCCGCCGACCGAGAAGAAGTAGGCCAACCCGCTGCGGTGCGTCATCAGGTCCTCGATGGTGATCGCCCGCCGCGCCGGGTGGGTGGCCTCCAGCGGGCCGGCCGGGGTGTCGAGCACCCGCATGTTCGACAGCTCCGGCAGATACTCCGCGACCGGGTCGGTCAGCGCCAGCCGGCCCTGCTCGACCAGCGTCATGGCGGCGGCGACGGTGATCGGTTTGGACATCGACGCGATCCGGAAGATCGTGTCGCGTTGCATCGGCAGCCCGGCGTCGATGTCGCGGTGGCCGAGCTCGTTGACCTGCAGCACGCGGCCGCCCTGCCACACCAGGGTGACCGCGCCGGCCAGCAGGCCGGCGTCGATCGCCGCCTGGATGGACTCCTGATTGCCGTCGAGTTTCATCGGCGCCAGCGTACTGGCGTCGGTCGGCGCCGAGACCCCGGTGTCGGCACCCCCGGTGTCAGAAGACCTTGTCCTGCTGGTGAATCAGGCCACCGTCACAGGTCACCACGATGTGGTAGGTCCGGCCCAGCGGGATGCCCAGGATGTCGAGCCGGGTCTCCTGCGAACCGGTGACCGTGAACGGGCGCGAGGGGTAGAACCCGTCGTGGTAGGCGCAGTTGACCGGCGGGCGGCCCTCGTTGTGGGTGATGCCGACGAAGGCGCTGATACCGATCGGTGTGGGCGGGCCGTACCGGAGGGTGATCTCCTGCTGGGGTGCGTAGATCCCGGTGTTGCCCGGCCTGCCGGGGCTGGTGGGATCGTTCGGGGGCGGATCCTGCGCCCAGGCGGTCGCCGCACCGGTCGCCGCCAGACCGGCGAGCGCGGCAGCGGTGGCAGCGGCCGCGGCACGTGAACGAGGCCACATATCGCGTCTCCTTCCGGCGGTTCCGGAACCACAGATAGCCACCAACAGCGCCGTTGTGGTGTGGTTCCGTCGTTTTGTCGGGGTTTTCGGGACACCCGAAGACCCCGTTACAGCCACTCCGGCCGCGCGTGGGGCCGGTCGGCGCGACCGGGGTGCTAAGCTCGCCGCAGTTCGACGTCCTTTAACGATCCGTCCCGTGAGGCGGAGAAGGAGGTCTTAGTCTTGGGTGCCCGCATGGGCTCGGCAGACCACGACCGCGAGTTGATGTCCGCAGCGGACGTCAACCGGACCATCTCTCGGATCGCCCATCAGATCATCGAGAAGACGGCCCTCGACGGTCCGGACGCCCCCCGCGTCGTGCTGCTCGGCATTCCCACCCGAGGGGTGACGCTGGCCGCGCGGCTGGCGGCCAGGATCAACGACTTCTCCGGCGTCGCGGTCGACCGCGGTTCGCTCGACATCACGCTCTACCGGGACGACCTGGACAGCAAGCCGCCGCGGGCGCTCGGCGACACCACCATTCCCGCGGGCGGCATCGACGGTGCGCTGGTCGTCCTCGTCGACGACGTGCTCTACACCGGCCGCTCGGTGCGCTCGGCGCTCGACGCGCTGCGCGACATCGGCCGCCCGCGCGCGGTGCAACTGGCGGTGCTCATCGACCGCGGACACCGCGAACTGCCGCTGCGCGCCGACTACGTCGGCAAGAACATCCCCACCTCGCGCAGCGAGAACGTCAAGGTGCGGCTCGCCGAGGACGACGGTTACGACGGGGTGTGGATCGCACCGTACGGAGGGCCCCCACGATGAAGCACCTGCTGTCCGCGGGCGATCTGACCCGCGACGAAGCGCTGGACATCCTCGACAACGCCGACCGGTTCGCCCAGGCGTTGCTCGGCCGCGAGGTGAAGAAGCTGCCGACGCTGCGCGGCCGCACCATCGTCACGATGTTCTACGAGAACTCCACCCGCACCCGGGTGTCGTTCGAGGTGGCCGGCAAGTGGATGAGCGCCGACGTGATCAACGTGAGCGCGTCCGGCTCCTCGGTACAGAAGGGCGAGTCGCTGCGCGACACCGCGCTGACCCTGCACGCCGCCGGTGCGGACGCGTTGGTGGTGCGCCATCCGGCCTCCGGCACGCCCCAGCAGCTCGCCCGGTGGACCGCCACCGAGCGCGGCGGCCCGGCGGTGATCAATGCCGGCGACGGCACCCATGAACACCCCACCCAGGCGCTGCTGGACGCGCTGACCCTGCGTCAGCGGCTCGGCGAGATCGAGGGCAAGCGGGTGGTGATCGTCGGCGATGTGCTGCACAGCCGGGTGGCGCGGTCCAACGTGCTGCTGCTGAACACCCTCGGCGCCGAGGTGGTGCTGGTGGCGCCGCCGACGCTGCTGCCGGTGGGCGTGGCCGACTGGCCGGTCACGGTGTCGCACGATCTGGACGCCGAACTGCCGCTCGCCGATGCGGTGCTGATGCTGCGGGTGCAGGCCGAGCGGATGAACGGCGGGTTCTTCCCGTCCGCGCGGGAGTACTCGGCGCTGTACGGGCTGACCGAGAAGCGGCTGGCGATGCTGCCGGGCAACGCGGTGGTGCTGCACCCGGGTCCGATGGTGCGCGGGATGGAGATCGCGTTCTCGGTCGCCGACTCGTCGCAATCGGCGGTGTTGCAACAGGTTTCCAACGGGGTACATGTGCGGATGGCGGTGTTGTTCCACCTGCTGGTGGGCTCGGAGCAGGAGGAGATCAGCGCGTGACGGCCAACAGTCAGCCGGTGGTGATCCGCAGGGTGCGGCCCTACGGGGAGGGCGACCCGGTCGATGTGCGCATCGCCGACGGTCAGATCGCCGAGATCGGACCGGACCTGGACATCCCGGACGGCGCCGACGTGTTCGACGGCGCCGGTCAGATCCTGCTGCCCGGATTCGTGGACCTGCACACCCATCTGCGCGAACCCGGCCGCGAATACGCCGAGGACATCGAAACCGGTTCGGCCGCAGCCGCTCTGGGTGGCTACACGGCGGTGTTCGCGATGGCCAACACCGACCCGGTGGCCGACAGCCCGGTGGTCACCGACCATGTGTGGCAGCGCGGTCAGCAGGTCGGGCTGGTCGACGTGCACCCGGTCGGCGCGGTCACCGTGGGCCTGGCCGGCACCCAGCTCACCGAGATGGGCCTGATGGCCGCCGGCGCCGCGCAGGTGAGGATGTTCTCCGACGACGGCATGTGCGTGCACGATCCGCTGATCATGCGCCGTGCCCTGGAGTACGCCCGGGGGCTCGGGGTGCTGATCGCCCAGCACGCCGAGGAGCCGCGGCTGACCGTCGGCGCGGTCGCCCACGAGGGTCCCACCGCCGCCAAGCTGGGCCTGACCGGCTGGCCGCGGGCCGCCGAGGAGGCCATCGTCGCCCGGGACGCGCTGCTGGCCCGGGACGCGGGCGCGCGGGTGCACATCTGCCACGCCTCCACCGCCGGCACCGTCGAGATCCTCAAATGGGCGAAGCAGCAGGGGATTTCGATCACTGCCGAGGTGACCCCGCATCACCTGATGCTCGACGACAGCCGGCTGGTCGACTACGACGGCCGTAACCGGGTGAATCCGCCGCTGCGGGAGCGCTCCGATGTCGAGGCGCTGCGGCAGGCGCTGGCCGAGGGGATCGTCGACTGCGTGGCCACCGACCACGCCCCACACGCCGAACACGAGAAGTGCTGCGAGTTCTCCGCGGCCCGGCCGGGCATGCTCGGGCTGCAGACCGCGCTGTCGGTGGTGGTCGAGACCATGGTCCGCCCGGGCCTGCTGAGCTGGCGGGACGTGGCGCGGGTGATGAGCGAGAACCCGGCGCGCATCGTCGGTCTGCCCGATCAGGGCCGCCCACTGGCGGTCGGCGAACCGGCGAACCTGACCGTGGTGGACCCGGACGCCACCTGGACCGTCGAGGGCGCGGCGCTGGCGAGCCGGGCGAACAACACCCCGTACGAGGCCATGGAACTGCCCGCCACCGTGACGTTGACCATGCTGCGGGGCAAGGTGACCGCCCGCGACGGGAAGTGCCCGGTATGACCGGCCGAACGCCGGAGGTGGTAGGCGCATGAATACGGGTACCCTGGTGGGGTCGCTGATCATGGCCGCGATCGTGGTCGTGGCGATCGCGGTCGTCATCCAGTTGATGCTGCGCGGCTGGCGCCGGCGTGCCGAGCGTCAGGCCGCGCTGATCGGTGCGCTGCCACCGCTGCCCGACACCGTCGGCCCGGCCATCGTGCCGCCGACCAGAGGCCTCTATGTGGGCAGCACACTGGTGCCCCACTGGAACGACCGTGTCGCCGTCGGCGACCTCGGCTTTCGCCACAAAGCCGTGCTGACCCGCTACCCCGAAGGAATCATGTTGCAGCGCACCGGCGCAGGCCCGATCTGGATACCCGACGAGTCGATCACCGAGATCCGCACCGAGAAGAGCCTCGCCGGCAAGGCGTTGACCCACGAGGGGATCCTCGCCATCCGCTGGCGGCTGCCGTCGGGCGTGGAGATCGACACCGGGTTCCGCGCCGACAACCGCGACGACTACGCGGCCTGGTTGGGGGCGGCATGAGCAAGGCGGTCCTGGTTCTCGAAGACGGCCGGGTGTTCACCGGCACCCCGTTCGGCGCCATCGGCCAGACCCTGGGCGAGGCGGTGTTCTCCACCGGCATGTCCGGTTACCAGGAGACGCTGACCGACCCCAGCTATCACCGCCAGATCGTGGTGGCCACCGCCCCGCAGATCGGCAACACCGGCTGGAACGACGAGGACTCCGAGAGCCGCGGCGAGCAGATCTGGGTGGCCGGCTACGCGGTGCGCGACCCGTCGCCGCGGGCGTCGAACTGGCGCGCCACCCGCACCCTCGACGAGGAACTGGTGCGCCAGGGCATCGTCGGCATCGCCGGCATCGACACCCGTGCGCTGGTGCGGCATCTGCGCAACTTCGGGTCGATGAAGGCCGGGATCTTCTCCGGTGACGCGCTGGCCCCGGTCGACGAGCTGCTCGACCGGGTCCGCAACCAGCCGCCGATGCTGGGCGCGAACTTGGCCGACGAGGTCAGCACCGACGCCGCCTATGTGGTGGAACCCGTTGGGCCGCACCGCTTCACCGTCGCGGCGATCGACCTGGGGATCAAGACCAACACGCCGCGCAACTTCGCCGCCCGCGGCATCCGCACCCATGTGCTGCCGTCGACGGTCACCTTCGACGAGATCACCGACCTCAAACCGCACGGGGTGTTCCTGTCCAACGGGCCCGGTGACCCGGCGGCCGTGACCCATGTCGTCGAGGTCACCCGCGCGGTGCTCGACGCCGGGATCCCGTTGTTCGGCATCTGTTTCGGCAACCAGATCCTGGGCCGGGCGCTGGGCCGCAAGACCTACAAGATGGTGTTCGGGCACCGCGGGATCAACGTGCCGGTCATCGACCACGCCACCGGCCGGGTGGCGATCACCGCGCAGAATCACGGGTTCGCCCTCGAAGGGGAGGCGGGGGAGCGGTTCGACACCCCGTTCGGCCCGGCCGAGGTCAGCCACACCTGCGCCAACGACGGTGTGGTGGAAGGCATCCGGCTGCTCAACGGGCGCGCGTTCTCGGTGCAGTACCACCCCGAGGCGGCCGCCGGCCCGCACGACGCCAACGACCTGTTCGACAAGTTCGTCGACCTGATGGCGGGGGAGCACGGCTGATGGCGCTCACCCGTGTCGCCGCGGTCACGAGCCCGCACGCACGCGACAGAAAGGACCACTAGACGATGCCGCGGCGGACGGACCTCAACCACGTCCTGGTCATCGGTTCCGGGCCGATCGTCATCGGCCAGGCCGCCGAGTTCGACTACTCGGGCACCCAGGCCTGCCGGGTGCTGCGCGCCGAGGGGCTGCAGGTCAGCCTGATCAACTCGAACCCGGCGACGATCATGACCGACCCGGAGTACGCCGACCACACCTACGTCGAACCGATCACCCCGGAGTTCGTCGAACTGGTCATCGCCCAGCAGGCCGAGCGCGGCAACCGGATCGACGCGCTGCTGGCCACCCTGGGCGGACAGACCGCGCTCAACACCGCGGTCGCGCTGCACGAGAACGGGGTGCTCGAGCGCTACGGGGTCGAGCTGATCGGCGCGGACATCGAGGCGATCCAGCGCGGCGAGGACCGCCAGCGGTTCAAGGACATCGTGGCCAAGGTCGGCGGCGAGTCGGCCCGGTCGCGGGTCTGCTACACCATGGACGAGGTCCGCGAGACGGTGGCCGAGCTGGGCCTGCCGGTGGTGGTGCGGCCGTCGTTCACCATGGGCGGACTCGGTTCGGGGATGGCGTATTCCGCCGAGGACGTGGAACGGATGGCCGGCGCCGGGCTGGCCGCCTCGCCGAGCGCGAACGTGCTGATCGAGGAGTCGATCTTCGGCTGGAAGGAATACGAGCTCGAGCTCATGCGCGACGGCCACGACAACGTGGTCGTGGTGTGCTCGATCGAGAACGTCGACCCGATGGGCGTGCACACCGGTGACTCGATCACCGTCGCGCCGGCCATGACCCTGACCGACCGCGAGTACCAGCGCATGCGGGATCTGGGCATCGCCATCCTGCGTGAGGTCGGGGTGGACACCGGCGGCTGCAACATCCAGTTCGCGGTCAACCCGGCCGACGGCCGGCTGATCGTGATCGAGATGAACCCGCGGGTGTCGCGGTCCAGCGCCCTGGCCAGCAAGGCCACCGGGTTCCCGATCGCCAAGATCGCCGCCAAGCTCGCCATCGGCTACACCCTCGACGAGATCCTCAACGACATCACCAAGCAGACCCCGGCCTGTTTCGAGCCGACGCTGGACTACGTGGTGGTCAAGGCGCCGCGGTTCGCGTTCGAGAAGTTCCCCGGCGCCGATCCGACCCTGACCACCACCATGAAGTCGGTCGGCGAGGCGATGGCGTTGGGCCGCAACTTCATCGAGGCGCTGGGAAAGGTGATGCGGTCGCTGGAGACCGGCCGGCCCGGGTTCTGGACCGCTCCGGATCCCGAGATCGGGCTCGACGAGCTGCTGGCCGGCCTGCGCACCCCCACCCAGGGGCGGCTGTTCGACGTCGAGCTCGCGCTGCGGCGCGGTGCCACCGTCGAACAGGTCGCCGAGGCGTCGGGCATCGACCCGTGGTTCATCGACCAGATCGCGCAGCTGGTGAAGCTGCGCAACGAGCTCATCGACGCGCCGGTGCTCAACGGCGACCTGTTGCGCCGGGCCAAGCACTACGGTCTGTCCGATCGCCAGATCGCCGCACTGCGGCCGGAACTCGCCGGTGAGATGGGCGTGCGGGCGCTGCGCGAACGGCTCGGCATCCATCCGGTGTACAAGACCGTCGACACCTGCGCGGCCGAGTTCGAGGCGCGGACGCCGTACCACTACTCGACCTATGAGCTCGACCCGGCGGCCGAGAGCGAGGTCGCCCCGCAGACCGCCAAACCCAAGGTGCTGATCCTGGGTTCCGGTCCCAACCGGATCGGCCAGGGCATCGAATTCGACTACAGCTGCGTGCACGCCGCCACCACGCTGAGCGATGCCGGTTTCGAGACGGTGATGATCAACTGCAATCCCGAAACCGTCTCCACCGACTACGACACCTCCGACCGGCTGTACTTCGAACCGCTGACGTTCGAGGACGTGCTGGAGGTGTACTACGCCGAATCAGCTTCCGGTGCAGGGGGTCCCGGTGTCGCCGGGGTGATCGTGCAGCTGGGTGGGCAGACCCCGCTGGGGCTGGCCGGCAAGCTGCAGCAGGCCGGGGTGCCGATCGTCGGGACCAGTCCGCAGGCCATCGACCTGGCCGAGGACCGCGGTCACTTCGGCGAGGTGCTCACCGCCGCCGGGCTGCCCGCCCCGAAGTACGGCATGGCGACCAGTTTCGAGCAGGCCCGCCGGATCGCCGCCGACATCGGGTATCCGGTGCTGGTGCGCCCGAGCTACGTGCTGGGCGGGCGCGGCATGGAGATCGTCTACGACGACGAGACCCTGCACGACTACATCACCCGCGCCACCCAGCTGTCGCCGGAGCACCCGGTGCTGGTGGACCGCTTCCTCGAGGACGCGATCGAGATCGACGTCGACGCGCTGTGCGACGGCACCGAGGTCTACATCGGCGGGGTCATGGAGCACATCGAGGAGGCCGGCATCCACTCCGGCGACTCGGCGTGCGCGCTGCCGCCGGTCACCCTGGGCCGCAGCGACATCGAGGCGGTGCGGCGGGCCACCGAGGCCATCGCGCACGGCATCGGCGTGGTCGGCCTGCTCAACGTGCAGTACGCGCTCAAGGACGATGTGCTCTACGTGCTGGAGGCCAATCCGCGGGCCAGCCGCACGGTGCCGTTCGTGTCCAAGGCCACCGCGGTGCCGCTGGCCAAGGCCTGTGCGCGAATCATGTTGGGCGCCACCATCGCCCAGCTGCGCGAGGAGGGCATGCTGCGCCGCACCGGCGACGGTGCGTCCACGGTGCGCAACGCCCCGGTCGCGGTCAAGGAGGCGGTGCTGCCGTTCCACCGGTTCCGCCGCAGCGACGGTGCGCAGATCGACTCGCTGCTGGGCCCGGAGATGAAGTCGACCGGCGAGGTGATGGGCATCGCGCACGACTTCGGCAGCGCCTTCGCCAAGAGCCAGACCGCGGCCTACGGGTCGCTGCCCACCAGCGGCACGGTGTTCGTGTCGGTGGCCAACCGCGACAAGCGCTCGCTGGTGTTCCCGGTCAAGCGGCTGGCCGATCTCGGGTTCCGGGTGCTGGCCACCGAGGGCACCGCGGAGATGCTGCGCCGCAATGGGATTCCGTGCGACGAGGTGCGTAAGCACTTCGAGCCGCCGGGGGAGGGCCAGCCCGCGGCGTCGGCGGTGGACCTGATCCACGCCGGTGAGGTGGACCTGGTGATCAACACCCCGTACGGCAACTCCGGGCCGCGGGTGGACGGCTACGAGATCCGCTCGGCGGCCGTCGCCAAGAGCATCCCGTGTGTGACCACCGTGCAGGGCGCCTCGGCGGCGGTGCAGGGCATCGAGGCGCGCATCCGGGGCGACATCGGGGTGATGTCGCTGCAGGAGCTGCACAGCGTGCTGGGACTGTGACGGGGTCGGGGCGGTGACCGGTTTCGGGGCCCGGCTGGCCGATGCGGTGGCGCGGCGGGGGCCGCTGTGCCCCGGCATCGATCCGCACGCCGAGCTGCTGGCGGCCTGGGGGCTGACCGCCGACGCGGACGGCCTGCAGCGGTTCTGCGACGTGTGCGTGCAGGCCTACGCCGACTTCGCGATCGTCAAACCGCAGGTGGCGTTCTTCGAACAGTACGGGGCGGCCGGCTTCGCGGTGCTGGAGCGCACCATCGTGGCGTTGCGGGAGCAGGGTGTGCTGGTGCTGGCCGACGCCAAACGCGGCGACATCGGCTCGACGATGGCCGCGTACGCGCGGGCCTGGGCCGGGGACTCACCGCTGGCCGCCGACGCGGTGACCGCCTCACCGTATCTGGGTTTCGGGTCGCTGCGGCCGCTGCTGGACACCGCACTGGCCACCGGGCGCGGGGTGTTCGTGCTGGCGGCGACGTCGAACCCGGAGGGGGCGAGCGTGCAGCGGGCGGTCGCCGGCGGCCGCACTGTCGCGCAGGCGATCGTCGACGCCGCCGCCGGGGTCAACCGGGCGGTCGGCGGCGCGGTCGAGGGTGGTCGGGACCGGCTCGGATCCGTCGGGGTGGTGGTGGGGGCCACCCTCGCCGATCCGCCCGATGTGAGCGCGCTGGGCGGCCCGGTGCTGGTCCCCGGGGTGGGCGCCCAGGGCGGGCGTCCGGAGGCGCTGGGCGGGTTCGCCGGGGCCCGGCCCGGCCAGTTGCTGCCCGCGGTGTCGCGCGACGTGCTGCGCGCCGGGCCCGATGTCGCCGCGGTGCGGGCCGCGGCGGAGCGCTTCCGCGACGCGGTCGCCCACCTGGCCTGAACCGCCGGTGGCCGGGCCCGGGGCGAGATCGGGGGCGGGAATCGCGTCGCCGGCTGTAGTCACACAGAACACATCAGTCTCATCAGTCACACAGCTAACTTTCATCACAGCTTGGACCGGCCCGGGAATCCGGCCGAACCTGGACTGGATCCAGATGACGCGCCGCGCATCCGGCGCTCCCGGCGGCCGGCCGCGGCGCGACACGCCCGAGACGCGTGACCAGGCAAAATTTTCTTTTCCGGCCCGCTCCGGACCGCCGGTATGTGGTCCGAGTCACGCCCGGCGACGCGGAGCGTCTCCGGCGGGTGCCTGAAAATCGTTGACTACCAGGCGGATACGTCCTAGCAAACGCCGCGGCGGGCCGGGGCGGGCCGACCGGCGGCCGGGTCCGCGCGGGGCCGCGCGCGGCCTTACACGCTGGGCTTTTGGGGGTCGAACCCGGGGGTGGGGTTCGCTTTCGTCGGGCAGCGTGGGTACGGTCGTCGTCGCTGGCTGTTCCGAGGCTTCTCGGTCGGCCGAGGCAGAAACATTGATGGTGACGAGACGGAGGAACCCGTGGCCCTTCCCCAGTTGACCGACGAACAGCGCGCGGCAGCGTTGGAGAAGGCTGCCGCCGCACGTCGAGCGCGTGCCGAGCTCAAGGATCGGCTGAAGCGTGGCGGCACCAGCCTCAAGCAGGTGCTGAAGGACGCCGAGACCGATGAGGTCCTGGGCAAGATGAAGGTCTCGGCGCTGCTGGAGGCGCTGCCCAAGGTGGGCAAGGTCAAGGCTCAGGAGATCATGACCGAGCTCGAGATCGCCCCGACGCGGCGCCTGCGGGGCCTGGGAGACCGTCAGCGCAAGGCGCTGCTGGAAAAGTTCGACCAGGCCTGAGGGCTAGTCGGAATTGAACGCCGGCCGAGGGGCCGGGCGGGTGGTTGTGCTGTCCGGTCCCTCCGCCGTCGGGAAGTCGACGATCGTGCGCTGTCTGCGCGATCGCATTCCCGACCTGTACTTCAGCGTGTCCGTCACCACCCGGGCCCCGCGCCCGGGTGAGGTCGACGGCGTCGACTACTCGTTCGTATCCGAGGAGCGGTTCCAGCAGCTCATCGACAGTGGCGCCCTGCTGGAATGGGCGGAGATACACGGCGGCCTCCACCGTTCCGGGACGCCGGCGGCACCGATCCGCGAGGCCACCGCAGCGGGTCGGCCGGTGCTGATCGAGGTCGACCTGGCCGGGGCGCGGGCGGTCAAACGCGCCATGCCCGAGGTGACGAGCGTGTTCCTGGCCCCGCCGAGCTGGGAGGAACTCGAGAAGCGCCTCGTCGGCCGCGGCACCGAGAGCCCGGAGGTGATCGAGCGTCGGCTGGCGACGGCACGCGAAGAACTCGCGGCCCAGGGCGACTTCGACGTGGTCGTGGTCAACCAGGATTTGGAGGCCGCCTGCTCGGAATTGGTATCCTTGCTGGTGGCCCCCAGCTGACGGCCCATCACAGACCAGCGCCCCGCGGCGCCCCGGGTCCGCCAGTCCCGAAATTTCCACGCTGATTGCCAGGAGACTTCCACGTGAGCACCTCGCATGCCGATACCCAGGTGGGCGGCGACGGCACCGCCAAGTCGACCGTCGCCTACGACCCCCCGATCGGCCTGACCAACCCGCCCATCGACGAGCTGCTCGAACGCGTGTCGAGCAAGTACGCGCTGGTAATCTTCGCGGCCAAGCGGGCCCGCCAGATCAACGACTACTACAACCAGCTCGGCGACGGCATCCTCGAATACGTCGGCCCCCTGGTCGAACCCGGTCTGCACGAGAAGCCCCTGTCGATCGCGCTCCGCGAGATCCACGCCGACCTGCTCGAGCACACCGAGGGCGAGTAGGGGCAGGATCGGCCCGTAATGGAGCCCAAGCGGATCCCCAAACGCATCGTCGTCGGCGTCGCCGGTGGTATCGCCGCTTACAAGGCAGCGACGGTCGTGCGTCAGCTCACCGAGGCCGGGCATTCCGTACGGGTCATCCCCACCGAGTCCGCGCTGCGGTTCGTCGGCGCGGCCACCTTCGAGGCGCTGTCCGGGAACCCGGTCCACACCGACGTCTGGACCGACGTGCACGAGGTTCCGCACGTGCGGCTGGGCCAGCAGGCCGATCTGGTGGTGGTCGCCCCGGCCACCGCGGACGTGCTCGCCCGCGCGGCCACCGGGCGCGCCGATGACCTGCTGACCGCCACCCTGCTCACCGCGCGCTGTCCGGTGATGTTCGTGCCGGCCATGCACACCGAGATGTGGCTGCACCCGGCCACGGTGGACAACGTCGCCACCCTGCGCCGGCGCGGGGCGGTGGTGCTGGAGCCGGCCTCCGGGCGGCTCACCGGCGCCGACACCGGACCGGGGCGGATGCCCGAACCGGAGGAGATCGCCACGCTGGCCCAGCTGCTGCTGGACCGGCCCGACGCGCTGCCGCACGACCTGGCCGGGGTGAAGGCCGTCGTCACCGCGGGCGGCACCCGCGAGCCCATCGACCCGGTGCGATTCATCGGCAACCGCAGCTCCGGCAAGCAGGGCTATGCGGTGGCCCGGGTGATGGCCCAGCGCGGCGCCGAGGTGACGTTGATCGCGGGCAACACCCTGGGGCTCGACGATCCGGCCGGCGTGCACGTGGTGCGCATCGGGTCGGCCGCCCAGCTCAAGGACGCGGTGTCCAAACACGCCCCCGAGGCGCACGTGCTGGTGATGGCCGCCGCGGTCGCCGACTTCCGCCCCGCGCAGGTCCACACCAGCAAGATCAAGAAGTCCGCCGATCCCGACGTGGCGCCGCCGCCGATCGAGCTCACCCGCACCGACGACGTGCTCGCCGGGGCGGTGCGCGCCCGCGCCGACGGGCAGCTGCCGAACATGCGCGCGATCGTGGGGTTCGCCGCCGAGACCGGCGACGCCAACGGCGACGTGCTGACCTACGCCCGCGCCAAGCTGCGGCGCAAGGGCTGCGATCTGCTCGTGGTCAACGCGGTCGGCGAGAAGCGGGCGTTCGAGGTGGACACCAACGACGGTTGGCTGCTCGCGGCCGACGGCGCCGAGACCGCGCTGGAGCACGGTTCGAAAACCTTGATGGCCAGCCGTATCGTGGACGCCATCGTGGCGCTTCTGCAGAACCACGGCGGATAAACCGGGATCAGATTCACTGCGCCAAAAGGTTGCGCGTGGGTGAGTCGGGCGCTTTGGTGCATCTGGACGGACATATAATTTGGCAACCTAAGTGTTGGGAAGGGATCAGACTGTGAGCAAAGCCCGGCTGTTTACCAGTGAGTCGGTGACTGAGGGCCACCCCGACAAGATCTGTGACGCCATCAGCGACTCGGTGCTCGACTCCCTGCTCGCGTCCGATCCCAAGTCCCGCGTCGCGGTGGAGACCCTGGTGACGACGGGGCAGGTGCACGTCGTCGGCGAGGTCACCACCAACGCCAAGGAGGCGTTCGCCGACATCACCAACACCGTGCGCCAGCGGATCCTCGAGATCGGCTACGACTCGTCGGAGAAGGGTTTCGACGGCGCGACCTGCGGCGTCAACATCGGCATCGGCAAGCAGTCGCCCGATATCGCCCAGGGTGTGGACACCGCCCACGAGGTGCGCGTCGAGGGCGAGGACGATCCGCTGAACCTGCAGGGCGCCGGCGACCAGGGCCTGATGTTCGGCTACGCCATCCGCGACACCCCCGAGCTGATGCCGCTGCCGATCGCGCTCGCCCACCGGCTGGCGCGGCGGCTGGCCGAGGTGCGCAAGGACGGCGTGCTGGACTACCTGCGCCCGGACGGCAAGACCCAGGTCACCGTGCAGTACGACGGCACCACCCCGGTGCGCCTGGACACCGTGGTGCTGTCCACCCAGCACGCCGCCGGCATCGACCTGGGGAACACCCTGACCCCGGACATCCGGGAGAAGGTGGTCAACACGGTGCTGGCCGAACTCGACCACCCGACGCTGGACACCACCGACTTCCGGCTGCTGGTCAACCCGACCGGCAAGTTCGAGCTCGGCGGCCCGATGGGCGACGCCGGCCTGACCGGCCGCAAGATCATCGTCGACACCTACGGCGGCTGGGCCCGCCACGGCGGCGGCGCCTTCTCCGGCAAGGATCCGTCCAAGGTGGACCGCTCCGCCGCCTACGCGATGCGCTGGGTGGCCAAGAACGTGGTCGCCGCGGGCCTGGCCGAGCGGATCGAGGTGCAGGTCGCCTACGCGATCGGCAAGGCCGCGCCGGTGGGCCTGTTCGTCGAGACGTTCGGCACCGAGACCGTCGACCCGGCCAAGATCGAGAAGGCCATCCTCGAGGTGTTCGACCTGCGGCCGGGCGCGATCGTGCGGGATCTGGACCTGCTGCGCCCGATCTACGCGCCGACCGCCGCCTATGGTCACTTCGGCCGCACCGACGTTGAGCTGCCGTGGGAGCAGCTCAACAAGGTCGACGACCTCAAGGCCGCCGTCTAGTTCTTCTTCCCGGCGAGCAGACGCAAAACCCCCTGATTCCGGTGTGATCAGGGGGTTTTCGCGTCTGTCGGGCAGGAGTCGTCAGCCGTGCAGTGCGGCGCGCAGCGCGCGCAGCCCCCGCTCGGTGGCCTCCGCGGCGGCCGGCACCACCGGAGCGAAGCTGACGAATCCGTGCACCAGGGTGGGGGAGTTGTGCAACTCGACCCGCACCCCGGCGGCCCTGAGCAACTCGGCGTAGCGGGCGCCGTCGTCGCGCAGCGGGTCGTGTTCGGCGGTAGCGATGTAGGCCGGCGGCAGGTTCGACAGGTCGGCCGCGTTGGCCGGCGCCAGGGTGACCGGCAGGCTGCGCGGATCGTCGAGGTTCACCTCGGGCGGCAGATACCACTGCAGGAACGCGGCGATCACGTCCTTGTCGAGGATCGGCGCGTCGGCGTTCTCGGTGAACGACGGCAGCGACAGGTCGGCGGTGGTCGACGGGTACCACAGCAGCTGGAACACCAGCGGCGGGCCGCCGTTGTCGCGGGCCCGCTGGGTCATCACCGCCGAGATGTTGCCGCCGGCCGAGTCGCCGGCCACCGCGATCCGCGCCGGGTCGCCGCCGATCTCGGCGGCGTGCCGGCCGACCCACTGCAGTGCGGCCCAGCAGTCCTCGATACCGGCCGGGAACGGATGCTCGGGGGCGAGCCGGTAGTCCACCGACACCACGATCGCGTCCGCGCTCACCGCATGCGCCCGGGCCACCGGGTCGTGGGTGTCCAGGTCACCGATCGCCCACCCGCCGCCGTGGTAGAACACCACCACCGGGGCCGGCCTCGACACCGTCGGCGGCCGGTAGACCCGCACCGGGATCGGCCCGGCCGGGCCGTCGATGGTGCGGTCCTCGGTCCGCACGTCGGGCAGCAACTCCGGCGGCACCTTGAGCTGACGCATCTTCTCCCGGGCCACCGCCACGCCGTCCGCGGCGGTGAAGGTGAACGGGAACGCGTCGAGCAGCGACTTCAGCGTCGGGTCGATCTCCGGGCGGGTGTCGGTCATGAGGTCACCGTAGACCCGGGCCGTGCAGGGCGGTCCGCAGGGCCCGCAACCCGCGGTCGGTCGCCTCGGTGGCCGCCGGCACCACCTGATCGAAGAACAGGAACGCGTGCACCAGCGCGGCCGCGTTGTGCACCTCGACCGGGACCCCGGCGCCGCGCAGCAGCTGGCCGTAGCGAATCCCGTCGTCGCGCAACGGATCATGGCCCGCCACGCCGATGTAGGCCGGCGGCAGCCCGGAGAAGTCGGCGGCCCGGGCGGGCGCCAACGTCGGGGGGATCACCGACAGATCCAACCCGGTGATGTACCAGCGGCTGTAGCCCTTGCAGCCGGCCGTGGTCAGCACCGGCGCCTCGGCGTTCTCGGTGAACGACGGCATCGAGGTGTCGAACGTCGTCGGCGGATACCACAGCAGCTGGAACGCGAGCCGCGGCCCGCTCGCCTCCCGGGCCAGCTGCGCGACCACCGCGGCCAGGTTGCCGCCCGCCGAATCGCCCGCCACCGCAAGCCGATTCGGGTCCACACCGAGGTCGTCGGCGTGCCCGGCGACCCAGCGGGTGGCCGCCCAGGAGTCGTCGACCGCGGCCGGGAAGGGATGTTCGGGGGCGAGCCGGTAGTCCACCGACACCACCACCGCGTGCGCGCCCGCCGCATGCCGCCGCGCGACCGCGTCGTAGCTGTCCAGATCGCCCACCGACCAGCCGCCGCCGTGCAGGAACACCACCGCCGGGGCGGGTTCGGGCACCGCCGGCGGCCGGTAGATCCGCACCGGGATCGGCCCGGCCGGGCCGTCGATGGTGCGGTCGTGCGCGGTCACCTCCGGATGCGCGTCGCGGACCGGGATCTCGCGGAACCGCTCGCGGGCGGCCTGCGGGCCGCCGTCGGTCGTCAACTGGATCGGAAAGGCGTGCAGTACCTTCTGGAGAATGGGGTCCACAGCGACGGACATGCAGACACCGTACGCACCGCCACGGCTGCGGTTTCTGTGGGCCGCGGCGGTGGTCGCCGGCGCCGGATACGGCCTGTTCCTCATCGCCACCGCGCTGCGGCTGCCCGCCGGAGCCGACCTGACCGGCCAGTTCCCGCTGCAGCCGGCGGTCAAGGCGCTGACCGCGGTGCTGCTGGCGGCGGCCGCGCTGGCGCACCCCATCGCCCGGGAACGCCGGTGGCTGGTCGGCGCCCTGGTGTTCTCCGCGATCGGCGACTTCCTACTGGCGCTGCCGTGGTGGGAGCCGTCGTTCGTGCTGGGCCTGGCCGCCTTCCTGGTCGCGCACCTGTGCTTCCTCACCGCGCTGGTGCCGTTGGCCACCCGGTCCACCCCGCGCCTGATCGGCGTCGTGGTCACCGTGCTCACCTGCGCCGGCTTGCTGGTGTGGTTCTGGCCGCGGCTGCTCGACGAGGGCATGGCGGCGCCGGTGACCGCCTACATCGCGGTGCTGGGCGCGATGGTGTGCGCGGCGCTGCTGGCCCGGCTGCCGACGCCGTGGACCGCGCTGGGGGCGGTGTGCTTCGCGGTGTCGGACACCATGATCGGCATCAACACGTTCGTCCTCGGCTCGGAGGCGCTGGCGGTGCCGATCTGGTGGCTCTACGCGGCGTCGCTGGTGCTCATCACCGCGGGGTTGTTCTTCGGCCGCGCCGCGCAGCCCGCCGCCACCGGATAGGCGCCCGCCGTGGTGTCCACCCAGCGGCAGCAGGCCGAGCACGAGCCCATCGCGCGGGTGCTGCCTCTGCTGACCGTCCCGCATCTGGACCGGGAGTTCGACTACCTGGTCGCGGCCGAACAGTCCGACGCCGCCCAGCCCGGGGTGCGGGTGCGGATCCGGTTCCACGGCCGGCTGGTCGACGGATTCATTCTCGAAAGACGTTCGGACACCGACCATGTCGGCAAGCTCGGCTGGCTGGACCGGGTGGTGTCCGACGAGCGCGTGCTGACCCCCGAGGTGCGCCGGCTCGTCGACGCGGTGGCCGCCCGCTACGCCGGCACCCGCGCCGACGTGCTGCGCCTGGCGGTGCCGCCGCGCCACGCGGCCACCGAGAAAACCTTCCCCGACCCGCCCGGGCCGCCGGTGACCGTGCGACCGGTCGATGTCAGCGGGTGGGCGGCCTACAACCGCGGCGAACAGTACCTGGCGGCGTTGCGCGACGGGCGCGCCGCGCGGGCGGTGTGGCAGGCCCTGCCCGGCGAGCGGTGGCCCGAACGGCTCGCCGAGGCCGCCGCGGAGACGGTCGCGGCCGGCCGCGGGGCACTGATCATCGTGCCGGACCAGCGCGACGTCGACGCCGTCCACGCTGCCGCCCGCGCCCTGGTCGCCGAGTCCGCGGTGGTGGCGTTGTCGGCCGGGCTCGGCCCGTCGGAGCGTTACCGGCGCTGGCTGTCGGTGCTGCGCGGGCACGCCCGGCTGGTGATCGGGACCCGCAGCGCGGTGTTCGCGCCGGTGGCCGACCTGGGCCTGGTGATGGTGTGGGACGACGGCGACGACACCCTCGCCGAACCCCGCGCGCCGTACCCGCACGCGCGCGACGTGGCGATGCTGCGCGCCCATCAGGTGCGGTGTGCGGCGCTGATCGGCGGCTACGCCCGCACCGCCGAGGCCCAGGCGCTGGTGCGCACCAAGTGGGCCCACGACCTGGTCGCCGCCCGCGCGGTGGTGCGGGCCCGCGCGCCCCGGGTCGTCGCCGTCGAGGACAGCGGCTACCAGCAGGAACGCGACCCGGCGGCCCGCACCGCGCGGCTGCCGTCGATGGCGCTGCGGGCCGCCCGCTCCGCGCTCGACGCCGGTGCGCCGGTGCTGGTGCAGGTTCCGCGCCGCGGCTACGTCCCCGCGCTGGCCTGCGCCCGGTGCCGGACGGTGGCCCGCTGCCGGCACTGCACCGGCCCGCTGTCGCTGCCCGACCGCGACACCGCGGGCGTGCTGTGCCGGTGGTGCGGCCGCACCGAACGCACCCCGCGCTGCACCCGCTGCGGTTCGGACGCGGTGCGTGCGGTCGTCGTGGGCGCCCGGCGCACCGCCGAGGAACTCGGCCGGGCGTTCCCCGGCACCACGGTCATCACCTCCGGCGGCGACACCGTGGTCGCCGCCGTGCCCGCTCGGCCCGCGCTGGTGGTCGCCACCCCCGGCGCGGAGCCGGTGGCCGCCGAGGGCTACGGGGCGGCGCTGCTGCTCGACGGCTGGGCGCTGCTGGGCCGGCAGGACCTGCGGGCGGCCGAGGACGCGCTGCGCCGCTGGATGGCCGCCGCCGCACTGGTGCGCAGCCGCGCCGACGGCGGGGTGGTCGCGGTGGTGGCGGAGTCGGTCATCCCGACGGTGCAGGCGTTGGTGCGGTGGGATCCGGTGGGCCACGCCGAGGGCGAACTCGACGCCCGCGCCGAGGTCGGGCTGCCGCCGGCGGTGCACATGGCCGCGATCGACGGCGCGCTGGAGTCGGTGCACGCCCTGTTGGATGCCGCCGAACTGCCCGACGGCGCCGAACTGCTGGGCCCGGTGGACCTGCCGCTGGGGGCCCGCCGCCCGCCCGGGGTGCCCGCCGAGGGGCCGGTGCACCGGATGCTGGTGCGGGTGCCGCGGGACCGGGGCCTGGCACTGGCCGCGGCGCTGCGCCGGGCCACCGGCGTGCTCAGCGCCCGGCGCGATCAGCAACCGGTTCGCGTGCAAATCGATCCATTGCACATAGGCTGATCGGTCGGGGCTGATCGGTCGGGGCTGATCGGTCGGGGCTGATCCCCCCGAGGCTGATCCCGGCGCGGCGGACACGCCGAGAGAGGAGCGGGTGTGCGGCGACTGCTCACGCTGCCGTTCGTGGTGATCCTGCTCGCGGTCGGGGTGCTCTGGCCACTGGTGCTGCGCCCGCACACCGGATCGTCCGACGCCGTCTCGGACCCGGTGGTGTTCAGCCGCTACGACGTCGACTTCATCGTCAGCGCGGGGGGCCGGCTCGACGCGGTGGAGCGCATCGAGGCCGAGTTCCCGCCGGGCCGGCACGGGATCTTCCGGTACTGGGCGATCGACAACCCCAATGATCCTCGGGTACGCCAGATTCCGGAGATCACCTCGATCACGCTGGACGGGCGACCGGCGACCTACTCGATGCTCTGGGAGGGCGCCGAACGGTACCGCGTCGCCAAGATCGGCGATCCGGACCGGTATCTTACCCCCGGCACCCATGTCTTCGAGATCCGCTACACCATCGACGGGGTGCTCGACCCCGGGACCACCGGCGCCGACCGCACGTTCGCCGGCTCCACCGGTCCCGACACCGGTTCGCCGTCGGTGTTCTACTGGAACGTCATCGCGCCGGCGTGGAACAACCACATCCGCCGGGCCGACATCTCGGTGGCCCTGCCCGGTGAGATCGGCCGGGTGCAGTGCTCGGTGGGATCCGGGGTGGGCCGGCCCTGCCCGGAGTTGAATGTCGACGGCCGCCGGATCGAGATCCGCGCCACGGACCTGCCGCCGCACACGCCGGTCACCGTCCGCGCCGGTGTCGACGTCCCCACCCCGCCGCGCACCGAACTGCCGTGGGACCACGCCTGGGATCGCGTTCTGGGACGGTCGGTTCCGATGGTCGCGCTGGTGGGGGTGCTCACCGTGCTGGCGGCGGTGGTGGCCGCGCTGTGGTACCGCACCACCAAAGAGCCCGAGCCCGGGTTTCCGCTGCAGTACGCGCCGCCGGACGGGCTCGGGCCGGTGCAGTTGGAATACATCCGCACCGAGGCGGTGCCGCGCGCCGGGCTCACCGCCACGCTGTTCCATCTGGCCGAGCGCGGTCTGGTGCAGCTGCGCCAGATCAACCGCAAACACTGGCGCATCACCGGCCGTGCCGACCAGGGTCAGTGGGCCGACGCCGATCCCGTCGCCGTCGCGGTCGGTTCGGCGCTGCGGGTGACGCGTCCCGGCGGCGTGTTCGACGCCGACGGCACGGCGAAGGCGGGGGAGCGGCTCGCCCGGGCCAAGGACGATATGTCGGGGGCGGTACGCAACTGGGCGCTGGGCGACGGGCTGCTGGTGCGACGCCACCGCGAGTTGTGGGTGCGCACCGCCAACGCGATCGCCTTCGGGCTTATGGTGTGCGCGTTCTTCCGGTGGTTCTTCCCGGTGACGATGTGGGCACTGCCGTTCGCGGCGTTCTTTTTGTTCTCGACCGGGGCCTGGCAGCCCGGTGTGGGTACCCGGCGCACCCCCAAGGGTCGCGAATTGTGTTCTCGGGCAGGCGGATTCCACCGGATGCTGACCACCGACTCGGCCGAGGCGCGGTTCGATTTCGCGGCCCGCAAGGACCTGTACCTGGCCTACATCCCGTTCGCGGTGGCGGCCGGCGCGGCCGCGGCCTGGGCCAAGAAGTACGAAACTGCGACCGGAGCCAAAGCCCCGCAACCGGATTGGATCGGGTCCTCGTCGGACAGCTCGTCGTCCTCGTTCTTCGGGGGCGGCTCGTCGCCCGTTGACAGTTTCGAATCCGCCTTGTCGTCGTCGATCAGCGCCTACAGCGCATCGCAGTCGTCCAGCAGTGGCGGCGGCGGTGGTGGCGGTGGCGGCGGAGGCGGCGGCGGTGGCGGGGGAGGAGGGGGTTCGTGGTAACCGTCGCACTCATCGTCGTGCTGGCCCTGGTGCTGCTGGCGCTGGTGGTCTTCGTCACCGGCTACAACCGGATCCGGGCCGCGTCGGTGCGCGTCGACGAGGCGTTGTCGGGCATCGACGTGGAGTTGACCCGCCGCGCCTCGCTGATCCCCAGCCTGGTGCAGACCGTGCAGACGTTCGCGGCGCACGAGAAGGCGATCCTGGACAACGTCACCAACGCCCGCGCGGCGATCGCCGCGGCCACCCACGGATCCTCGGTGGCGCAGCGCAGCGCCGCCGACCGGGAACTCACCCACGCGCTGGCGCCGCTGCTCGCGCTCGGCCAGCACTACCCGCAGCTGGCATCGTCGCAGAACTTCCTGCAACTGCAGCACAGCCTGTCCGACACCGAGAACAAACTCGCGTTCGCCCGGCAGTACTACAACGACGCGGTCGCCACCCTCAACGGGCTGCTGGGCAGCATCCCGTGGATGTTCGTGGCGCCGTTCACCGGGGTGTCCCAGCGGGAGTACTACCAGACCCCGCGATGAGCACCGGCCGGCTTCTACACTGGCGCGGTGCGTCTCGTGTTCGCCGGCACCCCGGAGCCCGCCATCCCGTCGCTGCGACGGCTCCTCGACTCCCCGCGCCATGAGGTGATCGCGGTCCTGACCCGCCCCGACGCCGCCGCGGGCCGGCGCGGCAAACCGGCCCCCTCCCCGGTGGCGCGGTTCGCCCTCGAACACGGCATCCCGGTGCTTCGCCCGGCCAAGCCCAATTCGCCGGAGTTCGTCGCCGAGCTCACCGAGCTCGCACCGGACTGCTGCGCGGTGGTGGCCTACGGCGCGCTGCTGAGCGAGGAACTGCTCGCGGTGCCCCCGCACGGTTGGATCAACCTGCACTTCTCGGTACTGCCGGCCTGGCGCGGCGCCGCCCCGGTGCAGGCGGCCATCGCCGCGGGTGACACGGTGACCGGGGCGACGACCTTCCGGATCGTGCGGGAGCTGGACGCCGGGCCGGTCTACGGCGTGGTCACCGAGGCCGTGCGACCCACCGACACCGCCGGGGATCTGCTGGCCCGGCTGGCCGAGTCCGGGGCGGATCTGCTGCTGGCCACCATCGACGGCATCGCCGACGGGACCCTGACCCCGGTGCCGCAGTCCACCGAGGGGGTCAGCCTCGCGCCCAAGGTGACCGTCGAGCAGGCCCGCGTCCGCTGGGACCTGCCGGCGCACGTCATCGAGCGGCGGATCCGTGCCTACACCCCCAGTCCCGGCGCCTGGACGATGATCGGCGACCTGCGGGTCAAGCTCGGCCCGGTGACTATCGACGAGTCGTCGGATCCCTTGCCGCCCGGGAAGATCGAAATCACCCGCAAGGCGGTGCGGATCGGCACCGGATCCGCACCGGTGCTGCTGGGCACCGTCCAGGCGCCCGGCAAGAAGGCGATGAGCGCCGCGGACTGGGCCCGCGGCGCCCGACTCGACGAGAACGCGCGGGCCGAATGAGCAAGCCGGGCAACAAGAGCAGAACGCAGCGCCGCAAGCCGTTGGACCCGGCCCGGCGCGCGGCGTTCGACGTGTTGCGCGCCGTCTCGGAACGCGACGCCTACGCCAACCTCGCGTTGCCGGCGCTGCTGCGGGAGCGCGAGATCACCGGCCGCGACGCGGCGTTCGCCACCGAGCTGACCTACGGAACCTGCCGGGTGCGGGGTCTGCTGGACGCCGTCATCGCCGCGGCGGCGGGCCGGCCGACCGACAAGATCCATCCGGTGCTGCTGGACCTGCTGCGGCTCGGCGCCTACCAGCTGCTCTACACCCGGGTCGAGGAGCACGCCGCGGTGTCCACCACGGTCGAGCAGGCGGCAATCCAATTCGATTCGGCCCGGGCAGGTTTCGTCAACGCCGTGCTGCGCACCATCGCCCGGCGCGATGCGGCGTCGTGGATCGCTGAGCTCGCCCCGGACAAGAGCGCCGACCCGATCGGTCATCTGGCGTTCGTGCACGCCCACCCGCGCTGGATCGCGCAGGCGTTCGCCGATGCGCTCGGCTCCCGGGCCCACGAACTGGAGGCGCTGCTGGAAAGCGACGACGAGCGCCCGGCGGTGCACCTGGCGGCGCGGCCCGGGGTGCTGACCGCCGAGCAGCTCGCCGAGCAGGTGGGCGGCACCGTCGGCCGCTACTCGCCGTACGCGGTCTACCTGTCCGGCGGGGATCCGGGCGGGCTGCAGCCGGTCCGCGACGGCGCCGCGCTGGTGCAGGACGAGGGCAGCCAGCTGGTGGCCCGGGCTCTGACGCTGGCCGAGCTCGACGGGGCCGACGGCGGGCGCTGGCTGGATTTGTGCGCCGGGCCCGGCGGCAAGACCGCGCTGCTGGCCGCGATCGGCGGTGACGTACGGGTGACCGCCGTGGAGCCGGCCCAACGGCGCGCCGATCTGGTCGAACACAACACCCGGGGCCTGCCGGTCGAGGTGGTGCGCGTGGACGGCCGCGACTCCGGTCTGCCACCAGGTTTCGACCGGGTGCTGGTCGACGCTCCCTGCACCGGCCTGGGGGCGCTGCGGCGCCGGCCGGAGGCCCGCTGGCGGCGCGGCCCGGCCGACATCCCGCAACTGACCCGGCTGCAGCGCGAGCTGCTGGCGGCCGCGATCGCACTGACCCGCCCCGGCGGGGTAGTGCTGTACGCCACCTGTTCGCCGCATCTGGCCGAGACCGTCGGCGTGGTCGCCGACGCGGTGCGCCGGCACAACGTCACCCCGGTGGACGCGCGCCCGTTGTTCAACGCGGGCCGCAACCCGGTCCCGGACCTCGGCGACGGGCCGTACGTGCAGCTGTGGCCGCACCGGCACGGGACCGATGCGATGTTCGCCGCCGTGCTCAAAGTAGGGTGAGGCCCATGGCAGCGTCTCCTGAGCAGCAACGACGGCCGATGATCGCGCCGTCGATCCTGTCCGCCGATTTCGCCACCCTCGCCGACGAGGCGGCCGCGGTCGGCGACGCGGATTGGCTGCACGTCGATGTGATGGACAACCACTTCGTGCCGAACCTGACCATCGGCCTGCCGGTGGTGCAGTCGCTGCTCAAGCACACCGACATCCCGATGGACTGCCACCTGATGATCGAGAACCCGGAGCGGTGGGCACCGGGTTACGCCGAGGCGGGCGCCTACAACGTCACCTTCCACGCCGAGGCCACCGACAACCCGGTCGGGGTGGCCCGCGACATCCGCGCCGCCGGCGCCCGGGCCGGGCTGTCGGTCAAGCCCGGCACCCCGATCGAGCCCTACCTGGAGATCCTGCGTGAGTTCGACACGCTGCTGATCATGTCGGTGGAGCCGGGTTTCGGTGGGCAGAAGTTCATCCCGGAGGTGTTGCCGAAGGTCGAGACCGTGCGCCGGCTCGTCGACGCGGGTGAGCTGACCGTCCTGGTCGAGATCGACGGCGGCATCAACGCGGACACCATCGAGCAGGCGGCCGAGGCCGGGGTGGACTGCTTCGTGGCCGGGTCGGCGGTGTACAGCGCCGAGGACCCCGCCGCCGCGGTGGAGTCGCTGCGGCGCCGGGCCGCGGCGGCCGCCAGGCATCTGCGGATATGAACCTGCAGGCCGCGATGCGGCTGGCCGTCGAGCAGGCCGAATCCGTCAAGGGCAGCACGTATCCCAATCCGCCGGTCGGCGCGGTGATCCTGGACCGCGACGGGGCGGTGGTCGGCGTCGGCGCCACCCAGCCGCCGGGTGGCCCGCACGCCGAGGTGGTCGCCCTGAACGCGGCGGGGCAGCGCGCCGTCGGCGGGACCGCGGTGGTCACGCTGGAACCCTGCAACCATCACGGGCGTACCCCGCCGTGCGTGGATGCGCTTGTCGCGGCGGGTGTTTCGGCGGTCGCGTTCGCGGTCACCGATCCCAACCCGGTGGCCGCAGGCGGGGCGGCGCGGTTGGCGCAGGCCGGGATTCAGGTCACCGGCGGGGTAGCGGCCGACGAGGTCGCTCGCGGTGCGCTGCGTGAGTGGCTGCACAAGCAGCGCACCGGAAAGCCGCATGTCACATGGAAATTCGCGACAAGTGTGGACGGCCGGAGCGCTGCGCCGGACGGCAGCAGTCAATGGATCACCAGCGAGGCGGCCCGCGCCGACGTGCACCGGCGCCGTGCGGTCGCCGACGCCATCGTGGTCGGCACCGGCACGGTGCTGGTCGACGATCCGCTGCTGACCGCCCGGCGGCCGGACGGTTCGCCGGCCGAGCGCCAACCCCTGCGGGTCGTGGTCGGCAAACGTGAGATTCCCCACGAGGCAAGGGTGTTGAACGACGACGCGCCGACCATGCTGATCCGCACCCACGACCCGCACGAGGTGCTGCAGACGCTGGCCGACCGCACCGACATCCTGCTCGAGGGCGGGCCGACGCTGGCCGGGGCGTTCCTGCGCGCCGGAGTGATCGACCGCATCCTGGCCTATGTCGCGCCGATCCTGCTGGGTGGCCCGATCACCGCGGTCGACGACGTCGGCGTGATCTCGATCGCGCATGCGCAGCGCTGGCGCTACGACGAGATCACCCCGATCGGCCCGGACGTGCTGCTGAGCCTGGTGCCCGCCTAGCTGTCGCGGGCGAACGCGGCGACCAACGCGTCACCGAAGGCCGGCAGATCGTCGGGTTTGCGGCTGGAGATCAGCGTGTTCGGTCCGCGGGAACATTCGACGACCGGCCGATCGACCCAGTTCGCCCCGGCGTTGATCAGATCGGTCCGCACGCTCGGCCACGAGGTGAGGGTGCGGCCGTGCACCACACCGGCCTCGATGAGCGTCCAGGGGCCGTGGCAGATCACCGCGACGGGTTTTCCTGCCGTGAAGAAGTCCGTGACGAACGCGACGGCGGCGGCGTCGGTGCGCAGCAGGTCCGGGTTGGCCACCCCGCCGGGCAGCACCAGGCCGGCGTAGTCGGACTCCGAAGCCGTCTCGGCCGCCACCGTCGCCTCGAAGGTGTCGGCGGGGGTGAGGTGGTTGAACGCCTGCACCTTGCCGACCGCGGTGGAGATCAGCTCGGGCGTGCCGCCGGCACGGCGCACGGCCTGCCACGGTTCGGTCAACTCGACCTGTTCGGCGCCCTCCGGCGCCACCAGAAATGCGATCTTCTTGCCGGCCAAGCCGGTGCTGTCAGCCATTCGGCACTCCTTGCTCGCGTGTGATGTCCCGCATACCCGCCGGCCGGCGGGACGAACCGCGGCGGGCCGATGGGTACACTCGAGCCGGTGTCGGTGCTCACCGGCACGTCCGGCGCCGGTCGAAGTGGCCTGGCGGAATACCACTCACCAACCGTTCGGTTGACAGTAGTCAACAGTAGTCAGCAGTTCCGTCCCGACGTCATCCGATCAGTCCGAAGCACGGGAATTTGGCCTCGGCTGAACACGAAAGGAGGAGATATGGCTGCTCTGCACGAGTTGCTCAACCTTCGGCCGATCATTCCGCAGAGCCTCAAGGCGCTGATCCGTGACCCCCGTCAGCCGGCGGAGGACACCAGGAAGCGGCCCCCGGAGGTCACGCTGATGGCGCGCGGTCTCGAGCGTTGCTGACCCCGTCGACCGCGTCGGCGGATTCCTCGGCGTGCTCCCGCCGCCCGGCGATGAACAGGCCCAGCACCGCCCCGAACACGCACAGCCCGGCGGTGATGGCGAAGATCTCGCCGTACTGCAGCACGTAGGCCTGGACGGTGGCGGTGCGCAGGCGCATCATCTGGCCGGCCATCTGGCCACCCGGAAAGTCCGCCGGTGCCGGCGGCAGCGCGGCCAGCTGCTCCTTGAGGTACTGGTTGAACCGGTACAACCCCCATGCGCTCAGCGCGGCGATGCCGATCAGCATGCCGATCATGCGCGCCACCACCACGGCCGCCGAGGCGATGCCGTGCTGGGCCGCCGGGACCACCCGCAGCGCGGCGGAGGTCAGCGGGGCGATCACCAGCCCCAGCCCGAAGCCGGCGATCGCCAGGTCGGTGTCGAGCGTCGGCAGCGACACGAAGCCCAGGTCGTGCCGGGATTCCAGGACATCGGCGGGCCACTGGGCGATCAGGTAGAAGCCGCCGGCGGCGATCAGCAACCCGACCGCGGTCACCGCCCGGTCGCCGACCCGGGTGGCGATCCAGCCGCCCAGCAGCGCCCCGACCGGCAGCGCGATCAGGAACCGGGCCAGCAGGAACACCGCCTCGTCCTGGTCCAGGCCGAGCACGCCCTGCCCGAACAGTTCGACGTTGACCAGGGTCACCATCAGCGCGCCGCCGGTCACCAGCGAGACCAGCAGCGCGATCAAAAAGGGGCGGAACCTCACCCCGGCCGGGTCGAGCAGGCGGGTCCGCGCGAACCGCTCCCAGACCAGGAACGCCACCGCGGCGATCACCGCGCCGATGATCAGCGGCGGCCCGTATTCCGGCAACACCTGCTTGCCGTCGGGTTCGGCGTTGTACAGGCCGATGGTGGCCAGGCCCAGGGCCAGCGCCAGCAGCAGCCCGCCGGTGACGTCCACCCGTTGTGGCTCCTCGGTCCGCACCCGCGGCGGCAGGCTGATGTGGATCAGCACCATGGCGATCAGCGCCAGCGGCACGTTCACCCAGAACACCGCCTGCCAGTGGTGGAACAGCCACACCACGAAGATGCCGTAGATGGGGCCGAGCACGGCACCGAGCTCCTGGGCCGCACCGACTCCGCCGAGCACCGCGGCGCGTTTGTGGGTGGCCCACAGGTCGGCGGCCAGCGCCAGCGTCACCGGCAGCAGCGCGCCGCTGGCCGCGCCCTGGATGACGCGCCCGGCGACCAGCACGTCCAGGTTGGTGGCCAGCGCGGTGATCACCGAGCCGAGCGCGAACCCGGCGAGGCTGATCTGGATCAGCAGCTTGCGGCCGAACCGGTCGGACGCCCGGCCCAGCAGCGGCATCGCGGCGATGTAGCCGAGCAGGTAGCCGGTGATGATCGGCGTCACGCGCTGGATCTGGTTCACCGCGATGCCGACATCGCGCATGATGTCGGTCACGATGCTGACCACGACGTAGGTGTCCAGCGCGCCGAGCAGCACCGCGAGACCGCCCGCGGAGATGGCGATTCCCCGGCTGGTGCGCCGGGGACGGATCAGTCGGTTCGGTGTCTGCGGGAACGCCATCAGGCGGCCGGCTTGGTGACCGTCACCGGCTTGCCCCAGTCGGACAGCGTCATGGTGACCGTGACGCCGTCCCGCGGCTCGAGCTGCACCTGGACCAGCTCGTGATCGCCACCGTCGGCGATCCAGGCGGTGCCCCCAACCGCGTCCTGGACGGCGAGCTGCGGGGCGATCCGGTTGACCGCGTCGGCGCTGACCTTCCCGGTGATCTTGACGGTCTCGACGTCGTTGACCTTCTCGCGGTCGACGCTCTTGGCGTCGGAGAAGTTGCTCAGCACGTTGGCCAGGCCACGCTCCGGATCCAGGATGGCCCCCACGTCGTAGATGTCGGCCGCCGGCCCGATCAGGCTGATGGCGTCGCCGAACAGTGCGGCGTAGAGGTCCCCGTCGGCGACGACGAAGGGCATGTCCTCGACCTTCTGGCCCATCACGGTCACCGTGGTCTTGCCCTCGGCGGCCACCGCCGGGGTGTTGGTCAGGTCGCCCTCGAGGGAGTGGATCGGCAGCTCTTCCAGTTCACCGGTCGTTCTCAGCAGCAGGTGCACGCTGGACTCGCCCCTGGTGGTCTCCGCGGACTGCTGCAGCAGCGTCGCGGCGTCCGGCAGGTCCGTGGCGGTCGACTCCTCGGACTTCGAGCATCCGGCGAGCAGGGCAACTGCGGTCAGGAAGGCGGCGAGGATCGCCGTCAGGCGGGTCTGCATGCCTGCATCGTAACGGCGGTCCTCCGGGATCGGACGGTGCGCACCGCGGTGGGCGAGTCTGGTTAGTCTGGCAGCGTGTTCACCGGCATCGTCGAGGAACTGGGTGAGGTCACCGCCAAGGAGGATCTGGGCGACTTCGCCCGGTTCGCCATCCGTGGGCCGGTGGTGACCTCCGATGCGCGGCACGGCGATTCGATCGCGGTCAACGGGGTGTGCCTGACGGTGGTCGACGTGCGCCCGGACGGCACCTTCACCACCGACGTGATGGGCGAGACGCTCAACCGCACCAGCCTGCGCGCGGTGGGCGTCGGTAGCCGGGTGAACCTCGAACGCGCCGCGGCGGTCAACGGCCGGCTCGGTGGGCACATCGTGCAGGGGCACGTCGACGGCACCGGCCACATCATCGCGCGCACCCCGGCCGAGCACTGGCAGGTGGTGCGCATCGCGTTACCGACGTCGCTGGCCCGCTACGTGGTGGAGAAGGGGTCGATCACCGTCGACGGGGTGTCGCTGACGGTGTCGGCGGTGGGCCACGACTGGTTCGAGGTGTCGCTGATCCCGACCACGCTGGAATCCACCACGCTGGGCGCCGCCGAGGTGGGCTCCCAGGTCAACCTCGAGGTGGACATCCTGGCCAAGTATGTTGAGCGGCTGCTCAACCCCGACGACTCCAGTGGGTGACCCGCTCAACAGGAACCGGGCAATAACTTCGGCGCGCCGGTGGTTCATACTGGTGAAATGACGAGGCTGGACTCCATCGAGCGCGCGATCGCCGACATCGCCGCCGGTAAGCCCGTCGTCGTGATCGACGATGAGGATCGCGAGAACGAGGGCGACCTCATCTTCGCTGCCGAGAAGGCGACCCCCGAACTGGTCGCGTTCATGGTCCGCTACACGTCCGGCTACCTGTGCGTGCCGCTCGACGGCGCCATCTGCGACCGGCTGGGCCTGCTGCCCATGTACGCGGTGAACCAGGACAAGCACGGCACCGCCTACACCGTGACCGTGGACGCCAAGCACGGTATCGGGACCGGTATCTCCGCCTCCGACCGCGCGACCACGATGCGGTTGCTCGCCGACCCGAACAGTGTCGCCGACGACTTCACCAAGCCCGGGCACGTGGTGCCGCTGCGCGCCAAGGACGGCGGCGTGCTGCGCCGCCCGGGCCACACCGAGGCCGCCGTCGACCTGGCCCGGCTGGCCGGCCTGCAGCCGGCCGGCGCGATCTGCGAGATCGTCAGTCAGAAGGACGAGGGCGCCATGGCGCAGACCGAGGAGCTGCGCGTCTTCGCCGACGAGCACGGTCTGGCCATGATCTCGATCGCCGACCTGATCGAGTGGCGCCGCAAACACGAGAAGCACGTCGAGCGCGTCGCCGAGGCGCGCATCCCCACCCGCCACGGCGAGTTCCGGGCGGTCGGCTACACCAGCATCTACGACAACGTCGAGCACGTCGCGCTGGTGATGGGCGACATCGCCGGCCCCAACGGCGACGGCCACGACGTGCTGGTCCGGGTGCACTCGGAGTGCCTGACCGGCGACGTGTTCGGTTCCCGCCGCTGCGACTGCGGGCCGCAGCTCGACGCGGCGATGGCGATGGTCGCCCGCGAGGGGCGCGGCGTGGTGCTCTACATGCGCGGCCACGAGGGCCGCGGCATCGGCCTGATGCACAAACTGCAGGCCTACCAGCTGCAGGACGCCGGCGCCGACACCGTCGACGCCAACCTCAAGCTGGGGCTGCCCGCCGATGCCCGCGACTACGGCATCGGGGCGCAGATCCTCGTTGACCTGGGGGTGCGGTCGATGCGGCTGCTCACCAACAACCCCGCCAAGCGGGTCGGCCTGGACGGTTACGGGCTGCACATCATCGAGCGGGTGCCGCTGCCGGTGCGGGCGAACAAGGACAACATCCGGTACCTGATGACCAAACGGGACCGGATGGGCCATGACCTCGTCGGCCTCGAGGACTACCAGGAGGCCGCCAACATGGACTCCTACGACGAGGGGGTCTATCTGCTGGGTGAGCGACGCGCGCCCGACCGCGATCTGGGCGGAGCGCTGTGAGCGGAGTGGTGGAGAATTGAACAGTCGTTGCGGAGTCCTGCGTTGAGCGGAACCGGTGTTCCCGATCTGCCGAAGCTGGACGCGTCGTGGGTGAAGCTCGCCATCGTGGCGAGTACCTGGCACGAGAAGATCTGTGACGCACTGCTCGAGGGCGCGCTGCGGGTCGCCGCCGAGGCCGGGGTCAAACAGTCCACGGTGGTGCGGGTGCTCGGTGCCATCGAGATTCCGGTTGTGGCACAGGCTTTGGCGGCCACGCACGACGCCGTGGTCGCGCTCGGGGTGGTGATCCGGGGTGAGACACCGCATTTCGACTATGTCTGCGATGCGGTAACCCAGGGACTGACTCGGGTGTCGCTGGACGCCGGTACCCCGGTCGCCAACGGGGTGCTCACCACCAACAACGAAGAGCAGGCGATCGACCGGGCCGGGCTGCCGGGGTCGGCCGAGGACAAGGGCGGGCAGGCCGCGGCCGCCGCCCTGTCGACCGCGCTGACGCTGCGGGAGATCCGGTCGCGCTCATGACCGAGTGGGACGTCGAGATACGCCCCCGGCTCACGCCCCGCTTCGCCTACGGTGCGGCCGCGCTGGTGCTGGCCGTCCACGTCGCCGTCGGGGCGCTGCTCAAGGTCGGATCGACCGGGGTAATTTTCCGCACCGCCGACCAGGTTGCGATCGCGCTGCTCGGTGTGGTGTTCGCGGTGCTGATCCTGGTGCTGTCGCAGCCCCGGCTGCGTATCGGGCCGCGCGGGATCGCGGTGCGAAATGCCTTCACCTACAAGCTCATCCCGTGGTCCGATGTGGTCGACGTGTCGTTCCCGGTCGGGGCGCGCTGGGCACGGGTGGAGCTGCCCGACGACGAGTACGTGCCGGTGCTGGCGATTCAGGCCGTCGACAAGCAGCACGCGGTGGCGGCCATGGACACCGTGCGGGAACACCTCGCCCGGTACCAGGGCGGACAAACCCGGCCCGGCGCCGAGTGACCAGGGCCGGTCGCGACCCGCGCCGGTGAGATCCGCATCATCCGACGGTCGTTCGTCAAGCGACGTTCGAAGCAGTCGTCGTCTCGCAGTAACCTGGGAGACGTGCCCGATCCAGCGACGTACCGACCCGCCCCCGGGTCGATTCCCGTCGAACCGGGCGTCTACCGCTTCCGTGATCCGCACGGCCGGGTGATCTATGTCGGCAAGGCCAAGAGCCTGCGCAGCAGGCTGAACTCCTACTTCGCCGATGTCGCGAGCCTGGCGCCGCGCACCCGGCAAATGGTGATGACCGCGGCCAGCGTCGACTGGACGGTGGTGAACACCGAGGTCGAGGCGCTGCAGCTGGAGTACAACTGGATCAAGGAATTCGACCCGCGGTTCAACGTCCGCTACCGCGACGACAAGTCGTATCCGGTACTGGCCGTCACGCTCAACGAGGAGTACCCGCGGCTGATGGTCTACCGCGGGGCGCGGCGCAAGGGGGTCCGCTATTTCGGCCCGTACTCGCACGCCTGGGCGATCCGCGAAACCGTCGACCTGTTGACCCGGGTGTTTCCCGCGCGCACCTGCTCGGCGGGAGTATTCAAGCGGCACAGGCAAATTGAGCGGCCCTGCTTGCTCGGCTACATCGACAAGTGCTCGGCGCCGTGTGTGGGCCGGGTGACGGCCGAACAGCACCGGCGGATCGTGCTCGATTTCTGCGACTTCCTGGCCGGCAAGACCGACCGGTTCATCCGTGACATGGAGCACGAGATGAACAAGGCCGCCGAACAGCTGGACTTCGAACGGGCCGCCCGGTTGCGCGACAACATCTCGGCGATGAGACGGGCGCTGGAGAAGCAGGCGGTGGTGTTCGGCGACGGCACCGACGCCGACGTGGTGGCGTTCGCCGAGGACGAACTGGAGGCCGCGGTGCAGGTGTTTCACGTGCGTGGCGGCCGGGTGCGTGGTGAGCGTGGCTGGATCGTCGAAAAATCCGGTGAACCAGGGGAATCCGATCTCGAGCATCTGGTCGAGCAGTTCCTGACCCAGTTCTACGGCGACCAGGCCGCACTGGGCGGCTCCGCCGACGAGGCGCTGAACCCGGTGCCGAGGCAGGTGCTGGTGCCGTGCCTGCCGGCCAACGCCGAGGAGATCGAGACGTGGCTGTCGCAGCTGCGCGGTTCGAAGGTGCGGCTGCGGGTGCCCAAGCGCGGCGACAAGCGTGCGCTGGCCGAGACCGTGCAGCGCAACGCGGAGAACGCGCTGGCGCAGCACAAACTCAAGCGCGCAGGTGACTTCACCGCGAGATCTGCTGCGCTGCAGAACATTCAGGAGGCGCTGGGCCTGGCCGAGGCGCCGCTGCGCATCGAATGCGTCGATGTCAGCCATGTTCAGGGCACCGATGTGGTGGCCTCGCTGGTGGTCTTCGAGGACGGGCTGCCGCGCAAGTCCGACTACCGGCGCTACGCGATCCGCGATGCCGCCGGTGACGGCCGGTCCGACGATGTGGCCTCCATCGCCGAGGTCACCCGGCGGCGGTTCTACCGCCACCTGCACGACGTCGCGCATCCGACCGAACAGTCGGCCGAAGGTAGGTCGCGCCGATTCGCCTATCCGCCAAATCTTTTCGTGGTCGATGGCGGTGCGCCGCAGGTCAACGCCGCGCAGGCGGTGCTCGACGAGCTGGGCATCGGCGATATCGCGGTGATCGGGCTGGCGAAGCGGCTCGAGGAGGTGTGGGTGCCGGGCGAACCCGACCCGGTGATCCTGCCCCGCAACAGCGAAGGGCTTTATCTGCTGCAGCGGATCCGCGACGAGGCGCACCGCTTCGCGATCACCTACCACCGCAGCAAACGGTCCAAGCGGATGACCGAGTCGGTGCTGGACTCGGTCCGTGGGCTGGGGGAGCATCGCCGCAAGGCCCTGGTGGCGCATTTCGGCTCGGTGGCCAGGCTCAAGGAGGCCACCGTCGAGGAGATCACCGCGGTGCCGGGCATCGGGGTGGCCACCGCCAAAGCGGTGCTGGAGGCCCTCGGTGCGGCCTCCGAATCGACCGCGCCCGAGCCCGCAATCGGCGATGATCGGAGCAGGGTAACAGGATGACGAACCAGGGCATGCGAGACGATCTGCACGACGAGGCAGCCTCGGCTGCCGGCGACGCAGACGCGGCCGAGAAGATTGACGCTGCCGAAAACGCCGGGGGCGGCGACACCGGTGAGGGCGCCGATCCCGGCATCGACGTCGTGCTGGTCACCGGGCTGTCCGGCGCCGGACGGGGCACCGCGGCCAAGGTGCTGGAGGATCTGGGCTGGTACGTCGCCGACAACCTGCCGCCCGAACTGATCGCGCGGATGGTCGAGCTCGGCCTCGCGGCCGGTTCGCGCATCACCCAGCTGGCGGTGGTGATGGACGTGCGCTCCCGCGGCTTCACCGGCGACCTGGACGGTGTGCGCGCCGAGCTGGCGGCCCGCAACATCACGCCGCGGGTGCTGTTCCTCGACGCCTCGGACGAGGTGCTGGTGCGCCGCTACGAACAGAACCGGCGCAGTCATCCGCTGCAGGGCAACCAGACCCTGGCCGAGGGCATCGCCGCCGAGCGGGCCATGCTCGCCTCCGTGCGCGCCGCCGCCGATCTGGTCATCGACACCACGGAACTGTCGGTGCCGGCGCTGCGGGAGAGCATCGAACGCGCCTTCGGCGGCGAAACGGTCGCCCATACCAACGTCACTGTGGAATCGTTCGGGTACAAGTACGGCCTGCCGATGGACGCCGATACCGTGATGGATGTCCGGTTCCTGCCGAATCCGCACTGGGTGGACGCGTTGCGCCCGCACACCGGCCAGCATCCGGCGGTCCGTGATTTCGTGCTGAGTCAGCCGGGGGCGGGGGAGTTCTTGGACACCTACCATCAGTTGCTCGATGTCGTCATCGACGGTTACCGCCGCGAGGGGAAGCGCTACATGACGGTTGCCATTGGTTGCACAGGGGGTAAGCATCGGAGCGTCGCGATCGCCGAGGCGCTGGCCGAGCGGTTGGCCGGAGGTGACGACCTCACCGTGCGGGTGCTGCACCGGGATCTGGGACGGGAATGAGCACGCCTGCACGCGAGGAGGACGAATGAACTCGCCCGCACGCGAGGGAGGCCGAATGACCCCCCGCATCGTCGCTCTCGGTGGCGGGCACGGGCTGTACGCGACGCTGTCGGCCGCGCGCCGGCTGACCCCCCACGTCACCGCGATCGTCACCGTCGCCGACGACGGCGGGTCGTCCGGCCGGCTGCGCAACGAACTCGATGTGGTGCCGCCCGGCGATCTGCGAATGGCGTTGGCGGCGTTGGCCTCCGACAGCCCGCAGGGCCGACTGTGGGCGACCATCATCCAGCACCGGTTCGGCGGCAACGGGGCGCTGGCCGGTCATCCGATCGGCAATCTGATCCTGGCCGGGCTCAACGAGCTGCTGGGCGATCCGGTCGCCGCGCTCGACGAACTGGGCCGCATCCTGGGCATCCACGGCCGGGTGCTGCCGATGTGCCCGATGGGGCTGAGCATCGAGGCCGACGTCTCGGGGCTGGAGGCCGATCCCCGGATGAGCCGGGTGATCCGGGGCCAGGTCGCGATCGCCACCACGGTGGGCAAGGTGCGCCGGGTGCGGCTGCTGCCCAACGATCCGCCGGCCACCCCGCAGGCGGTGGACGCGATCATGAACGCCGACCTGGTGGTGCTCGGCCCGGGCTCGTGGTTCACCAGCGTGATCCCGCACGTGCTGGTGCCGGAGCTGGCGGCGGCGCTGCGCAGCACCCCGGCGCGGCGCGCCCTGGTGCTGAACCTGGTGGCCGAGCCGGGGGAGACCGCGGAGTTCTCCGCCGAACGGCACATCCACGTACTGAGCCAGCACGCACCGGATTTCACGGTGCACGAGATCATCGTCGACGCCAGCCGGGTGCCCAGCGAGACCGAGCGTGCGCAATTGCGGCGAACGGCCGGAATTCTCAACGCGCGCGTGGAATTTGCCGACGTATCCCGGCCTGGTACACCCTTACATGATCCGGCGCGGCTGGCCGACGCCTTGCAGGGCGTGTGGCTGCGTTGCCCGCCCCCGGAGTCTGCTGCGCAGCAGGCGACGGTGCCCACCCCGATAGCGAATGGACCGAGAGGTGACGACCCGTGGCGATGACAGCCGAGGTCAAGGACGAGCTCAGCCGGCTGGTGGTCAATTCGGTCAGCGCTCGCCGCGCCGAGGTGGCCTCGCTGTTGCGGTTCGCCGGCGGGCTGCACATCGTGTCCGGGCACGTGTTCGTGGAAGCGGAGGTGGATCTGGGCAGTATCGCCCGGCGCCTGCGCAAGGACATCTATGACCTGTACGGCTACCACGCCACCGTGCGGGTGCAGTCGGCGAGCGGGATCCGCAAACAGACCCGCTACGTGGTGCGGGTGGACAAGGACGGCGAGGCGCTGGCCCGCCGCACCGGCCTGCTCGACCCGCGGGGCCGCCCGGTGCGCGGCCTGCCCGCCCATGTCGTCGGCGGCAGCATCGCCGATGCCGAAGCCGCTTGGCGCGGGGCGTTTCTCGCACACGGCTCACTGACCGAACCGGGCCGGTCCTCGGCGCTGGAGGTCAGCTGCCCGGGGCCGGAGGCCGCGCTGGCGCTGGTGGGCGCGGCCCGCCGGCTGGGGGTGACGGCCAAGGCCCGCGAGGTGCGCGGCAGCGATCGGGTGGTGGTGCGCGACGGTGACGCGATCGGGGCGCTGCTGACCCGGATGGGCGCCCAGGACACCCGGCTGATCTGGGAGGAGCGGCGGATGCGCCGCGAGGTGCGGGCGACCGCCAACCGGCTGGCCAACTTCGACGACGCGAACCTGCGGCGGTCGGCGCGCGCCGCGGTGGCGGCGGCCGCCCGGGTGGAGCGGGCGCTGGAGATCCTCGGCGACCAGGTGCCCGAACACCTCGCCGCGGCGGGCCGGTTGCGCCTGGAGCACCGCCAGGCCTCACTGGAGGAGCTGGGCCGGCTGGCCGACCCGCCGATGACCAAAGACGCTGTCGCGGGTCGCATCCGGCGGCTGCTGTCGATGGCCGACCGCAAGGCCAAACAGGAGGGCATTCCCGACACCGAGTCGGCGGTCACCCCGGAACTGCTCGAGGAGGCCTGACACCGCGATCGCTGTCGCCGGCGACCTGCTGACCGGCCGGTGGAGCGGAACCGGCCCGCAAACTGACCGGGTGGCACGTGGCCGGTATCACACCACTAGGCTGGCTGTCGAGTACACCAGGAGCGATTAAGGAGACAGCGTGACGATCCGGGTAGGCGTGAACGGCTTCGGCCGTATCGGGCGGAACTTCTTCCGGGCGCTGGCGGCGCAGAAGGCCGAGGGCAAGGCCACCGACATCGAGATCGTGGCGGTCAACGACCTGACCGACAACGCCACCCTGGCGCATCTGCTGAAGTTCGACTCCATTCTGGGCCGCTTCCCCGAGGAGATCACCCTCGACGGTGAGGACACCATCGTCGTGGGCTCGGCCAAGATCAAGTCGCTGTCGATCAAGGAGGGCCCGGCCGCGCTGCCGTGGGGTGACCTCGGCGTGGACGTCGTGGTGGAGTCGACCGGCATCTTCACCGACGGCGCCAAGGCGAAGGGCCACCTCGAGGCCGGGGCGAAGAAGGTCATCATCTCCGCGCCCGCCAAGAACGAGGACCTGACCGTGGTGCTCGGCGTCAACGACGACAAGTACGACGGCAGCCAGAAGATCATCTCCAACGCCTCGTGCACCACCAACTGCCTGGCCCCGCTGGCCAAGGTGCTGCACGACGAGTTCGGCATCGTCAAGGGCCTGATGACCACCGTGCACGCCTACACGCAGGACCAGAACCTGCAGGACGGCCCGCACAAGGACCTGCGCCGGGCCCGCGCCGCGGCGATCAACATCGTGCCGACCTCCACCGGTGCGGCCAAGGCCATCGGCCTGGTGCTGCCGGAGCTCAACGGCAAGCTCGACGGCTACGCGCTGCGGGTGCCGATCCCGACCGGCTCGGTCACCGACCTGACCGCCGAGCTGGCCAAGTCGGCCTCCATCGACGAGATCAACGCCGCGTTCAAGGCCGCCGCCGAGGGCCCGCTGAAGGGCATCCTGAAGTACTACGACGCGCCGATCGTGTCCAGCGACATCGTCACCGACCCGCACAGCTCGCTCTACGACGCGGGTCTGACCAAGGTGATCGACAACCAGGTCAAGGTGGTGTCCTGGTACGACAACGAGTGGGGTTACTCCAACCGGCTGGTCGACCTGGTCGCGCTGGTCGGGAAGTCCCTGTAAGGCGAACGGCGGGACCGTGGCCATCAAGACACTCGACGACCTTCTGGCGGAAGGGGTTTCGGGTCGGGGCGTGTTGGTGCGCTCCGACCTGAACGTCCCGCTGGACGACGACCGCAACATCACCGACCCGGGCCGGATCATCGCGTCGGTGCCCACCCTCAAGGCGCTGGCCGAGGCTGGCGCCAAGGTGGTGGTCACCGCGCATCTGGGCCGGCCCAAGGGGGCCCCGGATCCGAAGTTGTCGCTGGCGCCGGTCGCCGCGGCGCTCGGCGAGCGGCTCGGCCGGCACGTGCAGCTGGCCGGTGACGTGGTCGGCGCCGACGCGCTGGCCCGCGCCGAGGGCCTGACCGACGGCGACATCCTGCTGCTGGAGAACATCCGCTTCGACCCGCGCGAGACCAGCAAGGACGACAGCGAACGGCAGGCGCTGGCCCGCGCGCTGGTCGAGCTCGTCGGCCCCGACGGGGCGTTCGTCTCCGACGGGTTCGGGGTGGTGCACCGCAAGCAGGCGTCGGTCTACGACGTGGCCAAGCTGCTGCCCCGCTACGCCGGCACGCTGGTCGCCGCCGAGGTGAAGGTGCTCGAGCAGCTGACCAGTTCTACCGAGCGGCCGTACGCGGTGGTGCTCGGCGGGTCGAAGGTGTCGGACAAGCTCGCCGTCATCGAGAACCTCGCGACCCGCGCCGACAGCCTGATCATCGGCGGCGGGATGTGCTTCACCTTCCTTGCCTCGCAGGGGATCTCGGTGGGCAAGTCGCTGCTCGAGGAGGGCATGATCGACACCTGCCGCAGGCTCTTGGACACCTACGCCGACGTGATCCACGTGCCGGTGGACATCGTGGTGGCCGACCGGTTCGCCGCCGACGCCACGCCGGAGGTGGTGCCGGCCGATCGGATCCCCGCGGACAAGATGGGCCTGGACATCGGCCCGGGCTCGGTGGAACGGTTCGGCAACCTGCTGTCCAACGCCAAGACCGTGTTCTGGAACGGCCCGATGGGCGTGTTCGAGTTCCCGGCCTTCGCGGCGGGCACCAAGGGGGTGGCCGAGGCGATCATCGGGGCCACCCGCAAGGGCGCGTTCAGCGTGGTCGGCGGCGGTGACTCGGCCGCGGCCGTGCGCCGGCTCGGTCTGCCGGAGGACGGGTTCTCCCACATCTCCACCGGCGGCGGCGCATCGCTGGAGTACCTGGAAGGCAAGACGCTACCCGGCCTGGAGGTCCTGCAATCGTGATCCGCAAACCGCTGATCGCCGGCAACTGGAAGATGAACCTCAACCACTTCGAGGCGATCGCGCTGGTGCAGAAGATCGCGTTCTCGCTGCCGGAGAAGTACTACGACAAGGTCGACGTGGCGGTGCTCCCGCCGTTCACCGATCTGCGCAGCGTGCAGACCCTGGTCGACGGCGACAAGCTGCGGCTGACCTACGGCGCGCAGGACCTGTCGCAGCACGACTCGGGCGCCTACACCGGCGAGATCAGCGGCGCGTTCCTGGCCAAGCTGGGCTGCACCTACGTCATCGTCGGGCATTCCGAGCGGCGCACCTACCACCATGAGGACGACGCGCTGGTGGCCGCCAAGGCGGCCGCGGCGTTCCGGCACGGCCTGATACCGATCATCTGCATCGGCGAGCCGCTGGAGGTGCGTGAGGCCGGCAACCACGTCGAGCACAACCTGGAGATGCTGCGCGGCTCGCTGGCGGGCCTGTCGGCCGAGCAGATCGGCCAGGCGGTGATCGCCTACGAGCCGGTGTGGGCGATCGGCACCGGGCGGGTGGCCAGCGCGGCCGACGCCCAGGAGGTGTGCAAGGCGATCCGCGACGAGCTGGGCAACCTGGCGTCGCCGCTGCTCGCCGCGGGGGTGCGGATCCTCTACGGCGGGTCGGTCAACGCCAAGAACGTCGGCGAGATCGTCGCGCAGCCCGACGTGGACGGTGCGCTGGTCGGCGGGGCGTCGCTGGACGGTGAGCAGTTCGCCACGCTGTCGGCGATCGCCGCCGGCGGGCCGTTGCCGTGACCGGATCGGCGGACCGGTAGGCTGGCGTCATGCTTCTCGCGCTGCAGATCACGCTCATCGTCACCAGCGTGCTGGTGATCTTGCTCGTGCTGCTGCATCGCGCCAAGGGCGGTGGCTTGTCCACCCTGTTCGGTGGCGGTGTGCAGTCCAGTCTGTCGGGTTCGACCCAGGTGGAGAAGAACCTTGACCGGCTGACGCTGTTCGTCACCGGCATCTGGGTGGTGTCCATCATCGGCGTCGGCCTGCAGATCAAGTACGGCTGAGCCCGGACCCCGCCGCCCGGCGAACCCCGCGCGGGCCGGACATACTGGGGTAATGGCGGAGTCGGTTGACGTTCTGGCGCCGATCGGGTCGGTGACCCGAACCCGGATCGGCCGTGAGGCGACCGAGCCGATGCGCGAGGACATCCGGCTGCTCGGCTCGATCCTCGGCGACACCATCCGCGAACAGCACGGCGACGAGGTTTTCGACCTGGTCGAGCGGGCCCGGGTGGAGTCGTTCCGGGTCCGGCGTTCGGAGATCGACCGCGCGGAGCTGGCCGAGCAGTTCCGCGGCATCGACACCCGCACCGCGATCCCGGTCATCCGGGCGTTCAGCCATTTCGCGCTGCTGGCCAACGTGGCCGAGGACATCCACCGGGAGCGGCGGCGGGCCGTCCACCTGGCTGCCGGCGAACCGCCCCGCGACTCGACCCTGGCCGCCACCTACCGCAAACTCGATGCGGCCGAACTCGATTCGGCGACGGTGGCGCGGGCGCTGCGGGGAGCGCTGGTGTCGCCGGTGATCACCGCGCATCCGACCGAGACCCGGCGGCGCACGGTGTTCGACACCCAGCACCGCATCACCGAACTGCTGCGGCTGCGGTTGCACGGGCACACCCGGACCGACGACGGCCGCGACATCGAGTCGGAGTTGCGCCGCCACATCCTGACCCTGTGGCAGACCGCGCTGATCCGGTTGTCGCGGTTGACGATCACCGATGAGATCGAGACCGGGCTGCGGTACTACCGGGCCGCGTTCTTCGAGGTGGTGCCGAAGGTCAACGCGGAGGTGCGCGAGCAGCTGCGGGCCCGCTGGCCCGACGCCGGGGTGCTGGCGGAGCCCCTGGTGCGGATGGGCTCGTGGATCGGCGGCGACCGCGACGGCAATCCCAACGTCACCGCCGAGGTGGTGCGGCTGGCCACCGGGCGGGCGGCCTACACCGCGCTGGACCACTATTTCACCGAGCTCACCGCGCTGGAGCAGGAGCTGCCGATGTCGCGGCGGCTGGTGTCGGTCAGCGACGAGCTCGCCGCGCTCGGGGCGCGGTACGACGATCCGGCCTGGGCGGACGAACCGTACCGGCGGGCGCTGCGGGTGATCCGCGCCCGGTTGACCGCGACCGCGGACGAGATCCTGGACCGCCGGCCCGAGCATGTGCTCGACCTCGGGTTCGAGCGGTACCGGTCCGCGGCGGAGCTGCTCGCCGACCTGGACACCATCGACGCGTCGCTGCGCACCCACGGCAGCGCGGTGATCGCCGACGACCGGCTTGCTCATCTGCGGGAAGCGGTGCGCGTCTTCGGTTTTCACCTGTGCGGGCTGGACATGCGGCAGAACTCCGAGGTGCACGAGGAGGTCGTCGCCGAGCTGCTGGCCTGGGCCGGGGTGCATCCGGACTATCGATCGCTGTCGGAACCGGACCGGGTCGCGCTGCTGGCGGGCGAGCTTTCCACCCGCCGCCCGCTGCTCAGTGGCCGCGCCGAGTTGTCCGAGCTGGCCCGCAAGGAACTCGACATCCTCACCGCGGCGGCGCAGGCGGTCGAGCGCTACGGCGAGCCGGCGGTGCCGAACTACATCATCTCGATGTGCCAGTCGGTGTCGGACCTGCTCGAGGCCGGGATTCTGCTCAAGGAGGTCGGGCTGCTCGATGCCTCGGCGCGTCCGGTCTACGCGCCGGTGGGGATCGTTCCGTTGTTCGAGACCATCGAGGACCTGCGCAACGGCGCGGCGGTGCTGGCGCAGGCGCTCGAGCTGCCGGTGTACCGGGCGATCGTGGCGGCCCGGGACCACAGCCAGGAGGTGATGCTCGGCTACTCGGACTCCAACAAGGACGGCGGGTACCTGGCGGCGAACTGGGCGATCTACCGGGCCGAACTCGATCTGGTCGAGTGTGCGCGCACGAACGGCATCCGGCTGCGGTTGTTCCACGGCCGCGGCGGCACCGTCGGCCGCGGGGGAGGGCCGAGCTACGAGGCGATCCTGGCCCAGCCGCCGGGTGCGGTGAACGGCTCCTTGCGGCTGACCGAGCAGGGCGAGGTGATCGCCGCGAAGTACGCCGAACCCCAACTGGCGCACCGCAATCTGGAGACCTTGGTGGCGGCGACCCTGGAGGCCACCCTGCTCGACGTCGAGGGACTCGGCGACGACGCGGAACCCGCGTACCGGGTGCTCGACGAGCTGGCCGAGCGGGCGCAGCGGGCCTACGCCGACCTGGTCCATGACACACCGGGTTTCGTCGAGTACTTCAAGGCGTCGACCCCGGTCAGCGAGATCGGTGAGCTCAACATCGGCAGCCGGCCCACCTCGCGCAAGCCGACCACCTCGATCGCCGATCTGCGGGCCATCCCGTGGGTGTTGGCCTGGAGCCAGTCGCGGGTGATGCTGCCCGGCTGGTACGGAACCGGTTCGGCGGTCGAGGGCTGGCTGCATGCCGGACCCGAGCCCGTCGAGGAGCGGGTGGAGGTGCTGCGCGATCTGTACCGGCGCTGGCCGTTCTTCAGGACCGTGCTGTCGAACATGGCGCAGGTGCTGGCCAAGACGGATATGGGCCTGGCGGCGCGCTATTCGGAGCTGGTGCCCGACGAGGAGCTGCGGCGGCGGGTGTTCGACAGGATCGTCGACGAACACCGGCGCACCATCGCGATGCATCAGCTCATCACCGGCCAGGAGGATCTGCTGGCCGACAACCCCGCACTGGCCCGGTCGGTGTTCAACCGTTTCCCGTATCTCGAGCCGCTGAACCACCTGCAGGTGGAGTTGTTGCGGCGCTACCGCTCCGGTGACGACGACGAGCTGGTCAAGCGGGGCATCCTGCTGACCATGAGCGGGCTGGCCAGCGCGTTGCGCAACAGCGGCTGACCTCCGGCGTACGGCGGTCTTCGGCGCTACAGCCGCGCGGTGCGGCGGACCCTGTCGATCGCGCTGCGCACGGCCGATTCGGTGGCTGCCAGCGGCGCCAGCGCGGTCTCGCCGATGCCCACGATGCGTTCCACGCGGGCGACGATGCCCTCCATGCGATCCACCACCGCGTTGAGTCGCGGTGCGAGCTCGTTGATCTTGTTGATCGTGTCGTTGAACCGCTCGAGGGTGACGTCGAGGTTGGCCGTCGACCGGTTCAGGTCCTCGAGGGTTTCTCCGAGTCCCTCGAGGATGGCGTCGACCTGCTCGACCGTGACGTCGGCGTTCAGCGCAGCCTGCGCCAGTTTCCTGATCCGCTCCGGTCCGGTTCGGGCAGGTCGACTGTTTCTGTCCGCCATGCCGGTCATTATCGCGGCCCCGGTGGAACCGATGGGTGGTTTGCCGCGTCTGACCGCACATGGACGAGTCGCACACCGTGTCCGGTACGGGGCCGAGCACCCCGTCGTGCCCACGCCGATTCGACCCGCGCCGCGTCATGCGCGGATCCGGGGATTCGGCTGCCGAGTTCGAGCGCGGATACCGCGACGGCCGGCGCGCCCGCGAAGGGTGCCCGTCAGAACGGGGGTGGTTCGGTGTCTGGGGCGAGGTGTTCGGCGAGTAGTGATTGTTCGGTGACCAGGCTGGCGCGGTTGACCGGGGTGGTGACCACCCGGCGGTCGCTGGCCCGGCAGCTGCGTTCCTCATCGCCGTCAGGGGGCACGGCGGGCATACAACCGCCCGATCGCCGGCGACTCCCGCCCACAGGCGGCGTTCTGCTCCCGCGACGCCGCGGTGATCGCATCGACCACCGCACCATCACCGCAATCATCGAACATGTGTTCTATTCTGGACCGCCCCACCGACAACCGGCGCTGCCTGCGGACACACCCCGCGGAGACGTATTCGGTCTAGGGCCTCAGAGCTTGCTCGCCGCTTCCTCGTCGAGCAGCCACACGGTCGCCTCGCGGCCCTTCGCGCCGGCGGCCGGCACCTCGACCGGATCCGCGCCGCCCACCGCAGCGGCGACCGCCTCGGCCTTCGCCGCGCCCGACACCACCAGCCACACCTCACGCGACCGCTGGACCGCGGGCAGGGTCAGCGTGATGCGCCGCGGCGGCGGCTTGGGGGAGTCGTTGACCGCCACCACCAGACGCTCGGTCTCGCGCACCGCGGAGGTGTCGGGGAACAGCGAGTTCACATGTCCTTCGCCGCCCATGCCGAGCAGGTGCACATCGAAATCGGGTGCGGGCCGGCCGGGTTCGGCCCGGGCGGCCAGCACCCGCTCGTAATCGGCTGCGGCCGCGTCGATGTCGTCGCCGAACGGGCCGTCCGACGGTGCCATCGGATGCACGTTCCCGGCGGGGATGTCGATGTGATCCAACAGTGCCTCGCGGGCCTGTTTGTGATTGCGCTCGTCGTCGTCGGCGGGAACGAATCGGTCGTCGCCCCAGTACAGGTGGACCTTCGACCAGTCGATCTCGGAGTGTTCGCGCACCCTGCCCAGCAGTTTGACGCCCGTCCCGCCGCCGGTGAGCACGATATGCGCGACCCCCCGGCGCGTGATCGCCTCGGTGATCGCGCCGGCCAACCGGTCACCGGCCGCCGCCACCAGGGCATCGGCGTCGGGGTATCTCTCGACGACAGTGCTCACAGGTACTCCACCCTCTCGATCCCCTGCAGCGCCTCGTGATAGATCTCGTCGGCGTCGAGCCGGCGCAGATCCTCGGCGAGACATTCCTTGGTTTCCCTGCGTGCCAAGGGAATCCGCGCGTCGGGGCGCCCGGTCCGCTGGAGGGTCGCGGTCACCCCGTGCTGCGGGCGGCTCAGCGTGATCGTCTCGCCGGACCGGTGCAGCTCCACCTTCAAGTCGCCGACCGCGCGGCGCACCGGACCGTCGATCCGGGTGGCGAGCCAGCCGGCCAGCACATCCAGCGACGGCTCGTCGCGCAGCCCCGACACCAGCGCGGAGGTGATCGGTTCGTGCGGCGGCTGGTCGACCGCGGAGGCCAGCAGCGCCCGCCAGTAGGTGATTCGGGCCCACGCCAGATCGGTATCGCCGGGGGTGTAGCCCTTGATCAGGGTCTTGAGCATCGCGAGCGGGTCCGCGCACTGGGTCGCGTTGGTGATGCGGCGAATCGCCAACCGGCCGATCGGATCCTGCGCGGGCACCTCCGGCCCGCCCACCGGCCACCAGGCCACCACCGGGGTGTCGGGCAGCAGGAACGGCAGCACCACGCTGTTGGGGTGATCCGCCAGCTCGCCGTGCAGCCGAAGCGCCACCACTTCGCCGGCGCCGGCGTCCCGGCCGAACCGCAGCTGGGCGTCCAGCCGGGAGCCGGCGGCGTCCCGGTCGCCGGGCACGGTCACGATCACCCGGCACGGATGTTCGTGGCTGGCGAAGTTCGCCGCCTCGATCGCCTCTTCGAGCAGCTCGTCGGAGTCCAGCGCGATCACCAGGGTCAGCACCCGGCCCAGGGTGATCGCGCCGCCCTCCTCGCGCATGCCGGTGATCTTCTTGTTGATGTCGTTGGTCGTGGTGTCCGGCAGATCGACGATCATGTCTCGGCTCCTCGTCGCGCCGCCCCTGGTCGGCTTCGGGCGATCACGGCCGCCTCCACTCCCGGCCGACCCGGCGCAGCATCTCGTCGGCCGACGGCGGACCCCAGGTCCCCGCCGGGTACGGCTCGGGCCGGCCCTGAGACGCCCAGAACTCCAGCACGGGATCGAGGATCTGCCAAGACAATTCGACCTCCCGGTTCACCGGGAACAGCGACGGCTCGCCGAGCAGCACGTCGAGGATCAGCCGTTCGTAGGCCTCGGGGGAGTCCTCGGCGAACGCCGAGCCGTAGGAGAAGTCCATGTTGACGTCGCGGACCTCCATCTGGCTGCCGGGCACCTTCGACCCGAACCGCATGGTGATCCCCTCGTCGGGCTGCACCCGGATCACCAGCGCGTTCTCCCCGAGCTCTTCGGTCATGGTCTTGTCGAACGGCAGATGCGGAGCCCGCTTGAACACCAAGGCGATCTCGGTGACCCTGCGCGCCAACCGTTTTCCGGTGCGCAGGAAGAACGGCACGCCCGCCCAGCGCCGGGTGTCGACCTCCAGGGTGATCGCGGCGTAGGTCTCGGTGGTCGAGTCGTTGGCGAACCCCTCCTCGTCGAGCAGCCCCACCACCTTCTCGCTGCCCTGCCACCCAGCCGCGTACTGGCCGCGAGCGGTGGTCTTGTCCAGCGGATGCACCAGCCTCGTCGCCGAGAGCACCTTGATCTTCTCGGTCTGCAGCTCGTGCGGACCGAAGTTGACCGGTTCCTCCATCGCGGTCAGCGCCAACAGCTGCAGCAGATGGTTCTGGATCACGTCGCGTGCCGCGCCGACACCGTCGTAGTAGCCGGCGCGCCCGCCCAGGCCGATGTCCTCGGCCATGGTGATCTGCACGTGGTCGACGTAGTTGTTGTTCCAGACCGGTTCGAACAGCTCATTGGCGAACCGCAGCGCCAGGATGTTCTGGACCGTCTCCTTGCCCAGATAGTGGTCGATGCGGAAGACGCTCTCCTCGGGGAAGACGCTGTTGACCACCGCGTTGAGTTCGCGCGCGGACTCCAGATCGTGGCCGAACGGTTTCTCGATGACCACCCGGCTCCAGCGGCCGTCCTGCGGGCGGGCCAGCCCGGACTTCTGCAGCTGCTCGCACACCTGCTGAAAAGCCTTGGGCGGAATGGACAGATAGAAGGCGTGATTGCCGCCCGTGCCACGCTCGGCGTCCAGCTTCTCCAGGGTCTCGGCGAGCCGGGCGAAGGCCGCATCGTCGTCGAAGGTGCCCTGCACGAACCGGAACCCCTCCGCCAGGCGGTCCCACACCTCCTGGCGGAACGGGGTCCGGGCGTGCTGTTTGACCGCCTCGTAGACGACCTGGCCGAAATCCTCGTCGGCCCAATCCCTTCGGGCGAATCCCACCAGTGCGAACGACGGCGGCAGCAGACCCCGGTTGGCGAGGTCGTAGATGGCCGGCATCAGCTTCTTCCGGGACAGATCTCCGGTCACACCGAAGATCACCACGCCGCACGGCCCTGCGATGCGTGGCATCCGCCGATCGCGTCTATCGCGGAGCGGATTCACCCACTCGGTCATTTCTTGGCGGCGTCGAGCTGGGTCTGTGTCGCCTCGAGAAGCTCCTGCCAGGACTTCTCGAACTTCTCCACGCCCTCGTCCTCGAGGACCCGGAACACGTCGGGCAGGTCGATGCCGATCGCGCTGAGTTTGTCGAACAGTTCCTGCGATTCGGTGGCCCGGCCGGTGACGGTGTCCCCGGTGATCACGCCGTGGTCGGCCACCGCCTCCAGCGTCTTCTCCGGCATGGTGTTGACGGTGTTCGGCGCCACCAGTTCGGTCACGTACAGGGTGTCGGGGTAGGCGGGGTTCTTGACCCCGGTCGACGCCCACAGCGGCCGCTGCACCCGGGCGCCGTGCGGTTTGAGCGCCTCGTACCGTGCCCCGCCGAGGAACACCTCCTGATACGCCGCGTAGGCCAGCCGGGCGTTGGCCAGGCCGGCCTGGCCGCGCAGTTCCAGCGCCTCGGGGGTGCCGATCTTCTCGAGCCGCTTGTCGACCTCGGTGTCGACCCGCGACACGAAGAACGACGCCACCGAGTGGATCTTGGACAGGTCGTGGCCGGCCTCCTTGGCCTTCTCCAGGCCGGCCAGATAGGCGTCCATCACCAGCCGGTACCGCTCGACCGAGAAGATCAGCGTCACGTTCACCGAGATGCCCTCGGCGATGACGGCGGTGATCGCGGGCAGCCCGGCCATGGTCGCCGGGATCTTGATCAGCAGGTTGGGCCGGTCGACGATCTTCCACAGCTCGATCGCCTGCAGGATCGTCTTGTCGGTGTCGTGGGCCAGCCGCGGATCGACCTCGATGGAGACCCGCCCGTCCACGCCGTCGGACTGCTCGTACTGCTTGGCCAGCACATCGCAGGCGTTGCGGACGTCGTCGGTGGTGACGGTGCGGATGGTGGCTTCCACATCGGCGCCGCGCTCGGCCAGTTCGCGCACCTGCGCGTCGTAGTAGGTGCCGTTGGACAGCGCACCCTGGAAGATCGTCGGGTTGGTGGTCACCCCGACGACCGAGCGGGTGTCGATGAGCTGCTGCAGGTTGCCGGTCTGCAGCCGCTCGCGGGACAGATCATCGAGCCAGACGGATACACCGGCTGCCGATAGAGCGGCGAGGTTCGGGTTCTGGGCCATGGGGTCTGCCTTTCGCGAGGTGTGTTGTGCGGTTCAGTTCTCCAGCGTTCGCTCGGCGGCGGCTGCGACGGCCTCCGGTGTGAAGCCGTACTCCCGGAACAACGTCTTGTAGTCGGCGGATTCCCCGTAGTGCTCGATCGACACAATCTCGCCGGTGTCGCCGACCAGTCGGTACCAACTCTGCGCCACCGCGGCCTCGACCGCGACTCGAGCCGACACCGCCGGCGGAAGCACGCTGTCGCGGTACTCCTGCGGCTGGGCCTCGAACCACTCCACGCACGGCATCGACACCACCCGGGCGACGATGTCCTTGGCGGCCAGGATCTTCTGCGCCTCGACGCAGAGCTGCAGCTCCGAGCCGGTACCGATCAGGATCACATCGGGCTGCTCGTCGGTCGGCCCGCCGAGCACGTAGCCGCCGCGGGCGACCCCCTCGGCGCTGGTGCCCTCCAGCACCGGAACCGGCTGGCGGGTCAGGATGAACCCGACCGGACCGCTGGTGGCGCCGCGTTCGAGGATGGCGCGCCATGCGTAGGCGGTCTCGTTCGGATCGGCCGGGCGCACCACGGCCAGGTTCGGGATGGCCCGCAGCGCCGCCAGATGCTCGATCGGCTGATGGGTGGGGCCGTCCTCGCCCAGACCGATCGAGTCGTGGGTCCAGATGTAGATCGGGTCGATGTTCATCAGCGACGCCAACCGGACCGCGGGGCGCATGTAGTCGGAGAACTGCAGGAACGTGCCGCCGAACGCGCGGGTCGGGCCGTGCAGCACGATGCCGGACAGGATCGCGCCCATCGCGTGTTCGCGCACCCCGAAGTGCAGCACCCGGCCGTACCAGTCGGCGGTGAACTCCTTGGTCGAGATCGACGGCGGCCCGAACGACCGCGCACCCTTGATCGTGGTGTTGTTGCTGCCCGCGAGATCGGCTGAGCCACCCCACAATTCGGGCAGCTTCGGCGCGACGTCGTTGAGCACCTGGCCGAACGCCGCACGGGTGGCCACCGGCTTGGAGCCCGGCTCCCAGTGGGTCAGGTCGGCATCCCAGCCCTCGGGCAGTCCGCCCGCGGTGAGCCGGTCCAGCAGCTTCTTGCGCTCGGGTTCGCGCTGCGCCCAGGCGTCGAACTCGGCCTGCCACTTGCGGTGCGCCTCGCGGCCGCGATCGACCAGCTTGCGGGTGTGCTCGAGCACCTCGGGGCGCACCTCGAAGGTCTTGTCCGGGTCGAAGCCGAGGATCTTCTTGACCTCGGCGACCTCTTCCTCGCCCAGCGCGGCGCCATGCACCTTGCCGGTGTTCATCAGGTTCGGCGCCGGATAGCCGATCACCGTGCGCAGCACGATCAGCGACGGCTTGTCGGTGACCCGCTTGGCCTCGGCGATGGCCTCCTCGATGCCGACGACGTTCTCACCGCCCTCGACCTCCTGGACGTGCCAGCCGTAGGCCCGGTAGCGCGCGGCGGTGTCCTCGGTGAGCGCGATCTGGGTGTCGTCCTCGATCGAGATCTGGTTGGCGTCGTAGAACACGATGAGGTTGCCCAGTTGCTGGGTGCCGGCCAGCGACGACGCCTCGCTGGTCACGCCCTCCTCGATGTCGCCGTCGGAGGCGATCACGAAGATGTAGTGGTCGAACGGGCTGGTGCCGGGGGCCGCGTCCGGATCGAACAGGCCGCGCTCGTAGCGGGCCGCCATCGCCATGCCGACGGCGGAGGCCAGGCCCTGGCCCAGTGGGCCGGTGGTGATCTCCACGCCCGGGGTGTGCCGGAACTCGGGATGTCCGGGGGTCTTGGACTTCCACGTCCGCAACGCCTTGATGTCGTCGAGCTCCAGCCCGAAGCCGCCGAGGAACAGCTGGATGTAGAGGGTCAGGCTGGAGTGTCCGGCCGACAGGATGAAGCGGTCCCGGCCGATCCAGTGCACATCGTTGGGGTCGTGGCGCAGCTGCCGCTGGAACAAGGTGTAGGCGAGCGGCGCCAGGCTCATCGCCGTACCGGGGTGCCCGTTGCCCACCTTCTGCACCGCGTCGGCGGCGAGCACCCGCGCCGTGTCCACCGCGGCCGTGTCCAGGTCGGTCCAGTCGGCCGGATGACGGGGACGGGTCAGGGCGGCTATCTCGTCGACTGTGGTCACTGGCGCGTTCTCCTTGAATCGGCCTAATCGGGGATCCGATGGGTCCACCCTAGTGCGGTGACGGGGCGCACTACGACCCGTGGGGCTGATTACGTCGCGGTGGACGCTCGGACTACCATCGTCTGTAGTAGAAGCCGCGACGTTGGCGTTTTCCCAAGGAGTTGACTGCGTGGACATTAGCGAGGCCCGGGTCGGCAGTCTCGTCGACGAGGCGCCGCGGTGGCGCACCACGCTGCTGGGTTATCTGGCGCTGACCAAACCGCGGGTCATCGAGCTGCTGCTGGTCACCACGATCCCGGCGATGCTGTTGGCCGACCGCGGTTCGGTCGATCCGCTGCTGATCTTCCACACCCTGGTCGGGGGCCTGCTGGCGGCCGCCGGTGCCAACACGCTCAACTGCGTCGCCGACGCCGACATCGACAAGGTGATGAAGCGCACCGAGCGCCGCCCGCTGGCGCGGGCGACGGTGCCGCGCAGCCATGCGCTGGTATTCGGGCTGACGCTGTCGGTGACGTCGTTCTTCTACCTGTGGTGGACGACGAACCTGCTGTCGGCGCACCTGGCCGGCGCCACGATCGCGTTCTACGTGCTCGTCTACACCCTGGTGCTCAAGCGCCGCACCTCGCAGAACGTGGTGTGGGGCGGGGCGGCCGGCTGCATGCCGGTGATGATCGGCTGGTCGGCGGTCACCGACACCATCGCCTGGCCGGCGCTGGTGATGTTCGCGATCATCTTCTTCTGGACGCCGCCGCACACCTGGGCGCTGGCGATGAAGTACAAGGACGACTACCGCGCCGCCGGGGTGCCGATGCTGCCCGCGGTCGCCACCGAGCAGCAGGTCACCAAGCAGATCCTGATCTACACCTGGCTGACCGTGCTGGCCACGCTGGCGCTGGTGCCGACCACCGGCTGGCTCTACGCCGCGGTGGCGCTGCTGGCCGGGGCCTGGTTCGTGGTGATGGCGCACCAGCTGTACCGGGGGGTGCGCCGCGGCGAGTCGGTGCGCCCGCTGCGGCTGTTCCTGCAGTCCAACAACTACCTGGCGGTGGTGTTCCTGGCGCTGGCGGTCGACTCGGTGCTGGCGCTGCCGCTGATCCCCTAGGGGATCAGCACCACCGAGCCGACCGTCTTGCGGGCGTGCAGATCCCGGTGCGCCTGGGCGGCGTCGGCGAGCCGGTAGCGGTTGCTCACCGTCACCGACAACGTGCCGTTGCCGATCGCATCGAGCAGTTCCCCGGCGCGCCAAGCGAACTCGTCAGGGGTTCGGGTGTAGTGCACCAGGGTGGGGCGGGTGAGGAACAGTGAGCCGGCGGCGTTGAGCCGCTGCGGATCGAACGGCGGCACCGGGCCGCTGGACGCCCCGAACAGCGCGAGCACGCCGCGCACCCGCAGGCTGGCCAGGCTCGCCTCGAACGTCGCCGCGCCGACCCCGTCGTAGACCACCGCGACCCCGCCGTCGGTCATCTCCTTGATGCGGCGGCCGAATTCCTGCGGATCGTCCGGGTAGTCCAGCACCTCGACCGCGCCGGCCCGCCGCGACAGTTCGGCCTTCTGCGGCGTGGACACCGTGGTGATGACCCGGGCGGCCAGGCTGGTGGCCCACTGGGTCAGGATCAGCCCGACGCCGCCGGCGCCGGCGTGCAGCAGAATCGGGTCGCCCTCCTGCACCGGATAGGTCGACTTGATCAGGTAGTGCGCGGTCATCCCCTTGAGCAGGGCCGCCGCCGCCACCTCCGGGGTGACCGAGTCCGGCACGTAGGCGCAGAAATCCGCGGGCGCGGTGGAGTACTCGGCGTAGGCCCCGTCGGCCTGCGCGGTGACCACCCGGTCGCCGGGTTTGAGCGCGGCGACCCCGGCGCCCACCGCCTCGACGGTGCCGCACACCTCGTTGCCGACCACGAACGGGGTCTGCCGGGGGTAGAGCCCGGAGCGGAAGTAGGTGTCGAGGAAGTTGACCCCGATCGCCTCGGCCTTGATCAACACCTGACCCGGGCCCGGTTCGGGGCGGGGCCGCTCGACGGAGGTCAGGACTTCCGGTCCACCGGTCTGGGCAACTTCGATCGCGTGCATCCCTCTATCCTGCCTTGGTGAAGCTCGCCCGCCCCGACCTGTTCCACCCTCGCATCGTGCTGGCCTCCTGCCGCCGCCTGCCGGAGGGGGACGGGGACGACGCCGGTCTGGTCGGGGCGCTGCGCACCCGCGGGCTGCATGCCCGCTGGCTGCCGTGGGACGACCCGGAGACGCTGCGGGCCGACCTGGTGATCCTGCGGGCGACCTGGGACTACACCGACCGGCTCGAGGAGTTCCTGGACTGGACCACCCGGGTGCGCAATCTGCTCAACGCGCCGGCGGTGGTGCGCTGGAACAGCGACAAGCGGTATCTGGCCGACCTGGCCGCCGCCGGGGTGCCGATCGTGCCCAGTGAGTTCGCCGCGCCGGGGGAGCCGATCCGGGTGCCGGACGCCGACGAGATCGTGGTGAAACCCACGGTCGGTGCGGGATCCGTTGGGGTGCACAGGTTCTCCGATCCCGACGTGGCGCACGCCTACGCCGAGCGGTTGCACGCGGCGGGTGCGACCGCGCTGCTGCAGCCCTACGACCCGCGGGTGGAGGACGGCGAGACCGCGCTGGTGTTCATCGCCGGCGAACAGTCGCACGCGTTCCGCAAGGCCGCGATCCTGCCGCCGGCCGGCGCGCGGCCGGAGCTGGACGAGACCGGCAGCTACGCCAAGGAGCGGCTCGGCGCCGCGGATCCGGATTTCGAGCTGTGGGACGTGGGCTATGCGGCGCTGCGCGCGGCCGCCGACCACCTCGGCGTCGGCACCAGCGACCTGCTCTACGCGCGGGTCGACGTGTTCGGGGGAGCCGACGATCCGCGGCTGTCCGAGCTCGAGCTGATCGAACCGTCGCTGGGCTGGGGTCAGCTAGACGAGGCCACCCGGGCGCTGCGCGAGCGCGATTTCGCCGTCGCGGTCGGGGACGCCCTCGAGCGCCTCGGGCTCGGTCCGCTGTCGCATCGACGCCCATAGCGCGGCGGTCGCGGCGGTACAGGCCGCCGCGCCCGCCACGTGCAGCGCCACCAGCGCCGCCGGCACCCCGGTGTAGTACTGCACGACGCCGATCAGGCCCTGGCCGCACACCAGCGCCGCCAGCACGCCGGCGCGCAGCAGCACCGGCCGCGGCGCACGCACGGCCAGCAGTGCGAAGCCCAGGCCGATGATCAGCGCCAGGTACGCCACCAGCAGCGACGAGTGCATGTGCGTCAGCGTGGTGATCTCCACCTGCAGCCGCGGCACCGGACGGTCGATGCTCTTGTCGCCGGCGTGCGGTCCGGCGCCGGTCACCAGGGTTCCGGTCACCAGCACCGCGGCCAGCGTGACGCCGATCAGCAACGTCAGCTGCCGCAACGGCTTCGGGACCCGGCGCACGGGAACGCCGGTGTCGGGTTCGCCCACCTTGACGTAGAGCAGCACCGCCAGCCACACCATCAGCATCGAGGCCAGCAGGTGGATGGCCACCGTCCACCACAGCAGCCCGGTCAGCACGGTGATGCCGCCGATGACGGCCTGCACCACCGTCGACGCCGGCATCAGCCAGGCGTAGACCAGCACCTCGGGGCGGCGCCGCGCGCGGGTGAGCACCAGCACCGCGGCCGCCGCCGTCAGCACCACCAGGAAGGTGATCAGCCGGTTGCCGAACTCGACCACCTGATGGACGATCGCGACCTCGGGGTGGGGGACCGGGGTGAAGCTGCCCGGGAAACACTGCGGCCAGGTCGGGCAGCCGAGTCCGGACGCGGTGACCCGCACGATCGCGCCGGTCACCGCGATGCCACCCTGGGTGAGGATGACGGCCGCGGCCACGGCGCGCTGGACCCGCAGGCTCGGCATCGGCAACAGGTCGACGAGCCGCAGGAAAAGTCGTCCGACGGGCACGGTCCGATCGTAGTTCAGCGCTCACTACACCCTGTAGTAGGGCTGGTCAGCACCAGATCGCCACGGGCCGGCCCCGCTCGTTGTACTGCGGCGGATCCGGCAGACACAGCGCTGCGCCGCGGGCGATCCGGTCGGCGGTCCAGGCCGCCGCCGCGGCGTCGAGCACATCGTCGGCCGGCACCCGAGCCACCGCCGCCCCGAGGTCCTCGGGCAGCACCACCCCGGCGTCGGCCAGCACCCGCAGCCGGGCCCGCTGACCGCGCCAGGTCTTCTTGCCGCCGTCCTCCGGCCGCAGCCCCAGTTCGGCGAACGACGACTCCGGATGTACCTCGTACAGCTCCGCAAAGGCGTCGTAGAGCGCGTTGGCCTCCAGCAGCTTGTCGCGCAGCCCCCACGCCTGCCGGCTGGGCATCCAGCCGACCAGCGTCCGGCACAGCGCCTTGGCCGTGTCGTAGTCGGGTTGTTCGAGCACCGGCCGGGGCGGGGTGAGGAAGATGCTCGACGCGCGCCGGCCCAGCCGGCGGCGGGCCAGCCGTTCGGCGACGCGCTCGCCCGACCCCAGCAGGCCCAGCGGCATGTCCACGCCGACGATCCGGGCGCCGGGCACGGCCTCGAGCAGGCCGGCGAGCGTGGCCGCGGCGTGTGCGGCGGCGAACTCGCCGTCCCGCAGCTGTACACCCACCCAGCCGGTGCGGCAGGCGTCGACACCCAGCACGGTGTGTGTGCCCGCCCGGCGCATGTCAGGTGAAGCGGAACCAGCGCAGCGCGCCGAGCGCGCCGAGCGCACCCCAGACCGCCAGCACGGCGAACCCGAACCAGTCCACCGACAGCGTCATCGCCCGGGTCAGCGCCTCGGTCAGCGCGCCGGACGGGGTGAGCCGGGCGATGGTCTGCAGCGTCGCCGGCACCAGCCCGTTCTCGCCCGACCCCTCGACGGTCAGCGCGCCGAGCCCGGCGAACACGAACCACAACAGGTTGGCCACCGCCAGCACGATCTCGGCGCGCAGCGTACCGCCCAGCAGCAGCCCCAGCGCCGCGAACGTCGCGGTGCCCAGCGCGATCACCACCGCGCCCAGTGCCAGCCCGGCCGGCGACGGCCGCCATCCGAGCCCGACACCGATGGCGCCCAACAGGATCGACTGCAGGAACACCACCGCGACCACCGCCATCGACTTGCCGGCGATGATGCCCCACACCGGTAACGCGGTGGCGCCGAGGCGTTTCAGCGCACCGTAGCGGCGGTCGAACGCCACCGCGATGGACTGGCCGGTGAACGCGGTCGAGATCACCGCCAGCGCCATGATCGCGGGCACGAACGTCGCGGCGCGGTCGTCGCCGAAGTCGCCGAACGGCAACAGGGTCAGCCCGACCAGCAGCGTGATCGGGATGAACATGGTCAACAACAGCTGTTCGCCGTTGCGCAACAGCAGCTTGAGCTCCAGCCCGAACTGCGCGGCCAGCATGCGCGGCACCGGCGCCGGCCGCGGATCGGGGGCGAAGGTGCCGGGGGTGAACCGGTTCTCGCTCATGGGCGCAACTCCCGGCCGGTCAGTTCCAGGAACACGTCCTCGAGGCTGCGCTGCTCGACGCGCATGTCGGTGGCCAGCACCCCCAGTCGGGCGCACCACGCGGTGACGGTGGCCAGCACCTGCGGGTCGATCACGCCTTCCACCAGGTACTCGCCCGGGGCGGTCTCGGTGGCCCGGTAGGACTCCGGCAGCGCGGCGATCAGCAGCGACAGGTCGAGCCGGCGCGGGGCGCGGAAGCGCAGCTGGTTCTCCGCCCCGGTGCGCATCAGTTCCTCGGGGGTGCCCTGCGCCACCGCCACCCCGTGGTCAATGATCACGATCCGGTCGGCCAGCTCCTCGGCCTCGGCCAGCTGGTGGGTGGTCAACACTACGGTGACGCCGTCGCGGCGCAACGCGTCGATCAACTCCCACACCACGATCCGCGCGTGCGCGTCCATGCCCGCGGTCGGCTCGTCGAGGAACACCAGCTCCGGCCGGCCCACCACCGCACACGCCAGCGCGAGCCGCTGCTGCTGGCCGCCGGACAGCCGCCGGTAGGTGGTGCGGGCGGCCTCGGTCAGCCCGAGGGTGTCCAGAAGCCATTGCGGGTCCAGCGGATTGGCGGCGTAGGAGGCGACGAGCCGCAGCATCTCCCCGGCCCGGGCGGCCGGGTAGGCGCCGCCGCCCTGCAGCATCACCCCGACACGCTCACGGACCCGGGCGTTGTCGCGGACCGGATCGAAGCCGAGGATCTCGACGGTGCCGGCGTCGGGCCGCAGGAAGCCCTCGCACATCTCGATCGTGGTGGTCTTGCCCGCCCCGTTGGGGCCCAGCAGGGCGAGCACCTCGGCCCGTTCGACGTCGAGGTCGAGGTTCGACACGGCGGTCGTCGACCCGTAACGCTTGGTGACCCCGCGCAGCCGTACGGGGTGGGACGCGGCCGAGTTCACGGAGACTCAGCGTAGGCGTCGGGCGCGGCGGGTTGTCGCGGCGGTCGGTTCTGCCGGTCGGACGACACCTCGTCGGCGCCGGCCCCGTCGGGTGCGGCCCCGTCGGGTGCGGGGCCGTCGGCGTGCTCGTGCGGCGGGTGCAGCCACGAGATCTGCCGGGATATCCGGTGATAGGTGATCGCGGCCAGCACCGCCACGATCAGCGCGCTGGCCGTCATCGCCATCACGATCTGGAACACCGTGAACCGGTCGCCCTTGGCGGTCGGGCCGAACACACACACCAGCAGCGTGATGACGATCGTCGTGGTGCGGAACGCCGGGCGGGTGGCCCACGCCGCCAGCGGGATGATGGCCCACAGCAGATACCACGGCTGCACCACCGGGAACAGCAGCACGGTGATGCCCAGCGCCACGCCGAGCCCGCCGACCGGGTGCAGCCGGCCGCGCAGCACCGACAGCAGCAGCCAGGTCACGATGATGGCGATCAGGCCGACGCCGATCGCGCGGGTCAGGCCGAGTACCGCGGTGGTGTGGTCGCCCAGCCCCAGCAGGATCCCGATCTGCCCGGTGGCCAGCGCCAACAGGGTGGGCAGCGACATCCAGCTGCGCACCGCGTTGGCGGTGCCGAGCGTGTAGAGCCAGCCGAAGCCCAGCCCGCTGGCCCAGCCGATCAGCGCCATCACCGCCAGCGACACCGCGGTGAGCGACCCGCCCGCCACGACGAGACCGCGGACGGTGCCGCCCCAGCGGTTGGCCAGCGCCACCGCGACGAAGCCGAGCGCCAGCAGCGACGGCAGCTTCACCTGCGACGACATCGTGATCAGCACCACGCCGAGCAGCAGCATCGCCAGCGGGGTCCAGCGGTCCCACTCGGCCCGGGTGCGGGGCAGGGTCACCGGGCGGGGCAGCAGCGGGCCGGCTGCGCAGACGCCGCGCATGGCGAACTCGGTGCCGGCCAGCATCAGGCCGAGCATCAGTGCCTCGTTGTGGATGCCCGCGACCAGGTGCATGATCAGCAGCGGGTTGGCCGCGCCCAGCCACAGCGCGCTGACCTCGGCCACCCCGCAGCGGCGGGCCAGCCGCGGGGTGGCCCACACGATCAGCCCGACGCCCAGCAGCACCACGAGTCGGTGGCACAGCACGGCGGCGACGATGTTCTCACCGGTCAGCGCGGAGATGCCCTCGCCGATCCACAGGAAAAGCGGCCCGTAGGGCGCCGGTGTTTCCCGCCACATGTTCGGCACCGACAACGTGAACACGTGGTCCAGGCCCAGCCCGGACGCCGGGCCGACCCGGTAGGGGTCCAGACCGCGCAGTGCGATCTCGCTCTGGGCCAGGTAGGAGTAGACGTCGCGGCTGTACATCGGCGGCGCGACGAGCAGCGGAAGCATCCACAGCAGCAGCAGCCGGTCCAGCTGGCTGCGGGTCATGCGCCGATCGCCCAGCGTGAACCGGCCCAGCATCAGCCAGGCCAGCGCCATCATCACCGCGCCGGTGGTGGTCATGGTCAGCGACACCGTCTGGATGCGGGACGGCAGGTTGAGCAGCCGCACGCCGAACGTCGGGTCCTGCACGACCGGGCGCGCGCCTACCCCGAGCGCACCGATGGCCATGAGCACCGTGCCCATCGCCCCGAACAACCGGGTGCGGCGCAGCGCGATGACCTCGGCGTCGTTGAGGGGGGAGCCGACGGGTCGTTCGTCGGCGTGCCAGCGGGCAATCGACGAGCTGAACGAACGGAGGCGGCCTGCCACCTGAGCAGCGTAACCGCCGCCCACCCCGGCCCCCGCCTACTAAGGGTGCCCTTGCTTTACGCGGCCCCCGGAATTACGTCACAATGTTGTTGTGAAATTCAGCTCGGACGGTTCCGACCGCCACACCCGTGGGGCGATCGTCCGTCTGTTGCTGGAGTCCGGATCCATCACCGCAGGTGAGATCGGGGACCGGCTCGGCATCTCGGCGGCCGGCGTACGGCGCCACCTCGATGCGCTGATCGAGGCCGGTGACGCCGAATCCGTGCCGGCGGCGCCGTGGCAGCACACCGGCCGCGGCCGTCCGCCCAAGCGGTACCGGCTGACCGCCGCGGGCCGCGCCAAGCTCGATCACGCCTACGACGATCTGGCTGTCGCGGCGATGCGGCAGCTGCGGGAGATCGGCGGTGACGACGCGGTGTGGACGTTCGCACGCCGGCGCATCGATTCCATCCTCGCGGGAGTAACCCCGGGGGGTGGTGACGTTGCAGCTACTGCCGACCAGGTGGCCGCGGCGCTGACGAAAGCCGGTTACGCGACCACCACCACGCCGGTCAGCGGGCCGATCCGCGGGATCCAGTTGTGCCAGCACCACTGCCCGGTGTCGCACGTCGCCGAGGAGTTTCCGGAGCTGTGCGAGGCCGAACGGGAGGCGTTCGCCGAGGTGCTGGGAACGCACGTGCAGCGGCTTGCGACGATCGTCAACGGCGACGTCGCATGTACCACCCACGTGCCGCTCGACACCGGCGCCAAACGCGGCGCCCGGAAGGCCGCTGCACCCCTTCGACGCACAGCCCGCGTCGAAGCCGCCACGAATACGCAAGGAGCGTCCACATGACGACCACCCCCGAGGTCCACAAGGTAGGTGAGCCGCTCAGCCAGGAGGAGACCATCGCCTCACTGGGCCGCTACGGCTACGGCTGGGTGGACCGCGACGACGCCGGCGCCTCGGCCCGCCGAGGGCTGTCCGAAGAGGTGGTGCGCGACATCTCGGCCAAGAAGAACGAGCCGGAGTGGATGCTCGACATCCGCCTGAAGGCGTTGCGCATCTTCGAGAAGAAGCCGATGCCCACCTGGGGCGCGTTCCTCGACGACATCGACTTCGACAACATCAAGTACTTCGTCCGGTCCACCGAGAAGCAGGCCACCAGCTGGGACGAGTTGCCCGAGGACATCCGCAACACCTACGACAAGCTGGGCATCCCGGAGGCCGAGAAGCAGCGGCTGATCGCCGGTGTGGCCGCGCAGTACGAGTCCGAGGTGGTCTACCACCAGATCCGCGAGGACCTGGAGAAGCAGGGCGTCATCTTCCTCGACACCGACTCGGGCCTGCGCGAGCACCCGGAGCTGTTCCGGCAGTACTTCGGCACCGTGATCCCGGCCGGGGACAACAAGTTCTCCGCGCTCAACACCGCGGTGTGGTCGGGCGGTTCGTTCATCTACGTGCCGCCGGGCGTGCACGTCGACATCCCGCTGCAGGCCTACTTCCGGATCAACACCGAGAACATGGGCCAGTTCGAGCGGACGCTGATCATCGTCGACGAGGGCGCCTACGTGCACTACGTCGAGGGCTGCACCGCGCCGATCTACAAGAGCGACTCGCTGCACTCGGCGGTGGTGGAGATCATCGTCAAGCCGGGTGCGCGCTGCCGCTACACCACCATCCAGAACTGGTCGACCAACGTCTACAACCTGGTCACCAAGCGGGCCCGCGCCGAGGCCGGGGCCACCATGGAGTGGATCGACGGCAACATCGGCTCGAAGGTCACCATGAAGTACCCCGCGGTGTGGATGACCGGTGAGCACGCCAAGGGCGAGGTGCTGTCGGTGGCGTTCGCCGGCGAGGGCCAGCACCAGGACACCGGCGCCAAGATGGTGCACCTGGCGCCGAACACGTCGAGCAACATCGTGTCCAAGTCGGTTGCCCGCGGTGGAGGCCGCGCGTCCTACCGCGGCCTGGTGCAGGTCAACAAGGGTGCGCACGGGTCGCGCTCCAGCGTGAAATGCGATGCGCTGCTGGTGGATACGATCAGCCGCTCGGACACCTACCCGTACGTCGACATCCGCGAGGACGACGTGACGATGGGTCATGAGGCCACCGTGTCGAAGGTCAGCGAGGACCAGCTGTTCTACCTGATGAGCCGCGGGCTGACCGAGGACGAGGCGATGGCGATGGTGGTGCGCGGCTTCGTCGAGCCGATCGCCAAGGAGCTGCCGATGGAGTACGCGCTGGAGCTCAACCGGCTGATCGAGCTGCAGATGGAAGGCGCGGTGGGCTAAGTGACGTCGGAACTGACCACCGCCGTCGAGGGCACCACCGCCGGCTCCGCGCTGAACAAGGGTGAGATCTTCACCTCGTTCGACGTCAACGCCTTCGAGGTGCCCGGCGGGCGCGACGAGATCTGGCGGTTCACCCCGCTGCGCCGGCTGCGCGGCCTGCACGACGGGACCGCGGGCCCGGCCAGTGGCGCCGCGCGCATCGAGGTGACCGAGCGGGACGGGGTGACGGTCGAACGCGTCGCCCGTGGCGACGAGCGTCTCGGTGCGGGCGGGGTGCCCGCCGATCGCGTTGCCGCGCAGGCGTTCTCATCGTTCAATGAGGCGACCATCGTCACCGTCGGCAAGGGCGCGGTCGTCGAGGAACCGATCGAGATCACCATCACCGGTCCCGGTGTCGGCGTGGTCGACTACGGGCACCTGCAGGTGCGGGTGGAGGAGCTCGCCGAGGCGGCGGTCGTCATCGATCACCGCGGCAGCGGAACCTACGCCGACAACATCGAATTCGTCGTCGGGGACGGCGCGAGGCTGAAGGTGGTGTCGATCGCCGACTGGGCCGACGACGCGGTGAACGTCTCGATGCACCATGCCGCGCTGGGCAAGGACGCGGTACTGCGCCACGCCGCGGTGATCCTGGGCGGGGACCTGGTGCGGTTCACCGGCCGGGTCCGGTTCGGCGCACCGGGCGGGGACGCCACCATGCTGGGGCTGTACTTCGCCGACGACGGCCAACACCTGGAGTCGCGGCTACTGGTCGACCACGCCCAGCCGAACTGCCGCTCGCAGGTGACGTACAAGGGTGCGCTGCAAGGAGATCCGAGGTCGGACAAGCCCGACACCCGCACCGTGTGGGTGGGCGACGTGCTGATCCGGGCGACGGCGACCGGCACCGACACCTTCGAGACGAACCGCAACCTGGTGCTCACCGACGGCGCCCGCGCCGACTCGGTGCCCAACCTCGAGATCGAGACCGGGGAGATCGCCGGCGCCGGCCACGCCAGCGCTACCGGGCGGTTCGACGACGAGCAGCTGTTCTATCTGCAGGCTCGCGGCATCCCCGAGGACCAGGCCCGCAAGCTGATCGTGCGCGGTTTCTTCGGTGAGATCATCCAGCAGATCAGCGTGCCCGCGGTGCGGGACCGGCTCACCGAGGCCATCGAACACGAACTTGCACTCACTGAAGGAATCACGCAGCAATGACCACACTCGAAATCAAGGACCTGCACGTCAGCGTCGCGGCGACCGAGGCGGCGGAGGCGATCCCGATCCTCAAGGGCGTCGATCTGACCGTGCGCTCGGGGGAGACGCACGCGCTGATGGGCCCGAACGGCTCCGGCAAGTCCACGCTGTCCTACGCGATCGCCGGGCATCCCAAGTACCAGGTGACCCAGGGGTCGATCACGTTGGACGGCCAGGACGTGCTGGCGATGAGCGTCGACGAGCGGGCCCGCGCCGGGCTTTTCTTGGCGATGCAATACCCGGTCGAGGTGCCCGGGGTGTCGATGTCGAACTTCCTGCGCACCGCCGCGACCGCGGTGCGCGGTGAGGCGCCGAAGCTGCGGCTGTGGGTCAAAGAGGTCAAGGCCGCGATGACCGAGCTCGGCATCGACCCGTCGTTCTCCGAACGCAGCGTCAACGAGGGGTTCTCCGGCGGTGAGAAGAAGCGCCACGAGATCCTGCAGCTGATGCTGCTCAAGCCCAAGATCGCGATCCTCGACGAGACCGACTCCGGTCTGGACGTCGACGCGCTGCGGGTGGTCAGCGAGGGCGTCAACCGTTACCAGCAGGCCGAAAACGGTGGGGTGCTGTTGATCACGCACTACACCCGGATCCTGCGCTACATCAAGCCGCAGTTCGTGCACGTGTTCGTCGACGGCCGCATCGTCGAATCCGCCGGTCGGGAACTCGCCGACGAGCTGGAAGAGAACGGCTACGAGCGTTTCGTGCAGGCCGCGGCTGCGTCGTAAAGGAGCTTGTGTCATGACGACGGCGGCGAATCGCCTCGACATCGACGCCATCCGCGCCGATTTCCCGATCCTGCAGCGGATCATGCGCGGCGGTAAGCAACTGGCGTACCTCGATTCCGGGGCGACGTCGCAGCGGCCGCGCCAGGTGCTCGATGCCGAACGGCAGTTCCTGGAGACCTCCTACGGCGCGGTGCACCGGGGCGCCCATCAGCTGATGGAGGAGGCCACCGACGCCTACGAGCAGGCCCGCGAGGACATCGCCGCGTTCGTCGGCGCCGACACCGACGAGCTGGTGTTCACCAAGAACGCCACCGAGGCGCTCAACCTGGTGGCCTACGTGCTGGGCGACAACCGGTTCGACCGCGCGGTCGGCCCCGGCGACGTCATCGTCACCACCGAGCTGGAGCACCACGCCAACCTGATCCCGTGGCAGGAGCTGGCGCGCCGCACCGGGGCGGAGCTGCGCTGGTACGGGGTTACCGACGACGGGCGCATCGACCTGGACTCGCTGAGACTCGATGAGCGAGTGAAAGTCGTTGCGTTCAGTCATCATTCGAATGTCACCGGAGCACTGGCGCCGGTGGAGGAGCTGGTGGCGCGGGCGCGGGCGGTCGGTGCGCTGGTGGTGCTGGACGCCTGCCAGTCGGTGCCGCACCAGCCGGTCGACTTCCACGCGCTCGGCGTGGACTACGCGGCCTTCTCGGGACACAAGATGCTGGGGCCCACCGGGATCGGCGTGCTGTACGGCCGGCGTCAGCTGCTCGAGCAGATGCCGCCGTTTTTGACCGGCGGGTCGATGATCGAGACCGTGACCATGGAGGGCGCGACCTACGCCCCGCCGCCGCAGCGGTTCGAGGCCGGCACCCCGATGACCTCGCAGGCGGTCGGGCTGGCCGCCGCCGCACGGTATCTGCGGGCGATCGGCATGGACGCGGTCGAGGCGCACGAGGCCGAACTGGTCGCCGCGGCCCTGGACGGGTTGTCGCAGATACCCGGGGTGCGCATCATCGGGCCCCGGTCGATGGAGTTGCGCGGCTCGCCGGTGTCGTTCGTGGTCGACGGGGTACACGCCCACGACGTCGGGCAGGTGCTCGACGACGACGGCGTCGCGGTACGGGTCGGGCATCACTGCGCCTGGCCGCTGCACCGGCGGTTCGGCATCGCCGCGACGGCGCGGGCGTCGTTCGCGGTCTACAACACGCACGACGAGGTCGAGCGCCTGGTGGCCGGGGTGCGCCGGGCCGTGGAGTTCTTCGGTAGGGACTGACGTGCGACTCGAGCAGATCTATCAGGAAGTCATTCTCGAGCACTACAAGCACCCGCAGAACCGCGGGCTGCGCGAACCGTTCCACGGCCAGTCCTACCAGGTGAATCCGACCTGCGGGGACGAGGTGACGCTGCGGGTGACGCTGTCCGACGACGGCGAGACCGTGCGCGACGTGTCCTACGAGGGGCAGGGCTGCTCGATCTCACAGGCCGCCACCTCGGTGCTCACCGAGCAGGTCATCGGCAAGTCGGTCGGGGACGCGCTCAAGACCGTGGCTGCGTTCACCGAGATGGTGTCCTCGCGCGGCACCATCGAAGGTGATGAGGAGGTCCTCGGCGACGGGGTGGCGTTCGCCGGGGTGGCGAAGTATCCGGCGCGGGTCAAGTGCGCGCTGCTCGGCTGGATGGCGTTCAAGGACGCGCTGGCACAGGCGTCGGGAGAGTTTCAGGAGGCAGGATGAGTGACACCGCATCGGACAACCTGCTCGCCGACATCGAAGAAGCGATGCACGACGTCGTCGACCCCGAACTCGGCATCAATGTCGTCGACCTGGGGCTGGTCTACGGGATGAGCGTCGAGCAGGGCGAGAACGGTACCGTCGCGCTCATCGACATGACGCTGACCTCGGCGGCCTGCCCGCTGACCGACGTGATCGAGGACCAGTCGCGCACCGCGCTGGTGGGCAGCGGCCTGGTCGACGACCTCAAGATCAACTGGGTGTGGAACCCGCCGTGGGGCCCGGACAAGATCACCGAGGACGGTCGCGAACAGTTGCGGGCGCTCGGCTTCACGGTGTAGGCGGGGCGCCGACACGCGGTGAACTCCGGGTGCGCCGCCCGGGTCGGTGACAGACTGAGGCGATGCTGCTCGTACCCGCCGGAGAGGATGAATTCGACGTCATCCGGACCTGGCTGTTGCGCGATTTCGCTCGCTGGCTGGCCCGTAGCAACGGAGTCACCGACAACGCGGTGGTCGCGGACGCCGGGGTCTTCCTCGACTGGCGGTTTCGCGAGTCGACCGGGGAACTCGACAGCTACGACGAAGCCGATATCTCGGCGTTTCTCCTCGGCTACTGCCCGCGCACCCTGCCGGGCGGAACCGATGACGTCGTGGCCATGTGCCGGGCGCTCGGCGCGTTTATCGAATTCCTCGCCGACTCGGGCAATCTCCTCGGCGGTCACGATCACACCGCCGGGTTGCTGCGCCATATCGAAACTCTCGGCAGGAAGATGCCCTCTGCCGCAGCGGTTCCCGCAGAAGACCTGAGCCGGGACGAGTTGGCGGCGGTGGTGTCGGCGCGCATGGACGAGATCACCGCGCTGCCGTCGCAGCGGCGCACCACCTTGGACGACCTGTTCCTCGACGACGGGTCCGCCGACCACGACTTCCCGTTCATCTACGTTCCGCCCACGGCCGATGAGCTGACGAGCGCGGTTGGCGCAGCCGAACTGCCGCGCAGGATCGCGGCGCTGCGCGATTACCTGGGGGATGAGGGCAAACCGCTCACGGCCAAGGGCAACCTGAAGCTCACCGACGGTCGTGCCCTGGTCGAGTTGCTCGACACCGGGGATGCCGTCAACACCCGCACCGCCGCGGATTTCGTCAACCTGAACTTCCTCATCGCGGTGGCGAAATCCGCACACGCGGTGCAGGTTCACCAGAGCCGGCTAGTGCCGGTCAAGGCCTGGCCCGGCCGGTCGCCGGCCGACCGTGCCGTCGAGCTGGCCCGGGCGGTGATCAGGCTCGGACCGCTGACGTGGCGCAAGCCCCGCTACCGCACCGAGCTGAGGTATGTGAACGAACTGCTCGACGACGGGATCGTGCACTGGCTGGCCCCGTTGCTGGCCTTCGACACCCAGGCCGAGTTCGACCAGTACATCGAGCTCGCCTGCGCGGTGGTCATCGACCACTTCGTCGACGACGAGTCTTTGGTGGACAGCTATGCGTCGTTCACCGAGCAGCGGGTGAGCCAGATCTTCGCCACGCTGCAGACCGCCGGGGTGATCGAGTGGGTCGGCGCGCGCCGGCTGTTCACCCGGTGGGGCGAGAAGTACGCCGTCGGCGGTGTGGTGTCGCTGACCGCGATCGGCCGGCAGGTCATCGCGGAGCTCGCCCCCGCGGCCGGCTACGGTGTGCGCACCCTCGACGACCTCGGCGACGCCGACGGCGCCGTGCTGCTCAACGCGCTCATCTCGCTGCCCGACGAGCACCACCCGGTGGTGCTGGGCGCCTGGCAGCCCCACCGCACACCCGCCGAGCGGGTCGCGATGATCGTCGCCGCCATCGCCGAGGCCGACACCCCGACCGGCAGGCTGGTCGGGTTTCTCGCGCTCGAGTGGTTCGAGGCGCAGGTGGTGGCGCCGCTGGTGCGCCAACTGCTCGACAGCCCCGCCGCCGCCCACGCCGCCCTGTGGCTGATCGGCAGAGGCCTGGGGGACGAGGAGACGCTCGGCGGTTTCGTCAACATCGGTGTGCTGGTGGATGTGCTGGCCGCGACCCTCGACGATCCCGACGAGATGTGCCGACAGTTCACCGACTCGCGGACACCGGAGGAACTGGAGGAGCTGCTCGAGGAGATGTGGCGATATCCGGCTCCGGAGACCGGTGATGTGCTCGACGCGTTGGGGCGGCACCTACCCGACCACGAGATGGCCAAGGCCGCGCGCAAGGCGGCGATGCGGCACCGCAGCTGGATGGCCAACCGCGGGTAGCCGACCTCGATCGACTTTCACTCATCACGAATAGAACCCTCTTGGTCGCGCGGCACCACAGGCACGATGGCACCCCGTGTCTGTCGCGACCGAGCTGCCCCGAGACCCCGAAGTAGCGGAACCGACCGACGACGCGAAGCGGGTTCGCACCGCCCTGGTCGCCAGCCTCGTCGGCACCACGATCGAGTGGTACGACTTCTTCCTCTACGCCACCGCCGCGAGCCTGGTGTTCAACCACGCGTTCTTCCCCGATCAGAGCGCGCTGGTCGGCACGCTGTTGTCGTTCGCGACGTTCGCGGTCGGCTTCGTCGTGCGACCCATCGGCGGATTCCTGTTCGGCCACGTCGGCGACCGGATCGGCCGCAAGAAGACGCTCGCGCTGACCATGGTGCTGATGGGTGGGGCCACCGCCCTCATGGGGGTGCTGCCCACCGCCGCCCAGATCGGCGCGCTCGCGCCCATCCTGCTGCTGGTGTTGCGCATCGTCCAGGGCCTGGCGCTCGGCGGCGAATGGGCCGGCGCCATCCTGCTCGCCGTCGAGCACAGCCCGCCGGGACGCCGCGGATTCGCGGGCAGCGTGCCGCAGATCGGGCTCGCGCTCGGTCTGGCGCTGGGCACCGGCGCGTTCGCGCTGCTGCAACTGGTGCTGCCGCCGGAGGCGTTCGACTCCTACGGCTGGCGCATCGCGTTCCTGATCAGCATCGTGCTGGTGGTGTTCGGGTTCATCGTGCGGCTGAAGGCGACCGAGACACCGGCGTTCGAGAAGGTCCGCGACGACGATGAGCTGGCCGCGGTTCCGCTGCGCGAGGTGTTCCGCCCGCCCGTGCTGCGCAACACCGTGCTGGGGCTGCTGTCACGTTGGGGTGAGGGCGCGGCGTTCAACACCTGGGGCGTGTTCGCGATCTCCTACGCCACCGGCACCCTGCACCTGGAGCGGGTGCCGGTGCTGGTCGCGGTCACCGTCGCCGCGCTGCTCATGGCCGTGCTGTTGCCGGTGTCGGGGCTGCTGGTCGACCGCTACGGCGCCCGCACGGTCTACGCCAGCGGCATCGCCGCCTACGCGCTGGCGGTGTTCCCGGTCTTCGCGCTGTTCAACACCGGCAGCCTGGGAGCCTTCGGGCTCGGGATGGTGTTGGTGTTCGGCGTGATTCACGCCTGGTTCTACGGCGCGCAGGGCACGCTGTACTCGTCGCTGTATCCGGCGCGGGTGCGCTACACCGGGCTGTCGACCGTCTATCAGCTGTCCGGTGTGTACGCGTCCGGGATCACGCCGATGATCCTGACCACGCTGATCGCCGTCGGCGGCGGTTCGCCCTGGCTGGCGTGCGGCTACCTGGTGATCACCGCGCTGATCAGCGTGGCCGCCACCCTGGCGCTGCGGCCGAAGGCGCTGCACGAGCTCTGAGCGGGCTCCCAGGGTCCTCGGGATGGGGACGGGGGGATCATGCCGGACCACACCCGTGCGATATGAGAACTTGCGCCGCAAACCGCGACGCGGCTCTGACCTGGACGTGTCAGCGTTCGGCGAACGCTGGACGAGTTCCTGATGATTCCGCGGGCGGACGGCTGAGCCTGGCCGGAACGACAGAGCAGCCGTCACCAGAGTCCGCGTGCTCGGACGGGCGAGTCGCGAGCGGTTGCTGGGGCGATAAACGGCCGCTGACCCGGGCAATTATTCGCCTCGTCGTCAATTTGTCGGCGTCTTCGCTTAGAGTGCAACACAGATCACATAGGCGAGCACGTAACGGGGGGCGCGGGCATGTCCTTGGCGGACTGGTTGAGCGATGTCGATTACGAGTGGCGTCAGCGATTACTGCCGGTCAGCCTGATAATCGAAACCGACTTTTCCGCTGACGAGGTCCGTGAGGCCCAGCGCAAGTTCGGGATCGCGGTGCGACATCTGCGGAACAAGGGCGTTCCGGTCAGCAAAATTATTAGACGCTATCCAGGGTTATTGCTGATGATCCTGGTTGGCCATGCCTCGCTCGCCTATGACCAAGGTGCCTATTGGGAGAGCTTCTGGGAGAAGCTCGGGCTGTCGCGCGATCAGGAATTCGAGACCGCGATACGGCACGCGATCGTCGACCTGCTGGACAAGTTCTCGCTCGCCCGGTTCCCTGACCTCGAACAGGAGATCGGCCCGAAGTACGTGCGGATACTCGCCCTGCACGCCGGTATCCCGGTCCACTGCCTCAGGGACTTGCTTGTCCTGATCGACGAACACATCAGGCAGGGTCGTCCGGCGACCGGGGCGGCCCTGATGGAGTGGCTGCAAGAGCCCGGCAAGGAGTACCGAGCAGATCAGCTCGATGTGCCGGTCCGAAACTTCTTGGAGAACGGTGCCGAGTTCGCCGCCGACATCCTCGACCGCATCATCGAGTTCATCGAGGCGACGACGGCCGACCCGTCGTTGCTGGATGCCGAGCTGGACGCTTCGACGACCGGACTGCCCGGTGTCATGCTCACCGAGCTGATCCGGCTGCTGAAGACCAACCCGCTGCAGTTCGAGCGGAAGCGTCTCCGTCAGGCCGGCGCGTCACGTCCACAGATCCGGTATGACGTCGACGACGACCAGATCGTCTTGGTTCTGCCCGCCCCCTCTTCCGGCTCGGATCTACCGTGGCGGGTCTCCCTCGACGGCGATGTGCGTGAGGTGCATGCGACCCGGCGGTGGGGCGAAGACGTCGAGACCGCGGAGGCCCGCATCGCGGTACCGGCGCCGATTCGCGAAGCGATCATCGTCCATCCTGCCGAGTCCTCGGCCGTCACACTGCCACTGATCGTGCAGGCGGACCCATTGCTGACGTTCGATGCGGACGGCGGTTGGGTCGGCCGACGCGACGGTCTGAAGGACTGTGTGTGGGCGATATTCCCCGAGGATCATCAACTGATCGACGCCTGCACGTCACGGCCGGTCGAGTGTCAAGACATCGGAGCTCCCAGAGGTTGGCATGGCTGGCGAAGTGCCTTCATCGAGCTTGACGACGTAGGCGCGCTACAGCTGGTACGCGACAACGCGCCCGTTGGGACCCAGAGATGGGTCCGCAAGGACGCGCGACCACGGTTCGAGCGCGGACCGGTGATCCCAGGTCTCACCACTACCGACGGGAGAACGGTCTACGGGGCACGGCCATGGGTGATGCTTCCCGCAACCCGGACCGACCCGGCACCGTCGTGGAACGTCCGGGTACGGCGGTTCGGCGAGTCGGAGTGGCTCGTCGACGAGTGGTGGCGCAGTGAGGACGTCGAGACCTGCGTCGATCCTTTCGATGACGCCGACGAGCCGCAGCTCGGGTTCTTCGAGATCCTGGTGACCGGTCCGATGGGGTCGGACGCTCGTTGTGTGGTTTTCCTCGCCGAGGGCATCGAAACCGAGTTCGAACCATCCATCCGGGTTCCGGTGGGGCAAGGGCTCACACCGTGCGTTGCGCGCGTAACAAGTGAGGGCCTGTCGGTGCAGCCCTCAGAGCCGGTCAGCTTCGGTGAGCGGGACCTTGACGTCACGCTCGATGTCTCCGGTGAAGGCGTGAGCGCTCAACTGCGTTTGAAGCCACCATCCGTCGAGATCCGCACCGGTGAAGTCGGCGCTCCCGCCGCGTGGCGAATGAGCCCGGATGTCTTGGACCCCGAGGATTTCTCCGAGAACCGATTCGCGGCAATTCGTGCGCCGCACGTGGAGGACGTGACATTCGCCTACGTCTCCGAGCTCGGCGACCTGTTGCAAACCGATCCCAGCCCCCGGGTACGTCAGAGCGACGTATACGAAACTCGCACCCAGCAGTATGCCGACACGGTTCGTCGGTACCCTTCGGGACGCCTGCAGGCGATCATCACCACCGAAGAAGGTGTTGTCGAAGTACCGGTGCTGCAGGCACAACCCAGGCTGCTCGCGGCAGGCGTCGAACTGCACGAAGGTGTGATCACATTCGACGACGTCGCACCCGTCGACAACCTCGCGGTACACATCTGGTCGGCCACCGCGCCGTGGGCGCCACCGGAGACATTGGCGGTCGTCGGTGGACAGGCGTTGTTGCCCGACCATCTCGTCGACGCAGGCGAGCTCCGGTGCCAGCTCTTTGTCGATGACCCATGGGTCATGCTTGAGCCACCGCCGGTGCCACCGGACACCGCTTTCCGCATAGAACAGTCGGGATGGCGCCGGGACGGTACCGCCGAGCAGGTCGAACTATCGCGCTATCTGGCGGCGGCGCAGCGCAAACCGGTCGGCGTCGGTGTAATTCCGGAGATTTGGGCGGCGCTCGCCAGACTCCACGCCGACGGTCAACCGGAACGGTTCGCTCCGCTGATCGAGATCCTGGTCGACAACCCAAGAAGGGCATTGGAAACGCTGGGGGACAGCACCATCCCGGCAGGCGACAAGATGGCGATGCTGATCCGCAGCGAGCTGGTGAACCACAACTTCTCGATCGAGAACACCCTCAACCCCCTGCACACCCACCCATGGTTCGGCTGCATGGTTGAACTTGCTGATCTTCCGTCGCTGTACCACCGCCGCGAGGAGGTACGCGAGGAGCGTGCCGAAACCCTCGCGTATCTGAGAGACCGCGGCGGATATCCATTGACGGAGCTGCTGCGAACCGGCAAGAGCCGAAAGCTGGCCGACGCAAGCTTCGATTCGACCATCTTCCAGATGAGTGCGGTTGCGACCGCTGAGGTCGAAGAGAAGCTCCGGGAAATCAAGCAGGTGCCTCGCCCGCAACTAGACCCCACCAACTTGCGGGCCGGTGTGTACGAGGGGCTGTGCCGCAGATCGGAGTGGTTGCGATCGGGATGGTCTGTCAACCTCGCCCAACAACTTGAACTCGTGCTGACACCGATCAGGCGCGCCTCGCAAAGAGCTCACGAAATGATCGATATGCGGCGAGACCTAGTGCGAGGCATTGACTGGGATGAGCACCCGTGGATTCTGATGTCGGTGCAATCGCTTACCCTCGCGTTCCTGGCAAGGTTGGAGGCATACGGACGGATCAAGGGCTATTACCTGAATTCCGGTTTGCTGCGCGATTGGGCATCAATGGCGCAACTGTGTCCGACGATGGTGGCGAACGACCTGCTCATTGCCGAGGCCGTGGTGCTGTACGACCGCCGTGGTGACCTGGTAGGCGACCTCATTGGAGATCAACAGTGATTGACCGGCTTGACCCGCTGGAGACCGCGAAGAACATCGAGGACAGCTACAAGCGATACCTCAAGACACTGCTCGCCCCTCGAAACGAAAGGCTCGCTGCCGCCTTCGACGCCGAGATCGATAAGAGCCGACTCCTGACGAAGGGGCCGATCCTCGAGATCACCCCGCCCTATGAGACCGGGGCGTCGTGCCGTCAGTTGATCGACGAGGGCATCCTTCAGCCTGACTTCGCGCGCGTCACAGGATTCGAAATCGACCGCCCGCTGTACGTACATCAGGAGACGGCGATCCGAAAGTTCGCCGCGGGTCGCAATCTGGTGGTAAGCACCGGCACGGGTTCGGGTAAGACCGAGTGCTTCCTGATCCCGATCATCAACGCGCTGCTGGAAGAATCCGCGCAGGGCAGGCTCGGGCCAGGCGTGCGGGCGATTCTGCTCTACCCCATGAACGCACTGGCCAACGACCAGCTCAAGCGGTTGCGCGAACTGCTCGCCGAACTCCCCGAGGTCACCTTCGGCCGATACACCGGGGAGACGCCGGAAGACCCCCGGGCGGCCGAGGAGGAGTTCCGCCAGGCCAATCCAACGGAACAGCGGCTGCCCAACGAGTTGCTCAGCCGGGAGGAGATGCGGAGGACCCCGCCGCATTTCCTACTGACGAACTACGCGATGCTGGAGTACCTGCTCCTGCGGCCGAAAGACATAGATCTTTTCGACGGCCAATTCGCGGGTACCTGGCGATTCATCGTGATGGACGAGGCGCACGTCTATGACGGAGCCCAAGGATCCGAGGTAGCCCTTCTGATCCGCCGCCTCAAACAGCGCGTCGCGCCAGGCCGAGCACTCCAGTGCATCGCGACGTCGGCGTCACTGACCGGATCGGTGCGCAACGACCCGCGACGTGAGGCGATGGAGTTCGCGCAGAACCTCTTCGACGCGCCGTTCGAGTACCACGACGACGATCCCACGCGACAGGACCTTGTCGAGCCCGTTCGTAGAAATCACCTGCCGATATCGGACTGGCAGTTGACAGGGGACCAGTTGCTGGCCATTCGGGCCGGAACGATGAGGCTCGAGGACGTGATACCCGCCGGCGCGGATCCGGCTGACACACTCCACCGCGAAGCGTCGATGGTGCAGCTCAAGGAACTGCTCAGTGGCGGGCCTATGGACGCCCGTGAGCTGCGTGACAAGATCTGGCCCGACGACGAACACTCGGCCGCGAAACTCGACGCCCTGGTAGATCTGGGCAGCAGGGTTGTCGACAAGACGGGACATCCCGTGCTGTCGGCGCGGTACCACCTGTTCGTCCGCGCCACTGAGGGGGCTTTCGTCAGCTTCAACGAGGACGGGCCTCGAATCTTCTTGTCTCGTCACGAAGTCGACCCGGACACCGGGCGTGCGGTGTTCGAGTTCGGCACCTGCAATCGGTGCGGGGCAGTACATCTAGCCGGGGATGTCATACATCGCCAAGGCAAGCAGTACTTCCTGCCGTCAAAGAAGTTCGACTCCTCGGTCAACTGGCTTGTCCTGGCGGATTCGGACGGCGACGTCGTCGTCGATGAAGACGAACTCACGCTCTCCGGCGACGACGGCAAGAGTGCCCGGGTCGACCCGACGACGAGACGACTGTGTACCGGCTGTGGCGTCTTGCTGGATGTGGCGGCCACGACCTGTCAGGCGTGTGATGACACGCAGTTGCTCCTGGTTCGAGAGCACCCACGCGCCAAACGACTCATGGAGCGCTGCACCGAATGCGGAACGCAGGCGCGACAGGCCATCAGGAGACTTCGCACCGATGTCAACGCTGCACCGGCAGTGGTGACGACGGCTCTGTATCAGCAGCTGCCCGAGGCGACCGGTGAAGCGGCTGAGCAAGTCGGCGGAGGACGAAAACTGCTCATGTTCTCCGACTCTCGGCAGGCGGCGGCGTTCGCCGCGCCGTACCTCGACCGCACCTACACCCGGATCCTCGAACGCCGGTACATCACCCAAGCCCTTCGTGACCCGGCCGGTTCGGGGATGGTGCTCACGGTCGGGGATCTGGCGATCCTCACCCGCGAGAAGGCGCAGAAAGCCGGTCATTTCCCGCGGAGCGCCGGGCAGATCGAGATCGTGCAGGCAGTCAATCAGTGGATTTCCGGCGAGCTGATGACGCTCGAGACCCGGCAATCACTCGAGGGTCTTGGGCTGATGCGGGTGGAGCTTAAGCGGGACACCCCAATTCCCATGCGTGGGTTCACCGCTCTGGGCCTCACCGAGGACGAAGGCTGGGCGCTACTCAATGAGCTCGTCAAGACCGTCAGACTGCAGGGCGCGATCACGCTATTGGAGCGAGTGGATATCAAGGACGAGAGGTTCGCGCCGCGCAACACCCGGGTGCGGATACGTTCGACGGGATCGGACAGTGCGCGCCAGATCATCAGTTGGAATCCCAGCGGAACGGGTACGACGAATGCCCGGATGACTTTCCTGGAGAAAGTCCTGGCGGAACTCGGCAACGACACCCCGCCGGGGAAGGTCCTGGAGGGCTGCTGGAAACTACTGGAGTCGGGCGGCTATCTCGTCTCCGAAACCGACCGGGCCGTGGGTGGGCAGGTGTACCAGCTCGATCACACGCGACTGGCTGTCACCAACGGCGCGGACTGTCAGTGGTATCAGTGCGACACCTGCCGGTTGCTGACGGCGTTCTCGGTGCGAGGTGTTTGTCCCAACAGTCGGTGCACCGGTCGACTCAGGCCTTTCCATCTGCCCGACCCCGAGGACGACGCGAACCACTACCGGGTCTTGTATCTGACGATGAATACTGCGCCGTTGACCGCCAGGGAGCACACAGCGCAGTGGGATGCGAAGACCGCTGCGCTTATCCAGCAGGACTTCATCAGCGGCAAAGTGAATGTGTTGTCGTGCTCGACGACCTTCGAGCTCGGCGTCGACGTCGGCGATCTGCAATCGGTGGTGATGCGGAATATGCCACCCAAGACCGCGAACTACGTGCAGCGCGCCGGTCGAGCCGGTCGACGGGCTGCGTCGGCGGCTCTAGTGGTTACCTACGCGAATCGATCGGCGCACGATCTCGCGCAGTACCAGGATCCGCGCGCGATGATCGCCGGCAAGATGCGCATTCCCTGGGTGCCGGTCGACAATGGTCGCATCGCGCGTAGGCATGTACACTCGGTGGCGTTGGCCGCGTATTTCCGGCACTGCGCCGATCGCCGAGATGAGCGTTGGACAAAGGCCGGTGAGTTCTTCTTGCCCGGGCCCGGTGGCTCGCCGTCACCCGCCAGCCGTGTCGCTGACTTTCTCAAACCCGTGCCGGATGAGATTTCGGAGGCACTTGAGGCCGCGATTCCACAGAGCGTGCACGGCGAGGTCGGGATTACCGACGGTAGCTGGGTCCAGTCGCTTGTCGAGCTTCTCGAATCGGTGGAGCGGGAAGTCACCACCGATGTCGAGGAACTCGAGGAGCGGATCCAGGAGTCGGTCAAGGCTCGCAAGTTCTCCTTGAGCGAGCGGCTGGAGCGGACCAAGGCCACCATCATCGGCCGCGACCTGCTCGGCTTCCTCGCAAACCGAAACATCCTGCCCAAGTACGGGTTCCCGGTCGACACGGTGGCCCTCACCACTATCTATGCCGCCGATCCCGTCGGTCGACAGCTGGAACTCGATCGTGATCTCAGCATGGCGATCTATGAGTATGCGCCTGGCAATCAGATCGTCGCCGGCGGCCGCCTGTGGACGTCGGCCGGGCTGAAGAAGCGGCCCGACAAGGAATGGCCATCCTACAGGTACCGGGTCTGTCCGACCTGCGGGCGATTCGAACGCGGGAACTTCGAGGAGACGGCACCCTGCCCGAGTTGCAAGGAACCGTTCAGGGCCGCGCGCACAATGGTGATTCCGGAGTTCGGCTTCATTGCCGCCAGTGACACTCGCGATGTCGGCACCAGCCCGCCCGAACGCCGGTGGCATGGCGGCAGCTTTGTCGAAACTCCAGGCGACGACATCGGCTTCTACCAGTGGACGGGACCGGGCGGAGTCAAAGTGACCGCGCGCGCTGGCGTTCGTGCCTGGCTTGCGGTTGTATCTGAAGGCGCCGGAGATGGCTTTCAGCTATGCAGCTGGTGCGGGTGGGCCCAGCCCGCGGAGCGGGGGAGCCGACGCAAGAAGCACAGTCGGCCGACCGACGGCAAGGAATGCAGCGGGCCGCTCGAGCGGGTGTCGCTCGGCCACCGGTACCAGTCGGATGTCGCGGAGTTCACCTTCCAGACCGTTCCCTACAACCGCGATCACGAAGGCAACTGGCGGTCCGCGCTTTACGCCATCCTGGAAGGAGCGTCGTACGCGCTGGAGATCAGCCGCGACGACATCGACGGCACGTTGTCCTGGACCCCGGACCATCGCCGAAGCATCGTGCTCTACGACACCGTTCCCGGCGGCGCCGGTGCTGCTCGCAAGATCGCCCAGAACGTCGGCCACGTCATGGAGACGGCCGTCACTCGGGTCAAGAGCTGCGATTGCGGTGAGGAGACCTCGTGCTACGGGTGTTTGCGAACTTATGGGAACGCCCGCTACCACGAGCAACTCTCGCGGCGTGGGGCGCTGGACCTACTGACGCTCGGGACTGGATGAGGCCGACGGCAACGCGGTGAGCCGATGCCACTGCTGTCCGCGTTTTGCGCAGCATCGCGCCGACCGTGGCCGGGAGTTCGCCATATGTGAGCCCGCCTGAGGCATAGGTGCTCTTCCACCTGTGGTCGAGCTCTCGACTGCCGAGCGACCCGTCTTGAGGAACGCGTCGTCCTCAATACGAACCTCCTTGAGGCTGCCCGGGACCATTCGGCGGTGACGCAGGTGGGGCGGAGAACCTGAACGAAAAACTCGCCGTTCACACCGCAAGGTCGGGAAGGGCGCCGGCAGCGCGGTCGAAGCGCACGAGTCGGTTGTGAATGATGACTTGAGCACCGTGCCCAGTCGCGGCCTGCTGGTGGGCCGGGTTGACCGCGCTTCACCGATAGCGAGGGCGTCGGTGACTGCCGTTAAGCAGATTGTCCAACCGTTTCCGGCAGAAGCTCGCTCGGTTGGCCGACGTAGGCCACCACGAGTTCGTCGCGAGCGCGGGTGGCGGCGACGTACAGCAGCGAGCGTTCGCGCCGGAGTACGTCAGCGCGGTCCTCCTCAGGGACCGAGTCGATCAGATAGCCGCGCGGCATGGACTTCTCGCTGACGCCGACCAGCACCACCTTGGCGAACTCCATGCCCTTGGCGCGGTGCATGGTCATCACCACCGGGGTCTTGGCGGGGCCGGTCCTGTCCCGGTCGACGAACGCGGCGGTGACACCGCGTTCCCCGAGCGCGCGGGGCAGGGACTCGCCCTCCAGGCGGGTCGGCACCAGCAGACCGATCGTCTCGGGTGCGGTGCCGGCATCGATCCAGGACTGCACCATTTCGGCGACCTTGTTGTACAGGTCGGTGAGCGAATCGGCCTTAAGAGGCGTCGGTTGCGGTCCCCGCCGGGCTGACCGGTACCCGCTCGCAGTCTCTTCTTCTTCTTCCGTCAGGTTGGTGTACTGCTCTCCGGCAAGAATCCCGAGGGCGTACCGCAGGTTCTGCTGCGTGGTGCGGTAGTTGAGGGTGAGCCGCCGCGAGCGGCCGACGATATGAATGCCGTAGTGGCCCAACGCGATGCGCTGGCCGTAGATCCGTTGATGCGAGTCCTCGGCCAAAAAGAGGTCGTCGGGGCCGGGTTCGGCCAGGGCGCGGATGAGCAACAGTCGGCATGGGCTGAGGTCCTGCGCTTCGTCGACAAGCACATGATCGGCGGGCCTGGGCAGGGCGCCGCTGTTGAGCACTTCGGCGGCGATCGCCGCCTTCTCGTCGAAATCGGTGGCCCCCTCGGCGGCGGCCGCCGCGCGGTAGCTTTCGATGACGTTCCAGACGGCGTTGCGGCGTAGCCGGTTCAGGGCGACCCCGCGGCCGGGGCGGCGCACCTTCAGGTACTCCTCGCGGGTGGTGATGTGGTTGGGCAACACCACGGTGGTGTACTCGGCTTCCAGAAACGCCTGGGACCGCAGCGGTTCGGGGAGCTTGTCGGTGTGCAGCGCGGCCGCGTTCTTCCAGGCGTGCCCGGGGGTGACCCTCAGAATCTCGGCCGTGCGGGGCCCCAGGACCGTCGCGACCGGCCCCGGCCGTCCGTCCGCCCCGCCCAGCGCGGGGGCTTTGGTGAGGACGCGGCGGGCAATGGTGTCCACCCCGGCCACATAGATACCTTTGTCGCCGAGATCGTTTGCCAGCGGAAGCGAGCTGTCGAGGATCTTCAGCTGTTCGACCAGGCTTTGCGCCAGTGTCTGGTTGAACGTGGTGAGGATGATCCGCGTGTCCGGGTTGCGCCGGTGCAGTTCGCGGGCGCGGTGCAGCAGCACGACGGTCTTGCCGGTGCCGGCGCCGCCGCTGAGCCGGAATGCGCCGGTGGTGGGCTGGGTGACGTAGCGTGCCTGTTCGGGGTGCAGGAAGATCCGCCACGCGTTGAAGTCGGGGTTCTCGACCGCTTTACGGAGTTCGTCGTTGTCTTCGATGAAGGCGAACTCCATCCGGGCAGCCGGATGCTGCATCGCCTTGAGCACCGCGTCGTCGTCACCGTCATCGACCGACGCGGGCTCGCGCAACTGGTATTTGTCGCGGATCTCGTCGAACGACGTGCCGGTGTAGAGGTCGAGCAGGGCGGATCCCTGCCACGACGCCGGGGCGGTTTCGGCGTACTCCAGTACCGCGTCCTCGCCCACCAGGTCGAGTGCGCCTTCGGCGAAGGTGCGGTCGATTCCGAGGTTGACCAGATCGTCGACGACATAGGAACGTTCGCGCAGGCTCCGCTCGGTGTCGGTGGAAGCCGGCTGCGGAGTGGCTGCCGGTGTCACGGGAGCCGGGGTGCGCGGCGGCTCCGGCTCGGCGGCTCCGGCGATGAGTTCGGCGACGCCGTTGCGAGGATTGATGCTCAGCCGGGAGGTCTTGGCGATCTCGATCGCCTCGTCGTGCGGATAGGTGCCGGCGAAGACATAGGCCGGTTCGCCCTGGCTGCCCTGAAGTTTGAACAACACCGCACGGAACGAGTCGTTGACTCTGCCAGTGCGGGCCCGGGAATCAACTGAGTTGTTGATGGGTTCGATATGCAGGCCGTTGGTGGTGTCGTTCTCGGCGAGTTTGGTCAGGAAGGCGTAGGTGGCCTTCTGCAGGCTGCCGTCGAGCTTCTTCAACCCGGGGCCGAGAATGATCTGGGGCACTAGGCGGTTCCCTTCTGCAGTGCTTCGGTCACGGTGTCGAGGTCGGCGGCGCATACCGCCCAGCCGGACTTGGCCAGTTCCTCGCGCTCGTCGTCGGCGAGGCCGAGATCGATTGCGACGCGATAGGTCGGCCAGGACAGTTCGATCGGGATGCCGTTGATCTCCTCGCCGACCACCGGTGCGGGCAGACCCGCATCGGCGAGCTGGACGATGAGCTGTTGACCTGCGGGGTCGGCCATCTCGTAGGCCTCCAGCCACGCACCGCTGAGGGCAACCACCCCGGCGGATTCAGGCATGGTGGTGCGCTCGGGCGCCTCGTGGCGCGCCGAGTGGCGGGTGGCGATAACCGGCGGGATGGTCCGGAAGTTCAGCAGGTTCGACCAGCGCAGCCACTCACGCCATGCGTCCCGATTGTCCGGATGCAGGGCGGTGTCGGCGTCATCGAGCACGACGGCGACCTCGGCGTGATTCGGTTGACCGGTCATCCGGATCGCGAGGCCGAAGGTGCCGAACGACCACGCGATGGTGTCACTCGCCCCGTCGGTCTCCGTGGTGCCGTCGATGGCGTGCAGCGCCGTGTTCGCCAGTGAATCGGTTGCCGCTGCACGTGGGGCGGAGGGACCACCGATACTCAGGATTCCTGCCACCGGAAGCCAGTCGGCAAGGCGACGACGCTGCTCGGGTTGGGGGTTCTGGATCCAGGCGATCAACAGGTCGATCGCGGTGCCGAACATGAGGTCGACGGTGCTCCCGCTGAGCTGGTCTCCGGAGACCTGCAGCAGGCCTTGGCGTACCTCGGGCCGCAGCGCGGGGGAGCTGAGAGCAGCGCCGGTGATGTCGTCGTTGGTGACGGCGATGACCTGGTAGCCGGCGTCGCGCAGATTGCGGCGCTTCTCGGCGTCGTCGGCGAGTCGGTTGTAGGCGGGCGATGCGTGGTAGAGCCAGCCGTCGGTGAAGATCGCGGTCGGGGGCACGCCGCCGCCGGCGTAGGTGAGCAGGAAGTCCGGCTGGCAGCCCAGCACGTACTCCTGGGGACGCAGGGTCCAGCGGTGGGCCGAGCCGAGCGCGATGTTCCAGACGACGCCGCTGTCGGTGGGTTTCTCGGTGATCGCCGCACCGAGCGCCTCGAGCCGCTTCTTGAGCTCGACACGGAAGCGCTTCTCGAGATGGGATTCCGCGTCGAGGACGCCCGGCTCTTCCTCGGTGATGGTCCACGGCATCGTGGCCGGGACTTTCACCCGTTCGCCGGGCCTGATGTCGCGACCGATCAGCAGACCGGCGAGCAGGCGTTCGGCGACCGACCGCGAGGTGTAGCGGAGGTCCGGCAGCGATGCGTACGGCAGCAGGCAGCGATCGCAGGCGAGCTTGTCCTCGTGCCGGCATTCGCAGTCGCGCACCACTTGCCAGGCCCGGTGCAGCAGGTCCCACACGGTGGCGGGGTTGGCGTAGTCGGCCAAGTAGCCGGTTCCACCGGGGACGATGTCGTGCAGCAGCAGCGCATGCTCGGTGTGGCCGTTGGGGGACGGGTCGACGATGGTGGCGATCTGCAGGTGGTCCGGGTCGCCGCCGATCTGTTCGCGCAGGCCGAGCAGGACCGCCGCCGACAGCGAGGGCACGGCGAAGCTGTCGCCGAGGGTGATCGACCGGGGCAGGCGAAGCACCAGACCTTCGGTGGTGAGGGTGCGGGCCAACGCGATCTCGATCGCCGATTCCTCGTGGGCGTTCCGACGGGTACACCACGGCCGGTGCTCACGCGAGTGGTTGACACCGCTCGCGGTGTCGAGCTTCCCGCACTCCGAACACAGTCGGAACAGCGGCGCCTCGACCTCCTCGCCGCCCAGCACTCGCTTGCCGCCTCCCGCGCCGCGCCGGCCGAGGTTCACCCAGCGGATGACGACATTGCGGAGGTGTTTGACCCCGAATCCGTGAGACTGCACGTACCAGCGTCGGGTCACGTTCGCGTGATCGACATCGGCCAGCGCGCGAACCAGGAACCGTTCCCGTGCCCGCTCTTCCTGCGCGTCATCGATCGTGGCCTCCTCACGCCGGATGATCGCCGACACGCTGCGGAGCTCGGCGACCCGCAGCCGCTGGCTGACGTCGGCGATCCCGTTCGTGCCGCAACGCGGGCACTGTGACGGTGCCGGCGCACCGGCGGCCTCGAGCGGCCTGACGAATCCGCACGATGGGCAGCACGCCCACTCCTGGACATGTTCGCTCTCCGGGCCGAGGTCGACGGCGTCGATCGCGATGGCGAACCCGTTCGAGTAGAACGTCGACCCGGGGGCGAAGTCCCGCAGCGCCTGTGCCGATCCCCGGTCCAACTCGAACTCGGAGTGCTCGTACTCCCGGGTGTTGGGGTTCTGCCAGCTGACCGACACCGAGAGCGTCACCGTATCGTCGAGCAGCGTGTAGTTCGGGAACAACCCGAACGCCTCGAGTGCGCTGATCCAGTATTCGGAGCGCAGTCCGGCCAACTGCTTGCCGATCAGACGCAGCGATGCTCGTGCGGTCTGGAACGCACGGCGTTCCTCGTCTCCGGCCGCCGGGGAGCCGGCGCGGGCCTCGAGTTCCGGCAGCACTTTCTCGATGGCGCTCTTGCGGTGACCGAGCGTCTGGATCCGACGGTTCCAAGTCCGGCTGGCCACATGGCAGCGCAGCGCCAGTTCACTGGTTCCGGGTCCCTCGGCCGGGCGAGGGAAGCGGCGCAGCCGTTCGACCACGTCGTCGGCCAGCGGCGGAAACCCTTTGAGAAATTCCTCGACGAGTTCGTCGCAGCGCGATTCGGCTTCGGCGATCAGTGTGCCGAGGTAGCTGCCCTCGCCGGTGGATTGCAGTGCCTCCGTGGTGTTTCGGGGGTGCGGTGCATCGGCTCGACGAGCCAGGACGTCGGCCACCGACGCGGTGAACTGTCGGCGCAGGATCTCCTCGGCGTCGAGGTAGGTGGCGGGTGGGCGGACCGCGCCGTTGATGATCGCCGGAGGATTGTTGAGTTTGGGCAGTTGGTCACCACGCCCGGTGACGAAGGCAAGTGCCAGGGCATTGCCGGTGAGACGCCCGGCTCGACCGACGCGCTGCAGATACGACGCCACACTTCGGGGCAGTGACGACAGCATGACCGCCGAGAGGTCCCCGATGTCGATGCCCATCTCGAGCGTCGGGGTGGCGACGAGCACGTTCGGCGCGTTGGGCGGCGGATCGGTCTGCTTGAACTGGGTTTCGTAGCTCAGCCGGGTTTCGTCGGGCAGCAGGCTGGTGTGCTCGCGGGCCACCACCCGGCGGACGTCGGTGGCGGCATACATCTGCCGGTAGAAGTTGTCCTCCACGCGGTAGCGCCGCATCGTCCCGATGCACCGCGCCACCAGACAGGGCGCCTCGTCGAGTTGGTCGACGGTCTCCGGGTAGCTGTGCACGGTGTGGCGGCAGGTGTCGCAGATCAGGGCGATGTCCCCGGATTCGATCTCACGGTCGTCGACGATCCGCGCCACGACGGCGGTCTCCGGGAGGTGGAAGGTGCGCGCCCCGCTGCCCGACGGCAGGTCACCGACGATGTCGCGGCGCCGGAGTGCCTCGAACAGCAACCGCGACAGCACCGCGGCCTCACCGGTGCCGACCTTGAGGACTTTGGCGGTCCACAGCGCATACCAGCCACGGCTGGAGGCGACCGGTTCGAGGTCGGTGTCGCGGGCGGACCCGCCCAGGACGGGGAACCCGGGGGCGGAGTTGCCCTTGCCGAATCCGGGCATGCCCTGATCGCGGCGCCGGCCGCCGGTGATCCACCAGCGGTTGCCGTCCTCGGCGCGGAACTTGCGGAACCATTCGTGCTCGATGGCGCCGCGGGCGCGCATATGCTCCAGCACGCCGCGCGCCCAGGCCAGCAGCGTCCGCTCGTCGGGCCCGGCGCCGAGGATCAGTTGGACGTCGGCGGCGTCGAGCGCGTCACGCGCACAGGTGAGCAGCAGGGATTCGGCGACATCGACGTGTGCGACCGCGCTGCCGGTGGTCTGCAGCGTGCGGCCGACCGTCGAGCGCAACCCGAACTCGAGTTGAAGGTCCAGCAGCAGCCTGCGGCGCACCAGGGTCCGGGCGGTGGCGGTGACCGACTTCTTGCGCCAGAACTCGGCGAAATCCTCGCGGTCGGCCAGCTCGGGCGGCAGCAGCCGGTACCGTGCCACCGGGTCGGTGCCGGCGAGGTCGATCATCCGGTGGGCCAGCGAGCCGAGGTCGCTTTCGCCATGGCCGAGTGCCTGGCGTGCCAGGGTGCGCAGTGTCAGCGCGTGCGAACGAGACTGGACGAACCCGGCCCGGTGTGCGGCGTCCTGCACGCTGTCGGTGAACACCAGGGCGCGCTTCTCGGCGGGGTTGAGTTCCGGGGTGCCGAACAAGGTCGACAGCGACACCGACAGCATGGTGGCGATCGCCGAGCCGAGGAAGCGGATCCCGTCGGGTTGGCGGCACGACGGGCAGGTGTCGTTGGTCGAATCCTCGCCCGCGGTGTCGGAGCTGTGCACCAGCACCGGCAGCGCGCCGCCTTCGGCGAGTTTGTCCTGCGGCGGGGTGTCGAAGCCGATGTGGCGTTCGGGCAGCAGCAACCAGCCCAGCCGTGACGGGGCGTCCGGGTCGCGGTCCTCCTCGGGGTTGTCGCGTTCCGCCTCGATCGGGGCGTGGATGAGCGCGCGGAAGCGTTCGTTGCCGCGTTGGTGTCTGCGGCGGATGGCGGTGTCGTCGTGGTCGAGGTCCCATCCGGTGGGGGCGAGCGTGATGCCCCAGCCGGAGCGGTTGCAGTGCCGGCAGTACACCGCGGGCAGGTAGGTGGCGGCTTCTTCCTGGGCGCCGACCTGGATTCCGTCGTCCTCCCACACGAAGTGCGGTGCGCCGGTGGCGGCGCGCGAGATTCGGGTGACTTCGCGGATCCACAGGTGCACGTCCACCGACAGGGCGGCGCGCCCGTGGTGTGCCCGCACGTGGCTCAGGGTGTCGATGAGCGCGACGGTGACGTTGCGGTGCGCGTTGCGTTCGGGTTCGGTGGCGGTGCCGGCCGGGTCGAAGAGGCTACGGCCGAGCTCGTCGAGATCGACGGCGGCGGCGGTCATCTCGGTGAGTTGCCGGAAAACGTTGTGCGCCTTCACCAGGTCGAGCACCAGCGGCTCGTGGTTGGTGATGGCGGCGGTGAGCGCGGCGTCGTCGCCGCCGTCGTAGAGGCCGCGCAGCACCGCGAGTGCCCGCAGCGACGGCGGCCCGTCGTGCGGGATCGCCTCGGCGAGGTCCAGGACGCGGGTGCGGTCGAGGGTGGCCGGTTTCCAGCCCTGCTGCAGCACCCGCTGTTCGGCGTCGCCGGCCCATTCGGCGAAATCCAGGCGGGATTCGGTGATCACCGCATCCGCGGTGAACCTCTCACCGAACACGGTCTCGGCGAATTCCAGCATGGTCGACGGATCACCGCGGTCGCCGAGGGTCGCCGAGGTGGCGATCGGGGTGACCCGGCCCAGGGGGCGCTCCCAGTCCTCCGGGGTGATACTGGAATCCGTTGGATCCCAATAGCTTTTCAGGGTGAGGCCGAGCCGACGCAGCAGCATCGACACGTCGGTGCCCTGGGCGCCGTCATAGGTGTGGAACTCGTCGAGGACCAGGTACTGCAGGCTGTGGGCGCTCTGCCGCCACAGACCGGCGTCGGCCGGCCGCAGCAGCAGTTGGTCGAGCATCTTGTAGTTGGTGAGCAGGATGTCCGGGGCGAGGTCGCGGATGACCTCCCGCTTGGTGATCAGCCCATCGTCGGTGACCGTGGTGCGCTCCGGGCCCTTGTCGCCGGTGTACAGCGCGGCGGTGATCCCGGACAACGCGGCGTGGCTGGTGATGAGCTTGGCCAGCCGCAGCGCCTGGTCGTTGGCCAGGGCGTTCATCGGGTAGAGGATGAGCGCTTTCATCCCCTTGATGCCGGCGCGGTTGGCGCGCTGCACGTGGTCGAGGATCGGGTAGAGGAAGGATTCGGTCTTGCCCGAGCCGGTGCCGGTGGTGACCAGTGTCGGTTGCGGCCGGGGACGCTCGGCGGAGAGACGGTAGCTGCTCAGCCGCGCGAACGCCGCGGCCTGATGCCCGTACGGGGTGAAGCCCTCGTACCACTCCAGATGCTCGCGCCACCCCTCGGCGGCGGGCCGGAACGGCAGCCGCACCCGCACATACGGACCGCGGAACATGCCGTTGTCGGGGTCGCGCAGGAACGCGTCGAGGGCGCGCCGCGCGTCGGGGTCGGCGAGCGCGAACGTGGTGCCCAGATAGTCGAGCAGGTTCTCGGCGATGGTCTGGGCCTGGGACAGGGGCAGCAGCTCGGCCATGACGGATCAGCTTCCTAGAGGTTGAGGCGCCGCTTGAATTCCTCGTAGGCCTGCCGCATGTCGGCCTCCCGGTCGAGGAATCGGAACGGCAGCTCGTAGACATAGGTGTTGCCGGCGTCGTTGGTGGCGGTGCGTTCCTCCTCGGTGAGGTCGTCGCCCTTCTCGCGCCAGCGTTTCAGGACATCCTGGGGCACCAGGCGACCGTTGGCGTCGTAGAGGTAGCGGTTGTGCTCGTAGCCGTAGAGCACCGGGAACTGGGTGCGGTAGATGGTGCACAACTCGTCGGCGGTCAAGCCCAGACCGAGGGCAACCAGGGCGTCGATCTCGACGAGTGCCTGGCGGCGGTCAGCGGCGATTCGGAGCGGAGTGTCGGGGGTCCACTCGGGGCCGACCTCGCCGAGGGGGCGGCGCCGGTTATGGGCGTAGCCTCCGGCCCAGTCGTCTTGTTTGAGGTGAGGAGTGAAAAAACTCTCCCAGAGGCTTGCATAGGAGGTTGTCAGGCAATTGAGCCGTGCAGCTCGCGTGGCGACGAGGCTGGAGAGCGACTTGTGGGTGACGAGCGGGAGACGATTTACTGCGACAGGCAGGATATGCGCCTTCGGTACCGCGCGGACAGAAAAGTCGGCGATGAGTGAAGACAACACCCCCTGAATCGTGAGCAACGTACTGTAATCGTGTGTGGGCAGTGCTGCCGCGTGAAGGGTATAAAGATAAGCGGCACCTGGTGGAATGATCGCTGGAATGAGTGTTCGTTCACCCGTGTTGGCTGCCATCTGGCGCCATGCAATTCGGTAGGTAGTACGGGATTCGACGCGACGCCGCTTACCGCTGTCATCGACCAACTCCCAGGTCGTGAAGTCGGCGTCGTAGCGCTGCCGATCACCGGTCGGCTTGTAGGTGGTCACCGGTAGCGCGTCGGGTGGGAGCGCTTCCAGGTCGATCGGCGACCAGTCGCGGTTGCTCTTCATCGTCGCGTTCGGAGATTGATAGAACGGAGTCGCGACCTGGATGTGCGGGCCCTGCAGGATGGCATCGTGCCAGGAATCGACCGGGCCCCAGTCGACGTCGAAATAACCACGGGTGCGATCGATCGATTCGTCCCAGCCACGCGAAAACACAGGCGAGAGTTGTGCGATACGTGGTGCTTGGGTAAGTGATTGCAAAACTGCTTGGACAGCGCGACTGGATGTATAGACCATCCGAGCATGTTCTGGACTGGTGTCCGGCGCCTCGAGGAGATCTCGCCACGTGGTCAGCACATCGGTGTCTACGGTGACGACTCGCGCGGCATGAGGGCGGAGGTCCCAGCGGCCTTCCGAATCCTTGAGTCCCGGTTCGGGGCCATCGCCGTTGTGAGTCAGTGATCTCACAACGGTGTCCGGGTGATACAGCGAAGTGGCGCTGAGGAATCGCGGTGTGCGAGGAAACCCGTAGATATGGACACCATACGTGACGTGATTATCGATGTCGTAGAGTTTCAGTTCATTGACGAACTGCCAATGCCGGCGTAACCGTTGGTATGTGGCTTCGCGGAGGACGCCCGCCTTGTCATCGGTGAAGTGCGACTCGGGGTGGATGAGCGCCACGATGCCCGAAGGGGCTTGGTGCCGCCAGGTCTGCGTCATGAAGCAGCGGTAGAGATCCGGCTGGAGGCCGGCGAGCACCGGGTAGAGGAGCGGACTACCGAGGAACGCCGAGACGGCGGTGATGTCGGCGGTATCGTCCACCACGAGGTCGCGGATTCCGGGATAGGCGAGGGTGGCCTCGCGGCGCTGCCGCAGCTGTTGCTGGGTGGGTTTGACCGCAAGCCCGAACCACGGATCACCTTCAGCCAGGAGCGCAGTCACATCGGTGCGGGGCCGCACCCACGGCGGGTTCCCCACCTGCAGATCGAAGCCGCCGCGGCGGAACACCGGGGCGAAGTCGAGCTCCCAGTGGAAGAAGCCCTGCCGCCGCGCCACCTGCTCGGCCACCTTCAGCCACGGGCGGCGGTCGAGGATCTCGGAAACCGGCTTGGCCTGGGCCAGGATCAGGTCGTTGGCCTCGGCGTCCTCGAGCTGATCCCAGGTGGCGGTGGCGAACATGTCGTACTGGCCGCCGCCGGCCTGCCTGGGCGGGGTGCCGAGCAGTTCGGTGAGGGTGTCCAGCCACTCCTGCAGGCTCGGCGGCGACACGAGGGTGCCGTCCACGGTGCGGCGGGAATCGGTGAGGGGCCAGAACCACAGTGCACACCAGGCGTCCATCACCCGGCGCAGCCGGCGGTAGGCGCCGTTCTCGTCGGACAGCGATGCCTCGATCTGTTCGCGGGTCACCGCGCCACCGGTCGGGGTGAACTCCCGCCCCCACACCGGGATGTCGCGGCGGATCTCGCTCTCGGCGATCTCCAGCCGCCGCTGCGCCAGCGCCCACAGCGTCTCGACCCGCTGCGCCAGCGCCTGTAGCTGCTTGCGCTGTGCTGTGGAAAGCTTGTTGCGCAACGACTTTCGCCACTGCTTGACCTGGGTGACCGCCTCCGGCGCCAGCTCTTTGGCCTCCTTCGTCTCGGCGGTCACACCCCAGCCCGAGGCCGGCAGCAGGAAGTGATGCACCGCAGCCGGGTGCTCGTCGAGCGACTGCGAGAGCGGCACATCCACCAGGTCCGCGTCCATCCAGCCTTTTTCGGCCAGGCGCGTAGCCGGGACCACGGCGCGGCGGGCACCGATCAGCGAGTTGCCGCGGCGCAGATGCAGGCCGAACCACGGGGCGGCCAGACCCGGTCCCATGGTGTCCAGCCACAGGGTGATCTCGGCGAACTCGACCGCGGTGGGGTTCAGATCCACGCCGTAGACCTGGTGCAGCGCGATATAGGCCTTCACCCGCTGCAGCTCGACCGGATAGGCCTCCGGGGGAATCCGCTCACCGAGCTCCCGCTGGCGCCGGGTCAGGTACTCCTCGGCGAGCTGGCGGATCGCCTCGATGGCGAACGCGCCCGACCCGAGCGCCGGCTCGCACACCGTCAGATTGAGGATCTCCTCGGCGGAGGTGGTCGAACCGTCCTGGTCGAGCAGCTCGGCGAGCGCCTGTCCGACGGTGAACCGGGTCAGTACCTCGGGGGTGTAGTAGGACGCCGAGGTCTGCCGGTCCCGGCCGGAGAGCCGGAACACGAAACTGCCCGGCTCGTAGCGCACCGGTTTCAGCTCCCCGGTCACCTCGTCGCGCACCTTCACGAAATCGGATTCGGCGATGCCGGTGATGCGGCTCTCCGGCACCACCCAGGAACCCTTCTTCGGGTCACCGTAGGGCGCCACCTCGTAGAGGGGGGTGTGCGCGAAATACCCGGTGTAGCTCATCAGTCCCTCGTACACCGCGCCGAGCTGGTTGATGCCCAGCTGGGCATACGAGATGAACCCGCGGTCGCGGCCCTTGGACTCCTTGCTCAGCAGCAGATGCCGCAGCACCTGCTGCAGCGCGCCGTCGCCGAGTTTGACCTCGTCGATCATCGAGGTCGCCTCGGGTTTGAACAGATCTGCCCGCAGCGGGTTGAACACCAGCCCCTCGGCGGCGGCCGGATCGTCGCCGGCGCCGTCGTGGCCGCGGTCGACGAGCTCGAACAGCACCCTCAGCGAGTCGTAGAGGTGGGTGCCGCTGCGGGCGCGCGGTGTCACCAGTTCGGTGAGGGTGAGCTCGCGCAGGCGGTCCAGGCTGTAGCCGCGCTCGTAGTTGGGGTCGCCCACCGGCAGCACCCCGAGCTCCGGTGACGCCTCGGCGTAGAGCAGGAACAGGATCCGGTACAGAAACCGCAGCGCCTGCCGGGCCAGCGGCTGGGCCTGGTCGTCGGGCAGCGGGGGAAGGCCCCGGTCTTTGCGGCGTTGGAGCACGTCGTTGGCGATGATCTCGATCGAGAGCCGCACCCCTTCACGCAGATCCTCCGACACCCCGACGGTGTGGCGGATCGACTCCTCGATCACCGACGACCACCAGATGGTGCCCTCGGCGTCCGGCGCCAGGGAATCGGCGGCCAGACAGGTCAGCGCCCGGTCGATCTCGCCGCCGCGCTTGTCGTCGTTGCGTTCGGCGACCAGCTGCAGATTCACCGCGAGATGCCGCCCCTCGGGCCAGCGCTCCCGCTCGGTGACCAGCGCCAGCCCACCGGCGAGCACCAGCGCGAACTGCGGCCCGTCGTCGGCGACGAACAGGTGCGACAGCAGGCGTGCCGCCGAGGTGATCGGCTCGTCCTCCTCGTCGTCGACGAAAAAGCCGCGCAGGAGGGTCTTTTCGTCACGGGCGAGCAGATCCTCCAGCGCCAGCGGGCCGTGGGCCTCGATGATCACCAGCGGGGCCGGCCCGGTCAGACCGCGGCTGCGCACGGCGAGCACCGGGCCCGGCTCGCCGTCGCGGCCGCCGAGGCGCTCGGTTTCCCAGCGGGCCGGGTTGTCGTAGCCGAGGATCCCGCGCAGCCGGTGGTACAGCGCGTCCAGGACGGCGGGTTCGGCGTTCTCGCTCAGACCGATGAAGGCCCGCTCCAGCTCGCCGCGGGCCGCGGTGAACCGGGTGCGCGGGGTGTCGTGCCCGGCGGCGCGGTCGGCCTCCCACTGCTTGCGGCGCTCCAGCACCTTGGCGTGAAACGACTGGGCGGTGGCGTCGGTGGTGAAGTAGTGCTCGCTGATGAAGTCTTCACCGAGGATGAGGGCGTCCGAGGTCGTCATCGTGCTCCTTGGCTTTCGCCGTCGAAGTCTGCGGGAACCACCACCAGCAGCGGCCGCACCAGCCGCCGGTCCGGGTTCATGTCCTTCGCCAGGGCCTGCTCGTCGTCGACGAGCTGGGCGTGCCGGCGCAGCGTGCGGTGCTGCCGCAGCTGCTGTGCGGCCTGCTTCCACCGGTTGGTGCGCTGCAGCCATTCGTCGATGCGGCGGGCGGTCTCCGCGCGGATCGCCTCGGCGTGCTGTTCGGCCGCGGCGTCGGTGGCGGTCACCGCGGCCGCCACCAGCGGTTGCAGCGCCTCGACCCCCGCGACGGGGCCGGTGTTGACGTCGAGCAGCTGCACCGCGTCGATGGCGTGCTGGGCGTTGGGCTGCGGGTTGGCCAGCGCCAGCGCGGGACTCGCCGGGTCGGGGAACTCGACCGTGTAGTACGAGCCGGCGATCACCTGGCCGCGCTGATTCGACTGCGACACCAGCACCAGCACGGTCGGGTGGGCGAGGTTACCGCGCACCGCGAAGATCTCGTCGCGGCTGAGCTCCGACAGCGCCCGGTCGGTGGCCCACTCCAGGATCGGGTGCAGCGGCGCCAGGAAGTGGGCCTCCGGCCAGGTCGACCGGGAGGCGCCCGATTTCGCCTGCCGCAGCTCCTGGTTACCGCGGGTGGGGGTGATGGCCAGCTTGAAGTTCTCCGCCACCTTGCGGTCCCGCAGATACGACTGCGGCAGCACCTGCAACCGCTGCCTGAGGTCGGCCGGCGGGATCAGCGACGCGATCGAATAACGGTGCTCCACTTCCCATTTGATGCCGTTCGGCGGCGGCTTCTGCGGCGTCGGCCAGAACTCCTCGATGGCGTCGGCGAGGAACGCGAAGCAGGTGTCGTACACCCCGGCCACGCCCTCGGCGGAGGGCGCGCCGCCGGTATTCGTGGGTTCGGAGGCCGGCGGGGCCTGCCCGATCGCCCCGGTGGACAGCTGCGCGAAGAACGCGTCGAGCCCACCGGAGTTGGTGACCTCCTCGACGCTGTGCACCACCTCGTCGAGCGTCTTCTGGCCGGCCAGGACCTCCCGGATCGCGTCCTCCTCGGCTTTGACGTCGTAGGTGCCGATCAGCGACGCCGCATCCCCGAGCGCGGTGTGCGCCTCGTGCTCACGTTCGACGAGACGGGTGAGCACCCGGATGTCCCCGGCGAACCGTTCGGTGTCCGGGTTGAGCAGCAGGGTGGTGATCTGCGGGCGGTGCCGCTGCCCGTAGCGGTCGATGCGGCCGTTGCGCTGCTCGATGCGGATCAGGCTCCACGGGATGTCGTAGTGCACGAGGTGATGGCACTGGCTGTGCAGGTTCACCCCCTCGGAGGCCACGTCACCGGTGATCAGCACCCGGATGGGCGAGGATTCGAGTTTGAACGACTCGACGATCTCCTGCTGTTCGGTGTCGCTGAGCCCGCCGTGCAGGATCACCACCTGATCCTTGGCGAGTTTCAGCTCCGCGGTGACGTGTTCGGCCAGCCAGTTCAGGGTGGCGACCCGTTCGGCGAACACCACGGCCCGTCGATCGCTGCTGCGCGCCACCCCGATCCTGCGCAGGTGGTCGACGAGCGCGGTGAACTTCGCCGACCCCTTCGGCCCCAGATCCAGGCATGCGGTGGCGAGCTCGCGCAGCCGCTGTAGCGCGACCAGTTCCCGCTTCTGATCGGGCTGGTGCTCGTCGAGCCGGGAGATGCGCTGATCGATCGACTCCAGCAGCGCCACCGGCGAGGACAGGAATGCCTTGGCCAACACCCACGGAAACAGCGCCGCGTTGGCGCCCGAGTACGGGGAGGAGCCGGATTCCGGCCACAGCCAGACGGTTTCGAGTTCCCGGGCGATGGCGCTCTCGGATGGGGACGCGTCGACGATGATGTTGTTCGGTGGCTGCCGCTCGGCCCACTCCGCGCCGACCTCGGCGGCCACCTCCGGGTGGTGGCGGTGGCGGCGGATGACGAGTTTGGCCACCTGGTCGAGGTCCAGTTCGTTGTTCGGCCCGACCGCGCTGGGGTCGAGCATGCGCACCAGTTCGGCGAACGACTCGGCCTTGCCGTTGTGCGGGGTGGCCGACGCGAGGATCAGCGCGTCGGTGCGCTCGGCGAGCAGCCGGGCCAGCCGGCCCTTCTGGGCCTCGTTGTTGGTGACGTTGTGGGACTCGTCGATGACCACCGCATCCCACCACTGCTTGCGCAGATGGTTGATGTAGCGGTCGCTCTTGAGCGTGTCGATCGAGATGATGACCCGCTTGTAGTAGGTGAACGGGTTGCGGTTGGCCGGCAGGATCTGGCGGATGCGCTGGATGCCGGCGGAGTCCAGCCGCACGAACGGCAGCGCGAACCGGGTCCACAACTCCATCTGCATCTGCTCGAGCACATGCTTCGGGGTGACGATCAGGATCCGCTCGCCGCGGCCCCGGCGGACCAGCTCCGACAGGATCATGCCGATCTCGATCGTCTTGCCCAGCCCGACGGCGTCGGCCAGCAGCACCCGGGGCCGCAGCTTGTCCGGGTCGAGCGCCTTGCGCACCGCCGCGAGCTGGAATTCCAGCGGATCGGCCAGCGCGCGGTGGGCCACCGTCAGCCGCGGATCGGAGATCGCCACCGGCGTCTTGCGCAAACTGGCCTCCAGCCACAGCCGCGACCGCCGGAAACCGGGGGAGTCGTCGGCGACCACCCGCACCTTCGCCGGGTCGACCGTGACGATGTCGTCGATGGCGGTCGAGAACGTCGCCTCGGCGTCGCGCACCAGCTCCGACAGACCGACGACATGCACGAAGTAGCCGTCGGTGGCCTGCTCCACGGCGGTGACCAGCCACTCGGCGTCGCGGACCAGAACGACCGAACCGGGCGCGGCGGTGAACGGCGCACTGGCCGGCGTTGGTGTCCGCTGTTCGGTGATCGTCACGTGGCCTCCAGAAGTCGGCGGTGGTTTTGGAGTGTCGTCGAGGCAGGCCGGCTCGGCTACGGATTTGGACCGATCTGCGGGCGGCGCGGGACGTGATGTGAGCGCTTCGCGGTTCGCTTCCCCGAACTTGATGAACTCGTCGAGGACGATGCTTCGCAGCGCCTTCGCGTTGCGCAGCCCGCGGAGGTACTCCAATTGAGCGCGGCGGTTGGTGATCGCGCCCTCCTCGCCACGTGCAGCCCGTAGGGCGCTGACAACGGCGTGCCTGGGCTCCCTGTACCGCGCGAGCCACGATTCCAGCAGTACCGGCCACGCTTCCCGAAGGAACTCTTCTTTCGGCCGTGCGCCGTACACCTCTTTCAACAGTTCAGCCGGGTCGCCCTCGCCTTCGACGAGCGCGTCGCAAAGGTCTGCGAGAACCGCGGCCGGTAGGTTGGCCCACTGGAACCGGTACCTAGGCATGGCTCACCGGGCTGGGCCGAACAAATCCTTTGCTTGCCGGGCAAGTCGTCGCACACCCCCTGTCATTGCCGAGCAAACCCCTCGCCATGTGCGAATTCTTAGCCTAGCTGACGACTACTCGGAGCGGACCGCCACTCGACGGATTTGCGCGGGAGCGCAAAGCGGGGCTCTCGTCGGCGCTCGCGAAGGGCGACGCGCTGTCAGAGTTCGCCGCTATCGTGACGATGTGTTTGTCGCCCCGACCGTCGAAGCGCAGGCGGCGCGGGACCGCGAGCTCAAGGGGAGTTGAGTGGCTGACAAGGGGGGTACCCGAACCCGCCGGCGGGCGCGAGATCACCCTGGCGATCCAGCCCGAGGGACTGCTGATCGAGGGCGATGACGACGACGTCGAAGCCTTCGTCGCTCGTCTCCGGGAGTTCGGCGGGGAGCCGCTGAGCGAGACGCCTGTCAACGCGGCCACGGCCGGCAAAGTATTCGGTCCGGCGGTCGGGGCTGCCTCGTTCAGCCGGCAGTCAGCAAAGTTCGTCGAGGTGTCCGCCGAGAGTCTGACGGCACTCAAGGTTGGTCGTCGTGTCCCGGGCGACCCCGGTTTCTACCGCATGGTGACGCGCGGTGCGGACGGCCGATTTCTGCAGCAGCTGCAGTGGAGGCCCGCCTCGGTGACGCCGCAACGTCTGATGAGCGCCCAGATGATCGCCGTCCAGATCGCGCTGACGTCCGCCATCGCGCAGGTGGACGAATCCGTACAGCGGGTGGAGGGCAAGGTCGACGCGGTGCTCAAGCTCGCCGAAGCGCAGCGCGCCGGCGACATCCTCGGCCACCACCAGACCGTCGGACGGCTGGTTCGTTACCTGGAGACCCACGGGGCGCTGCCCGACGCGCTCTGGGAGTCGGTCGCGTCGCTGGGGCCCACGCTGGAGGCGGCGGTCGAGCAGCTGCGCCACCACGTCACACGGACGCTCGCGACCATCCCGGCGGAAGGTTCGGTATCCGAGCGCGCGAAAACTATGCACCGGGTGGTGCACGACAACAAGCTCATCGACTCACTGCATCTGCTGGTTGTCGCCGAGGAATCGCTCTACAAGTGGCAGCGGCTGCTCGTGGGCCGGGTCGCGGCGACCGAGCCCGAACATCGGCAACAGGTTATCGAGGCCTCCCGTCAGCTGCTCGCCCACCACATGATCGAAGCCGGAAAGCTCTATCGGGCAGCGAAAACCGCGATCGACAACGCCGCGCAGCGAACCGAGGTGGATGGAATTCGATATCGCTCGGTGCGCCCGTTGACCGATGACCGAAACACGCTGCGTCAAGCACTCGACGATTTCGCCCGGGCACGTCGCCGCCAAGCCGAAACATGGGAGGACTTGGCGGTTCCCACTCCGCTGCAGGCGGTCTCGGCCACTGTCGACAAAGCCCTGGAAACCACCGGACAAGCGCTCACCGGCATCGGTCAGCAGTTGGTCGATCTCGGCGGGGCGCTGGCCAACCGCAGGCGACGCCGACAATCCGCTACAACCGAACCGGGGCGAAGCGATCAGCCCGCATCGGACGAAGGCCGGGAGTAGGGCGCGCCATGTCCGAGATGTGGATGGTCCGCAGTGACGGCGGCCGACGCTACGACGATTTCCGGGACCGGAGTGCAGTCGGTATCGGTTTCCCCGAGATCGCTGAACTCGCAGCTTCCGGTGTCAACAAGAAGGCGCTCACCGATGCGTATCGCAAGGCCGTGCCGGATGTTTCGGAGGGCTCGGTGAACGCGGCGGTGTCGCAAGTACACCGCTTCGTCAACGACATCCGAGTCGGCGATCACGTGGTGACCTATTCACCCGCCAACCGCGCGTACCTAGTCGGCGATGTCACCGGAAATTGCGAACACCGGCCCGACCGGGACTCGGTAGGAATGAGCCTGTCGCGCCCTGTGCAGTAGTTACCTCGCGAAGTCCAGCGCGACGATCTGAGCACCGCCAGCAAGAACACCCTCGGTTCTACGCTGACGGTCTTCAAACTCGGTTCCGCAGTTCGAGAGGAACTCCTCGCCCTCGCGGAGGGGAAGCGATCCGCTCCGGTGTCGTCCGAGGATGCAGAGGACATCGTGATCGACCCGCTGGAGAACTACGAGTCGATCGCTTTCGAACGCATCAAGGATCTGATCAGTCGGTTGGACTGGAAGGACTTTCAGGATCTCGTGGCCGGCGTGCTCCGCGCGATGGGATACAAGACACAGGTATCCGCGCCCGGCTCGGATCTTGGCCGCGACATTCTGGCGTCGCGCGACGGATTCGGCTTCGAACGGCCCCGCATCGTCGTCGAGGTCAAACACCGAAGAGGTACGGTCGACAGCCAGACGATCCGCAGCTTCGTCGGCGGACGTCACCCCGACGACCGGTGCCTGGTCGTCAGCACCGGCGGATTCACCCGTGACGCCAAGTACGAGGCAGAACGGTCGAGCATCCCCGTCGTGCTGTGGACGATCGAAGAACTGACCAAGGCGCTGATCGACAACTACGAGAAGACCGACAGCACGACGAAGGCGTTGGTGTCCTTGCGGAGCTTCTACGTGCCCGCCGGGTCGGTGTAAGTTCCTGTTTACCGGGGCCGGGAACACATCGGCCGACCTGCTTCGTTAGGACAGATGTGACTACACGAGACATCACCGCCGATCAGTTCAATGACCTGATCACCGAGAACGAGATCGTGCTGGTGGACTTCTGGGCCTCCTGGTGCGGCCCGTGCAAGCAGTTCGCGCCCACGTTCGAGGCGTCGGCGCAGAAGCACCCCGACGTGGTGCACGCCAAGGTCGACACCGAGGCCGAGCAGGCTCTCGCGGCGGCCGCGGAGATCCGGGCCGTCCCCACGCTGATGGCCTTCAAGAAGGGCAACCTGATCTTCAACCAGGCCGGGGCCCTGCCGCCCGCGGCCCTGGAGGAGCTCATCCAGCAGATCAAGGCGTTCGACATCGACGCCGCGATCGCCGCCCAGAACGACGGCGAACCCGAGTAGCGGCTGCTCGGGGCTTCGGGCGCACGCGATAGCGTGCAGTCCGTGACCGAGCAGAACTTCGTCCTCGTCGAGCGTCCCCGCCCGCAGGTGGCGCAGGTGACGCTGAACCGCCCCGAGCGGATGAACTCCATGGCGTTCGACGTCATGGTGCCGTTGCAGCAGGTCCTCGATGAACTGACCTACGACAACTCGGTACGCGCGATCGTGCTGACCGGCGCCGGCCGCGGCTTCTCCTCGGGTGCCGACCACAAGTCGGCCGGATCGGTCCCGCACGTCGAGGGCCTGACCCGGCCGACGTACGCGCTGCGGTCGATGGAGGTGCTCGACAAGGTGATCCTGACCCTGCGCAGGATGCACCAGCCGGTGATCGCCGCGGTCAACGGCGCGGCCATCGGCGGTGGGTTGTGCCTGGCGCTGGCCTGCGACATCCGCGTCGCCGGCACCAGCGCCTACTTCCGCGCCGCCGGCATCAACAACGGCCTGACCGCCAGCGAGCTGGGGCTGAGCTACCTGCTGCCGCGCGCCATCGGCACCTCGCGCGCCTTCGAGCTGATGCTCACCGGCCGCGACGTCGACGCCGACGAGGCCGAGCGCATCGGGCTGGTGTCCCGCACCGTGCCCGACGACCAGTTGCTGGAGGTCTGCTACGAGATGGGGGAGCGGATCGCCTCGTTCTCCCGGCCCGGAATTGAATTGACGAAGCGCACGCTTTGGAGTGGACTAGACGCTGGCAGCCTGGAAGGGCACATGCAGGCCGAGGGCCTCGGTCAGCTGTTCATCCGTTTGCTCACCTCCAACTTCGAGGAAGCGGTGGCGGCGCGCGCCGAGAAGCGGCCCCCGGTGTTCACCGACGACAAGTAGACGACAAACAGGAGCTGGGAGAACACGCGTGATCACCGCAACGGACCTGGAGGTCCGCGCCGGAGCGCGCACGCTGCTCTCCACCAACGGCACCGCGCTGCGGGTGCAGCCCGGCGACCGGATCGGGCTGGTCGGCCGCAACGGCGCCGGCAAGACCACCACCATGCGGATCCTGGCCGGCGAAGGCGAACCCTACGCGGGCACAATCACCCGCAGCGGTGAAATCGGTTATCTGCCACAGGATCCCAGAGAAGGCAACCTCGACGTGCTGGCCCGCGACCGGGTGCTGTCGGCGCGCGGGCTGGACACCCTGCTGGCCGAGATGGAAAAGCAGCAGGCGCTGATGGCCGAGGTGGTCGACGACGCCGAACGCGACCGCGCGGTGCGCCGCTACGGCCAGCTCGAGGAACGCTTCTCCGCGCTCGGCGGGTACGCCGCCGAGGCCGAGGCGGGCCGCATCTGCTCCAGCCTCGGCCTCCCGGACCGGGTGCTCTCCCAGCCGCTGCGCACCCTCTCCGGCGGACAGCGCCGGCGCGTCGAGCTGGCCCGCATCCTGTTCGCCGCCTCCGAGGCCGGCTCGAACGTCACCCTGCTGCTCGACGAGCCGACCAACCACCTCGACGCCGACTCCATCGTCTGGCTGCGCGACTTCCTGCAGAACCACGCCGGCGGGCTGATCGTCATCAGCCACGACGTCGAGCTGCTCGCCGCCGTGGTCAACCGGGTGTGGTTCCTCGACGCGGTCCGCGCCGAGGTCGACGTCTACAACATGGGCTGGCAGCGCTACCTCGACGCCCGCGCCACCGACGAACAGCGTCGCCGCCGGGAACGCGCCAACGCCGAACGCAAGGCCGCCGCGCTGCGCGCCCAGGCCGCCAAACTCGGCGCCAAGGCGACGAAAGCCGTTGCCGCACAAAACATGCTGCGCCGCGCCGAGCGGATGCTGGCCGCGCTGGACGACGAGCCGGTGGCCGACAAGGTGGCCCGCATCAAGTTCCCGACCCCGGCGCCGTGCGGCAAGGTGCCGCTGGTGGCCAAGGGCCTGACCAAGAACTACGGCTCGCTGGAGGTGTTCAGCGGCGTCGACCTGGCCATCGACCGCGGATCGCGGGTGGTGGTGCTGGGCCTCAACGGCGCCGGCAAGACCACGCTGCTGCGGCTGCTGGCCGGGGTGGAGAAACCCGACGCGGGCATCGTCGAGCCCGGTCACGGGCTGCGGATCGGCTACTTCGCTCAGGAGCACGACACCCTCGACGCCGAGGCGACGGTGTGGGAGAACATCCGCCACGCCGCCCCCGACACCGCCGAACAGGAGCTGCGCGGGTTGTTGGGCGCGTTCATGTTCAGCGGGCCGCAGCTCGACCAGCCCGCCGGCACGCTGTCCGGCGGCGAGAAGACCCGGCTCGCGCTGGCCGGTCTGGTGGCCTCGGCCGCCAATGTGCTGCTGCTCGACGAGCCGACCAACAACCTCGACCCGGCCTCGCGCGAACAGGTGCTCGACGCGCTGCGCAGCTACGAGGGCGCGGTGGTGCTGGTGACCCACGACCCGGGCGCGGCCGAGGCGCTGCGCCCCGAACGCGTGGTGCTGCTGCCCGACGGCACCGAGGATTTCTGGTCCGACGAGTACCGCGAGATCATCGAACTCGCCTGAACCCGAACCGAATCATTTGGCCAAACTCCGCCGCGGCGGTGTAGCGGCTCCCTACGCTGGGTATCAGTCGGTGCAGCAACGCGTGGGGAGGTGCCGATGAAGGACAACGAGAAGTCCCGCGAGGAACTGCTCAACGAACTGCGCGCCGCATACGAAAGCGGTGCCAGCATCCGCACGCTGGTGGCGAGCACCGGCCGATCGTACGGCTCGATTCACAGCATGCTGCGCGAGTCGGGCACGACGATGCGCAGCCGCGGCGGACCGAATCACCGGGGCCGCCGCCGCACCGCGAGCTGACCCGCCCGCGACGCGAAAACTCCGGCGGCCCCGGATAAGCCGGCGGTTCAACGCTGGCGGACCGAATCCTCGACCAGATCCAGCACCGCGGCCAGCCGCTCCGGGTCGTCACCGGACGCCAGCCGCGCCACCAGGCCGTCGAGCACCAGGTCGAGGTAGGTCTGCAGCACCGCGCTGGGCACGTCGTCGCGCAGCCGGCCCGCCTGCTTCTGCATCCGCAACCGCTGTTCGGTGGCCTCGGCCAGTTCCTTCGACCGTTCCGCCCAGCCGCGCCGGAACTCCGGGTCGTTGCGCAGCTTGCGCGCGATCTCCAACCGGGTGGCCAGCCAGTCGAACTGCTCCGGCGCGGCGAGCATGTCGCGCATCACCTGCACCAGCCCCTCGCGGGCGGCGACATCGGCCATCCGCTCGGCGTCCTCCCGGGCCAGCTCGAAGAACAGCGTGTCCTTGTCGCGGAAATGGTGGAAGATGGCGCCGCGCGACAGCCCGATCGTCTGCTCGAGCCGCCGCACGGTCGCCTTCTCGTACCCGTACTGTGCGAAGCACCGGCGGGCGCCGTCGAGAATCTGCCGACGACGCGCCGCCAGATGGTCGTCGGTGACCCGGGGCACTGGGGTCCCTACTCGGCCGGCGCGACGACTACTTCGACGCCTTCAGCATGTTGCGCAGCACGTACTGCAGGATGCCGCCGTTGCGGTAGTAGTCCGCCTCGCCGGGGGTGTCGATGCGCACCACCGCGTCGAACTCCACCTTCGACCCGTCGGCCTTGGTGGCGGTGACGTGCACGGTGCGCGGGGTGACGCCCTTGTTCAGCTCCTCGATCCCGGTGATGTCGTAGACCTCGGTGCCGTCCAGCTTCAGCGACGCCGCCGACTCGCCGGCCGGGAACTGCAGCGGGATCACGCCCATGCCGATCAGGTTCGACCGGTGGATGCGCTCGAAGGACTCGGCGATCACCGCCCGCACCCCGAGCAGGCGGGTGCCCTTGGCCGCCCAGTCCCGCGACGACCCGGAGCCGTACTCCTTGCCGCCGATGACCACCAGCGGGATGCCGGCCTTCTTGTAGTTCTCCGCCGCGTCGTAGATGAACGCCTGCGGCCCGCCCTCCTGGGTGAAGTCGCGGGTGTAGCCGCCCGAGACGTTGTCCAGCAGCAGGTTGCGCAGCCGGATGTTGGCGAAGGTGCCGCGGATCATCACCTCGTGGTTGCCGCGCCGCGACCCCAGCGAGTTGAAGTCCTTCGGCTCCACCCCGTTGGCCTCGAGGTACTGCGCGGCCGGGGTGCCCCGCTTGATCGAGCCGGCCGGGCTGATGTGGTCGGTGGTCACCGAGTCACCCAGCAGTGCAAGCACTCTCGCGCCCTTGATGTCGGTCACCGGCTCCGGCTCGGCAGGCATGCCGTCGAAGTACGGCGCCTTGCGCACATACGTCGACTTCGGATCCCAGGAGAACGTGCTGCCGGACGGGGTGGGCAGGTTCTGCCAGCGCTCGTCGCCCTTGAACACGTCGGCGTAGGACTCGGCGAACATCTCCCGGGTGATCGAGGAGTTGATCACCTCGGCGATCTCCTCCTGGCTGGGCCAGATGTCGCGCAGGAACACGTCGTTGCCCTGCGGATCCTTGCCCAGCGGGTCGTTCTCGAAGTCGAAGTCCATGGTGCCGGCGATGCCGTAGGCGATAACCAGCGGCGGCGACGCCAGGTAGTTCATCTTCACGTCGGGGGAGATGCGGCCCTCGAAGTTGCGGTTGCCCGACAGCACCGCCACCACCGACAGGTCATTGTCGTTGATGGCCTTGCTGATCTCCTCCGGCAGCGGCCCGGTGTTGCCGATGCAGGTGGTGCAGCCGTAGCCGCCCAGGTAGTAGCCCAGCTTCTCCAGGTACGGCCACAGCCCGGCCTTGGTGTAGTAGTCGCTGACCACCTGCGAGCCCGGCGCCATGTTGGTCTTCACCCAGGGCTTGGTGGACAGGCCCTTCTCCACGGCCTTCTTGGCCAGCAGCGCCGCACCGAGCATCACCTCCGGGTTGGAGGTGTTGGTGCACGAGGTGATGCCCGCGACCACGACCGCGCCGTGGTCCAGGACGAACTCACCGCGTTCGGCGGACTTCACCAGCACCGGGTTGCTCGGCCGGCCCTGGGCACCGTTGGCCGCCGACGGGCGCACGTCGACCGCGCCGTCGTCGGCGAACGACAGCGCCGCCGGATCGCTGGCCGGGAAGCTCTCCTCGACCGCCTCGTCGAGCTGGGTGTGCGGAACAGGATTCTCCACTGGCTTTTCCACGTAGTTGTGGATGTCCTTGCGGAACGCGGTCTTCGCGTCGGCCAGCGCGATGCGGTCCTGCGGCCGCTTCGGGCCGGCGATCGACGGCACCACCGTGGACAGGTCCAGCTCGATGTACTCCGAGTAGGCCGGCTCGTGGGCCGGGTCGTGCCACAGGCCCTGCTCCTTGGCGTACGCCTCGACCAGCGCGATCTGCTCCTCGGAGCGGCCGGTCAGCCGCAGGTAGTTGATGGTCTCCGCATCGATCGGGAAGATCGCCGCGGTGGAGCCGAATTCGGGGCTCATGTTGCCCAGCGTGGCGCGGTTGGCCAGCGGCACCTGGGCCACGCCCTCGCCGTAGAACTCGACGAACTTGCCCACCACGCCGTGCTTGCGCAGCATCTCGGTCACGGTCAGTACCACGTCGGTGGCGGTCACCCCGGGCCGGATCTCACCGGTCAGCTTGAAGCCGACCACCCGCGGGATCAGCATCGACACCGGCTGGCCGAGCATGGCGGCCTCGGCCTCGATGCCGCCCACACCCCAGCCCAGCACGCCCAGGCCGTTGACCATGGTGGTGTGCGAGTCGGTGCCCACGCAGGTGTCCGGATACGCCACCCCGTCGCGGACCATGGTCACCCGGGCCAGGTACTCGATGTTGACCTGGTGCACGATGCCGGTGCCCGGCGGGACGACCTTGAAGTCCTTGAACGCGGTCTGCCCCCAGCGCAGGAACTGGTAGCGCTCCCCGTTGCGCTGGTACTCCAGCTCCACGTTGCGCTCGAAGGCGTCGGGCCGGCCGAAGAAGTCCAGGATCACCGAGTGGTCGATGACCAGCTCGGCCGGGGCCAGCGGGTTGACCTTCTCCGGGTCGCCGCCCAGCGCGGCGACCGCCTCGCGCATGGTGGCCAGGTCGACCACGCACGGCACGCCGGTGAAGTCCTGCATGACCACGCGGGCCGGGGTGAACTGGATCTCCACGCTCGGCTCGGCGGTGGGATCCCAGTTGGCGATGGCCTCGATGTGCTCCTTGGTGACGTTGGCGCCGTCCTCGGTGCGCAGCAGGTTCTCGGCCAGCACCTTCAGGCTGTAGGGAAGTTTCTCGGTACCCGGCACCGCGTCGAGGCGGTAAATCTCGTAGCTTTGGCTCCCGACCGTCAGAGTGCTGCGGGATCCGAAGGAATTAACGCTGCTCACATGAACTCCCGGGTTTAGTTGTGGCCGCGACGGGCTGTGCCACGGCGCCTCGATTCTAACAGTACGCTTGTCCTGTAAACGCACCGGGGGCGGCCGGCCGGCGATCGCGACTGCCGTGTGCCGCCACCACTGTGGAATAGCCATCGCGTACGGTTTCACCCGTGACCGGACCGATCGAATTCGCGTCTGTCCCCACCTGGATCCCGGTGGAGGTCTGCACCGCGGTGGGGCAGGAGCCGACTCCCGAGGCCGTCGACACCTGTCTGCAGATGGTGATCGCCGACGTGGCCGACGACGGGGTTGCCGCCCCACCGGGGGAGGACGTCGCCGGCCTGGCCGAGGTGGTCTCCGAGGCGGCCGAGCAGGGCATCGACCTGAAGGTGGTCGTGGTCGACCGCAACCCGCCGATCGACCCGCCGCTGCGCGACATCGCCACCCAGGTCGGCAAGGCCTACCCGGGATCCACCGTGCTGGTGCTGAGCCCGCACGAGTCCGGCACCTACAGCACCGTCTACGACCGGGTGACCCTGGAGGCCGGCCAGGACGTCGCCGAGGGCCGTCCCGCGGTGCAGGCCACGAAGAATTTCGTCAGTGAGTTGACCACCCCGCATTTCCCGTGGACGACATTCACGATCGTCGTCGTCCTGTTCGTTGCTGTGGCGGTTGTGGCAACGCGCGTGTTGCAGAACAAGGCGCGCGAAACGGTGCCGGAACCAAACCCCGGCGAGGCGGGCTGACGGGCGCGAAATCCCGCCTCGCACCGCGGTTTTGCCCCGATTCGGGCTCGAAAAGTCACAGGAATATAACGCTCTTCTCAATTACAAACTTGTAATTCGTTACTAAAGTTTCCTCGGCGTCAGATGTGACGTACGGTGCATTTTGTGCTGATGTTGCGGGAGTGCATTTTGTGGCTCCTGTTCATCGGCCTGACGACGAATGTGCCCAACGTTCGCGCTGAGCCATAGGAGACCTTCGCGATGAGACGCATCCTCGGCGCCTCTGCTTCGCGCATGTGCGGGCGGGTCTGCGCGGTACCCCTGATCGCGGCCCTGCTGCTCGCCACTCCGGGCCTGGGGACGGCCCAGCCGGCTCCCACCGACGACATCGCCGCACTGGTGGCCCAGATCGCCGAGGTCGACCAGAAACTGCAGGATCTCGGCGCGGCGATCCAGCAGAAGCAGGAGAGCGTCAACAAGGCGATCGTCGACCTGCAGAAGGCCCGCGAGGACGCCGACGCCGCCCAGCGCGAGGTCGAGGCCGCCAAACGGCGGGTCGAGGACGCCAACACCGCGATCGCCGCGGCCCAGCAGCGGTTCAACAAGTTCGCCGCCGCCGTCTACGTCAACGGCCCGCCCAGCTCGTATCTGCTCGCCTCCGATCCCGGCGACGTGATCAGGACCGCCGCCGCCGGCGAGGCGATGGCCCTCGCCTCGCAGAAGGTCATCAACGACCTCAAGCGGGCGCGCACCGACGCGGTGAACCAGGAGTCCGCGGCGCGGCTGGCCAAACAGAAGGCCGACCAGGCCGTCGCCGACGCCGAAGCCAGCCAGCAGGCCGCGGTCAACGCGCTCACCGACGCCCAGGACACGTTCCGCAGACAGCAGGAGGAACTCGATCGGCTCAAGGCCGAACGCAACGCCGTCAAGGCCCGGCTCGAGCAGGCCCGGGCGTCGTCGGCGCCGGCGAGGGGTGCGCCTGCGCAGCCGGGCGACGCGGCCGGACCCGCCGCCCCGGCGGCCGCCGACTGGGACCGGGCCCCGCAGGGCCAGCGCGGTGGCGACTGGGCGCTGTGGGATCCCACCCTGCCGGCCATCCCGAGCGCGTTCGTCAGCGGCGACCCGATCGCGATCATCAACGCGGTGCTCGGCATCGCGGCCACCTCCGCACAGGTGACCGCCGACCTCGGGCGCAAGTTCATGCAGCGCATCGGGCTGATCCCGACACCGACCGGCTACACCAACGGCGTCATCCCGCGCGTCTACGGCCGCCAGGCCACCGAGTACGTCATCCGGCGGGCGATGTCGCAGCTCGGCGTGCCCTACTCGTGGGGCGGCGGCAACGCCGCCGGCCCCAGCCGCGGTATCGGATCGGGCGCCAACACCGTCGGGTTCGACTGTTCGGGCCTGATGCTCTACGCGTTCGCCGGCGTGGGCATCAAGCTCGAGCACTACTCCGGCTCGCAGTACAACGCCGGGCGCAAGGTGCCGACGGCCCAGATGCGCCGGGGCGACATGTTGTTCTGGGGCCCCGGCGGCAGCCAGCACGTCGCGCTCTATCTCGGTGACAACCAGATGATCGAGGCGCCCTACACCGGGTCGGTGGTCAAGATCTCCCCGGTCCGAACCAGCGGTATGACCCCCTACGCCGTCCGGCTCATCGAATGGTGATTAAGGAAGCGCTGATACTTTGCGTACCAGTCTGATTCGATTCCTCATCGGACTCGTGACCCCGGTCGCGGCGCTGGCCGTCGCGCTCACCGCCGCGCAGCCCGCGGCCGCCGCCCCCGAAGACGGCCAGTGGGACCCGACGCTGCCCAAGGTGGTCAGCTCCGGGGCGCCGGGCGATCCGGTGGCGATCGCCAACGCGTCGCTGGCCGCCACCGCGCAGGCCACCCAGATCACCATGGAGCTGGGCCGCAAGTTCCTCGCCAGCCTCGGCTTCGGCCCGTCCCCGCAGGTGGCCAGCGTCGTTCCCGGCCGGGTGCGCGGCCCGCAGGCCATCGAATACGTCATCCGCCGCGGCGCCTCCCAGATCGGCGTGCCGTACTCGTGGGGCGGCGGCAAACCCAGCGGACCGAGCCGCGGCGTGGACTCCGGCGCCAACATCGTCGGCTTCGACTGCTCCGGGTTCACCCAGTTCGCGTTCGCCGGGGTGGGGGTGCTGATCCCCAAGTACTCCGGCGACCAGTACAACACCGGCCGCAAGGTCCCGGTGTCCCAGGCCAAACGCGGCGACCTGCTGTTCTGGGGTCCGGGCGGCACCCAGCACGTCGCGCTGTACCTGGGCAACGGGCAGATGCTGGAGGCCTCCAGCGCCGCCGGCAAGGTGACGGTGAGCCCGGTGCGCCGCGCCGGACTGCAGCCCTACGCGGCGCGGATCATCGAGAGCTGAACCCCTCGGCGCGCCCGCGCGGCGAACCTGAGGGCCGGCTGAGACGACGCTGAACAGCGGTTCGCAATCACCCCGGCGGGGGCGGCGCGCCGCCGGGCAGCGTCGACGGATGTCGTCTCGGCTGGAATAGTTGACGACGAGCGCGTGCGGCGGACAGCTGCCGCGAGCCGGCAGACAGGCCCGAGAGTGATGTGGGAGGACCGTTAATGACGACACCGAGTGGATCGCCGCAGGGCGCCGGAGCCTATTCCGGTCAGGGCCCCGCGCCGGGTTTCCCCCCGGGTCCGACCGGTTCGCACGCCGCACCGACCGCCCCGGCGGCCGCCCCGCCGGCCGGGCAGCCCGGCGGCAACCTGCAGCAGGACTCGCACCTGCTCGAACGCGCGGTCTTCGAGGTCAAGCGGATCATCGTGGGCCAGGACCAGCTGGTCGAACGGATGCTGGTCGGCCTGCTCGCCAAGGGCCACGTGCTGCTCGAGGGTGTGCCGGGTGTGGCCAAGACGCTCGCCGTGGAGACCTTCGCGAAGGTGGTCGGCGGTACCTTCGCCCGCATCCAGTTCACCCCCGACCTGGTGCCCACCGACATCATCGGCACCCGCATCTACCGGCAGGGCAAGGAGGAGTTCGACATCGAGCTCGGCCCGGTGGTGGTCAACTTCCTGCTGGCCGACGAGATCAACCGCGCGCCCGCCAAGGTGCAGTCGGCGCTGCTGGAGGTCATGGCCGAGCGCAAGATCTCCATCGGCGGCAAGACCTTCCCGCTGCCGCAGCCGTTCTTGGTGATGGCCACCCAGAACCCGATCGAGCAGGAGGGCGTCTACCAGCTGCCCGAGGCGCAGCGCGACCGCTTCCTGTTCAAGCTCAACATCGACTACCCCTCGCCGGAGGAGGAGCGCGAGATCATCTACCGGATGGGCGTCAAGCCGCCGGAGCCCAAGCAGGTGCTCGCTCCCGGTGACCTGCTGCGGCTGCAGGAGGTCGCGGCCAACACCTTCGTGCACCACGCGCTGGTCGACTACGTGGTCCGCATCGTCACCGCCACCCGCCAGCCGGAGAAGTTCGGCATGCCCGACGCCAAGGCCTGGATCGCCTACGGCGCCTCGCCGCGCGCCTCGCTGGGCATCATCGCCGCCAGCCGGGCGCTGGCGCTGGTGCGCGGACGCGACTACGTGATCCCGCAGGACGTCGTCGAGGTCATCCCGGACGTGCTGCGGCACCGGCTGGTGCTCACCTACGACGCGCTGGCCGACGAGATCTCGGCCGAGACCGTGATCCACCGGATCCTGCAGACCGTCGGCCTGCCGCAGGTGAACGCCATTCCGCAGCAAGGCCATTCGGCTGCTCCCGTCGCGCCCGCCGCAGCGGCTGCGGCTAGTGGACGGTGACCAGCTCGCGACGTCGGGTCGACCTGCCGTCGATGAAGCGCGGGGAGATCCGCGATCCTGCGTTGTCGGCGGCGCTGCGCAAGCTCGAACTGACGGTGCGCCGCAAGCTCGACGGCGTGTTGCACGGCAACTACCAGGGCCTGCTGCCCGGACCGGGCTCCGAGCCCGGCGAGTCGCGGCTGTACCAGCCCGGCGACGACGTGCGGCGGATGGACTGGTCGGTGACCGCGCGCACCACCCAACCGCACGTGCGCGAGATGATCGCCGACCGCGAACTGGAGACCTGGCTGGTGGTCGACGTGTCGGCGAGCCTGGACTTCGGCACCGTGGGCTGCGAGAAGCGCGACCTGGCGGTGGCGGCGGCCGCCGCGATCGCGTTCCTCAACAGCGGCGGCGGCAACCGGCTGGGCGCGATCATCTCCAACGGCGAGACCATGCGGCGGGTCCCGGCGCTGAGCGGGCAGATGCACGAACGCGAGGTGCTGCGCGCGATCGCCACCACCCCGCGGGCACCCGCCGGGGTGCGGGGCGATCTGGCCGTGGCCATCGACGCCCTGCGGCGGCCGGAGCGGCGCCGCGGGATGGCGGTGATCATCAGCGACTTCCTCGGCCCGATCAACTGGGTCCGGCCGCTGCGGGCCATCGCGGGCCGGCACGAGGTGCTGGGCATCGAGGTGCTCGACCCGCGTGACGTGGAGCTGCCGCCGGTGGGGGAGGTCGTGCTGCAGGACGCCGAGACCGGACGGGTGCGCGAGTTCACCATCGACGAGCAGCTGCGCGAGGACTTCGCGCGCGCCGCCGCCGCACACCGTGAGGAGGTGGCCCGCACGCTGCGCCGCTGCGACGCCCCGCTGCTGAGCCTGCGCACCGACCGCGACTGGATCACCGACGTGGTGCGGTTCGTGGCGACCCGGCGGTTGGCGCTGGCCGGCCGCTCGAAGTGACCCAGGTGAAACGGACTTGCGACCAGGACACATGAAATGACAAGGCGCCCATGACATTACCGATTCTCGGTCCGATGACGCTGTCGGGCTTCCAAAGCCCGTGGTTCTTCCTGTTCCTGCTGGTGGTGGCGGGCCTGATCGCGCTGTACATCATCATGCAGCTGGCCCGGCACCGCCGGATGCTGCGGTTCGCCAACATGGAGCTGCTGGAGAGCGTCGCGCCGAATCGGCCGAGCCGGTGGCGCCACCTGCCGGCGATCCTGCTGGTGATCAGCCTGCTGTTCTTCACCGTGGCGATGGCCGCCCCCACCCACGATGTGCGGATCCCGCGCAACCGCGCGGTGGTGATGTTGGTGATGGACGTGTCGCAGTCGATGCGCGCCACCGACGTGGCGCCGAGCCGCATGGTGGCCGCGCAGGAGGCCTCCAAACAGTTCGCCGACGAGCTCACCCCGGGCATCAACCTGGGGCTGATCGCCTACGCCGGCACCGCGACCGTGCTGGTGTCGCCGACCACCAACCGCGAGGCCACCAAGGCGGCGATCGACAAACTGCAGTTCGCCGACCGCACCGCCACCGGCGAGGCGATCTTCACCGCGCTGCAGGCGATCGCCACGGTCGGCGCGGTGATCGGCGGCGGCGACGAACCCCCGCCCGCCCGCATCGTGCTGTTCTCCGACGGCAAGGAGACCGTGCCGTCGAACCCGGACAACCCCAAGGGCGCCTACACCGCGGCCCGCACCGCCAAGGAGCAGGGGGTGCCGATCTCGACGATCGCGTTCGGCACGCCGTACGGCTACGTCGAGATCAACGACCAGCGCCAGCCGGTGCCGGTCGACGACGAGATGCTCAACCGGATCGCCGAACTGTCCGGCGGCGAGGCGTATACCGCGTCCAGCCTCGAGCAGCTGCGCGAGGTCTACGCGAACCTGCAGGATCAGATCGGCTACGAGACCATCAGGGGCGACGCCAGCGTCGGATGGCTGCGGCTGGGCGCGCTGATCCTGGCGGTGGCCGCGCTGGCGGCACTGCTGATCAACCGGCGGCTGCCGACCTAGGCGAATCCGCGGGACGAGCCGTCGCCGGTGGGAGCCGATTTCGGTTCGCGGCAGGTCAGGCATTAAGTTGGCGGGCATGGCAGCGCTGAGGAGCAACAAGTGACCGCGACCGAGAACCCCGCCGAGACCGCCAAGCCGATCCGCCCGCCGTTCGTGCCCCGATCCGTGCTGGTGACCGGTGGCAACCGGGGCATCGGCCTGGCCATCACCAAGCGGCTGGCCGCCGACGGGCACAAGGTCGCCGCGACCCACCGCGGCTCCGGGATTCCGGTCGAGGGCGTGTTCGCCGTCGAGTGCGACGTGACCGACAACGCCTCGGTGGACCGCGCTTTCAAGCAGGTCGAGGAGCATCAGGGCCCGGTCGAGGTGGTGGTGGCCAACGCCGGCATCTCCAAGGACGCGTTCCTGATGCGGATGACCGAGGAGCGGTTCAACGAGGTCATCAACACCAACCTCACCGGCGCGTTCCGGGTGGCGCAGCGGGCCTGCCGCAACATGCAGCGCAACAAGTTCGGCCGGCTGATCTTCATCGGATCGGTGTCGGGCATGTGGGGCATCGGCAACCAGGCCAACTACGCCGCCGCCAAGGCCGGCCTGATCGGCATGGCCCGCTCGATCTCCCGGGAGCTGTCGAAGGTCAACGTCACCGCCAATGTGGTGGCGCCCGGCTACATCGACACCGAGATGACGCAGGCGCTCGACGAGCGGATCCAGCAGGGCGCGCTGGACTTCATCCCGGCCAAGCGCATCGGCACCGCCGAGGAGGTCGCCGGGGTGGTCAGCTTCCTCGCCTCGGAGGACGCCGGCTACATCGCCGGCGCCGTGATCCCGGTCGACGGCGGCATGGGTATGGGTCACTAGGACGGATAGGACTTTTTTGAGATGACAGGTCTGCTTGAAGGCAAGCGCATTCTGGTCACGGGCATCATCACCGACAGCTCGATCGCGTTCCACATCGCCAAGGTCGCCCAGGAGGCGGGCGCGGAGCTGGTGCTCACCGGCTACGACCGGCTGCGGCTGATCCAGCGCATCGTCGACCGGCTGCCCAAGCCCGCACCGCTGCTCGAGCTCGACGTGCAGAACCAGGAGCACCTCGACACCCTCGCCGAGCGGGTCACCGCCGAGATCGGCGAGGGCAACAAGCTCGACGGCGTGGTGCACTCGATCGGGTTCATGCCGCAGTCCGGCATGGGGCTCAGCCCGTTCCTCGACGCGCCGTACGAGGACGTGTCGAAGGGCATCCACATCTCGGCGTACTCCTACGCCGCGCTGGCCAAGGCGCTGCTGCCCATCATGAACCGCGGCGGCAGCATCGTCGGCATGGACTTCGACCCCAGCCGGGCGATGCCGGCCTACAACTGGATGACCGTCGCCAAGAGCGCGCTCGAGTCGATCAACCGGTTCGTCGCCCGCGAGGCCGGGCCGTACGGGGTGCGCTCGAATCTGGTTGCGGCGGGCCCGATCCGCACGCTGGCGATGAGCGCGATCGTCGGCGGCGCGCTCGGCGAGGAGACCCAGCAGCAGATCAGGCTGCTCGAGGAGGGCTGGGATCAGCGGGCCCCGGTCGGCTGGAACATGAAGGATCCGACCCCGGTGGCCAAGACCGTGTGCGCGCTGCTGTCGGACTGGCTGCCGGCGACCACCGGAACCGTCATCTACGCCGACGGCGGCGCCAGCACCCAGTTGCTGTAGCCCGGTGTCGCCCGAGCCGCTCGCGCCGACCGAACTCGACGCCGTCCTGGTGCTGTCGTTCGGCGGCCCGGAGGGTCCCGAGCAGGTGATGCCGTTCCTGGAGAACGTCACCCGGGGCCGCGGGGTGCCGCGCGAGCGGCTCGTCGAGGTCGCCGAGCACTATCTGCACTTCGGCGGGGTGTCGCCGATCAACGGCATCAACCGCGCGCTGATCGAGCGACTACGCGGGCGCGTCGACCTGCCGGTGTACTTCGGCAACCGCAACTGGGAGCCGTACGTCGAGGACACCGTGGCCGCCATGCGCGACGACGGCGTCCGGCGCGCCGCGGTGTTCGCCACCTCGGCCTGGGGCGGCTACTCGGGCTGCGTGCAGTACAACGAGGACATCGCCCGCGCCCGGCGGGCCGCCGGTGCGGCGGCGCCGGAGCTGATCAAACTGCGCCAGTACTACGACCACCCGCTGTTCGTGCGGATGTTCGCCGACGCGGTCACCGCCGCGGCGGCCACCGTGCCCGCCGGGGCGCGGCTGGTGTTCACCGCGCACTCGATCCCGCAGCGCGCCCGGTCCCGCTGCGGCGAGGACCTCTACGCGCGCCAGGTGGCCCATGCCTGCCGGTTGGTGGCCGCGGCGGCCGGCTACGACGACTACGACCAGGTGTGGCAGTCCCGGTCCGGTCCGCCGCAGGTGCCCTGGCTCGAGCCCGATGTCGCCGACCACCTTGCCGCCCTTACGGATTCGGGAACAACGGCGGTCGTGGTCTGCCCGATCGGATTCGTCGCCGACCACATCGAGGTGGTGTGGGACCTCGACCACGAACTGCGCGAACAGGCCGAGCGCGCCGGGATCGCGTTCGCCCGGGCGGCCACCCCCAACGCCGATCTGGCGGAGGTGGCCGCGGATCTCATCGACGAATTGCGCGCCGGACGTTCACCCGCACGGGTCCCAGCAGCGAATCAGCCGCCACTGCAAGGGTTCTCGGTCAACGGCGGGCTGTGTACGACGGCCTGCGGCTGATCACGCCCGCCAGGCCGAGGCCAGGATCGCCTCGATCGCGGCGAGCCGCGCCGAGCGCACCACCTGAGCCAACGGCCGCAGCACGTCGCCGGCGGCGCGGATGTCGGCCGCACTGGTCAGCCCGCTCGGAATCAACTCCGCGCTCACCGTCAGGATGGCGTCGACGTTCGCCGCGTTCTCCAGCACCCGCAGCGCGCGGGTCGGGGCGTGCGGCGGAATCGGGTGCCGCCGTTGGGATTCCACTGCCCGCTCGACCAGGCCCCGGGGATCTTCGATACCGGAGGCGACGGCGTCGGCGTGCAGGACGGAGAGCGTCTCGGCGGCCGAGCGCACCGCCGACCGCATGGCGTACTCGGCCTCGCCGAGATCGAGGTGCAGCGGGGCGGCCGGGCCGGGCGCGGAGTACACCGTCCACGACAGGCCCGACGGTTCGGTGTCGGGGTCGTCGTCCGGGTACTCGTAATCGGGCACCAGGCCGATCGCGGTGCCGGACTGCCGGCTGGTGACGATCACCGCCTCGCCGGCCTCCAGCGCATCGCGCTGGAACTGGGTACCGGCCGGCAGCCCTCGGACATCGCCGGGCACCGGTAACGCGACCGTCAGCGGGGGTGCGGATGCCGGGCCGGCCGCGGTGCGCAGCGTCTGCAACAGCCCGACGGTGCCGGTGTCGGGCATGTCCGGCCACGGCAGGCCGGTGTGCCCGGCCGCCACCGAGTCGTAGGCGGCGACGGAATGTTTTGGTGCCCAGTGGGAAAGCGCATCCAGCACATCGTCGGGTGCGGCCACGCCGGCGAGCCAGGCGTTGGCCCAGACCGACAACGAGACACTGGGGCACCACATGGTGGTCGAGTCTAGTTGTTTACCGACTCGGTAACCCGTCTCGTGCCTATAGGCTACGGGTATGCCCGTTGCGCTGATCTGGCTCATCGCCGCCCTGGCCCTGGCCGGCGCGGAGGCGCTCACCGGCGACTTGTTTCTGCTCATGCTCGCCGGCGGTGCGCTGGCTGCGGCGGGGTCGAGCCTGGTCTTCGATCAGCTGTGGATCCACGGCGCGGTGTTCGCGGTGGTGTCGGTGTTGCTGTTGGTGCTGGTCCGACCCGCGCTGCGCCGGCGGATGCACTCCGGGCCCGGGCACATCGATCCGATCAAGGCGTTGGAGGGCAAGAGCGCGCAGGTGCTCGAGCGGATCACCCGCCACGAGGGACAGATCAAACTCGACGGCGAGGTGTGGACCGCGCGGCCCATGCACGACACCGATGTGTACGAACCGGGGGACCAGGTGACGGTGGTGCGGATCGACGGCGCCATCGCCGTCGTACAGAAACTCAGCTGACACGTCGGCACCGAACTAAGGAGGGGCGAAGGTGGCCGCAGGTCTGACCGTGTTGTTCGTGCTGGTGGTGTTCGCCGCCATCATCGTGGCCAAGTCGATCGCGCTGATCCCGCAGGCCGAGGCCGCGGTGATCGAGCGGCTGGGCCGCTACAGCCGCACGGTGTCCGGAACGCTGACGGTGCTGGTGCCGTTCATCGACCGGATCCGGGCGCGGGTCGACCTGCGTGAGCGGGTGGTGTCGTTCCCGCCGCAGCCGGTGATCACCGAGGACAACCTGACCGTGCAGATCGACACGGTGGTGTACTTCGCGGTGATCGACCCGCAGGCGGCGGTCTACAACATCAGCAACTACATCGTCGGCGTGGAACAGCTGACCATGACCACGCTGCGCAACCTGGTCGGCGGCATGACCCTGGAGCAGACCCTGACGTCGCGCGACGAGATCAACCGCGCGCTGCGCGGGGTGCTCGACGAGGCGACCACCCGATGGGGGATCCGGGTCAACCGGGTCGAGCTGCGCAGCATCGACCCGCCGCCGTCAATCCAGGATTCAATGGAGAAACAGATGCGCGCCGACCGCGAGAAGCGCGCGATGATCCTGACCGCCGAGGGTTCGCGCGAGTCGGCGATCAAACAGGCCGAGGGACAGAAGCAGGCGCAGATCCTGGCCGCCGAGGGCGCCAAGCAGGCCGCGATCCTGGCCGCCGAGGCCGAGCGGCAGTCGCGCATCCTGCGCGCCCAGGGCGAACGGGCCGCCGCGTACCTGCAGGCGCAGGGCACGGCCAAGGCCATCGAGAAGACCTTCGCGGCGATCAAGGCCGGTCGGCCCACTCCGGAACTGCTGGCCTACCAGTACCTGCAGACATTGCCGCATATCGCTCGGGGCGAGGCGAACAAGGTGTGGATCGTGCCCAGCGATTTCGGCAACGCGCTGCAGGGGTTCGCCAAGATGCTCGGCGCGCCGGGGGAGGACGGGGCGTTCCGCTACACCCCGTCGCCGGTGGAGGAGGACCTGCCCAAACCCGAGGACGACTCCGACGAGGTCGCCGACTGGTTCGACACCAGCACCGACCCGACGATCGCGCAGGCCGTCGCCGACGCCGAGGCCGAGGCGCGCACCCCGGTCGACGGACCGGCCTACGGGGCGCCGCGGCAGATCACGCCCCCGAGCACCATCGCGCCCGGCCCGGCCGCGAACCCGGTGCCGGCATATCCGCAGCACGACGATCCCGGGCACGCCGCCCCTCCGCCGGGGACCGGTCAGTGAACCGGGCCCGGCTCTACCAGACGCTGGCGGCGTTCCAGGCCGGCGACGCGGTCGCATGCGCGATCCCGGTGCCGCCGATCGCCAAGGCGCTCAACGACCTGCGGGTGCCGCTGCAGCTGCGCTGGGTGATGGTCGCCGCGAAGGCCGCCTCCACGGTCGGGCTGGCGTCAGTGCCGCGTCACCCCCGGCTGGCCCGGCTCACCACCGCGATGCTGACGCTGTACTTCGTGCTGGCGCTCGGTGCCCACCTGCGGGTGCGGGACAAGGCGGTCAACATGGTGCCGGCCGCATCGTTTCTGGCGCTCTACGCGGCGCTGACGGTGCAGGGGCCGCCGGTCAACCGGTGACGACCGGTTCGGCGTCCGGCGCCGGCCGGGGCCGGCGGTTGCGGCGCACCTCGTAAACCAGCCCGCTTATACCGACGAGCGCGGTGATCGTCGACACCGCGACCAGCGCCGGGCTGACCCGCCCGGTCAGCGCATCGCCGAGCAGCACCACCGCCGCGGTGCCGGGCAGCAGGCCCACCACGGTGGCGACGGTGTACGGCAGCACCCGCACCGCCGACGCCCCGGCCGCGTAGTTGAGCACCGAGAACGGCACCGCCGGAATCAGCCGCATCGACAGCACCGTCGGCCAGCCGCGCTCGCGAAGCCGGGCGTCGAGCGAGTCGACGCGCGGATGCGGCACCAGCCGGCTCAGCTGCCAGCCGGCCGCCCGCACCAGCAGCAGCGCCAGCACCGCGCTGATCGAGGCCGCCGCCACCGTCAGCGGTATACCGAGCGCCGGGCCGAACAACAGACCCGCGGCCAAGGTGAATGCGGTGCGCGGGAACGGGAACACCGTCACCACGATGTGGGCGCCCAGAAACGCCAGCGGAAACCACGGCCCCACCGACCGGGCCCAGTCCCGCAGCTGCACCGCCGTCGGCAGCGGCACCAACACCACGACTGCGACGAGGATCACAATCGTGGCGACGAGGGCCGCCAGGCGCGGTGGCGGCACCGACCGCGCCGTCGTGATCAGCGCGGCCCGCAGCGCCCGCATCGTGCTGACGACGGTGTTCACATCAATCAACAGTACGGGCAGCCGGACGGTGCCATCGGCTCGCCGGACCCGCGCGTCGCCAGCCCACCGATCAGCAGCCGGAACTGATCATTTAGCCTGATGAGCGCACATCGCAGCGACAACAGGAGAAACCGTGTCCTCAGATACGTCCGTGGTATCGGAGTCGGATCGCGAACAGTGGCGCACCGCGGTTGCCTCGGTGTTGGCCAAGGCCAAGCGGAAGGATCCCGCCGAACTCGGCCCGGCCCCCGAGCAGCTCCTGGATTCGCCGACCTATGAGGGTTTTCCGATCCACCCGCTGTACACGGCGTTGGACGCCCAGCCGGAACCGCCGCTGCCGGGCCGCTGGCCGTTCATCCGCGGTGGGGACGCGCTGCGCGATGTGAAGTCGGGATGGAAAGTGGCCGAGGCGTTTCCGGCACCGGGTCAGGTGTCGGTGGCCGACGGCAACGGGGCGGTGCTGACCGCGCTGACCGAGGGCGCCAGCGCCCTGATCATCACGGTGGGGGAGGGCGGTGTGGCCGCCGCCGACCTGGAGCGGCTGCTGGAGGGCGTGTTCCTCGAGCTGGTGCCGGTCACGCTGGTTGCCGGCGCCGACTACACCGCCGCCGCGGACGCGCTGCTGGCGCTGGTGGGCGATCTCGACGCCGAGCGGCGCGCGCGGCTGTCGATCGATCTGGGCGCCGACCCGCTGACCGCCCCGCTGAGCCGGCGCCCGGCACCGGCGACCGACGAGGTCGCCGCGGTCGCGGCGCGGAACACCGGATACGACGGCAGGGTGCGCGCGGTCACCGTCGACGGACCGGCGTTCCACAACCTCGGCTCCAACGCCTCCTGGGAGCTCGCGGCCGTGATCGGCGCCGGCGTCAGCTACCTGCGGCTGCTCACCGAACGCGGGCTGAGTGTGCGGGATGCGTTGCGCCAGATCAGCTTCCGGCTCGTCGTCGACGACGACCAGTTCATGTCGATCGCCAAGCTGCGGGCGGCGCGGCAACTCTGGGCGCGGGTGGCCGAGGTGGTCGGCGAGCCCGACGCCGGGGCCGCGGTGCTGCACGCGGTGACCTCGCAGCCGATGATGACCCAGCGCGACCCGTGGGTGAACATGCTGCGCACCACGGTGGCCGCGTTCGCCGCCGGGGTGGGCGGCGCCGACACCGTGCACGTGCACCCGTTCGACAGCGCGATCCCGGGTGGGCTGCCCGGCACCTCGCCGACCTTCTCCCGGCGGATCGCCCGCAACACCCAGCTGCTGCTGCTCGAGGAGTCGCACCTCGGCCAGGTGCTCGACCCGGGCGCGGGCTCCTGGTACGTCGAGGACCTCACCCGCTCGCTGGCCGAACAGGCCTGGACGCACTTCCGCGACATCGAGAACCGCGGCGGTTTCGTCGCCGCCCGCGACTACATCACCGAACAGATCGACGAGATCTGGCGGCGCCGCCGCGACGACATCGCGCACCGGCGCACCGCGATCACCGGCGTCAACGAGTTCCCCAACCTCGACGAACCGCCGCTGCCCAAGTCCGATCCCGTGCCCGGGGTGAACCGTTACGCCGCCGACTTCGAGGCGCTGCGCGACCGCTCCGACGCCTATCTCGCCGAACACGGCGAGCGGCCCAAGGCGCTGCTGCTGCCGCTGGGCCCGCTGGCCGAACACAACGTGCGCACCACGTTCGCGACCAACCTGCTGGCCGCCGGCGGCATCGAGGCGGTCAACCCGGGCACCGTCGACGCGGCCGGGGTGGCCGCCGCCGTCGCCGACGGCCCGAAGACGGCCGCGGTGGTGTGCGGCACCGACGCCCGCTACGCCGAGGAGGCCTCGGACGTGATCGCCGCGGCCCGTGCGGCCGGTGTGGCCCACGTCTACCTGGCCGGGCCGGAACAGGCGGTGGCCGACGCCGCCCACAAACCCGACGAGTACCTGACCGCCAAGATCGACGCGATTGCCGCGCTGTCGACCCTGCTGACCCGATTGGGGGCATGACCATGACGGCCGTATCACCGAAGATCAACAGCTTCGCCGACGTCCCGCTGTACGGCGAGAAGGCCCCCGAGCCGACCACCGAGGCCGCCGTCGCCGAGCACATCGCGGCCGCCGCGGCGGCACACGGCTACGCCCCGGAGCAGCTGACCTGGTCCACCCCCGAGGGCATCGATGTCAAGCCGGTCTACATCGGCGCCGACCGCGACGCGGTGGCCGAGGCCGGCTACCCGCTGCACAGCTTCCCGGGTCTGCCGCCGTTCGTGCGCGGGCCGTACCCGACCATGTACGTCAACCAGCCGTGGACCATCCGCCAGTACGCGGGCTTCTCCACCGCCGCGGAGTCCAACGCCTTCTACCGGCGCAACCTGGCCGCCGGGCAGAAGGGCCTGTCGGTCGCGTTCGACCTGGCCACCCACCGCGGCTACGACTCGGACCACCCGCGGGTGACCGGTGACGTCGGCATGGCCGGGGTGGCCATCGACTCCATCCTCGACATGCGCCAGTTGTTCGACGGCATCGACCTGGGCAGCGTCAGCGTGTCGATGACGATGAACGGCGCGGTGCTGCCGATCCTGGCGCTCTACGTGGTGGCCGCCGAGGAGCAGGGGGTGCCGCCGGAGAAGCTGGCGGGGACCATCCAGAACGACATCCTCAAGGAGTTCATGGTCCGCAACACCTACATCTACCCGCCCAAACCCTCGATGCGGATCATCTCCGACATCTTCGCCTACACCAGCGCGAAGATGCCGAAGTTCAACTCGATCTCGATCTCCGGCTACCACATCCAGGAGGCCGGTGCCACCGCCGATCTGGAGCTGGCCTACACGCTCGCCGACGGCATCGAGTACATCCGCGCCGGGCTGGACGCCGGGCTCGACATCGACAAGTTCGCGCCCCGGTTGTCGTTCTTCTGGGGCATCGGGATGAACTTCTTCATGGAAGTGGCCAAGCTGCGCGCCGGCCGGCTGCTGTGGAGCGAACTGGTGTCCCAGTTCAACCCGAAGAACGAGAAGTCGCTGTCGCTGCGCACCCATTCGCAGACCTCCGGCTGGTCGCTGACCGCCCAGGACGTGTTCAACAACGTCGCCCGCACCTGCATCGAGGCGATGGCCGCCACCCAGGGCCACACCCAGTCGCTGCACACCAACGCGCTCGACGAGGCCCTGGCGCTGCCCACCGACTTCTCCGCGCGCATCGCCCGCAACACCCAGCTGCTGCTGCAGCAGGAGTCCGGCACCACCCGTCCGATCGACCCGTGGGGCGGGTCGTACTACGTCGAGTGGCTCACCCACCAGCTCGCCGAGAAGGCGCGGGCGCACATCCGCGAGGTCGAGGAGCACGGCGGGATGGCGCAGGCGATCAGCGACGGCATCCCGAAGATGCGCATCGAGGAGGCCGCCGCCCGCACCCAGGCCCGGATCGACTCGGGTCAGCAGCCGGTGATCGGGGTCAACAAGTACCGCGTCGACGAGGACGCCGAGATCGAGGTGCTCAAGGTCGACAACTCCAAGGTGCGCGCCGAGCAGCTGGCCAAGCTGGAGAAGCTGCGCGCCGAACGCGACGAGGCGGCCACCCAGGCGGCGCTGGACGCGCTGACCCGCGCGGCCGCCGAGACCAGCCGCTCCAGCGCGGACAACCTGGACAACAACCTGTTGGCGCTGGCCATCAACGCCGCCCGGGCACACGCGACGGTCGGCGAGATCTCCTACGCGCTGGAGAAGGTGTTCGGGCGCCACCAGGCCGAGATCCGTACGATCTCGGGCGTCTATCGAGATGAGGTGGGACAGGTCAGCAGCATCTCAACCGCCACGGAACTGGTCGAGAAGTTCGCCGCGGCCGACGGCCGGCGGCCGCGCATCCTGGTCGCCAAGATCGGCCAGGACGGCCACGACCGCGGCCAGAAGGTCATCGCGACCGCGTTCGCCGACATCGGCTTCGACGTCGACGTCGGCCCGCTGTTCGCCACACCGGAGGAGGTCGCTCGGCAGGCCGCCGACAACGACGTGCACATCGTGGGCGTGTCGTCGCTGGCCGCCGGGCACCTGACCCTGGTGCCGGCGCTGCGCAAGGCGCTCGAGGAGGTCGGCCGGCCCGACATCATGATCGTGGTCGGCGGTGTCATCCCGCCGGGCGACTTCGACGAGCTCTACGCCGCTGGGGCGACGGCGATCTATCCGCCCGGCACGGTGATCGCCGACGCCGCCATCGGCCTGCTGCACAAGCTGGCCGAACGGCTGGGCTATGACCTCACCAAGTAGCCGAGCCGGTTCCGCACCCGAGGCCCCGATGAGCGATCCGGTTTCCACGCTGGCGGCCGCCGTCCGCAACGGCGACCGCGCCGCCCTGGCCAAGGCCATCACCCTGGTCGAGTCCACCCGGTCCGACCACCGCGAACAGGCCCAGCAGCTGCTGATGCAGCTGACCGAGGCCAGCGGCGACGCGGTGCGGGTCGGCATCACCGGGGTGCCCGGTGTCGGCAAGTCGACCAGCATCGAGGCCCTCGGCATGTACCTGATCGAGCGGGGCCACAAGGTCGCGGTGCTGGCGGTCGACCCGTCGTCGACCCGCAGCGGCGGGTCGATCCTCGGCGACAAGACCCGGATGGCCCGGCTGGCGGTGCATCCCGACGCCTACGTCCGGCCGTCGCCGACCGCGGGCACGCTGGGCGGGGTGGCCAAGGCCACCCGCGAGACCATCGTGCTCGTCGAGGCCGCCGGCTACGACGTGGTGCTGGTGGAGACCGTCGGGGTGGGCCAGTCCGAGGTGACCGTCGCCGAGATGGTGGACACCTTCGTGTTCCTCACCCTGGCCCGCACCGGCGACCAATTGCAGGGCATCAAGAAGGGTGTGCTGGAGCTCGCCGACATCATCGTCGTCAACAAGGCCGACGGCGAGCACGCCCTCGAGGCCCGCAAGGCCGCGCGCGAGCTCACCGGCGCGATCCGGCTGATCTACCCGCGCGAGACGCTGTGGCGCCCGCCGGTGCTGACCATGAGCGCGCTGGAGGGCACCGGGCTGGCCGAACTGTGGGACACCGTGCTCAAGCACCGCCAGGTGCTCATGGACGCCGGCGAGTTCGAGGCGAGGCGCCGGACCCAGCAGGTGAAGTGGATGTGGTCGATGGTGCGCGAGGCGGTGCTCGACCGGCTGCTGTCCAATCCGGCGGTCACCGAGATCCGCGCCGAGGTGGAACGCAAGGTGCGCGACGGGGAACTGACCCCGACACTCGCGGCGCAACAGCTGCTTGACGCGGCTGACGTGCACTGACGTGACGAATCGAGTAACCGGTGATTAATTTACCTTGCCTAGAGGTAAATTCATCTGATGTGACGGGCGTCAAGTTCCGGGAGCGCGGCGCGGCGCTTCCGCATGGAGTTCAGGGTGCGGCCGACGCGAATTTCGCCTGCACCGTGCGGGCGTTCTCGCGGCTGTTCCCGGGGCGGCGGTTCGGCGGCGGCGCGCTCGCGGTGTACCTGCACGGTGAGCCCGTCGTCGACGTCTGGACCGGCTACGCCGACCGGGAGGGCACCGAATACTGGACCGCCGACACCGGCGCGATGGTGTTCTCGGTGACCAAGGGGCTGGCCTCGACCGTCATCCACCGGCTGGCCGACCGCGGGCTGGTCGACTACGACACCCCGGTCAGCGCGTACTGGCCGGAGTTCGCGGCCAACGGCAAGGCGCACATCACCGTACGCGACGTCATGCGCCACAGCGCCGGGCTGTCCCACCTCAACGGGGTCGGTTCGGAGGAGTTGCTCGACCACGTCGCGATGGAACAGCGCATCGCCGCCGCGCCGGTGAACAAGGTGCTCTACGGGCATCAGGCCTATCACGCGCTCACCTACGGCTGGCTGATGTCCGGGCTGGCCCGCGCGATCACCGGCAAGGGCATGCGGGAGCTGATCCGCGAGGAGCTCGCCGAGCCGCTCAACACCGACGGCCTGCACCTGGGCCGTCCGCCCGCCGGGGCCCCGACCCGGGCGGCGCAGACCCTGGCGCCGCAGCGCATCCGGTCCTGGCCGGTGCTCACCCCGGCGTACAACTACCTGGCGCCCCGGGTCGCGTCGCTGGCGATCTCCGGCATGTTCGGGTCGCTGTACTTCCCGGGAATGATCCAGGTGCTGCAGGGCGACATGCCGTTCCTGGACGCCGAGATCCCCGCGGCCAACGGCGTGGCCACCGCCCGGGCGATCGCCAAGATGTACGGTGCGATCGCCAACGGCGGGCGGATCGACGGCCGCCAGTTCCTGTCCGCCGAACGGGTGGCCGGCCTGCAGGGCCAGCCGACGCTGGCGCCGGACCGCAACGTCTGGGTGCCGCTGTCGTTCCACCTCGGCTACCACGCGGTGCCGATCCCGGGGGTGATGCCCGGCTTCGGGCACGCCGGCCTGGGCGGCTCGGTGGGCTGGGCGGACCCGGCGACCGGGATGGCGTTCGCGTTCGTGCACAACCGGCTGCTGACCCCGATGGTGTTCGACCAGGCGACGTTCGCCGGGCTGCAGATGCTGATCCGCCGCGACGCCGCCCGCGCCCGCCGGCGCGGCTATGAGACGGTGCCCGAACTCGGTGCGCCCTACCAGGTCAGCCACCCGGTGGCGGGGTAGCGGCGCGAACGCCGCAGACCCGGATCAGTAATTCGCGTTGGTGAACCAGCGGGTCTTGTTGCGCCACGACTCCGCCGAGGTGAGCGCGAACCCGACACCGCAGCCGCAGGCGAACACCCACACCAGCACCGAGCCGTTCTCCCACTGCTGCAGCTGCGGGATGAACGCGGTGGCCAGCCGGGCCAGGCAGGCGGCGATACCCGAGCCGGACGCGATCAGATAGACGTTGGCCACCTGGCGCGACCGGGGATCGCGGCGCAGCACCAGCAGCGCCCGCCCGCCGTAGAGCAGCAGGTAGATCAGCGTGCCGCAGAGCAGCAGCCAGTACATGTTCAGCCAGAAGTCGGTCGGCACCTGGAAGAAGTCGGGCTTGTAGATCCGGGCGCCGTTGCCGAACGAGAAGGTGGCCAACAGCAGCGGGATGCACAGCGTGGCGGGCAGCTCCACGTACTGTTTGAACGACCGCTGCAGCGCGTGGTCGTCCTGCAGGCGGCCCAGCGCGTTGTAGACCACCGCGGAGGCCGCGACGATGTAGAGATCGTGGCCGATGTAGTCCTCGAGGTTCCACTTGCCGGTGAGGGCGTGCAGCCAGACCCCGATGGTCTCCGAGGCCCACGGCGACATCAGCAGCACCGCGCCGCCCTGCATCGCGATATTGAGCGTGGCAGCAAACTCCCACCGGGATGACCAGGTCACCCGCCGGATCCACAGACTCCAGGCGATGCAGCCGAGCGTAATTGCGATGAGTGCCGCCTGAGCCATATCGCCGCCTTTACTACACCCGGAATGTCAGCAAACGCAGTTTACAGTGGCGGGGCGTCGCTGCGCGGCTTGAGTTCGGACAGTTTCTGGCGCTTGCGGCGGGTTTTGGTCTCGTCTTTGACGGCCTCGCGGACCGCGGTCACCCCCATCGGCGTGGACTCGATGTAGTTCCACACCTCCTGGCGACTCATCAGGCCGAATCGAATCTGCAGGTCGGGATAGCTGAGCCCGAACCGGTCGGCGACCCGCCGCAACTCCTCCGCGTCGGGGTAATCGGCCTCCTTGATGCGCCGGTAATACGTGCTGCTGGAAATCCCGAGCGCCTCGTAGATGTCTTTGGCATCGACTTCGCCGTCGAGCAGATAGTCGAGCAGGGCCTTCAGCTGCCTGCCGTTCTCGTCGGTCCTAGGCACCCGATAACCATAGCCCAAACTCCCGGATAAGGCAGTGGTGTCCGCAAACCGGTCAACGATTTCTTTATTGACATGGGCGTCACAGTTCAGGGAGATGTATCCCATTTCTGGGACACTCCAATTATTGTTGGGTCCATGGTTGCTCCCCATCCCGCGCCCCTGGTGACCGACGCCGGCACGGCGCTCAGCGAACTCGCGGCCACCCCGGTCCGCGTCGTCGATTACGACTCGCCGGATGCGACGGGCCGGATGGTCCGGCTGTCCGGCTCCGGCTCGGACGACCTCACCGCCGAACTCGACGGCGCCGTCCGCTGGCTCGGGGTCGCCCCCGACGAGGTGCTGCTGACGGCGCTGTGCCGCACGATCGGGCGCACCCTCGGCGAGGGCGTGGTGCGGGTCGACGTGGCCAGCCAGCGCGGCAGCATGCTCGACGGGGTGCCGCTGGTGTGCGCCACCAGCGAGCGGGCCGACATCACCGAACTGCTGCACCGGGTCCACCGGGCGCTGGCGGACTACCCGGCGTCCGCGGCACACGCCCCGGCGACCGGCGTGGTGCAGGTCTATCTGAACTACCTCGGCGAGGTGCCGGAGACCGCGGTGCCGGTGCCGGTGCAGGACAGCCCGCCCGGGCTCGGGCACGTGCTGGAGCTGCGGGTGTACCGCACCGCCGACGGGGTGCACGTGGACTGGTGGTACGACGCCGACCGGTACGAGCCCTACACGGTCGAGGAGCTGGCCGACCAGTTCGTGCTCGCCCTCTACGAGGTGACCTCGGACGCGCTGCCGCCGCGCTGAGGGCCGATTTGCGCCGGTTACTAGAATCGGTGGCAACGGCGCTGATCCGGCTATCACCGGGGAGCCTTCGGAAGAACGGCTGGGCACCAGCTCACTGGACGCCGGCTCAGTAGAACCGAACGGGTGGGCCCGTCACAGCCCGAAAGTGAGCGGCGCACCCCGCCCGAGGGTGAGCGGGTGCGCAAGCGGGGTGGTACCGCGGCGCTCGCGCACCGCGCGACGTCGTCCCCGTGCCTGAACTCCACACGGCACAGGAGACACGTGACCGCCTATCCGAAGCCGGCTGCCGGGGCACCGAATTTCCCGGCGTTGGAAGCCGAGATCCTCAAGTACTGGGAGACCGACGACACCTTCCGGGCCAGCATCGAACGGCGCGCCGACGCGCCCGAGTACGTGTTCTACGACGGTCCGCCCTTCGCCAACGGCCTGCCGCACTACGGGCACCTGCTCACCGGCTACGTCAAGGACATCGTGCCGCGCTACCGCACCATGCGCGGCTACAAGGTGGAGCGCCGATTCGGCTGGGACACCCACGGCCTGCCCGCTGAACTCGAGGTGCAGCGCCAGCTCGGCATCACCGACAAGGCCCAGATCGACGAGATGGGCATCGAGAAGTTCAACGATGCCTGCCGTGCCTCGGTGCTGCGCTACACCCGCGAGTGGCGCGACTACGTGACGCGTCAGGCCCGCTGGGTGGACTTCGACAACGACTACAAGACGCTCGATCCCGAGTTCATGGAATCGGTGATCTGGGCGTTCAAACAGCTGTGGGACAAGGGCCTGGCCTATGAGGGCATCCGGGTCCTGCCGTACTGCTGGAACGACGAGACCCCGTTGTCCAGCCACGAGCTGCGCATGGACGACGACGTCTACCAGAGCCGCCAGGACCCGGCCATCACCGTCGGGTTCCGGGTGCCCGAGGGCCCGCTGGCCGACAGCTATCTGCTGATCTGGACCACCACCCCGTGGACGCTGCCGTCCAACCAGGCGGTCGCGGTCAACCCCGAAGTCGACTACGTGGCGGTGCAGGCGCCGGACGGCCGCCGCTACGTGCTGGCCGAGGCGCGGCTGGGCGCCTACGCCCGCGAGCTCGGCGAGCAGCCCGAGATCGTCGCCCGCTACCGGGGCGCCGATCTGGTGGGCACCCGCTATGTGCCGCCGTTTCCGTATTTCATGGACTCCGCCAACGCTTTCCGGGCGCTGCCCGCGGAGTTCGTCAGCACCGAGGACGGCACCGGCATCGTGCACATGGCGCCGGCCTACGGCGAGGACGACATGCTCACCGCGCAGGCCGGCGGCATCGAGGCGGTCACCCCGGTCGACCCCAAGGGCCGGTTCGACCGGACCGTGCCCGACTACGCGGGCCAGCACGTGTTCGAGGCCAACCCGAACATCATCCGCGACCTGAAGAACCAGACCGGCCCGGCCGCCGCCAACGGCGCGGTGCTGCTGCGCCACGACACCTACGACCACTCCTATCCGCACTGCTGGCGCTGCCGCAACCCGCTGATATACCGCGCGGTGTCGTCGTGGTTCATCAAGGTCACCGCGTTCCGCGACCGGATGCTCGAGCTCAACCAGCAGATCACCTGGTACCCCGAACACGTCAAGGACGGTCAGTTCGGCAAGTGGCTGGCCAACGCCCGGGACTGGTCGATCTCGCGGAACCGCTACTGGGGCACGCCGATTCCGGTGTGGAAGTCCGACAACCCGGAGTATCCGCGCATCGACGTCTACGGCAGCCTCGACGAGCTCGAACGCGACTTCGGGGTGCGCCCGGACAACCTGCACCGCCCCTACATCGACGAGCTGGTGCGGCCCAACCCCGACGACCCGACCGGCAAGTCGATGATGCGGCGCATCCCCGACGTGCTCGACGTGTGGTTCGACTCCGGGTCGATGCCGTTCGCGCAGGTGCACTACCCGTTCGAGAACCGCGACTGGTTCGACGGCACCGATACCGAACCAGCCCATTTCCCAGGCGATTTCATCGTCGAGTACATCGGCCAGACCCGCGGCTGGTTCTACACCCTGCACATCCTGGCCACCGCGCTATTCGACAAGCCGGCGTTCAAGACCTGTGTGGCGCACGGCATCGTGCTCGGCAACGACGGCCAGAAGATGAGCAAGTCGCTGCGCAACTATCCCGACGTCAACGAGGTGTTCGAACGGGATGGTTCCGACGCGATGCGCTGGTTCCTGATGGCCTCGCCGATCCTGCGCGGCGGCAACCTGATCGTCACCGAGCAGGGCATCCGCGACGGCGTGCGCCAGGTGCTGCTGCCGCTGTGGAACAGCTACACCTTCCTGGCGCTGTACGCGCCGAAGAAGGGGACCTGGCGCACCGACTCGCCGCACGTGCTGGACCGCTACATCCTGGCCAAGCTCGCCGAGCTGCGTGACGAGCTGACCGCCTCGCTGGACACCTGCGACATCTCCGGCGCCTGCGAGCAGCTGCGCCGGTTCGCCGAGGCGCTGACCAACTGGTATGTGCGGCGGTCGCGTTCGCGGTTCTGGGAGGAAGACGCCGACGCCATCGACACGCTGCACACGGTCCTGGAGGTGACCTGCCGGCTGGCCGCGCCGCTGCTGCCGCTGGTCACCGAGAAGATCTGGCGGGATCTGACCGGGGAGCGGTCGGTGCATCTGACCGACTGGCCGGCCGAGGACCTGCTGCCCAAGGATCCGCAGCTGGTCGCCGACATGGACCTGGTGCGCGACGTCGCGTCGGCGGGATCGTCGCTGCGCAAGGCCAAGAAGCTGCGGGTCCGCCTGCCGCTGCCGAAACTGACTGTGGCAGTGGAGGATCCGAAGCGTCTGGAGCCGTACCGCGAGCTGATCGCCGACGAGCTCAACATCAAGACCGTCGAGCTCACCGACGACATCGCCGCGCACGGGCGGTTCGAGCTCACCGTCAACGCCAAGGTGGCCGGGCCGCGGCTGGGCCGCGATGTGCAGGCCGCGATCAAGGCGGTCAAAGCCGGTGAGGCCGTGGTCAATCCGGACGGCACGCTGACCGCCGGCCCGGCGGTGCTGCAGCCCGACGAGTACACCTCGCGGCTGGTGGCCGCCGACCCCGACAACACCGCCGCGCTGCCGGACGGCGCCGGGCTGGTGGTGCTGGACGCGACGGTGACCCCCGAACTGGAGGCCGAGGGCTGGGCCCGCGACCTGATCCGCGAGATCCAGGAGGCCCGCCGCCGGGGCGACCTCGACATCAGCGACCGGATCGCGCTGACGCTGACCGTGCCCGAGCTGCCGGCCGGCTGGAGCGAGCGGCTCAAGGACCTGATCGCCGGCGAGGTGCTCGCGGTGCGGTTCGACCTCACCGTCGACCCGGCCGTCGAACTGCGGCCGGACGACACCGTCGCCTGGCAGGGCGACGTGCTGACCGGGCGGATCGGGCGCGGCTATCCGTTCTCGCTCACCCGCGCGAACCGAACCTGACCGGGTGAACGCGACGCCGTGACCGGCCGCTGGGTGCTGCACTTCGACATGGACGCGTTCTTCGCGTCCGTCGAGCAGCTCACCCGCCCGACGCTGCGCGGCCGGCCGGTGCTGGTCGGCGGACTCGGCGGCCGCGGCGTGGTGGCCGGGGCCAGCTACGAGGCGCGGGTGTTCGGCGCCCGTTCGGCGATGCCCATGCAGCAGGCGCGCCGGCTGGTCGGCGTGACCGCGGTGGTGCTGCCGCCGCGCGGGGTGGTCTACGGGGTGGCCAGCCGCCGGGTGTTCGACACCGTGCGCACGATGGTGCCGGTGCTCGAACAGCTGTCGTTCGACGAGGCGTTCGGCGAACCGCCGGAGTTGGCCGGGGCATCGGCCGAGCAGGTCGAGCGGTTCTGTGCGCAGCTGCGGACCCGGATCCGCGAGGAGACCGGGCTGACCGCGTCGGTGGGCGCGGGCTCCGGTAAGCAGATCGCCAAGATCGCCTCGGATCTGGCCAAACCCGACGGAATCCGGGTGGTGCGCCGTGACGAGGAACGGGCGCTGCTGGCCGGGCTGCCGGTGCGCCGGCTGTGGGGGATCGGGCCGGTGGCCGAGGAGAAGCTGCACCGGCTGGGCATCGACACCATCGGCGCGTTCGCGGCGCTGACCGAGGCGGAGGCCGCCGACATCCTCGGCGGCACCGTCGGGCCCGCGCTGCACCGGCTGGCCCGCGGCATCGACGAGCGGCCGGTCACCGAGAACTCGCCGGCCAAACAGATCAGCGCCGAATCGACGTTCGCCGAGGATCTGACCACGCTCGAGCAGGTGCGGGACGCCGTCGGCCGGATCGGCGAGCACGCCCACGCCCGGCTGCGCAAGGACGGCCGCGGCGCCCGCACCGTCACCGTGAAGATCAGGCGCTCGGATATGAGCGTGCTGACCCGCTCGGCGACGCTGCCGTCGGCGACCACCGACGCGGCCACCCTGCTGGCCACCGCCCGCCGGCTGCTGCTCGACCCGCGCGACGTCGGGCCGATTCGCCTTGTCGGCGTGGGCTTTTCCGGGCTGTCGGAGGTGCAGCAGGAGTCGCTGTTCCCGGATCTGGAGCTGCTCGCCGAGGAGGTGTCGAGCACGCGGCTGCCGCCGACGGTGGGCAAACCGACCGAGACCGCGCCGAGCTGGCGGATCGGCGACGACGTGTCGCACCCCGAGTACGGGCACGGCTGGGTGCAGGGCGCCGGTCACGGGGTGATGACGGTGCGGTTCGAGACCCGCGGCACCGGTCCGGGACCGGCGCGCACGCTGCCTGCTGACGACCCGCGGATCACCCGCGCCAACCCCGTCGACAGCCTGGACTGGCCGGAATACGTCGCGGGCCTGCAGGCCCTGGCCTGATCCGCAGGCGTTACCAGAGCTCGCCGTGGTACGGCGTGAGGGTGAAGCCGTGGTGGTTGTACGTCTCGCACCACACCGTGACCGCGTCGACGACCGCACAGGACGCGCCCCAGTTCTCCAGCCGGTACCCGACCGGCAGGACGTCGACGTCGCGGGTGAACCGGGCGTCGTCGGCGTGCCGGTACTCGGCGGGCGCGAAGCTGTTCACGACGGTCTGATTGCTGCCCGCGGGCGCGTCGGCGGGCGCCGCGTCGCAGCCGACCGGGCCGCCGTTCGGGCCGATTCCGCACGACCGGCCGTCGGGCGTGGTGAAGAACACGAAGCCGAAGTCCTCGGCGGTGCGGTAGTCGCCGACCGCGACCGGGTAGGCCCGGATGTCGCCGTCCGGGCCGGGCTGGGCCTGCGCCGCCGGCGATGCGAGCAGCGGAGCCGACACCACCAGGGGCGCCAGCGGGGTGAGTGCCAGAACGCGGGTCGAGTGCCTCATCGCCCCTGTCTACCACCGCCGGCGGGGACGCGGCTCACCCCCAGCGGTCGAGCACCTCGGCCACCGGCACCCCGGCCGCCAGCGCGGCCATCAGCAGCACCCGGGCCTGCGGCGGCCGCAACCGGGGCACCGGCACCGCCCCGGCCGCGGCGAGCTCGGCGCCGGGGCCGTAACCCGGGTGCACCCGGGCACCCGGCACCCGCGTCGACACCGCCACCACCACGCCGTCGCGGCAGTGCCGGCGCACCGCCTCGATCACCGCCGTCCCGGCATTGCCCGAGCCCAGCGCCTCCAGCACCAGCCCACGCGCCCCCGCCGCCACGTACGCGTCCAGCGCGGTGGCATCCGCGCCCGGATAGACCGCGACGATGTCCACCCGGGGAGCGGCGGCCGCGGAGCCGGCCGCCAGCTGCGGACGCACCTTCGCCGAATGCGGCGTGAACCCGCCGTCGGCGAGCACCCCGGCCGCGGTGCCGGCAAAACCCGCCGCCATCTTGGACAGCCCCAGCGGCTGCCACACCGTTCCGCCCAGTGTGACCAGCACGCCGAGATCGCGGGCCGCGGCGCCGACCGCCACCGTCAACGCGTCGCGCAGGTTCGCCGGCCCGTCGGCATCCGGGTCGTCGGCGCTGCGCAACGCCCCGGTCAGCACCACCGGAACCGCGCCGGTGTAGCCGAGTTCGAGCCACAACGCGGTCTCCTCGAGGGTGTCGGTGCCGTGGGTGACCACAACGCCGTCCACCCCCTCGGCGGCGGAACTGCTCGCCACCGCAGCGGCGATCCGGTCCCAGTCCGCCGGCGTCAGCAACGAACTGTCCAGCGCCAGCACGTCGACGACGTCCAGGTCGAAGTCGCGGGCGATGTCTTTGCCCAGCGCGGCCAGCAGTTCGGCGCCGTTGCGGGCCGGCCGCTTCACGCCGTCGGCGCCGGTGACGGTCGCGATGGTGCCGCCGGTGGTGATCACGGACAGCCGGGCCATGGGTGGAATTCTGGTCCATCGGACTTTTGCGATGATGGGGCAGTGACTGATGAAACGCCCGCGTCGGCCGACCCGGTGCCCGACGCCGAGGCGCAGGTGCCCGAATCGCCGCCGCCGGCCCCGAAACGCCGGCTGCGGCTGCTGCTCACCGTCGCGGGGGTGGTGCTGGTCGCCGACATCGTCACCAAGGTGCTGGCGGTGCGGCTGCTGCCGCCCAACCAGCCGGTGTCGATCATCGGTGACACCGTGACCTGGACGCTGGTGCGCAACTCCGGTGCCGCGTTCTCGATGGCGACCGGTTACACCTGGGTGCTGACCCTGATCGCGACCGCGGTGGTGATCGGCATCATCTGGATGGGCCGCCGGCTCGTCTCGCCCTGGTGGGCCGTCGGCCTGGGCATGATCCTCGGCGGTGCCATGGGCAACCTGGTCGACCGCTTCTTCCGCTCACCCGGCCCGCTGCGCGGCGAGGTCGTCGACTTCCTGTCCATCGGATGGTGGCCGGTGTTCAACGTCGCCGATCCGTGCGTGGTCGGGGGAGCGATACTGCTGGTTGTGCTGTCGTTGTTCGGTTTCGATTACGACACGGTCGGACGGCGCAGGTCCGGCGACAACAAGTCCGAAAACCTAGGCCGAGAGGCTGATCCGGCATAGTGACTACCCGCTCGATACCGGTCCCCGAAGGTTTGGCCGGCATGCGTGTGGACGCCGGGCTGTCCCGGCTGCTGGGCCTGTCGCGCACCGCAGCCGCCGCCCTGGTGGAGAACGGCGAGGTCGAGATCGACGGGGTGCGCCCCGACAAGTCCGACAAGCTGACCGCCGGGGCCTGGCTGGATGTGCGGCTGCCCGAAGCGCCCGCCCCGGTGGAGAACATCCCGGTCGAGATCGAGGGGATGAAGATCCTCTACTCCGACGCCGACATCGTCGCCGTCGACAAACCACCGGGAGTGGCCGCGCACGCCACCGTGGGCTGGAACGGCCCGACCGTGCTCGGCGGGTTGGCCGCGGCCGGGTTCCGGATCAGCACCTCGGGTGCCCACGAACGCCAGGGCATCGTGCACCGGCTCGACGTGGGCACCTCCGGGGTGATGGTGGTGGCGCTGTCGGAGCAGGCCTACACCGCGCTCAAGCGCGCGTTCAAACAGCGCACCGTCGAGAAGCGCTACCACGCCCTGGTACAGGGGCATCCGGATCCGCTCAGCGGCACCATCGACGCACCGATCGGACGGCATCGGGGCCACGCCTGGAAGTTCGCGGTCACCGAGAACGGCCGGCCCAGCATCACCCACTACGACACCATCGAGGCGCACCGGGCGGCCAGCCTGCTCGACGTGCAGCTGGAAACCGGCCGCACCCACCAGATTCGGGTGCACTTCGCCGCCCTGCACCACCCGTGCGTGGGGGATCTGACCTACGGCGCCGACCCCACGCTGGCCAAGCGCCTCGGTCTGCACCGGCAATGGCTGCACGCCCGGTCCCTGGCGTTCGCCCACCCCACCGAGGGACGGCGGATGGAGATCACCAGCGACTATCCGCCGGACCTGCAGCACGCGCTCGACGTGCTGCGGGATAGCGACCGTTGAGGGCGGCCGGCGCGAGCGGACTGCTGTTCGGTGTCGGCGCGTACGCCATGTGGGGCCTGTTCCCGGCGTTCTTCCCGTTGCTGAAACCCGCGGGGGCGCTGGAGATCCTGGCCCACCGGGTGCTGTGGACGTGCGTGTTCATGGTGGTCGTCGTCGCGGCCGCCCGCCGGATCGCCGACCTGCGCGCGATAGCCGCCCGCACCTGGCTGTTGCTGTTGTGCGCCTCGGCGCTGATCTCGGCCAACTGGGGCATCTACATCTACGCCGTCAACAACGGCCACGTCGTCGACGCCGCGCTCGGCTACTTCATCAACCCGCTGGTGACCGTCGCGCTCGGGCTGATCCTGTTCCGCGAACGGCTCAACCGCGCCCAGTTCGCCGCGCTGGTGATCGCGGTGGCCGCGGTGGCGGTGCTGAGCGCCGAAGCCCACACCGTGCCGGTCATCGGGCTCGGGTTGGCGTTGTCGTTCGGTCTGTACGGCGCGGTGAAGAAGACGGTGCCGACCGATCCGCGGGTCAGCGTCGCCGTCGAGGCGGCGGCGGCCACCCCGGTGGCGATCGGCTACCTCGCGGTGCTGCAGGCCGGCGGGCAGTCCACCTTCACCGGACACGGTGGTGGGCATGTGGCGCTGCTGATGCTGTCCGGCGTGCTGACCGCGCTGCCGTTGCTGTTCTTCGCCGCGGCGGCCCACCGGCTGCCCATGATCACCATCGGCGTGCTGTTCTACCTGACCCCGGTCATGCAGCTGACCTGGGGTGTGGTGATCGGTCACGAGCCCATGCCGGCCCTGCGCTGGTTAGGTTTCGCGCTGATCTGGTTCGCATTGCTGATGTTCACCGTCGATGCGTTCGTGCAGGCCACGGCTGCCAGGCGGGGTGGTGGTGATTTTGCTAACTTTCGTTAATTCGCACAGTTGACGAGTTTCAGCAATCCCCGTAGTTTTTGCCCGTGGCACGCGTGGCAAACCAGGCTCCACGCCGGCGGCCGGGTCGGCCGGCAGGAGCGGATTCGGCGGAAACCCGGGCTCGCATCCTGCGTGCAGCGCGCGACGTCATCAACGAGCGCGGCTATCACGCAGCCACCTTCCAGTCCATCTCCAGGCGGGCCGGGCTGAGCCGCCCGACGATGCACTACTACTTCGACAACCGGGAACAGGTGTTCGCGGCCCTGCAGCAGGAGGCCTACTCCGCGGTGGCGGAGTGCATCGCGGGGGCGCGCCGCCAGCCGACCCTGCTGACCCAGCTCGCGGGGTTCGCCACCGCACTGCGCAGGCTCGAGCGCCTGGACAAGTCGATGCTGCGGTTCGTCGTCGCGTCGCGGCTGGAGATGCAGCGCAGCCCGGAGGTCCGGCAGCGCGGCCCGGCGGCGGCCGATGCGATCACCGAGTTCTACCGCCAGGTCGTGACCGACGCCGTCGAGCGCGGGGAGATCCCGCCGGACACCGATGTCACTGCGGTGGCCGACATGCTGTTCGCGATGTTCTGGGGGATGGGCTTCTCGGTGTCGTTCATGCACGCACCGGACGACTTCCGGCAGATCGCCAAACAGGTCGAGCGACTGTTCGTCGAGGGCCTGTTGGCGTCCGACGGCCGCCGGTTGCACGCCGTCGACAGCCGCCGGCGGTCCCGTCGGTGGCGTCCCAGCAGGGACCCGGACGCCGCGCGCACGAACGCGGGGTAGTGCCGACCTGCCCCGGGATGCTAGGGAAACCCCTGATTTCGTTCATCCGGACCGATTAATAGCGTTTCGAGGCATGGCTGGGCTCGGTTTGGCCGCGACGATCGCGGTGCTGGTGCTCACGGGTATCGGTGCGCAACTCGGCTGGCGGCTGCCGGCGCCGTCGCAGCTCATCCGGGTCATTCGCAACAACGGCCAGTCCTGATCCGACGGGTCGGAAAGACACGCAGCGCGACACGCCGAGAAGTGTCGGTGGACGGTCATAGACTGGCGAGCCTATGAGCGGTTCGTCGTCGCGGTCCTTCGTGCACCTGCATAACCACACCGAGTTCTCGATGCTGGACGGCGCCGCGAAGGTCAAACCGCTGCTCGCCGAGGCGCAGCGCCTGGAGATGACGGCGATCGGCATGACCGACCACGGAAACATGTTCGGCGCCAGCGAGTTCTACAACGCCGCCACCGACGCCGGGATCAAGCCGATCATCGGGATCGAGGCCTACATCGCGCCCGGCTCCCGGTTCGACACCAAGCGGGTGTTCTGGGGCGACCCGAGCCAGAAGTCCGACGACGTGTCCGGCAGCGGATCCTACACCCACCTGACGATGATCGCCGAGAACGCCACCGGCCTGCGCAACCTGTTCAAGCTGTCGTCGCTGGCGTCGTTCGAGGGCCAGCTGGGCAAGTGGGCCCGCATGGACGCCGAGCTGATCGCCGAGCACGCCGAGGGCATCATCGCGACCACCGGCTGCCCGTCCGGGGAGGTGCAGACCAGGCTGCGGCTGGGTCAGTTCGACGAGGCGCTGGCGGCGGCCGCGAAATGGCGGGAGATCTTCGGCCCGGACAACTTCTTCCTCGAGCTGATGGACCACGGCCTCGACATCGAGCGCCGGGTGCGCGAGGGGCTGCTGGAGATCGGCCGCAAACTCGACATCCCGCCGCTGGCCACCAACGACTGCCACTACGTCACCCGCGACGCGGCCGGCAACCACGAGGCGCTGCTGTGCGTGCAGACCGGCAAGACGCTGTCGGACCCGAACCGGTTCAAGTTCGACGGCGACGGCTACTACCTCAAGAGCGCCGCCGAGATGCGCGCGCTGTGGGACGACGAGGTGCCCGGCGCCTGCGACGCGACCCTGCTGATCGCCGAGCGGGTGCAGTCCTACGCCGACGTGTGGACCCCGCGCGACCGGATGCCGGTGTTCCCGGTGCCCGAGGGCCACACCCCGGAGACCTGGCTGCGCCACGAGGTGCAGCGCGGCCTGGAGCGGCGCTTCCCGGACGGGGTGCCGCAGAACTACCTCGACCGCGCCGAGTACGAGATCAAGGTCATCTGCGACAAGGGGTATCCGTCGTACTTCCTGATCGTGGCCGACCTGATCAACTACGCCCGCTCGGTGGACATCCGGGTCGGGCCGGGCCGCGGGTCGGCCGCCGGCTCGCTGGTCGCCTACGCGCTGGGCATCACCAACATCGACCCGATCCCGTACGGGCTGCTGTTCGAGCGGTTCCTCAACCCCGAACGCGTGTCGATGCCCGATATCGACATCGACTTCGACGATCGCCGGCGCGGCGAGATGCTGCGCTACGCCGCCAACAAGTACGGCCACGACCGGGTCGCGCAGGTCATCACGTTCGGCACCATCAAGACCAAGGCGGCGCTGAAGGACGCCGCCCGGGTGCACTACGGCCAGCCCGGCTTCGCCATCGCCGACCGCATCACCAAGGCGCTGCCGCCGCCGATCATGGCCAAGGACATCCCGCTCGCCGGGATCATGGATCCCAACCACGAGCGGTATAAGGAGGCCACCGAGGTCCGCACCCTGATCGAGACCGATCCGGATGTGCGCACCATCTACGAGACCGCGCTCGGGCTGGAGGGCCTGGTCCGCAACGCCGGCGTGCACGCCTGCGCGGTGATCATGAGCTCCGAACCGCTGATCGAGGCGATCCCGCTGTGGAAGCGGCCGCAGGACGGCGCCATCATCACCGGCTGGGACTACCCGGCCTGTGAGGCCATCGGCCTGCTGAAGATGGACTTCCTCGGCCTGCGGAACCTGACGATCATCGGCGACGCGATCGAGAACATCAAGGCCAACCGCGGTATCGAGGTCGACCTGGACAACGTTCCGCTGGACGACCCGAAGACCTACGAGCTGCTGAGCCGCGGCGACACGCTCGGGGTGTTCCAGCTCGACGGCGGGCCGATGCGCGACCTGCTGCGCCGCATGCAGCCCACCTGCTTCGACGACATCGTCGCGGTGCTGGCGCTGTACCGGCCCGGCCCGATGGGCATGAACGCCCACAACGACTACGCCGACCGCAAGAACGGCCGCCAGCCGATCAAGCCGATCCACCCCGAGCTCGAGGAGCCGCTGCGCGACATCCTCGCCGAGACCTACGGCCTGATCGTCTACCAGGAACAGATCATGCGCATCGCGCAGAAGGTCGCCGGCTACTCGCTCGGCCGAGCCGACATTCTGCGCAAGGCGATGGGCAAGAAGAAGCGCGAGGTCCTGGAGAAGGAGTTCGAGGGCTTCTCCGAGGGCATGAAGGCCAACGGCTTCTCCGACGAGGCCATCAAGGCGCTGTGGGACACCGTGTTGCCGTTCGCCGACTACGCGTTCAACAAGTCGCACGCGGCCGGTTACGGGCTGGTGTCCTACTGGACGGCCTACCTCAAGGCCAACTTCCCGGCCGAGTACATGGCCGGCCTGCTCACCAGCGTCGGCGACGACAAGGACAAGGCCGCGGTGTATCTGGCCGACTGCCGCCGGCTGGGCATCACCGTGCTGCCGCCGGACGTCAACGAGTCGGCGATGAACTTCACCTCGGTCGGCGACGACATCCGCTACGGCCTCGGCGCGATCCGCAATGTCGGCGCCAACGTCGTCGAGTCGATCATCAAGACCCGCACGGAGAAGGGGAAGTTCACCGACTTCTCCGACTACCTCAACAAGATCGACATCATCGCCTGCAACAAGAAGGTCACCGAATCGCTGATCAAGGCCGGCGCGTTCGACTCGCTCGGCCATCCGCGCAAGGGCCTGTTCCTGGTGCACGGCGAAGCCGTGGAGTCGGTGCTGGGCACCAAGAAGGCCGAGGCGATGGGCCAGTTCGACCTGTTCGGCGGCGCCGACGGGATGGCCGGCGGGTCGATGGACCAGGTGTTCTCGATCAAGGTGCCCGACGAGGAGTGGGACGACAAGCACAAGCTCGCGCTGGAGCGGGAGATGCTGGGGCTGTATGTGTCCGGCCACCCGCTCGAGGGCGTGGCGCACCTGCTGGCCGGCCAGGTCGACACCCAGATCCCGGCGATCCTCGACGGCGAGGTGGCCAACGACACCCAGGTGCGGGTCGGCGGCATTCTCAACTCGGTCAACCGCCGGGTGAACAAGAACGGATTGCCGTGGGCCTCAGCGCAATTGGAGGACCTCACCGGCGGTATCGAGGTGCTGTTCTTCCCGCAGACCTACTCGGTGTACGGCGCGGACATCGCCGAGGACGCCGTGGTGATCATCGACGCGAAGGTCGCGATCCGCGACGACCGGGTCTCGCTGATCGCCAACAACCTTGTGGTGCCTGACTTCTCGACGATGCAGCAGGACAATCGGCCGGTGTCGGTCAGCCTGCCGACCCGGCAGTGCACACTCGACAAGGTGACCGCGCTCAAGCAGGTGCTGGCGCGTCATCCCGGTCCCGCACAGGTGCATCTGCGGCTGGTCAGCGGCGAGCGGGTCACCACCCTGGAACTGGACCCGTCGCTGCGGGTGACGCCGTCGTCGGAGCTGATGGGCGACCTCAAGGAGCTGCTCGGACCCGGCTGCCTGGGCTGATCCCGGGCTAACTGTCCAGCTCGATGCGCACGATGGTGCTGTCGGGCCACAGTTCCTTCGCGCGTGCCCGCCGCAGCTTCTCGCGCAGCGGCAGATCGCGGTGCACGTTGGTGACGCCCGGGACCTTGATCAGCGGCACGACGTTGTACTGCCACCCGTAGCGCCGGTGCAGTAGCCGATCGGCCTGCCGCGCCTCCGCGCCGTCGAGGATCGTCGCGCGGCCGCGGTACCACGCCGGGCCGGTGACGCGGCCGCGGTAGTCGCAGGGGGCGAGTTCGACGTCCGGGTGCGCGGCCAGCCGGCGCGTCTTGAGGCCGATCTTGGTGCGGAACAGCAGGTGGTGTCCCTGCAGCGCGAACCAGATCGGGGTGTCGACGGCGGTGCCGTCGCGGCGATAGCTGCGCAGCAGGACGTAGCGGGATCGCTTCAGGTCGTCGGTGATGTGGTCGATGGTAGTCATGCCCCGAGTCAACAACTTAGAGTTGACTCTAAGTCAAGCTGTCGGGGAGGTGCCGGATGGCCGAGCGGTTGACGATCGGCGAGGTTGCGCGCCGGACCGGAGTGGCGCCGACCACGCTGCGCTACTACGAGAAGGTCGGGTTGGTGCCGGCGCCGCAGCGTAGCGGTGGACAGCGCCGCTACGACGAGTCGGTGCTGGCTCGGCTGGAGGTCATCCGGCTGTGCAAGGCGGCCGGGTTCTCGCTCGACGAGATCGCGGTGCTGCTGGGCGACGACACACCGGGCCGGCCGGTGGCTCGCGCCCTGGCCGAGGCCAAACTGGCCGAACTCGACGCGCACATCGCGGCGCTGCAACATGCCCGCGCCATCGTCGAGTGGGGCATGCAGTGCACCTGTCCGTCGATCGATGCCTGCAGCTGTCGGATCCACCTGTCCCCGCTGGCCGGCACGAAGACAGCGGCAGCCGGGTGACGGCGGTTCAGGCCGACCTGGCCGCGCTCAACCGCCTGCTCGCGGAGCGCTGACCGCTCGGCGGCCGGCGCAGGCCGTGGGCCAGCCACACCACCGTCGCGGCGGCCGCTCCGGCCAGCACCGCGGGAGCGGCCTGCAGGGTGACCACCCCGACCGCGGCGCACACCACCAGCCCGACCAGCAGGGCGACGAGCTTGTAGCGCGGCCACGGCACACCCGCGATGAGCACTCGATCGTCGCTGGTCATGGCCCCACTATAGCTCGTTTTCGGTGACCCGAAACTTTTTCTACGGCGGTGTGTCATACCGTGTCGGGACGGACCTCACAGCGGCCGGATCCGGACCGTGAGCGGGCTTTAGCGTCGCGCTTACCGGCGGCGGCATCGCCCGTAATGTGCCCCGGGCACGGTGTGCGGGTGGCGATTCGCACCGTGTGCTCGTACTGCGGAGTGGGCTGCGGCCTCGAGGTCCGCACCACCGACGGCCCGGCCGGACCGGTCATCGCCGAGGTCACCGGCGACCGGCTGCATCCGACCAACCGGGGCCGGCTGTGCACCAAGGGCCTCACCCACGCGGAGCTGATGGGCAGCACCGAGGGCCGGGCGCTGACCGCGCTGATGCGACCGCACCGCGCCGCCGCACCCGTGCCGGTCGGGGTCGACGACGCCGTCACCGCCGCGGGCCGGCGGCTGCGCGAGATCCTCGACACCCACGGCCCGGACGCCGTCGCGCTGTACGTCTCCGGACAGCTGTCGCTGGAAGCGCAATACCTGGCCACCAAGCTGGCCAAGGGCTTCATCCGCACCCGGTACCTGGAGGCCAATTCGCGGCTGTGCATGGCCGGCGCGGCCACCGGCTACAAGCAGTCGCTGGGTGCCGACGGCCCGCCCGGCAGCTACGACGACATCGACGCCGCCGACCTGTTCCTGGTCAGCGGCGCCAACATGGCCGACTGCCACCCGATCCTGTTCCTGCGGATGGCCGACCGGCTGCGCGCCGGTGCCCGGCTCATCGTCGTCGACCCGCGCCGCACCGCCACCGCCGACCTGTTCCTGCAACTGCGGGCGGGCACCGACCTGGCGCTGCTCAACGGGCTGCTACACCTGCTGGTCGCCGACGGCGCCGTCGACACCGACTTCATCGCCGCCCACACCGAGGGCTGGGAGGCCATGCCGGCGTTCCTCGCCGACTACCCCCCGCACCGGGTCGCCGCGATCACCGGCCTGCGCGAGGCCGACATCCGCACCGCCGCCGCCATGATCGCCGAGGCCGGGCCGGCCTGGATGTCGCTGTGGACCATGGGGCTGAACCAGAGCACCCACGGCACCTGGAACACCAACGCCGTGTGCAACCTGCACCTGGCCACCGGGGCGATCTGCCGGCCGGGCGCCGGCCCGCTCTCGCTGACCGGCCAGCCCAACGCCATGGGCGGGCGCGAGATGGGCTACCTCGGGCCCGGCCTGCCCGGCCAGCGCAGCGTGACCAGCCCCGCCGACCGCGCCTTCGTCGAGGCGGTGTGGAACCTGCCGCCCGGCACCATCCGCGCCGAGACCAACCAGGGCACCGTCGACCTGTTCGACCGGCTCGCCGACGGCACCGTCCGGGCCTGCTGGATCATCTGCACCAACCCGGCCGCCAGCCTGCCGAACCGGGACCGGGTGATCGCCGGGCTGCGCGCCGCCGACCTGGTCGTCGCCCAGGACGCCTACGCCGACACCGCCACCAACCGCCACGCCGACATCGTGCTGCCGGCCGCGATGTGGGGCGAGGCCGACGGGGTCATGGTCAACTCCGAACGCACCCTGACCCTGGCCCGCGCCGCCGTCCCACCCGCCGGCGACGCCCGCCCGGACTGGCGGCTGATCTGCGACGTGGCCGCCGCGATGGGCTTCGGCGCGCACTTCGACTACGCCGACAGCGCCGAGGTCTTCGACGAACTGCGCCGCTTCGCCAACCCGGTCACCGGCTACGACCTGCGCGGCGTCGACTACCAGCGGCTGTCGGCCGGCCCGGTGCAGTGGCCCTGCCCGCCCGGTGACCCCGCTCGACCGGCACCCGATCCGCTACCTCGAGACCGGCCGGCCGCGGTTCCCGACCCCCTCCGGGCGGGCGGTGTTCCTGCCGCGCCCGCACACCGAACCGCACGAACGCCCCGACGAGAACTACCCGCTGGTGCTCAACACCGGCCGGTTGCCGCATCAGTGGCACACCATGACCAAGACCGGCCGGGTGGCCACCCTCAACCGGCTCGACGACGGGCCGTTCGTGGAACTGCACCCCGACGACGCGGCCGCGCTCGGGATCACCGACGGCCGGGCCGTCGAGCTCGTCTCGCGGCGCGGCCGGGTGGTGCTGCCGGCGGTGGTCACCGACCGGGTGCGGCCGGGCAGCTGTTTCGCGCCGTTCCACTGGAACGACGTCCACGGCCCCGACCTCACCGTCAACGCGGTCACCAGCCCCGCCGTCGACCCGGACTCGCTGCAGCCCGAGCTGAAGGTGTGCGCGGTGCGGGCCCGGCCGATCGGCCCGGCCGCGCGGCCCCGCGCTCGCACCCGGCGGCTCACCGGCACCGGCCCGGTGGTGCTGTGGGCCTCCCAGACCGGCAACGCCGAGCGACTCGCCGCCTCGTTCGCCGACATCCTTGCCGCGCACGGGGTTCGCGCCGAATCCGCGGCAATGGGCGACATCGACCCGGACGAGCTCACCGCGGTGTCCGCGCTGCTGGTGGTGACCAGCACATTCGGCGACGGCGGCCCGCCCGATGCCGCCGCCCGGTTCTGGGACCGGCTGCGCGGCCCGGCCGCCCCGGCGCTGGCCGGCCTGCGCTACGCGGTGCTGGGCATCGGCGACCGCAGCTACGCCCGGTTCTGCGGCTACGCGGCCGACCTCGACGCCCGGCTGGCCGAGCTCGGTGCGGTCCGGCTGGCCGAGCGCGCCGCCTGCGAGATCGATGACCGGCCGGCCATCGCCGACTGGATGCGGCGCGTCACCGCGGTGCTCAATCCCGCTGTGACACCGGTGATCTCCGAACCGGTGCCACAGCCGGTCCGGTTCACCAGGGTCGACCCGATCCACGCGAAGATGAGCCGCAACGAGCTGCTCACCCCGCCCGGATCGGCGAAGGAGGTGCGCCAGTTCGGGTTCGACGTCGCCGAATACGGGGTGGCCTACGACGTCGGTGACTCGCTGGGGGTGTTCCCGACCAACAGCGACGCCGACGTGGCGGCCTGGCTGGACGCCACCGGGCTCGACGGCGACGAGGTCATCGAGCTCGACGGCGCCGAATGCGCGCTGCGCGAGGCGTTGACCACTCGCTACGACATCTGCGCGGTCACCCCGAACCTGGTCGACTTCCTGGCCGGCGCGGTCGGCGACCGCGCCGCCGCCCGCGAACTCCGCGCCGGGCTGAGCGATCTGGACCGCTGGCGGCTGGGCCGCAACGGCATCGACGTCATCCGCCGCTACGGTGTGCGCGCGGAGGTACAGCAGTGGCAGCAGGCGCTGGTGCGGTTGGCCCCGCGCTGCTACTCGATCTCCTCGAGCCCATTGGTCAGCCCGCACGAGATCCAGCTGACCGTGTCGGTGGTGCGCTACACCGGGCCCGACGGCCACCTGCGCGGCGGGGTGTGTTCGACCTACCTGGCCGACCGCGCCGCCGACACCGCCACGCCGGTATTCCTGCAGCACTCACCGTATTTCCGGCCACCGGCGGACGGCGACGTCCCGATCGTCATGATCGGCGCCGGCACCGGCATCGCCCCGTTCCGGGGATTCCTGCAGCACCGCCGCGCCCTGGGGCACCGCGGCCGCAACTGGCTGCTCTTCGGCGACCGGCACCGCGCCGAGAACTTCTACTACCGCGACGAATTGGTGGCGATGGCCGCCGAGGGCCTGCTCACCCGGCTCGACGTCGTCTTCTCCAGAGACCAGCAGAAGCGAATCTATGTGCAGGACAAGATGATCGAGCACGGGGTCGAGCTGTGGCGGTGGATCGCCGACGGTGCGCACATCTACGTGTGCGGGGATGCGGCCGGCATGGCCGCCGGCGTGGACGCCGCCCTGACCACGATCATCGCCACCCACGGCCGGCTCGGCGCCGAGGCGGCCAAGGACTTCCGGCGCGAACTCATAGCCGCCAAGCGCTATCTGCGCGACGTGTACTGACCGGTGCCGGGAAACCCTCACAGCCGGCGGCCGCGTGAAGTGAGCAGGTTGTGACAATCCGATCACCGCGGGCAGCAGCGGCGCAACAAAGGATTCCTAGCGTGGACGCCATGCAGAGTTCACCCGCCCGCAGCCGCTACGACATCGATGACTGGGACCCCGAGGACGTCGACGCCTGGGCCAACGGTGGCGCGAAAATCGCGCGCCGCAACCTGATCTGGTCGATCTTCGCCGAGCACATCGGGTTCTCGGTGTGGTCGATCTGGTCGGTGATGGTGTTGTTCATGCCGCAGGACGTCTACCACATCGACGCCGCGGGCAAGTTCGTCCTGGTGGCACTGCCCACCCTGATCGGGTCGGTGCTGCGCATCCCGTACACCTTCGCCCCGGCCAAGTTCGGCGGCCGCAACTGGACCGTGTTCTCGGCGCTGGTGCTGCTGGTCCCGACGGTGCTGACGCTGTACTTCATGGCGCACCCGGGAACGTCCTACACCACCTTCCTCATCGTGGCCGCCCTGGCCGGCTTCGGCGGCGGCAACTTCGCCTCCTCGATGGCCAACATCAACGCGTTCTACCCGCAGCGTTACAAGGGCTGGGCGCTGGGGCTCAACGCCGGCGGCGGCAACATCGGGGTGGCGGTCATCCAGATCGTGGGCCTGCTGGTGATCGCCACCGCCGGCAACCGCGCCCCGCACCTGGTGTGTGCGGTGTACCTGGTGCTCATCGCGCTGGCCGCGCTCGGCGCGACGCTGTTCATGAACAACCTGACCAATCAGCGCACCGACGCCCGGTCGATGATCGAGGTGCTGCGGCATAGGGATTCGTGGCTCATCTCGCTGCTGTACATCGGCACCTTCGGCTCCTTCATCGGGTTCGGCTTCGCCTTCGGCCAGGTGCTGCAGATCAACTTCCTGGCCGGGCTGTCGCAGGGCGGGCCGGTCACCCCGGCGATGGCCGCCCAGGCCTCGCTGCACGCCGCCCAGATCGCCTTCCTCGGCCCGGTGCTGGGCTCGCTGTCGCGGCCGGTCGGCGGCTGGCTGTCGGACCGGTTCGGCGGCGGCCGGGTCACCCTCTACACGTTCGCGGCGATGATCGCCGCCACCGCGGGCCTGGTCATCTCCGGCGAGATCGACGACGCCTCCCCGGGGCCCGCCTCCGGCGCGGTGCTGGCCACGTTCGTCGGCGGCTTCATCGTCCTGTTCATCCTCTCCGGCATGGGCAACGGGTCCACCTACAAGATGTTCCGTCCATCTTCGAGGCGAAATCCCGTGGTCTGCAGCGTCTTTCCCCGATCGAGCAGCGGGCCTGGTCGCAGCGGATGTCCGGTGCGCTGATCGGCATCGCCGGCGCGGTCGGGGCGTTGGGCGGGGTCGGCGTCAACGTCGCCCTGCGCGCCTCCTACCAGGGCGCCGCCCACTCGGCGACCATGGCGTTCTGGGTGTTCCTCGTGTTCTACGTGCTGTGCGCGGCGATCACCTGGGCGGCCTACGTGCGCACCCCCGCGCCCAGGACCGCAGCCACCCCGGCGGCCGCGACCGTGGAGGCGGCCGTATGAGCGCCCCGCGCACCGTGGTGGTGATCGGCCACGGCATGGTCGGCCACCGGTTCGTGCAGACGCTGCGCGACCGCGACCCCGGCGGTGCCTGGCGGGTGGTGGTGCTGGGCGAGGAGCACGAGCCCGCCTACGACCGGGTCGGCCTGTCCGGCTACGCCGAGCACTGGGACCGCGCCGCCCTGGCCCTGCCCGGGAACGACTACGCCGGAGACGATCTGGTCGAGCTGCGGGTCGGGCAGGCCGCGGTGGCCGTCGACCGGCGGACCCGCACCGTGCGCACCACGGCGGGCGAGGAGCTGCACTACGACGCGCTGGTGCTGGCCACCGGGTCGCGGCCGTTCGTGCCGCCGGTGCCCGGTCACGACTCGCCGCGCTGCTTCGTCTACCGCACCTTCTGTGACCTCGATGCGATCCGGGCCGCCGCCGAGGCGGCGGGCCCGGGCGCGGCCGGGGTGGTCGTCGGCGGCGGGCTGCTCGGCCTGGAGGCGGCCGACACGCTGCGCCGGCTCGGGCTGGTCCCGCACGTGCTGGAGCGCGCGCCCCGGCTGCTGCCGCTGCAGGTCGACGAGGGCGGCGGGGCGCTGCTGCACCGGCTGGTCGGCGAACTCGGCATCGCGGTGCACACCGACGTGGCACTCACCGAGATCGCCGACGGCGGCGCCGGGGTCGAGGTGGTGTTGTCGACGGGGGAGAAGATCGACGCCGCGCTGCTGGTGTTCTCCGCCGGGGTGCGCCCGCGCGACGAACTGGCCCGCGGCTGCGGGCTGGCCATCGCCGAACGCGGCGGCGTGCTGACCGACCTCGGTTGTGTCACCAGCGATCCGGACATCTACGCCATCGGCGAGGTCGCCGCGGTGGCGGGCCGCTGCTACGGGCTGGTCGCCCCGGGCTATGCCATGGCCGAGGTGGTGGCCGACCGGCTGCTCGGCGGCGACGCCGAGTTCGGCGGTGCGGACCTGTCCGCCAAGCTCAAGCTGCTCGGCGTGGATGTGGCCAGTTTCGGTGACGCGCACGCCGCCACCCCCGGCGCGCTGGAGGTGACGCTCAACGACGCGGTCCGCAAGACCTACGCCAAACTCGTTGTCTCCGATGACGTCTCCACACTGCTCGGTGGTGTGCTGGTCGGTGACGCCGGCGCCTACGCCACGCTGCGACCGCTGGTCGGCCGGCCGCTGCCCGGCGACCCCGCGGCACTCATCGCCCCGGCGGGCGGCGCCCAGCTCGGGCTGGGGGCACTTCCCGACGACGCGCAGATCTGCTCGTGCAACGGGGTGTCGAAGGCCGCGATCTGCCAGGCGATCGCCGACGGCGCCCACGACGTGCCGGCGGTCAAGTGCGCCACCGCGGCCGGAACCTCCTGCGGCAGCTGTGTGCCCATGCTCAAGCGGCTGCTCGAGGACCAGGGCGTGGCGATGTCGAAGGCGCTGTGCGAGCACTTCCCCCAGACCCGCGTCGAGCTGTTCCAGATCGTGTATGCGACCGGCATCCGCAGCTTCGCCAAGCTCATCGCCGAGTACGGCACCGGAACCGGTTGCGACATCTGCAAACCCGTGGTCGCCTCGATCCTGGCGTCCACCTCCAGCGACCACATCCTCGACGGCGAGGCCGCGTCCCTGCAGGACACCAACGACCACTTCCTGGCCAACCTGCAGCGCAACGGCACCTACTCGGTGGTGCCGCGGCTGCCCGGCGGCGAGGTCACCCCGGAGAAACTCATGGTGATCGCCGAGGTCGCCCGCGACTTCGGGCTCTACACCAAGATCACCGGCGGCCAGCGCATCGACCTGTTCGGCGCCCGCGTCGAACAGCTGCCGCAGATCTGGAAGCGGCTCGTCGACGCCGGCATGGAGTCCGGCCACGCCTACGGCAAGGCGGTGCGCACCGTGAAAAGCTGCGTGGGCTCCACCTGGTGCCGGTACGGCCAGCAGGACTCGGTGCAGATGGCCGTCGACCTGGAGCTGCGCTACCGCGGGTTGCGCGCCCCGCACAAGATCAAGATGGGCGTGTCGGGGTGTCAGCGCGAATGCGCCGAGGCCCGCAGCAAGGACGTCGGGGTGATCGCCACCGAGCAGGGCTGGAACCTCTACGTCGGCGGCAACGGCGGCGCCAACCCCAAGCACGCGCAGCTGCTGGCCGGCGATCTGGACGCGCAGACGCTGATCCGCTACATCGACCGGTACCTGATGTTCTACATCCGCACCGCCGACCGGCTGCAGCGCACCGCGGTCTGGCAGGAGACCATCGAGGGTGGGCTGGACCACATCCGCGCGGTGGTGTGCGAGGACGCCCTCGGCATCGCCGACGAGCTGGAGGCCGCGATGGCCCGCCACGTCGAGAACTACACCGACGAGTGGGCCGGGGTGCTCAACGACCCGGAGAAGCTCGCGCGGTTCGTGTCCTTCGTCAACGCCCCGGACGTGCCCGACCCGACCGTGCGGTTCGACGAGTCCGGGCCGCGCAAGGTGCCGGTGCTGTGCGACCTGGGGATCCCGACGGTGCCCCGCGGCGGCAACACCGGGGCAGTCGCGCGGTAACGCCGGCGCAACATCAGCCGACTATCAAGGCCTGCAGAAGGGGAGCAATGACAGTTCTCGCGGTAAACAACGGCACCGGAGCGGACCTCGACGTCTGGACACCCGCCTGCCCGCTGGCGTCCCTGCTGGCCGGGCGGGGGGTGGCGGTGCTGCTGGCCGACGGAACCCAGGCGGCGCTGTTCAGGCTGGCCGACGGCCGGCTGGCCGCCGTCGGCAACATCGACCCGATCGGTCGGGCCGCGGTGATGTCGCGGGGCATCGTCGGGGACCGGCGGGGCGAGCCCACGGTGGCCTCGCCGCTGGGCAAGCAGGTTTTCTCCCTGGTCGACGGACGGTGCCTCGACGACGAGTCGTACACGCTGCCGGTCTACGACGTGAGGGTGGTCGATGGAATCGTCGAAGTTGGAAGCCGAACCGCAACCGCAGGCGCAGACCGCTGAGCCGTTGGCGGGGTTCACGGTCGGGGTGACCGCGGCGCGGCGCGCCGAGGAGCTCATCACGCTGCTGGCGCGCCGCGGGGCCACCGTGGTGCACGCCCCGGCCATCCGGATCGTGCCGCTGGTCGACGATGTCGAACTGCGCCGGGTGACCACCGAACTCATCGACGCCCCACCGGATCTGGTGCTGGTCACCACCGGCATCGGGTTCCGCGGCTGGATGGAGGCCGCCCACGGCTGGGACATCTGCGACGCGCTGACCGATGCGCTGGCGGCCACCCGGATCCTGGCCCGCGGCCCGAAGGCCCGCGGCGCGGTGCGCCAAGCCGGGCTGTGCGAGGAGTGGAGCCCGGAGTCGGAGTCGTCGGCCGAGGTGCTGGCCCGGCTGCTCGAGGACGGGGTCGACGGGCTGCGCATCGCCGTGCAGCTGCACGGCGCGGCCAGCGAGTGGGAACCCGGCACCGACGTCTGTGAGGCGCTGGCCCGCGCCGGCGCACAGGTGATCAAGGTGCCGGTGTACCGCTGGCAGCCGGCCGAGGACCCCCGCCGCATCGACCAGCTCATCGGCCAGATCGTCGACACCGAGATCGACGCGGTCAGCTTCACCAGCGCGCCCGCCGTGGCGGCTCTGCTGGAACGCGCGAAATCCATTGGCGCGTTGGACAATCTGATCGCATCGCTGCGTGATCGGGTGGCGGTGTTCTGCGTCGGACCGGTCACCGCCACTCCGCTGCGCCGGCTGGTCATCGACGCCCGGTATCCGCAGCGCTACCGGCTGGGTGCGCTGGCCCGGTTGATCACCGACGAATTACCTTGTCTGGCAAAGCAGTACCGTGCCGGCGGGCACCACCTGAGCGTGCGCAGCACCAGCGTGGCGATCGACGGGCAGCTCAAGGTGCTGCCGCCGGCCGCCATGGCGTTGTTGCGCCGGCTGACCGCCACCCCCGGCATGGTGGTCAGCCGCGAGGAACTGCTGGCCGAACTGCCCGGCGGCGGCGACGACACCCACGCGGTGGAGACCGCGATGGCCCGGCTGCGCTCGGCGCTGGCCGCACCCCGGGTGGTGCAGACCGTCGTCAAACGCGGCTACCGGCTCGCGGTCGACCTGGATGCGGCGGTGACGTGACCGTCGACGTCGTCCTGGTCGCCCACGGCACCCGCAATCCGCGCGGTCTGGCCACCGTCGCCGAACTGGCCGCCGGACTGACCGGCCGGCTCGGCCCGGTGCGCACCGCCTTCGTCGACGTGCTCGGGCCCAACCCGCGCGAGGTGCTGGCCGAGGCGACCGCCCCCGCCGTCGTGGTGCCGGCGTTCCTGGCGTCCGGCTACCACGTCCGCACCGATCTGCCGGCCCGGATCGCCGAGAGCGGCCGGCGCGACGTGGCCGTCACCCGCGCGCTGGGCCCGGACCCGGTGCTGGCGGCGGTCATGCGGGCGCGGCTGGTCGAGGCCGGCTGGCGGCCCGGGGACACGGCGGTGATGGCCGCGGCCGGCTCCTCGGACCCGGCCGCCCGCCGCGACCTGGTGCGCGCGGCCAACCTGCTGGCCGCGCGCCTCGGTCCGCAGGGCTCGCCGGTGCACCTGGGCTTCGTCGCCACCGGGCGGCCCACCGTCGCCGAACTGGTCGACCGGTTGCGCCGGCCCCGGCGCCGGGTGTACATCGCCTCCTATCTGCTGGCACCGGGTGTGTTCGCCGACCGGCTCGCCGACGCGGGCGCCGACGGCGTGGCCGCGCCGCTGGGCGCGCACCCCGACCTGGTGGCGCTGCTGGGCCGCCGGGTGGTCGAGGCGCGGGCCCGACGGCTGTCTTCTACCTCACGCGATTCACAGAATCGCCGCTGATGGTGGCACTATTGTCCAGTGACTGCTGACGTGCGCCAGACCTCGGGGACCGCGCCGCTGACCGCGGCCGACATCGACGAGGCCGCTCAGCGAATTTCCGGTGTGGTGCTGCGCAGCCCGCTGCAGTTCTGCGAACGGCTGTCCGAGACCACCGGCGCACGCGTCTATCTCAAGCGCGAGGATCTGCAGCCGGTGCGTTCCTACAAGCTGCGGGGTGCGCACAACCTGCTGATGCAGCTCTCGCGCGAGGAGACCGCCAAGGGCGTGGTCTGCTCGTCGGCCGGCAACCATGCCCAGGGCTTCGCGATGGCGTGCCGGTCGATGGGGATCCGCGGCCGGGTCTACATCCCGAGCAAGACCCCGCGGCAGAAGCGGGACCGGATCCGCTACCACGGCCGGGAGTTCATCGAGCTGATCGCGGTCGGCCGGACCTACGACGAGGCCGCCGAGGCCGCGCTCGAGGACGTCGCGACCACCGGCGCCACCCTGGTGCCGCCGTACGACGACGTCCGCACCATCGCCGGGCAGGGCACCATCGCCGCCGAGATCCTCGATCAGCTCGACGACGAACCCGACCTGGTGATCGTGCCGGTCGGCGGGGGCGGCTGCATCGCCGGCATCACCACCTACCTGGCCGAACGCGCCGGCAAGACCTCGGTGCTGGGCGTCGAGCCGGCCGGGGCCGCGTCGATGATCGCGGCGCTGGCGGCCGGCGGGCCGGTGACCCTCGACCACGTCGACCAGTTCGTCGACGGCGCCGCGGTCAACCGGGCCGGCACCCTGACCTACGCGGCACTGGCCGCGGCCGGGGACATGGTGTCGATGACCACGGTCGACGAGGGCGCGGTGTGCACCGCGATGATCGACCTGTACCAGAACGAGGGCATCATCGCCGAACCCGCCGGGGCGCTGTCGGTGGCCGCGCTGATGGAGGCCGACATCGAGCCGGGTTCGACGGTGGTGTGCCTGATCTCCGGCGGCAACAACGACATCTCCCGCTACAACGAGGTGCTGGAGCGCTCGCTGGTGCACCTGGGCCTCAAGCACTACTTCCTGGTGGACTTCCCGCAGGAGCCCGGGGCGTTGCGGCGCTTTTTGGACCAGGTGCTCGGCCCCAACGACGACATCACGCTGTTCGAGTACGTCAAGCGCAACAACCGCGAGACCGGGGAGGCGCTGGTCGGCATCGAGCTCGGCTCGGCCGCCGACTACGACGGGCTGATCGCCCGCATGCAGGCCTCCGACATCCACGTCGAGCAGCTCGAGCCGGGCTCGCCGGCCTACCGGTACCTGCTCTAGACCCGCAGGATCGCGAACGAATGCCCGGGCAGCCGGGTGCCGTCCGCCGATGACTGCGGATCGTCCCAGGCCAGCACCGGTTCGCCGGACACCGGCACCTCGACCGGGTCCGCGGCCAGGTTGCAGGCGATGGCCAGCGCGCCGCGGTGCATGACGATCCAGCACCGCCGTTCGTCGAAGTCGATGCGCAGATTCGTCAGCCACGGGTCGGCCAGATCCGGTTCGGCGTGGCGCAGCGCGATCAGGTCCCGGTAGAGCCGGTGCAGCCGGGCGTGGTCGCCCTCGCCGACCTCGTCCCAGTCGAGCTTGGATCGCAGGAACGTCTGCGGATCCTGCGGATCGGGGATCTCGCCGGCGTCCCAGCCGTGTTCGGCGAACTCGCGTTTGCGGCCCTCCGCGGTGGCGCGGGCCAGCTCGGGTTCGGGATGGCTGGAGAAGAACTGGAACGGCGACGACGAACCCCATTCCTCGCCCATGAAAAGCATTGCGGTGTAAGGACTCATCAGCGCCAGCGCGGCCTTGACGGCGAGCTGGCCGACGGTCAGGTTCTGCGACGGCCGGTCGCCGACCGCGCGGTTGCCGACCTGATCGTGGGTCAGCGTGTAGGCCAGCAGCCGGGTGGCCGGGATCAGCGACTTGTCCAGCGGCCGGCCGTGGCGGCGGCGCCGGAACGACGAATACGTACCGGCGTGGTAGTAGCCGTTCTGCAGCGTCTGCGCCAGGGCCGCCATCGAGCCGAAGTCGGCGTAGTAGCCCTGCCGTTCCCCCGACACCGCGGCGTGGATCGCGTGGTGGATGTCGTCGTCCCACTGCGCGGTCATGCCCAGCCCGCCGTGCTCGCGCGGGGTGATCAGCCGCGGATCGTTGAGGTCGCTCTCGGCGATCAGCGACAGCGGCCGGCCGAGTTCGGCGGACAGCGCGTCGGTTTCGGCCGACAGCTCCTCGAGGATGTGGATCGCGGTGGTGTCCACCAGGGCGTGCACCGCGTCCAGCCGCAACCCGTCGGCGTGGAACTCGCGCATCCAGCGCAGCGCGCAGTCCAGGATGTAGCGGCGCACCTCGTCGGAACCGGGATCGGAGAGGTTGATCGACTCGCCCCACGGGTTGCTGCCCGTCGACAGATAGGGCCCGAATCGGGGCAGGTAGTTACCGGACGGGCCGAGGTGGTTGAACACCGCGTCGATGAGCACGCCCAGGCCGCGCCGGTGGCAGGCGTTGATCAGCCGCACCAGAGCGTCCGGGCCGCCGTAGGGTTCGTGCACCGCGTACCACAGCACGCCGTCGTAGCCCCAGCCGTGCGTGCCGCCGAACGCGTTGACCGGCATCAGTTCGACGAAGTCCACCCCCAGGTCGACGAGGTGATCGAGTTTGTCGATCACCGCGTCGAAGGTTCCCTCCGGGGTGAAGGTGCCGACGTGCAGTTCGTAGATCACCGCGCCCTCAATCGAGCGGCCCGGCCAGTCGTGGTCGGTCCAGGTGGCCGGATCCGGTTGCCACAGTTGCGATCTCGCGTGCACCCCGTCGGGCTGGCGGGGTGAGCGGGGGTCGGGCAGCACGGTGGGGTCGTCGTCGAGCACGAACCCGTAGCGCGCGTCGGCGCGGGCGTCGACCTCGGCGCGCCACCAGCCGCCCGGTTCGGCGCGCATCTCGTACAGCGCGCCGTCGACGTCGAGGCGCACCCGCTCCGGTCGGGGCGCCCACACCGCGAACTCAACCATCGATCCGCTCCAGCAGCGCGACCGGAAGCTCGGCGAACAACTCGCCCGCCGGCACCGAACCGGACAGCGCGGCGCCGCTGATCCGGTCGGTCCAGCGACCTGCGGGCAGCGTCAATGTGGTGTCGTCCCAGCCGGTTTCGGCCAGCCGCACGGTGTGCCGGCACACCGCGGCGAGCACGTCGTCGCCGCGGACGAACGCCAGCAGGTGCTCGGCGGCGGTACCCGCGGCCAACAGCGGGGTGTAGCCGCCGTTGACGAGGCTGGCCGGCCGGTCCCGGCGCAGCCGCAGCGCCGCGCGCACCACCCGCAGCTTGGGGTGGGTTCCCCGGGCCAGCGCGGCCCGGCGGGCCTCGTAGTCGACCGGCCGCCGGTTGTCCGGGTCGACCAGGTTGTCCTCCCACAACTCGGTGCCCTGGTAGATGTCCGGCACCCCGGGCACGGTCAGGCTCAGCAGCTTCTGGCCGAGCGCGTCGCTGCGGGCGTGCGGATCCAGCCGCGCCGCCAGCGAGGTCAGCTCGTTGGCCACCGGGCCGTCCAGCACGGTGTCGAGCCAGTCGTGCACCGCCGACTCGAACCCGGTGTCCGGCTCGTGCCAGCTGGTGCGCACGCCGGCCTCGCGGATCGCCTTCTCGGCGTAGGCGTGCAGCCTGGCCCCCAGTTCGTCGGAGACCGCGCCGTCGGCCGGCCATACCCCGAAGATGTTCTGCCACAGGAACAGTGCGGTGGCGGCGTCGGGCGGCGGGGCGGCCAGCGACCAGCGGCCCACGAACTCGGCCCACAGCGACGGAACCTGCGACAGCACCCCGATCCGGGCCCGCACGTCCTCGCCGCGTTTGGTGTCGTGGGTGGACAACGCCACCATCGCCTGCGGCCACAGCCGGGCCCGCACCGCTGCGCGCTGGTGGAACTCCGCCACGCTCACCCCGAACCGTCCCGGTTCGGAGCCCACCTCGTTGAGCGACACCAGCCGGGCGTCCCGGTAGAACAGGCAGTCCTCCATCGACTTGGCGGTGGCCGCGCCGCACAGCTGCTGCAGCCGGGTCGCGGTCTCGCCGCTGGTCGCCAGCGCCGCCGACAGCAGCGCCAGCGGCTGGGCCAGATCCGGGCGTTCCGCGGCGGTCTCGGCGAACGCGGTGGGCAGCACCCCGGACAGCGACGGGTAGTCGGACCGGTACACCTCGACGTGGCTGAGCAGTGCGGCGACGGCGTCGGGCAGCCGGTCGTGGTCGTTGCCGGTGGCCCGGGTGACGGTGCGGCACAGCCGGGCCAGCTCGCTGGCCAGGGTGGTGGTGACCGCCTCGGCCTTGAGCCGGCGTGCCAGCGCCGAAAGCCGGGCGTACGACTGGCCGGTGGACTCGAACAGCTCGGTCAGCGGGCCCACCCCGGACGGGTCGAGGAACACCCCGCCGATCTCGCGCATGGCGTCGTAGCCGGTGGTGCCGGCGACCGGCAGGGTGGGGTCGAGCGGCTCGTCGACGGCGAGGATCTTCTCGATCACGATCCACGCCCGCGGCCCGGTGAGCTCCCGCAACCACCGCAGGTACCCCGCCGGATCGGCGAGCCCGTCGGGGTGGTCGATCCGGACACCGTCGACGAGTCCCTCGTCGAACCAGCGCTTCACCTCGACGTGGGTGGCGTCGAACACCGCGCGGTCCTCCTGGCGCAGCCCGGCCAGCGAGGTGATCGAGAAGAACCGGCGGTAGCCGCACGGATGGGTGCGCCAGCCCACCAGCCGGTAGTGCTGCCGGTCGTGCACCTCGCGGCCGGTCCCGGCGCCGGTGCCGGGCGCGATGGGGTAGACCAGCTCACCGAGCCGCAGCAGGTCCCCGTCGACGACGAGGTCGTCCACGTCGTCGTCGGAACCCAGCACCGGCAGCAGGATCCGTCCGTCCGGGTCGGCGTCCCAGTCGATGTCGAAGTAGCGGGCGTAGGCCGAGTCCCGGCCGTGGGTGAGCACATCCCACCACCACGGATTCGCCTGCGGTTGGGCCACGCCGACGTGGTTGGGCACGATGTCGACCACCAGCCCCATGCCGCGTTCCCGGGTGGCGGCCGACAGCCGGGCCAGCCCGTCGGCGCCGCCGAGTTCGGCCGACACCGTGGTGGGGTCGGTCACGTCGTAGCCGTGGCTGGAGCCGGGGGCGGCGGTGAGTATCGGCGACAGGTACAGATGCGAGACGCCGAGCTCGGCAAGGTAATCCAGGATCGCCTCGGCGTCGGCGAAGGTGAAGCAGTCGCCGCGCAGCTGCAGCCGGTAGGTGGCCAGCACGGTCATGGCTACCCGGTCTTCCGCAGCACCAGCAGCGACCGGCCCGGCAGCGTGATGGTCTCGCCGGCCTTGGCCCGCAGGTCGGATTCGCCGAGCGGGTGCGCGGTGTCGAGCGCCCCTTCCCAGTCGGCGGCGTAGCCGGGGCCGGGCAGCACGAAGTCGACGGCCTCGGCGTGGGCGTTGAAGCACAACAGGAACGTGTCGTCGACGACGCGTTCCCCGCGGGCGTCGGGCTCCGGGATCGCGTCGCCGTTGAGGAACACCGCCACACACTGGTCGAGCCCGGAATCCCAGTCCTGGGGGGTCATCTCGGTGCCGGACGGGGTGAGCCAGGCGATGTCGCGCAGCTCCGCACCGCTGCGGATCGGCTTGCCGTCGAAGAACCGGCGGCGGCGGAACACCGGATGGTCGCGCCGGAACCCGGTCAGCTTGCGGGTGAACGCCAGCAGATCGGCGTTGCGCCGCACCAGCGACCAGTCCACCCACGCCACCGGATTGTCCTGGCAGTAGGCGTTGTTGTTGCCGCCCTGGGTGCGGCCGATCTCGTCGCCGTGGCTGATCATCGGCGTGCCCTGCGACACCATGAGGGTGGCCAGCATGTTGCGCATCTGCCGGGCCCGCAGCGCGAGGATCTGCGGATCGTCGGTGGGGCCCTCCACGCCGCAGTTCCACGACCGGTTGTGGTTCTCGCCGTCGCGGTTGTCCTCGCCGTTGGCCTCGTTGTGTTTGGTGTTGTAGGACACCAGATCCGCCAGCGTGAACCCGTCGTGGCAGGTGACGAAGTTGATCGACGCCCACGGCCGCCGGCCGGTCGCCTCGTACAGGTCCGACGACCCGGTCAACCGGGACGCGAACTCACCCAGGGTCGCGGGTTCACCCCGCCAGTAGTCACGCACAGTGTCGCGGTACTTCCCGTTCCACTCGGTCCACAAACCCGGGAAGTTGCCGACCTGGTAGCCGCCCTCGCCGATGTCCCACGGTTCGGCGATCAGCTTCACCTGGCTGATCACCGGGTCCTGCTGCACGATGTCGAAGAACGCGCTCAGCCGGTCCACGTCGTGCAGCTCGCGGGCCAGGGTGGCGGCCAGGTCGAAGCGGAACCCGTCGACGTGCATGTCCAGCACCCAGTACCGCAGCGAGTCCATGATCAGCTGCAGGGTGTGCGGGTGGCGGGCGTTGAGGCTGTTGCCGGTGCCGGTGAAGTCCTTGTAGTAGCGGCGGTCCTCGTCGACCAGCCGGTAGTAGGCGGCGTTGTCGATGCCGCGGAAGTTGATGGTGGGGCCCAGGTGGTTGCCCTCGGCGGTGTGGTTGTAGACCACGTCGAGGATCACCTCGATACCGGCCTCGTGGAAGGTCTTGACCATGGTCTTGAACTCCGCGACCGCGCCGCCGGCGTTGCGGTTGGCGGCGTACTCGTAGTGCGGTGCGAAGAAGCCGACGGTGTTGTAGCCCCAGTAGTTTCGCAGCCCGAGCTGCAGCAGCCGGTGGTCGTGCAGGAACTGGTGCACCGGCATCAGCTCGATCGCGGTGACGTTCAGCGACTTGAGGTGGTCGATGATCACCGGGTGGCACAGGCCGGCGTAGGTGCCGCGCAGTTCCTCCGGGATGTCCGGGTGGGTCTGCGTCATGCCCTTGACGTGCGCCTCGTAGATCACCGTCTCGTGGTAGGGGATGCGCGGTGGCCGGTCCGAACCCCAGTCGAAGAACGGGTTGATCACCACGCTGGTCATGGTGTGGCCGAGCGAGTCGATCATCGGCGGGGTGCCGCCGGAGGCCGGGTCGTCGGCGTTCAGGTCGTAGGAGAACAGCGCCTGGGTGAAGTCGAAACCGCCGTGGAACGACTTGCCGTACGGGTCGAGCAGCAGCTTGCTCGGATCGCAGCGGTGCCCGGCCGCCGGATCCCACGGCCCGTACACCCGGTAGCCGTAGCTCTGGCCGGGGGAGACGGTCGGCAGATAGCAGTGCCAGACGTACCCGTCGACCTCGTCGAGGTCGATCCGCTCCTCGGCGCCGTCGCTGTCGATCAGGCACAGCTCGACCCGCTCGGCGACCTCGGAGAACACCGAGAAGTTCGTTCCCGCACCGTCATAGGTGGCACCCAGGGGATAGGGCGAACCCGGCCAGACGCTGGGCACCGAACGCACCGGCGTCGGCGGGTCGGAGGTCATCGGTCAGCCCACCACCCGGTGGCGGCGCCGAGCTGGCGGCCCAGCTCGTCGGCCATGGTGCGCATGTAGGTGGTCGAGATGTGGTGCGCGTCGTGGTACAGCAGCACGTTGCCCTCCACCGCGCGGCAGATGTCCGGGCGGCACACCGCGTCGCTCATGTCCAGCGGGCGCAGCACCGAGAACCGGTCGACGAAGTCCAGCGTCGGGTTGCGTTCGGACAGCACGTCGGAGCGTTTGACGCCGCAGGAGATCGCGTCGCCGCCCTCGGCGATGCAGTCGGCCGGGAAGTAGGGCTTGCCGTTGCGCACCAGCCACGGGGTGTCGCGCATGGCCAGCACCGGGATGCCGGCCTCCTCGAAGCGTTCCCAGATGCCGATGTAGGTGGCCGGCATCACGTCGCCGGGTTTGATGTTCCACGGCCGCGTCGAGGTGGTGAACACGAAGTCGGGCCGGTCGGCGATGAGCTTGTCCATCACCTTGTCGTTCCACTCCCGGCACTTCGGGTAGGGCTGGTTGTTGCCCATCACCAACGGCACCTGCTCGGTGGTCAGCGGGCAGCCCATCTTCAGGTAGGTGACCACCTTGAAGCCGTACTTGCGGCCCAGCAGATCCAGCGCGGTGATCCAGTGCTCGGCGTGCGAGCCGCCGGCCAGCGCGATGGTGCGCTCGGCGTTCTCGTCGCCGTAGGTGCAGTTGATGATGTCGACGTTGTCGAAGTCGCTGATGCAGCCGTCCTCGGTGGTGCGGGGCAGATCCTTGCGGGCCTCGAGCACCGTCGGGCGCATCGGCAGCTTCGGCACCTTCGCGTTCTCGGTCAGCGCCCGCGCACCCGGGTAGTCGCGGGCCGACAGGCCGGACAGCTCCTTGCCGTTGGCCCGCTCGATCGTCACGTGCTCACGCCAGGTGAACGACGTCGCGGTGAGCGCGACCGCGAGCAGGGTGACCACCGAGCCGAGCGCGATGGTCGGCCGGCGCAGCCGGGCGCGCAGCGGCAGCGACGGCGCGGCGTCGGCGGCCGCCGGGGCGGGGCCGTAGCGCAGCGGGTTCTCGATGTAGCGGGTGGTCAGCCAGGCCAGCACCCCCGAGACCAGCAGCACCACCGCGCCTTCGAGGAAGTTGACCCGGTCCTCGCCGGTGTAGGCCAGCCAGTAGATCAGCAGCGGCCAGTGCCACAGGTACAGCGAGTAGGCCATCGAGCCCAGCGCCACGAACGGCCGGGTGGCCAGCAGCCGGTTCGGCCACGGCATCCGGCCGCCGGTGTGCGGGTCGGCGACCCGGTTGGCCGCCGACAGGATGAACAGCACGGTGGCGCCGACCGGAACCAGCGCCCACGGGCCGGGGAACTCGTTGACCCCGTCGATCAGCGCGCCGCAGGACAGGATCGCCGCCAGCGCGACCACGGCGAACGTGGTGCGCAGCCACATCGGCAGGCGCAGGTGCCCCACCAGCGCCCCGACCAGCGCGCCGAGCAGCAGTTCCCAGGCGCGGGCGAAGGTGTTGTAGTAGGCGGTGGCCTGGTCGGTGTTGTGGGCGTGCACCGCGTAGACGAACGACGCGATGGTCAGCGCGCTCAGCAGCACGACGAACGCCGTCCGCTGGTGCCGGCCCAGGACGCGCCGGAACAGCAGCGCGCAGCCGAACACCAGCAGCAGGAACGCGAGGTAGAACTGCCCCTGCACCGACATCGACCAGATGTGCTGCAGCGGGCTGACCGCCTCACCGGCGCGCAGGTAGTCCGAGGCGGTGTTGGCCAGCTCCCAGTTCTGGAAGTAGCCGAGGCTGGCCAGGCTCTGGTCGGCGAACGTCTCCCACCGCGTCTGCGGCTGGATGAGGATGGTCAGCACCGCCGACGCCGCCAGCACCACCACCAGTGCGGGCAGCAGCCGGCGCACCAGTCGCAGGATCTCCGGACCCGGCCACAGCGATGCGCCCGGGGTCATCGCGGTGCGCAGCACCCGGCTGCCGAAGAAGAACCCGGACAGCGCCAGGAACACGTCGACGCCGCCCGACACCCGGCCGAACCAGACGTGGAAGACCGCCACCAACGCGATCGCGATACCGCGCAGACCGTCGAGGTCGTGCCGGTAGAAGGCCGCGTCACGGGCCTTGGGCGGGGAGCCCGCGGCACGCCGAAGGGGGCCCGGATCGGTGACGGACGCCGGCCGGGGAGGGGCGAGGGTCATCATGGTCGACGGATAATCTACCGAAGGTGTCAGCCCTGACGCCTGCGGAGATCAGCGCGATTGACGCTGCTCACATCTGGCATCCGTACAGCAGAATCGGGCCCGCCGTGCAGTCGGGTGACGACCCCACCGCCATCACTCCGCTGGTCGCCGTCGGTGCGCACGGCGCGTGGTTGACACTGCACCGCGACGGGCGCGAGGTGCGGGCGCTGGACGCGATGGCGTCGTGGTGGACCGCGGTGCACGGGCACGGCCATCCGGTGCTCGACGCGGCGATCACCCGCCAGCTGGCGACAATGAACCACGTCATGTTCGGCGGGCTCACCCACGAACCCGCCGCCCGGCTGGCCCAGCTGCTGGTGCAGCTGACCCCGGACGGGCTCGAGACCGTGTTCTTCAGCGACTCCGGCTCGGTGTCGGTGGAGGTCGCGGTGAAGATGGCGCTGCAGTACTGGCGCAGCCTCGGCCGCGGCGGCAAGTACCGGCTGATGACCTGGCGGGGCGGCTATCACGGCGACACCTTCACCCCGATGAGCGTGTGCGACCCCGACGGCGGCATGCACTCGCTGTGGACCGATGTGCTGGCCCGGCAGGTGTTCGCCCCGCAGGTGCCGCGCGACTACGACGCCGGCTACGTCGCGACGTTCGAGCGTCAGCTCGCCGAGCACGCCCACGAGCTCGCCGCGGTGATCGTCGAGCCGGTGGTGCAGGGCGCCGGGGGCATGCGCTTCCACGATCCGCGCTACCTGACCGATCTGCGCGCGATCTGCGACCGCCACGAGGTGCTGCTGATCTTCGACGAGATCGCCACCGGGTTCGGCCGCACCGGCGAGATGTTCGCCGCCGACCACGCCGGCGTGAGCCCCGACATCATGTGCGTCGGCAAGGCGCTGACCGGCGGCTACATCACGCTGGCCGCGACCCTGTGCACCCGGCGGGTGGCCGAGACCATCAGCACCCACGAGCCGGGCGCGCTGATGCACGGGCCCACCTTCATGGCCAACGCGCTGGCCTGTGCGGTCGGGGTGGCGTCGATGGAGGTGCTGCTGGCCGGCGACTGGCGGGCGGCGGTGCGCTCGATCGAGGCGGGCCTGCGCGACGGGCTGGCGCCGGCCGCGGCGCTGCCCGGGGTCGCCGACGTCCGGGTGCTGGGCGCGATCGGGGTCATCGAGATGGCCGAGCCGGTCGATCTGCGGGTGGCCACCCCGGTCGCGCTCGACCACGGGGTGTGGCTGCGCCCGTTCCGCAACCTGGTGTACGCGATGCCGCCGTACATCTGCACGCCGGCGGAGATCGAGCAGATCGCCACGGCGATGGTCGAGGTCGCCCGCGCCCTCGGCTGACCGGGCATTTGTGCGCCGCCCCGCGGTCGCCTAACCTGAACGCTGTTCAATTCCGCATTCGGATCGAGGAGCACGGTGACGCGCGCAGGGCTCTCCCCGCTGGCGTGGCTCGACGAGTACGCCCGGCAGCGCCGTGCCGCCGGGCTGCGGCGTGAACTGCGCGCCCGCCCGCCGGTCGGCACCGAACTCGATCTGGCCTCCAACGACTACCTGGGGCTGGCGCAGCATCCCGAGGTCATCGAGGGCGCGGTCGCCGCGGTGCGCACCTGGGGCGCCGGGTCCACCGGATCCCGGCTGGTCACCGGCAACACCGAACTGCACGAGCAGTTCGAACGCGCGCTGGCCGACTTCGTCGGCTTCGAGTCGGCGCTGGTGTTCTCCTCCGGCTACACCGCCAACATCGGCGCGGTGGTGTCGCTGACCGGACCGGACGCGCTGCTGGTGTCCGACGCGCTGACGCACGCCTCGCTGATCGACGCCTGCCGGCTGTCGCGGGCCCGGGTGGTGGTGACGCCGCACCGCGATGTCGCCGCCGTCGAGGGCGCGCTGGCGGAGCGGACCGAACAGCGCGCGGTGGTGGTGACCGAGTCGGTGTTCTCCGCCGACGGCGACCTGGCCCCGCTGCGCGAACTGCACGAGGTGTGCCGCCGCCACGGCGCGCTGCTGCTGGTCGACGAGGCGCACGGGCTCGGGGTGCGCGGCGCGGGCGGGCGCGGGCTGCTGCACGAGGTCGGCCTGGCCGGCGCCCCCGACGTGGTGATGACGGCGACCATGTCCAAGGCGCTGGGCAGCCAGGGCGGCGCGGTGCTGGGCCCGGCCGCGGTGCGCGACCACCTCATCGACACGGCGCGGACGTTCATCTTCGACACCGGCCTGGCCCCGGCCGCGGTCGGGGCGGCGGGGGCGGCGCTGCGGGTCCTGACCGCCGAGCCGTGGCGGGCGGCCGCGGTGCTGCGGCACGCGCGCACGCTGGCCGAGGTGTGCGATGTCGCCGAACCGCCGGAGTCGGCGGTGGTGTCGGTGATCCTCGGCGAACCGGAGGTCGCGCTGGCCGCCGCCGGTGCCTGCCTGGAGCGGGGCCTGCGGGTGGGTTGTTTCCGCCCGCCCACGGTGCCGGCCGGCACCTCGCGGTTGCGGCTGACCGCCCGGGCGTCGCTGACCGAGGACGAGATGGCGCTGGCGCGTTCGGTGCTCACCGACGTGCTGTCGGCACGGGCGTGACCACGCTGCTCATCACCGGCACCGGCACCGGCGTCGGCAAGACGATCGCCACCGCCGCGCTGGCCTGTCATGCCCGGCTGCGGGGCGTGGACGTGGCGGTGTGCAAACCGGTGCAGACCGGCAGCCCGGCCGACGACGACCTCGCCGAGGTGGCCCGGCTGACCGGGGTGACGAACCTGCACGGCCGGTGGCGCTATCCGGAACCGCTCGCCCCGGTCGCGGCCGCCCGCCGGGCCGGGCTGGCGCTGCCCACCCGCGCCGAGGCTGTCGCCGCGATCCGTGCGGTCGACGCCGAGCTGACCCTGGTGGAGGGTGCCGGGGGACTGCTGGTGCCGTTGTGCGCCGACGGCGCGACGCTGCGGGAGCTCGCGGCCGAGCTGGCGGCGCCGGTGCTGGTGGTGGTCGCCGCCGGGCTGGGCACCCTCAACCACACCGCGCTGACGCTGGAAGCCCTTGCCGCACGGGATGTTCCGTGCGCGGGGCTGGTGATCGGCGCCTGGCCGGCGAATCCGGGCGTCAGCGAGCTGGACAACCGCGAGGAGCTGAACCGGTTGGCCCCGGTGCGTGCGGTGCTGCCGGCCGGGGCCGGTGCCCTGGACGCGGCGGGGTTCGCGGCGATGAGCGCGACGGCGTTCGACAGTGAGTGGGTCAAGGGCCTCGCCACCGACCGAGGAGGCTGACGATGGTGCACTCCATCGAGGCGGTGTTCGACCCGGACACCGAGGCGGCGATCCGCGGGATCTGGGATGCGTTGCGGGACGCGGGAATCGCCGGCCAGTCCCCGCAGGCCCGGCCGCACGCCACGCTGACGGTGGCCGAACGCATCGACCCTCGGGTCGACGCGCTGCTCGCACCGCTGGCGGCGCGGTTCCCGCTGCCGTGCCGGATCGGGGCGCCGCTGTTCTTCGGCCGCGCCAAGGCGGTGCTGGCACGGCTGGTGGTGCCCACCGAGGCGCTGCTGGAGTTGCACGCCGAGGTGCATCGGCTGTGCGGCCCGCACACCCATCCCGCGCCGATGGCCAATGCGCTGCCGGATCACTGGACCGCGCACGTGACCCTGGCGCGGCGGGTGGTGCCGGACCAGATGGGGCGGGCGATCACGATCGCGGGCCGGCCGGCCGAGATCGCCGGCAGCATCGCCGGGCTGCGCCGCTGGGACGGCAACGCCAAACGCGAATACCCGATCCCCGGGCTACCGCAGGACTGACGGGTCGGCCACCCGGATCCCGTCGATGAGCAGGTCCACCCCGAACCGGAACCGGGCGTCGGCGTCGTCGTCGAGCACCGACTGGTCGGCCGGCAGCTCCGCACCCGCGGCGTCCCACTGCAGCCGCGACTGCTCGTCGACGGTGAACCCGAGCACGTAGTAGACCACCGTGCGGGCCGCGAGCTCGGCGTGCGCGGGGGCGAAACCGGCCTCGGTGACCGCGTCGGTCAGCCGGTCCAGGATCCGGCGCATCACCGCCGACTGGCCGGCGGCGAAACTCGCCGACACCAGCTCCGCGCCGTCGGTGTGCGACAGCAGGGCGTCGCGCAGACCGGCGCACACCCCTTCGATCCGCGCCCGCCAGTCGCCGGCCGCCTCGGGCACCGCCGCCAGGATCTGGTCGGCCACCGCGCCGAGCAGTTCCTGTTTGTTGGCGAAGTGCCAGTACAGCGCGCCGGGGGAGACGCCGAGTTCGCGGGCCAGCCGGCGCATGGTCAAATCGGCCAGGCCGTAGCTGTCCAGCAGGGCCGTCGCCGCGGCGACCACGTCGCGTTTGTGGAGCTGCACACCGGTACCCTAACCTGAACGGTGTTCAACGGTCGGCCCGGCCGACGTGTCAAGCGCATCCAGGCGAGAGGGTAGAGGTTTTGAGCGACATTCTGGCGGTGGCCCGCGAGCAGGTGCTCGAACGCGGTGAGGGGCTCGACCAGGACCAGACGCTGCAGGTGCTGCAACTGCCCGACGATCGTCTCGATGAGCTGCTGTCGCTGGCGCACGAGGTCCGGATGCGCTGGTGCGGCCCGGAGGTCGAGGTCGAGGGCATCATCAGCCTCAAGACCGGCGGCTGCCCGGAGGACTGCCACTTCTGCTCGCAGTCCGGCCTGTTCGCCTCCCCGGTGCGCAGCGCCTGGCTGGACATCCCCAGCCTGGTCGAGGCCGCCAAGCAGACCGCCAAGACCGGCGCCACCGAGTTCTGCATCGTGGCCGCGGTGCGCGGTCCGGACGAACGGCTGATGGCGCAGGTCGCCGCGGGCATCGAGGCGATCCGCAACGAGGTCGAGATCAATGTCGCGTGTTCGCTGGGCATGCTCACCCAGGAGCAGGTCGACCAGCTCGCCGCCATGGGAGTGCACCGCTACAACCACAACCTCGAGACCGCGAAGTCGTTCTTCCCCAACGTGGTGACCACCCACACCTGGGAGGAGCGCTGGAACACCCTGCAGATGGTGCGCGCGGCCGGCATGGAGGTCTGCTGCGGCGGCATCCTCGGCATGGGCGAGACGCTCGAGCAGCGCGCCGAGTTCGCGGCGCAGCTGGCCGAACTGGATCCGCACGAGGTGCCGCTGAACTTCCTCAACCCGCGGCCGGGCACCCCGTTCGGTGACCTGGAGGTGCTGCCGGCCACCGAGGCGCTCAAGGCGGTCGGGGCGTTCCGGCTGGCGCTGCCGCGCACCCTGCTGCGGTTCGCCGGCGGGCGCGAGATCACGCTCGGCGACCTGGGCGCGAAGCAGGGCATCCTCGGCGGCATCAACGCGGTGATCGTCGGCAACTACCTGACCACGCTGGGCCGTCCGGCCGAGACGGACCTGGAGATGCTCGAGGATCTGCAGATGCCGATCAAAGCCCTCAATGCCAGCCTGTAACGGGCAGGTTCCGTTCGACGCGCGAACAGAGATGGCGTTCAACGTCTACACCGGTGAACCCGACGGCACCGAGATCCCGACCGCGGCGCAACTGGGGCTGGAGCCGCCCCGGTTCTGCGCCGAGTGCGGCCGGCGGATGGTGGTGCAGGTGCGCCCGGACGGCTGGTCGGCGAAATGCTCCCGGCACGGGTTGATCGACTCCAAGGACTTCGAACAGCGATGACGGCCGCGAGCACCGGCGTCTGGGGATCCCCGCGCATCGGGCGCGGTCGCGGCGCGTTGTCGGTGATCGGCGCGCTGGCGGTGGCCGGGGTTCTCACCGGGGCGTTGTGGGCCTGGCTGGCCCCGCCCGCCCACGGGGTGATCGCGTTGGCCAGGGACGGCGAGACCCGGGTTCGCGCCTATCTGGGCAATGAGGCCGACCATCTCTTCCTGGGCGCGGCGCTGATGGTCGGGATGCTGAGCGTGGTGGCCGTGATCGCGGCCGTCGCGGTGTGGCAGTGGCGGGCCCACCGGGGGCCGGCGATGGCGGCGGCGCTGGCCGCGGGTGCGGTGCTCGCCGGCGGGGCGGCGACGGCGGTCGGTGCCGGTCTGGTGCGCCTGCGCTACGGCGGCGTCGTCGGTCTCGACGAGGCGCCGGTAACCCCGGATCACCGGGTGCACTACTTCGTCGAAGCGCCCGCGGTGTTTTTCGGCGCCGGGCCGCTGCAGGCCGCGCTGACCATCGTCTTCCCGGCCGCGATCGCGGCGCTGGTCTATGCCCTGTGCGCGGTCGCCACCACCCGTGACGATCTGGGCGGCTGGCCGCCGGTCGACCCGCCGCGGGTGCTCACAGCGGAAAGCGACCCACCGTCCGCCCGGTGAACAGCTTCGCGGCGATCGCGGTCAGCCGCGCCATCCCGAGGTAGGTCATCGGGTTCAGCAGGGTCGGCCAGGTGGTGCGGATCATGTGCTCGGACAACGGTTTACCGTCGAACCGGTCGGCCAGCCAGCGCAGTGTCATCGGCGCCGACATCGGATGCAGCAGCATGTGCTCGCTGAACATGTCGCGGTGGTAGGTCACCGACGCACCGCCGGACCGGTAGGTCTCGGTCAGGTCGTCGATGTCGTAGACCGACACGATCCGGTCGTGCACGGCCTGCACCACCAGCACCGGCGGCGTCGGCACCGCCGCACCCAGCTTGATGCTGTCGAAGATGTACCGGACCTCGGGGGTGTCGAGGACGTCGTCGAGCGGGCGGTCCACCAGCTTGTCCATGTTCAGCCCGATGTGGCGCAGCACCGCGTGCCCGGTGGTCATCTCACGGATCCGCTCCAGCATCGCCTTGCCGGTGGGCGTGGCGTGCTCCTGCACGATCCGGTCGAGTTCGGGGTAGACCCGCGACAGCGCGGCGACCACCAGCGCGGGCAGCCCGGCGTACAGGCTGCCGTTGAGCCGGCGGAACGCGTTGCCGAGGTCGCCGACCGGGGAGCCGAGCACCGCGCCCACGACGTTGAGCTCCGGCGCATAGGCGCCCTGCATCTCGGCGGCCCACGCGGAGGCCAGCCCGCCGCCGGAGTAGCCCCACAGGCCCAGCGGTGCGGTCTCGTCGATGTCGAGGCGGTCGCTGCCCAGCGCTGCGCGCAACCCGTCGAGGATGCGGTAGCCGGGCTCGTACGGGGTGCCCCAGTTGCCGTCGAGCCCCTCGTGGTCGGGCACCGACACCACCCAGCCCTCGGCCAGCGCCGCGGCGATCAGCAGGAACTCGAACTGCGCCAGCGCGCCCGGGGCGACCGCGCCACGGCGCAGCGCATACGACGGGAAGCAGCGCGAGGTGACCGCGTCGATCGCGCACTGATACGACAGCACCGGGGTGGTGCGGCGGCGGGCCCGGTCGGCCGGAACGATCACGGTGGTGACCGCCGCCTCCGGGGCGCCGTGCAGGTCGGTGGTGCGGTAGAGCAGCTGCACGGCGCGGAACTTCTGCGGGATCAGCCCGAGAAACGCCAGCTCGACGTCGCGGCTGCGCAGCACCGTGCCCGGCGTCGCATGGTGGAAGCCGGCCGGCGGGTCGTAGAACGGATCCTCGGCCGGCACCCGCGGGCGCACGCCCCGGATCAGCGTTTCGTGGGGTGCCTGCCCGATCCATTCGGCGCCGGTGTCCGGCGCGACGCTTCGCGTGGTCATCCGAGCCATTATTTCTTAAAGAAGTCTTAAATTCGCAACCTCCCGTGCGTGTCGCGCTCAGCCCGGGGGCCGCAGCGCGGCGAACTCGTCGGTCACCCGGTAGCGCGACTCGGTGAACCGGTACAGCGCGGCCGGGCGGCCCCCGTGCCGGCCGGATCGGACGGTGTTGCCGGTGCGGGTGATGACCTTGCGTCGCTCCAGCACCCGCTGCAGGTTGGTCACGTCGACCTGGTGCCCCAGCGCCGCGCTGTAGATGTCGCGCAGCGTGGACAGCGCGAATTCCTCTGGGGCGAGGGCGAATCCGATGTTGGTGTAGGACAGTTTGGCGACCAGGCGGTTGCGGGCGTGCTCGACCATCGGGCCGTGGTCGAAGGCCATCGGCGGCAGCTCGCTGACCGGATGCCAGCGGGTGTCGGGCGGCAGCTCCGGGGTGGCGGGGGAGGGCACCAGCCCCAGGAACGTGGACGCGATGGTGCGCACGCCGGGCACCCGGTGCGGGTCGGAGAACACCGCCAGCTGTTCGAGGTGAGCAAGTTCACGCAGATCGACCTTCTCGGCGAGCTGTCGGCGCACCGAGCTGGTCAGATCCTCGTCGTCGCGCAGCCGTCCGCCGGGCAGCGACCACTTGCCGCGTTCGGGGTCGAGCGCGCGCTGCCACAACAGCACGTGCAGCTCGGGTTTGCCCGATCGGGCCTCCGATCCGGCGTCGACACCGCGAACCTGGAACACGACGGCGAGCACCTCATGGGTGGTGCTAGTATGTGTCATGTTTTCGATTGTAAGTCGAAAACTCCGGAACCCAGTGAGGAGGCGGCTATGACGGTGCTGGACCGTGAGCCCGCGAACGGCTTGACCAGCCGAATCGTCGACGGCCCCGGCGGCTACACCGGTGTCGAGGGCGACGAGCAGTGGGCTGCCGAGGTTCGCCGTCTGGCAGATCTGCGGGGCGCGACGCTGCTGGCGCACAACTACCAGCTGCCGGCGATCCAGGACGTCGCCGACCACGTCGGCGACTCGCTGGCGCTGTCGCGGATCGCCGCGGAGGTGCCCGAGCAGACCATCGTGTTCTGCGGCGTGCACTTCATGGCCGAGACCGCCAAGATCCTCTCGCCGGACAAGACGGTGCTGATCCCCGACCAGCGGGCGGGCTGTTCGCTGGCCGACTCCATCACCGCCGAGGAGCTGCGCGCCTGGAAGGCCGAGCACCCGGGCGCGGTGGTGGTGTCCTACGTCAACACCACGGCCGCGGTGAAGGCCGAGACCGACATCTGCTGCACGTCGTCCAACGCGGTCGAGGTGGTGGCCTCCATCCCGGAGGACCGCGAGGTGCTGTTCTGTCCGGACCAGTTCCTCGGCGCGCACGTCCGCCGGGTGACCGGGCGCAAGAACATGCACGTCTGGGCCGGCGAATGCCACGTGCACGCCGGGATCAACGGTGACGAGCTGGCCGATCAGGCCCGGGCGCACCCGGATGCGGACCTGTTCGTGCACCCCGAATGCGGTTGCGCCACCTCCGCGCTCTACCTCGCCGGCGAGGGCGCGTTCCCCGAGGAGCGGGTCAAGATCCTGTCCACCGGCGGCATGCTGGACGCGGCACGCGAGACCAAGGCGCGTCAGGTGCTGGTCGCCACCGAGGTCGGCATGCTGCACCAGCTGCGCCGCGCCGCCCCGGAGGTCGACTTCCGCGCCGTCAACGACCGGGCGTCCTGCCGGTTCATGAAGATGATCACCCCGGCGGCGCTGCTGCGCTGCCTGGTCGAGGGCAAGGACGAGGTGCACGTGGACCCCGAGATCGCCCGGCGGGCGCGGGCCAGCGTGCAGCGCATGATCGAGATCGGACAGCCGGGCGGCGGCGAATGAGCCGGCAGCCGTCCTGCGGATCCGGCCGGTGGGCCGGCCACTGGCAGCAGCGCGCCGACGTGGTGGTGATCGGCACCGGGGTGGCCGGGCTGGTCGCCGCGCTGGCCGCCCACCGCGCCGGCCGCAAGGTGGTGGTGCTGACCAAGGCGACCGAGTTCCCCGGCGGCACGGCGACCTACTACGCGCAGGGCGGCATCGCGGTCGCCATGCCGGACAGCGACGACGCGGTCGACACCCACGTGGCCGACACGCTGGCCGCCGGCGCCGGGCTGTGCGATCCGGACGCGGTGCGCTCGATCGTGGCCGACGGCTACCGCGCGGTGTGCGACCTGGTCGGCTACGGAGCCCGCTTCGACGAGGCCGGTCCGGGCCGTTGGGCGCTGACCCGCGAGGGCGGCCACTCCCGGCGCCGCATCATCCACGCCGGCGGGGACGCCACCGGCGCGGAGGTGCAGCGGGCGCTGGACGTGGCCGCGGCGCACCTGGACATTCGACCCAATCACGTTGTGCTGCAACTCCTTCACCGTGACGACGCGATCACCGGGGTGTTGGTGCGCAACGCGGACGGCCCGGGGGTGATCCACGCGCCGGCGGTGGTGCTGGCCACCGGCGGGCTGGGCCAGCTCTACACCGCCACCACCAACCCGCCGGGATCCACCGGCGACGGGCTGGCGCTGGCGCTGTGGGCCGGGGTGCCGGTGTGCGACGTGGAGTTCATCCAGTTCCACCCGACGATGCTCTACAACGGGCCCGCCGGCGGGCGCCGCCCGCTGATCACCGAGGCGGTGCGCGGGGAGGGGGCGCGACTCATCGATGCCCGGGGCCGTTCGGTGACCGCGGGGGTGCACCCGATGGGGGACCTGGCCCCGCGCGATGTGGTCGCCGCGGCCATCCACGCCCGGATGACCGAGACCGGCGCGCCGTGCGTGTACCTCGACGCCCGCGGCATTCCCGGCTTCGCCGAACGGTTCCCGACCGTGACGGCGTCCTGCCTGGCCGCCGGCATCGACCCGGCCCGCCAGCCCATCCCGGTGGTTCCGGGCGCCCACTACAGCTGCGGCGGGGTGCGCACCGACGTGTCCGGCCGGACCGCGATGAGCGGGCTGTTCGCCGCCGGTGAGGTGGCCCGCACCGGCATGCACGGGGCGAACCGGCTGGCCTCCAACAGCCTGCTGGAGGGTCTGGTCGTGGGTGGCCGGGCCGGTGCGGCCGCGGCCGAACACGCCGCCGCTGCCGGGGTGGTCACCGCCGAACCGCCCGAACCCGCGGTGCGCCCCGCGCTGCCGCGCCAGGCGCTGCAGGAGGCGATGTCCCGGCACGCCGCAGTGGTGCGCGACGAGTCGGGGCTGGCCGAGCTGGCGGGTGAACTCGATGCCGCGGAGCCGCGGAAGCTCAACACCCGCAACGATTTCGAGGACGCCGCGCTGACCTGCGTGGCGGCGGTCGTGGTGGCTGCGGCGCGGGAGCGCACCGAGTCGCGTGGCTGCCACCACCGGTCCGACTACCCCGAGACCGACCCCGCGCAGGCGGTGTCGGTCCCCCGAACGCTCGAGGGAGCCCTGGTTACCGAGGTGGCCTGCTGCTGATGGAACTCAACGCCGACGAACTGGCCGAGGCGCGGCGGGTGGTGGAGCGCGCCCTGGCGGAGGACCTGCGCTACGGACCCGACGTCACGACGCTGGCCACCGTGCCCGCCGACGCCACCACCACCGCGTCGGTGGTGGCCCGCGAACCCGGGGTGATCGCCGGGCTGCAGATCGCGCTGCTGGTCCTCGACGAGGTGCTGGGACCGGACCGCTACGAGGTCAAACACCGGGTCTCCGACGGGACCCGGGTCGAGTCCGGCGCGTCCGTGCTCACCGTGACCGCGCCGACGCAGGGGCTGCTCACCGCCGAGCGGACCATGCTGAACCTGGTGTGCCACCTGTCCGGGGTCGCCACCGCGACCGCGGCGTGGGTGGCCGCGGTCGAGGGCACCAGGGCCAGGATCCGCGACACCCGCAAGACGCTGCCGGGGCTGCGGCTGCTGCAGAAGTACGCGGTGCGGGTCGGCGGCGGCGTCAACCACCGGCTGGGGCTGGGCGATGCGGCGCTGATCAAGGACAACCACGTCGCCGCCGCCGGATCGGTGGTCGCCGCGCTGCGCGCGGTGCGGGCGGCCGCCCCGGATCTGCCGTGCGAGGTCGAGGTGGACTCCCTCGAACAACTCGACGAGATCCTCGGCGAGGACCTGGGGCCCGATGCGCTGATCCTGCTGGACAACTTCCCGGTGTGGCAGACCCAGGTCGCGGTGCAGCGCCGCGACGCCCGTTCGCCGGCAACGAAACTGGAGTCCTCGGGCGGGCTGACGCTGCAGACCGCGGCCGATTACGCGGCGACCGGGGTGGATTACCTGGCGGTCGGTGCGCTCACCCACTCGGTGCGGGTGCTTGACCTGGGGCTGGACGTCTAGGGCCGGTCTCCCCGGGGCCGCTAGGCGGCCGCGGTTCCGCGGCGGGCGAACGACAGCGCGATCGCCGCGACGGCGAACAGTCCGGAGAACACCCGGCTCAGCACCGTCTGCTGACGTGCGGTGTGCAGCCAGCCGACCAGGCGGGCGGCCAGCGCGGTGTAGAGCATCATCACCACGATGTCCACGGCGGTCATCGTCACGCCCATGGTCACGTACTGCGGCAGCAACGGATCGGTCGGCACCAGGAACTGCGGCAGCACGGCCAGGATGAACACCAGGCCCTTGGGATTGGTGGCGTTGACCAGAAACCCGCGCAGGAACAACGCGAACCGGCCGCCGTCACCGCCGCCGCCGAGCTGGTCGCGCAGGTCCTGCCCGGCGGTGCGCCACTGCTGCACGGCCAGATACAGCAGGTAGGCCACCCCGATCCACTTGATCACGGTGAACGCCACCGCCGACGAGGCCACCACCGCGCCCAGCCCGATGGCCACCAGCGTCAGCTGCAGCATCAGCCCGGCCTGCAACCCGAGCACGCTGAAGAAGCCGCGCCGCACCCCGTGCGTGAGCCCGGTGGCCATCGACTGCACCGCGCCGGCGCCGGGGGACAGGCTGATCGCGATCGACGCGCCCAGGAACGCCAGCCAGATCTCCCAACCCACGCGACCAGTGTCGCAACCGGCGCCGAGCGATCCGGCTCACACTCCGCCGGATAGCATGTCGCCCCGTGAGCACCCAACCCCGCCGCCTGATCTGGTTGAGCATCCTGAGCCTGGTCGTGGCCGACGTCGCGCTCGGCGTGGCCGGCTGGGCGCTGTGGCGCACCCAGGACCGCGAACCCGTGTACAGCGAAACCCAGATCGCGGACGCCAAGGCGGGCATCTGCTCGGCGCTCGACGTGGTGCGCCGCGGGGTGTCGCTCAATACCAACCTGCAGCCCGCCGGCGGGCCGGAGGATGTCACCGGCGCCCAGGCGGTGGCCGCCAACGCGCGGGTGTCGCTCTACGACGGCGGGCAGTACCTGCTGGCGCGGCTGGACCCGGCCACCCCGCCGGAGCTGGCCGACAAGGTGCGCGAGTTCGCCGACACGCTGATGGACATCGGCGCCTACGCCACCGCGGGGGTGTCGAACCAGGACGCCGAGCAGGCCGAACGGTTGCGCACGGCCGACGAGGCCAACAAGACCCTCATCGAGTTGTGCAAGTAGGCCTCCCGCAACCAGGCATCCCGGAACCGGGTGCGGGCGTCAGGCGACGTCGGCGACCAGAAGCCCCACCCGCCGGGCCTGCGCCTTGGCCGGCCACGGCAGTTCCTCGGTGATCTCGCCGCCGGCCGGCACGATGCGCGGATTGGTCAGTTTCAGCACCCCGCGCCTGCACTGAAGTTCGGCCTCGCCGGCGGCCAGCACGTTCTTGACCCAGTCGGTCTTGCCGTGCGCGAGCGCGATCGCGACGATGCCGCCCTTGCGGTAGGCCGTGATGATCGTCTCGTAGGGCTTTCCCGACTTGCGGCCCCGGTGCTTGATCACCGCCATCCCGGGCAGCACTCGCCAGAACGGCCTGACCATCTTGTTGAGGTACTTGACCTGCAGGTTCTCCAGCCAGGGCGGGAAGATCATCGGCACCCCGGGGGCGTTGTTCGGGTGTTCGGCGGCCCGCATGACGCCTCCAAAACGAATTTGTGCTGCTCTGGGACAATGGACAGCGTGAATCTAACGCCGGGGCCGATCGCCCGCATCGACTTGCGCAACCGCACGCTGAGCGCCAAGGAACTGCGGGGCGTGCTGCCGCGGGGCGGGGTCGATGTGGACTCGGTGGTGCCGACGGTGCGACCCATCGTCGAGGCGGTCGCCGAGGGCGGGGCCGAGGTCGCGCTGGAGTACGGCGCCTCCTTCGACGGGATCCGCCCGCCGGCGGTGCGGGTTCCGGCGGCCGGCCTGGAGCAGGCCCTCGATCGACTCGACCCCGAGGTACGCGCCGCGCTCGAGGTGGCGATCGAACGCGCCCGCGCGGTGCACGCCGATCAGCGCCGCACCGACACCACCACCACACTCGGGCCCGGCGCGACGGTGACCGAACGCTGGGTGCCGGTCGAACGGGTCGGCCTGTACGTGCCCGGCGGGAACGCGGTCTACCCGTCGTCGGTGGTGATGAACGTGGTGCCCGCGCAGACCGCGGGGGTGGACTCGCTGGTGATCGCCAGCCCGCCGCAGGCGTCCAACCCGGAACCGTTCCGCGGCCTGCCGCACCCGACCATCCTGGCCGCGGCCCGGCTGCTCGGGGTGGACGAGGTGTGGGCGGTCGGCGGTGCGCAGGCGGTCGCGCTGATGGCCTACGGCGGCACCGACACCGACGGCGCCGAGCTGGTGCCGGTCGACATGATCACCGGTCCGGGCAACATCTATGTCACCGCCGCCAAACGGATCTGCCGATCGCTGGTGGGCATCGACGCCGAGGCCGGGCCGACCGAGATCGCGATCCTGGCCGACGACACCGCGAGTCCCGCGCACGTGGCGGCCGATCTGATCAGCCAGGCCGAGCACGACGAAATGGCCGCCAGCGTGCTGGTCACCCCGAGTGAGCAGCTCGCCGACGCCACCGACCGCGAACTGCTCGACCAGCTCAGGACCACCGTGCACTGCGAGCGGGTGACCACCGCGCTGCGCGGCAGGCAGTCGGCGATCGTGCTGGTCGACGACCTCGACGCCGGGGTGCGGGTGGTCAACGCCTACGCGCCCGAGCATCTGGAGATCCACACCGCCGACGCACACCGGGTCGCCGACCGGATCCGTTCGGCCGGAGCGATTTTCGTCGGCCCGTACGCCCCGGTGAGCCTCGGTGACTACTGCGCCGGATCCAACCACGTGCTGCCCACCGCCGGCTCGGCCCGCCACTCCAGCGGGCTGAGCGTGCAGACCTTCCTGCGCGGCATCCACGTGGTCGACTACGACGAGGCCGCGCTCAAGGACGTGTCCGGACACGTCATCACGCTGGCCGAAGCCGAGCACCTGCCCTCGCACGGCGAGGCGGTGCGGCGGAGGTTCGAGCAGTGACCGTCGGCGACCGGGTGAGCCTGGACGACCTGCCGCTGCGGCCCGACCTGCGGGGCAAATCGCCCTACGGCGCACCGCAACTGAAGGTGCCGGTCCGGCTCAACACCAACGAGAACCCGCACCCGCCCAGCCAGGCGCTGATCGACGACGTCGCCGCGTCGGTGCGGGCGGTGGCCGGTGAACTGCACCGCTATCCGGACCGCGACGCGGTCGCGCTGCGCACCGACCTGGCCGCCTACCTGGCCGGCCGCACCGGCGTGCCGTTGACCGTCGACAACATCTGGGCGGCGAACGGGTCCAACGAGATCCTGCAGCAGCTGCTGCAGGCGTTCGGCGGGCCGGGCCGCAGCGCGATCGGGTTCGTGCCGTCGTACTCGATGCACCCGATCATCGCCGACGGCACCCAGACCCGCTGGCTGGTGGCGCACCGCGCCGAGGATTTCCGCCTCGACACCGACGTCGCGGTGCAGGCGATCCGTCGGCACCGCCCCGACATCGTGTTCGTCACCAGCCCGAACAACCCCACCGGGCAGAGCGTCTCGCTCGACGAGCTGCGCCGGCTGCTCGACGCGATGGACACCGGGGTGCTGATCGTCGACGAGGCCTACGCCGAGTTCTCGGCCCGGCCCTCCGCGGTCCGGCTGCTCGACGAGTACCCGGCCCGGCTGGTGGTGAGCCGCACCATGAGCAAGGCGTTCGCGTTCGCCGGCGGCCGGCTGGGCTATCTGGCCGCCGCGCCCGCGGTGATCGACGCGCTGCTGCTGGTGCGGCTGCCGTATCACCTCTCGGCGCTGACCCAGGCCGCCGCCCGGGCGGCGCTGCGGCATGCCGACGACACCCTGGCCGGGGTGGCGAAGCTGATCGCCGAGCGGGAGCGGGTGTGCGCCGCGCTGACCGGGATGGGCTACCACGTCGTCCCCAGCGACGCGAATTTCGTGCTGTTCGGGCGGTTCACCGACGCGCCGGCGACCTGGCAGCGCTACCTCGACGAGGGCGTGCTGATCCGCGATGTCGGCATTCCGGGATTCCTGCGGACCACCATCGGGCTGGCCGAGGAGAACGACGCGCTGCTGGCGGTCAGCGCGCGGTTGGCCGCCACCGAGCTCGCGACCCAGTCCAGCGCGACCTTAGGAGCGAAGTGACCGAACAACGCCGCGCCCGGATCGAGCGCAGGACCAAGGAGTCCGACATCGTCGTCGAGCTCAACCTCGACGGCACCGGTGTGGTCGACGTCGACACCGGTGTGCCGTTCTTCGACCACATGCTGACCTCGCTGGGCAGCCACGCCAGCTTCGATCTGACCGTGCGCGCCAAGGGCGACATCGAGATCGAGGGGCACCACACGATCGAGGACACCGCGATAGTGCTGGGTCAGGCGCTGGGCGAGGCGCTCGGCGACAAGAGGGGCATCCGCCGCTTCGGGGACGCCTGGATCCCGATGGACGAGGCGCTGGCGCACGCCGCCGTCGACGTGTCCGGCCGGCCGTATTTCGTGCACACCGGGGAACCGGACTTCATGGTGTCGTTCACCATCGCCGGTTCCGGTGCGCCGTACCACACCGTGGTCAACCGGCACGTGTTCGAATCGCTGGCGTTCAACGCCCGCATCGCCCTGCACGTGCGCACCCTCTACGGCCGGGATCCGCACCACATCACCGAGGCGCAGTACAAGGCGGTGGCCCGGGCGTTGCGCCAGGCCGTCGAGTACGACCCGCGGGTGACCGGGGTGCCGTCGACGAAGGGCACGCTGTGACCCGCAGGGTGGTGGTGCTCGACTACGGTTCGGGCAACCTGCGGTCGGCTCAGCGTGCGCTGGCGCGGGTCGGCGCCGACGTCGAGGTCACCGCCGATGCCGAGGCGGCGCGCAACGCCGACGGGCTGGTGGTGCCCGGGGTCGGCGCGTTCGCGGCCTGCATGGCCGGGCTGCGCTCGATCGACGGCGACAAGATCATCGCCGAACGGGTCGCCGCCGGCCGGCCGGTGCTCGGGGTGTGCGTCGGCATGCAGATCCTGTTCGCCCGCGGCGTCGAGTTCGGGGTCGAGACCGCCGGCTGCGGGCTGTGGCCCGGCGCGGTGGTGCGGCTGGACGCGCCGGTGGTTCCGCACATGGGCTGGAACGTCGTCGATGCCGCGCCGGACAGCCTGCTGTTCAAGGGGATTGCGCCCGGCACCCGGTTCTACTTCGTGCACTCCTACGCGGCCCAGCAGTGGGAGGGCGATGCGGCGGCGAAGCTGACCTGGGCCACCCACGGGGTGCCGTTCCTGGCCGCCGTGGAGGACGGACCGTTGTCGGCCACCCAGTTCCACCCCGAGAAGAGCGGCGACGCCGGAGCCGCGCTTTTGGCCAATTGGGTTGAAGGGCTTTAGGTTGACCCCTGTGACGAGTACCCCGGTGACATTGACCCTGCTTCCCGCCGTCGACGTGGTCGACGGCCGGGCGGTCCGGCTCGTGCAGGGGCGGGCCGGCAGCGAGACCGAGTACGGTTCGGCGCTCGAGGCCGCGCTGAACTGGCAGCGCGACGGCGCGGAGTGGATCCATCTGGTCGACCTGGACGCCGCGTTCGGCCGGGGCAACAACCGGGAGCTGCTCGCCGAGGTGGTCGGCAAGCTCGACGTGAAGGTGGAGCTGTCCGGCGGCATCCGGGACGACGAGTCGCTGGCCGCCGCGCTGGCCACCGGGTGCGCGCGGGTCAACCTGGGGACCGCGGCGCTGGAGAACCCGGCGTGGTGCGCCAAGGTGATCGCCGAGCACGGCGACAAGATCGCGATCGGGCTCGACGTCAAGATCGTCGACGGCCGGCACCGGCTGCGCGGGCGCGGCTGGGAGACCGACGGCGGGGATCTGTGGGAGGTGCTCGACCGGCTCAACCGCGAGGGCTGCTCCCGGTACGTGGTCACCGACGTCAGCAAGGACGGCACGCTGCGCGGCCCGAACCTGGAGCTGCTGACCGCCGTGACCGACCGCACCACCGCGCCCGTGATCGCCTCCGGCGGGGTGTCGAGCCTGGACGACCTGCGGGCGATCGCCACCCTCACCGACCGGGGCGTGGAGGGTGCGATCGTCGGAAAGGCGCTCTACGCCGGACGTTTCACGCTCCCTGAGGCGCTGGCCGCGGTGGGACGGTAGATGGCGCTCGACGCGAACGATCTGGAGCGGCTGGTTGCCGAGGCCGCCAGGATCCTCGACGACGCGGCCAAACCGTTCATCGACGGGCACCGCGCCGAGTCGGCGGTGCAGAAGAAGGGCAACGACTTCGCCACCGAGGTGGATCTGGCCATCGAACGCCAGGTCGTCGAGGCGCTGACCCGCGACACCGGCATCCCGGTGCACGGTGAGGAGTACGGCGGCGCCGACCTCGACTCCCCGGTGCTGTGGGTGCTCGACCCGATCGACGGCACCTTCAACTACGCGGCGGGTCTGCCGATGGCCGCGATCCTGCTCGGCCTGGTGCAGGACGGCGAGCCGGTGGCCGGGCTGACCTGGATCCCGTTCACCGGCGAGAAGTTCACTGCGGTGGTGGGAAAGCCGTTGTACCGTAACGGAATCGAACAGCCCCCGGTGCAGCGCGCCACGCTCGCCGATTCCATCGTCGGGGTCAGCACCTTCAACGTGGACTCCCGCGGCCGGGTGCCCGGCCGCTACCGGCTCGCGGTGGTCGAGCACCTGAGCCGCCGCTGCTCCCGGATGCGGATGCTCGGCGCGACCGGCATCGACCTGGCCTACACCGCGGGCGGAATCCTCGGCGGCGCCATCAGTTTCAACGGCAACGTGTGGGATCACGCGGCCGGGGTGGCGCTGGTGCGGGCGGCCGGCGGTATCGTGACCGACCTGTCCGGCGGGGACTGGACGCTGACCACCCGCTCGGTGCTGGTCGGGGTGCCGGGAACGCACGACGAGCTGCTGGAGTTGGTGCAGTCGGTCGGCAGTCCGGAGGACTACTGATGACCGGTGTGGCGGTGCGCGTCATCCCGTGCCTGGACGTCGACGCCGGCCGGGTGGTCAAGGGCGTGAACTTCGAGAACCTGCGTGACGCGGGCGACCCGGTGGAGTTGGCGGCGGCGTACGACGCCGAGGGCGCCGACGAGCTCACCTTCCTGGACGTGACCGCGTCGTCGTCGGGGCGCGCCACCATGCTGGAGGTGGTCAGGCGGACCGCCGAGCAGGTGTTCATCCCGCTGACCGTCGGCGGCGGGGTGCGGTCGGTCGAGGATGTGGACTCGTTGCTGCGGGCCGGCGCCGACAAGGTGTCGGTGAACACCGCCGCGATCGCGCGTCCGGAGCTGTTGGCGGAGATGTCGCGGCAGTTCGGCTCGCAGTGCATCGTGCTGTCGGTCGACGCCCGCAAGGTGCCGCCCGGTCAGCCGCCGACGCCGTCGGGGTGGGAGGTCACCACGCACGGCGGGCGGCGCGGCACCGGCATCGACGCGATCGAGTGGGCGGCGCGCGGGGCCGAGCTGGGGGTCGGCGAGATCCTGTTGAACTCGATGGACGCCGACGGCACCAAGGCCGGTTTCGACCTGCCGATGATCCGCGCGGTGCGCGGCGCGGTGAACATCCCGGTGATCGCCAGCGGCGGGGCCGGCGCGCCCGAACACTTCCCGGCCGCGGTCGCCGCCGGCGCGGATGCGGTGTTGGCCGCCAGTGTGTTCCACTTCCGCGAGCTCACCATCGCACAGGTGAAGGCGGCGATGGCGGCCGAGGGGATCTGCGTGCGATGAGCCTGGATCCAAAGATCGCCGCCCGGCTCAAACGTGACGCCGACGGGCTGATCGCTGCCGTCGCGCAGGAACGGGCCACCGGGAAGGTGCTGATGGTGGCCTGGATGAACGACGAGGCGCTGGCGCGCACCCTCGAAACCCGTCGCGCGACCTACTTTTCGCGGTCCCGTCAGCAGTTGTGGGTCAAGGGGGAGACCTCCGGGCACACCCAGTACGTGCACTCGGTGCGGCTGGACTGCGACGGCGACACGGTGCTGCTCGAGGTCGATCAGGTCGACGGGGCCTGCCACACCGGCGATCACACCTGCTTCGACGCCGGCCTGCTGCTCGGCCCGGCCGACTGAGGCCGGGTGCGGCCGGCGCTCAGCCGGACCGGCGCCGCCGCAGCACCTCCAGCGCCCGGTCGGCGTGCGCGTTCATGTTGATCTCCGAGGCGATCACCGCGAGGACGGTGCGGTCGGTGTCGATCACGAACGTGGTCCGCTTGACCGGCAGGAACTTTCCGAGCAGCCCCCGCTTCACGCCGAACTGCCGGGCCACCGCCCCGTCGGTGTCCGACAGCAGCGGGTAGTCGAGCTTCTCCTTGCCGGCGAAGCGCGCCTGTTTGTCCACCGGGTCGACGCTGATGCCCACCGGGCGCGCCCCGACCGCGGCGAGTTCGGCGGTGAGGTCACGGAAGTGACAGGCCTCGCGGGTGCAGCCCGGGGTCATGGCGGCGGGGTAGAAGAACAACACGATCGGGCCGTCGGCGAGCAGCTCGCTGAGCCGCCGGACGGTTCCTTTCTGATCGGGCAGTTCGAACTCGGCAACGCGGTCACCCTGCTTCATGGCCGTCACGCTAGCGCGTGGCGGGTGGGCTTCATGGCCGTCACGCTAGCGCTTGGCGCAAGAAATTCATTGGTGCGCCCCGAGGGCGCCGTGCGAGGCTGGCGGCGATGTTCGAACGCGACGGCTACCTTCGGATCGATCAGCCGGACCTGCGGGACGCGGCCGACGAGGCGCGGGCGCTGCTGTGGCGACAACTCGGGCTGTCCCCGGACGACCCCGGTGGGTGGACGGCGCCGGTGCGGTGGGCGGCCGACCTGACCGGGGCGGGGCCGTTCGGCACCCTGCTGCGCAGCCCGGCCCTGGCGGCGGCGCTGGACCGGATCTGCGGGGTGGGCGGCTGGGTGCCGCCGGGGGCGCTGGGCAACATCCCGGTGCGGTTTCCGGTCAGCCCGCCGGCCGACGACCGCGGTTGGCACGTCGACGCCAACACCCCGTTGCCCGACGGGTCGTGGGCGGTGACGAACCGGCCGCACACCATGCTGCTGCTGACCCTGCTGTCGCCGGTGGGCCCCGACGACGCCCCGACCCGGATCCGGGTGGGTTCGCACCACGACGTGGCCCGCGCGCTCGGGCCGGACCCCGTCACCGGCGCCGCGATGGGCCGGCTGGTCGACGCGGCCAGCGCCGCCCGGCCGGTGGCCCGCGCCACCGGCGAACCCGGCGACATGTACCTGCTGCACCCGTTCACCGCGCACGCCGCCGACGAGCACCGGGGCCGCACACCGCGGTTCATGGCGCAGACGCCCGTCATGCTGACCGCGCCGCTGAGCCCCGCGGCGTCGTCGGCGCTGCGATGCGTCTGGGACACTTGACCCGTGCAAACGACCGCCAACCCGCTCTCGGTGACCACCTCCCGCGAGGACTTCCGAGCGCTGGCCGCCGAGCACCGGGTGGTGCCGGTGACCCGCAAGGTCCTCGCCGACAGTGAGACACCGTTGTCGGCCTACCGCAAACTGGCCGCCAACCGGCCGGGAACGTTCCTGCTGGAATCGGCGGAGAACGGCCGGTCCTGGTCGCGGTGGTCGTTCATCGGCGCTGGGGCGCCGTCGGCGCTGACGGTGCGCGACGGGCAGGCGGTGTGGCTGGGTGCGGTGCCCAAGGACGCCCCGCAGGGCGGCGACCCGCTGGAGGCGGTGCGCGCCACCGTGGCGCTGCTGCAGACCGAACCGCTGCCCGGGCTGCCGCCGCTGTCCAGCGGCCTGGTCGGATTCTTCGCCTACGACATGGTGCGCCGGCTGGAGCGGCTGCCGTCGCGCACCGTCGACGACCTCGGCCTGCCAGACATGCTGCTGTTGCTGGCCACCGACATCGCCGCCGTCGACCACCACGAGGGCACCATCACGCTGATCGCCAACGCGGTGAACTGGAACGGCACCGACGAGCGGGTCGACTGGGCCTACGACGACGCGGTGCGCCGGCTGGACGTGATGACCGCCGCGCTGGGGGAGCCGCTGCCGTCGACGGTGGCGTCGTTCAGCCGCCCGGAGCCGGTGTTCCGCGCCCAGCGCACCGTCGAGGAGTACACCGCGATCGTCGAGAAACTGGTCGGCGATATCGAGGCCGGGGAGGCGTTCCAGGTGGTGCCGTCGCAGCGGTTCGAGATGGACACCGACGCCGACCCGCTCGACGTCTACCGGATGCTGCGGGTGACCAACCCGAGTCCGTACATGTACCTGGTCAACGTGCCGGACGAGCACGGCGGCCTGGACTTCTCGATCGTCGGCTCCAGCCCCGAGGCGCTGGTCACGGTCAAGGACGGCCGGGCCACCACCCATCCGATCGCCGGAACCCGGTGGCGCGGCGCCACCGAGGAGGAGGATCTGCTGCTCGAGAAGGAGTTGCTGGCCGACGAGAAGGAACGCGCCGAGCACCTGATGCTGGTCGACCTCGGCCGCAACGACCTGGGCCGGGTGTGCCGGCCCGGCACGGTCAAGGTCGAGGACTACAGCCACATCGAGCGCTACAGCCACGTGATGCACCTGGTGTCGACGGTCACCGGTCTGCTGGCCGACGGCAAGACCGCGCTGGACGCGGTCACCGCCTGCTTCCCGGCCGGGACGCTGACCGGGGCGCCCAAGGTGCGGGCGATGGAGTTGATCGAGGAGGTCGAGCTGACCCGGCGCGGCCTGTACGGCGGTGTGCTCGGCTATCTGGACTTCGCCGGCAACGCGGACTTTGCGATCGCGATCCGCACCGCGCTGATGCGCAACGGGACCGCCTACGTGCAGGCCGGCGGCGGCGTGGTGGCCGATTCCAACGGCCCGTTCGAGTACAACGAGGCCCGTAACAAGGCCCGCGCGGTGCTCAATGCGATCGCCGCCGCCGAGACGCTGTCGGAACCGTGATCCGGGTCGCGCAGCTGGGGTTGCTCGCCGCGGCGGCGGCGCTGTGGGTGGCGTCCCGGCTGACCTGGGTCGAGGTCACCACGTTCGACGGTCTGGGACCGCCGAAGACCCACGCGGTGTCCGGAGCGACCTGGTCGACGGCCCTGCTGCCGCTGGCGCTGCTGCTGGTGGCCGCCGCGGTGGCCACCCTGGCGGTGCGCGGCTGGCCGCTGCGGATGCTGGCGGTGCTCACCGCGCTGGCCAGCGCCGGCATGGCCTACCCGGGTATTGCGCTGTGGGTGATCCGCGACGCCGCACCCCGGGCGGCGCGGCTGCTCGAGGTGCCGGTGGCCGAGCTGGGCGGTGACACCCAGCGGCATTACGCCGGCGCGGTGATCGCGGTGGCCGCGGCGGTGCTCACCCTGGTGAGCGCGGTGCTGCTGATGCGCTCGGCCGGCCGGGACCGGTCCGGTGCGGCGCGCTTCCGCCGCGGCGGTGCAGATGCCGGGGGTCGGTCCGGCGACGACGGCACCGGGTCGTCGCTGTCGGCGCGTGAGCTGTGGGATGCGCTCGACGCGGGCACCGATCCCACCCGCGACACGCCCGGCGGGGAGACCAAGGGGCGGTGACGACCGACGGTGTGGCGGCGGCTACTCTTCGATGGAGATCGGTCGGCAGTTTTCGAGAGGAATCGACACCCATGAGTTCGGCGAACGTTCTCGACGCCATCATCGAGGGTGTCCGCGCCGACGTCGCCGCTCGCGAGGCCGCTGTTCCGCTGGATGAGATCAAGAAACGGGCCCAGGCGGCACCGCCGCCGCTCGACGTCATGGCGGCCCTGCGGGCTCCCGGCATCGGCGTCATCGCGGAAGTCAAGCGCGCCAGCCCGTCGCGGGGGCAGTTGGCGCCCATTCCCGATCCGGCGGAACTGGCCCGCGCCTACGAGGCCGGCGGCGCGCGCATCGTCAGCGTGCTGACCGAGGAACGCCGGTTCAAGGGTTCGCTCGCCGATCTCGACGCGGTGCGCAAAGCGGTGTCGATTCCGGTGCTGCGCAAGGATTTCATCGTCCAGCCGTATCAGATCCACGAGGCCCGCGCGTACGGCGCGGACATGCTGCTGCTGATCGTCGCCGCGCTGGAGCAGCCGGTGCTGGAGTCGTTGCTCGAGCGCACCGAGTCGCTCGGTATGACCGCGCTGGTCGAGGTGCACACCGAGGAGGAGGCCGACCGTGCGCTGCAGGCCGGCGCGTCCGTAATCGGTGTCAACGCACGCAATCTCAAGACCCTTGAGGTCGATCGCGATTGCTTCGCGCGCATCGCCCCCGGACTGCCGACCGACGTCATCCGCGTCGCGGAATCCGGCGTGCGCGGTCCCGCGGACCTGCTCGCCTACGCCGGCGCCGGCGCCGACGCCGTGCTCGTCGGCGAGGGGTTGGTCACCAGTGGTGATCCGCGCAGCGCCGTCGCCGATCTGGTCACCGCCGGCACGCATCCGTCGTGCCCCAAACCGGCTCGCTGACACGTGGCGGATCTCGCAGGACCCGAGTTGCCGCGAGCCAGTGCGGGCGTCGCGGAACCCAGCAAGCACGACCCCGACGACCGTGGTCACTTCGGGGTCTACGGAGGGCGTTTCGTCGCCGAGGCGTTGATGGCGGTTATCGAGGAGGTGACCGCCGCCTACGAGAAGGCCCGCAGCGACCAGACCTTTCTCGATGAGCTCGACCGGTTGCAGCGGCACTACGCCGGCCGGCCGTCACCGCTGTACGAGGCCGAGCGACTGTCCCAGCACGCCGGTGGGGCGCGCATCTTCCTGAAGCGGGAAGACCTCAACCACACCGGATCTCACAAGATCAACAACGTGCTCGGCCAGGCGCTGCTGGCCCGGCAGATGGGCAAGCGGCGGGTTATCGCCGAGACCGGTGCCGGTCAACACGGGGTGGCGACCGCGACCGCCTGCGCGCTGCTCGGGCTGGAGTGCGTCATCTACATGGGCGCGATCGACACCGCGCGCCAGGCGCTGAACGTGGCGCGGATGCGGCTGCTGGGTGCGGAGGTGGTGTCGGTCGAGGCCGGTTCCAAGACACTCAAGGACGCGATCAACGAGGCGTTCCGTGACTGGGTCACCAACGCGGACACCACGTACTACTGCTTCGGCACCGCGGCCGGGCCCCACCCGTTCCCGACCATGGTGCGCGATTTCCAGCGGGTGATCGGGCTCGAGGCGCGGGCGCAGATCCTCGACCAGGCCGGCCGGCTGCCGGACGCCGTGACCGCCTGTGTCGGCGGCGGATCCAATGCGATCGGGATCTTCCACGCCTTCCTCGACGATCCCGGGGTGCGGCTGATCGGCTACGAGGCGGCCGGTGACGGGGTGGAAACCGGCCGGCATGCCGCCACATTCACCGGCGGGTCGCCGGGCGCGTTCCAGGGCTCATACTCCTACCTGCTGCAGAACGAGGACGGCCAGACCATCGAATCGCATTCGATCTCAGCGGGTTTGGACTACCCGGGAGTCGGTCCGGAACATGCCTACCTGCGCGACATCGGCCGTGCGGAGTACCGCCCGATCACCGACTCCGAGGCGATGGACGCGTTCGCGCTGCTGTGCCGCACCGAGGGGATCATCCCGGCGATCGAGTCGGCGCACGCAGTGGCCGGGGCGCTGCAGCTCGGTCCGGAGCTCGGCCCCGGGTCGATCATCGTGGTGAACCTGTCGGGCCGGGGGGACAAGGACGTCGAGACGGCGGCCAAGTGGTTCGGATTGATGGACGGTAAGTCGTGAGCAGACTCGGCCCGACGTTCGACAAGTGCCGCGCCGAAGGGCGTTCCGCGCTGATCTGCTACCTGCCGACCGGGTATCCCGATGTGCCCACGTCGATCTCGGCGATGCGGGCGTTGGTCGAGTCGGGCTGCGATGTGGTCGAGGTCGGCATCCCGTACTCGGATCCGGGCATGGACGGACCGGTCATCGCCGCCGCCACCGATGCGGCGCTGCGCGGCGGGGTGCGGGTGCGTGATTCGCTCAAGGCCGTCGAGGCGATCAGCAATGCCGGCGGGCAGGCCGTCGTCATGACGTACTGGAACCTGGTGCTGCGCTACGGGATCGACGCGTTCGCACGGGACCTCGCCGCCGCGGGCGGGTTGGGGATGATCACCCCGGACCTGATCGTCGACGAGGCGGGGGAGTGGCTGGAAGTCTCCGACGCGCGGAACCTGGACCGGATCTTCCTGGTGGCGCCGTCGTCGACGCCGGAACGGCTGGCCATGACCGCGGCGGCGTCGCGGGGTTTCGTCTACGCCGCCTCGACGATGGGGGTGACCGGCGCCCGCGATCAGGTGTCGTCGGCGGCGCCGGAGCTGGTCCGGCGGGTCCGGGCGGTGTCCGACATCCCCGTGGGTGTGGGGCTGGGCGTGCGGTCACGGGAGCAGGCCGCCGAGATCGCCTCCTACGCCGACGGGGTGATCGTGGGCTCGGCGTTGGTGTCGGCGCTGCAAGATGGTGTACAGGCGGTGCGCTCGCTGACCGCTGAACTTGCTGAAGGCGTGCGACAGAAGGTTGACGCGTGACGACGTCGATACTGGCCTCGTTCCCGAGCCCCCCGCAGGGGGTGTGGTACCTCGGCCCCGTTCCGATCCGGGCCTATGCGCTGTGCATCATCGTCGGCATCGTGGTCGCGCTGATCATCGGTGACCGGCGGTGGGTGGCCCGCGGCGGTGAACAGGGTGTCGTCTACGACATCGTGCTGTGGGCGGTGCCGTTCGGGTTGATCGGTGGGCGGCTCTACCACGTGATCACCGACTGGCCGAAGTACTTCGGCGAGGGCGGCGCCGGTCTGGCCGGCGTGGTGCGCATCTGGGAAGGCGGCCTGGGGATCTGGGGCGCGGTGGCGCTCGGTGGTGTGGGCGCGTGGATCGGATGCCGGCTGAAGGGAATTCCGCTGCCGGCGTTCGGCGACGCGGTCGCGCCCGGCATCGTGCTGGCCCAGGCGATCGGGCGGCTGGGCAACTACTTCAACCAGGAGCTGTACGGCAGGCCGACCACCCTGCCGTGGGGTCTGGAGATCTACGAGCGGCGCAACGCCGCGGGCTATGTCAGCCCGGATCTGGCCAACGGGGTGTCGACGGGCGAGCTGGTCGCGATCGTCCACCCGACGTTCCTGTACGAACTGCTGTGGAACGTCGGGGTTTTCGTGTTCCTGCTGTGGGCGGACCGGCGGTTCAGGCTCGGCCACGGACGTCTGTTCGCGCTCTACGTCGCCGGTTACTGCGCGGGCCGGTTCTGGATCGAGCTGCTGCGGGACGACGACGCCACGCTGATCGCCGGTATCCGGATCAACTCGTTCACCTCGGCGTTCGTGTTCATCGGTGCGGTGGTCTACCTGATGGCCGCGACCAAGGGTCGGGAGGATCCCGCGTCGCTGAAGGGCAAGCCGCGGGACGAAGCGGAAGAGCTCACCGAGGAGCTCGCCGCGGTCGGGGCGACCTCCGGCGTGGTCGCCGCGGCGAAGGCGGCCGGGACCGAGCCCGACGAGCTGTCGGTGGATCCGGTCGAGCCGACGAGTGACGACATCGGCGTCGAGATCGACGAAACGGCCCTGTTGGCCGGCGCCGGCGACGAGGCGGCCGAACCCCTGGTGGGTGTGGTCACCGATGCCCGGCAGCTGGCGATCGACGCCGAGGACCCGTTCGAGGAGGTCGCCGAGGCCGCGAACTCGGTCACCGATGGTGAGGGCTACGTTCCCGATGACGCGCCCGCCGAGCCGGCGCCGGTGGCCGCTGCGGATCCGTCGCCGGAGCCGGAGCCGGCCGAGCCGGTTGCCGTGAGCGCGGCCGAGACGCCGGCGGATCCGGCGCCGGTGCGGTACGAGGACGCGCCGGGGGTCACCGATGCGCGGAAGTTGGCGATCGACGCCGAGGATCCGTTCGACGACATCGCCTACGCGGCCAACTCCGTCACCGACGGCGAGGAGGACGGCTCCGGCCTCGCCACGGTGGTCTCGGCGGACGAAGCGGATGACACCGGACGGGACGGGCCGGCCGCGGACGAGGCTGACGGCACCGCTGGCGGAGAAACCCCGGCTGATGCGGCTGAGGAGAAGGCCGAGGAGTCTCCGGGTGACGAGGCCGGGGGTGACGAGGCCGCCCCGAAGAAGGGCCGCGTCCGCCGCTGGTTCCGGCGCCGCGAGCGCTGATCCACTGGTCGCCCGACGGGGCGAATTGTCGGTGGCAGGCTCTACCATCGAACATATGTTCGAAGGGATGTCGGAGGCGGACCTCGTCGAGGTGATGGGGGAGGCGACGCGGGACGAGTCGTCGGCCATCGCCCTCCGCCTGCTGGCCACCGCTGAGCTGTATGCCCGGCGCGCCGAGGAGATGGCCGAGCGGGTGTTCTGGGTGGCCGATCCGACTGAGGAGGTCGCCGCGGAGGTCTCCGCGGTGCAGAACATCAGCCGCAGTCGCGCGGTCGGCCAGGTCCGCTACGCGCGGGTGCTGCGGGAGCGGCTGCCGCAAGTGGCCAAGGTTTTCCTGCGGGGAACCATCGACATTCGTCTGGTGTCGACGATCATCGCGCGCACCGAGAACGTCAGCGCCGAGCTGATGCCCGAACTCGATGCGATGCTCGCCGGGCGATGCGAGAAGTGGATGAAACTGTCCTATCCCAAACTGCGCGACCGCATCGACCAGTACGTCGCCTCGCTGGACCCCGAGGGCGTCCGGGTCCCGCCGCAGGCCGACGAGCGGCGGTTCATGCAGACCGAGTCCGGGCCCGCGCCGGGACTGGCCACGGTGTGGGGCGTCGTGCGTTCCGAGGATGCGGCCGCCTACGACAAGCGGCTGGACGCGATCGCCGACACCGTCTGCGAAAACGATCCGCGCGGCCGTCAGCAGCGTCGTGCCGACGCGGTCGGTGCGCTGGGCCGCGGCGAGACGACGTTGGCCTGCGAATGCGGCCGACCCGACTGCGCGGCAGCGGCGGCCCGACGCGACCCGTCGGCCGGCGGCGTGGTGATCCACGTCCTCGCCGAACAGGGCACCGTCGACGGGACCAGCGACAAACCCGGCTACCTACCCCGATTCGGGGTGCTGCCGGCCGAGTCGGTGCGCAAACTCGCCCAGCAGGCCACGCTCAAGCCGCTGCGAATCCCGACCACCGCCGAATCGGGATACCGCCCGGGAACGGCGCTGCGGGAGTTCCTCTGGTGGCGCGACCTGACCTGCCGCTGGCCCGGCTGCGACAAGCCGGTCGAGCAGTGCGACATCGACCACACCGTGCCGTGGCCGCTCGGTCCGACGCACGCCTCCAACATGAAGGGCCTCTGCCGGATCCACCACATCATCAAGACCTTCTGCGGCTGGTCCGATCGGCAGCTGCCCGACGGCACCATCGTCCTGACCTCACCGATCGGATGCACCTACAGCACCGAGGCGCACGGCGCGGCGCTGTTCCCCGCGCTGGGCCTGCCCACCGGCGAGCTGAGCCCACCGGCAGGCGCGACGACCGATCCCGAACCCGGCGGGTGCGACCGGACGGCGATGATGCCGCGGCGGAAACGCACCCGCGACCAGGAACGCCAGGTGCGAATCGACGCGGAACGGCAGCAACGGCGCGAGATTATCGCCGAAGAGGAGCGGCAGCGGCAGGCCTGGCTTGCTGCCACCTACGAGCCCCCACCCTTCTGACCGGCGGCCCCGTTGGGGTCAGTTCCGGATACCGCTCGAACCGACCGAAACCTCCGGCGGGGATAGTGGTTTGCCCGCATCGGGCGGCGGTGGTGCGGGCCGTCCCTCAGCGGTTCCGGACATATCGGCATCTGGCATGCTGGACGCTATGTCCGAACCCTCGTCCGGTGGTGATGACTTCGGCAGCAAGGACCGAGCCGTGCCGCCGCCGTCCGGTGACCAGCCGTCGTTCCCGCCGTCCGGTGACCAGCCGTCGTATCCGCCGCCGCCACCGCCACCCCCGCCCGGGAGTCCCTATCCGCCCGGGTTCGGCGATCCGGCGGCGCCGTTCGGCCGCCACCCGGTGACCGGGGAACCGCTGTCGGACAAGTCGAAGACCACCGCGGGGCTGCTGCAGCTGCTCGGACTGATCAGCGTCGTGGGCATCGGCCGCATCTACATCGGCCAGACGAACCTCGGCGTCGTGCAATTGGTGGTCGGGGGTCTGTGCGGCATCCTGCTCAGCCCGTTGACTTGCGGTATCAGCTACGCCGTGCCCGTGTTGTGGGGCATCATCGATTGCGTGATTCTGCTCAGCGGAACGTCACGAGACGCGATGGGGCGGGTACTGCGGGATGGCTTCTAGCGGCGGTCGGAGCAGCATTCAGTGGAACCGGGCGACCGTCGCGGTTCTGCTCGGTGCGGGCGGTCTGCTCGCGGCGGCCCTGGCCTACATCGGCATCGCCGACCCGCACCGGCCCGGCTTCTTCTACCCACCGTGCATGTTCCACAAGCTGACCGGCTGGTTGTGCCCGGGGTGCGGTGGGCTGCGCATGACCCACGACCTGCTGCACGGCGACCTGGCCGCGGCCGTCAACGACAACGTGTTCGCGCTGGTGGGAATCCCGCTGCTGATCGGCTGGTTCGTGTTGCGGTGGCGCACCGGGAGACGGCTGATCACCAGGACCGCGGTTGTGGTCATTATCACTGCCGTCGTGACCTGGACGGTTGTGCGCAATTTGCCCGGATTTCCCTTGATTCCGACCGTCGTCGCCGGTTAGCAGCCGGTTCGGGCCCGTTTGCGCTGCTACACTCGATAACGGGCCGGCGCAGTCCCGGACGAATCGATATTCGGACTGCGGAGGCGCCCGTCGATGCTGAGTTCAGCATTCCCCGAACCACAAGGCTTATACGACCCGGCCGATGAGACCGACTCGTGCGGTGTCGCCGTCGTCGTCGACATCCGGGGTCGCCGGTCGCACAGCATCGTCACCGACGGGCTGGTCGCCCTCGAGCACCTCGACCACCGGGGCGCCGCGGGCGCGGAGACCAACAGCGGTGACGGCGCAGGCATCCTGATCCAGCTTCCGACAACGTTTTTCAGTGCGGTCGTGGATTTCGACCTGCCCGCGCCGGCGCCCGACGGGCGCAACACCTACGCCGCGGGAATCTGCTTCTTGCCGCAGGATCCCACCGAGCGCGCCGAGGCGCTCCGCCGCGTCGAGGACCTCGCCCGCGAGGAGGGCATCGAGGTGCTCGGCTGGCGTGAGGTGCCGGTTGACCCCACCGGCGCCGACATCGGCGCGACCGCGTTGAGCTGCATGCCGTACATGGCTCAACTCTTCGTCGCCACAATCGATCTCGCAGCCGGCGTCGATCTGGACCGCCGGGTGTATCCGCTGCGCAAACGGGCCGAGCGCGCCGGCGTCTACTTCCCGACGCTGTCGAGCCGCACCATCGTCTACAAGGGGATGCTCACCACCGCGCAGCTGTCGCGGTACTTCCCGGACCTGCGCGACCCACGCTGCGAGAGCGCGATCGCGATCGTGCACAGCCGGTTCTCCACCAACACGTTCCCGTCCTGGCCGCTGGCGCACCCGTTCCGGTTCGTGGCTCACAACGGCGAGATCAACACCGTGCGAGGCAACCGCAACCGGATGCGGGCCCGGGAGGCGCTGCTGGACACCGACCTCATCCCCGGCGACCTGAGCCGGCTGCTGCCGGTGTGCACCCCCGGCGCGTCCGACTCGGCGACCTTCGACGAGGTACTCGAGCTGCTGCACCTCGGCGGCCGCAGCCTGCCGCACGCGGTGCTGATGATGATCCCGCCCGCGTGGGAGAACGACACCACCCTCACCCCCGCGGAGCGCGCCTTCTGGCAGTTCCACGCCTCGCTGATGGAGCCGTGGGACGGGCCGGCCTGCGTCACCTTCACCGACGGCACCGTCGTCGGAGCGGTGCTGGACCGCAACGGTTTACGCCCGGGCCGGTGGTGGCGCACCATCGACGACCGGATCATCCTCGCCAGCGAGTCCGGGGTGCTCGACGTGCCCTCGGCGCGGATCGTGGCCAAGGGCCGGCTGCAGCCCGGAAAGATGTTCTTGGTCGACACCGGCGCCGGCCGCATCGTTTCGGACGAGGAGATCAAAGAGCGGCTCGCCGCCGAGCACCCCTACCAGGAGTGGCTGGAGAGCGGCCTGGTCGACCTCGACGCGCTGCCCGAGCGCAGCCGGTTCCGGCCCAACCACGAGTCGGTGGTGCGCCGGCAGATCGCGTTCGGCTACACCGAGGAAGACCTGCGGACCGTCCTGACCCCCATGGCCGCAAAGGGATCCGAGCCGCTCGGCTCGATGGGCGACGACACCCCGGCCGCGGTGCTGTCGCAGCGGTCGCGGCTGCTCTACGACTATTTCGTCCAGCTGTTCGCCCAGGTGACCAACCCGCCGCTGGACGCGATCCGCGAGAAGATCGTCACCTCGATGGCCCGGGTGACCGGTCCCGAGCACAACCTGCTCGACCCGAACGAGCAGTCGTGTCGCCAGATCCTGCTGCGCTCGCCGGTTCTCGACAACGACGAGCTCGCCAAGCTGATCCACATCAACGACGACGGGCAGTATCCGGGGTTCAAGGCCGTCGTGCTGCGTGCGCTCTTCGACGTGGAGCGCGGCGGAGCGGGCCTGGCCGACGCGCTCGAGGATCTGCGCCGGCGGGCGAGCGAGGCGATCGCCAACGGGGCCCGCACCCTGGTGGTGTCCGACCGCGACTCCGACCACATCCTGGCGCCCATCCCGTCGCTGCTGGCCGTCTCGGCGGTGCACCACCACCTGGTGCGCACCCGCCAACGCGCGCAGGTGTCGCTGGTCGTCGAGACCGGGGACGCACGCGAGGTGCACCACATCGCGCTGCTCATCGGGTTCGGCGCGGCCGCGGTCAACCCGTACCTGGCGTTCGAGTCGATCGAGGACCTCATCCGCGAGGGCGAGTTGTCCGACGTGGATCCGGCCACCGCGGTGCGCAACTACTGCGCCGCGCTGACCAAGGGTGTGCAGAAGGTGATGAGCAAGATGGGGATCTCCACGGTCTCCTCCTACACCGGCGCCCAGGTGTTCGCCGCGGTCGGCATCGACAAACAGGTCGTCGACGAGTACTTCACCGGCACCCCGACCCGCCTCGGCGGGGTCGGGCTGGACACCATCGCCGAGGAGGTGCGGATCCGCCACCGGCGGGCCTATCCCGAGCAGCCCACCGAGCGGATGCGCCGCGAGGTCGGCGGGCACTACCAGTTCCGCCGCGACGGTGAGCTGCACCTGTTCACCCCGGAAGTGGTGTTCCTGCTTCAGCACTCCACCCGCACCGGCCGCTACGAGGTGTTCCGCAAGTACTCCGACGAGGTGGACCGGCTGTCCCGGGAGGGGGGAACGCTGCGCGGGCTGTTCACGTTCCGGCGCGGCCGCCCGCCGGTGCCGCTCGACGAGGTGGAGCCGGTGGAGGAGATCGTCAAACGGTTCAACACCGGTGCGATGAGCTACGGCTCGATCTCGGCCGAGGCGCACGAGACCATCGCGATCGCGATGAACAACCTCGGTGGCCGGTCCAACTCCGGCGAGGGCGGCGAAGACACCGACCGGCTCTACGATCCGCGTCGGCGCAGCGCCGTCAAACAGGTCGCCTCCGGCCGGTTCGGCGTCACCAGCGACTACCTGGTTAACGCCACCGACATCCAGATCAAGATGGCGCAGGGCGCCAAACCGGGTGAGGGTGGCCAGCTTCCGGGCTACAAGGTGTACCCGAACATCGCCAAGACCCGGCACTCCACGCCCGGGGTGGGGCTCATCTCCCCGCCGCCGCACCACGACATCTACTCGATCGAGGACCTCGCCCAGCTGATCCACGATCTGAAGAACGCCAACGACCGGGCGCGCATCCACGTCAAGCTGGTCAGCAGCGTCGGCGTGGGCACCGTTGCGGCCGGGGTGGCCAAGGCGCACGCCGACGTGGTGCTGATCTCCGGGCACGACGGCGGGACCGGCGCCGCCCCGCTGACCAGCATCAAGCACGCCGGCCTGCCGTGGGAGATCGGCCTGGCCGAAACCCAGCAGACGTTGCTGCTCAACGGATTACGTGACCGGATCACCGTGCAGTGCGACGGCGGGATGCGCACCGCGCGCGATGTGATCGTGGCCGCGCTGCTCGGTGCCGAGGAGTTCGGCTTCGCCACCGCACCGCTGGTGGTGTCCGGCTGCATCATGATGCGGGTCTGCCACCTCGACACCTGTCCGGTCGGCGTGGCCACCCAGAACCCCGAACTGCGCAAGCGATTCACCGGCAGGCCCGAGTTCGTCGAGAACTTCTTCCGGTTCATCGCCGAGGACGTGCGCCGGTACCTCGCCGAGCTCGGGTTCCGCAGCATCGACGAGGCCGTCGGGCACGCCGAGATGCTCGACACCGATGCCGCGGTGGCGCACTGGAAGAGCCGCGGCCTGGACCTGAGCCCGATCTTCGCGGTTCCCGCGGGCGTCGACGACACCACGCCGCGCCGGCGGGTGCGTGCCCAGTACCACGGCCTGGATCAGGCCCTGGACCAGACGCTGATCCAGCTCGCCGAGGGGGCGCTGCAGGACGCGCTGCCGGTCCGGCTGGATCTGCCGGTGCGCAACGTGAACCGCACGGTCGGCACCCTGCTGGGCGCCGAGGTGACCCGCCGCTACGGCGCGGCCGGGCTGCCGGACGACACCATTCACATCACGCTGACCGGATCGGCCGGCCAGTCGCTGGGTGCGTTCCTGCCGCCGGGCATCACGATCGACGTGATCGGCGACGCCAACGACTATGTCGGCAAAGGGCTTTCCGGTGGCCGGATCATCGTGCGGCCACCCGATGACGTGTTGTACCTGCCGGAGGACAATGTGATCGCCGGTAACACCCTGCTGTTCGGCGCCACCTCGGGCGAACTGTATCTGCGCGGCCGGGTGGGGGAGCGGTTCGCCGCCCGCAACTCCGGCGCCGTCACCGTCGTCGAGGGAGTCGGCGACCACGCCTGCGAGTACATGACCGGGGGCCGGGTGGTGGTGCTCGGCCCGACCGGGCGCAACTTCGCCGCCGGGATGTCCGGCGGGATCGCCTACGTGCTCGGGCTGGACCCGGCTCGGGTCAACACCGAGATGGTGGAGCTGCAGTCGCCGGACGCCGAAGACCTGTGCTGGTTGTACGAGATCATCACCCGCCACGCCGAATACACCGGCAGCTCGGTGGCGGCGGCCCTGCTGGCGGACTGGGTGCAGCGCGGCGCCGAGTTCACCAAGGTGATGCCCACCGATTACCAACGCGTGCTACACGCCACGCTGATCGCGAAGCAGGAGGGACGCGACGTGGACACCGCGATCATGGAGGCCATCCGTGGCTGATCCGACCGGTTTCCTGAGACTTCCCAAGATCGACGCCGCCAAGCGGCCGGTCGAGGAGCGGGTTCGCGACTGGCGCGAGATCTACGCGCCGCAGAACCCGGCGGACCGGGCCGCCGAGGTCATGCAGCAGGCCCGCCGATGCATGGACTGCGGAATCCCGTTCTGCCACTCGGGAAGTGCGGGCTGCCCGCTGGGCAACCTGATCCCGGAGTGGAACGACCTGGTGCAGCGGGGGCGGTGGGACGCCGCCGCGGACCGGCTGCACGCCACCAACAACTTCCCGGAGTTCACCGGCCGGGTCTGCCCGGCCCCGTGCGAGGCGGCGTGCGTGCTGACCCTCGGCGAGGCGCATACCGGCGGCAGCGTGACCATCAAGCGGATCGAGCAGACCATCGCCGACTTCGCCTGGATGTCGGGCGATGTCGCCCCGCAGCCGCCCGCCGCCACGACCGGGAAACGGGTCGCGGTGGTCGGTTCCGGGCCCGCCGGGCTGGCCGCGGCGCAACAGCTGACCCGGGCCGGTCACCAGGTGACCGTGTACGAGCGCGACGACCGCATCGGCGGGCTGTTGCGCTACGGCATCCCGGAGTTCAAGCTCGAGAAGGCCACCCTGAACCGGCGGCTTGCCCAGATGCGTTCGGAGGGAACGCGTTTCGTTACCGACTGTGAGGTCGGCGTCGACCTGCCGGTGGAGCGGCTGCGCGCCGACCACGACGCGGTGGTGCTGGCGGTCGGCGCGTTGCGGGCACGTGACACCGACGTCGAGGGCCGGCATCTCGCCGGGGTGCACCTGGCGATGGAGTACCTGGTGGCCGCCAACCGGGAGTGCGAGGGCGACGGCCCCACCCCGATCTCGGCGAAGGACAAGCACGTGGTGATCATCGGCGGCGGTGACACCGGCGCCGACTGCCTGGGCACCGCGCACCGCCAGGGGGCCCGCTCGGTCACCCAGTTGGACTACCGGCCCGAACCGCCCGGGCAGCGCGACGACTCGATCTCGCCGTGGCCGACCTGGCCGATCGTGCTGCGCACCCGGCTCTCACCCGCTCACGACGAGGGCGGCGAGCGGCGCCACCAGGTGGCGGTGCAGCGGTTCGTCGGCGACGCCGACGGGCGGGTGACGGCGCTGGATATCGCCGAGGTGACGGTGCGGCGCGACCCGGACGGCCGGCGGGTCATCACACCGGTCGGGGAACCGGAGCGGATCCCGTGCGATCTCGCGCTGCTGGCGATCGGTTTCGAGGGCGTGCAGCACATGCCGTTGTTGGACGGTCTGGGGCTGAGCCTCAACCGGCGCGGCACGCTGGCGTGCGGGCCGGACTGGCAGACCAACATGCCCGGCGTGTTCGTCTGCGGGGACGCCCATCGTGGCGCCTCACTGGTGGTCTGGGCGATCGCCGAGGGCCGCAGCGCCGCGCACGCGGTCGACGAGTACCTGATGGGGCGCTCGGACCTGCCGTCGCCGGTGACGCCGGGGCAAGTTCCGCTGGCCGTCGTCTGAATCGATCAACGACTATGCTCGACGGTTGTGAATAGGCGCGGGAAGATCGTCTGCACACTGGGCCCGGCCACCTCCAGCGACGAGATGGTGAGGGCACTCGTCGAGGCCGGCATGGACGTCGCCCGGCTCAACTTCAGCCACGGTGACTACCCCGACCACGAGGCCAACTACAAGCGTGTGCGGGCCGCCTCCGACGCCACCGGACGCGCCGTCGGCATCCTGGCCGACCTGCAGGGGCCCAAGATCCGGCTGGGCCGGTTCGCCGCCGGCCCCACCTACTGGGCCACCGGCGAGACGGTGCGCATCACCGTCGAGGACTGCGAAGGCACCCACGACCGGGTGTCCACCACCTACAAGCGGCTGGCCGAGGACGCCACCGTCGGGGACCGGGTGCTTGTCGACGACGGCAACATCGCGCTGGTGGTCGAGGCCATCGAGGGTCCCGACGTGGTGTGCACGGTGGTCGAGGGCGGTCCGGTCAGCAACAACAAGGGCATGTCGCTGCCGGGCATGAACGTGTCGGCGCCCGCGCTGAGCGACAAGGACGTCGAGGACCTCGAGTTCGCGCTGCGGCTCGGCATCGACATGGTCGCGCTGTCGTTCGTCCGCTCCCCGGCCGACATCGAACTGGTCCACGAGGTGATGGACCGCGTCGGGCGCCGGGTGCCGGTGATCGCCAAACTGGAGAAGCCCGAGGCGATCGAGAACCTCGAGGCGATCGTGCTGGCGTTCGACGGCATCATGGTCGCGCGCGGTGACCTCGGTGTCGAGATGCCGCTCGAGGAGGTGCCGCTGGTCCAGAAGCGCGCCATCCAAATGGCAAGGGAGAACGCCAAACCCGTCATCGTCGCGACCCAGATGCTGGAGTCGATGATCGACAGCTCGCGGCCGACGCGGGCGGAGGCCTCCGATGTGGCCAACGCGGTGCTCGACGGCGCCGACGCGGTGATGCTCTCCGGTGAGACCTCGGTGGGCCGCTATCCGCTCGAGGCCGTCAAGACGATGGCGCGGATCATCTCGGCGGTCGAACAGAACTCGGTCGCCGCACCACCGCTGACCCACGTGCCCCGTACCAAGCGCGGGGTGATCTCCTACGCCGCCCGCGACATCGGCGAGCGCCTCGACGCCAAGGCGCTGGTGGCCTACACCCAGTCCGGCGACACGGTGCGCCGACTGGCCCGGCTGCACACGCCGCTGCCGCTGCTGGCGTTCACCTCGCTGCCGGAGGTGCGCAGCCAGCTGGCGCTGAGCTGGGGGACCGAGACGTTCATCGTGCCGCACATCGAGACCACCGACGGCATGATCCGGCAGGTCGACAAGTCGCTTCTCGAGTTGGGCCGCTACAAGCGCGGCGATCTGGTGGTCGTCATCGCGGGCATCCCCCCGGGCACGGTAGGGTCGACGAACCTGATCCATGTGCACCGTATTGGGGAGGACGACGTTTAGTGTCAGCAGACTTCGAGGAACTGCTGGCAATACTGGATCTGCGCCAAGCCGCTGACGACATCTATATCGGTTCGCATCCGAGCAAGAACCCGGTGCGGACGTTCGGTGGCCAGCTGATGGCGCAGGCACTGGTGGCCGCCAACCGCAGTCTCAGACACGATCTGCCGCCGAGTTCGCTGTCGGTGCATTTCATCGCCGGTGGCGATCCGGCCAAGGACCTCGAGTTCCGCATCGTCCGGTTGCGCGACGAGCGCCGATTCGCCAACCGCCGGGTGGACGTGGTGCAGGACGACACGCTGCTGGCCACCGCGATGGTGTCCTACCTGGCCGGCGGGCGCAGCCTGGAACACGGGGTGGAGCCGCCGCCGGTGCCCGGCCCGGAGTCGCTGCCGCCGGTCGACGACCTGCTGGCCGGCTACGAGGACGTCGTGCCCCAGTTCGTCAACGCGCTGCGGCCCATCGACTGGCGCTACACCAACGATCCGACCTGGGTGATGCGCAAGAAGGGCGAGAAGCTCACCGACAACCGGGTGTGGATGAAGGCCCTCGGCGAGATGCCCGCCGACCCGGGGTTGCACGCCGCGGCGCTGGTGTACTCCTCGGACACCACCGTGCTGGACTCGATCATCACCACCCACGGGCTGTCCTGGGGCTACGACCGCATATTCGCGGTCACCACTAATCACTCGGTGTGGTTCCACCGCCCGGTGCACTTCGACGACTGGTTGCTGTACTCGACGACCTCCCCGGTCGCGGCGGACTCCCGCGGGCTGGGCACCGGCCACTTCTTCAACCGGTCCGGCGAACTGGTGGCGACCGTGGTGCAGGAGGGCATCGTCAAGTACTTCCCGCGCTGACGCCTACCGGTCGGGAAAGGCTTCCTCGATCCGGTCGGTGAACTCACGCAGGCACGCGTCCACCGCGTCCGGGTCGCCGCCCGCGCTCGACATGCAGTCGAAGTAGTCGCCGGCGCCCACCTCGTTCATCAGCATCACGGTGAGCACGATCGCGATCACCCCGACGATCAGACCGACCGCGCCGAGCACGATACCCAGCAGCGCGACCGGCCCGTTGGTGGCCTCACCGCGCCTGACACGGTTCCAGCCGATGATCCCCAAGACGACGGCGGCGGGTCCGAGGACGACACCGCCGTAGAGGGTCAGCGCGCCGACGATCCCGGTCAGCAGCGCGGCGAGCCCGATGCCGTTCCTCGGCCCGGCCGGCGCCGGGGGTGGCGGGGCGGCCGGATAGCCCGTGGGATAGCCGCCCGGATAGCCCGGGGGCGGGTAGCCCGCATACGTCGGGGGCGCACCGGGAAGTGGCGCCTGGCCGGAGGGCCCGGCCGGGGTTTCCGGTTCGCTCATACCGCCGACGTTACCCGGCTGCCGCACAGTTCGATCCGCTGACACTCGAGGCCCGCGGGCAGGTGGTGGGTGGCGACCACCACGGTGCGCTCGGGCGGGAAAAGCCCGCCCGGCGTGAGCAGTTCGGTCAGGAACCGGTCGCTGTCGGCGGCGTCGAGATGCTCGGTCGGCTCATCGAGCAGCACGACCGGGGCGGGCGAGATCAGCGCCCGGGCCAGCAGCAGCCGGCGGCGCTGACCCGCCGAGACCGCGGCCGCCCCGCCGACCAGCACCGTCGACAACCCGTCGGGGAGCGATTCGAGCCAGTCGCCCAGCCCGACGCGCCGCAGCGCGGCGGTCAACTCGGCGTCGTCGGCGTCGCCGCGCGCCACCAACAGGTTGTCGCGCACCGTGGTGGCGAAGATGTGCGCGTCCTCCGGGAAGAACGCGGCCTGCGAGTCGGGCTGCTCGGTGGGCAGCAGCCCGGCCAGGGTCATCAGCAGCGTGGTCTTGCCGGATCCACTGGGCCCGAGCACCGCCACCCGCGCGCCGGGCGCCAGCGGAACCGTCGGCAGGTCGGGGCGGCGGCCCTCGTCGGGGTCGGCCTCGGTCAGCGCCCGGATCCGGCGGGCCGCGATCCGGGACCGGGCCAGCTGTACCGCGGCGGCGGGCAGGGCGGCGCTGGCCTCGAACGCCGACAGCGGCAGCAGCATCAGGATCGCCAGCGTGGTGGGCGCGACCGAGGGCGCCAGGGTCACCCCGGCGAGCACCGCGCCGAGCACGCTGACGCCCATCGCGGCGGTCGGCACCGCCGAGGCGACCGCGGCCGGGGCGGCGGCCCGGTCGATCGCCGCGCCCCAGGCATGCTGTTGTCGGTCGGCGTCGGCGAGCACATCGTCGAGCCGGTTGTTCACCCGCAGCTCCGGGGCATAGTCCAGCGCGGTCATCGCGGCCGTGTCCCGGCGCGAATGCCGCTGGGCGGCAACCTTTTCAGCGGACACGGCGGCTCTGGCGCCGAGGTAGGGGGCGACCACCCCGGCGAGCAGCAGACACACCGCCAGCACCGCCGCGGCGGCGGGAGAGATCACCGCGATGACGGCAACACCCGCCACCCCGAGCACCGCGGCCACCGCGATCGGCACCACCGCACGCACCAGGACGTCGGACAGTTCGTCGACGGTGGCACCGACATCGTTGGCCAGTTGACCGGTGTGGCGGCGCAGCACCGCGCCGGCCGGGCCGGTGGCCAGCCGCAGATACAGCCGTTCGCGGACGTCGGCGGCGGCCCGCAGCGCGGTGTCGTGCGAGGCCAGCCGCTCGCAGTAGCCGAACACCCCGCGGGAGATCGCCAGTGCGCGCACCGTCACCGTCGCCACGGTCAGGTGCAGCACCGGCGGCATCTGCCAGGCCCGGGTGATCAGCCACGCCGACACCGCGGTCAACGCGAGCGCACTGCCCAGCGCCAGCACCCCGAACGTCACCGCTAGCAGCAGCCGGGGCAGGCGCGGACGCAACAACTCAAACATGGGCCGGGCTCCCCAGTCGCACCACCCGATCGCCGATCGCGAGCACCGGGTCGCGGTGGCCGACCACCACCACCGTCGCGCCGGCGTCGGCCCGGTCCCGGATGGCCCGCAGCACCTTGGCCTCGGTGGCGGCGTCCAGGTGCGCGGTGGGCTCGTCGAGCAGTAGCACGTCCGCCGGCGACCCGAGCGCCCGGGCCAGCCCCAGCCGCTGGCGCTGGCCCAGCGACAGCCCGACCCCGCCTTGGCCGATCACGGTGTCGAGACCGTCCGGCAGCTCGGCCAGAACCTCGTCGAAACATGTGGCGCGGCAGGCGGACTCGATGTCCAGCGGGCCGAACAGCTCCAGGTTCTGCCGGACGGTGCCGAAAACCAGCATCGGGCGGTGCGGCAGCCAGGCCACCCGGCGCCACCACCGCTGTCGGTCGGCGCCCGGCTCGGTCAGTCCCAGGATGTCGTGCAGCAGCGTCGACTTGCCGATGCCGTTGGGTCCGGCGAGCACCGTGACGCGGCCCGGCTCGGCGACCGCGTTCAGCGTGGGCAGCTCGATGACGACGCCGGCCGGCGACTCGGTGATCGTCACCGGGGTGCGGGGCGTCGGATCGGGTGGAGTGTCGATGAGCGCGAACGCCTTGTCGGCGGCGGTCTTTCCGTCCTGGGCGGCGTGGAAGGCGACACCGACGCGGCGCAGCGGCCAGAACACCTCGGGGGCCAACAGCAGCGCGGTGAGCCCGGCCGCCAGCGTCATGTTCCCGTTCACCAGCCGCAGGCCGACGCCCACCGCGACCAGGGCCACACCCAGGGTGGCCAGCAGCTCCATCACGAAGGACGACAGGAACGCGATCCGCAGCGTCGACATCGTCGACCGCCGGTGTGCCGCACCGAGTTCGGCGACCCGGTCGGCCGATCCGCCGACCCGCCGCAGCGCCCGCAGCGTGGGCAGCCCGGCGACCAGATCCAGCATCCGCGACTGCAGTGTCCCCATGGATTTCAGTGCGGCAGCGGACCGTTCGGCGGTGGCCAGTCCGATCAGCACCATGAAGACCGGGATGAGCGGCAGCACGACCAGCACCGTCACCGCCGAGCGCCAGTCGTAGACGGCGATGACCGCGACCGCGGCGGGAGTGAGGACGGCCGCGAGGATCAGCGCCGGCAGGTAGTTGGTGAAGTACAGCCGCAGACCGTCCAAACCGCGGGTGACCACGACCGCGGCGTCGTCGCGGCGCTCGGCGAGCTGCCGCGGCGGCAGTGCCGCGGTGGTGGCCAACACCTTTCGGTTCAGGTCGGCGATCACGGCGGTCGCGCCGCGCTGGGCGAGCCGGCCCTGCTGCCAGTGCGCCAGGGTGCGCAGCGCCCACAGCCCGGCCAGTGCGGCCACCGGCCCCGACACCGCGCCGAGGGTACGGGCCGCGGGGTCGGTGATCACCCCGGCGACGATGTGCGCCAACACCACCGCCGAGGCGATCGTGCATCCCGAGATCACCAGCCCGCAGCCCGTCGTCGCCACCAGGAACCGGCGCATCGCGGCCGATGCACGCCACAGGCGCGGGTCCACAGGGCCCCGCGCCGTGGTGTTCCGGGCGGTGGTGCTCAGCGCGATTGCCTCGACAATCCGGCCGGAGCGGGGATGGCCTCGGCGCTGATCCGCCGCCGGAAGACCCAGTAGGTCCAGGCCTGGTAGGCCAGCACCAGCGGCAGCAGGGTCAGCGCGGCCCAGGACATGATCGTCAGCGTGTACGACGTCGACGACCCGTTGTAGATGGTGACGCTCCACTCGGGATTCAGCGTGGACGGCAACAGGTTCGGGTACAGCGAACCGAACAGCAGCGCCGCCACCGCGGCGATCACCACGACCGTCGAGAAGAACGCCCAGCCCTCCCGGCGCTGCGTCCACATCAGCCCGACCGCGACCAGCAGCGCCACCACCGCGGCACCCAGCGCGAGCCAGGTCCAGGTCTTGCCGTAGGCCAGCTGCGTCCACAGCCCGAATCCGCCGGCGAAGGCGATCACCAGCGGCGCGATCAGCTTCGCGAAGCGGAAGGCGTCGTCACGCACCGCGCCGGCGGTCTTGAGCGCGATGAACACCGCACCGTAGAACGCGAACAGTGACGCGGTGGCCAGCCCACCGAGCAGGGTGTAGGGGTTGAGCACATCGGAGATCCCCGCGTGCACCCGGCCGTCGGCGTCCACCGGCAGACCACGCACCAGGATCGCGAACGCCACGCCCCACAGCACCGCGGGCAACCAGGATCCGAGCGCGATGCCGATGTCGGCCCATTTGCGCCACTGTTCGTCGTTGATCTTGCCGCGCCACTCGATGCCGACGATGCGCACGATCATCCCGAACAGGATCGCCAGCAGCGGCAGGTACAGCGCGGAGAACACCGACGCGTACCAGTTCGGGAACGCGGCGAACATCGCGGCGCCGGCGGTGATCAGCCACACCTCGTTGGCGTCCCACACCGGGCCGATGGTGTTGAGCACGGCGCGGCGGCGCGGTTCGGGGTCGCCGTCGCCGGTCAGACCGAACGGCGCCATCAGCATCCCGACGCCGAAGTCGAACCCTTCGAGGACCAGAAAGCCCAGGAACAACGCGGCGATGAGGATGAACCACAACTCCTGCAGACCCATCACGACCTCCTAGTACGCGAAGGACAGGGGAGCGACGTCGTGCTCCTCGGGGGACGGGGGCGGAATGGGTTCGGAGTCGTGCTCCTGGAACCCCTCGCCGGCGTACCGGCGCATCAGCCAGAACCAGACCACCGCCAGGGCGCCGTAGATCAGCGTGAACACCACCAGCGACAGCGCCACGGTTGCGGTGGCGTGGTCGGACACGCCCTGCTGCACGGTCATCCGGACCAGTTGGTCACCGGTCGGGTTGGGCGCGACCACCCACGGTTGCCGGCCCATCTCGGTGAAGATCCAGCCCGCCGAGCTGGCCAGGAACGGCATCGGGATGGACAGCACCCCGAACCGCCCGAACCAGCGCTGGTGCGGGATCCGGCCCCGCCGGGTCAGCCACAGCGCGGTGAGCGCGAACGCGACCGGCACCAGCATCAGCCCGATCATCACGCGGAACGACCAGTAGGTGACGAACAGGTTGGGCCGGTAGTCGCCGGGGCCGAACTTCTCCTGGTACTGCGCCTGCAGATCGTTGACGCCCTGCAGGGTGACCCCGGTGAACGAGCCCTGCGCCAAAAACGGCAGCACGTAGGGCACCTCGATCACGTGGATCACGCTGTCGCAGTTGTTGTGCGTGCCCACGGTCAGGATCGAGAAGTTCGGATCGGTCGCGGTGTCGCACAACGACTCCGCCGAGGCCATCTTCATCGGCTGCTGGTCGAACATCAGCTTGCCCTGGATATCGCCGGTGAAGAACAGCCCCACCGCGGCGATGAGGGCGACGACGCTGCCGGCGATGGTGGCCGGCCGGTACATCGCCGCCGCGGCCTGCGCCTCGTCGGCGCCGTCGGCGCCTTTCTGCCGGTGTGAGCGCACCATCAGCCACGCGCAGATGCCGGCCACGAAGGTGCCCGCGGTGAGCAGCGACGCGGCGACCGCGTGCAGGAACGCCCAGATCGCGGTGTTGTTGGTCAACAGCGCACCGAAGTCGACCAGTTCGGCGCGACCGGTCTGCGGGTTGAACTCCGCGCCGACCGGGTGCTGCATGAACGAGTTGGCCGCGATGATGAAGTACGCCGACGCGTTGACCGCGAACGCGACGATCCAGATGCACGCCAGGTGCACCAGGCGCGGCAGCCGATGCCAGCCGAAGATCCACAGGCCGATGAAGGTCGACTCGAAGAAGAACGCGATCAGGCCCTCGAACGCCAGCGGCGCCCCGAAGATGTCACCGACGAACCGCGAGTACTCGCTCCAGTTCATGCCGAACTGGAACTCCTGCACGATGCCGGTGGCGACGCCGAGCGCGAAGTTGATCAAGAACAGCTTCCCGAAGAACCGCGTCAGCCGGTACCAGGCCGGATTGCCGGTGCGTACCCACGCCGTCTGCATCGCCGCGATGATCGGGGCGAGCCCGATCGTCAGCGGAACGAAGATGAAGTGATAGACGGTCGTAATGCCGAACTGCCACCTCGACAGATCCAGCGCGTCCATACGCCTCTCCCAGCACTCGTACCGACAAAGCTACTACGACATACCGTAGTAGTCGATTATCGCTGGTGAGGGTAGGGACTTTGGGCCTAACGGTTCAGGACGTTGGGCCTGAGTCGGATTTCGCCGCGTCGGCCGAAGCGGCCGTGCCCGTCCCCGGGACGCCCGCCTTCTTCAGGCTCGAGCGCACCGCGAACGCCGTCGCCACCTCGAACACGCCGATCACGATCAGCGAGACGCCCACCACCAGGGTCAGCACCTCCAACGCCTCGAGCGGCAGCACCAGCATGATCACGCCGGCGATGAGGTTGAGCACGCCGATGAAGATCTCCCAGGCCCGGCCCGGCAGCGTGGTGTCGCTGATCGCCGAGACCGCGGTCGCGACACCCCGGTAGATGAAACCGACACCGATCCAGATCGCCAGCAGCAGGATGGAGTCCTCGAGCCGGCGGAAGCACAGCAGGGCCAGGACCAGCGCCGCGGCGCCGCTGATGAACAGCAGCACCCGGCCGCCCGCGGCGACGTGCAGGGCGAACGCGAAGATCACCTGGGCGACCCCGGCCACCAGCAGGTAAGCGCCGAAGAAGATCGCCGCCACCACGATCGTGATACCGGGCCAGGCCACCACCAGCACTCCGAGGATCGCGGCCAGGACGCCGGACAGCAGGGTCGCGTACCACAAGTGGCGAACGAGGTTCGGCGGTGAGGGAACCTCGCGGACATCGGTCGTGGCGCTGCTTTCCATAGCGCGAAGTTTTACACACCTGTCAAGGACGGGGACCGGATTGCCGATCCGGGGGCGCGTCGCGGCCCGTCAATAGCCTGCCGTCGACGGCACTCTTGACTACTGTTCCGTTACCGGACCCTGCGTGTCGGCCCCCGAGCAGAAAGTAGAGGCAATTGTGTTAGGTGAGTGTCAACGCCCCCGTGCGGCTCGTCGTGCGCCGTGGTGGCGGATCGCGGCGGTGGTGGTCGCCAGCGGTACCCTCGCACTGTCGGGTTGCGTGAAGAACACCGAGGACGGCGGATCCATCCCGACCACCCAGGTGCCTGCCGAGAAGGTGGATTCGATCGCCAACACCGTGCCGGAGAAGATCAAGGAGCGGGGCAGACTCATCATCGGGGTCAACATTCCGTATGCTCCCAACGAGTTCCGGGACCCCGACGGCAAGATCGTCGGCTTCGACGTCGATTTGATGAACGCGATCGCCGCCACGCTCGGACTCACCCCGGAGTACCGGGAAGCGGCGTTCGACAAGATCATCCCGTCCATCCAGGGCGGCACCGTGGACGTCGGCATGTCGTCGTTCACCGACACCCGGGAGCGGGAGAAGATCGTCGACTTCGTGACCTACTTCGAGGCCGGGATCCAGTGGGCGCAGCGGCCCGGTGCGGGCATCGACCCGAACAACGCGTGCGGTAAGCGGGTCGCGGTGCAGGCCACCACGATCGAGGACACCGAGGAGCTGCCGGCCAAGAGCAAGGCGTGCACCGACGCCGGCAAGCCGCCGATCGAGATCCTCAAGTTCCCCGAACAGGACGCGGTGGCCAATGCGGTGGTGCTCGGTCAGGCCGATGCGATGTCGGCCGATTCGCCGGTGACGGCCTACGCGATCAAACAGAGCAACGGCAAACTCGAGCCGGCCGGCGACATTTTCGACGCCGCGCCCTACGGGTGGCCGGTGCAGAAGGGCTCGCCGCTGGCCGAATCGCTGCGCCAGGCGCTCGAGCACCTGATACGGACCGGGACCTACGAGAAGATTGCCAAGAACTGGGGCGTGGAAGCCGGGATGATCGACAAACCGGTGATCAACGGCGCCGTCAACTGACCGGTGGCGACGGGGAACGCCGATGACTGACCACGCCCGCGAAGTCACACCCGATACCCCGCAGACCATCGATGCGGTGCCGTTGCGGCATCCGTGGCGCTGGCTGGCGGCGTTCGTTCTCCTCCTGCTGGTGGCGTTGTTCCTCTTCGGAGCCGCCACCAACCCGGCCTACGGGTGGAGTACATACGCGAAATACCTGTTCGACGAACGGATTTCGCAGGCGGCATGGAGGACTCTGGAGCTGACCCTGCTGTCGATGCTGCTCGCCATCGCGTTGGGGGTGCTGCTGGCGATGATGCGGCTGTCGCCCAACCCGGTGTTCAAGGCGGTGGCGTGGGTGTACCTGTGGATCTTCCGCGGGACCCCGGTGTACGTGCAGTTGGTGTTCTGGGGACTGCTTCCCGTCATCTACCAGGACATTCGGATCGGGGTGCCGTTCGGCCCGACCTGGTTCCACATCACACCCGACGAGTGGGCGTTTCCGTTCGTCCTGGCCGTCATCGGCCTGGGGCTCAACGAGGCGGCGTACATGGCCGAGATCATCCGGGCCGGGATCGCTTCGGTGCCCGAAGGGCAGATGGAGGCCTCGAAGGCGCTGGGCATGTCATGGTTGATGGCGATGCGGCGCACCGTGCTGCCGCAGGCCATGCGGGTGATCATTCCGCCCACCGGCAACGAGTTCATCAGCATGCTCAAGACCACGTCGCTGGTGGTCGCGGTGCCCTACAGCCTGGAGTTGTACAGCCGGGCCCGGGACATCGCAGTGGGGCACTACCAGACGATTCCGATGCTGCTGGTGGCCTCGACCTGGTACCTGGCCATGACCACGATTCTGATGATCGGTCAGTACTACCTGGAGCGCTATTACTCGCGCGGAGCCTCGCGCAAGCTCACCACCAAGCAGCTGCAGAACCTGGCCGATGCCCAGTTGCGCACCGGGGCGGGTGGCGCATGACGCCGATGGTCAAGGCCGAGCAGGTCTGCAAGAGCTTCGGCGCGCTGCAGGTGCTCAAGGGGGTGTCGCTCGAGGTCGGCATGGGCGAGGTGATGTGCATCATCGGGCCGTCCGGCTCCGGCAAGTCGACGTTCCTGCGGTGCATCAACCACCTCGAGCAGATCACCGCCGGCCGGCTCTACGTCGACGGCGAACTGGTGGGCTACCGCGAGCGCGGCGGCAAGCTGCACGAGATGCGGCCGCGGGAGGTGGCCCGCCAGCGGCGGCAGGTGGGCATGGTGTTCCAGCATTTCAACCTGTTCCCGCATCGCACCGCGCTGGAGAACGTCATCGAGGCGCCGATCCACGTCAACCGGGTCAAGAAGGACGTCGCGGTGGCGCGGGCGCGCGACCTGCTCGATCAGGTCGGCCTGGCCGACAAGGCCGACGCCTATCCGCTGCAGCTGTCCGGCGGCCAACAGCAGCGTGTCGCGATCGCGCGGGCGCTGGCGATGAACCCGAAGCTGATGCTGTTCGACGAACCCACCTCCGCGCTCGACCCGGAGTTGGTGGGCGAGGTGCTCGGCGTGATGAAAAAGCTTGCCGCCGAGGGGATGACGATGGTGGTAGTCACCCACGAGATGGGTTTTGCCCGCGAGGTCGCCGACCAGGTGGTGTTCATGGACGGTGGCGTCGTGGTCGAAAGCGGTCCGCCGAGCGAGGTGCTGGCCAACCCGCGGCACGAACGGACGAAGGCGTTCCTGTCGAAGGTGTTGTGAGCACCATGCCGACCACCGCGACCACCTCGGTGGCGACCTCGCCCGATCCCGCCGCGCCGCTGTGGTGGGCGGCGCAGGTGTTCCGGCTGCTGAGCTGCCTGTACGCGCTGGGGTTCCAGATCGCGGTGAACCGGGATCTGGAGCATCCGGCGGCGGGGTGGGCGCTGTTCGGGGTGCTGATCGGGTGGAGCGCGGCGTGCGCGGTCGCCTATCTGCAGGGGTTCGGCCGGCGTCCGGCCTGGGTGGTCGCCGAGATCGCGGTGGTGCTGGCGCTGGTGTTGTCTACCGAGTTCGTCGCCTCCGATCAGTGGGCGGCCGACAACCAGTCGTGGCCGACCACGTTGTGGGCCACCAACGCGACGATCTCGGCGGCGATCGTGTTCGGCCCGATCGGCGGTATGGCGACCGGGGTGGCGGTGATGATCGCCTCGACCGTGGTGAAGGGTTCGTTCAACTACAACCTCGGCCGCAACGCGACGATCGTCATCGAGCTCGCGGTCGGGCTCGCGGTCGGCATGGCGGTGCTGACCGCCCGCCGCGCGCACGCCGAGCTCGAGCAGGCGGCCCGGCTGACCGCGGCCCAGCAGGAGCGGGAACGGTTGTCGCGGCAGGTGCACGACGGTGTCATCCAGGTGCTGGCGCTGGTGGCGCGGCGTGGGCGCGAGATCGGGGGTGAGGCAGCCGAACTGGCCGAACTGGCGGGGGAGCAGGAGCGGGAGCTGCGCCGGCTGATCAGTTCCGCCGACACCGGGCCGCCGGTCGGGGAGCAGGCCGATGTCGGTGCGCTGCTGCGCAACCGGGCCTCGGACCGGGTGTCGGTGAGTGTGCCGGCCGAACCGGTGCTGCTGGCCGCCGAGGTGGCCGCCGAGTTGGCCGCCGCCGCCGGCAACGCGCTGGACAACGCGGCCGCGCACGCCGGGCCGGACGCCCGGGTGTACGTGCTGCTGGAGGACCTCGGCGATTCGGTCGTGGTGAGCATCCGCGACGACGGGGTCGGGATCCCCGACGGTCGGCTGGCCGAGGCGCTGGCCGAGGGCCGGGTGGGGATCGCGAAATCGATTGTCGGAAGAATGGAATCACTCGGTGGCAGCGCGAAGTTGACCACCGCAGCGGGATGTGGGACGGAATGGGAGCTGACGGTACCCCGACGGTGATGGTCGTCGACGACCATCCGATCTGGCGGGAAGCGGTGGCCCGCGACCTGACCGACGAGGGTTTCTCGGTGGTCGCGACCGCCGACGGTGTGGCGGCGGCGCGGCGGCGGGCCGAGGTGGTCAAACCCGATGTGGTGCTGATGGATATGCGGCTGTCCGACGGTGACGGCGCCCGCGCGACCGCCGAGGTGCTGGCGGTGTCGCCGAACACCCGCATCCTGGTGCTGTCGGCCTCCGACGAGCGCGACGACGTGCTGGAGGCCGTGAAGGCCGGCGCCACCGGGTATCTGGTGAAGAGCGCGTCGAAGCAGGAGTTGGTCGACGCGGTTCGGGCCACCCTCGAGGGGCGCGCGGTGTTCACCCCGGGGCTGGCCGGACTGGTGCTGGGGGAGTATCGGCGCATCGCGCAGAGCCCCAAGGCGAAGGACGGTGACGCGGCGACGCCGCGACTGACCGAGCGCGAGACCGACATCCTGCGCTATGTCGCCAAGGGGCTGACCGCCAAGCAGATCGCGGCGAAGCTCTCGCTGAGCCACCGCACCGTCGAGAACCATGTGCAGGCCACGTTCCGTAAGCTGCAGGTGGCCAACCGGGTCGAGGCCACCCGCTACGCGATCGAACACGGCCTGGACAAGTAATCACCCGGGCGCGGACGAGTAGTCTTACTCATCCCCGGCGGGCCGGTCGTGGGCCACGATGACCCCATGTCCGAATCGCAGCATCAGCTTCTGACCCGGTTGTCGGGGGATTTCTACGCGATCTCGCAGTACATGGCGCGGGTCGCCACCGATCTCAGCGCGCTGGACCGTGTGCTGGCCGGGGCGGTCCTGGCACCGAGGCACGGCTACTGGGCCGCCCCGGGCCACCCGCAGTATCCGGCGCAGCCGTCCGCACCCCAGCCGGCTGCGTCCGAACCGGAACCTGCCCAGTCCTATCCCGCCCAGCCCTATCCCGCCCAGCCCGAACCCGCCCAGCCGCAACCGGTTTCGCAGCCCCAACCGATAGCGGAGCCCCAGCCGGCAGTCGCGCCCCAACCTGCTGCCGAGCGGAACGAGGGATGGAACGTGGGATGGATCGGCAAGCTGCTCGCGGTCGCCGGTGTCGGCGTGACCCTGACCGGCGTCGTGCTGTTGTTGGTGCTCGCCGCGCAGGCGGGCATCCTGCGGCCGGAGTTCCGGGTCGCCGGCGGCGTCGCGCTGGCGGCCGGGCTGGTGGCGGTGGCGATTCGGCTGAAGTCGCGGCCCGGGGGGTTGGTCGGCGCCGTCGCGCTGGCGGCCACCGGCATCGCCGCCGGCTACATGGACGTCATCGCGGTCACGACGATCTACAAGTGGTTTCCCGCCCCCGTCGGGTTGATCGTCGCCGCGCTCATCGGCGGCGGTGGTCTGACACTGGCCCGGCTGTGGGATTCGCAGCACCTCGGCGTGCTGGTGTTCGTGCCGCTGACGCTGCTGGCGCCGGTGGTGGTCGGCGACGTCTCACTGCTGCTGGTGGCGTTCATGCTGGCGCTGGCCGCGGCCACGCTGCCGGTGCAGTTGGGGCGGGACTGGATCTGGCTGCACTGCGCCCGAATCGCGTCGTGCACGCTGCCGCTGCTGGTCGCGCTGGTCGGGGTGGCCTTCGACGACGCGCGGGACGCGGGCCTGGTCGCGGCCTGCGTGATCGCGGCCGGGCTGGCCGTGGTGGTCGCGCTGCTGCTGCTCCCGGTGACGCGGAACCGGATCCTGCTCGCCCTGCTGACCGCCGCCGGGGTGGCGCCCGCGCTGTGCACCCGGCTGGCTGCCGACCGGTACATCTACGCGGCGGTGGCGGCCGGGGTCGGCGTCACGTTCCTGGTGCTCGTGCTGCGCGGGAACAAGCTCGGCGTGGACGCCACGGTGCGGCCGATCTGGACCGCGCTGTCGGCGGTCTCGGCGGTCATCGCGGTGCTGGCCGTTTGCAAGGGCGACGTCGTGGCGCCGGTGCTGCTGGCCATGGCGGTGGTGGTCGCCGCTGCCGCCCGCCGCACCGCGGCGTGGGTCGCGCTCGGGTTGGCCGTGCTCGGCGGCATGTTCTCTCTGGCCTACGCGCCACCGGTCGCGCTGGTGACCCCGGCCGTGCGGCTGAGCAGCACCACCGCCGAGGTGACGACCCTGGTGACGAGCCTGCTGCTGATCGCGTTCGCCGTGGTGTCGGTGTGGGCGATGCGGCCCGGGCGCGGCGGCTGGACCGCCGCGGCGGTGGTGATCGTCTACGCGGTCACCGTGTTCACCGTGACGGTCGGGGAGATGATCGACGGAACGCGCGGTTTCCTGGCCGGCCATATGGCCGCCACGATCTGCTGGATCGCGATGGCCGCGGCGCTGTTCGGCTACGCGGCGCGGGTGCACCGGCAACAGCGGTCGCTGCCGATCGGCGGCGGGCTGGCGCTGGTCGCGGCGGCCATGGCGAAGCTTTTCCTGTTCGACCTCGGCACCCTCGACGGCATGTTCCGGGTGGTCGTGTTCATGGTGGTCGGCCTGGTGCTGCTCGGGATGGGGGCCGGGTACGCCCGGGTGCTGGAACGCCAGGACAGCGCGTGACCGACATCATGGCTTTATCTGGACTTAATCCAGATTATTCGGGGTTGTATCGGGCATGAACACACAACGTCGCGCCGAAACCGAAGTACGGGCATTCCAGGCCTCATCCGGGCTGGCCGCCAACCTGCAGCGGGTGCTGGTCGACCTGATCGAACTGCACCTGCAGGGCAAGCAGGCGCACTGGAACGTCGTCGGAACCAACTTCCGCGACCTGCACCTGCAGCTCGACGAGGTGGTCGACTTCGCGCGGGCCGCCAGCGACACCATTGCCGAGCGGTTGCGGGCCCTCGACGCCGTCCCGGACGGGCGGTCGGACACGGTGGCCGCCACCACCTCGCTGCCGGCGTTCCCGCCGCACGAGCGCAGCACCGGCGAGGTCGTCGACCTGATCACCACCCGGATCTACGCGGTGGTCGACACCATGCGCACGGTGCACGACGCCGTCGACGCCGAGGATCCGACCACCGCCGACATCCTGCACGAGCAGATCGACGGGCTGGAGAAGCTGGCCTGGCTGATCAAGTCGGAGAACCGCAAAGTCTGATCCGCGAACCAGGCTGTGCCGCAACCACAACCGGCGCCGCCAGGGGCCACCGGGACCGGCCCGAGGCCGATCGGGACCCTCGGTTCCCTTGGTCGGCGCCGGTCGCGTAGCCTAGCCTTGCTTCGCAGGCCCGAGTGGCGGAACTGGTAGACGCGCCGGACTCAAAATCCGGTGGTGGCGACACCGTGTGGGTTCGAGTCCCACCTCGGGTACTTCGCAGGGGCGCTTCGGGGGGGTGCTGCTTCGGTCCCTCAATCCCCGGACCACTGAATCCCCGGACCACGAGGATCGGATCACAAAGATCGCCCCCAGACTCGCCCACGGCCGCCGCTACCGCCAGAATGGCAGCCATGACCGCGAGCGACGATGTGAAGCCGCGCCGAGTGCTTGTCGCCGAGGACGAGGCGCTCATCCGGATGGACTTGGCCGAGATGCTCCGCGAGGAGGGCTACGAGATCGTCGGGGAGGCCGGCGACGGTCAGGAGGCGGTCGAGCTGGCCGAGAGCCTGCGGCCGGACCTGGTGATCATGGATGTCAAGATGCCGCGGCGGGACGGTATCGACGCCGCCCAGGAGATAGCAAGCAAGCGCATCGCGCCGATCGTCATCCTCACCGCGTTCAGCCAGCGCGAGCTCGTCGAACGGGCCCGAGACGCCGGCGCGATGGCCTATCTGGTCAAACCGTTCAACATCAACGACCTGGTGCCGGCGATCGAGCTCGCGGTCAGCCGGTTCGCCGAGATCACCGCGCTGGAGCAGGAAGTCGCCACACTCGCCGACCGGTTGGAGACCCGCAAACTCATCGAGCGGGCCAAGGGCCTGCTGCAGGTCAAGCACGGGATGACCGAGCCGGAGGCGTTCAAGTGGATCCAGCGGGCCGCGATGGACCGCCGGACCACCATGAAGCGGGTCGCGGAGGTGGTGCTGGAGACCCTCGACCCGCCGCAGGGCGGCTCGTCGGCCGGCGAGGGATCACGTTAAAAGCTTGTTTCCGCAGCCGCCACCGCCGCATGTCGCGGCGCGGAATCCCACGTCGAACCACCCCGCTATGACACGGCGCTCGCCCCAACAGCGCGCACCACGGCCGGGTGTTGGCTATCGTTCTCCCGGAGCAAACGCCGCCTGTGCCCGGCCGGTTGGGGCGGAGCGGGGCGGGGCCCGAGGACAACTTCGACCCGGAGGTGAAGCGTGCGCGGTCGCGTGGCACGAGGTGCAGTAGCTGTCGGTAGCGCGGGTCTGCTGGTGCTCGGCATTGCCGGCTGTCAGCAGCAGGAGGGCTCCGGCAGCGAGAACGGAACGGCAGCGAGCGACCTCAAGATCGTCGAGCAGGTGCAGATCGACCAGGACGGCAAAAAGGTTCCGCCGCCCGAGGCCGGTGACGCCGCCGATCCCGCCGGCGACGGCAACGCGGAGTGCCCGCCGGTCGCGATAGCAATGGCCGGAGCGCTCAACGGCCCCGACGCCGCGCTGGGCATCAACATCAAGAACGGCATCCAGCTGGCGATCGACAAGCACAATGCCGCCAATCCCGGCTGCCAGGTGCAGCTGAAGACCTTCGACACCGAGGGCGATCCGCAGAAGGCCTCGCAGGTCGCGCCCCGGATCGTCGACGACGCCTCGATCATCGGCCTGATCGGCCCGGCGTTCTCCGGTGAGACCAACGCGACCGGCGACGTGTTCAACCAGGCCGGGCTGGTCGCGGTGACCGCCTCGGCCACCAACGTCACACTGTCCGAGAAGGGCTGGCGGACCTTCTTCCGCGGGCTGGGCAACGACGGCGTGCAGGGGCCGGCGGTGGCCAATTACATCAAGAACACCCTCGGCCACCAGAAGGTGTGCGTGGTCGACGACAGCACCGACTACGGGGTGGGGCTGGCCCAGGCGGTGCGCGAGACGCTGGGCCCGGTCGCCGATCAGTCCTGCAACAGCTCGGTGAAGAAGGGCGACAAGGACTTCTCCGTCGCGGTCAACCAGGTCAAGTCGGCCGACGCGGACTCGGTCTTCTTCAGCGGTTACTACGCGGAGGCCGCGCCGTTCGTGCAGCAGTTGCGCGACGCCGGCTTCGAGGGGGTGTTCTTCAGCGCGGACGGCACCAAGGATCCGGAGTTCGTCAAGCAGGCCGGCAGCGCCTCCCGCGACGCCCTGCTGTCCTGCCCGTGCGGTCCGGCCACCGGTGACTTCGCCGAGGAGTACACCACCAAGTTCGGCCAGGAGCCCGGCACCTACAGCAGTGAGGGTTACGACCTGGCGACGATCCTGCTGAAGGGCATCGACTCCGGGGCGGTCACCCGGCCGCAGCTGCTGGAGTACGTCCGCGACTACGACGGTCAGGGCATCGCCCGGCGGTACCAGTGGAGCCCGACCGGCGAGCTCACCAGCAGCCTCATCTGGATCTACAAGGTCCAGTAGTCGCGCCGAAGGACGCGTCCGGGCCGGTCGGCCCGGACGCGTCTTACGCTAGACCGATTCTGCGAGGAGCCGCCGCCGGATGATCTCCCAGTGCGTGGGCCAGAACGCCTGTCTGGCTGCGGACATCAACTTCGACACCGCCGGGCTGTGGAAAGGGATTCTGCAGCTGACGGTCGACGGCCTGTCGTGGGGTGCGATCTACGCACTGGTGGCGGTCGGCTACACCTTGGTGTACGGCGTGCTGAAGCTGATCAACTTCGCCCACTCCGAGGTGTTCATGTTCGGCATGTTCGGGGCGTACTTCTGCCTCGACATGATCCTGGGCTTCCGGCCGATGGGCGACACCTACGACAAGGGCATCGTGCTGACGGTGTTCTACCTCGGTATCGCCATGATCTTCGCGATGCTGGTGTCCGGGGCGACCGCGCTCGGGCTGGAGGCGGTGGCCTACCGGCCGCTGCGGCGGCGTAACGCCGGGCGGTTGTCGTTCCTGATCACCGCGATCGGGATGTCGTTCGTGTTGCAGGAGTTCGTCCACTTCATCCTGCCCAAGATCCTGCCCGGCTACGGCGGCTCCAACGCCCAGCAGCCGATCAAACTCGTCTCACCCAAGACGCAGTTCGAGTTCTCGATCGGCGGGCTCGACGTCCGCATCACCAACGTCACGATCATCATCGTGGTCGCGGCGCTGGTGCTGGCCGCGACCGCCGACGTGCTGATCAACCGGACCCGGCTGGGGCGCGGCATCCGCGCGGTGGCCCAGGATCCCGACACGGCGACCCTGATGGGGGTGTCGCGGGAGCGGGTCATCATGCTGACGTTCCTGATCGGCGGTCTGCTCGCCGGCGCCGCCGCGCTGCTGTACACGCTGAAGAATCCCCAGGGCATCATCTACTCCGGGGGATTCCTGCTGGGCATCAAGGCGTTCTCGGCCGCGGTGCTCGGCGGGATCGGCAACCTGCGCGGCGCGCTGCTCGGCGGCCTGCTGCTGGGCGTCATCGAGAGCTACGGGCAGCAGCTGTTCGGCGTACAGTGGCGCGACGTGGTGGCGTTCGTGCTGCTGGTGGCCGTGCTGTTCTTCCGCCCGACCGGAATTCTGGGGGAGAGCCTCGGAAAGGCACGCGCATGACCGGTGACCCGTCGTCGAGCCCGTCGCGCTGGACCGAATACCTCCTGGCCCCCGGCGATGCCGTGCGCGGCTGGTGGGACGATCTGACGCGGGTGCAGAAGTGGGCGTTCGGCGCGCTGGCGTTCGGCCTGGTCGCCCTGCTGCCGTTGTTCCCGCCGCCGATGCTGGAGACACCGAACACCAGCTTCGGTGGCACCATGGCCCAGTTCGCCATGGTCGCCATCATCGCGATCGGGCTGAATGTCGTTGTCGGACAAGCAGGTCTGCTCGACCTCGGCTACGTCGGGTTCTATGCCGTCGGCGCGTACACGGTGGCGCTGCTGACCAGCCCGGCCAGCCCATGGAACAAGATCGGCCCGAACGGATGGTTCAGCGAGGACTGGGCCTGGCTGGGCTGTGTGCCGCTGGCCATGGCGATCACCGCGATCAGCGGGCTGTTCCTGGGCACCCCGACGCTGCGGTTGCGCGGCGACTACCTGGCGATCGTCACCCTCGGTTTCGGCGAGATCATCCGGCTGGCCGCCGACAACCTGGCCAGCGTCACCAACGGGCCGCGCGGGCTCAACGAGGTGGCCTATCCGCGCCTGGGGGTCTCCGAGGACCTGCCGAACGGGGTGTTCTCCAGCGGTAACGCCGCGGGTGCGGCCAACTACGGAACCTGGTGGTTCTGGCTCGGGCTGGTGCTGATGGTCGTCGTGCTGATGCTGGTCGGCAACCTGGAGCGCAGCCGGGTCGGCCGGGCCTGGGTGGCGATCCGCGAGGACGAGGACGCCGCCGAGGTGATGGGCGTCAACACCTTCAAGTTCAAACTGTGGGCGTTCACGATCGGGGCGGCCATCGGCGGGCTGTCCGGGGCGTTGTACGCCGGTCAGGTCCAGTTCGTCGCGCCGCCGACGTTCAACATCATCAACTCGATGCTGTTCCTGGTCGCGGTGGTGTTGGGCGGACAGGGCAACAAGCTCGGCGTGGTGCTCGGCGCGTTCGTCATCGTGTACCTGCCGAACCGGTTGCTGGGGGTGGAGTTCCTGGGCATCAACCTCGGTGACCTCAAGTACCTGTTCTTCGGCCTGGCGCTGGTGGTTCTGATGATCTTCCGTCCCCAGGGCCTGTTCCCGGCCCGCCAGAAACTGCTCGCCTACGGACGCACGGCCCGCGAGCTGCTGGCGAACCCGATGCGGGAGGTGAAGTCGTGAGCGTCGAGGAGCTGGCCGGCATTCACCGGGAGATCCACGCCGCCGAAGGCGAGATCCTGCTTCAGACCATCGATCTGACGGTCCGGTTCGGCGGACTCACCGCGCTGGACTCGGTGTCGTTCGACATCCGCCGCGGCGAGATCCTCGGCATGATCGGCCCGAACGGCGCCGGCAAGACCACCTGCTTCAACGCCATCACCGGCGTGTACCGGCCCACCTCGGGGCAGGTGATCTTCGACGGCGAACCGCTGGGCAGGGTAAAACGGCACGAGATCACCCGCCGCGGTATCGCCCGCACCTTCCAGAACATCCGGCTCTGGGGCGAGATGACCGCCCTGGAGAACGTCATGGTCGCCACCGACGCCCGGCATTTCACCTCGGTGCCGGGGGCGCTGCTGCGCACCCCGCGACACCGGCGCGAGGAGCACTCGGCGATCGAACGGGCCGCGGCGCTGCTGCATTTCGTCGGCATCGCGCACCGCGGTGAGGAGAAGGCCAAGAACCTGTCCTACGGCGATCAGCGCCGGCTGGAGATCGCCCGGGCGCTGGCCACCGAGCCGAAACTGCTGTGCCTGGACGAACCCGCCGCCGGTTTCAATCCGGCCGAGAAGGCCGCTCTGATCGAGCTGATCCGCAAGATCCGCGACGACGGCTACACCGTGCTGCTCATCGAGCACGACATGAAGTTGGTGATGGGCGTGACCGACCGGATCGTGGTGCTGGAGTTCGGCCGCAAGATCGCCGATGGTCTGCCGTCGGAGATTCGCGAGGACCCGCGGGTCATCGCGGCGTATCTGGGGGTGCCCGATGACCACGTTCAATGAGAATTCCAGTGCGATCCAGCCGGCCCCGGCCGGCGCCGGGCGGTCGGTGGTGTTGGAGCTGCGCGACGTGGTGGTGCACTACGGCCGGATCCGCGCCCTGCACGGGGTGTCGCTGGTGGTGCATCAGGGCGAGCTGGTCACGCTGCTGGGCTCCAACGGCGCCGGCAAGACCACCACGATGCGGGCGATCTCGGGTCTGCTGCCGCTGACCTCGGGATCGATCTGGTTCGACGGTGCGGACATCTCCCGGGTGAAAGCGCATCAGCGGGTCGCCCGGGGACTGATCCAGGCACCGGAGGGGCGCGGTATCTTTCCCGGGCTGACGGTGCTCGAGAACCTCGACATGGGTTGCTACGGAAGAAAATTCGGCTCCAAAGCGGAGTACCGTCAGCAACTGGACTGGATCTTCGAGCTGTTCCCGCGGCTGGCCGAACGCCGCCATCAGGAGGGCGGCACGCTGTCGGGCGGTGAACAGCAGATGCTGGCCATCGGCCGGGCGCTGATGGCGCGGCCGCGGGTGCTGCTGCTCGACGAGCCCTCGATGGGGCTGGCGCCGATGGTCATCTCGCAGATCTTCAAGATCATCGCCGAGATCAACGCCCAGGGCACCACGGTGCTGCTGGTGGAGCAGAACGCCCAGCAGGCGCTGAGCCGCTCCGACCGGGCCTACATCCTCGAGACCGGTGAGATCACCCGCACCGGCGACGCCAAGGCGCTGCTGGCCGACGACAGCATCCGCGCCGCCTATCTCGGCGTGGCCTGACGCGGCCGCGGGCTATGCGGCGAGCGCTTTCTGCAGGTCCTCGGGTAGCTGGCTGATCACCTGTTCGGCCTCGCCGGGGCTGACACTGCCCAGCACCGTCGTGGCCACCGCGACGAACACCCGCGCCGCCCGGGACTCGTCGATTCCCAACCGCGCGACCAGATCGGCCTCGATGGATCCGCGGGTGACGGTCTTGTCCGGGCCGGGTGGCAGCGCCCGCAGCCGTGGCTGCAGCAGTGACGGCAGCTGGGCGATGAAGTCCAGGGCCTCACCGGCGGTCAACCGCCGCACCAACCCGCTCAGCACGGCATCGAGGGCGGCGCGGGCCTGATCGGCGTCGTCGAGGTCGGCCTCCTCCTGCACCTGTTTCACTAGCCGCTGCAGCGTGGCCTCGGCACGCACCATGCTGCGCCGGCGCGACGGCAGCCGGTCGCTGTCGGCGGGACCGCCCTCGCCGATCTGAGCCTCCACGACGGCGGCGAGCTCCTCGAGCGGAGCCGCCTCCTCGAGGATGAGGTCGTCGAGCGTCACCATGCCGACGATCCGCCCGTCCTCGACGAGCGGGATGCGCCGGATGTTGCGCTCCTTCATCAGCCGGATGGCGTCGTCGACGCTGTCGCGCGGGGAGAGCGTCAGCGGCGACGGCGTCATCACCTCGGAGATCGTGGTCGAGGACGGGTCGAGCCCTCGACCCAGCGCACGCACCGTCAGATCACGGTCGGTCGCGATGCCGACCAGCCGACGGTCCTTCTGGACGGCCACCGCGCCGATGCGGTTGGCCTCGATGGCGCGTGCCGCCTCGAGCACGGTGTCGTTCGGATTGAGCACCACGAGGCGGGGGCGCCGGTACCAACGGAGAGTCATGTCTCAGTTATCCGCGCCGGCGGAGGAATTCCATAGGGACGAACGGGGTAACGCCGAGGGGACCTATGACCCTGACCGGCACCGGTCCCGCCCGGTAGGACTGAAGGCAGCCGATCCGCGCACCGAGGGAGGGGGTGAGACACGTGGTGGCCCTCGAACGGCTCGATGCGGACAGCATCCGGGACCTGTCCCGCCGCACGGACGAGCTGGGTGTGCTGTCCGTGTACGTCAACGCCGATCCCAGGCTCGACCCGAACCTGCGGACCACCGCGATCGACCTGAAGAACCGCTACCGCGAACTGCAGCGGCGCATCGGCGAGGCCGGTGACGGCCGCAGCCGCAAGATCGCCGGGGAGCTGGAGCGGATCCGCCCGGACATCGAGCACCTGGCCAACCCGAAGGGGTCGTCGGGGCTGGGCCGTATCGCGTTCATCGCCCTGGACGACGGCTGGACGCTGCGCCTGGAGAGCGCCCTGCCGGTGGCCAACCGGGTGGTGCTCGACGACGCCCCGTTCCTGCATCCGCTGCTCGAGCTGCTCGACGAGGGCCGTCCCGCCGGTGTGGTGATCGCGTCGGCGCGACAGGCCCGGGTGCTGGAATGGCGCGTCGGGGTGCTGCAGGAACTCAGCACCATGGAGCGGGAGTACGTCGAGGCGCCGCACGAACGCGCCGGCCAGCGCGGCGGCGGACCGCCCGGGCAGTACCACTCGCCGATCCGCGAGCAGCGCGACACCCGGGAGTGGGCGCAGGCCCAGCGGTTTCTCGATCAGGTCGGCGAGGTCGCCGCCAGGCTCGCCGAGGAGCGTGGCTGGGAACGGATCCTGGTCAGCTGCGGCGAGCAGTGGACCGAAGAGTGCATCGAGCGGATCCCGCAACCGTTGCGCGACAAGGTGTCCGGTGACACCCGGGTGCTGACGGGCCTCGACGACGCCGCGCTGGCGCAGCTGGTCACCGAGTGGGCGCACGCCCAGCACGCCGAATGGGAACGGCGACTGCTGGACGAGATCCGCGCGAACGCCGGCCCCGGACGCGGTGTGCTCGGGCTCAGCGAGGTGGCCACCGCGCTGAGCGTCGGACGGGTCTCGCACCTGGTGTACGACCCGCAGGTGCGCTACGTCGGGCGGGTCGGGGCCAACGGCACGCTCTACGGCGTCGACGAGGTGGGTCCGGACGGCGGTTCCCCGGATCCGCGGTTCACCGAGCGGATGATCGAGCGAGCACTGGAGACCAGGGCCCGGATCATCCCGATCGAGGGCGCCGCCGGTTCCGGGCTCGCCGACGCCGACGGGATAGCCGCGCTGCTGCGGTGGTGAGGGTCAGCCCTCGAACCTCTTGCGGCGCAACAGGGTTCCCGCTGCCAACAGGATCAGGCTGACCACCAGGATCGCGGTCGCCAACACGTTGATCTGCGGCGGCACCGCCGCCTTGACCGCGGCGTTGACGTACAGCGGATAGGTCACCGTCGAGCCGCTCACGAAGTACGTGATGATGAAATCGTCGAGGCTCAGCGCGAACGACAGCATCGCGGCCGCGACGATGCCCGGGGTGATCAGCGGCAGCGTCACCTTGAAGAACGTCCGGGCGGGGCTCGCGCCCAGGTCGAGCGACGCGTCCTCCAGGGTCCAGTCGAAGCCCCGTACCCGGGCCCGCACCGTCATCGCAATGAAGCTGACCTCGAACGCGATGTGGGCGAGCAGGATCGTGGTGTACCCGGTGGCCCAGCCGAGGTCGAGGAACAACGTCAGCAGGGCCGCGCCCATCACCACCTCGGGGGCGGTCAGCGGCAGCACCAGGAAGGTGTCGACGGCGCGCTGGCCGCGCCACCGCTGACGCACCAACGCGATCGCCACCAGGGTGCCGAGCACCAGCGAGATCGCGGTGGACACCGCGGCCACGCTCAGGCTCAGCTTGAGCGCCTGGGTCAGCTGCGGGTACTTGAACGGGTCGGCCCAGTTCTCCAGCGTGAAACCCTGCCAGGTGTAGTTGAACTTGCCCGCCGGCTTGTTGAACGAGAACAGCACGATCACGAAGATCGGCAGGAACAGGTACAGCAACACCAGCCCGGCGGCCAACCGCAGCAACAGATCACCCCAGCGGGGCCTGCCCTTGATGAGGCTGGCCGGTTCCGGGCTGGTGGCGGCGTCCAGCGCCTGGCTGGTCATACCAGATCCTCCGTTCCCAGCGCCCGGGTGTAGAGCAACACACCGGCGAGGATGATCAGCATCAGCACCATGCTCAGCGCGGCCGCGGCCGGATAGTCCTTGACTACCAGGAACTGTTTCTGAATGACGTTGCCGATCATGGTGGTCTGGGTGCTGCCCAGGTAGTCGGCGTTGATGAAGTCGCCCACGGCGGGGATGAACACCAGCAGGCTGCCCGCCAGCACGCCCGGCATCGACAGCGGCAGAATGACTTTGGTGAAGGCGCGGGTGTTGGACGAGTAGAGGTCCTTGGACGCCTCGATCAGCCGCGGATCGATCTTCTCCAGGCTCACGTAGAGCGGCAGGATCATGAAGATGATCCAGTTGTAGGTCAATCCGCCGATCACCGCCCAGCTGGTCGACAACAGTCGACCGTCGCTGGGCAGCAGGCCGACCGCGTCGAGCGCCTGCACCACCCAACCGTCGTCGGCGAGAATCGTCTTCCAGGCGATGGTGCGGATCAGGAACGTGACGAAGAACGGCAGGATGACCAGACCGAGCAGCAGGTTCTTGAATCGTCCGGCCTTGAAGGCGATCACGTACGCCAGCGGGAACGCCAGGATCAGGCACAGCACCGTGGCGGTGAACGCGTACCCGAACGATCGCATGATCTGCGGCCGGTAGTGGGTGAACGCGTCGAAGTAGTTGCTGAAGTCCCAGGCGAACGTCAGCGTCGGCAGATAAACCGACCCGCCCGACTGCGACAGCGAGGTGCGCGCCAGCGTCACGAACGGGATCACGAAGAAGATCGCGAGATAGACGAGCGCGGGCAGCACCATCAGATACGGTGCGATCCTGCTCCGCTGGCGGCTGCTGCTGGCAATGCCCGCCATCGCTCAGCCGCCGGTGACTTCGGCGTAGATCGTGTTGTACTCCTGGGTCTGCTCGTCGGTGAGCGCGGGCCAGGACTTGATCCGGTCCAGCACCGATTGCGGCGGGTTGATCAGCGGGTTGTTGGCCGCCTCGGGGCTGACCCGGTGGAGTTCATCGTCGATGTCCGCCAGCACCGGAACGAACTGCACCGCGGCCACCAGCTCGGCGTAGTTGGCGCGGTCATAGACGTAGTCCATCCACGCCTCGGCGGCCGCCTGATTGCGGGTGGTGTACGGGATGACCATGGTGTCGATGAACCAGGTGCCGCCGGACTCGGGAACCACGAACTCCAGGTCCGGGTTGTCGGCCTGCAGTTGTACCACGTCCCCCGAATACGCCTGGGTGATCACGACATTGCCGGACGCGAGGTCGGTGGCGTAGTCGTTGCCGGCGAACCGGCGGATCTGGCCGCGTTCCTTCTGTTCCCGCACCAGGTCGACGGCCTTCTGGACCGTCTCGGTGGTGGGGTTCTCCGGCGAGTTGCCCTGGGAGAGCATGATCATGCCGAGGCCGTCCTGGATGTCCGACAGCAGCGCGACGCGCCCCTTGAACGCCGGGTCCCAAAGGTCCTCGATCTTGGTGATCGGGCGGCCGGTGGCGGCCTTGTTGTAGGCCAGCCCGACCATGCCCGACATGTACGGTGCGGTCACCTTGCGACCCGGATCGGCCGGCGAGTTCAGCAGGTCCGGGCGCAGGTTCTTCTTGTTCGGTATCCGGGATTCGCGAATCTCGTTGAGCCAGCCCAGGTTGTTGAGCCGAACCGCCATGAACTCGGTCGGCACGACCAGGTCCGCGCCGATGTCCTGTTTGCGCGAGAGCGGTTCCTTGACCTTCGCGAACCACTCCTCGTTGTCGTTGAAATCCTCTTTGTAGTCGACGGTGATCCCGCTCGCGGTCTGGAACGCGGCGATGAACCCGTCGGCCATGTACAACGGCCAGTTCGAGATCCGCAGCTCACCGCTGGCCGGGCTGCCGTCGTCCGGGGGAGCGGTGGCACCACTGGGGCTGCCGCCCTGTTCGGTGCCGCAGGCGGCCAGCACCGACGGACCGAGTGCGAGCGCCGCGACGGCAGCGGCGCCGCCGCCGAGGAAGCGCCGCCGCGAGGTGCGGTTGGCGGCGAACCGGGCGAGCAGACGGGGATCGAGGTCTCCGGGGTTACGGGAGGGCATGGCGCCTGTGCCTTTCGACAGGTGACTACGGGGTGACTACTGGACGGAGACGGCGGCGCCGAACGCGAACCCACCGGTCAGGAGTCGTCGAGCATCTCCTGCAGGTCTTCGGCGGTCGGGATGTCGGCGGCCGGCAACACCAGGGAGGCGTCCGGGGACCAGCTGACATGCACCTCGTCGCCGGGACGCAGCAACGGCAGGTTCTGTTCCGGGCCGACATGGGCGACGACCGGCGAATCGTCGGGGGCCGCCATCGCCAGGCGCACCACCGGGCCCTGGAAGGTCAGGTCGGTCACGGTGGCCCGCACGGCCGCGACATCGCCGCTCGGCGCCTCGGTCGAGACGCGAACCCGTTCGGGGCGCACCATGAGCGTGGCGTGGCCGCCGGGCTCGATGGTGGTGTCGCCCGGGCGGGCCTTGAGCCTGGTGCCGAGCACCTCGACCTCGACGTAGTCCCGGTTGAGGCGGCCGGTCTGGCGGCCGGACCACAGGTTGGCCTGACCGATGAAGCTGGCCACGAACACCGTCGCCGGCCGGTCGTAGATCTCGGTCGGGGTGCCGATCTGGTCGACGTTGCCGGCGTTCATCACCGCGATGCGGTCGCTCATCGTCAGCGCTTCCTCCTGGTCGTGCGTGACGTAGATGAACGTGATGCCGACCTCGCGCTGGATGCGCTTGAGCTCGAACTGCATCGCGTGGCGCAGTTTGAGGTCCAGCGCGCCGAGCGGTTCGTCGAGCAGCAGGGCGCTCGGGTAGTTGACCAGGGCGCGGGCCAGCGCGACCCGCTGCTGCTGGCCACCGGACAACTGCGCCGGTTTGCGGTCGGCGAAGTCGGTGAGCCGCACCACCTCGAGCATCTCGTCGACACGCTTGCGGATCTCGGCCTTGTCCAGCTTGCGGCTGCGCGGGCCGTAGGCGATGTTGTCCCACACGGTCATGTGCGGGAACAGCGCATAGTGCTGGAACACCGTGTTGACGTTGCGCTTGTGCGGCGGCACCCGGGACACGTCGACGCCCTCGAGGCGGATGGCCCCCTCGGTCGGGCTCTCGAATCCCGCGATCATCCGCAGCGTCGTGGTCTTCCCGCAGCCGGACGGTCCGAGTAGCGAGAAGAACTCGCCCTGGGCGATCATGAAGTCGGCTTCGTTGACCGCCACATAGTCGCCGAAGCGCTTCGTCACGTGGTCGATCTCGATTACCGGGCCACCCTTGACCGGGGGTGCCCCGCCCTGTTCCGTCGCCGAATCGACGGCGGTGGTGTGTGTGCCGGTCAGATACGGATCCTCCTCGTGAACAGCTCGGGGCTGTGGGTAAAACGATTGCGGATCGGACCGGCCTCCGCAAGCGATTCCGCAACGAATTTACATTTCCACAATGGATTCCTTAGCGCGCTGGCGCGAAAAGCAAGCAATCCGCTCCGGGCCGAGGTGAACGCCACTGACCGGGGCGCGTGGGCGCACCGGGCGGCTGCGGCGCGGTGGTTGCTTCAGTGTGGCAGTCGCTGGGCGAGCCGGGTGGGTTTGGCGGCGCCGTTGTTCACACGGCGTTTACCAGGAGGTAATTTTCCGCGGCGTTTAGCCGTGCCGCAGGGCGGGCAGGGGGAGTGCCATGGCAGCTTCTCGTGTCGCGTCGGTGGACGTTTCGGTGGCGTCGCAGCTGCGACCCGAACAGGCGTGGGCGCTGGCGTCGGATCTGCGCCGGTTCGACGAGTGGCTGACCATCTTCGGCGGCTGGCGCAGCGAGGTGCCCGACACCATCGACGTCGGGACCTGTGTGTCGTCGCTGATCAAGGTGAAGGGGTTCCGCAACACCATTCACCGGCGGGTCACCCGCTACGACGAGCCCAAGGAGATCGAACTGGTCGGCCGGGGCCGCCCCGCGGTGCGGATCGTGTTGCGGCTGAGCGTCACCGACGACGATCCGGGGTCGACGTTCCGGGTCGTCGCCGAGCTCAGCGGCGGGCTGCTCAGCACCCGGATCGGTGCGCTGGTCGCCAAGGTGGTGGAGTCCGACGTGCGCCGGTCGGTGCGCAACCTGGCCGCCCTGCGTTGAGCACCCTGAGGCCCGGGTCAGCCCCATTCGTGGTTCATCGCGCGGGTGTCGTACCAGCCCTGTTCGGTTTCGGTCACCCGCCGCCGCGGCCGGGACAGCCCGATCAGCGCCATCGCCGCGACGGCCGTGATCGCTCCGCCCGCGAAGATCGCGCCGAAGCTGCTCTCCTGCGGCACGCCGCCGACGGTGTGGCTGAGCAGCACGGCCACCAGCGCCGCCGCCGTCGAGCTCCCGATCAGCCGCGCGATCGCGTTCATGCCGGTCGCCACCCCGGTCTCGTCGGAGTCGACCTCGCTGACCACCAGGGCGGGCAGGGCGCCGTAGCCGAGGCTGATGTAGGCGTTGGTCAGTACGCTCGCGACGATCACCTGCCAGCTGTAGGTGTGCACGAAGGCGATGAACCCGAACCCGGCGATGCCGGCCAGCGCGGCGACCACCAGCACCGGCCGGGCCCCGAACCGGTCGATGAACCGGCCGCTGACCAGTGCCACGACGAAGCCGGCGAACGCGCCGGGCAGCAGGTACACCACGCTGGCCTCGAGCACCGACGCCCCGAAGCCGTACCCGGCAGCCTCCCGCGGGATCTGCACGAACTGGGTCAGGCCCAGGAACGCGAAGTACAGCCCCATGCCGACCAGGACGGTCGCCAGGTTGGTCAGCAGGACCGGGCGGCGGGCCAGCATCGCCGTCGACACCAGCGGCTGGGCGATCCGGTTCTCCCAGTGCCACCAGCCGATCAGCACGGCGAGCCCACCGATCCCGCAGACCAGGGTCGGCGCCGACCACCAGCCCCACGACCGGCCCTGGGTGATCGCCAACAACACGGCCGACAGACCGAGGGCCAGGCCCGCGGCGCCGAGCCAGTCGACTGTGCCGGTGAGTCGACGGGGCCGGTTCGGCACGACCAGCAGCACGATCGCGATCACCGCGACGGTGAACGCGGTGGTCAACCAGAACACCCGGTGATAGTCGGGCGCGCCGTTCATCAGCAGCCCGACCACGACCAGGCCGGCGCCGCCGCCGAACCCCAGCGTCCCGGACAGCACCGCCAACGCCGACATCAGTCGGTCCGGTGCCAGCTCCTCGCGCAGGATCGCGACGCTGATCGGGTACAGCGCGAACGAGGCCGCCTGCAGCACCCGGGCGGTGATCAGCAGCGCCAGCGACGACGTCGTCGCCGCCAGCACCGACCCGGCGAGCACCGCGGCCAGCACGACCAGCAGCACCCGCTTCTTGCTGTGCAGGTCGGCGAGCCGGCCGAGGAGCGGGGTGGCGGCGACCGCGGCCAGCAGGTTGGCGGTGACCGCCCAGCTCACACCGAGCACGGAGGCGTTGAGCTGTTCGCCGATGACGCCCAGCACCGGCACCACTGCGGTCTGCAGGACCGCCACGGTGAGCACGACCATGCCGAGGCCGACGACCAGGACCCGAGGCGGAACGCGGATGGTTCGGGGTGTCATCGCCCGGGTCCGGACCACACGCCCTCCGATCGTTAGCACTGCTGACCATTATGTGGGTCGGTGTGCGTCGCCGCCGGGCGGCACCCGGGTCCCCGGGAGCGGGTCCTGCGTGGTATCCACACAGGTATTCGGAGCGCCGCGGAGTTCACCATGTTCGGCCCCTCGCACTGGGGCGCCCTCGTCGTGTTCGCGCTCGGGTCCGTGGCGCTGGTGTGGTGGGGCCGGCGCCAGAGCCCCGCGGCGGCGCGGCTGTTCGGGCGGGTGCTCGGTGGTCTGACCGCGGCGATCTATCTGCCGGTGCTGGTGTACGGGCTGGTGCCGTTCGACGCGCGGTACTCGCTGCCGCTGCACCTGACCGACCTGGCCACCGTCGTCACCGCGTACGCCTGGTGGTCGCAGCGGCAGTGGGCGTTCGCGGTCGTCTACTACTGGGGCCTGGTGCTCAGCGTGCAGGCGCTGATCTCGCCGGCGCTGACCGGGCCGGACTTCCCGCACTACCGGTACCTGGGCTTCTGGTCGATCCACCTGCTGGTGGTGTGGGCCGCGATCTATCTGACCTGGGGCCGGGGGATGCGGCCCGGGTGGGCGGATTACCGCCGCACGGTGGCGATCTCGTTCGGGTGGGCGGCGGTCGCCTTCGTGGTCAACGGCGTGGTCGGGGCCAACTACGGGTTTGTCAACGGCAAACCGTCGACGCCGTCGCTGCTGGACGTGCTCGGGCCGTGGCCGTGGTACCTGCTGGTGGTGGCGGCCTCGGTGTGCGGTGTGTGGGCGCTGATGACCTGGCCGTGGGTGCGCCGGGCCGGCGAGGCAAAGTTGTCGGTATGAGCGCTCAACCGGTCAATCACCATGCCGACCATCCCGGTTTCTCCGGTGTGGTCGGAGCGACGATCGGCCTGGAGTTGTTGCTGACCGGCCGGCCGGTAGCCCGGCTGGCCGCCGACCTCGCCGACGTCGCGCCGGGAGACCACGTGGTCGACATCGGCTGCGGACCCGGCAATGCGGTGCGGAAGGCCGCTCACCGGGGCGCTCGCGCCACCGGGGTCGATCCCGCGCCGGTGATGTTGCGGCTTGCCCGGCTGGTGACCCGGGTCGGGGGAATCGACTGGCGGGAGGGCACCGCCGAGAGCGTGCCGCTGGCGGACGGCGCGGCGACGGTGTGGTGGTCGCTGGCCACCGTGCACCACTGGAAGGACGTCGCCGGCGGACTGCGCGAGGCGCATCGGGTGCTGGCACCGGGCGGACGGTTGCTGGCGCTCGAGCGGCAGGTGCGGCCGGGTGCGAAGGGCTTCGCCAGCCACGGCTGGACCCGGGAGCAGGCCGATGCGTTCGCCGAACACTGCCGCGAGGCGGGCTTCACCGAGGCCCGCGTGACTGGGCACCGCGCCGGGCTGCGCAACTTCTGGGCGGTGCGCGCGCTGCGGGCCTGAGGCGGTGTGCGAGGGTACGCGGCGGCCGTGCGAAGATGCCGGGGTGGCAGACGCACCGGCCTATTTCACCCGGATCGGCCCCGACGAGTACCTGCCGACCCGGTTTGCGCAGAGCCACTGGGGACCCGACCGCCTCAACGGTCCGGCCGTCGTCGGTCTGGTGGCACACGCCTTCGAAACCAGATGTGGGTCACCGGATTTCATGCCGACCCGGTTGACCGTGGACATGTTCCGGGCGGCGCACCGGGTGCCGACCACCGTCGAGATCCGGGTGGTGCGTGACGGCCGGCGCGTACAGAGCGCCGAATGCGATGTGCACCAGGGCGATCGGTTGGTGGCGCGGGCGACGCTGGTGCAGTACCGGCGCTCGGCGCCGCCGCCCGGTTCGGAGTGGACCCCGCCGGTGGAGCCGTCGCAACTGCCGACACCGGACAACGACCTGCTGCCGTACGTCGGCAGCGACGCCGGCGGTTGGACGCGGTCGCCCGCCGAGCATCAGAACACCTCCCGCAAGCGCTTCCACTACCGCGCCATCAACATCCTTGACGGGCAGGACAACTCACCGTTCGAGCGAGCAGTGGTGACCGCGGAGGCCACCAGCCTGGTGACCAATCTGGGCACCCGGGGCATCGGCTACATCAACGGTGACCTCACCGTCGCGCTGGCCCGGTTGCCGGTCGGCGAGTGGGTCTGCGTGCAGGCCGACACGCACTGGACGGCCGACGGGATCTCGGTCGGCACCGCAACGCTTTTCGATCAGACCGGCCCGTTCGGATCGGGCATGGTCACCGCGGTGGCCAACGCTGCGGCCCAGATCGACTTCTCGCAGCGCTGGTTCGCGCCCGGCGAGATCAACTACGAGTGATCACCGGGCCCCGGACGGCGGTGTGCGGGTGCGCGGCGCCACGCTGATCGGCGACCGGGTCACCCCGATCTCGGGTTTCGACCGCGGCGTCGACGACCACTGACGCGGCGGCTGGTACTGCCGGGTGGGTGCCGGGTTCTCCTCGGGTGCCGGCGGCGGGGGAGGCGGCGGAGGCGGTTCGCTGCTCGGCGACGGGGCAGTGGTGGTCGGGGTGGTGCTGCTCGGTGACGGCGGCGGCGCAGGGGTGGTGCCGGATTCCGGGTCGGTGCCGCGCAACAGCCAAAAGATCAGCGCCACCACGATGCTCAGCGCGACGACGGCGGCCAGCACGGCGGCGACTCGCCCGGTGCGCCACCAGGGGGCGGGTGCGGGTTTGAACGTCAGCGTCGTCGCCGCCGTTGCCGCGTGGCGTGGGCCGCCCGGCAACGGGCGCACCACCGGAATCGGTTCGGTGACAGGCTCAGCCAACGCTTCGTCGGGATCCCGGTTCTCCAGGGACCCGTGCTTGCCCATGGTGTCGACGATACCGTCGGTTTGGTAGTCTCGGCGGTCGAGGACGGTCGCATCCGTACACACACGGATGCCAGGGAACCCGGTGCGAATCCGGGACTGGCGCGCAGCGGTGTGGGAGGTGGACCCGACACAGGCCACTGGCGGACGAGCACCGCTGGGAAGGCGTCGGGTCCGGTATATCCCGAGTCCGAAGACCTGCCGTTCTCGTTGCTGTCCACCGGTATCTCGCGATCAGATACCCCGGCACACCGAGGCGATATACGTGATGACGCTCGATCCCCCAGTCGGTGCTGGTGTTCCACATCCCGGGCGACGTGCCCGTCGCCGGGTGCGGGCGCTGTGTCGCTGACGTTCCCGCGTGGTGCGTCTCGCGCCGCTTCACCGCCGAGCCCGCTTCGGCGGGTGTCGCCGACGGCCCTGACGCTGGTGCTCGCGGTGCTCACCGCGGCGAGCACCGTCGGTTCGGTGTGTTTCGGCGCCGAGGACATCCCGGTTGACGCGGTCTGGCGTGCGGTCACCGAACGCATCGCCGGCACCGCGGTCGACTCGGGCCACGCGGTCATCGTCTGGGAGTTGCGGCTGCCCCGCGCGGTACTGGCGGCTGTCGTGGGAGCGGGGCTGGCATTGGCCGGCGCATTGATGCAGGCGCTGGTCCGCAATGCGCTGGCCGAACCGTATCTGCTCGGGGTGTCGGCCGGGGCCGCGGTGGGCGCCACGGCGGTACTGACCATGGGGGTGCTCTCCGCGTTCGGAGTGTGGGCGTTGTCGGCCGGCGCGCTGGTGGGAGCGATGGCCGCAACCCTGACCGTCTACCTGGTCGCTCGCGCACAGGGCGGACTGACCGCGCTGCGACTGATCCTTTCGGGTGTGGTGCTCTCGTCGGCGTACATGGCGGTGTCGTCGCTGCTGGTGTTCGCGGCGGGTGATCCGCACGCAGCCGAGAGCGTGATGTTCTGGATGCTCGGCAGCGTCGCGGGAGCGACCTGGGCCAAGGTTCCGTTGGCCGGGGCCGTGGTGCTGACGACGTTGATCGCCGCCTTGTCGATTCACTCGTGGCTGGACGCGTACGCTGCCGGAACCGACACCGCGGCAGCACTGGGCGTACCGGTACGGGCCCTGCGCACCGGGCTGTTCGCGATGCAGGGCCTGCTCGTCGGCGTGCTGGTGGCGGTCGCCGGCGGCATCGGCTTCATCGGATTGATCGTCCCGCACGCCGCCAGGTTGATCGTGGGTGCGACGCACCGCGCCATGCTTCCGGTGACGGCCGGCGCCGGCGCGCTGTTTCTGGTGTGGGTCGATGTGATCTCACGTGAGTTGGCCGCGCCCCGGGAGATGCCGCTGGGCATCGTCACCGGGCTCATCGGTGCGCCGCTGTTTCTGCTGCTGATGGGCAGGCGAGACTACGAGTTCGGGAACCGCTCATGATGTCCATGCCTCTGCGCGCCCGGAACATCACGTGCCGCCGGGGCACCAAGAGCGTTGTCTCCCAGGTGAATCTGACCGTTCCGGCCGGATCGCGCCTGGCGGTGGTCGGTCCGAACGGCGCCGGCAAGTCCACGCTGCTGCGGGTGCTCTGCGGTCTGGATTCCCCGGCGGCGGGAACGGTGGAGGTCGGTGGCGAGAACCTGCACCGAATGTCGGGCCGTCGCCGGGCCCGAATCATCGCGGTGGTCGGCCAGGAGGAGCGGCCTGCCGGTGAGCTGACCGTGGGAGAGGCGGTGGCGCTGGGCCGCATCCCGTATCGCCAACCGTGGTCGGCCAGCGCCGACCACGACATCGTGCGAACCGCGCTGAGCGTGGTCGAGCTCGGTGACCGGGCCCGACCGACCGTGCGGGCGGCTGTCCGGAGGAGAACGGCACCGGGTGGTGCTGGCACGCGCGCTGGCGCAACAGACACCGGTACTGGTGCTCGATGAGCCGACCAATCATCTCGATGCGGCATGGCGATTGCGGCTCATGCAGTTGGTGAAGGACCTCGGTCGCACGGTGGTCGCGGCCATGCACGATCTCGACCTGGTGCTGCGGTATTTCGACGCCGTGGCGGTGATCGCCGATGGCAGGATCATCGGTTGCGGCCCGCCGGTAAAGGTGCTGACACCGGTTCTCCTTCGGGAGGTGTTCGGTGTTGCCGGCGAGGTGTTCTTCCACCCTAGGACGGGCCGCGCTCATCTGCTGCTCGCCGAGGCGGAGCCAGCAGTGAACCGGCAGTGAGGAGTCTTGTCATGACACAACCCTTTCGGTTGGTTGCGATGGTCGTGATCTGCGCGGTGCTGCTGAGCGGTTGCGGCGCGGCCGGCGAGACGGCTGCCACCGGCACCTCCACGGTGACCGTCACGAACTGCGGGGAAGAGGTGACGTTCCCACAGCCGGTCGACCGCTTGTTCGTCAACGACGGGGGAATGATCGCGATCGCACTGGCCGCCGGCGCCCGCGAGCAGATGGTCGCGGTGAGTTCCATGGCCCGCGACGTCGACGTGTTGCGGATGGCGTTCGGCCCGCAGGTCGACACGCTCAACGAAGTGACGTCCGGCCGGCCGACTCTTGAGCACATCGTCGCCGCGAAACCGCAAGTCCTGTATGCGGGATACAACTACGGCCTGGGGGAGGAGCGCGGTATCACCCCGGAAATCCTCGGCGGGTACGGTATCTCGGTCTATCAGCTGTCCGAGGCCTGCCGACAGGTCGATGGCCAGCCGATGCGCGGCACCATGGACCCGTGGGTCGCGCTCGACACCGACCTGCGCAACATCGGGATCATCACCGGTCACGCGGAGCAGGGCGCGCGGGTGGCCGACGACATCGCGACGCGACTGCAGGCGTTGCGTGGTGCTCCGCAACCCGAACACAAGCCCACGGTGTTCGTGTTCGACAGCGGCACCGACACCATTTTCACCTCCGGCGTATTCGGTGGTCCGCAGGGCATCATCGACGCCGCCGGGGCGCGCAACGCCACCGCCGATATCCGGGACACCTGGACAACCGTGAGCTGGGAGCGACTCGCGACCGCCGATCCCGATCTGATCGTGTTCGTCGACTACCCCGGACAGTCCGTGGAGGAGAAGATCGAGGTGCTGCGCAGCCACCCGGCGAGCCGCAATCTCGCCGCGGTGCGGGAACGCCGGTTCGTCAACCTCCCTTACGCGATGTGGGTGTCGAGCCCGTTGAACATCGACGCCGCTGAGACCCTACGGTCGGTGCTCGAAAATCACGGTCTGGCACCGGCATCCGGCATCACGCCGAGGCTCGATGTGACCCGGCTGGGGCTGACCGGCAACGACTGGTTGCGGTGATCCCGCCGGCGTCGGACATCGACACTGACCGACCAGCACGAACTTCCGGCAAAGAGCGACGTCAGAAGAAGCGCTGCAGCGGCTTTCGACGCCCTCCGAACCCGCAGAAAATCTGGATCGGTTCGAGGACGAACTCCTTGCGGCACCGTATGCGGTAGAGCGTGCGGATCGTGTCGAGGAGGTTGCTTTCGGGATCGGTCTTGATCCGTTCCGTCAACGCCGTGAGGGCCTCCACTTCGCCGCCGAATCGTCGGCCGAGAAGCTGCTCGATGTCCTGAGTGTTCCGGCTTTCAAGGGGTAGAAGTCAGTCATTTGGCCGACGACCCATTCGCTGTACTTGGTGTAGGTGTTGTGGTGCGCTTCCGGGAGGTCCGGCGGGACCAGTGCGATGTCGTAGTACTCGGCCAGTGCTTCGCAAGCTCCGCAACGCATGGGCGTCGGCGGTAAATCGCTGACTCGGTGCGGGCGTGCTTTCGGTTCGTGGGGCGGCGCCTGCAGCTACTGGTATTCACACCGGTCGCAGTCCCAGCTCGCGATCCCGTCTTGGTGGCGTGAGCATCGGGCTGCCGTACCGCTGCTTCGGGACGCGGGCCGGTCTGCTGATCGCGGTGCTCGAGCGGTTCTACGAACCGGCTGTGCAATGCGGCAGCGTGATCCGCTCGGGGCGGCGACGGTGCGGGCCATCGATCCGTTCACCCCGACCAACGCCGGCGACCATCGGCATCCCCGCCAGCCACCGACGGGACGACCGACATCTGGCGGTGGAGGACATGAGCGTCCGTGTCGAGATGCCGCCTGGCTCATGCGTGTTCTTCGTCGGAACGCTCTGGCACGGGGGTGATGCTGATTGTGCGGCTCGTCCCCGGTTGGCGGTCACCGCACAGTACTGCGAACGGTGGTTGCGCACGCAGGAGGCGTTCACGCTCTCGACCAGCCCGAGATCGCACGGGTGGTATCCGAGGACATCCGCCGGGGGCTCGGCTACAGCATTCACCCGCCGTTTATAGGCCGGGTCAGCGGCATGCATCCCGAACGCCTGCTCGAGGCGGTCTGATCGATCGTTGTGGTTACAGAGCGGCCGGACCTGCCGAAGCAGGTCCGGCCGCTGCGCGTGGGGCGCGTTTCAGTCGTCGCCGCCCGACGACGAGCCGTGGCCGCTGTGCGACCCGCCGGAGCTACCGCTGCCGGAACTGCTGCCGCTGCTTGAGCTGCCTCTCGAGCTGCCGGTGGAGCCGCTACCGGAGCCGCTGCTCATACCGCCACCCATGTGGCCACCGCCCATGTGGCCGCCGGAATTGTTGCTGCCGGAACCGCTGTTGGAACCGCCGGAGCCACCGGAGCCGCCCATGTGGCCACCCATGTGGCTGCCCCCCATGCCGCCGCCGGAATTGTTGCCGCCGGAACCACTGTTGGAGCTGCCGCCCATGTGGCCCCCGCTCATGCCGCCGCCGGAATTGCTGCTGCCGGAGCCACTGTTGGAGCTGCTGCCGCCGGAGCCGCTGGAGCCGCCGGTCATACCACCGCCCATGTGGCCATCGCCCATGTGGCTGCCGTGGCCGCCTCCCGAGCCGGCTCCGGAGCCGCCGCCACCGCCCATGTGGCCGCTGCCTGAACCGTCTCCGCCGGTGTGGCCGTCATGGCCGTCGCCTGTGCCACCGTGCTCGCTGTGATCGTCGTGGTTACCGGTGTCGCCGTGCTCATCGTGGTTTCCTCCATCCCCACCGCCGCCGCTGTGGTCGTGGCCGCTGTGGTCGTCTCCACCGCTGTCGCCGTGGCCTGCTCCGCCATCGGAGTGCTCGTCGTGACCATCACCGCCGTCGGTGTGGTCCGAGTGATCGTCCCCACCGCCCCCGTGTCCGGAGTGACCACCGCCGCCGTGTCCGCCGTGACCACCGTGTCCGGAGTGACCCCCACCGCCGTGCCCGCCGTGCCCGCCGTGGGCTGAGTGGCCGGCGCCGCCAGCGGTGTGGCCGGAGTGATCGTGGCTGCCGTGCGAACCGCCCTCACTGTGATCCGTGTGGCCGTCGGCATGTTCGCCGTGACCAAGAAGTTCGCCGAGCATGCCGTGGTCATGGCCCGCTAGGAACACCCCGCCGTGATCGCCGTGGTCGCCGTGACCGGCGAGCAGTCCGTGCAGTGCGTGATGGCCGCTGTGGTCGGAGGTGTGATGTTCGCCGTGCCCACTGTCATCCTCGTTGTGGTTGTCGTGGGTGCTGTGCTCGTGAACATGTGCCGAACGGTCGGCATGGGTGTGGTTGTGACTATGACCGGCGCCGCTCGACGCCTCGTCGTCGGTCGCCGGATCCTGCGCCGCCCACACACCCAGGGCAGTGGCCGATGCCAGTGCGACGCCACATGCGGATCCGGCAAGTTTCATGGAAAGAGCTCGAAAAATCATGGTTCTCGCTTCTGTCTCTCGACGCTGCCCGGACGTGGACAGCACAAACGGATCGAAACGTTGAGGCCCCGAACCAGGGTTCGGCGCGTCATCCCCAACGCGGCGAGGGCTGACCAGGGCGCGTTGCGGCACAGTCCGGTACGAACGGCCCTCCCCGGGTATCGGCTACCGAACGTGACCGTGCAGGCACGTTCCGCGGCGCAGATATGCGCCGTGACTCATCAGGCGAAGACGGCGAATGGCGGTGCCCGAGTTCCGCCGGGAATGAGCTCGGGCTGCCGCACGACAGCAAGAACCGTTGCCCAACACGGGATAACCGCCGTCGGCGGCTGCGGGTTGATGTAGAAGAGACGCCGCCAGCACAGCGCCGACGCGCACACCGTGTAGAGGTGCTCAACGATGGCGACCAACAGCGCGCACGCCGGCGCCGCGAGCGCGTGGGCGAGCAGCATCTGCGGTGAGAACGTCGTCGGACACGACGCCCCGGCACCGGACGCGGCGACCAGCACGAAGTGGCCGACCGCCTGACCGGCCACCAGGGCGGCGCTGAGCAGAACCAGTGGGTGAACTCGCCGACCGGAGAAGAGTGCAGCCGATGCCGCGCCGACCGTCGCGCAGGCCAGCACCACAAGAAGCAGTGCACCGCCGCTGGGCAGCTCACCTCCCGCGAGGCCGTGCGCCGCAATCGACAGGGCAGCGGAGCACACGCCGACCAGAACACCGCGCAAGCTGCGGGTGCGGGCCGTTGTCGAGCTCACGCGGCAAAGCTTACAACGGCTACTACCCGGGATAGTAGAAGGCTGACCTAAGTCGAGCGGCCGTTGCTCTTGACAGAGGATTCCTCTGTATTACTAGAGTATTCCTCGTGCCGCGCAGGAGTGAGGCCCGGACCCGGCTGCTGGAGGTGGCGCGACGCCGGTTCGCCGCCGATGGCGCGCTGTCGGCGACGCTCGACGAGATTCGCCGCGAAGCCGGCGTGAGTGTCGGGGCGCTGTATCACCACTTCCCGGACAAGGTCTCGTTGATGACGGCCGTCTTCGCCGAACTGATCGGCGAGTACCAGGACGGCTTTGTCGCGATGCTGCGCAAACACGACACCGCCGAGGGAGGTATTCGCGGCGGAGTCGCCTACCACCTGCGCTGGGTGGCCGCCCACCGCGGCGAGGCCGGTCTGCTGCTCGGGCCGCGGCTCGACAGCGACGAACTACGGGCGGCGAACCGGCGCTTCTTCGCCGCGGTCGCCGACTGGTGGCGCCCCCACCACCGGTACGGGGTGTTGCAGCCGATGGACACCGCGATCACCGCGGCGCTCTGGCTGGGTCCGGCCCAGGAGTACAGCCGGCACTGGTTGGCGTCCGGCGCAAGACGGATTCCGCCGGCAACGATCGCTGTGTTCGCGGGCGCCGCATGGAAGGCGCTGCGCGCCAACACAACCGAGGAGGACGAAAATGGCCGATGAGGCCTCGCTGTACCGGGCCATGGTCGCCGACGGCGACGACCCCGGCGCCCCACGGCGGGTACACGTCGAGCGTCGCGGTGACCGTGCGGTGGTCACCCTTGACGAACCGGATAGGCGCAATGTGCTGTCCGCACCCCTGGTGCGTCAGCTGCGGCGGGCCCTGGCCGACCTGGACGCCGACCCGGACGTGCGCAGCGTCGTGCTGACCGGAACCGACCCGGGTTTCAGCGCCGGCGGTGACCTGCGGATGATGGATGCCGCGATCAACCACCTCGGCGCGGACGAGGGCGCGGCCGACATCTGGCGGTGGATTCGCCGGGAATTCGGCGGCATCGCACGGCTGATCGCCGGATCCGACACCATCTTCATCGCGGCCCTCAACGGCGCGGCCGCCGGCGTCGGCATGGCCTGGGCGCTGACCTGCGACCTGGTGATCGCCAGCGACCGCGCGGTGATCGTGCCCGCCTTCGGAAGGCTGGGCCTGATCCCGGAGGTCGGAACCAGTTGGGCGCTCACCCGCCGGCTGGGTTATCAGGGTGCGCTCGCGTACTACCTGCGGGGCGAGCACCTCGACGCTCACACCGCACACCGGCTTGGCCTGGTGCAGGAGGTCGTCGACCATGATCGCCTGGCCGAGGCCGCCGACAGGTGGTGCGATCGCGTCGCGGCGATGCCTCCGCATGCGACCGCGATGGCCAAACCGTTGCTGCGTGCCTGCGCCGACGCTGATTGGGGTGAGGCAATCACCCTCGAGGAGTTTGCCGAACCCACCTGCTTCACTACTCGGGCGTTCGCCGACAGCGTCCGCTCCATGATCAGGTAGGCCGAATTCGTTGTCGGTAGGGCGGCGCGGTGGTTGACTGGTGGTGGCATGACGATCACCTTCAACCACACCATCGTCGCCGCATTCGACCGCGAGGAGTCGGCGTACTTTCTCACCGACTTGTTCGGGCTGCCGGCGCCCAAACCGTTCGGCCATTTTCTCGCCGTGGAACTGAACCACGGTGTCACGCTCGATTACGCCCAGGTGCCCGACGGCGACGACATCCGCCCGCAGCACTACGCGTTCCTGGTGTCCGAAGACGAGTTCGACGCGATCTACGGCCGGATCCGGGAGCGGGGCATCCGGCACTGGGCCGATCCGCGTGGCATGCACGAAGGCCGGATCAACCACAACGACGGTGGGCGAGGGGTCTACTTCCAGGATCCCGCCGGGCACTATTTGGAGATCATCACCCGTCCGTACGGCTCCGGCAGGGGCTGACCGGACGCGTCGACGTCAATACAGCACGCTGACCTCACGCGCGATCGCCGCGTCGAGGCGTTCACGGTCGCCGGTGGCGAGCAGGTCGAGCAGTGCACCGCGCAATATCGCCAACGCGCGCGTGCGGTCGGCAACTGCGGCGCGGCTGGTGCGCTCCTTGGGGCGTTGACATTCGGCGAGAACCGCGAGCCAGTCGTCGACGGTCGACCGGGCGAAATCCGCCCACGCGCCGTGAGGTTCGATCAGCGAGCGCGCATACGCCTCCACCCACAACCGGAGCAAGCCCCGATGGTCCTCGGCGGCGAGCCAGGACCAGATCTCCTCGACGGCGCGGGCCAGTCCGATGGGTTCACCCGCCGTCGTCGCACGGATCCGGTCCAAGAGGGCGAGCTCGTCGGCGCGGGCCCGGGCCAGTAGGGCACGTACCAGTCCGTCCTTGTTGCCGAACAGGAACACCAGCACGCGCGGGCTCGACCCGATGGCCGACGCCAGCGGGCGTAGCGACATGTCCGCAATGCCGTGCTGCAGAACGTAGCGATACGCGGCCTCCAACAGCTCGGTCCGGCGTGGGGAGGAGGTTGTGCTCTCCGCGGTCATGGGGATAGGCTACCGCCACTGAAACAGTTGTTTCAGTCGACCGGAGTCTCGGGGTGAGGAGGTGACGACGTGTCGGAACATGTTCCGGCCGAACGGTTCCGGCTGCGTGCCGCGGATCGGCCCGGGGATATGGGCTGGGTGGTGATGGCCCACGGCGAGACCTACGCCGAACAATTCGGGTGGAACACCGAGTTCGAGGCCTTGGTGGCTCGGATCGGGGCCGATTACGCCAACCGGCACGACCCGGCGCGCGAGGCCGCCTGGATCGCCGAGGTGGACGGCCACAGGGTCGGGTGCATCTTCCTTGTCACCGCCGACGAGCCGGACGTCGCGAGACTGCGGCTGCTGCTGGTGACTCCGGCGGGGCGCGGTCTTGGCGTCGGACGTCGGTTGGTCCGTACCTGTTTGGATTTCGCCACCCAGGCGGGGTACCGGAAGGTCACCCTGTGGACGAACGACGTTCTGGTGTCGGCGCGACGCATCTATGAGGCGGCCGGGTTCGTGCTCGTCGGCGAGGAACCCCACTTCAGCTTCGGCCATCGACTCGTGGGTCAGGACTGGGAGCTCGACCTGACGGCCGGATCAGGCGTTGCGGCTCAGCGTGCGTCGTAGATCGTGGTCGGACAACGACAGATCGGTGGCGGCGGCGCGGCGTTCGGTTCGCAGCAGGCCGTCGAGCCCGAGTCGCTGCAGCCACGGCAACACCGAGAGGGTGAGGTTGCGGCGCAGCAGTTGCACCGGAGTGCGCGACAGTACGGTGGAATCGGTGCGCAGTGAGAGCTTCTGATTTCTCGTCACGTACTCGCGCATCCGCTGTTCATAGGCCTCGAACGCAGCTTGCGGATCGTCATGGTGAGCCAGTTCGCCGGCCAGGACGTATGCGCCGGCGATAGCCACGCTGGTGCCCTGTCCGGACAGAAAGGCGGGCGCGTACGCGGCGTCGCCGACAAGCCCGATCCGACCGGAACTCCAGCGATCCATCCGGACCTGGCTGACCGTGTCGAAGAACAGGTCGTCGGCACCGGGCAGGGAGTCGATGACCTCCGCTGTGTGCCAACGGTCTTCGGCGAACACCCGGCGCAGCTCCGTCACGATTTCATCGATGTCGTGCCGGTTGATGGTGCCGGGTGCGGGGTGGGTGAACGTCAGGATCGCCCGCGCGTCGCCGCCGTCCGCAGGGCGCTCGACCAGCACGGTCCGTCCCGGATGCGAATACACGTAACCGGTTGCCGGGGAGATCATCTCGGTCGACAGATCCCAAATCGCGACATACGCGCCGAGATGATGGAGGAACCGATCCTCGGGGCCGAAGGCCAGGGCGCGAACGGTCGAGTGGATCCCGTCGGCGCCGATCACCACGTCGAAGGTCTGCCGACGTCGGTGGGCGAACGTGACGTCCACGCCGGTATCGGTGGCGCAGAGCGCGGTGATGGTGTCGCCGAACACGTAGTCCACCCGGTCGGCGGTGGCGTCGTACAGAATTCGGGTCAGCGCACCCCGGGTGATCTCGATGTCGCCGGCCCGCGGGTCGTTGACGAGCCGGCCGAGATCGAGTCGAGCGATCCGGTGCCCGCCAGGGCTGAGGAACTCCACCGGGACATGCCGGTAGGAGTGCGCCTGAATTCGTTCGGACAGCCCCATCCGATCGACGACCTCGGCGGCGACGCCGCGAATGTCGATCGGGTAGCCGCTGGTGCGGAGCCGCTCGGCGCGTTCGACCACGGTGACCTCCCAGTCGGCCTCCGCGAGCCAGAACGCCAGAACAGGTCCGGCGACACCGGCGCCGCTGATCAACGCGCTCGACATGACATCTCCCTACTGCGCGGCCGATCCAGCGCCGCGCTACTCGATAAGCAACACAATTGTTTCTTATATTCCGCAAGTTACCCGGCCGAGATAAGATACGCAAGTGTCCTCTAACGGTGTGGCCAGGCAGCGACGGCGCGGCGCGGCACTGGAGTCCGCGATCCTGGACGCGGGCTGGGACCAGCTGCTCGAGGCCGGGTACGAGGGCTTCACCATCGACGCGGTCGCCAGCCGGTCGGGGACCGCACGGTCGGTGCTGTATCGACGCTGGCCGTCACGGCTGGATCTGCTCAGGGCGGTGATCCGGCACCGCGGCGAGATCGACCGGATCCCGACTCCCGACACCGGAACACTGCGCGGCGATGTGGTGGCGCTCCTGACCGAATTCAATGAACGGCGAGCAGGAGTCGTCGGACTGATCACCGCGCGCCTGGGCGCCTACTTCGAATCGGGCGGGTCGTTGCGGCAACTGCGCGAGCTGTTCGCGCCCGCCGGGCCGAGCGCGATGCAGACCATCGTGCAGCGAGCTGTCGATCGGGGCGAACTCACCGAGGCTCCGTCGGCCCGGATCATCGCGCTTCCCGTCGATCTGTTGCGGCACGAGTTGCTGATGACCATGACCGCGGCGACGACCAACACCATCACCGAGATCGTCGACGACATATTCCTGCCACTGGCAACGAATTTCGGCAACAACCGGCGTGGGTGACGTGTCAGAACGGGGATGGTTCGAAGTCTGGGGCGACGTGTTCGGCGAGCAGTGATTGTCGGTGGTGACGTGACCGGTGGTGAGGCGTTGGATGTCGCGTTGTCGTCGAGTGGTTGCAGATCGGCTCATCCGGTGGGCCGGCCCGCGTCTTGAGCAGGTGGTGTCGACGACTAACTGTTGCGACCCGGGAGGTTGGTGTCAGTCGGCGAGGCGGCTGATGGGTCGTTCTCCGCCGAGGGCGGAGGGGCCTCGTCGAGCGTTGTAGTGGTGCGGGTGTTGGTCGAGGCCGTGTTGGCGGTTTGATTTCCAGGGTCGGGCATAGGCCCATTCGGTCAGCAGGTCTGGGTAAGCCCTTTCCCAGGCTGTATCGCCCACATCGGACGCGTCATGGCGCAGCTCAGGACACTGCACTGACGGCGCGACCATGCGCCCGCCGACCACCCGTTTAACTCGTTGTCTCTCCGCTTGTTTGGCCGCCGGCCACGCGGGCGGTTGCGGCCTGCTGTGCGTGCGCGAGGTCGGGGTGCAGGCTTAATCGTTTGGCCGACGCCAGTCCCTTGGTGTCCGTCTGCGGCCACGCCCAGAGTTGGTGGCCGTGTTCAGTCGGATAGACGCGGAAACCTGTGGTGTCGTGGCGAGTTTCTTGGTTGTCGCGTCAAACACGTCTGCTTCCCACCAGTCGGATATCTGCCGCCATTTCAACACTTTTGTGGTGCGTTCGGGGACCGTCGTTTCGCTTGGCGCTGAGTCGCCGGGGGTGTTGGCGAATCCTTCGTAAACCTTTGTGATGCCCCGCTCAGTAATCACGAAACCCCAGGTACGTACCTCGACAGCTGAATCGGGCATGAAGTTCCGGTACCCGGCGAGCATTTCCAGGTAGCCGCGCCGAAGTGCGACTCGCAGTCCGCCCGAAAAGGTCGGTGCTTGCATCCAGAGTTCTTGGCCGGGCACTTCGTGGAGAACACCCACCGGGGGGGTACCGGAACAGCTCACGCAAGTCTTGACCTTCAAACGGCGATTCAAGAAACCAGTCGATCGCTTTGGCTAGGAGAGAGTCCAGGCGGTCGATCTGTTCGCGGCTGAGCGGCGACGGCGGTGGAGCTAGCAGGTCCAGAAGCTCCGGTGCATGGCCTTCCAATTTGGCTACGTCGTACGGCGTCTTTCCTTGAGCAATGATCAGAACCTGTGGATGAGCCTCGGTGAGGGGGCGTGAAAGTGGGCGCACCTTCCCGAGGATGATCTGAATATCCGAAGGTCCGATCATGAGCCGGCGTTGGCGCGCTGGTTCGGGAAGGTACGCCCATGCTCACCGTAGTTCACGATGCCATCGAGGCCAACGAAAGCACTGGCGGTGCTGGTCGGTCGTTGTTGGATGAGATCGTCCGCGACGGCGCCCGTCAGATGCTGGCCGCCGCGTTGAAGGCTGAGGTCGCCGCCTACGTGGCCCAGTTCGCCGATCAGCTCGATGAGAAGGGGCATCGGCTGGTGGTCCGCAACGGCTATCACCAGGCCCGCGAGGTGCTGACGGCAGCCGGGGCAGTTGAGGTGAAAGCGCCGCGAGTCAACGACAAACGCGTCGACCCCGACACCGGTGAACGGAAACGGTTCTCCTCGGCGATCCTGCCGGCCTGGGCGCGCAAGTCTCCGCAGATGAGCGAAGTGCTGCCGCTGCTGTACCTGCACGGGCTGTCCACCAGCGACTTCACCCCCGCTCTGGAGCAGTTCCTGGGCTCGGGTGCCGGGCTCTCGGCCACCACGATCACCCGGCTGACCAGCCAGTGGCAGGACGAGGCCCGCGCGTTTGCGGCCCGGGACCTGTCGGGCACCGACTACGTCTACCTGTGGGTCGACGGCATCCACCTCAAGGTCCGCCTGGACCAGGAAAAGCTGTGTCTGCTGGTGATGCTCGGCGTGCGCGCGGACGGCCGCAAAGAGCTCGTGGCGATCACCGACGGCTACCGGGAATCGACCGAGTCGTGGGCTGATCTGCTGCGCGACTGTAAACGACGCGGCATGACCGCACCCGTGCTCGCCGTCGGCGATGGCGCACTCGGCTTCTGGAAAGCGGTACGCGAGGTGTTCCCGGCCACCAAAGAACAGCGGTGCTGGTTTCATAAGCAAGCCAATGTGCTTGCCGCGCTGCCGAAATCAGCGCACGCGTCGGCGTTGTCGGCGCTCAAGGAGATCTACAACGCCGAGGATATCGACAAGGCCCAGGTCGCGGTCAAGGCCTTCACGGTCGACTTCGGGGCCAAGTACCCCAAGGCGGTCGCCAAGATCACCGACGATCTGGACACCCTACTGGAGTTCTACCGCTATCCCGCCGAGCACTGGATCCACCTACGCACGACAAATCCGATCGAAAGCACCTTTGCCCACAGTACGTTTGAGAACCAAGGTCACCAAGGGGCCGGGATCACGTGCGGCTGGTCTGGCCATGGCCTACAAGCTCATCGACGCCGCCGCGGCCCGCTGGCGCGCCGTCAACGCACCACACCTGGTCGCCCTGGTCCGCGCCGGCGCGGTCTTCCACAAGGGCAAACTGCTCGAACGCCCCACCGAAATCACCCCACCAACCCCGCCCTCAGACGGCGATCAGCAAGCCGGAACGGAGGTCGCCTGAAACACCCCGATCCACAGGTATTGACAATTCCTCTCTTTCCTTCGGCGTCTCGCTGAGACCGCAGCGCCCCTCTGTTGATGAGCCAGGACACCACGTCTAGGGGTGCACCCTGTTTCGCCGCCTCGTGAAGGACGGTGGTCCAACTGGCGTCACCCGGACGCCATTGGTTCACATCCAGGAGGTGGTTATCGGGGTTCAGATCCTGTATGACTCGTTGCCAATTGCCTTTGGCGGCCATGTCTGCCAGATAGCGCCTCGCCTGGACCTGGGCGGCAGTCATCAATGACACCTTCGTCACGCCAGGCCACACCACTGCTTGACCCCGCAGTTGCCAGTAGGTCGTCATAATTAGCATCTTCGCCAATAATGGTCTGCGCAGGAAGGACTTCGGCTCGAAACCGTGGCGATCGTTGTTCGCTGCAGGTATCCGCGGTCCTGCTCACAGTGCTTCCGGAGCGGGCGTCCCTAGCTGACCCGAAGAGTCTGAGCGATTGCCGATATCCGGCCGCCTCCGCTCGGTGCGCTCGGGGCCTGCGCCTGCAGCAGTGTGGCGAGGATGGCGCCGTAGCCGGGGAGGCAGCCGGGGTTGGTGGAGTGGCCGTCGAGGTGGCTTGCTCGACGACGACGTTGACGACGACCCGCGCCGGTGGGGTCGTCGATGGCCCAGCAGATGCGTTTCTCATCGCCATCAGGGGCACGGCGGCCATCCAACTGCCCGATCGCCGGCAACTCCCGCCCCACGGGCGGCGTTCTGCTCCCGCGAGGCCACGGCGATCGCATCGACCACCGCACCATCCCACAGTTGTCGAATGTGTGTTCGACAACAGAAGAAGGCGCCGACACGCGGCACTCCTGCCGAGGGGTGAGGGAGCTGGGACAGAGCGGCCAACTCCAGCCACTACAGTGACCGGCATGACGCAACAGGTCGACGCCGCCCATCCGGATCTCGTCACGGTCGAGGTGCCGACGCATTGGTACAACCTCGCGGCCGAACTCGATGAACCGATCCCGCCGCACCTGCATCCGGGTACCAAGGAACCGGTCAGCCCCGATGACCTCGCGCCGATCTTCGCCAGCGGGTTGATCGAGCAGGAGGTGTCGACCGAGACCTACATCGAGATCCCGGAACCGGTCCGCGAGATCTACGCGATGTGGCGGCCGTCGCCGTTGATCCGTGCTCGCCGCTTCGAAAAGTCGCTGAATACCGGAGCGCGCATCTACGTCAAGTACGAGGGTGTCAGCCCGGTCGGCAGCCACAAGACCAACTCCGCGGTGGCGCAGGCCTACTACAACCACATCGACGGCGTTCGGAAACTGACGACCGAGACCGGTGCCGGACAGTGGGGCAGCGCGTTGGCTTTCGCCGGTGCGCAGTTCGGCCTGCAGGTCGAGGTCTGGCAGGTCCGCGCCTCATACGACTCGAAGCCGTATCGCGGCCACTTGATCCGGACGTACGGCGGCACGGTGCATCCCAGCCCGTCGACGCTCACCGAGGCCGGCCGGGCGATCCTGGCCAAGGATCCGAACACCACCGGCAGCCTCGGCATGGCGGTCAGCGAGGCCGTCGAGGTCGCCGCGGGTGATCCGCAGGCTCGTTACGCGCTGGGCAGCGTGCTCAACCATGTGGTGCTGCATCAGAGCGTGATCGGTCAGGAGGCCGTTGAGCAGCTCGCGCTGGTGGAACCGGGTGGGGCAGATGTGGTGTTCGGGTGTGCCGGCGGTGGTTCGAACCTGGCCGGCCTGGCATTCCCGTTCCTGCGAGAGAAGATTCACGGCCGTTCGAACCCGCGGGTGGTGGCCGCGGAGCCGGCCGCATGCCCGTCCATCACACAGGGGGAGTACCGCTACGACCACGGTGACGTGGCCGGCCTGACCCCGCTGTTGAAGATGCACACGCTGGGCATGGATTTCGTCCCGGATCCCATCCACGCGGGCGGTCTGCGCTACCACGGCATGGCTCCGGCACTGAGTCACACCGTCGAACTGGGATTGGTTGAGGCGGTGGCGATTACGCAGCACGACGCGTTCGCGGCCGGTGTGCAGTTCGCGCGGACCCAGGGCATCGTTCCCGCGCCGGAGTCGACACACGCGATCGCCGCCGCGGCCAAGCACGTCGCCGACGATCCGCGCGAGCAGGTCGTCGTCATCGGCCTGTCCGGGCACGGTCAACTCGACCTGCCCGCCTACGCGGAGTTCCTCGACGGCAGGCTGTGAGCGCTCGGCGTTCAGCGGCTCGCTATGGCGTCGCGTTGCCTCAACAGCCGAGCAATTGCGCAGGCGGCAGTCGCGTTCACAGCGGTTGTAGAGTCCCAGTCACACGTGCACCGGGTGTCGAGGCCGGCAGGCAGTGTGCCCGAGCCAACCGCGCGATGCTCATCTCAGCCGCATTCGAGGTTTCCAGGCGTAGACGGCCGAAGATCGGTGGTCGTCAATCCAATGCTTTTTCGATGTCCCACAGTGCCTTCACGACGTCTTCGAGCGTGTAGGCGCAGTACTCGCCTTGCTTGAAATCTATGCTGTCCACATTGGAGCCGATGTCTCGCACAGCGGACTCCAGGTCTTCAAGCCGAGAATTAATCTGGTTGAGACAGTCGACCAGTTCCCTGAATTGGTCTTCATCCATGGCGATTACCCCCTTGAATCCGTACCGATCGCCTCTTGACGTGATCCCAGTTCGACCTGGTCTCCCCAACTAGGGAAGTGAACGCGAAGTCGCCCTTCGGTCGACCTTCCCGGAAGACATGAGACCGAGAGCAAGCAACCCTTCGACGGTGACCCGCGGACGCATCCCCCCTTCTTGGTTCACCCCGGCCAAGAACCTGCTGTCCGAATCAGACTCAGGTTAAACCTGTTTCGGGGATCGTGCCCCGATATCGCGCGGATTTCTGAATCCGGCCAGTGGCAGAAGGCACTTCTCAGCGTCGACGTTGGGTTTGCCGGGCTTTCAGTGCCTGGGCGGTGGCCCTGCCCAGCACCTTCGCCACTGTGTGCCGGTCGATGTCGTCGAGGGTCAGCACCGCTTCGGGCCGGGTGATCCGCTTGATGTCGTCGATGCTCGGCTGCGGAACCTCCAGTGCCAGTCCGCGTGCCTCATAAATGTCGATGTTGGTGTGGATCCACTGGCTGTGATTCGTCAACTCATGGTCGACGGTCACGAACCAGTTCGCAAGAAACTCCTGCAGATGTGGAATCAGGGTCCACACTTTGCACCGGTCCAGCGTCGAGCGTGCGCTCGGTCGGGTGAACGCGAGCCATGCGAGGGCGCCGGTGCCCGCCTCGGTGAGTTTCCAGAACGCGTATCCGTCATGCACCACAAGCGGTCGATTGGCGGCTGCACGCTGGCCGATTTCGCGTGCCAGCCTTCGGTAGTCCGGAAGGTTGTCCTCATAGTCGAAAACGTCGTTGTTCGACATGGTCAGCCCCGCGCGCTATCGAAATCGCCGGCCGCTTGCCCAGTCATCTCAGCCTCCTGATCTCAGGATCGACCGCTTCTCGGCCACGACGTCACGCGCATGTGGGATGTCACCAAGCCGTGCCGCAAGGGTGCGCTCGGCCAGTTCGGGTGGCAGCGCGGCGGAGAACACGGCGTCCGGCCACCGCGCTCGCGGATGGCGTCCTTGAGCAGGGAGGAGAGGTACTGGGCCTTGCGGCGCGCCAGCAACAGCGGCGAGTCGACCTCATGCCAGCGGCCCCGGTTGTCGCGGAACTCGAAGTTGGCCCAGGCCCGGAACGGCTCGGCATCCGGCAGGATCTTCTTGATCGCTTCAAGACCCCGCTTTTCGTGGTCGAACTCCGACTCGGCAATGGTGACCCAACGGCCGTCTTTCACCCGGTGAGTCACCCCCCGAATATCGAGTACCTGCTGACCATCCTACTTAGTCTTACTTGGCCCGGATCCCGCCGTACCGGTTGTCGCGAGGTTCGGTGCGTCGGACCCCGTAGCCGCCCCGCAGATGAGTATGCGACATGCCGACGACAACGATCCGCGGCAGGCTGTGAGCGCTCGAGCTACTCGACGACCACCCGATCGGTCGCGCCGCGGCCGAACACCTCCGGTGAGTACATCTCCTCGGCCTTGGGCGGGCCCGCGGTGAAGGTGCCCGGCGTGGTGGCGCGGGCGGTGTAGCGATACCGGTACGTGCCCTCCCACAGCAGTGAAGTGAACGCCTCGGCCCGGTTGTCGCGCAGGTTCTCGTGGTCGAACCACGGTCGGCTCCACCATGACCAATGGCCGGCCGACCGGCCGGGTCCGACGAGCCCGGGTGCGCCGACGACCCCGACCTCGGAACCGTCGGAGCCAGTGTCGGCGGCAGTGGTGGCCAGTGCGGGGTCGACCGGTTCGAGTCCCGCCGGCAGCGGGTCCACCAGGGCCACGTGGTAGCGCCGCGTCGGAGTCGTCATGGTGAGGCTGACCCGGACCCGGGCTCCGGCGCGGATGCGCCAGGTTCCGTCGTCGTCGCGGCGCACATCGGACGGGTCGTCGATCGCCTCGTAGGCTCGGGACACCTCGAAGCCGCGGTCGAGCGACCCGAGGGCCAAGTCGGCGGGTGCGTACCGCATGCCGAGCCGGTAGTAGAGTCGCCCCGGCCCGTCCTTGGCGAGCAGCAGGTCATGCTCGTCATCGCTTCTTGCCGCCAATGTGGCCATGGGGACGACGAGGTGGCGCCGATCGGTGGTTCGGCCGTGGAAGCGCTGTTCGCCCGCGAACGCCTCGCCCAGCCACACCCGTGCGACGAAGTCCGGTGTGGCGGCTTCGTAGGTGTCGTAGTAGCGGCCCAGTGCCAGCAGCACGAACGCGTTCTCCTGGGTGGACCCCCATCGGCCCGCCCGGCGGTGGGCGAGCAGCCCCGCCACCAGCTTGGGAATCAGGTCGCTCTCGGGCTGGTCGGCGATGAGCGCTTCGAGCACCACCGCATCGGCGCGGCGGTCCGACGCCAGCAGCAGATGTGCCCCGTCCTCATAACGCACGGTCACCGATGCGGGGCCCGCTGTCTCGACCACGCTGTTGGCGAGTTTCCTACGGACCTCGCGTGTTTCGTCACGTGCGCTGGCGTCGGCGGCGAGGACGGGCAGCAGCCAGGCGAGACCCTCGACCGACAACCCGCCCCCGGACCGGGCCAGAAGTTCTTGTGCTGCAGCCGGATCCGGGTCGCCCAGTGCAGCGCGAACCGAGATCGCATAGGCCTCGATCGCTGCGCGGCTGTCCGCCGGATAGTCGTGGGGGAATCGGCGCTGGATCGTGCGCAGATAGTCGAGCAGCGCGGTCACGACCTCCTCGGGTGCTGTGAACCCCTTCGCACGTGCCCGGGCCAGCGCGTTGCCGACGTGAACACTGATGTACGGCCAGGAGTCCTCGGTGCGCCGCCACCAGCCGAAACCGCCGTCCGCACACTGGCGGGCGGCGAGTGTCTCGATGTCACGGACGACCGCCGACTCAAGCTCCGCCGGAGACACGTTCTCTTCGGTTCCGAAGGCCGACAACACATCACGCAGCGCGGCGATGGCCAGCACCCGCGAGGCCACCTGCTCGGCGCACTCGAACGGATAGTCGGCGAGGTACATGACAGCATCGGACAGTGCTGCGACACCAGTCGACGACAGCGTGATCTCCAGCCCGCCGAAAGACCGAACGGCGTCGGCGGGAGCCCGAACGGGCTGCTGCAGCGCGGCGTCGTCGAGAACACCATGCAGTGCATACGCTTCGGTGGTCGCCGGGGACCACACGGGCAGTGTCACCCTGGCCGCATCGGTGTCGGGCCCGGCGGCCGCGACCACCTCGAAACAGGCCCGGCCCACCGAGTCGGTCGCGGCCGGGAACCGGACCTCCGCCCGGTCGTTCGCCGGCACCACGAGCCGGCGCCCGGCTCCCTGCGTCAACACCGCGTTGTCTGCGCGCACCGCCACCTCGACCTCGCGCGCCGCCTCGGTCTGGTTCTGGACCACCACCGGAAGTTCGAAAGTGTCCCCCAGGACAGGAATCGAGGCGGCGACGGGCGGACCATCAGCGGCAGACGGGCGGTCAGCGAGGACTCGCCCACCCCGAACCGGGCGGCACCATCGGTGGCGACCGCGAGCACGCGGTAGCGGGTGAGATTGTCGGGAAGCCTCACCGGGACCGCCGCGTGACCGTCCGCGCCGGTGATGACGGAGGCCGCGAACACGGCGAGTGCACTGAAATCCGACCGGGTTCGGATCGGCGGTGCGCCGACTTCCGACGGCATCGCGCGGGTGCGCAGAGATCCTGCCGGAGGGGAAGCCTCAAGGCACATCGCGGCGATCGCCATCTCATCGGGGTCCGGTGGCATGTCGGGCTGCGCAACCAGCATCCGCGGCCGCGACCTGGCCGTCTGCACACCGGCATCCCGCTGCGGGTAGAACACCCGCAGCGGGTCGGGATTGCGGTATCCGGCGACGGCCAGCGCCGCCTCGTCGACGACGATCACGGCGGCGCCGGCGCCGGTCACCGGGGACCCGTCCGCCGCGGTCACCACCAGATCCAGCACGGTCTGTTCGCCGGGCGCCAGGCGGGGTGCCTGCGGCGTGACGGCCACCGCCAGTGTCCGGGTGACCGGCGGCACGGCGAGGTGAACGCTCGCCTCGGCGAACCCGGCGCCGGCCAGCAGGACGTGCACGTGGACACCGGGGACGTGGGCGTCCTCCACCCGGACGCGCAGGGTGTGCAGGGTGTCGGTGACGCGCAACGGCTCGGTGTGCACCACGCCGTCGCGCTCCACGAGCAGAACTCCGTACGCCGGGCTGAAGGGCGCCACCAGCAGCACCTCGGCGACATCACCCGGGGCATAGCTCTGCTGGCTCGGAATGAGTTGCAGCTCATCGTCTTCGGCTCGCAGGCCGGCACCGGCGCCGGCGATCCACACCTCGATGGTGCTGCGGTGCGCCCGCCCCTCGCCGTCGGCCGCCTCGACGGACACCGTCCACCGCCCGGGTGTCAGGCGTTCCAGCGTCACGCCCACCGCGCCGGTTCCGCTGGTCACACCGCGCTCAACGGTCTCGGCGACCACCCACTGCCACCGCCCGGCGACCTGGCGATGCTCCCAGCGCTCGGCACGCACGTCGACCGGGATGTCCGGCATCGGTGCACCGTCGAGATCCACGACCACCGTTTCGATTTCGAGAGGGCGCCCACCGGTGACGAACGATCGCTGCGACCGCACCCCGACGCACAGCGCCGCCGGGTGGACCAGCACCGACGACGACGCGGTCCACGCCTGACGGTTGACATCCTCGACGGTCGCCTCGGCGCACACCGACCAGGTGCGCGGATCGGAACCGAGGTCCGTGCCGATCGCGAGGTGGTGGCGGCCGTCGTCACCGGTCACTCCCTCGAAGGAAGCGCCAACCTCGTCGACGTCGTCACTCCAGAAGTCCTCTTGCCACCAAGGTTTCTCGGCGCCGAAGGTGAACCGGTCCCAACCGGGCGGGCTGTACCGGGCAGGGGTGGCGGTGACCCACCAGCGGACCGGCGCGCCGCGCAGCGCACCACCCGCGTAGTAGTCGGCTTGCGCCGACGCCGTGACCACATCACCGACGATCGCCCGGTCCGGGGCGATGTGGACGGCGATTTCGTACTCGGGGCGCCGGAACTCGGCGATCCGGAAGCGGTGGCTGCACATCTCGTCCCGGAGATCCAGCTGATGCGGCAGTCTCAGGTCGACCCGCGCCTGCCCGAGAGCCACCTCCTCGGGTAACTCGACGGTGATGTCGAACCCGCCGAGACCGTCGACGGGCACCGCGCCGGATGCGATCTCATTGCCTACCGCATCCCAGGCCGTCCACGAGACCGACTCGAGCGCGGCAGGGGCGGGCGCGATATCGCCGGCCGGCCCGGCGGTCCGCGTGCGAAGCCAACCCTTCAGCCGCACACTCTCGCCGGGACGGTAGAGGCCGCGGTCGTCGAACACCATCCAGGCGGCAGAGGGGAGAGGTCGCGACGGTGCCAGCCCCGCACCGGGCCCGCTGGAAGCAGAGCCACATCCCGCCCGAGCGACACCGCCAGAACCGGTTCCGGGTCGTCGGTCAGCGACAACGCACAGGTGCCGTCCGCGCCACTCACAGCCGAAGCGGGTCCGAGCGTCGCCGTCGCACCGCCGATCGGCGCACCTGTCGACAGGTCGGTGACCCACGCCCGCAGCGTGGTCGCGTCCACGACCGCATCCACACCGAGGCGCGTCACCTGAACCCAGGACGCGTCGGTCAGCCGTCGCCGCTCCGCCTCGGACATCCGGTCCTTCGGTTCCACGCGGACGATGAACTGCCCGCACCGGTCGTCGAGCCACGAGCTCAGATCGACCTGTGCATCCGCCCATTCCCGCCCGGAACCGGTCACGGTGAGCACCAGTTCTCCGACCCGCTCACCCGGGAACTGGATGTCCTTGTCCGACCAGCGCCACCCCTGGGCAGCCTGCCAGTCGGCCCAGTGCTGCGGCCCCACCGCGTACACCAGCACCTTGATTCGGTCGAGGCCGACGGTGCGCACCTGCAGCACCGGATCGCTCGCCGGGTCGAGGATCACGTGGTCGCCGCCGAGAATCGCCAGGCGCGGCCGTCGTTTGCCGACACGCACCGGCACCGGCTCCGACGATCCGAGCGGCTGGCCGAAGACGTCCGACAGCGCGGGATCCAGCGTGACCCGGTAGGTGCGGTCCGGCTGCGAAGCCGCTCGCAACTCCACATACGGCCCGATGGCCACCGCGCTCTGCAGTTCGACCGGAGGTTCGACGGTGATTGTCGCCGCATCGAGCGACGCCCGGTCCACGGGGTTGCTGAACCCGATGCGCCACGGCTCACCCGGTGCGGGTCGCTCACGGCGCGAGCCCGCGAGGCCGACAACCCGGAAGGGTCCCGGGGTCGCGAATTTCCACCTGACCGCCGTCGTTGTGGTCCTGGGTCCTTCGAGTGAGCGCACACCTGCCCGAACCGTCACCGTGAAGGCCGTGTCGAACGGGAACGAGGTCAGCGGACGCAGCGCGACGACGCGCCCGTCGGGAGTCTCGGCCACCCGCCGGGCCGCGACGGCGTCCGCGGCGACCTCCTCATCGGTGGCGAGCCGTAACGGAATCTTTCGCCGGCCCGCAGTGACCGACGTCGCGGCGAGGACCGATTGCTCGTCCACCGACTGGTCGAACACGAGTAGGACAAGGCGGTCGGGGTGGGTGGGGCTTTCCTCGGGGTGCCGCTCGACGAGCCGAGGCGGCGGAGTCCCGAAGGTGAACGTGACGTCGTGGGGGAGTGCGGCGCCGTTGGCGGCACTGGTCCCGGCCGGGATCTGGACCCGGTAGGTCGTCGCCATCGGCATGCGCTCGCCCTCCGGCACGAAGACCAGGGTCCGGGGATCCAGCCAGCGCCATTCGCCGGGCGGCTGCGGGTCGAGCCGCACCGGCGGTTCCGCGGCCACCGCGGCGTCGACGCTGTCGAGGGCGACCATCGGCGCCGAGAACGTGATCGAGACGCCCGGGGCAAGGTCGACCTCGCCATCGGGTTGATACCGCACGACACTCAGCGGGTCCGCTGACGCGGACGGTGGCCGCTGCCGGGTGGCCGGTTCGGCGGGCGGAGGAAAGAGAACCTCGACGGTGACGCCGGGCCGGGGTCGGGGTCGGGCTTCGGGACGCACCGCGAATCCCTCTTCCGATGTCGTGGGCGTCTGCGTGGGAGCCGGTAGGCGTGCAAGCAGGCGGGAGATCGCGGTGTCGTCGAGCGGGCGGGCGTCGGGGTGGGTGACGACATCGGGCTCGGACCGACCGGAGAGCGGACCGCCCTCAGCCAGCACCAGACGCGGCGCAGCCACCTCGGGCTCGGTGGACTCCGTTGTCACTTGCCAACCCCCTGACCCATGTCTCGGCTCTCCCACTGCGGTGGGAAGAATTGCAGAATAGCGGCCCACAACCCGCACAGGGCGAGCTCGGCGCCCACCGATCCAAAGCTCCCGTGTGGTGTTGCACGGTCCGGCGCCGGGTCCCGTCGTCGAACTCAGCTTGGTTGAGGCGGCGGCAATTTCGCGATCATCACCGGTTGCCCTGCACCGGGTCCAGCGAACCCTGTTGTACGGCAAAGTGTGTCAGTACACAGCGGAGCATCTGTGTCGGGTGCACGAGCTGCTCGATGCCCCGCTGGCGGTGGAGGTGGGTGCCGCGGGACCGGCGGCCCGGCGCCGCGAAGGTCAGCCCGGGCGGCTCCCGTCCGTCCGCACCGTTGCTGTGAGGCCTTCAGGATGTTCCGGAAGGGACGCCGTCCAGGGGACGGGGTTCCGGGACGGCCGTCAGCAGCCGGTCGACCTCGTCTTGCGTACATACCGCGGTGCCCGGGGTCAGCAGCATGGCCGCACCCGCCGCCGTGCCCAGGCGTACCGCCTTCGACAGCGGCCAGCCGCGCACCAGGCCCGTCGTCACACCGGCGACCATGGCATCGCCGGCCCCCACGCCACTGTGTCCTTGAACGCGCGGCGTCTGGAAGCGCAATGTCTGGTTCGCAGAGACCAGCAGGGCGCCCTCGGAACCCATCGACACCAGGACGTGCTGAGCCAGGCCCCGGCTGATCAGGTAGGTGGCGGCCGTTGCCCGTTCACGCTCTGTCGGCAGATCGGCCCCGATATACTCGGCGAGCTCTCTGACGCTGGGCTTGATCAGGAAGACCCCGGAACGCACCTGCCGCAGGCCGATTCCCGACGTGTCCAGGATGAAGGGTGTGCCCGACTCGGCGCACACGTCGGCGACGCGTTGACAGAAATCCGGCGTGGTCCCCGGCGGCAGGCTGCCGCTGAGGACGACGAATCGTGCCGTGGCGGCGTGGACACGCAGCTGATCCAGGCATGCCTTCTGCTCGGCGTCGGTCAACGTCGGCCCGGGCAGTACGAAGCGGTACTGCAGACGGGTCTGCTCCTCGTCGACGGTGAAGCTCTCCCTGGTCGACCCCGCGATGGGAATGCGGACGTGGTCCACCCCCTCGGCGGACAGCAGCATGACCAGCTTCTCGCCCGTCGGCCCACCGACCGGAAAGACGGCCCGCGTCCTCGCCCCGAGTGCGTGGCCCACCCGCGCGACGTTGATGCCGCCGCCCCCAGGGTCGTATCTCGCTGGGCCGCAGCGCATCTTGTGTGTGGGCAGGATGCGATCGATGCTGGTGGTGATATCCAGCGCCGGATTGGGCGTGAGGGTGAGGATGTCGACCGCGGGAACGTGTTCGTGGTGCGGTCCCATGGCAGTCCCTGTCGTCGTCCGGTGTCGCGGGGGAGCGCAGCTCCGCAGGCGATGTCGCGTTCTGCGGCTCTGCTGGAGCCAGCTTCCCGTGTCCTCCAGTCGCTGCGGTAGGGGCTTTGGCCTCTTGTCGGCCGGACTTTCGTCAGCGCGCCGGTGCCGGAAGTGGCTCAGGTGGTCACGGGAAGACGATCGGCGGAATTTCGGCGGGCAGCTGAACAGCTGGAATCTCGGCGGGCAGATCGACCCGGGGGACGGTGCTGGGCATCTCGACGCGGGGCACTTCGCCGGGCATGTCGACGCGGGGCACTGCATCGGGAAGCGGCACCACCGGAATCGCGTCGGGCAGCGGGAACGGCGGAATATCGGCCGGGACGGGCAGCGTCGTCATCGGGTTCTCGGGCGTTGCGGACGGGTGCGCTGCAGCGGTGCACCCGACGCCGACGGTGAGCACACCGACCATCAGCGCCACTCGCGCCGCGACATCGCGGGTGCGCCGCTGCGCCATGGGCATGCCGTCAACCTCCTGGCCGGGTACATGACGACGGTACCAACCGGCCGCACCCGGGGCCGTCGGCCGCGGCGTCGCGTCCCCCGGCATCCTCATCGCGCGTTGACTCTGCGCTCATGGCGCTAGGTACTCGCACTATTGCGCCGTAACCGCAGAGTCAACGGTCTCGGTCAGAGGTCGGAAACCCCGCCGTCGACCACCAGCTCGGTGTCGGTCGTATAGGTGGCGTCGAACCCGAGGTAGAGGATCGCTCTGGCGACCTCCTCGGGTTCACCGGACCGCCCCATCGGGTTGGTGGCCTTGACCTGTTCCAGGAACTGCCGCGCCGCCGCCGCGGGCATGGTCCGTTCCAGGATGCCGGTGTCGATCGGGCCGGGGGAGACGGCGTTGACCCGGATACCCCGGTCGATCAGTTCCCGGGCGAACGTCCGCGTCAACGACCGCAGAGCCGCCTTCGTCGCGGAGTACACGCTCGTCGTCGCGATGCCCCGGGTGTTGCTCACACCGCAGCCTGCCTGCGGGCGCCCGGCTGTCTGGGCGCCAGCGTGGTCATCTACAACCCTGACCTCGACGGGGGACGGGCCGCCGCGCGGATCGCCGAGTACATCGCGTTCATCGGTACCCGGCTGTGCATCGAATAGCACTGCGGCACATATTAATTCGTCACAGTGACGTATTGAGAGCGGCAAGTGGCACCTGCCCGACAGGGGAGTCCGGGCGCCTCGGTTTTCACTGTCAGCGGTGAACGGAGGTCGGACACCGCGACTTTCGTCACTGTGACGAATTGCCGTGGCGGCAAGGGAATCGGAGAGCGGCGGCCCGCGGGGATCATCAGTCAGTCGGTGGCCTCACAACGTCGACGCGGCGCCGGCCGTGGAGGCGGATCGTGCCGACTCCTACGGGGGTGGATCACTCGCACCAGGCGAGGGCAATCAACCCGTCAAGGGCTGTCCGCCAGGGGTTCTCGTGCACCAGACCCGTCCGACCCCTATCCGCCCAGGTCGGTGAATTACCGATAAGCCACATTATGTCAAGTCAATCGAGGGTGGCTCCGCCCTGCCGGCCGACTCTCGGTGTATCACGGTGAGAATCACGCATCGGCGATGGTGGCCGGTCATGTCTGGTCAGCGCCCTGTCATGAGACTGCGGGCGTACCGGTGCGGTCTGCCGCCGATCGCAACTTCGGCTCACGCATTGACTGTCAACTCTCCGGCACGCAAGCCTGATGCGTTGTGGAACGGTTGAACAACACGCGCGGTGCGTTGGGTGCGCTGCAACCCTTGGGGTCGGCGGTCCGGCTGAACCTGGCGGGTGCGGTCCGGACTCGACTTCGCGGTTACACCGGGTGGCGCGGTGCGGTGAACACCGCCTACGACCCGCTGGACCCGGCGACCGCCGCCCAGCCTTTCGACGCGTACCGCGCCCTGCACCGCGAAGGCCGGGTGCATTACAACCCGAAACGGGCCACGTGGATCCTGAGCCGGCTCGTGGATGTCCGAGCAGCGCTTCGTGACACCGACCGCATCAACAGCTCCCAGGGCGTCACCCGGATCCGGATGGCGGCGGACCTCGTCGTCCTCACCGACGGCGAGAAACACAGCACGCTGCGCAAACAAGTCCAACCCGCCTTCACCAAACGCGCACTCGACAGCTGGCGGGCGATCATCGAGGAGGTCGCCGAAGAACTGGTCGATCGTGTCATCGCGAACCCGGGCTGCGACGTGGTCTCCGAGCTCGCCATCCCCATGCCGCTGCGGGTGATCGCCGGTCTCCTCGGCGTGCCCGACGAGGACATCGCCGACTTCCGCCGTTGGTCCGAGGGCGCGGTCCAGATCATCAACTTCACACCCACCCCGGGCGGAATCGCAAGGGTCGCTCAGTCGGCCCGCGCGACTATGGCATTGCGGCGCTATCTCTTATCGCAACTCGGGCGCGGCCACCTCAAAGGCTCCGAAACCGTTCTCGGCCGGTTGCTGGAGCACAACACCGATGGCACACTCACCGACGCCCAGCTGTTCTACATCGCCGTTCTGCTTCTGATCGCCGGCAACGAGACCACCACCAATCTGCTCGGTGGCATGTTCGACACGTTCGCCACATACCCCGATCAGTACGATCGCCTGCGCGCCGACCCCGACCTCATCCCGATGGTGATCGAGGAGCTCCTGCGGTTCCTCAGCCCCATACAGAACCTCTACCGGTACACGTGCGCCGACTATCAGGTAGGCGACGTCACGATTCCCTCCGGGTCGCGTGTGCTCCTGTCGTTCGGTGCCGCCAACCGCGACCCGGAAGCCTTCGACGACCCCGACTCGTTCCGTGTCGATCGCAACCCCCGCGTGCACGTCGCGTTCGGGTACGGCGCGCACATGTGCCTCGGCGCCCCCTTGGCCCGGATGGAAGCCGAAGCCGTTTTGCGACAGCTCGTCAGCCGGGTGAAAGGAATCGCCGCCGCCGGGCCGACCTCCTGGTCGACCAACAGTTCGCTGCGCGGGCCCACCAGATTGCCCGTCCGCCTGAAAACCGTGTGAGCCATTGCCTCCCGGCGGGCGACGACACCCGCCACCACTCCCCCTCGGTTGTCGCCGGTGGCGTGCGCATAATGCTGCGAGCACAGCATCCCGAGAAGGAGTCCTCGCGCATGTGGCAGTGGTTCCTGCACGACTGGAGCAGCGTCGGCCTGGGCGCGGGGATCGTGTTGGGGCTGTTGCTGTTCTGCACCGATGTCTGTCGATCCGATCCAGGGCTGTCGCGATGGCGCGACCCGGTGTGGATGTCCTGGATGTTCGCGTTCGCGTATCTGATCCACAACTTCGAGGAGTACGGTATCGACGCCGTCGGCCGGCGGTTCGCGTTCCCGGGGAGCATGTGCGAGCTGTTCGGCTACGGCACGCCGGCGGAGTGCCCGATCGGGCTGGAGTTCTTCGCCGCGGTCAACGTGCCGCTGTTCTGGGTCGCGCTGCCGGTGGCCGCGGCGGGTAGCCGGTGTCATCCGGCCGTCGGGATGACCGGGTTGGGCATCGTGTTCACCAATGCGATGACCCACATCGGCGCCGCGATCATCCACCGCGGCTACAACCCGGGCCTGCTCACCGCCGTTGTCGTCTTCCTGCCGCTGGCCGCGTGGGCGGCACATGCGTTCTTCGGTAGCGGACGGCTGTTGCGGCTGCCGGTGCTCGCCGTCGTCGTCGCCGGCTCAGCGCTGTTGCACTGCCTGCTGATCTGCCTGGTGCTCGCCCAGACGCGCGACCTCGTCGGCGCCGTGCCCGCGTCCGTCCTGCAGGCGGTGCTGGGACCGGTCCTGCTGCTGGCGGTGCCGTGGGTCGCCGAGCGCAGGTGGCCCGCGAACGCGGACCCACGCTGAACCGCGCCTGTGTCGCGTCCGCGCCGCCGTGCGCAAAGTCGCTGCGAGGCGGGCATTTCGGAGCTCCACAACCCCGCCGCCTCAACCCCCGGGGAACGAAGCAACGTGACTTTAATCTTCAGGAAACCCACCGGCAGTTTCCTCAGGGCAGACTCTGTTTCATCCCGCGAGTCACCCAGGAGGATGAATGACGTCTGTTTCCGTTCCCCCGTTCCTGGTCACGTCCGGCTTCTGGCAGAACCTGCCCAAGATGCCGGAGGACAAGTATCCGGGCACCAAGGGCTTCATTGACGACGTCTATGCCAACCCCAACGGCGTACCGATGTGTGCGGGCTATTTCGAACTGCACCACACCGACGCCCCACTGGACTACTACTACGACTACGACGAGATGAAGATCGTGCTCGAGGGCGAGTTCCGGCTGGAGAACGTCGACACCGGTCAGGTCGAGATCGCCCGTGCCAAGGACGCGATCTTCTTCCCGAAGGGCTCCCGCATCCTGTTCTCCACACCCGACCGAGCCCTGGCGTTCTACGTCGGATACCGGTCGTTCGCCCCGTAATGCTGTTGCGGGCCAACACCGAACGCTATCGGGTACGGCCCGGGGGTGTCACCGCTGTCAAGTTGTCCGGCGGTGACCGGTTCGACGTCGTGGACCTCTTCGGCCGCCAGGCCGCCGAGGTCACGGTGCTGTCCGCCGATCCCCGGGCCGTGCCCGACGCGGTGCCCCAGGCGGCGGCCACTGTGCTGCGGAACCTCGTTGGCGACAAGGACACCGAGGAGGGCTATGCCGCCTCGCTCATCCTGGCGACACTGGCCGCGCACGGAGTCGAGCCGACCGAGGCGGCGGCCACCCGCCTGTTCGGTGACGACTCGCCCCCGGGTGCCCGCGAGAGCTTTGCCGTCGACTCCGACGCCGTCGTCCTGGTGGCTGCTGGAGGTGGTGCGCGACACCGTCGGGCGCCACGACACCTTCGCACTGGCCTGCACGGCGAAGTACTACGCCGACATGGGCTATCCCGGACACGTCAACTGCACCGACAACTTCAACGCCGAACTCGCCCGCTACGGGGTGGCACCCCGGGCCGGCTGGCCGGCGCTGAACCTGTTCTACAACACCGCCTTCGACGCCGATCTGCAGCTGGTCCTGGACGAACCGTGGTCACGGCCCGGCGACTACGTGTTGTTCCGCGCGGCCACCGACCTGGTGTGCGCGTCGTCGGCCTGCCCCGACGACATCGACCCCGCCAACGGCTGGCAGCCCACCGACATCCATGTCCGGGTGTACGACTCGACGAGGAGGTTCGCTGTGGCGGTCGGGCACCGACTCACCCCCGACTCCGAGCCCGTGCTCACCAAACGCACCGGGTTCGCCGACCGCACCGAGCAGCTGACCCGCCGCTTCGTCGACTACCAGGGCTATTGGCTGCCCGGGAGTTTCGACAACTACGGCCCGCAGCACGAGTACTGGGCGTGCCGGGAACGGGTCGCGGTGATGGACCTGTCGGCGCTGCGCAAGTTCGAGGTCCTCGGGCCCGACGCGGAGCAGCTGCTGCAGGCCACCGTCACCCGCGACATCCGCAAGCTGTCCCGCGGCCAGGTGGTGTACTCCGCGATGTGCACCGACTCCGGCGGCGTCGTCGACGACTGCACGGTGTTCCGGCTGGGCGACAGCAACTTCCGCTTCATCGGCGGCGATCCGCACGACGGGCAGTGGCTCCGACTGCAGGCGCAGCGGCTGGGCCTGGAGAAGGTGTGGATCAAGGACTCCTCGGACCAGTTGCACAACATCGCCGTGCAGGGTCCGGCGAGCCGGGAGCTGCTCGCCGAACTCATCTGGTCGCCACCCACCCAGCCGCAGCTGCGTGACCTGGGCTGGTTCCGGTTCCTGATCGGGCGCCTCGGCGGCCCGGACGGCCTGCCGCTCTTGGTGTCACGCACCGGATACACCGGCGAGCTGGGCTACGAGGTGTGGGTGCACCCGTCCGACGCGCCCGCCCTGTGGGATGCGGTGTGGACCGCCGGTCAGCCCCACGGAATAGCGCCGCTCGGTCTGGAGGCACTGGAGATGCTGCGCGTGGAGGCCGGCCTGGTCGCGGCCGGACACGAATTCGACGACCAGACCGACCCGTTCGAGGCCGGCATCGGATTCACGGTCCCGCTGAAGACCAAACCCGACGACTTCGTCGGCCGCGACGCGCTCATCGAACGCAAGGCCCACCCCCAGCGCGTCCTGGTGGGACTGCGTCTCGACGGTAACGAGGTGGCCGGCCACGGCGACTGCGTGCACATCGGCCGCACGCAGGTGGGGGTGGTGACCAGCGGGGTTCGCTCCCCCACCCTGCGGGCCAGCATCGCGTTGTGCCGCATCGCCGTCCAGCACAGCACCCCCGGCACCGTCGTCGAGGTCGGCAAACTCGACGGCCACCGCAAACGGCTGCCCGCCACCGTCGTTCCCATTCCGTTCTACGACCCCGAGAAGACCCGACCGCGCTCCTGAGGAGGGATCCATGACACGAACCGCCATCATCGGTGCCGGCCCGTGCGGACTGGCGCTGCTGCACGCCTTCGAGAAAGCCCGCGCCGACGGAGCCGACGTCGGCGAGGTGGTGTGCTTCGAGAAACAATCCGACTGGGGCGGACTGTGGAACTACACCTGGCGCACCGGCCTCGACGAGCACGGCGATCCCGTGCACGGCAGCATGTACCGCTACCTGTGGTCAAACGGACCCAAGGAGTGCCTGGAGTTCGCCGACTACACCTTCGACGAGCACTTCGGCACCCCCATCCCCTCGTTCCCGCCGCGCGAGGTGCTCTACGACTACATCGTCGGCCGCGCCAAGAAGAGCAACGTCCGCGAGGCCATCCGGTTCGAAACCCCGGTACGCGCGGTCAGCTTCGACCCCGACACCCAGATGTTCTCGGTCACCACCGAGTCGTTCCCCGAGCGCGTGCTGCGCACCGAGTCGTTCGACTACGTGGTGGTCGCCACCGGACACTTCTCGATGCCCAACGTGCCGGAATACCCGGGCTTCGAATCGTTTCCGGGCCGGATCCTGCACGCGCACGACTTCCGCGACGCCGCCGAGTTCGCCGGCAAGGACCTGCTGCTGCTGGGCAGCAGCTACTCGGCCGAGGACATCGCCCTGCAGACGCTCAAATACGGCGCCAGGTCGGTGACCATCGCCTACCGCACCGCGCCGATGGGATTCGGTTGGCCCGACGGGATCACCGAGGTGCCCGCGCTGCAGCGCGTCGACGGGCGCACCGCGACGTTCGCCGACGGCTCCACCCGTGACGTCGACGCGATCATCCTGTGCACCGGTTACCTGCACCACTTCCCGTTCCTGGATCCCGACCTGCGCCTGGTCACAGCCAACACGCTGTATCCGCCCGGGCTCTACAAGGGTGTGGTGTGGGCCGCCAACCCGAAACTGCTGTATCTCGGCATGCAGGACCAGTACTACACCTTCAACATGTTCGATGCGCAGGCGTTCTACGCGCGCGACGTCATCCTGGGCCGCGCCCAGCTACCCGACGCCGCGACCATGGCCGCCGACATCGAACACTGGCTGACCCGGCTCGACGGTCTCAACGGCTGCATGGACGAGATCGATTTCCAGACCGACTATGTGCGCGATCTCATGGCGCTGACCGACTACCCCTCCTTCGATCTGGACCTGGTGCGCCGGCACTTCATCGCCTGGGAGCACGACAAACAGGAGAGCATCACCGGCTACCGCGACAAGTCGTTCTCGTCGCCGTGCACCGGCACGGTCGCGCCGGCACCCCGCGTCCCTTGGTGGCAGGAGATGGACGACAGCCTCGCGAAGTTCCTGCAGAAGTAGCCCGCAGGGCCGCTCAGCGCCGGCGGCCCACTGCCTGCCCGGACTTTACGCGCCGTAGGCTCACTGCATGCAGGACGTGACTCTGGCCAGCGCCTCGTCGACGGCGGCCCTGACGTTGGGCCTGTCGACCTATGCCGCGTTGATCCTGGTCAGCATCGCGGTGGCGATCGCCGCCGCCCGCCGGGGGCAACGCCGCCGCGCCGTCATCGCGTCGGCGGTCGTCGGGCTGCTCACCCTGGCCGGGCTGGTCATCGCGATAATCAGCAGCATCGCGTGACGCCCGCTACGACGGCTTGTCGTCCACCTCCAGGTCGAACTCGACCTTGGAACCCTGCACCTTGGTCACCGTCAGCGTGACGCCGTAGGTATCGGGGCCGCGGGTGAGCTCGCAGCGCTGCGTGACACCGACCTCGGCGCGCAGGTCCTCCGGACACGACACGGAATCCGGTGCGCGGCCCACCTTCTTCTCGAGTCGATCACTGATCTCCGCGGCCACCTCGTCCTTGTCGACCATCGGCGGGCTGGCCGAGCATCCGACGACGACAAGCGCCGCCCCGCCGCAGACCAGCGCGATCCGTGACAACCGATCTCCCACGCCCAAGCCCTTCCCCATGTCGTCCGTGTGCCGGCGTTACGCCAGCTAGACCTTACTCAAGTTCAGACGGCGCCACCCGGGGATCTGGTCGCCCGGACAGCGTGGAAACCTGAGCAGCCGCCGGGATCACCCCGCTGACCTGCTCATACATCCTGATCAAACGCGAGTTGTCCTGGCCTCCAGCCGGTTTGAGGATTAAGCTATGCGATTCACCGATGACATGCGGCGCTACGCGGCCTACCTGCCGGCGCATCTCCGCGAATCCGTCGAGGCGCCACGGTCGACGTGGTTCGGCTGGCGTGGCCGCAGTGTCCACATCGCCCGGGGCGGCGATCCGGATGCCCCGGTGCGCGGCATCCTCGTGCACGGCGGCGGCGGATACACCGCGGCGCTGTGGCCGATGACCGGTGTGGCGCTCCCGGGCACCGAGGTGCTGGCCCCCGACCTGCCGCTCTACGGCTACACCACCGAACCCCGCCCGGCAGCGGTCCGCTACGGCGACTGGGTGGACCTGTTGTGCGACATCGTGCTCGCCGAACACCGCCGAGACGGCAAACCGCTGGTCCTCTTCGGTGCCAGCATGGGTGGGATGCTCGCCTACGAGGCCGCCGCCCGCACCGGGGTGGTGTCGGCGGTGCTCGCCACCTGCCTGCTGGACACCCGCGACCCCGAGGCCCGCAGCGCCGCGGCCAGGTTCGGGTGGCTGGGCCGGCACGGTGAGTTCCTGCTCAACGCCGTGCGCCCGCTGCTGGGACCGGTGCGGGTGCCGATCCGCTGGCTGGCCGACATGTCGGCGATGAGCCGTGATCCGGGGCTGGCGCGGTTGTGCGCGACGGACCCGCGCGGCGGCGGCGCCTCGGTGCCGCTGGGATTCCTGGCCAGCTGGTTCGGTTTCGCGCACACCCCACCCGAGAAGTACCGGGGCGCACCCGTCACCCTGGTCGCTCCCGTCGCCGACACGTGGACCCCGCCGGAACTGAGTCAGCGTTTCCTGCAACGTATCTCGGCGCCGACACAGACGGTGCTGCTGGACAACTGCGGCCACTACCCGATCGAGGAACCCGGTCTGACACAGCTGGCCGAGGCCGGCCGCGCCGCCGTCAGGGCTGTGCTGGAGCAAGCCGGTTGATCAGCTCGCACAGTTTCTCGACCGCGCCGTCGTAGCCGGTCCGGGTCAGCACGCGGTGCAGCTGCGCATCCACCGCGGCGACGATCGTCGCGGCCAGTCCGTCGGGGTCGTCGCCACCGCGCCCACACCGCTTGAGGTGGAACGCCACCTCGGCGCCGAGTCGGTCCTCGAACGCCCGTAGCTCCTCGAGGTCCGCGCCCGTGGTGGTCAGCCGGTGCAGCAGGGCGTGCAGCACCGGGTGGTCGCGGTGCAGATCCACCAGTTCGGCGACCACCGCGGCCATGGTCTCCTCGAACGGCGGTGTCTCCCGGCGCAACCGGCCGAACAGCGCCGTCAGCCGCTGCTCCCCTTCGGTGACGTGGCGCCGCGCGACCGCCCGCAGCAGCGCGTACTTGTCGGGAAAGTACTGGTACAAAGTGCCGATCGAGACACCGGCGCGTTCGGCGATGCGGTTGGTGGTGGCCGCCAGCCCCTCGCGGGAGAACACCTGAGCGGCCGCTTCCACCAGGACGTTCACCGTCTCCCGGGAGCGTCCCTGTCGCGGCCGTCTACGGGTGTCTCCGATGACGGGAGATTCTCCGCAATGGCGCAACCGGATGCAACAGCCGGTGTCACCGCACGCGGTGATCGAGCACACTGATCCGGTGGCCGAGTTCGACTACATCATCGTGGGGGCCGGCAGCGCCGGCTGTCTGCTGGCCAACCGGCTCAGCGCCGACCCCGAACACCGGGTGCTGCTGATCGAGGCGGGCGGTGAGGACAACTGGTTCTGGATCAAGATCCCGGTGGGTTATCTGTTCTCCATCGGCAATCCGCGCACCGACTGGTGCTACATGACCGAACCCGACCCGGGTCTGGCCGGACGCAGCATCCTCTACGCGCGGGGCCGGGTGATCGGCGGCTGCTCGTCGATCAACGCGATGATCCACATGCGGGGGCAGGCCGCCGACTACGAGCGATGGGCCGAGGCCACCGGCGACGAGCGCTGGCTGTGGGGCGGTGACGGCGGACCCGGCGAGACGCTGGCCATCTACAAGCAACTGGAGAACTACTTCGGCGGCGCCGACCGGTGGCACGGCACCGACGGCGAGATCCGCGTCGAGCGCCCGCGGGTGCGGTGGAGGATCCTCGACGCCTGGCAGGCCGCTGCGGCCCAGCTCGGCATCGAGCCGATCGAGGAGTTCAACCGCGGCGACAACTCCGGCAGCGCGTACTTCCACGTCACCCAGCGGCGCGGCCGGCGCTGGTCGATGGCCGACGCGTTCCTGCATCCGGTCCGTCGCCGGCGCAATCTCACCGTGTACACCAACACCCGGGCGCTGCGGCTGCTGATCGACGACCGGGTTCGCGACGACCAGCGTCACGGTGCCTGGACCACCGCGCGACATCGCGCCACCGGCGTGCGGCTGCTCAGGGACGGTCGGATCCTCGACGTACACGCGCGGCGGGAGGTGATCCTGTCCGCCGGCGCCATCGGTTCACCGCACCTTATGCAGGTGTCGGGCCTGGGCCCGGCCGAACTGCTCGCGCGGCATCGGGTACCGGTGGTCGTCGACCTGCCCGGTGTCGGCGAGAACCTGCAGGATCACCTGCAGATCCGCAGCATCTACCGCGTTCGGGGTGCGCGCACCGTCAACACGCTGTACCGGAACTGGGTCACCCGGGCGGGCATGGGAATTCAGTACCTGTTGTTGCGGTCGGGGCCGATGACGATGCCGCCGTCGACACTGGGGGCGTTCGCCAAGAGCGACCCGTCGCTGGCCAGCCCCGACCTGGAATGGCATGTGCAGCCGTTGTCGCTGCCGAAGTTCGGCGACCCGCTGCACCCGTTCTCCGCCATCACGCCCTCGGTGTGCAATCTGCGGCCCACCTCGCGCGGCCATGTCCGGCTGGCGGACGCGGATCCGCTGGCCGCGCCGAAGATCTTCTGCAACTACCTGTCCACCGACGAGGACCGCCGGGTCGCCGTGCGCGGCCTGCGGATGACGCGGCAGATCATGGCGGCCCCGGCACTGGCCCGCTATCGGCCGCAGGAGCTGCTCCCCGGTCCGCAGGTGCACAGCGATGAGCAACTCGAACAGGCGGCCCGTGAACTGGGCACCACGATCTTCCACCCGGTGGGCACCTGTGCGATGGGCGCCTTCGACGGCCAGGGCCGGCCACGATCGCCCGACACGGTGCTCGACACCGACCTCCGCGTGTACCGCGTCGCGGGTCTGCGGGTGGTCGACGCGTCCGCGATGCCCACCATCACCTCGGGCAACACCAACGCCCCCGTGATGCTGATCGCCGAACGCGCTGCGCGGGCGATTGTGGGGTGAGCCGGCGTAGGGTGTGAACATGGCTGACCGCGCGCAGTTGGGTGCCGCGACCGTCACCCGGGTGATCGAATGGCGACTCGACTTGCCGCTCAGCATGTTTCCGCAAACACCATCCGCCGCGTGGCAGGAACTCGCACCCGACCTGAGCCCCACGTTCTGGGACGCCGAGAACTGGCATGCCGTGGTACAGAGCTGGGTGATCCAGGTGGACGGTCTCACCGTGGTGGTCGACACCGGGGTAGGCAACGGTCGCGACCGCCCGGCGATGCCGTTTCTGGCGAACCTCGAGACGGACTTTCTGGGAAAGCTGGAGGCCGCCGGTGTCGGCCCGGAGTCGGTCGACATCGTCGTCAACACCCACATCCACACCGACCATGTCGGCTGGAACACCCGCCGCGAGAACGACACCTGGGTGCCGACGTTCCCCAACGCGCGCTATCTGGTGCCCGAGGCGGACTACCGCTACTACCATCCGGAGAATGCAGAGGCGCGTGGGCCCGGCCGGGACGAGCAACATCAGGCGCGGCTGGACGCCAGTCGAATCCTGTTCGAGGACAGCATCCTTCCGATCGCCGAGGCCGGTCAGATCGAGTTGTGGTCCGACGGCCATCGGATCAGCGAGTCCCTATGGCTGCGTCCGACCCCCGGGCACACCCCGGGTTCGTCGGTGCTCTGGTTGGATGCCGGCCGGCCGGCGGTTTTCGTCGGCGATCTCACCCATACCCCGATGCAGCTGCACCGCCCCACCGATTCCTGTGTGCTCGACGAGGATTTCGCCGAGGCAGGGGTGACCCGGCGGCGGGTGCTCACCGAGGCGTCGCGGCGGCGCGCCACCGTCATCCCGGCCCACTATCCGGGGCGCGGCGGAATGACGGTGGTCGCGCGGAGCGACGGGTTCATGATCGACGACTGGCTGGCGATCAACTCCTCATGACCGCCCGGCTCAGTCGGGTGCGCGCCCATTCCTCGGTGGTGGTGGTCGGGATCCCGCGCACCGCGTTGAAGGTACCGGCCTTCGGCCACGCGACACCGGTCCCCTGGGCGAACACCGCGCGGTACTTGCGCAGGTTGTCGTCGGGGCGGCGGTTCAGCTCGTCGAGCAGATACGGGACAGTCCACTCGTTGCGGGTGACGGGCACTCCCCGGACCCGTTCGACGATATCGGCGAGGTCGCGGTAGCTGATCGTATCGCCGGCGACATACACCACCTGGTTGGCGATGCGCGGCCGGGTCCCCAGGATCTCCGCGGTGAGTACACCGATGTCCTCCGGTGTGGTGACGGTGACCTCGGTGTCCCAACTGCCCAGTGCGTTGACGGTGTTGGTGGCCAGGTCGACGATCCCGACATCGGGTTCGAACAGGAAGCTGGTGAACATGCCGGTCGACACGATCACCCATTCGGTGGCATGCTGCGCACGCAGCATGTCGCGCACGTCGAGCTGCTCGTCGAAGAGATCCTGCGGGCTGCCCCGCCCGATAGCGTCGTAGTCGACACCGAACTGCCACGGGACGTAGCGCGAAACACCAGCCGTCAGAACGGCTTCGGTGATCCGGCGTTGAGTCCCGGGGCCGGCGGCGAACCCGATGCAGCTCACCACGGTGTCGAAACCGCGCAGCAACACCGCGAGTTCGGGCACCTTCGCGGTCGCCACATCCGCCTCGACGATCCCGACCCCCCGCGCGGTGAGCTCCTCACGCAGCCGGTCGTGGCGTTCCGAGTTCGACGGTCGCAGCAGCACCGTCACCCCAGGCGCGTCCTCGCGCCGCGTCAGTGCGGCGATGACGGCGCCGCCGAGCTCGCCCGCGCCGATGACGAGAAGCTGTTCGTCCGATCGCGGTGTGGTCATGGTGTCCTGCCCCGGGTCTCGATGCGGCGTTGTATGTGGCCACAACAACTCGGCCCGGCACCGCATTCCCCGTGCGGTCAGGCTCAGCCGCGCGACATACGGGTCACGGCCACCCCGATCAGGGCGAGGGCACCACCGAGCAGACCCAGCACGGTCGGCAGCTCACCGAGCGTCAGCCAGGAGATGCCGATGGCCACCGCGGGCACCGCGAGGGTGGTCGCGGCCATCGTTGTGGCGGCGGTGTGCGTCAACGCGTACGCCCACGTCAGGAACGCGAGGGCGGTCGAGCCCACCCCCAGGAACACCACACCGGCGACGGCGTCGGCCGGGGCGGCGGCGAGCTCCTCCAGAGCCGCCGGAGCGAACGGGATCGTGACGATCAGTCCGGCGACACAGCCCACCCAGATGGCCGTCAGCGCATCGACCGTGCGCAGCGCCACCTTCTGCAGCAGCACCCCCGCCGCGTACAGTACCGCCGTCGCGATGCCGAGAAGTACGCCCAGGCGGTCGTTCTCGCCACCGCCGGTGCCACCCGCGGCGATCAGGGCGACACCGGTGAACGCGATGACGATCCCGATGACCCGGGCGCGGGGAAAGCCCTCCCCGAGGAACAGTCCCGCGAATACCGCGACGATGACGGGTGCGAAGTTGACCAGAAGCGCTGCGGTTCCGGCATCGAGATGCTGTTCGGCCCAGTTCAGCAGCACCGTGTAGAGCGCGAACCACATTACGCCGTAGCCGATCACCAAGGCGAGGCTCCGACCACGCGGAACGCGTTTGCGGCACACGGCCGCGACACCGGTGAGCACCACGGCCCCCACCAGCAGGCGCAGGAACGCCATCGGGCCCGGGGAGAACACCTCGCCGACGGCACGGATCACCACGAACGCCGACGACCACAGCACGACCGTCACAACTGCGGCACCGGACACCAGCAAAGCCGCGGAGCGATGGGTTGCGAGTTGCACGACGGTCACCCTCCCGTCCGGGCGGCCTTACGAACAAGCGAATTTCCGACATCGCAGTCTCCGACCGCCGCCGTGAGCCGGCGCCGCATCTGCGGTAGAACTGTCTTCGAGAAGGCCGCACGCAGCGAGAGGATCACCATGGTCGCAGTGCCCGAAGGCTACGAACACCTGCTGGAACGCCCGCTGTACGGACACCTCGCCACCGTCCGGCCCGACGGCACCCCACAGGTGAACGCGATGTGGTTCGCCTGGGACGGCGAACGGCTGCGATTCACCCACACCACCAAACGGCAGAAATACCGCAATATCCAGCACAACCCGGCGGTGGCGATGTCGGTCATCGACCCCGACAACCCCTACCGCTACCTCGAGGTCCGCGGTGTCGTGGAGGAGATCATCCCCGACCCGGAGGGCAAGTTCTACCTGGAGCTCAACGACCGCTACGACGGGCCGCTCACCGAGCCGCCGCCGGACAAGGCCGACCGAGTCATCCTGGTGGTCCGCCCCACCGGATTCAGCAAGCAGTAGCGGCTACGGATCCGGCATCCAGTCGGTCAGTTGCGCACCGGGCGGTCCCAGACCCGGTGCCCACCCAGCGCGGTGACCAGCGTCGCCGTGATCCGGGCCGGATCGGACTCCGCCGCCACCGCACCGGTCTCGGCCGGCACGCCCGCCGTGGTCAGCAGGTTCTCCCCCTGCGGCAGAACGGCCAGCGGTTTGAGATGGCGGTAGGCCTCGTCGACCATGATGCGGGCCCGCATGTCGGCCGGTGAGTCGGCGACCACGAGGGCGTCGAACTCCACCGAGCGACCGGTGAGGTAGGTGCGCGAAATCGGAACGCTCACCTCGCCGTCGACCAGTTCCCCGCCGTGGGTCGCGGTGACGTGCGGGACCAGATCGGCGGCCAGCAGCGCCTGGACCAGGCCGGCCACCGCGCCGACATCGGTGCTGGGCCCGGTGAGGATCCCCACCCGGCGACCGTCGACGGGCCAGGTACCCCCGAGTTGCGAGAGCGCCGGGCTGAGCATCTCCGGCTCGGTCGGCGGCACCGTGGGTGCGGGCGCCGGCAGCCCCAGGCCCGCGGCGACGGTCGCGCACAGCTCGGCATCGATATTGGCCAGCACGGCGAGTGCTCGCTCCTTGATCGCCTGTTCGTAGCACTTGCCGATCTCGAAGGTGAACGCGGAGGCCACGTGTGCCTGTTCGACCGGGTGCAGGCTGCGGTAGAACAGCGTCGCCTGGCTGAAGTGGTCGTCGTAACTCGCCGGGTTCGCGCGCCGCTTCGTCGAGGCCGGGAGCGGGGTGGGAGCCTCGATGAAGGCGCCGGTGGTGGCCGCCGCCAGGAACGGGCATCCGCCGTCGAGCGAGTTCGGCCGGTAGGGAGCCGCTCCGGCGTGCACCGCGTGCTGGTGATAGCCGTCGCGGAACATGTCGTTGACCGGTGCATGCGGCCGGTTGATCGGCAGCTGCGCGAAGTTCGGGCCGCCCAGCCGGGTCAGCTGGGTGTCGAGATACGAGAACAGCCGCGCCTGCAGCAGCGGATCGTCGGTGACGTCGATGCCGGGCACCAGGTGACCGGGATGGAAGGCCACCTGCTCGGTCTCGGCGAAGAAGTTCGTCACGTTGCGGCTGAGCTGCAGGGTTCCGATGATCTGTACCGGAGCGAGCTCCTCCGGCACGAACTTGGTCGGATCGAGCAGATCGATTCCCTCGAAGGTCTGATCCGGGGTGTCCGGGAACACCTGGACTCCGAGGTACCACTCCGGAAACGCGCCCGCCTCGATCGCGTCGGCGAGATCGCGACGGTGAAAGTCCGGATCCATTCCCCCGACGATCTGGGCCTCCTCCCAGATCAGCGAGTGCACCCCGAGGCGCGGTTTCCAGTGGAACTTCACCAGGGTGGTGGTCTCGTCGGGAGCGATGAGCCGAAAAGTGTTGACCCCGAAGCCTTCCATCATCCGGTACGACCGCGGTATGGCCCGATCCGACATGGCCCACATGGTGTGTGCGGCGGTCTCGGTGTGCAGCGAGAAGAAGTCCCAGAAGGTGTCGTGTGCAGTCTGCGCCTGCGGGATCTCACGGTCCGGATGCGGTTTGGCGGCGTGGACGACGTCCGGGAACTTGATGCCGTCCTGGATGAAGAACACCGGAATGTTGTTGCCGACCAGATCGAACGTGCCCTCGGCGGTGTAGAACTTGGTGGCGAAACCACGGGTGTCGCGGGCGGTGTCCATCGAGCCGCGGTTACCGATCACCGTGGAGAACCGGACGAACACCTCGGTTTCCACACCCGACTTCAGAAACTCTGCCTTGCAGATGTTTTCGGCGGCACCGTTCGCTCGGAACACGCCGTGCGCCCCGGCGCCGCGGGCATGCACCACGCGCTCGGGAATGCGCTCGTGATCGAAGTGGGTGATCTTCTCCCGCAGGTGGTGGTCCTGCAGCAGCGTCGGGCCGCGCTCGCCGGCCTTCAGCGAATGGTCGGTGTCGTAGAGCCGGGCGCCCTGCGCGGTGGTCAGGTACTCCCCCTGCTGCGCCCGTGCGGTGGCCGGGCCGTCGGCCGGGGTGCCGGTCGCGCTGCGCAGTCCGGGCGCGGCCTGGTCGGGCTTCGGCCGCAGCGGCGGCCGAGGTTCGGTCGGTTCGTCGAAGGAGGGCGGCTGTGCGGCCGGCGCACCCGCCAGGTCGGGGCGCACCCCCTTGCCCTGTTCCGCGCGTCCCTCGTCGACGAGCTCATCGCTGCCGGTGACGGCTCCCACGACCTCCTTGGCCAACCCCTTGACCTGTTTCAGTGCGTCCTTGGCCGCGTCGCCGTCCGCCATCGGAAAAACCTCCTGTTGTGCCGTACGGCGCGTCTTCCCGGCACGGCGGTGGGCTAAACGTCGGAGCGGGCGTGTAGTGGCCGTCGGCGTGGTGACGGGCGGGGATGCCGACTAGTCGTTGGGGTCCTCGTCGTCGCGGTGGGCGGCCTCGATCACCTCGGGAGGTACCGGCTTCTGCAGCCACGCCCGCATCCGCAGCAGCCCGCCCGCGATCGCCCCGACGGCCAGCACGGCGACGAGCACCCAGATCCCGGTCGACACGCCCCGATTGTCCTCCCCACCCCGCCTCAACGGAATAGCATTCCCGGTCGCAATTCCGCCCGAATCACGACCATGCGTGCTCTTTCGCGGGTGGGCGACTGCTGCTCGAGCCGACCCGACGACCCCAGCGGTTTTCCACTGCGTCAATAGTGCGGTGGCCGCGACGAGCCCGTGTCGACGTGACAACCGCTGACCGACACCGGTTTTCGCGTGCTTCCTTGACATCAATCCCGGGACGGATTCGGTCGCGCCGTGTCAGCATGTGGTCGTCATGTCGGCTCGTTGAGATGGATCGGGAGAACCGGACGAGTCATGTCGACGAATTCCGGCACACAGTGGGACATCCACTGCCTGCGCCAGGCCGTGCCGTCGTCGGAGATCGTCGCGCGCCACGGCGAGAGTCTGCCGAGCGTTGTCGTCGCCTGGAGCCCACTGTGGCTGCTGATCGTGGGCGTCGTGGCCGGCGTCTTCTTCCAATACCGGCGCAGAGACCGGGAGCGCGCCGGCGGTGTCGAGCGCGCCCTGCTCAGCGTCACCACGTGGGTGACGCAGCGCTGCGGGGCGGGCTATAGGGCCACCCGCCCGGACCGTCACCTGTGTCCGATCCGCAGAACGACCCGGCCGGTGTCGAGCGATGCCACGCCGCCGGACCGGCCGACGCCACCCGAGTGAGTGGTCGGGGCTCGACCGGGCGGCCGCTTGCCAGAATGGGCGCATGGTCGAGAAGAGCCTCTGGATGCAGAAGGTCGAGCAGGACCCGGGGCACTCGCACTGGTACGTCGAACGGTTCCGTTCGATGGCACGCGCCGGCGACGACCTGGTCGGCGAGGCTCGCCTGGTCGACGCGATGGCTCCCCGCGGTGCCCATATCCTCGATGCTGGCTGCGGTCCGGGCCGGCACGGCGGTTACCTGGCGCGCCAAGGTCACCGCGTGGTGGGTGTGGACGTGGACCCGGTGCTGATCGAGGCCGCCGAACAGGACCACCCCGGGCCCCAGTGGCTGGTCGGGGACCTCGCCGAACTGGATCTGCCCGCCCGGGGTATCACCGAGCCGTTCGACGTGATCCTTGCCGCCGGCAACGTGATGACCTTTCTCGCACCCAGCACCCGCGTGCAGGTGCTGAGCCGATTACTCGCCCACCTCGCCCCTCGCGGCCGCGCCGTGATCGGCTTCGGCGCGGACCGCGGCTACCCGTTCGACCGGTTCCTCGCCGACGCCGCTCGTGCCGGTCTGGCACCGGATCTGCTGCTGTCGACCTGGGATCTGCGCCCGTTCACCGACGACTCGGACTTCCTCGTCGCGATCCTGCGGGCCGCGTGACAATTGAGTTTCCTGTGCCGCAGAGACTTCTACCCGATTTCGGTGCGGTGCCGTCGGTGGCCGGCCGGGATGCCGCGGGCCGATCTGTATCGTGACACGGGTGAACTCCACTCGTATGCGTTCCTCGGCCGCGATCACCGCCGCGGCCGCCGCGATGGCGATCGGGCTGGCCGCCTGCGGCTCCCGCAGTGACACCGCAGCCGAAACCACCTCGAGCAGCACCACGACGACGTCGTTCGAGCTCCCCCCGCCGGCCACCGACACCGCCGCGCTCGCATGCCCGACCGCGGCGCCCGACGCCGCCGCCGAACCCGAATGGACGCTGTCCGGCGCCACCGGCAGCATCAAGGTCACCGGGTCGACGGACACCGCCGCACCGCGGGTCGAGGTGCAGGCCCCGTTCAGCGTGACCGAGACGCAGGTGCAGACGCTCAAGCCGGGCGACGGGCCCGTCGTCTCCGAGAACGCCACGGTGCTGGTCTGCTACATGGGCGTCAACGGTCGCGACGGGTCGGTGTTCGACAGCAGTTATCAGCGCGGCATGCCGGTCGACTTCCCGCTCGACGGCGTGGTGCCCGGTTTCCAGAAGGCGATCGCCGGACAGAAGGTCGGCTCGACCGTCGCGGTCGCGATGGTGCCCGCGGACGGCTATCCCGAAGGCCAGCCCGCCGCCGGGATTCAGCCCGGCGACACCCTGGTGTTCGCCATCAAGATTCTCGACGCCACCCCCTGATCGGATTGATCCGTTATCTGCCGGTGCAGACCTAACCGGGTCACCGGTCACGCGAGAAATGGTGCCCTGGGGCCCCTTGATCACGCCTTAGGCTCAGTGGCAGCGTGACCGAGGGGGTGGCAGGCAGCGGTGGAAGTCGATCCACAGATCCTTCGTGCATTTGCCGGTCAGGTAGATATTGCCGCCGGCACGATCCGTGAGGCGGACGTTGGTGGTAAGACAACCCGGGCCGCTGATGCGCTGGACGGATCCACCACCCAGTGGGCGGCGCGACTCGTCGGTGCACACCTAACCGAGACCGGCAACAGGATCGCCGAGAGCGTTGACGAGATGGGCGTTGCGGTGCGGGGCGCCGGTGACTCCTACGAGGTGACCGACGCCGATCTAGCCGGCAAGTTCGGAGGGATCTTCGGCTGACCATGCTGCCCACGCGTTCACGTTTGGAGAGCTGGAACCCGGAATCGCTCGCCTATACCGGGCCCGCCGTCAAATCAGGTGGCGAGTCAGTCGACAAAGCGGTACGGACGCTGAGTAGGAACATCGCCTCAATGCCCGAGACCAAGGCGTGGTCTGGTGAGGCGCACAACGCCGCAACAGCGATGTTCCAACGTGCAGAGGCGCGAACCGGCGAGTTCTCCCGCTACGCCTCTGCAGTAGCGGCAGCTCTGACGGAGGGCGCGACAGCAATCGGCAGTGCCCGGACAGCGCTGTTGAACAAGGTGGATTCCATCGAGTCGGGCGGGCAGCTCTATGTCAATGAGCAGTGGGTTGTGCTGATCACCGGGGCGCCGATGACCGCCGAGCAGGCCGCCGACCTCGAACGACGGGCCCAAGCCGAGCAGACAGCAGTGAACACCCTGCTGGTGGATGTCGGCGCGGCGGACGACAACACCGCATCGAAGATCATGAACGCCGCGCGACCGCACGGGTTCGAAGCCCCGGATCCACATGATCTCGGTAGCTTGATGACGGGGCAAACCCAGCAGCCGCCCAATGAGGTGCCCGATCCGCTAAATCCCCTCGGTCTACTTCAGCAGGCCGCGATCCGGGATGCGGACATGACAACGACCGTCCGGGAAACGACGGAAAGAAAGATCTACAGCCAGGAGACCGGCGAGGAGATCGCCACGGAGATCACGCTCTACATGCAAGACGGGAGTAAGACCGTCCGAACTGTCTACAATAAGCCGGATTTTCCGGATCGCACTCCGAAGACGGTGGAGGAACGTTTCGACAAGAACGGCAACAAAGTGTGGACGGTGTCCTCTCTCAAGTGGCACGAGTCCAAGAACCCGGCATTGCGGGACCCCCTGGACGGTGCTGCCACAACCGTTATCGAATTTTCCAACGGCACGAGCGTGGAGTTCATTTTCTGGCCCGATGACCGACCGCCGAGCATCTACGTTCACGACCCGAGTGGTATCCAACAAGACATCCCGCTCAACCTCCTGAACCACCCCGTTCTCAACACAGCGAGCGCAGGGTTCTCCGGGCTCGAAAAGTACGCTGAGAAGGGCATCCCCTTTCTTTCCTCGGATATCTCCAAGAAAGTTCAGGTGGGGGCCAAGTACGGCGGGCCAGGGATAGCCATCGCAACCGCACTGTGGGATATCGCGGCCGCTGACAACGGGTTTCAGAGGTGCGTTGCCACTGCGGAGGCAGTGGGATCACTGACCGCAGGCACGATTGCCGGACTTCTCGGCCTCCCCACTGGTCCGGCGACCGCATTCGCGCTGTCACTGCTGACCTCGGCGGGTGGTCAAGCGATCGGCAACTGGGTCGGCAATACCTTCTGCCCACGATAAGGAGATCGCACTGTTCAAACTTGTCGCAAACGTTGTGATCCTTCTTGCGGGGGGAATCTTCGTCCTGGTGTGGGCGATCAATCAGTTATCGCAGGGCCGCCATCTCACCGCGGTAATCGCGTTCGGTGTCGTCGCCGTAGCATTTCAATCCGCCTTCTTCGTCGCATACCTTATCGTCGGCGATCCGAAGCCGCGGATCGACTTCGGACCCGATGGCACCGTGATCCGATCCGGCCGACTGCTGGACTACACGTTCGTCACCGGAATGCTTGCCGGGGTCGCCAGCGCGGTGTTGTATTTCGTCTGCGCGTTCCTGGACTTACTCGAATACGAACTACGAGGCGTTCTGCGGGTGACGGTGCCTACGTTCTTTCTACTTTTTCTCGGTTTGGGGATCCGTTGTCTCTACCGATATCTCACATACGACAGTGAGAGCTACTTGCGGCTGAATCCGGAAGGTTTCGAAGCCTGGAGCGGATACGCGGCATCACGCGCCGCCGGAAAATGGGGCGACGTCACCGACATACCGGACAACTCGGCAGAGCATAAGCCACGCGAATTTGTGGTCTTCGCGTTGCGCTCAGGCCGCAGACCCACTTTTGCGGCCGATCTCGTCACTGCTGATGTTCAAGCACTCCGTGCCTGGGTGCGGTTCTACTGGCAGCATCCCGAACACCGAGCCGAACTCACCGACGGCCGTGCCCTGCGGCGTCTCCGGGATGCGAGCCTGGACCGGTCGTGACCGCCCGAACCCCCTGCCCCGCAGTCGCTTGACGACTCCCCACCGTGATGGCCGCACCGACGTAGCGGTCATCGGTGAGCCGATCCAGTAACGGCGGCCTCCGCCACCGCGGCCGGACGGTGCGGGCCGGCTACGCCACCGAGCGTTACGGTGACGGGGCGAGACGAGCATCCCGCACCACTACAGTGCGACGCATGAGTCTCGTCACCTATGAACTGGACGACCACATCGCGACGATCACGCTCAACCGCCCGGAGGCGCGCAATGCGATCAACGGCGCCCTGCGCCGCGAGCTCAACGCCGCCTGGGAGCGGTTCCGTGACGAGGAGGACGCCTGGGTCGCCATCTACACCGCCAATGGTGAGGTGTTCTGCGCCGGAGGGGATCTCAAGGACGGCGAGGGATCGGTCGGCACCTTCGCCGGCACGTTCTGGGAGAAGCCGACGATCAACTCGTTCGAGAGCGGGATGGAACTGTTCAAGCCCACCATCGCCGCGGTCAACGGTCCCTGCGTGGGCTACGGGCTGACCGGGATCCTGTTCTGCGACTTCGTGATTGCCAGCACCAACGCCACCTTCTCCTTCCCCGAGGTGCGACTGGGGATGCCCACCATCGTCGGGGCGATCCGGCTACCGCAGCGGGTTCGCTGGGCCGACGCGATGGAGTTGCTGCTGACCGGCAAGCCGATCAGCGCCGAACGCGCCAAGGAGATCGGACTGGTCTGGCGACTGGTCGAACCGGACGCGCTGCTGACCGAGGCGCGCGCCTGGGCGAAGACCCTCACCGAGGCGGCCCCGCTGGCGCAGCGGGCGACCAAGGAGGTCGCGTGGCGCAGCGCCGACATGGGCTGGATCGAGGCGGTCCGGTTCGGCGAGACCATGCGCAAAGTGGTCGCCGCTACCGACGACGTCACCGAAGGGCTGCGGGCCTGGCGGGAGAAACGCGAACCCCGGTGGCGAGGAAGCTGATTCACCCGTGCCGCGGCCCGGGTAGCCGACGCGGCGGACGTCGCCGGCAGCGGTGGCCGGTCAGGACGGATGGTCGTCGACCGTGATGTTGAAGTCCACATCGCCGCCCTTCACGCCGGTGACCGTCACCGTGACACCGTAGGTCTCCGGTCCGTTCTTGAGTTCACAGCGCTGCACGGTGCCGACCTCTCCGCGAAGGTTCTCCCTGCAGGTCACCGAATCCGGCGCACGCCCGCTCCTCTCCTCGAGGTGCGCACTGATCTCCTCGGCCACCTCGCGCTTGTCGACCATGGGAGGTGAAGAGGCGCATCCGGCAACTCCGGCGGCGCCCAGCGCACCGCCGACGACCAACGCCAGTCGTGCCACCACACCGAACCTCATCGAACGGCCCCTCTCCGACTGCTCCGTCGCCACCAGAACCCGGCAGACGCGACTGCCAGCTAACGATAAACCACCTTCGCGCCGGAAGAGGTTCGCTCCGATGACCTGTCAGGTGGTCGAACACGTTTGGCGGCAACGAATTTGACGCAGCGTGTAGATTAGCGCCACCCCGGGCCAAGCGCGACGGCGAACCCCGGCCGGCAGGGTCTCATGCCGACAGGCAACAGATTTCGCAACCGCGCGCCGTTTTGCTGACAACGTCGAACAACGGGACACGTTGTTGGTGTTCCGCGCTCCGCCGATCAGACGGGCATTTGCTCGTGTTCGGCGGCGCACAGTCACGCGTTCGGATTCAGTTGCCGCCGTTGCGGCGGTCTGCCCGCAGATCGGCGAGCGAGTTCCGCAGCCCGCCGTCGAGTCGTACCTGCACGCCGGCGACCGCGAACATCAGCGCCGCGGTGACCAGATGCACGATCGCGTCGGCCACGTTGTTGGGGAACGTGAACACGTAGGCCACCTGGTGCGAGAACAGCGCCCAGATTCCCGGCAGGCCGCCGGCGATCCCGGCGGCGAACAGGTACAGCACCGCCCATGATCTTCGCCACGCGAACACGATCCCGGGCAGGAACAGCGCCAGACCTGCGATCGCATGCCAGCCGTTGTAATCCATGCCGAGAATCCGCGCCGTCGGCGCGTCCGGGCCGACCGCGAAGCTCGGTTCGGCGATCCAGCCGAGCACGGCCTGAACGACGTGGAAGACCGAGATGATCAACAACCCGATCTGGGCGAAACTCCACCTCATGGTCACCTCCGAATAATGCGGCGGTTCGTGGTGGACGCAGCCCATACTACGATCGGTAGTATTCGGTGTGAACCCCTCGGCGCTCGGCGAATGCGATTCCGCGCGGGCGGATCCGCATGGCCTCAGCGAATTCGCCCCGGTCGAGGGTTGACGGTATCGTGAATAACGTCTGGTGGAATCGGGCGGACGCGGTCACCCGCGAATTCGCCGGGCAAATGCGCGAGTTGCCGGTACCGCGCGGTCAGCGCCGATCGCGCGGATGTGGTCCGGTCGTGATTCCATCGGCATTCGTTTGCGCCGTGCCACCCCAGTGAGGAGTCGAGTTGAAGTCTCTGCCCGCCGTGCTGTCGGCGCTTGCCGTGCCCGCGTTGATCTGGGCGGTCCCGGCTGCCGCCGACGAGGACGCGTTCGTCGACAGGTTCACGACGAAACACGCGTTCCTCACCGAGGAGCAGCTACGCGCGGAAGGACCGCGGATCTGCGCCGTGCTGGGCAGCGGGGTCCCCGCCTCGGAGGCGGTCGCGATGGTGCAGGACGACCTCGGGGTCTCGGTGCCTGCCGCCTTCGAGATCATCAGCGCCGCGATCACCACCTACGACTGCTGATCCGGCGCCCCACGAGTGGGCGGTCGCCGTGCGGCGCCTCTAGGCTGATCCGGTGGCACTGGTCCTGTCGGTCAACCTCGCGCGAGTCAGACCCAACCCTGACGCCCCCGCCAAACCGACCGGTATCGACAAGGCGCCGGTCGACGACCCTGTGCTGGTCCGCGCCCCCGAAACCGGCAGTGGGCTGGCCGGCGACAGCATCGGAAACCGGCGACTGCACGGCGGTCCGGACCAGGCGGTGTACGTCTACGCCCGCGAGGACCTCGACGAGTGGGAACGGCGCCTGGAGCGCCCGCTGAGCAACGGCATGTTCGGCGAGAACCTCACCACCACCGGCGTCGACGTCACCGGCGCGCGAATCGGGGAACGGTGGCGGATCGGCACCGACGGTCTGCTGCTCGAGGTGACGGCGCCGCGCACGCCGTGCCGCACGTTCGCCGCCTTCCTCGGGATCCGCGGCTGGATCAAGACCTTCACCGCCGCCGGAAAGCCCGGCGCCTATCTGCGGGTGCTCAGCCCGGGCCGGGTGCGGGCCGGCGATGCGATCACCGTCGAGCACCGACCCGACCACGACGTTACGATCGGCCTGGCCTTCCGCGCCAGGATGGCGGAACCGGAACTGCTGCCGCGCCTGCTGGTGGCCGACGCGCTGGCCGAGGAGCTCAAGGCCTACGCACGCCGCAAGCTCGCCGGCTAGGTCGTCGCCGGGCCGGCGGTGTCGGCCGGACGGCGCACCGGGCGCACCGCCCCCCACAACCCCACCGCGATTCCGATGACCGCCCCACCCAGGCCGATCAGGCGCTGGCCCCGACCGAGTTCGTCGTGCACGCCGACCCCGCCCACCAGATCGGCCACGTCGGCGCCCGCCGAGGCCAGAAACCAACCGCGGGTGTTGGCCCCGCGAATCGCGGCGGCAGCCAGCATCGCGCCGATCAGCGCATCGCGGTAGCCCATCGAGCGCAACAGCAGCCGCGCGGTGGGGCTCGGTTCTCCGCGATCGCCCCACCAGCGGTTGGCCCGGATCGGGTCGACGAGGAACGAGACACCCGACGCCAACCGGAGGGCGCCGGTGACGAGTGCTGCGCGGTCCACGGCCATATCGGCACATTAGTCAACGGGTCCGTCCGTCCGGCGGCGAAACACGCTCCCGCCGCGCGGACCGCCAGTGGCACATTCATACACTGCCGCCGTGAGTGTCGACCGCACGACCGAGGCGACCGAACCGCGGCCCACCATTCCCACGCTGCTCGCACGGGCCGTGGCGCAGTTCGGCGAGCACACCTATCTGATCACCCCCACCGAACGGATCAGCTACCGCGAGATCGACCGACGCTCGGCGCGGGCCGCCCGCTGGCTGCTGCACCGGGGTGCCGGCAAGGGTACGCGCGTCGGGCTGTTCTTCCCCAACGACATCGACTTCGTCGTCTGGTGGCTGGCCGCCGCGCGGGTGGGGGCGCTCGTGGTGCCGTTGAGCACCCTCTACGCCCCCGCCGAGATCGCCAAGGTGCTCAGGCTCGCCGACGTCGCGCTGCTGATCACCCCGCCCCGGGTGCTCACCATCGACGTCGCGCAACGGCTGGAGGCCGCGCTGCCCGGGCTCGCGGGACAACAGGCGGGACGGCTGTCGCTGCCCGCGGTGCCCTACCTGCGCGACATCGTGTTCACCGGACCGGGCGGACCCGCGTGGGCCGGTCGCTATTCCGACACCGATCCGCTTGCGCCGCAGGAGATTCTCGCCGCGGTCGAGAACGAGGTGTCGCCCGCCGACCTGGTCGTCATGGTGCACACCTCCGGTTCCACCGCCGACCCCAAGGGAGTGCTGCACACCCACGGCACGGTGGTGCGCCAGACGTCGACCTGGCCGGAGGCCATTCGCGCGGTGAGCAAGTCCGGTGACGACGCCTCGATCCTCTGCGCCATGCCGTTCTTCTGGATCGGCGGCCTGCTCGCCATCACCGGCGCGCTGCACCGCGCCACCACGCTGCTGATCATGCCGCGGCTCGACGCGGAGACCGCACTGGACATGATCGAGCGCGAACGCGCCAACGGCGTCGTCGGCTGGCCGGCGTTCACGCAGCGGCTGCGCGAACACCCCAGCTTCGCCACCCGCGACCTGTCCAGCGCGCCGATGTTGCGCGACGGGCCGCTCGACATCGCAATGGTCGATGTGCCCGACGGTTTCCCGGTGCACCGCACCATGTCCGAGACCGCCGGCGGCTTCGCCTACACCCAGATGCGGATCGTCGACGAGGACGGCCGGCCGGTCCCCGACGGCACCGTCGGGGAGTTGTGGGTGCGCGGGATCGGCTGTATGGCCGGCTACAACAAGCGGGAGCGCTGGGAGACCTTCGACGACGACGGCTGGTACCACACCGGTGACCGGGTCTACCGCCGACCCGGCGATCCGCGGCTGTTCTACGTCGGCCGTACCAGCGAGCTGATCAAGGCCGCGGGCGCCAACGTGTCGCCGCTGGAGGTGGAGTCGGTCATCGGGCAGTTCGACGACGTCGCACAGTGCGTGGTGGTCGGCGTCGAGGACCCGGTGCGCGGCGAACAGGTGTGCGCGGTGCTGGTGCCCGCCCACGACGGCATCGACGTGGACTCGGTCGCCGCGCGCGCCCGCGAACAGCTGTCGTCCTACAAGGTGCCGACCCGCTGGCTGCTGGCCACCAGCGACCGGATACCCACCCTGGCCAGCGGCAAGCTGAACCGAAAGGCGGTGCGGCAGCTGGTGATCGACGGAGCATTCACCGAATGCGGGCAGCGCCCATGAGGCGCGCCGCTACTCGATGATGCGGATGAGGTAAGGCGCCATGTTGTTGAAGCGCACCGGTGAGATCGTCACACCGTTCTCGCCGACCTCGACCATGCGGCCGTTGCCGATGAACAACGCGACGCTCTGAGTTCCGTTGGGGCCGTAGAAGATCAGGTCGCCCGGCAGCGCCAGGTTCGGCGGGATCTTACGACCCACCTTGTACTGCTCGCCCGAGGACCGGGGCAACTTGATGCCGGCGCCGGCGAAGGCGTAGACCATCAGCCCGGAGGCGTCGAAACCGACCGTGTCGAGCGCGGGGTCGAGCCCGACGACCCGGCCTTGCGGATCCAAGCCGATCGCGTTGGCCGCCGGCCCGCTGCCCCGGGTGGGGCCGTTGACATCACCGCCGCCGTAGGAGAACGGCACTCCGACCTGTGAAACCGCCCGTGCGATAACCACCTCGACCGCCTTCTGGCTGCGCAGCGGCCGAGGATACGGGTACGGTTGGGCGCCGGCGAGTCCCGGCGTCGCTAACAACAACGCAAGGCCCATCGCCAGCGCGATGATGTTTCTCATCGAAGATCCACTTTCTCGAACACCAACGCGAAAAGCTGAATTCACTTGCGAGTCAATAAGGGCTACACCACTATTACCTCGCAGCGGGCCGATATGCCCAATCCCGAGCTGGCAGATGGCCAATGAGTTGCCGTACCGTGATCGAACGGTAATCGCCGACCCCGAACCACAGGAGACAAGCCGCCGATGACCATCCGCGTCGCCGTTGTCGGCGGAGGCATCCTCGGGGTGGCCATCGCGCGGGAACTGCTGCGGCGCCACCCCGACACCGCGCTCACCCTGTTCGAGAAGGAGGACCGGCTCGCCGCGCACCAGACCGGGCACAACAGCGGCGTCATCCACGCCGGGCTGTACTACCAGCCGGGCTCGGCCAAGGCGGTGCTGTGCCGGCGCGGGGTGGCTCTGCTCGAGCGGTTCTGCGCCGAGCGCGGCATCCGGCGGGTGGCCTGCGGCAAGTTGGTGGTCGCGCGCGACGAGACGGAGCGGGCCCGGCTCGACGACATCCGCGACCGCGCCCTGGCCAACGGCGTCGCCGACGTGCGCATCATCGGCCCGGCCGGACTGCGCGAGCTCGAACCGCGGATTCGCGGGGTGGCGGCCCTGCACTCCCCGTCCACCTCGATCGTCGACTTCGCGGAGGTGACCCGTGCGCTGGCCGACGACGCCGTCGCCGCCGGGGCCACCATCGCGCTGGGCCACGAGGTCGTCGGCCTGCGGATCCGCGACGGTCACGGCGACCGGGAGGTGATCGTCACCGTCCGCGGGCCGGACGGCGACGATCACCACCCCTTCGACCGGGTGATCGCCTGCGCCGGGCTGTACAGCGACCGGCTGGCCACGATGGCCGGCGACGGGCCGGACCCGGTCATCATGCCGTTCCGCGGCGAGTACTACGCACTCAAACCACACCGGCGCGATCTGGTGAACGGCCTGGTGTATCCGGTGCCCGACCCGCGGTACCCGTTCCTGGGCGTGCACTTCACCCCGCGGGTGGACGGCACGGTGCTGATCGGGCCCAACGCGGTGCTGGCACTGGCCCGCGAGGGCTACACCTGGCGCGACGTCTCGCCCGCCGACCTGGCCGGCATCGCCCGCTCCCCCGCGTTCTGGCGGTTCGCCCGCCGGCACTGGCGCACCGGCATCCGCGAGCTGTCCGGATCGTTGAGCCGGCGCCGGTTCCTGGCCGCCGCGCGGGCGTACTTGCCCGAGTTGGCCGACGACGATGTCGAGCCGGCCGCGGCCGGGGTGCGCGCGCAGGCGCTGGACCGCGACGGCGGGCTGGTCGACGACTTCCGCATCAGCGTCCGTGACCGGGTGGTGGTGGTGCTGCGCAACGCGCCGTCACCGGCGGCGACCTCGTCGATGGCCATCGCCGAACATGTGGTCGACGCCCTCGACTCGCCGGACGGACAACCGCCCGGCCCGAACGGCTGATACCGGGCCGGTCATATCGGCTCGGGGCGCAGTTGCGGGTCGTACTGTTGGTGCATGGCCATCATCGAAACGGACGCAGCGCCGCAGACCCCGTTCGAGCAGGAAGTCGCCGCCACCGAGGAGTACTTCAAGAGCCCGCGGTTCGACGGAATCATCCGGCTCTACACCGCCCGCCAGGTTGTCGAACAGCGTGGCACCATCCCCGTGGACTACACCGTGGCCCGCGAGGCCGCGACCGCCTTCTATGCGCGGTTGCGCGAATTGTTCGCCCAGAAGAAGAGCATCACCACCTTCGGCCCGTACTCGCCGGGTCAGGCCGTGACCATGAAACGCATGGGCATCGAGGGGATCTACCTCGGCGGCTGGGCCACCTCGGCGAAGGGGTCCGCCGACGAGGATCCGGGTCCCGATCTGGCCAGCTATCCGCTCAGCCAGGTGCCCAACGAGGCCGCCGGCCTGGTGCGGGCGCTGCTGACCGCCGACCGCAACCAGCACTACCTGCGCATGCAGATGACCCCGGAGCAGCGGGCGGCCACCCCGGCGGTCGACTACCGACCGTTCATCATCGCCGACGCCGACACCGGTCACGGCGGAGATCCCCACGTGCGCAACCTGATTCGTCGTTTCGTCGAGGCCGGTGTGCCGGGCTACCACATCGAGGACCAGCGGCCCGGCACCAAGAAGTGCGGGCATCAGGGCGGCAAGGTGCTGGTGTCCTGCGACGAGCACATCAAGCGGCTCAACACCGCGCGATTCCAGCTCGACATCATGAAGGTGCCGGGCATCATCGTCGCGCGCACCGACGCCGAGGCCGCCAACCTCATCGACAGCCGCGCCGACGAACGCGATCAGCCGTTCCTGCTCGGCGTCACCAACCTGAAGATCCCGTCGTACAAGTCGTGCTATCTGGCGATGATGCGGCGCTTTTTCGACCAGGGTGTGCCCGACATCAACGGCCACCTGCTCTACGCGCTGCCGGAGGGTGAGTACGCCGCGGCGGACGCCTGGCTGGAACAGCACGGCATCGCCACCGAGATCGACGCCGCGGTCAGGGCCTACCACGAACGCCCCGACGGGGCGATCGACGCGCTGTTCGACCAGGTCGAGCAGAAGTTCGTGGACGCCTGGCAGCTCGACGCCGGGCTGATGACCTACGGCGAGGCGGTGGCCGAGCTGCTCGAGTTCCGGGAGAGCGAAGGCGAACAGCTCGACATGAGCGTGGCCGAGTGGCGGAAATTCGCGCGCACCGCACCGCTGTACACCGCCCGGGAGAAGGCCCGCGAGATCGGGGCGGCGGTCGGCTGGGACTGCGAGCTGGCCAAGACCCCGGAGGGCTACTACCAGGTGCGCGGCGGCATCCCGTACGCGATCGCCAAGTCGTTGGCCGCGGCGCCGTTCGCCGACATCCTCTGGATGGAGACCAAGACCGCCGATCTGGCCGATGCCCGCGAGTTCGCCGAGGCGATCCACGCCGTCTACCCGGACAAGATGCTCGCCTACAACCTGTCCCCGTCGTTCAACTGGGACACCACCGGCATGACCGACGACGAAATGCGGGCTTTCCCTGAAGAACTCGGCAAGCTCGGCTTCGTGTTCAACTTCATCACCTACGGCGGCCACCAGGTCGACGGGGTGGCCGCCGAGGAGTTCGCGACCGCGCTCAAACAGGACGGCATGCTGGCGCTGGCCCGGCTGCAGCGCAAGATGCGGCTGGTGGAGTCGCCCTACCGCACCCCGCAGACCCTGGTCGGCGGGCCGCGCAGCGACGCCGCGCTGGCCGCGTCGTCCGGCCGCACCGCCACCACCAAGGCAATGGGCAAGGGCTCGACCCAGCATCAGCACCTGGTGCAGACCGAGGTGCCCAAGAAGCTGCTCGAGGAGTGGCTGGCGATGTGGAGCGAGCACTACCAGCTCAACGAGACGCTGCGGGTGCGGCTGTTCCCCACCCGTCCGGGCTCGGACGTGCTCGAACTCGGCATCTACGGCGAGCGCACCGACGGCCAGGCCGAGAAGCTGGCCAACGTGATCGTCGACCCGATCAAGGACCGGCACGGCCGCAGCATCCTCACGGTGCGCGACCAGAACACCTTCGCCGAGAAACTGCGCAAGAAGCGGCTGATGAGCATCGTGCACCTGTGGCTCATCCACCGGTTCAAGGCCGAGGTGGTCTACTACGTGACGCCGACCGAGGACAACATCTATCAGACCGAGAAGATGAAGTCGCACGGCATCTTCAGCGACGTCTACCAGGAGGTCGGCGAGATCATCGTCGCCGATGTCAACAAGGAGCGCATCGAGGAACTGCTGGCACCCGACCGGGAGGCGCTCAAGCGGTTGATCCGCAAGGAGCCGTAGGACCCCACCCGCTCAGCCGAGCGCGGCGCCGGGGGCGGGCAGGCGCAGCACCAGCCGGGCCCCGCCCAACGGGCTGGTCTCGATCGAGGCCGTTCCGCCGTGCAGTTCGGCCTGCTGCGCCACCAGCGCCAGCCCCAGGCCGGAGCCGGAACGCGCCGCGGTCGAGCCCCGGGAGAACCGCTCGAACACCCGATCCCGCTCCTGCTCGGGGATGCCCGAGCCGTTGTCGTCGACGGCCAGCATCACCCCGTCGGCGGAACTCTCGGCGCTGAGCCGGATCTCGGTGGCGCCGCCGTGTTTGACCGCGTTGGTGATCGCGTTGTCGATCACCAGCCGCAGGCCCGCCGGCAGGCCGATCATCAGCACCGTGTGCGGCGAGGCCAGCGACACGTTGACGCCCGGATAGTTGCGCATCGCGTCGTGGGCGGCGCGGTCGAGCAGCTCGGTGACGTCGACCGGCACGAAGTCGTCGGAGGTGGTCAACTCGCCCTGGGCCAGCCGCTCCAGCGCGGTCAGCGTCGACTCGATGCGGGCCTGCTGGCGCATGATGTCGTCGATCACCTCGCGGCGCTGCTCCTCCCCCATCTGCAGGGTGGAGAGCACCTCGAGGTTGGTCCGCATCGCGGTCAGCGGCGTGCGCAGTTCGTGGGAGGCCGCGGCGGCGAAGTCCCGGGCCGAGTCGAGCGCCTTCTTGGTGCGTTCCTGTTCGTCGCTGATGCGCGCGATCATGCCCTCGACGGCCTCGGCGATCTCGACGGCCTCCTGCACCCCGCGCACCTTGACCTCGTCGGGTTTGGACTGCGCGTTGATCGCGCGGGCCTGCTGGGCCAGCAACCGGAACGGGTTGATCATGATCGACCACATCACCAGCCCGACGATCACGGTGCCGATGATGACCCCGCCGCAGATCAGCAGCACCCGACGGTGCAGTTCGTCGATGCGCCGCTGGGTGTCGGCCACCGGGGCGCCGATGGCGACCAGCGCGTCACCGGCGGCGAAGGTGCGGACCCGGTACTCCACCCCGTCGATGGTGGTGTTGGCGTAGCCGACCTCGAACCGCGGCAACACGATGTCCCGGGGCACCGAGACCGTGGTGTCGCCGATGCGCACGGTGCGCACCAGGCCCCCGGACGGCGGCGGCTGCTGGCTCTCGTCCTGCGCGCTGCGCAGCAGGGCCTCGATGTCCTCCAGGCTGCTCACCGAGTCCAGCCGGCGGTCGAGCTGGCTGTACTGGTCGTTGGTGACCCCGAACCACACCCAGGCACCGAGGGTGATGACGAGCGCGACCACCGACAGCGCCGCCACGATCACGATCACCCGCAGCGACAGCACGCGGGTGAGCAGTTCGTACCCACGGTCGACGAGGTGCCTGATCCGGTCGACGAGGCTCTTGGCGGGAACGTTCTCAGCGGGCAGGTTCATGTCAGCTTCATAGTCGCGCAGGCAGCCGCGCCCCGATCAGCGGGGCGATCTTGTCGGCCAGGTACTGGTGGCCGGCATCGGTGGGGTGAACCCCGTCGGCACCGATCAACTCGGGGCGGCCGACGAACCAGCCCTCGGCGATCGGGTCGACGAACGTCGCGCCGGCCACTCCGGCCTGATACCGCAGGGTGTCGCGGATCTGCAGCACCGCCGGCGGCGGATCGGCCGTCGGCCACGGCGGGCCGATCACCAGAAAGCTCGCCTTCGGAGCCATCCGGCGGGCCAGCTGGAAGGCCCCGTAGACCAGGATCGACAGCTGGGCCGGATGGACGCCCTGATCGTTGCGGGATCCGAAGAACACCACCAGCACGTCGTCGGCCTTCACCGTGCGGGCGGCCAGGTCCTCGAACAGGCTGCCGTTCTCGCCGCGGGTGCCGTAGCCGGCCCCGCCCTCGGCGCCCACATCGAGGGTCAGCGGGATCCGTTGCCGCGCCAGCGCCTCCCACGCCCGGGCCGTCCAGGCCTTCCGGCCCAGACCGCCGAACTCCCCGCCGGCCGTGTACGAGTCGCCGATCACCGCGACGCGGTTCACCGAGGAGCTCAGTGCCGCAAAGTGTTCTCGGCTTTCCGGCAGCGAGCGCTGAGAGCTCGCACCGGCGAGCAGGGCCAGCGCGACGATGGCTGTGATCAGGCGTCTCACCAGACCAGATTAGGGCCTGACCGGCCGCGACCGGGTCGGCGACGCGCATGATCAACCGGCGCGGGCGGGCAGCGGGGTGGGTGCGTCGGCGTGCGGATCGACCGATGGTGCCGCGGCCACACCGGCACATCGGGCGCCGCTGCGCGGATCGTCCAGCATGGCGCGCATCCAGCGGCGGGCCGGCTCCTCGACCAGGTGATACAGCAGCACCGCCCCGGTCACCGCGGCACCGATCAGCCCGACCATCGTCGCCTTGCCCGCCAGGTCGGCGCCCAGCTGCAGCTCGAACTGCGCCACCGCCCAGTTCCAGGCGGTGTGCACCAGTTCATGGACCATGTACAGGCTGAACGACACCTGCCCCAGATACACCAGCGGCGGGGTGGCCAGCAGGGCCGGCAGCGACCCGGTCCCGATCGCCAATGCCGCGACCAGGGGCACGAACAGCAGATCGACCAGTCCGGCGGCGTCCGGGATGGTCCGGATCGGGTGGGCGTCGAGCCAGTACAGGCTCGCGACGACGGCCGCCCCGAGCAGTGCCGCCGCCACCCCCGCGAGCCGGCGGGCGCGGTGGTCCGGGTGCAGCCGGCGCACCGCCGCGCACACCAGCGCGCCCGCGGTGAACTGCATGACGATGCGCGGCAGCCAACTCCACGGCGTGTAGAACTGCCCGGTCGCCATCAGCAGCAGCACCGGCGGGGCCGCCGCCGCGACCGCCAACAGCAGCAGCCCGCGGGCCCGGGTGACCCGGGCGATGCGGAACACCACCAGCACCAGCACCGCGAACAGCAGGTAGGCCAGCCACTCGGCGCTGATCGACCACGCCGGCCCGTCCCAGCTGGTGCCGTCGAAGTACGGTTCGGTCCACAGCTGAACGAGAAAGAGCTGCCGCACGTAGTTGAGCGCGGTGAGCGTGGCCGCCTGCTCGGACGGCACGTGTCCCACGTTGAGCGTGAAGATGATCCACAGCGCGGCCAGGTGCATCGTCACCAGATACACCGGCCACACCCGGGCCAGCCGCAGCCACAGGAACCGCAGGGTGGCCCGCGTCGACCAGTCCGGGCCCATCCGGTCGAGGTAGTTCCACGTCAGCACGAACCCGCTGAGGATGAAGAACAGGTCGACGCCCTGCGCGCCGGAATCCAGCAGGGGTGCCAGCGCGGAGCGGAATCCCGGCGCCGCGGCCTCCAGCAGCGGCCGGAAGTGAAACAGCACCACCCAGACCGCGGCGAGGATGCGCAGTCCGGTCAGGGCCTTGATGTCGCCGGTGCGCACGACACTCTCTTCGGGACGGCTCTCGGACGTGTTCGATCGGCTCGGTGCGGGCTGACCACCACCCAACAGCCACCGCACAGTACCAGCGCCGGGCCGGCTCGGCACGGATGCGAGCCGGCCCGGCCCGGTCATCCGGTCGGACACCGGATTTGCTGACAAACCGGTTGCGCGACGCGCGAAATCGACTCCACCTGCACTCGGGAAGTGCCCAGCAATCGACGCCGCATCGGTGGCCGCGATGCTGGGCTGCGGCAGGCCGGCCGGAATCGCGAAACGTTCTTGACCGACTCCAGAAAAGGGGGAGGATGATGGTGTGCGATCGTCGACGGACTATGCTGGACAGCTTCGGCTGGCAGCGCTCCGGGTGACACGTCCCCGCCTGGCGGTGTTGGAGGCGGTGCATGCCAATCCGCACGCGGACACCGAAACGATCCTGACCGCGGTGCGGCGGAACCTGCCCGATGTGTCGCGCCAGGCCGTCTATGACGTGCTGGCCGCACTCAGCGCCGCCGGGCTGGTGCGCAGGATTCAGCCATCCGGTTCGGTAGCCCGCTACGAGGCCCGGGTTGGGGACAACCACCACCACGTCGTGTGCCGGTCCTGCGGGGCCATCGCCGACGTGGACTGCGCGGTCGGCGAAACCCCTTGCCTGACCCCGTACGACAGCGACGGCGCGCTGGAGGGCTTCGTCCTCGATGAGGCCGAGGTCATCTACTGGGGCCTGTGCCCCAACTGCTCTGCAGAAGGAACTTCCGGATCGCAACCGTGATCCCCAGCCCAACTCACAACCCGGAAGGAATGCAGTGTCCACTGAAACATCGGGTGCGCGACCGCCGCACCCCGCCGACAAGACGCAGAGCACAAGCGAGAGCGAGAATCCCGCGATCGAGTCGCCGACGCCGAAACCCGGCCGGCCGCTGACCAATCAGGACTGGTGGCCCAACCAGGTCGACGTCTCGGTACTGCACGCCCAAACCGAGAAGGCCAACCCGCTGGGTCCCGGTTTCAACTATCGCGAAGAGGTCAAGAAGCTCGACTTCGACGCGCTCAAACAGGACATCGTCAAGGTGCTGCGGACCTCCCAGGACTGGTGGCCGGCCGACTACGGCCACTACGGGGGCCTGATGATCCGGATGAGCTGGCACGCCGCCGGCACCTACCGGATCTTCGACGGCCGCGGTGGTGGCGGGCAGGGCGCGCAACGGTTCGCCCCGCTCAACAGCTGGCCGGACAACGCCAACCTGGACAAGGCGCGCCGACTGCTGTGGCCGGTCAAGCAGAAGTACGGCAACAAGCTCTCGTGGGCCGACCTGTTGGTGCTGGCCGGCAACGTGGCCCTGGAGGACATGGGTTTTCAGACCAAGGGATTCGCGTTCGGCCGGGAGGACATCTGGGAGCCCGAGGAGACGCTGTGGGGTCTCGAGGACACCTGGCTGGGCACCGACAAGCGCTACTCCGGCGAGCGTGAACTGGCCGAGCCGTTCGGCGCCACCACGATGGGGTTGATCTACGTCAACCCGGAGGGTCCGGAGGGTGAGCCCGATCCGATCAAGGCGGCGATCGACATCCGCGAGACGTTCGGCCGGATGGCGATGAACGACGTCGAGACCGCCGCACTGATCGTCGGCGGCCACACCTTCGGCAAGACCCACGGCGCCGGCGATGCCGACCTCGTCGGCCCCGAACCCGAGGGCGCGCCGATCGAACAGCAGCAGCTCGGCTGGATCAGCGCCTACGGCTCCGGCAAGGGCGCCGACGCGATCACCAGCGGCCTCGAGGTGGTGTGGACGCCGACACCGACCAAGTGGGACAACAGCTTCCTGGAGACGCTGTACGGCTTCGAGTGGGAGCTGACCAAGAGCCCGGCCGGCGCGTGGCAGTTCGTGGCCAAGGACGCTCCGGAGATCATTCCGGATCCGTTCGACCCCAACAAGAAACGCAAGCCCACGATGCTGGTCACCGACCTGTCGATGCGGTTCAGCCCGATCTACGCCGACATCACCCGGCGCTGGCTCGACCATCCCGAGGAACTGGCCGAGGAGTTCGCCAAGGCGTGGTTCAAGCTGCTGCACCGCGACATGGGCCCGGTGACCCGCTACATCGGCCCGTGGGTGCCCAAGGAGACCTGGGTCTGGCAGGACCCGGTGCCGGCCGTCGACCACGCCCTGGTCGACGACGCCGACATCGCGGCGCTCAAGGCCAAGGTGCTCGATTCGGGGTTGTCGATCCAGCAGCTGGTCAAGACCGCGTGGGCGGCCGCGGCCAGCTTCCGCGGCACCGACAAGCGCGGCGGCGCCAACGGCGCGCGGCTGCGCCTGGAGCCGCAGCGCAGCTGGGAGGTCAACGAGCCCGACGAGCTGGCCAAGGTGCTGCCGGTGCTGGAGCGGATCCAGCAGGAGTTCAACGCCTCTGCGGCGGGCGGTAAGAAGATCTCGCTGGCCGACCTGATCGTGCTGGCCGGTTCCGCGGCTGTCGAAAAGGCCGCCAAAGACGCCGGTTTCGATGTCACGGTGCCGTTCGCCCCCGGGCGCACCGACGCATCGCAGGAGCAGACCGATGTCGACTCGTTCCGGGTACTCGAACCGCGGGCCGACGGGTTCCGCAACTACATCCGGCCGAATGAGAAGACCCAGGTGGAGCGGTTGCTGGTGGATCGGGCCTACATGCTCAACCTGACCGCCCCGGAGCTGACCGTGCTCATCGGTGGGCTGCGGGCGATCGGCGCCAACTACCGCGACACCGACTACGGTGTGCTCACCGACCGGCCCGGCAGGCTGACCAACGACTTCTTCGTCAACCTGCTCGACATGCGCTACGAATGGCGCGGGTCGAACACCGAGCACGTCTACGAGGGTGTGGACCGCAGCACCGGTGCGGTCCAGTGGCGGGCCACCGCCAACGACCTGGTGTTCGGCCATCATTCGCAGCTGCGGGCGTTGGCCGAGGTGTACGCCCAGGACGACAACAAGGAGAAGTTCGTCAACGACTTCGTTGCCGCCTGGGTGAAAGTCATGAACAACGATCGGTTCGATCTGCACCAGTAGCACCAGCGGCGATCCGGAAGTCGACATGCGGCACCCCGCGGGCACCTCGGGCTCGCGGGGTGCCGTGCGTTCCGGTCACCGGCCGTTCCTGCTGTTGTCGATCCGCGGTGAGGACGAGGCCGCCGACGACGAGTACCGCTCGATGCGGCGATTCGCCGGGCTGGACGCCACCGGGATGCGGCGGATCCGGTTGACCCACGAACCGCTGGGGCGGATCGACCTCGACGACTGGTCGGGCATCGTGCTGGGCGGCGGACCGTTCAACGTCAGCGACCCGCCCGAGGTCAAGTCCGCGATCCAGTGCCGGGCGGAATCGGAGCTGTTGGCGTTGCTGCAACGCATCGTCGAGCAGGACCACCCGTTCCTCGGCTGCTGTTACGGGGTCGGCACGCTGGGCACCGTCATCGGCGCGACGATCGACCGTACCTACGCCGAACCCGTTGGCGGCGTGACGGTCTCGGTCACCGATGAGGGCCGCGATGATCCGCTGTTCGCACCGCTGCCGGCCACGTTCGAGGCGTTCGGCGGGCACCGGGAGGCGGCCACCACGCTGCCCCCCGGGGCGGTGCGCCTGGCCGCATCGGCGGGGTGCCCGGTGCAGGCGTTCCGGGTGGGCCGCAACGTCTACGCCACCCAGTTCCACCCGGAGCTCGACCTCGACGGCATGCTCACCCGCATCGACGTCTACAAGGGCCACGGCTACTTCGCGCCGGAGTCGGCGGAGGCACTGAAGAGCGAAGTGCGGCGATGGGATGTCCGCCATGCGCCGACCGTGCTGCAGCAGTTCGTCCGCCGCTACGCCCGGTGATCACTCCAGGGTGTCGATGCGATGCACCCAGCGGATGTCGCCGCCACCCATATCGGCGCACATGAACGCCACCCCGTCGGACCCCTGCGCCGAGGTGCCCACCTCGTCGCACGGCATCGCCACGTTGTACACCCCGACCAGCGGTCCCGCCGGTGTCCAGACCCCGGTCCTGTTGCACACGTAGGTGGCGCCGGTGGCGGCGAGCCCGTAGTTGAAGTACTTGCCGGGCCGGCACGGCGAGTACGGCACGATGTCGCGGGCCACGTTGGGTACGCAGTCGGCCGAATGGCAGTGCGCGGCGGCGTCACCGGCCAGCGGAACGGCGGCCGCCAGCAGCGCCGTGGCCAACAACGGTGCGGCGATGAGAGACCGCATGGGGTGACGATACCGGCGTCGCGGCAGGCTTAGGTCCGATACCGAGCGGGAACCCCGTGCCGATGACGACGACCGAGTACCTGCCCGGCCGCGCGGCCGACCAGTACGGTGATCCGGCGGGCCGGACGGTGCTGATGTGGCACGGTGCCCAGACCGATGCCCGCGCCGCGATGCGGCCGCTGGCCCGACACCTCGCGCTGCTCGGCCGGCATGTGGTGGTCCCCGACTGGGACTCCCACGCGCCCGACCGGGGGCGCGCCGATCTGCTGGGTTCGCTGCGGTACTGCCGAGACCGCGGGTAGGAGCGGATCGTGCTGGTGGGCTGGTCGCTGGGCGGGGTGGCCGCCGCCGGGTTGACCGTGTCGCAGGGCGTGCCGGCGGACAGCGCCGGGATTCGGATCCTGCGCACGGTGTGTCTGGCCGGCGCGTTCGGCGCGACCGATCCGGTATCCGGTGCCCGGCTGCCGACCGATCTCACCGGTGTCGAACACCGCCCACCGGTGGCACTGCTGCACGGAGTGCACGACGACGTCGTCCCGGTCGCGCAGAGCCGTGCATTCGCGGCGACATTGCGGCGCAACGGATGGCCGGTGACGCTGGCCGAACTGGAGGCGGACCACGCGTCGATCGCCGGCGCGGTCTACGACCCGGGTACCGACCGGTACGGCCCCGCCGAGGATGCCGCCTCGCTCGCCGTCGCCGCATCGGTGGCGCAACACATCGTCCGGGGCGATTAGCGGTTGACCTCAACTGTGGTTGAGGTGCCACGGTGGGTGTCATGACCGCACTGACGCGCATCCGCGACGATCTGTTTCAGACTCGGCGCGATTCGCCGTTCCCGGGTTTGACCACCCACGCCTACCTGTGGCGCGGCCCGGCCGGAAATCTGCTGTTCTACAACCCCGCCACCGCCGCGCAGTTCGACGTGTTCGACGAACTCGGCGGCATCGCCGCCCAGTACCTGTCCCATCTCGACGAGGCCGGTCCGACGCTGGCGTCGCTGGCCGAGCGGTTCGGCAGGCGATTGCACGCGCCCGCCGCCGAGGCCGAGGAGATCGGCCGTCACGGCCACATCGACGTGGCGATCCCGGCCGTCCGGCACGTCGACGACAACAGCGTGGAAGTGCTTCCCACACCGGGACATTCGCCGGGCAGCAGCTGCTACCTGGTGTCCGGGGCCGGCGGCGAACGCTGCCTGTTCACCGGCGACACCATGTTCCCCACCGAAGCGGGAACCTGGGCGACGTTCCTGGTACCGGGCCGCGGCAGCGCCGCCGACCTCCGCGCCGGCCTGGAACTGCTCGCCTCGGTGGACTGTGACCTGGTGATCTCCAGCGCCTTCGCCGGCGACACCGCGGTCGAAGCGGTGACGCCGCGGCGGTGGGCACAGTGCATCGACGAGGCACTGGCCACGGTACCGAGCTAGCTGGCAGGCTCGGGGCGTGGAGCACTCCGCGCACGATCTGCCCCGGCCGGATCCGCGGTCGCCGCACCTGGCCGATGTGGTGCCCTCGGTGCTGGCCGCCATGGGCGTGCCGGGGTTCGACGGCCCGATTCCGCTGCGCGGCGATATCGCCGGCGCGTGCGTGCTGCTGATCGACGGCCTGGGCGCCGAACTGCTCGACAGGCATGCCGGCGATGCGCCGGTGCTGGCGGGCCTGCGGGGCGCACATATACAGGTCGGGTTCCCGTCGACGACCGTCGCCGGGCTCGCCGCACTGGGTACCGGCTGCCGTTCCGGCGAGCACGGCCTGGTGGGCTATTCGTTCCGGCTGCCCGACGTGGGGCTGATCAACCCGCTGCGGTGGCGGCCACACCCCTGGGGCGCCGATCTGCGCGAGACCGTGCCACCGGAGCGGGTTCAGCCGCGGGCGACCACGTTCGAACGCGCGGCGGCGACCGGCGCGGCGGTCAGCGTCATCTCGGCCGCGCAGTTCACCCACTCCGGGTTGACCCGCGCGGCGCTGCGCGGCGGCCGGTACATCGGGGTGCACGCACTCGGCGATCTCGCGGCGCGGGTCTGCGAGGTGATCGGCGATGGCGGGTTCTGTTACGCCTACCACGCCGATGTGGACATGTTGGGGCATGTGTACGGCCCGGGGTCGGCGCCGTGGCGGATGCAGCTGCGCCAGGTGGATCGGCTCGTCGAGTCGATCCTCGAGGCGCTGCCGCCGGGCGGGCTGCTGGCGGTGGTGGCCGACCACGGCATGGTGGCGGTCGATCCGGAGCACACCGTCGATGTCGACGCGGATCCGGCGCTGCTCGACGGGGTGACCGCGATCGGTGGCGAGCCGCGGGCACGCCACCTCTACACCGCCTCCGGTGCCTGCGACGACGTCATCGCCACCTGGCGGACCGTGCTCGGCGACCGTGCCTGGGTGGCGTCGCGCGAGCAGGCCGTGGCGGCCGGCTGGTTCGGTGAGCGGGTCACCGATGACGTGCTGCCACGTATCGGCGATATCGTCGTCGCCGCAAGGGAATCCGCAGCGATTGTCAGGAAAAGCGTTGAGCCGATGGAATCTTCGCTCATCGGCCACCACGGGTCGCTGACAGCTGCCGAACAGCGGGTGCCGTTGCTGCTCGCATACGGATGATTCGCGTGACCGCATCGAAATCTAGGCATTGCCAATCTGTTCAGCGTGCGAACGTGAAATCCGATATCAGATCGCCGCGAAAAAGGTCTCCAGCCAACGGGAAATGGCGCGTTATGCACCGGAGCGGTCAGCGATAACACGAATTTGTTGCTTTTACAACCGAATTCCGTGAGTTGTTCGACGCGAAATTTCGCATGTGAACGGGATCACACGAAATCGGGTGAAAGCGGTCACAGATTTTGGATATGGCAAAAAGCCTCTAGTAACGTCCGGCCGCATGTTTGCCCCAGTTGCGACGCTGCTGACACTTGTCCACTCGGTGTCGGGCACGCCGTACGTCCTGGGCGGGGACTCCCCGGCCGGGACGGACTGCTCGGGCCTGGTCTCCTGGGTGGTCAATGCGGCAACCGGACGCCCGGTCTACGGCAACCGCTTCCACACCGGCAATATCGAGCAGGCGCTGCTCGAGCGCGGGTTCAAGTACGGTACCCAGCCCGGTGCGCTGGTCGTGGGCTGGAACAGCAGCCACACCGCGGTCACGCTGCCCGACGGCACGCCGGTCTCCTCCGGCGAGGGCGGCGGCGTGAAGATCGGCGGTGGCGGTGCCTACCAGAAGCAGTTCACCAAGCACATGTACCTGCCGATGCCGGTCGAGCCGATGCCGGTCGATCAGCCCGTCCCGCCGGAGGGCAACGGTGCGCAGGTGGTGCTGATGAACCACGAGGTGCCGCCGCCCCCGCCGCCGATGGCGCCCCCGCCGGCCGACCCGTTCGCCCCGCTCCCGCCGCCCGGCCAGCCGGTCTGATCCCGGCCGGTTGAGCGGGTCGGCGGTAGCGCCCGCTAGCGTCTTTCGGCGTGATCGTGCTGCTGCCGCCCTCGGAGACCAAGCGCGCCGGCGGTGACCAGGCGCCGCTGGACCTGGACGCCCTGAGTTGGCCGGTGCTCAACCCGCTGCGCGCCGAGCTGGTCGCCGAGCTGGTCACCCTCGCCGCGGACCCCGAGGCGAGTCGGCGTGCGCTCGGGCTGTCGGCCTCCCAGGACGGTGAGATCGCGCGCAACGCCGTGCTGCGCAGCGCCCCGACCCTGCCGGCGCTGCGCCGCTACACCGGCGTGCTGTACGACGCGCTCGATTTCGACTCGCTCACCGGCGCCGCGGCCGAACGTGCCCGGGCCCGGCTGGCGGTCGGGTCGGCGCTGTTCGGCCTGGTCCGCGCCGGCGATCCGATCCCCGCCTACCGACTGTCCGCGGGTGCCAAGCTCCCCGGCGGGAGATCGCTGTCGGCCCGCTGGCGCCCGGTGCTGGAACCGGTGCTCGCCGAGATCTCCGGCCGCGAGCTCGTCGTCGACCTGCGTTCGGGGTCGTACGCGGCCCTCGGCCGGGTGCCCGACGCGGTGCAGGTCGAGGTGGTCGCGGAGCGCGCGGACGGCACCCGCGCGGTGGTCAGCCACTTCAACAAGGCGCACAAGGGGCGGCTGGCGCGTGCGCTGGCGACGACGCGGGCCGAACCCGCCGACGCCGCGGCGGTCGCGACCGTCGCCCGGCGGGCGGGCATGCGGGTCGAACGCAACGGGAATCGGCTGACCGTCGTGGTGGCGGGCTGACCGGACCCCGGTCCGATCCGGCCGGTCAGATCCGCACGATCAGATCGGTCGAATAGAACTCGGCCGGGTCCTGGGAGAACGCGCTCGGGCGGGTGACGTAGACCCACGCGCCGGTCGCCCACGGTTCGATCGTGTCGTGCACCGTCACCGCGCCCGCACCCGCGCCGTCGGTGTGCAGCGTAGCGACCGCCACGCCCGGGTCGCCGCCCCAGCACGGAGCGTTCGACGAGCGCGGCGCCTGGATCAACCGCACGTCGTAGCGGGTGTTCGGCGGACCGACCGCCAGCTGGACCTCCGCGGTGACCGTCGTCCCGTCCGACCGCAGCACCCCGGTCACCATGGCCGAACCGGTGGGGCCGTTGAACTCGGTCTCGCTGTAGTCGCAGCGCCGCATCACCTGCGCGAACGGCAACACGGTGCCGCCGCCCGTGCCGGTGTCCCCATCGGCGACCGCGGCGCCCGGCGGCGCCAGCATCAGCAAGGCGGCCGCCACGGTGATCGCTCGCATCGTCTGGCCCACGGTGTCGTCCTTCGCGTTCACTCGGCCCTTCCCGGTGTGGACTAAACCCGGTGTGGAGTAAAGCCCGGTGTGGACTAAACCCGATGTGGAGTAAAGCACCGATCGACGGCCCGGTGGGCGATTCGCCCGGCCGGCGCACCGCGCGTCCGGCACCTACGATCAGCGCCACGCCCGGGCCGCATCCTCCGCCCCGCCCGCCGGTGTCGGGTGTGGACATCGCCGGGTCCGTCGTGCTGCTCGTCGTCACGGCGGTGTTGCTGGCCGTGGCGGCCGTGGCTGGGCTGTTCTCCCTGGCGTTTCTCGACCACTGCCCGCCGCCGCGGCCGGCCCGTCGCCCTCGGCACGTTCGTGCTGTGCCTGATCGCGGTGCTGTGCGGCGGGATCGGCTACGCGAACGCGGTCGGCTGACCGCCCCGGCCGACCGGGAAGCAGCGCCGCACCCGCTGTCGGTGTGGCATCCTCCGATGCATGCTGCGGGACATACGGGAGCTGGTCGATTCGCCGGAGGAGTACGCCGCCGAACTGCGGCGCCGTTGGGGCGGATTGCTGAGCTACCGCTACATCGGGCGCAAGTACGCCCAGATGGACAACGTCGAGGAGGACAACACCGTCACCCTGCGCCGCGACATGCGCAACGGCGCCGGCGGGGTGTTGTTCGCGGTGCTGGGCATCTCGGCGCCAGAGAGCGGGCACATGTCCGACCTGGAGGCGGTGCCCAACCCGGTCATCCACTCCTGCCAGATCCTCGACCCCGGCCGTGACGTCAGCCGCATCGAGGTGATCTCGCAGGAACTCAAGATCGGCCGGCAGATGGGCTACAGCCGGGCCAAGATCGTCGACGCCGACGATCCGCAGCGGGTGCTCGCCCTCATCGAGGGCCAGGGGGTGAGCATCGGCACCCCGCCGGAGGGGCTGGAGAAGATGGACACCCGGCCCCTCGACATCGAGGACTCCCCCGACCTGCCGCCGCTGTGGCAGGCGTTCGGCGGCCACCGCCGCCCCGACGGCAACTGGGGGCTGCCGAAGCTGTCCGAGGAGGTCGCCTCCCCGGACGCCGCCCTGCACATCGGGCCGCAATTCGTCGTCCTGGAGGCCGCGGCCATCGACGCCGCCGCCAGCGAGGCGGGCACCGACCGGCTGCAGGGGCAGTCCTGCCACGTGATGTTCATGGCGCGCGGCAAGGCCGGCCCGTTCCGGGTCGAGACCGAACCGATGACCGGCACCGGCGACACCGTCGCCGTCCGGGCGCTGATGTTCGACGAGGGCACCGACGACCGGTTGATGACCGCCGCATCCTACGTCTTCCGGGTGGTCCCCGACGCGATCTGACGGTACCGTGGCCGAGCCCACACCGCCGCGTGAGACACTGCGGGTATGGCTGTCGCAATCGCTCGCCCCAAGCTGGAAGGCAACGTCGCGGTCGGTACCGACCGGCGGATCGGATTCGCCGAGTTCGGCGACCCGCAGGGGCGCGCGATCTTCTGGTTGCACGGAACACCGGGGGCCCGCCGACAGATCCCGATGGAGGCCCGGGTCTACGCCGAGCAGACCGGCGTCCGGCTGATCGGTCTGGACCGGCCGGGCATCGGCTCGTCGACACCGCACCGCTACGAGTCGGTGATCGCCTTCGCCGACGATCTGCGCACCATCGCCGACACCCTCGGGATCGAGCGCATGGCAGTGGTCGGGCTCTCCGGCGGTGGGCCCTACACGCTGGGCTGCGCGGCCGCCATGCCCGACCGGGTGGTGACCGCCGGCGTCATCGGCGGGGTGGCGCCCACGGTCGGTCCGGACGCCATCGGCGGCGGGCTGATGGGAAATCTGGGCACCAAGGTCGCGCCGCTGCTGCAGATCGCCGGCCCGCAGATCGGCATGGTGGCCACCGCGCTCATCCGGCTGATCCGGCCGGTCGGTTCCCCGGTCGTCGACCTCTACGGCCGGGTGTCACCGGAACCGGACCGGCGGCTGCTGGCCCGGCCGGAGATCAGGGCGATGTTCCTCGACGATATTCTCAACGGCAGCCGCAAACAGATGGCCGCGCCGTTCTCGGACATCGTCGTGTTCGCCCGGGACTGGGGTTTCCGCCTGAACGAGGTCACCGTCCCGGTGCGCTGGTGGCACGGCGACGCCGACCACATCGTGCCGTACGCGCACGGCGAGCACGTGGTGTCGCGGCTGCCCGACGCCGAGCTCTACCCGATGCCCGGGGAGAGCCACCTCGGCGGGTTGGGCCGCGCCGAGGAGATCCTGCACACCGTGCTGAAGGTGTGGGACGAGCAGGACGGGCGCATCGGCCGGTCGGGATGACCGGCCGCCCCGGCCCGCCCGGTCAGCGCTTGAGCCAGCCGCTGACGGTGCTCAGGTCGCGGGTGTAGGCGACCATCATGTCGTTCTGGTAGAGCGCGCTGCCGCTGATCGCGTCGTCGCCCTGCCAGATGACGTGGACCTTCACCGGGCTCTTGGAGTAGTAGTCCACGCGGTCGCAGTCCCGGCGCTGCCAGCCGCGCTCACTGGCCAACTCAGACAACTTGTCTCGCTCAACCACTGCAGACATGCCGTCAATTCTTCTACTACAGCGGGTAGCTTGTCGAAGTCTGTTCCGTCACAGTCCAGGTCAGATCATTCGGGAGGTCCGATGCTCGAGCTCGAGGTGCGCGAAACCGACATCACCAAACTCGAGGTCGACGCGATAGCAAACGCCGCGAACACCCGGCTGCGTCATGCCGGCGGAGTGGCCGCGGCGATCGTGCGGGCAGGCGGGCCGGAGGTACAGCGCGAATCGGATGCGAAGGCGCCGATCGGACTCGGCGAGGCGGTGGAGACCACCGCGGGCGCCATGCCCGCCCGCTACGTCATCCACGCCGCGACCATGGAGCTGGGCGGGCCGACGTCGGCCGAGATCATCGATCGCGCCACCCGTTCGACGCTGGCCCGCGCCGACGCGCTGGGCTGCCGGTCGCTGGGCCTGGTGGCGTTCGGCACCGGGGTCGGCGGCTTCCCGCTCGACGAGGCGGCCCGGATCATGGTGCGCGCGGTGCGCGAGCACCAGCCGCAGAGCCTGCGGAAGGTGGTGTTCGCGGTGCACGGCCAGGCCGCCGAGCAGGCCTTCCGCACCGCCGTCGCGCAGGGCTGAGGAGCGCGGCCCGGGCTGGGCACGGGTTGGGCGGCTCAGGATGGGCGGCTCAGCACCTCGCGCAGCAGGTGCAGCGCGACCGTGGTCGACCGCTCCCGGACATCGGCCCGGTCCCCGGGCAGCCGCAGGGTTCGCACCACCGTCGGCCCCTCGGCGAGCCGGACACAGAAGCACACCGTGCCGACCGGTTTGTCCGGTGTTCCCCCGCCCGGCCCGGCGACCCCGCTGATCGCCACCGCGGTGTCGGCGGAGAACCGGCGCAGCGCCCCGTCGGCCATTGCCGCCACCACCGGTTCGGACACCGCACCGTGCGCGGCGACAAGCGCGGGATCGACGTCGAGCACCGCGGTCTTGGCGTCGTTGGCGTAGGCCACCACCGAACCGCACACATACCCCGACGATCCGGGAATCTCGGTCAACCGCGCCGCCAGCAGCCCTCCGGTGCACGACTCCGCGGTCGCCACGCGCCGCCCGGCCAGCAACGCCGCCACCTGCTCGTCGACGGTGGTGCCGTCCTCGGAGAAGATCTCGCCGCCGTGCCGTTGCCGTACCAGCGTCAGCAACTCGGCGTAGACCGCTGCGCTGTCGGGTTCGTAGCGGGTGACCATCTCGACCTCGCCGCGGCGCACGCAGGTGGTGATCTCCAAACGCTCGAAACCGGCGATCTGCGCCTCGGCGTCGCGCAGCGTGGCGGCCAGGGCGGACTCCGGCAGCCCGAACATCCGCACCGTGTCCTGGCGGTAGCGGGTGCGCCCGGCGATGGCCTGCTGCACGGCCGGGGTCGCCACCGCGGCCCGCCACATCGGCTGCAGTTCCCGCGGCGGGCCGGGCAGCACCACCACGGTGGGGGTGCCGGGAACCACCACACCGGGCGCGGTGCCCACCGGTTCGAGCACGTGCGCGCCGGCCGGTATCAGCGCCTGTTTGCGGTTGGCCGCGCGCACCGCGTCGGCGTCGATGTTCGGGAAGCGCGCCATCACCCGGGCCACGATGTCGGCGATCCTGGCCTCCAGCTCCGGATCGAGCACCAGTTCGCGGCCGCAGAACTCGGCGACCGTGGCCACGGTGAGATCGTCGGCGGTCGGGCCGAGCCCGCCGCTGGTGATGATCAGGTCCACCCCCTCGGCGGCCAGGAACCGCAACTGAGCGGCCAGATCGCCGGGACGGTCGCCGCAGATCGTGATGTGGGCCAGCTCGACCCCCAGCTCCAGGAGCCGTTCGGCCAGCCACGGCCCGTTGCGGTCGGCGATGCGGCCGGTGAGGACCTCGGTACCGGTGACGACGATGCCTGCGCGCGCACTCACGAGCTACGACCTTACGCAGCCCGGTTGCGCGGCAGCGCGGTCAGCCGCCGCGCGCCCGGTTACCCGGTCGGCAGGTTCTTGTGCGGCACATCGGCCACCAACCCGCCGTCCATCACGAACTCCGCGCCGGTGGCGAACGACGATTCGTCGCTGGCCAAGAACACCACGAAGGTCGCCACCTCCTCGGGCTTGCCCGGCCGGCCCAGCGGTGCCTGCACCATGTCGTCGGGCAGGTGTTTGGTCATCGGCGTTCGAATGAACCCGGGGTGGATGGAATTCACCCGAATGTTGTTGTGCGCCAACTCCAGCGCCGCCGACTTCGTCAGGCCGCGGACACCCCACTTCGACGCCACGTAGCTGTGCACCCAGGAGGCGCCGCGCAGGCCCTCGATCGAGGAGACGTTGATGATCGACCCGCCGCCGGCCTTGGTCATCGGGTCGATCACGGCCTTGATGCCCAGCATGGTCCCGGTGAGGTTGACGTCGAGCACCTGCTGCCACTTCTGCACGTCGAGCGTCTTGAGCGGGCCCAGCGCGACGATGCCCGCGTTGTTCACCAGCACGTTCAGCAGACCGAAGCTGTCGACCGCGGTGGCGACCGCCGCCTGCCACTGGTCGTAGTCGGTCACGTCCAGATGCACGTAGCGCGCGGACGGCCCGATCTCCTCGGCCAGGGCGCGGCCCTCGTCGTCGAGGATGTCGCCGATCACCACCTTGGCGCCCTCGGCCACCAGCATCCGTGCGTGCGCGGCGCCCATCCCCCGGGCGCCACCGCTGATCAGTACGACTTTCCCGTCCACGCGTCCCATGAGGGGTCAGGCTACCGTGCGCCCGTGCTACAAGTAGAACCTGTTCCAATCGGCGAAGGGAACCTGTATGGCGATCCGCGTCGCGCTCATCGGAACCGGTAACTGCGGCAGCCTCGCCCTGCGGCAGCTGGTGACCGACCCCCGGTTCGAACTGACCGGCGTCTGGGTGTCGTCGGTACAGAAGGTGGGCACAGACGCCGGGGAGTTGGCCCGCCTCGACGTCACCACCGGCGTCACCGCCACCGGGGACACGGACGCGATCATCGCCGAGCGGCCCGACTGCGTGGTGTACTGCGCGATGGGCGACACCCGGCTGCCCGAGGCGATGGCCGACGTCGGCCGGTTCCTGGCCGCCGGAATCAACGTCGTGGGTTCGGGCGTAGGAGTGCTGCAGTACCCCTGGCAGGTGATCCCCGACAAGTACATCGCCCGCATCGAAGACGCTGCCCGGCAAGGTAATTCGACGGTTTTCATGACCGGGGTGGATCCCGGCTTCGTCACCGACCTGCTGCCGTTCGCGCTGGCCGGCACCTGTCAGCGCATCGAACAGATCCGCACCATGGAGATCGCCGACTACGCGAGCTACGACGGCGCGACGGTGATGTTCGACGTCATGGGCTTCGGCAACGAGATCGGCGACCTGCCGCTGCTCTACCAGCCCGGCGTGCTGAGCATCGCGTGGGGAACCGCGATCCGGCAGCTGGCCGCCGGGCTGGGCGTCGAGGTCGACGAGATCCGCGATTCGGTGGAACAGGAACCGGCCCCCGAGGACTTCGAGGTGGCCGTCGGCACCATCCGCAAGGGCACGGTCGCCGCGGTGCGCTTCCAGGTCGAGGGCATGGTCGGCGGCCGGCCGGTTATCGTGGTCGAACACGTCACCCGGCTGCGCGGCGATCTGCGCCCGGACTGGGCCCAGCCCGCCCAGCCCGGCGGCTCCTACCGGGTCGAGATCATCGGCGAACCGTCCTACACCATGGACATCTGCCCGACCAGCCGGCACGGGGACCACAACTACGCCGCGATCCTGGCCGCCGCCGGCCGGATCGTGAACGCCATCCCCGACGTGGTCGCGGCGGCACCCGGCATCCGCACCACGCTGGACATGCCGTTGGTGACCGGGAAGGGCGTGTTCGCGGCGACGGGCAGCGACTCGCGGGGCTGACCGCGTGTCCGAGCAGCCGCCGACAGCGGATCAGGTCGTCGCGGAAATCGCCGCGGCCCCAGCGGGTCCGCGCATCGGGGCGTTCTTCGATCTGGACGGCACCCTGGTCGACGGGTTCACCGCCACCGCGCACGCCAGCGACCGCATCAAGCGGCGGCAGGCCCGGCTCGGCGAGGTGTTCGGCGTCATCGAGGCGTCGTTGCGCTACCGGCTCGGACGGATGCGGTTCGAGCACCTGCTCACCCGCGCGGCGGGTTATCTGCGCGGCGACTCGCTGGCCGAACTCGACGAGCTGGGCGAGCGGCTTTTCGCCGAGCACGTGGTGTCGCGGGTGTTCCCGGCGATGCGCGAGATCGTGCGGGCGCATCAGCAGCGCGGCCACACCGTGGTGCTGAGTTCCTCGGCGATGACCATCCACGCCGAACCGGTCGCACGGTATCTCGGTATCGAGCATGTGCTGTGCAACCACTTCGAGGTCGACGAGGACGGGCGGCTGACCGGGCGGGTGGTCAGACCGATCATCTGGGGCCGCAACAAGGCGGCGGCGGTCGAGCGGTTCTGCGCCGCCAACGGTGTCGCGCTGCAGGACAGTTACTTCTACGCCGACGGCGACGAGGACGCCGCGCTGATGGAGCTGGTCGGACGGCCCCGCCCGGTCAACCCGCGGCCCGGGCTCGCCGCGCTGGCGCAGCGCCGCGGCTGGCCGGTGCTGACCGTTCCGGCGACGGGCGCCCGGCGGCGGATCTCGCTGCGCCGGTTCCTCGGCTACGACTGAGCCCCGGCGCTCCGGAGAGGTCGTCGTGAGCTCGGATCCGTCCGGGGTCCGCGGCGCCGCCGATCCGGGCGATTACGAGGTCTCTTCCCGCGAACAGCCGCGTCCGTACTAAACTAGAACACGTTTCAATTCCTGCCCCATCAAGGAGCTGCATGCGCACCCCGATCTGCAACGACCTCGGCATCGAGTATCCGATCTTCGCGTTCACCCACTGCCGCGACGTGGTCGTCGCGGTGAGCAAGGCCGGCGGATTCGGTGTGCTCGGAGCGGTCGGTTTCACCCCCGAGCAGCTCGAGATCGAGCTGAACTGGATCGACGAGCACATCGGCGACCATCCCTACGGCGTCGACATCGTCATCCCGAACAAGTACGAGGGCATGGACACCAACATGTCCGCCGAAGAGCTCAAGGCCACGCTGAACTCGCTGGTGCCGCAGGAGCACCTGGAGTTCGCCAAGAAGATCCTGGCCGATCACGGCGTGCCCACCGAAGGCCTCGAGGACAACGCGCTGCAACTGCTCGGCTGGACCGAGGCGACCGCCACCCCCCAGGTCGAGGTGGCGCTCAAGCACCCGAAGTGCACCCTGATCGCCAACGCGCTGGGCACCCCGCCGGCCGACATGATCAAGCACATCCACGACTCCGGCCGCAAGGTCGCCGCATTGTGCGGCTCGCCGTCGCAGGCCCGCAAGCACGCCGACGCCGGGGTGGACATCATCGTCGCCCAGGGCGGTGAGGCCGGCGGGCACTGTGGTGAGATCGGCTCGATCGTGCTGTGGCCGCAGGTCGTCCAGGAGGTGGCGCCGCTGCCGGTGCTGGCCGCCGGCGGGATCGGCAGCGGCTATCAGATCGCCGCGGCGCTGGCGCTCGGCGCCCAGGGCGCGTGGACCGGTTCGCAGTGGGTGATGGTCGAGGAGTCGGAGAACACCCCGGTGCAGCACGAGGCCTACATCAAGGCCACCAGCAAGGACACCGTGCGCAGCCGGTCGTTCACCGGCAAGCCGGCCCGGATGCTGCGCAATGCCTGGACCGAGGCCTGGGAGAAGCCGGAGAACCCCAAGCCGCTGGGCATGCCGCTGCAGTACATGGTGTCCGGCATGGCGGTCGCGGCCACCCACAAGTACCCGAACGAGTCGGTCGACGTGGCGTTCAACCCGATCGGCCAGGTCGTCGGCCAGTTCAAGAAGGTCGAGAAGACCGCGACGGTCATCGAGCGCTGGGTGCAGGAGTACCTGGAGGCGACCAACCGGCTCAACGAGATCAACGAGGCGGCGGCGCAGGCCTGACGCGCTGCCATACGGACCAGGCACGACGGCCCGGGGTGGGAAGCGACCACCCCGGGCCGTTGCCGCATGATGCCGACCCCGGGCCCACGGGTCCCGGCGGGTACTCCCCCGGCATGAAACACATCCGGCGCTGGGGAGCCGTCTACGTCCTGCTCCTCCTGTTCATCGGCTCGTGGCTCGGCCAGTTCTTCACCCAGTTGGGCGCGTTCGCCGACACTCAGCAGCAGCACGGCCAGCCGTTCCAGTGGGGCGGGTATCTGCACGAGTTCTTCGCCTCGACCTTCGAGAACTGGCAGAGCGAGTGGCTGCAGCTGATCTTCCAGGCGATCCTGCTGCTCGGCGCCAAACACTGGCTGTTCCGGGTGGACGCCGAGGACCTCGAGCGCATCGAGGCCAAGGTCGACGACATCCGGGACGCGCTGAACCCGTCCTGACCGCCGGCCGACGGGGCTGGTGCCGCGGCCGCCGATTATGTAAGGTGTCATACATAATCGCTCCGGTCGGACGGAGGTTCGGATGGCCAGTCCCCGCGAACGCATGGTGGTCTCCGCCGCGCTGCTGATCCGGGAACGCGGTGCGCACCGCACCGCGATCGCCGACGTGCTCGAGCACAGCGGCGCACCCCGCGGTTCGGCATACCACTACTTCCCCGGAGGTCGAACCCAATTACTCTGCGAGGCAGTCGATTACGCCGCAGATTACGTCGCGAGACGAATCGCCGACGCAGCCGACGGAGTCGCGCTGCTCGACGGTCTGGTCGGGTTCTACCGAGACCAGTTGACCAGCACCGAATTTCGGGCCGGATGCCCCGTCGTCGCGGTCAGCGTGGAGGCCGGCGATCCGGCCAAACCCCAGGAGACCGAACCGGTCATCGAGCGCGCGGCGGCCGCGTTCCGGCGCTGGACCGAGCTGATCGCCCAACGCCTGGCGGCCGACGGCGTCGACGCCGATCGCGCCGGGGAGCTGGCCGCGTTGATCACCAGCTCGATCGAGGGCGCGATCGTCGTCGCCCGGGCCACCCGCGACACCGCACCGCTCGACGTCGTGCACCACCAGCTGCGCGCCCTGCTGCGCGGGGCGAAGCCGAAAGGCAGGAACCGCCGATGACCGAGCAATGGCAACCGAGCGCCTGCATCCTGTGCGAATGCAACTGCGGCATCGTCGTTCACGTCGAGGACCGCCGGCTGGTCAAGATCCGCGGCGACAAGGACCACCCGGCCTCCCGCGGCTACACCTGCAACAAGGCCCTGCGGCTGGACCACTACCAGAACAACCGCGCCCGGCTGACCTCGCCGCTGCGCCGCCGCCCCGACGGTGGTTTCGAGGAAATCGATTGGGACACCGCAATATCGGAGATCGCTGCGGGATTCAAACGGATCGCCCGGACATACGGCGGCGACAAGATCTTCTACTACGGCGGCGGTGGGCAGGGCAACCACCTCGGCGGAGCATACAGCAGCGCCTTCCTCAAGCCACTCGGGTCCCATTACCGGTCGAACGCGCTGGCGCAGGAGAAGACCGGCGAGGCCTGGGTCGACGCGCAACTGTACGGCGGGCACACCCGCGGCGAGTTCGAGCACGCCGAGGTGTCGGTGTTCGTCGGGAAGAATCCGTGGATGTCGCACAGCATTCCGCGGGCCCGTGTGGTGCTCAACGACATCGCCAAGGACCCCGGCCGCTCCATGATCGTCATCGACCCGGTGCTCACCGACACCGCCAAGATGGCCGACTTCCACCTGCGGACCCGGCCGGGCACCGACGCCTGGTGCCTGGCCGCGCTGGCCGCGGTACTGGTGCAGGAGAACCTCTGCGACGAAAGGTTTCTCGCCGACCACGTCAACGGCGCCGACGTGGTGCGTGACGTGCTGCGCGAGATCCCCGTACCCGAGTACGCGCAGCACTGCGGGGTCGACGAGGAACTGATCCGGGCGGTGGCCCGGCGGATCGGCACCGCCTCCAGCGTCTCGGTGTTCGAGGACCTCGGCGTGCAGCAGGGGCCCAACAGCACGCTGTGCTCCTATCTGGACAAGCTGCTGTGGATCCTGACCGGAAACTTCGCCAAACGCGGTGGCCAGCACCTGCATTCGACGTTCGGGCCGATCATGCGGCACACCCCGGAGGTGGGGCGCACCCCGGTGACCGGTGCGCCGATCGTCGCCGGACTGGTGCCGGGCAACGTCATCGCCGACGAGATCCTCACCGATCACCCGGACCGGTTCCGGGCGATGATCGTCGAGAGCACCAACCCGGCGCACTCACTGGCCGATTCCGCACGCTGCCGCGCGGCGTTCGCGTCGCTGGAGCTGCTCGTCGTCATCGACGTCGCGATGACCGAGACCGCCCGGCTGGCCCACTACGTGCTGCCCGCCGCCAGCCAGTTCGAGAAACCCGAGGCCACCTTCTTCAACCTCGAATTCCCGCACAACACCTTCCATCTGCGTCATCCGCTGATGGATCCGCTGCCGGGCACCCTGCCCGAGCCGGAGATCTGGGCGCGGCTGGTGCGCGCCCTCGGCGTGGTCGACGACGCCGAGCTCGAACCGCTGCGCGCGGCGGCCCGCCGCGGCCGCGACGAGTTCACCACGGCGTTCCTGCAGGCGATGGCGGCCAATCCGGAGCTCAACAAGGTGCTGCCGTACGTGCTGTACGAGACGCTGGGGCCGACCCTGCCCGACGGGCTGCGCGGCGCCGCGGCGCTGTGGGGACTGGCCCAGCGCGCCGCGATGACCTACCCCGACGCGATCCGGCGGGCCGGCCACGCCGACGGCAACGCGTTGTTCGACGCGATCCTGACCAGCCGGTCGGGGGTCACGTTCACCGTGCACGAGTACGCCGACGACTTCGCGCTGATCAGCCACCCCGACCGCAGGATCGCGCTCGAGATCCCCGAACTGCTCGACGACCTGCGCGGGCTGGCCGCCGGCCCGACCCCGCTGACCACACCGGAGTTCCCGATCGTGTTGTCGGCCGGGGAACGGCGCGCCTACACGGCCAACGACATCATCCGCGATCCGGCGTGGCGTAAACGCGACGGTCACGGGGCGCTGCGGGTCAGCGTCGAGGACGCCGCCGAACTCGGGCTGGTCGACGGCGGCCGGGCGCGGATCATCACCGCCACCGGCTCCGCCGAGGCGACCGTGGAGATCACCGAGGCGATGCTGCCCGGACACGCGTCGCTGCCGAACGGCTTCGGGGTCGACTACCCGGACGACGACACCGCGGCGCCCCGGGTGACCGGGGTGGCGCCCAACGAGCTCACCGCCGCGGGCTGGCGCGACCGCTATGCCGCAACGCCGTGGCACAAACACGTGCCGGCACGCCTGGAACCGGTGCCGGCCGACGGCTGAGGCCCGCTACGGCCCCGGCGGTGCGGGCGGGGCCGGCGGAATCGGTCCCGCCTCCGGCGGCGCACCGGGTCCCGCCTCGGGCGCCGGCGGCAGGGGCGCGTTCGGCTGGGGAACGTTCGGCGGGGGAACGTTCGGCGGGGCAACGTTCGGTGCCGGCGGAACGGGCGCCAGCGGCGCGGGTCCCTGCGGTCCCGAAGTGGCGCTCAGCGGCCGCTGGGTCAGCAGCAACAGCGCGTCCCGACCGCTGATCTCCTGGGTCTGCACCGCATGCCACAGCTCGCGCAGGTAGGTCAGGCCGGGCGACTCCCGCGGGCCCATCGGGTTCGTCGTGGTTCCCGGCGGCGGGTTGTCCGGGCTGGGCAGGTGCGGCACGCCTTCGGGCGGCGCGGCGTCCGGGGCGCCCTCGGGTGCCGGCGCGGCGGCCGCGGCGTTGACCACCGGTGCCGGTGCGTCCACCCCGGGGGCCGGCGGCGGCGGAGCCGGGGGCTGGGCCTGCGCCGCCGGTGCCACCAGCAGCAGCGCCGCGAGCGCACCCAGGCCGCCGGGCGCCAGCGCCCTGGCCAGCGATCCGCGCAACGATGCCGTGATCGGTGTGCTGCCTACGTCCTGAGTCTCCACCGAGTGCTCCCCTTCACCACGGGCCGGAACCGGTCTACCGGGTGCTTCAGCGTGACCCGGCAAATTGTTACACCTGTGGTCGATGTGACCCAACGGTCAATTTCTCCTTCCGGTCCGAACACGTTTCAGTTCCCGTCCCCGTCGAACTTCGGCGAAGCGGCCACGAACGACCCCGGCCGTGGTGTGAAATGAGTCACAGTGACGTCCACCACACGCACCACCGATGCCGAGGATCGCCGATGCCAACTCCCAACCTTCCTCCCGGATTCGACTTCACAGATCCTGACATCTATGCCGCGCGTCTGCCTGTCGAGGAACTCGCCGAACTGCGCCGCACCGCGCCGATCTGGTGGAACGAACAGCCGATCGGCACCGGCGGATTCGACGACGGCGGGTTCTGGGTGGTGACCAAACACAAAGACGTCAAAGAGGTCTCGCGCCGCAGCGACGTGTTCTCCAGCCTGCAGAAGACCGCGCTGCCCCGGTACAAGGACGGCACCGTGGGTGAGCAGATCGAGCGCGGCAAGTTCGTCCTGCTCAATCAGGACGCTCCACATCACACCCATCTGCGCAAGATCATCTCCCGGGCCTTCACCCCGCGCGCGATCGAACGGCTGCGCGACGAACTCGACCGGCGGGCCCAGCAGATCGCCAAGGCGGCCGCCGAGTCCGGCGCCGGCGATTTCGTCGAACAGGTGGCCTGCGAACTGCCACTACAGGCGATAGCCGAGCTGATGGGCGTGCCGCAGGAAGACCGGATGAAGCTGTTCCACTGGTCCAACCAGATGGTCGGCGATATGGACCCGGAATTCGCCGCCAACGACGCCATCACCGCATCGGCCGAACTGATCGCCTACGGGATGAAACTGGCCGCCGAACGCGCCGACACCCCCGGCGAGGACCTGGTCACCAAACTGGTGCAGGCCGACGTCGAGGGACACCGGCTCTCCGACGACGAACTCGGGTTCTTCGTCGTCCTGCTGGCGGTGGCCGGCAACGAGACCACCCGCAACTCCATCACCCAGGGCATGATGGCCTTCACCGAGTTCCCCGATCAGTGGGAGCTGTTCAAACGCGAACGGCCGGTCACCGCGGTCGACGAGATCGTTCGGTGGGCCACCCCGGTCACCTCGTTCCAGCGCACCGCGCTCGAGGACACCGAACTGTCCGGGGTGCGGATCAAGAAGGGCCAGCGGGTGGTGATGTTCTACCGGTCGGCCAACTTCGACGAGGAGGTCTTCGAGGACCCGTTCCGGTTCGACATCCTGCGCGACCCCAACCCGCATCTGGGATTCGGCGGCACCGGCGCGCACTACTGCATCGGCGCGAACCTGGCCCGGCTGACCATCGAGGTGATGTTCAACGCGATCGCCGACCACATGCCGAACCTCACCCCGCTGGGCCGTCCCGAACGGCTGCGGTCGGGTTGGCTCAACGGCATCAAACACTGGCAGGTCGACTACACCGGCGCCGCGGTGACGGCCGGGGTGGGTGGTCGATGATGGCGCGCCAGTAGGCCGGCCCAGAAATCCTCCGGGAGCTCGACGCCCCGGCACAGCACGATGGCCAGGCCGACGGCCATCGCCACGCCGAGCAGCGCCAGCCATAGCGCCGCCAGCGCGACGAGGATCCACACCGCCGCGGTCGCGGCGGGCCACGGCGACAGCACCGTGGTCGCCGGCGCGAGGAAGAACCCCGCCCCGATGAACCACGCCGACCCGGCCCGGTCCGCCGACAGCACGAAGCGCAACCACCGGGGAAACCGCGGGTCGGGGACGGAGGTGACGGCTGCGGTCATGGCTTCACCGTGCCGCCGGCCACCGCACCGGGCAATTACCTCTCAGGTAGTGGTTTCCCGCCCGGCCGTGCGCGACACTGGCCCGGTGACCACCGTCGACGTGCAGCGACCCGCCTTCGGTTCACTGATGCGCAGCTGGCGGCAACGCCGTCGGCTCAGCCAACTCGACCTCGCGATCGAGGCCGATGTCTCGGCACGCCACCTGAGTTTCATCGAGACGGGGCGGTCCACCCCCAGCCGGGAGATGGTGCTGCGGCTGGCCGAGGCGCTGGACATCCCACTGCGGGAACGCAATCGACTGCTGTTGGCGGCCGGGCTGGCCCCGGTGTACACCGAACGTTCGCTCGACGACCCGGAGATGGCCGCCGTCCGCGCCGGGGTGGAGCGAGTTCTCAACGCTTACAACCCTTTTCCATGCGTGGCGGTGGACCGCACGTGGAACATCCTGTTGGCCAACGAGGGTGCGGGCGTGCTGCTGGACGGGGTCTCCCCCACCCTGCTGGAGCAACCCAACGCGCTGCGGATCGCGCTGCACCCCGAGGGGTTGGCCCCGCGGATCCGCAACCTCGCGCAGTGGCGGCACCACCTGATCGAACGGCTGCGGCGCGAGGTGAGCGTGAGCGGATCGGCCGAGTTGTCGGCGCTGTTGGCCGAGATCGACTCCTATCCGGGCGGCGCGTCGGCCGTCGACGAACTCGACGGGGTGGCGGTACCGCTGGAGCTGGCCACTCCCGGTGGCGAGGTGCTGACCTTCCTGAGCATGGTGACCACCTTCGGGACCGCCCTGGATCTGACGGCCGCCGAACTGTCCATCGAGGCGTTCCTGCCGGCCGACGAGGCCACCGCCGCCGCCCTGCGCTGACCCGGCAAGGGTTCTGCTCGTGCGTCGCATAACCCTTGTCGGCGCCGCCCGCCGGCAGCAGGCTCGGGCCATGACCACTACCGCTGACGCCCCCGCCCGCACCGATCTGACGCCCAAGACCATCTCGCGGCTGCGCGTCCCGGAACTCGACGAACTGACCAATCCCGACGTGCGCGCGTTCTTCGATCGCCAGCTGCGCCAGGAAGGCTTGACCTCCAACTGGTTTCGCGCCCTGTCGCTGAACGAGGACGATCTGGCACGGCTCAACGCCTATCTGCTGCCGCTGTTGGGCGCCGACGGCCGCGGCGGGTTGACGCTTCGGGAACGCGAGGTCATCGCGACCGTGGTCTCCGGCGAGAACCGTTGCGCCTATTGCCATACCAACCACGCCAACAAACTCGGCAAGGTCGCCGGCGACTGGTCGTTCGGCCAGCGGGTGGCCATCGACCATCATCAGGTCGCCGAGCTCACCGAGCGGGAACGTGCGCTCGGCGACCTCGCCGTCGCCGTCAACAACGATCCGCGGTCGATCCGCGACGAGGACTTCGCCCGGTTGCGGGAGCTCGGCTTCGACGACCACCAGATTCTGGAGGCGATCTCCATTGCGGCGGTCATCGGCGCCACCAACCGCATCGGCATCGCGCTGGCAGTGCCGCCCAACCCGGAGTACACCGGGATCCCCGACCGGAACCGGGGCTGACACGCCCGCGTTGTCGCCGAACTCCCGGTATCCGGTCGGCCGGGCCAATAGAGTCTGGCGTCATGGGGAAGCGATTTGTCGCGGCGGCCGCCGTCGGGCTGGCCGCCGCTGCGACTGGCTGCTCGACGAATCCGCCGGCGCTCGGCGGCACCACCGCGAAGGTGACGGTGAACGGCCGCAGCACCGGTGGTCCGTACCCGGTCACGTGCATCCAGACCGGGTGGTTGTGGACCATCAAGACCTACGACGATCAGGCGCAGGGGTTCACCGCGTCGATCGAGGCCGGCGACGAGGTGACGGTGCAGGCCGTCGAACTGCGCGACCTGGGCGGGTTCACCGGCACGTTCTGGCGTGACAACCTGGGCGAGGCCGAGGTCAGTTCCGCCGGTGGCACGTACACGATCACCGGGACGGCCGACGGTTCCTTCGCGGACAACCCGAACGAGACCGTCAGCACCCCGTTCCGCATCGAGGCCACCTGCTGACCACACCCTGGTGAGCGGGGCGCCGGCACCGGGTGGCCGCCCCGCGACGCGGCCCCGATAGGCACGCCGGTACGGGCCCTCGATAAGCGCAGAACATCGCGGGTGCTGTTCGGTGTGCTCACCGACACTCACTGGTCTGACCACTTGACCTCTGGCCGGTGTGCTGGCACGCTGAGCGATATGGCCCTGCAACCCGTGACCCGACGCTCGGTGCCCGAGGAGGTGTTCGAGCAGATCGCCGGCGAAGTGCTGTCCGGCGGCCTGCGCCCGGGCGAGCCCCTGCCCAGCGAACGCCGGCTCGCCGAGGTGCTGGGCGTGTCGCGCCCGGCCGTGCGCGAGGCGCTCAAACGGCTCAGCGCGGCCGGACTGGTCGAGGTGCGGCAGGGCGACGCCACCACGGTGCGCGACTTCCGCCGGCACGCCGGCCTGGACCTGCTCCCCCGGCTGCTGGTGCGCGGCGGTGAACTCGACGTCGCAGTGGTGCGCAGCATCCTGGAGACCCGGCTGCACAACGGGCCCAAGGTCGCCGAGCTGGCCGCCGCACGCAGCGGTGCCGCGCTGGCCGAACCGCTCGACCGGGCCCTGCGTGCGCTGGCCGCCGCCACCGACCCGATCGAACGGCAGCGGGTGGCGTTGACCTTCTGGGACCACATTGTCGACGGCGCCGACTCGATCGTCTTCCGGCTGATGTACAACACGCTGCGCGCCGCCTACGAACCGGCGCTCGCCGCGCTCGCCACTGTGATGTCCGATGAGGTCGGCCGCCCCCAGGCCTATCGGGAGCTGGCCGACGCGATCGTCGCGGGCGACCCCGACCGGGCCCGGCGCGCGGCCCACGATCTGCTGGCACCGGCCACCACCACCCTGCTCGACGCCCTTGAGACGTTGGGGGACAACGAATGAACACGAGCAGTTCACGACCCGTCCGGCGCGCGTTCACCCTCGCCGACGCACGCCGGGAGTTCATCCGTCACCCCTCGCCGTGGTTGATCGGGGCCACCCTGGCGGGTGCCCTGACCGCGCGGATCATCGTGGGTGACTGGCAACTCGTCGACGCCGTGGTCCTCGCGGTGATGGTGGCGCTCTTCCCGTTCCTGGAGTGGGTCGTGCACGTGTTCCTGCTGCACTTCAGGCCCAGGACGATCGGCCGGTTCACCATCGACCCGCTGCTCGCCCGCGAGCACCGCGCCCACCACCGCGACCCGCGCCGGATACGGCTGATCTTCATCCCGTGGAGATCCCTGGTGACGTGGGTGCTGCCGCTGATCGTCGGCACCGCGCTGCTGGCGTTCCCGCGATTGTCACTGGGACTGACCTTCCTGGTCGGCATCGCGGCGCTGGGCCTGTGCTACGAGTGGACCCACTATCTGATCCACACCGACTACAAGCCGAAAACCCGTGTATACCGGGCGATCTGGCGGAATCACCGCAACCATCACTACAAGAACGAGCACTACTGGTTCACGGTGACCAGCGCCGGCACCGCCGACCGGGTCTTCGGTACCGACCCGGATCCCGCCGCGGTGCCCACCTCACCGACGGCCAAGAACCTGCACGCCGTCGGCTGACCGGTCCGGGCTCAGGCCTGCACGATCACCGGATCGCCCACCTTGACGGTGTCGAAGTACCAGGCGGCGTTGTCCGGGCTGAGGTTGATGCAGCCGTGGCTGACGTTCGCATAGCCCTGCGAGCTGACCGACCACGGCGCACCGTGCACGTAGACCCCGCCCCAGGTGATGCGCACCGCGTGGTGGACCGTCAGCTTGTAGCCCTCCGGGTCCTCGAGCGGGATGCCGATGGTGCGCGAGTCCATCACCACCGTGCGCTGCTTCTCGAGCACCTTGAAGTTGCCCTTGGGGGTGGGAAACCGCGGCTTGCCCATCGACGCGGGCATCTCGCGCACCACCTCGCCGTCGATGCTCACGGTGAAGGTGTGCTCGTCGATGTCGGCGACGCCCAACACCACCGACCCGGTCTGGAAGCTGGTCTTCAGCCCGCCCGCCGACACGGTGATCGTCGAGTGCGCCGGCCACCACTCGTCGGGGGTGAACTCCACGACGCGATCGTTGAGCCAGGTGAAGCTTCCCCGCGGAGTGGACGGCGCGGAGATCTCGATGCTCCGTTCGGCGGCGGCCCGGTCGGTGATCGGGCCGGCGAACGTGACGGTCACCGGATGCGCCACGCCCACCGTGGTGGCGGCCGGGGAGATGTCCACAACATCGGCCGGCCGGACGCCCGTTGCGGCGCCGGTCCCGGCCGACCCGGTGACCGCCAACATCGCGATGCTTGCCGCCGCAAGCACAGTTCGAAGCTTCAGCACATCCACATCCTAGGTACTCAGCGGTCCCCGACCAGCGCCGAGCGAACCGGTGTCGTCGTTTACCTGGGCATATCCCCACACACTGGCGGGATCACCTGTTGATCGCGACGACCCGGGAAAACGTTTCACGAAACGAATCACGAAAGAATAACGACGCCGCTGAGCACCCGCCGTCACGGCGCCGGGGGCGGCGCCTCCGGCGGCGGCGCGGGCTGCGGGGCCGGCTCCGGGGCCGCAGGAGCCTCCGGTGGTGGCGCCGGCAACGCCTCGGGCGCCGGGGCTTCGGCACCGGCGGGCGGCTGCGGACCCTGTTCGGCGGGCGGATCCCAGCCGATGCCCGACAGCCGGTCCTTGATCCGGCGCAGGATTCCGGGCCGCTGCTGCGGTACCGGGGTCGGCACCGCCGGCACCAGGCCGGGCGCGGGCTCCACCCCCGGCGGCAGGGCCGCCGACGGCGGTGCGGGCGCCGGGCCGACCGGAGCCACGACCGGCTCGCCACCGGCGGTCGCCTGCGCCGCGTCCCCGTCCGGGATCGCGGCCGGCGGCTCGGCCGACCCGACGGCGGACTGCTCCGGCGGAACCTCGAGCACCACCCGCTCCGGTTCCCTCGGCGGGGCCGGCGGCGCTGCCGCCGCGGGCGGGGACGTCACCGGGGCCGCCGGGGCGGGGGTCTTCGCGGTGCGGGCCCGGGCGGCGACCGCGGACACATCGGCGGCGGTGCGGGCCGCGGTGCGGGGCTGGTCGTCGCGATCCGGGGTCACCTCGAGAGCGACCGCCGCGGACACCGACACCACCAGGCCCACCGCCCCGGCGGTCAACATGCCCACCGGCAGCGCGTACCGCACCGCCCCGGGGGGACGCCCGCCGCTGCGCGCCGCGCGGTACACGCGGGCCACCGCGGCGGTGTCCGCCGCGAACTCGGTCTCCGGCTCCGCCGCCAGCGCCGCACCGCGGGCGAGCGCGAGTTCGGCATCGGCCGGCGTGTACACCGGGATCGCCAGCTCGGCCTCCAGCAGCGGCATCAACTCGTCGAGACCGCCGCCGGAGCCGACCAGAACCAGCGCCTCGGGCGGCCACTCGGCCCTGGTGAACACCGCGTGCAGCCAGCCGGCCAGCGCGTGCTCGTCGTCGGGGGCCGACCGGACCGCGCTCTGCACCGCGGCCTCACCGGCGTGGGCGATGATCACCATCACCGTGTCGGGCTCGATCAGGCAGACCGCGGTGACCTCCCGGCCGATAGCATCGGCGACGCCCCAGGTCAACGCCTCGGCGGCGTCGGCCATCCGGACCGCCACGGTGTCGTCGAACCCGTGGTGGCCCAACGACCTCAGCAACAACGTCGCATCCTTCCGGGCGTCGTCGCTCCAGGTCAGACCGATCGTGCGGAGCCGGTCGCCCCGCTCGGCGCAGCGCGCCTCCACGCGCAACACCGCCGCCGCCACCTGCTCGGCGGTCTGCTCCGGGGCCTCGTGGCGGCCACGGACGATCTCGAACGCCTCGCGGTCCACTGTGGCGCCGTCGGCGTTCGGCCCTTCGACGAGGACCAGCCCGACGGCGGTCGGCGTCACCGATAAGCCGAGTACGGCGTCCACTACCATCCCTTCGGACGTCCACCTGTCGGGGGCGACACTACTCCCGCCGCAATCGTCCGGCGCACCGGGCGGTGCCTTCGCGGCACCCGGGCGCCGAGTGTCCCTCGCCCCGAAAACTCAGCAAATGTGCTGGGGCTCAAGAACGTGCAGCGCCCGAGCCACGGTCGTTTTTGCCGACCCTGCGGCGGGTTTCCGGGGCCGGTTCGGCGCCGACGCCACGTGTCGGACCGCGCCGCCGCGGGCGCCGTGGCAGGGTGACGCCATGGCCGTTCCCGTCTCCGCCGCCGCGGCGCCGGCCGTCCGCACGGTGCTCGGCCACCCGATCGGATTGGTCAACCTGTTCGGCGTCGAGCTCTGGGAGCGGTTCTCGTTCTACGGGATGCTCACCATCCTCGGCTACTACCTCTACTTCGCGGTGGGCGACGGTGGCCTCGGGCTGCCCAGGCCCACCGCGTTCGGCATCGTCGGCGCCTACGGCGGCCTGGTGTACCTGTCCACGGTGCTGGGCGGCTGGGTGGCCGACCGACTGCTGGGTATGGAGCGCACCGTGTTCTACGGCGGATTGGTGGTGATGTGCGGCCACATCGCCTTGGCGGTGCTGCCCGGGCTCGCCGGCGTCGGCGCCGGCCTGGCCCTGGTCGCCCTGGGTTCCGGTGCGCTCAAGGCCAACGCCTCGTCGCTGCTCGGAACGCTCTACGCCAAGGGCGACCCGCGCTGCGACGGCGGCTTCACGCTGTTCTACCTGGGCATCAACCTCGGCGGGTTCATCGGCCCGATCGCCACCGGACTGCTGCGGGACTGGCGGGGTTTCCATGTCGGGTTCGGCGCCGCCGCGGTCGGCATGGCACTGGGACTGGCTCAGTACGCGGCGTTCCGCCGCAATCTCGGCGCGCACGGCCGTGAGGTGCCCAACCCGGTGTCCGGCGCCGCGTTGCGGCGCATCGCGGGCTGGTCGCGGATCGGGCTCAACCTCATCGGCTGCGCGATCCTGCTCGAATGGCTGCGGCTGTCGAACCTGTCGCAGGCCACGACGGTGGCGGTGGCGGCGGCGTCGGTGCTGTATTTCGGCGTGTTGCTGACCAGCGGCAAGGTGACCGCCGAGGAACGCCTGCGGGTGTGCGCCTTCGTGCCGCTGTTCGGGGCCAACACGGTGTTCTGGTCGCTGTTCCAGCAGATCTTCACCGTGCTCGCGGCGTACTCGGACAACCGGATCAACTGGTCACTGTTCGGCTGGACGGCGCCGTCGAACTGGATCGGCTCGATCGAACCGGTGTGGATCATCGTGTTGTCGCCGCTGTTCGCGGTGCTGTGGACACGGCTTGGCACCCGGGCGCCGAGCACACCGCGAAAATTCGGCTATGCGGTGATCGGCATGGGCCTGGCGTTCCTGTTGTTCGTGCCGATGTCGGCGACCACCGGGAAGGCGGTGCCGGTCTGGTGGGTGGCCGTGATCCTGGCGGTGTTCGCCGTCTCGGAGCTGCTGTTGTCGCCGATCGGCCTGTCGGTGACGACAAAGCTTGCGCCGCAGGCGTTCCGGTCCCAGATGATGGCGCTGTACTTCTTCTCGGTGGGCATCGGCACCGCGCTGTCCGGGGTGCTGGCGCGCTACTACGACCCGGCCCGCGAGCTCGGCTACTTCGGGATCACCGGTGCGATCGCCGTCCTGGCCGGCGTCCTGGTGCTCGCGGTGAGCCGGCCGATCAGCCGATTGATGAAATCAGCCGATTGATGAAAGGCGTGCACTGATTACGTTCAGCCCGCCAGGACCTCGGCCAGCAACCGCGGTTCGATGTTGCCGCCCGACACCACCACGACGGTACGACCCGGCGGAAGCGTTCCGCGGCGGTAGGCGGCCAGGCCGACCGCACCGCTCGGTTCACTGACGATGTGCGCATGCAACGCCAACTCCCTTACTGCCGAGAGGATTTCGTCCTCCGACACGGTGATCACACCGTCCAGCACCTGCTGCAGGTGAGCGAACGTCAGCGCCGACGGCTGGGCGCGCAACCCGTCGGCGACGGTGCGGTCGCGGCGGTCGACCGGCCAGTCCACGAGATGCCCCGCGGCCAGCGATTCGGCGGTGTCGGCGGCCAGCTCGGGTTCCACCCCGAACACCCTGGCGGTGGGACACAGCGCCTTGATCGCGGTGCCGACACCGGCGGCCAGCCCACCGCCGCTGACCGGCACCAGCACGTTGTCGACGGTCGGCAGATCCTCGGCGATCTCCAGCCCGATGGTGCCATGGCCGGCGATCACGTCGGGGTGGTCGAACGGCGGTACCAGCGCACCGCCGGTCCGCGCGAGCAGTTCGGCGGCCACCTGCTCGCGCTGCCCGGCCGCGCACAGCACCACCCGGGCGCCGTGCCGGCGGGTGGCCTCGACCTTGTTGGGCGCGGTCTGTTCGGGCATGACGATGTGGGCCGGGATGCCGTGGATCCTCGCGGCGTAGGCGACCGCCTGGGCGTGGTTGCCGCTCGAGTACGCCACCACCCCACGACAGCGCACCGACTCGTCGAGGTTGCCGACCGCATGGAACGCGCCGCGCACCTTGAACGCGCCGATGGGCTGCAGCGTCTCGGGTTTGATCCACAACGGCCGCGACGGTTCCGCCCACAACGCGGGCACCAGCGGGGTGCGCACCACGTACGGGCGGATGCGCTGCGCCGCCGACCGGATGTCCTCGACCGTCACCCACCGCACCGCACCAGTCTGCCCGGCCCGGTCCGCGCGCTCCGCGACAGGCCGCGCCCCGGCGGGTACCTTCTGCACATGGGCCTGCGTACGGGCGATGACCGCGAGCCGGATCGGCGCCTCCCCCCGGGGATGGCCGAACAACTCGAACTGGCCTACGCCGGTATGGCGACGTTCGGACAGCGACCACTGCTGACCGAGGTGGAGCAACTGGAGTCGTGGCGGCCCGATGTGGCGATCGTCGGTGCGCCGTTCGACATCTCGACCACCAACCGTCCCGGCGCCCGCTTCGGCCCCCGCGCGATCCGCGCCACCGCCTACGAGCCCGGCACCTACCACATGGATCTGGGTCTGGAGATCTTCGACTGGCTCGAGGTCGTCGACTTCGGCGACGCCTACTGCCCGCACGGTCGGACCGAGGTGTCCCACAACAACATCCGGGAGCGCGTGTACGCGGTGGCGTCCCGCGGCATCGTGCCCGTGGTGCTCGGCGGCGATCACTCCATCACCTGGCCGGCGGCCACCGCCGTCGCCGACGTCCACGGCCACGGCAACGTCGGGGTGGTGCACTTCGACGCGCACGCCGACACCGCCGACGAGATCGAGGGGAACCTGGCCAGCCACGGCACCCCGATGCGGCCGCTCATCGAATCCGGTGCGGTGCCGGGCAGCCATTTCGTGCAGGTGGGGCTACGGGGCTACTGGCCGCCGCAGGACACCTTCGAGTGGATGCTCGAACAGCGGATGACCTGGCACACCATGCAGGAGATCTGGGAGCGGGGTTTCCAGGCGGTCATGCGCGACGCCGTCGCCGAGGCACTGGCCAAGGCCGACAAGCTCTACGTGTCGGTGGACATCGACGTCCTCGACCCCGCCCACGCCCCCGGTACCGGCACCCCCGAACCGGGCGGTATCACCTCCGCGGACCTGCTGCGCATGGTGCGCGAACTGTGCCGACACCACGACGTGGTCGGTGTCGACGTCGTCGAGGTGGCCCCGGCCTACGACCACGCCGAGCTGACCGTCAACGCGGCCCACCGGGTGGTGTTCGAGGGCGCTGGCGGGCATGGCGGCGCGGCGGCGGGACGCGGCCGGCGCCGAACCCGGCCCGCCGGCCCGGCGCTGAGCACCCCCGGCCACCGCCCTACCGGCCCGAACGAGACGGAATGTCGATATCGGTCCAGACCGGCGCGTCGGTGCGATGGTCGTTGTGGTTGCGGCAGGGGCCGTACAGCCGCAGGGTGGCGAACCCCGGGTTCTCGACGTTGCGGTGCACGATCGCGGTGACGCCGTCTCTGGTCAGCTTGTGACCGAAGTGCTCCGCCGCGGTGGGGGCGCGCACCCAGCCGTGGCTGCGCATCGCGTTCGCCACCCCGCTCAGGTAGCGCGCCCAGTTCCGTTCGGGGACAATGAAAGTCAGATACACCACGGCCTGGTACGGCGGACCGTCGGCGGCGCAGGAGAGGAACCGGTACCCGCCGGTGGCGCCGTCCAGTCCGGCGGCGGCGGTGATGTGTTCGGCCGCCTCGCGCACCTGGGCGATCGCCGCGTCGTCGCCCGCCGGCGCACCCCGGTCCGGCGCGCCGGCGGGCTGGCGGTAGGTCAGCACCGCGGCCGACCCCAGCAACAGCGACATCGCCAGGCTCGCGCACAGCACAGCCCGGGACGGCGGCGAACGCAGCGTCATGGCAACCCGGGCTCAATCTACTCGCGGCGCCCTGCTGCCGCTGCCGCCGCCGGGCCTGCCCGGGCTAGACGGGGACCTTGGTCAGCGTGTACTGGCAGATGTCGGTGTAGCCCTTGCGGAACAGATCCGCGCAGCCGGTGAGGTACTTCATGTACCGGTCGTAGACCTCCCGCGACTGGATCCGGATCGCCTCCTCGCGGTGGGCCCGCAGCGCCTCGGCCCAGCAGTCCAGGGTGCGCGCGTAGTGCTCGCGCAGCCGGTGGGCACGCTGCAGATAGAACCCGGCCTTCTCGGCGTGCGCGGTCACGTCGTCGAACTTGGGCAGATCGCCGCCGGGGAAGATCTCCTCCATGATGAACTTGATGAAGTGCAGCAGCTTCATCGTCAGCGGCAGGCCGCTGGCGGCGAACTCCTCGTCGGTCGGCTTGATGATCGTGTGCAGCAGCATCACGCCGTCTTCGGGCAGGATCTCGAAGGCCGTCTGGAAGAACTGGTCGTAGCGGTCGCGGCCGAAGTGCTCGAACGCGCCGATCGACACGATCCGGTCCACCGGTTCGTGGAACTGCTCCCAGCCCTGAAGCAGCACCCGCCTGCTGCGGGGGCTGTCCATCGCGTCGAGCATCCGCTGCACGTGGGCCTGCTGATTGCGGCTGAGCGTGAGCCCGATGACGTTGACGTCGTACTTCTCCACCGCCCGCTTCATCGTCGCGCCCCAACCGCAGCCGATGTCGAGCAGCGTCATGCCCGGCTCGAGGCCCAGCTTGCCCAGGGACAGGTCGATCTTGGCGAGCTGGGCCTCCTCCAGGGTCATGTCGTCGCGCTCGAAGTACGCGCAGCTGTAGGTCTGCGTGGGATCCAGGAACAGGCGATAGAAGTCGTCGGACAGGTCATAGTGCGACTGCACCGCCTCGAAGTGCGGCGTGAGGTGCCGGCTGTCGCTGGTTTTCTCTGGCACGGTTCAGCCTCTGACGTTTTGTGGGTGGTGTTTCAGCTCCGCGCTTTCGAGAGCCATCGCGTCGTCGCTTGGGCAGTCTACGCACAGGCCCCGGCAGCGTTCATCCCGTCTGGGGTGGTCGGGTGGCACCGGTTTGCCGGAGTGGGGTGAAAAGTTTGCTCTCCGGCAACCGGCCGACGGCCCGGGGCCGCCCCGTGTGGGCTGGACCCGGGCCGTCGACCCCGGTGCCTCTACCCGGCCGGGGCGGCGCCCAGCACCCGCTGGATGTCGGGCTTCATGGCCTGCAGCTGGCCGCCCCAGTAGGCCCAGCTGTGGGTGCCGGCCGGCGGGAAGTTGAACACCCCGTTGCGGCCGCCGGCCGCCTCGTAGTCGGCCTGGAACTGGCGGGCGGTGCGGATCGTCAGGCCCTCGAGGAACTGGGCCGGGATCCGGGCGTCACCGAGGCCGGCGTCGAGCTCGGTCGGGTTGCCGTTGCCGCTGTAGACCCAGATGCGGGTGCCGTTGGCCACCAGCTTGCCGATCTGCAGCGTCGGGTCGTTGCGCTGCCAGGCGGGACCGCCGTAGGGGCCCCACATGTCCAGCGCGTTGAAGCCGCCGGCGTCGGCCATCGCGATGCCGATCAGCACCGGCCACAACCCCTTGGACAGGTTCAGGTACCCCGACAGCGACGCCGCGTAGCGGAACTGGTTGGGGTGATAGGCGGCCAGGATCAGCGCCGAGCTGCCCGACATCGACAACCCGACCACCGCGTTGCCGTCCGGATCGACCCCCTTGTTGGCGGCCAGCCAGGCCGGCAGTTCGGAGGTCAGGAAGGTCTCCCACTTGTAGGTCTGGGTGCGGCCGTTGCCGACCGCCGGGCGGTACCAGTCGGTGTAGAAGCTCGACATGCCGCCGACCGGCATCACGACCGACAGGCCGGAACCCTCGAACCACCCGAACGCCCCCGTTTCGATGTCCCAGCCGTTGCGGTCGTCGCGCGCCCGCATGCCGTCGAGCAGATACACGGCCTTGTTGCCGCCGCCCTGGAACTGGACCAGGATGTCGCGGCCCATCGCCGCCGACGGCACGTTGAGGAACTCCACCTCGGCGTGGGCCCTGGGCAGGCCCCCCGCCAGCCCGACGAGGCCCGGCAGCAGGAGCGCGGCCACCGCCGCGACCCCCAGCCGGCGCGCCCACCTGCCGCACCACCGGTACGGCCGGGGAACAGTCATGGTGATTGACATAGCAGTGCCTGGTTTCCGTGTCGTGATCTCGGTATCGGTTTTCAGCGGTTTGATCGCCCGCGGGCGGCGAAGGGTTACACGGTGGCGCGGCGGTGCGGCGTCGACCCGCGATCCGCCGGGTGGGCGGCGTGCGACGCCCGGGTGGCATGCGGGCCTTGCGAACGGGCTTGGCTCGGTCCTTTTTTGGAGGACAATGGCGGTACGAGTCGGATTTCGGTCGTTGGAAAGGAGCTTGCAATGCGTGCCAGTGTGGGCGACTTTCTGGTAGTCAAGGGCACGACCGTCGACCGGCACGAACGGCGCGGCGTGATCACCGAGGTCCGCTCCCCGGACGGATCCCCGCCGTACGTCGTGCGCTGGCTGCACAACGACCAGGTGGCGACGGTGTTCCCCGGGCCGGATGCGCTCGTCGTTCCCGCTGGTGAACAGCAGGCCGCCGACGCCCGCAGCTGAACCCCTCTAGGCTCGAGGCCGGCCCTCGCGGCAGATCGATTCGTCTGAAAGGAGTGGGACCGATGACCAGGCCCGACGGTCTCTCGTTCGGTTCTGAGGCCCCCGAGGCCGACGTGGTGGACCAGCACATCCCCGCCGAGTCGGCGGACGCGGCGGAGCCGGACACCTGGCAGGAGGCGGCCCGGCTCACCACATCGCGGGACTGGGAGGCCAGCGAGGCGGACCTGATCGACCAGGCCATCGAGGTCCCGCTGCTCGACGACGAATCCGGTTTCGACCGCTGAGCGCGGGGTGTAGGCATTAGGGCATGAACCTGCCGGATACCCCCCAGGACCTCCGTGACCGCGTACCGTCGGGCGGCGTGTTCGGAACGCCCTACCAGACCGCCGACGGCACGACGGTCATCCCGGTCACCCGGGCGGGCGGCGGCCCGCTCGGCATCTTCACGGTCAGGGCGGGCTCCGCGAAATGGGTGCCCGCCGTCGACGCCACCCGCATTGTGCTGGTGAGTTTGCTGATCGGGCTGGTGACATCCGTGTTCGCCGGGGTGGCCATGATCCGCCGGCCGCCGTGGCCCGATCTGCGTGGCGACATCTCCGGCCACCCCGCATGGCGGGAGCGCTGACGTGCAGGGCTCGGTCACGGTATCGATGCGGGCTCCGGCCGAGAGGATCTGGAACCTCATCGCCGACGTCCGCAACACCGGCAGGTTCTCCCCGGAGGTGATCGAGGCCGAATGGCTCGACGGCGCCACCGGGCCGGCGCTCGGGGCGCGCTTCCGGGGCCACGTCAAACGCAACGAGATCGGGCCGGTGTACTGGACGACGTGTCGGGTCACCGCCTGCGAGCCCGGCCGCGAGTTCGGGTTCGCGGTGCTGCTCGGCGACAAACCCGTCAACAACTGGCACTACCGGCTCACCCCCACCGACACCGGCACCGACGTCACCGAGTCGTTCCGGTTGGCGGACACACCGGCCATGAAGTTGTTCTCGGTGCTGGGCGGGCAGTTGCGCCGACGGCGCAACATCCGCGACATGCGCACCACGCTGGAGCGAATCAAAGCGGTCGTCGAGGCGCCAGAAGCCGAATAGCCCGAATGGGGCCGCCGCGAACCCCTACGCTCGGGGTGTGGCCATCGCGACCTGCCGCAACGGCGCCGCTCCCCCGGACGTGCCGCTGGCCGATATCGACCTCGGCGACTGGCGGTTCTGGCAGCGCGACGAGCAGTGGCGCGACGGGGCGTTCGCCACGCTGCGGCGCGAGGCGCCGATCTCGTTCCACCGGCCGCTGCGCGGCGGCGGGGTGGATCCCGGACCCGGACACTGGGCCCTGACCCGCTACGACGACATCTGGTTCGCCAGCCGCCATCCGCAGCTGTTCAGCTCCAGCCCGAACATCGTGATCAGCGACGGGAACCCGGAGTTGTCCGAGTTTTTCGGCTCGATGATCGTGATGGACGACCCGCGCCACCTGCGGCTGCGCAACATCGTCAGCCGGGCGTTCACCCCGCGGGTGGTGGCCCGCACCGAGGCCGCGGTGCGCGACCGGGCCCGCCGGCTGATCCGGCAGATGATCGAGGCGCATCCCGACGGCCGCGGCGAGCTGGTCGGCGACCTCGCCGGCCCGCTGCCGCTGCAGGTCATCTGCGACATGATGGGCATCCCCGAGGACGACCATCAGCAGGTGTTCGCCTGGACCAACAAGGCTTCGGGGACCCCGACATCGCCCAGGACTACCGCGAATTCGTCCGGGCGGCAACCGATATCGGCGCCTACGCGGTAGGCCTGGCCGACAACCGCCGAGCCCGTCCCCGGGATGATCTGCCCACCGCACTGGTCGAGGCCGAGGTGGACGGCGAGCGGCTGACCTCGGCGGAGATCGCGTCGTTCTTCATCCTGCTCGTGGTCGCCGGCAACGAGACCACCCGCAACGCGATCAGCCACGGATTGCTGGCGCTGACCCGCTTTCCCGAACAGCGGGCCCGGTGGTGGGCCGACTTCCACGCACTGGCCCCGGCTGCGGTCGAGGAGATCGTGCGGTGGGCCTCACCGGTCAACTACATGCGCCGCACGCTCACCGAGGACGTCGAACTGGCCGGGGTGCGGATGGCGGCGGGCGACAGGGTCACGCTGTGGCACTGCTCGGGCAACCGCGACGAGCACCACTTCGCCGACCCGTGGATGTTCGATGTCGGCCGAAAACCCAATCCGCACATGGGATTCGGCGGAGGCAGTGCGCACTTTTGTCTCGGCGCCAACCTGGCACGCCGCGAGATCGGTGTGGTGTTCGAGGAGCTGCACTGCCGGATTCCCGACATCGAGGCCGTCGAGGAGCCGGCCCGGCTGTTGTCACCGTTCATCCACGGCATCAAGCGGCTGCCGGTCGCCTGGAGCCCTCCGGCCGACTGACTCAGCGACGCTGCTGCGGGGCGGGCTCGTCGGAGCTGACCCGCTCCGATTCGGCTGTGTCGGACAGGATGTCCGGGCTCAGTTCCTCGGCGCGTTCCCGTCGTTCGTCGAGGTGCGCGCGGGCCGAGCCGGCGGCGTCGCGGTGGCCGGCGGCCACGTCCTTCAGGCGAGCGGCCTCGGCGGCCTTGGCCTCGGCCTCGGCCTCGGCGGCGCGGGCGCGCGCTTCGGTCTCGGCCGCCACGGCCTCACGTCTCTCGACGTGGCGGGTCTTGTCCTCGATCTCCTGGGCGAGTCGCTGCGCCTCGGCGCGGCGGCGGTTGCTGCGCACGGTGCGGGCCGCCAACGCGACAACGATCACGACCACGATCACCGCGACGGCGATGACCACTCCGACAACGACACTGCTGTCCATGACGACTCCTTCTGATACCGGTCGTCGGCGTCGACGAACCCGCTGCGCGGATGCCCGGTATCGCAGGGTCTGAAACCGGCCGCCGGCCGGCGGCTACAGGGTGGCGGTCACCGGACCGAGCGATCGGCATTCCGGCTGCGGCGGGTTGCCGTGCAGGAAACAGCCGCGGCCGGTCACCACATACGTGCTGCCCGCTCGATACGGCGCGTAGTAGACCTCGGCCGCCAGGATGCCGTTGTTCCGCTTGCACTGCCCCGGACCCGAACCGCCCTCGACTTGGATGCAGACCACCGACTGATACGCGGTGGACCGATCGCAGCGGCTCGGCTGCACCGTCGCGGTGACCATGGGGTTGCCCGACACGTCGACCACCTGCGGCGGCGACACGGCGAACTCGCAGAACGGCTGCGGGACGGCGACGGCCGGTCCCGCGGAGGAAAGCAGCGCGGCGATCGGCAACGCCGCCGCGGCGGTAAGGCGTGTGATGGACCGGAGCACCCTTGGATCGTAGAACCCGCCCGGGGCCGGCGGGAGCACGTCGCTGTTTGCAGACCGCTCGCGGGATCAGTCGAGGTGGCGGGCGAACCACTCCCGCAGGCGTCGCCAGGCGTCGGCCGCGGCGGCGGCGTTGTAGCGCTCACCGGTGTCGTTGAAGAACGCGTGGCCGGCACCCGGTTCGGTGACCAGCTCGAACACCATGCCCGCGGCCTCCAGCGCGGCCCGCGCGACCGGTTCGGTGGCGTTGACCCGCTGATCGTTCTCCGCGTAGATACCCAGCACCGCCACATCGCGCGAGCCGGAGAAATCCGGGTCGTCCGGGGTGGGCCCGTAGAACGGAACGGCCGCGGCCAGCCGGGGTTCACCGGCCGCCAGCAGCCGCCACACCATGGTCCCGCCCATGCAGAACCCGACCGCGGCGAGCCTGCGGCCGGGCACCCGCCGCGCCAGCTCGTCGACGCCGGACTTCAGGTCGGCGACCGCGTCCGCGGGCGGCAACGAGCCCAGCGCGGCGGTCGCCTCGGCCGGATCGGCGAACGTCTCGGTCCCGCCGTGTCCGGACAACAGGTCGATCGCCAGCGCCGAATAGCCGACGCCGGCCAGCCGGCCGGCCACCGAGCGGATGTGGTCGGTCAGGCCCTTGTTCTCGTGGATCACCAGTACCCCGCCCCGCGGCTGCGACGCCGCGGCCCAGGCGCCGCGCAACTCGCCGCGCGGTCCCGGCCAGGTGATCGGCACCGTCGGCCGTGCAGCATCCGCACCGGGCGGCGCCGCGGCGGGGCCGGCGGTGGATTCGCCGGTGGCCGGGGCGGGCTGCTCGGCGGCGCGCCGGCAGGCGGCGATCAGCGCCGACGCGGCCGCCGTTCCCACCCCCAGCAACGCCAGCCGGCGCAGGGCCTCACGCCGGGTCAGCAGACCGTCGACGTGGTCGGTGGCGATCTCCTCGGCGAGGTATCGCTGCAGGGGCGTCACACCCGGAGTATCCCGCGCCGGGCGCCCGTGCCGGGCGGGATTCGGTCATCGTTGACAGCCGGGCACCGGCGCTGTTCCATGACGGGGTGACCCGCGCCACATTCCCGACGAACAGGAGTTGATCGGTGTCGATCGAGGACACGATCCGGGAGTTCTGGAAAACCCTGTCGGCCCGCAACTACGAGCGGGCGAAGACGTTCCTGGCCGACGACTGCATCTACTACGACGTCCCGGTCGGGCCGGCCGCCGCCGCCCGCGGACCGGAGGACGCCATGAAGCGTCTGCGGATCGCCTGGGATGCGCTGTCGCACTACGAGAACCACGACGGGCTGCTGCTCACCAACGGCACCGACGTGATGTACGAGCACTCCGAGACCTGGGTCTGGCCCACCGGGGAACGGGCCACGCTGCCGTTCGTCTCGGTGCACCGGGTGCGTGACGGCAGGATCACGCTGTGGAAGGACTACTGGGACATGGGCACGCTGGCCAACCAGGCCCCGCCGACCTGGATGGACGACCTCGCCAAGGCCGATACCAGCTGGATGTTCGACGCGACCGGGCTGGTCTGACGGGCGACCGGTAAGGAGGCGCGCGATGCTCGACCTGAAGATCGTCGGCGGCACCGTGGTCGACGGCACCGGCGCCGAGCGCTACCCCGCCGACATCGGGGTGCTCGACGGGCGGATCGTCGAGGTGCGCCGCCGCGGTCCCGGCGATCCGGGGCTGACCGTCGAGGCCGCCGAGACAATCGACGCGACCGGGCGCATCGTCACCCCCGGTTTCGTCGACATCCACACCCACTACGACGGCCAGGTCAGCTGGGACGAGCTGCTGGAACCGTCGAGTCTGCACGGCGTCACCACGGTGGTCAGCGGTAACTGCGGTGTGGGCTTCGCGCCGGTGATCCCCGGGCGCGAGCAGTGGCTCATCGAGCTCATGGAGGGCGTCGAGGACATTCCGGGCACGGCGCTGGCCGAGGGCATCATCTGGCAGTGGGAGAGCTTCCCGGAGTATCTCGACGCGATCGAGAAGCGGCCGCTGGCCATCGATTACGGAACACAGATCGCGCACGGTGCGGTGCGGGGCTACGCGATGGGCGACCGCGGCGCCCGCAACGAGGACGCCACCGACGAGGACATCGCGGTGATGGCGCGCCTGGTGCGCGAGGCGATCGAGGCCGGCGCACTGGGCTTCTCCACCTCGCGCACCGAGGGGCACCGCGCCGTCGACGGCGAACCGGTGCCCGGCACCTACGCCGCCGAGCGCGAGCTGTTCGGCATCGGCCGGGCGATGGCCGCCGCCGGACGCGCCGTGTTCGAGGTCGCCCCGCAGGGCGCCGCGGGCGACGGCACCCCCGAGGACGCCCTGGCCGAACTGGAGTGGATGGTCCGGCTCGCCGACGAGATCGACCGCCCGGTGTCCTACGCGATGGTCCAGTGCGCGGGAGCCCCCTGGCTGTACCGTGAACAACTCGAGCGCACCGGCGCCGCCCGCGACCGCGGGGTGCAGATCTGTGCGCAGTTCGCGGCCCGCCCGTTCGGCATGCTGTTCGGCTTCCCCGGCTACCACGCCTTCACCCACCGCCCCACCTACCGGCGGCTGCAGGCCGAACTCGACCGCGACGAGCTCGCCGTCCGTCTGGCAGATCCCGCTGTGCGCCAAGCGATCCTGAGCGAAGAGGATCTGCCGCCGCAGCCGTTCCCGCTGTACGACGGGATGTATGCGCTGATCCAGCACAGCCTCGACCGCATCTACCCGATCGGCGACCCGCCCGACTACGAGCCGACACCCGATCGGACCGTCGCGGCGATCGCCGCGCAGCGCGGCGAGGACCCGCTGGCGACGCTGTATGACCTGATGCTCGAACACGACGCCTCGGCGCTGGTGATGCTGCCGTTCTTCAACTACGTGGACGGGAACCACGACGCGATCCACGAGATGATCACGCACCCGGCGGCGGTGTCGGGCCTGTCCGACGGGGGCGCGCACTGCGGGCTGATCTGCGACGCCTCCTATCCGACCTACCTGCTGACGCACTGGGCGCGGGACCGCCGGCGCGGCCCCCGGCTGCCGCTCGAGTACGTGGTGCGCCGACAGACCCGCGACACCGCGACGCTGTACGGGCTGAGCGACCGCGGGGTGATCGCCGTCGGCAAGAAGGCCGACCTCAACGTCATCGACTTCGACGCACTGCAATTGGATCTGCCGCGGATGGTCTACGACCTGCCCGCCGGTGGGCGCCGGCTGATCCAGGGCGCCACCGGCTACGACGCGACCATCGTCAGCGGCGTGGTGGTGCGCAGGCACGGGGCCGACACCGGCGCCCGGCCGGGCCGGCTGGTGCGCGGGACGCGGTAGCGTCAGATCCCGTACAACCGCAGCGCGTTCTGTCGCGCGATCAGGTCGACGACGCGCACCGCATCGCCGCGGCTCCACTCGCCGGCAGCCACGAATCCCTCCAGAACCCGGCGAACGCCGTTGCGCCACAACCTGGAACCGAGGTAATGCAACTCCGCCGGGCCGAAACCGTCCGACGAGTACAGAATCTTGCGGAACGGCGCCAGCTCCAGCAGCCGACCGATGAAGTCCACCGAGCGCGCACCGAGGTGGTTGATGGTCAGACCGCCGTCGACATAGACGTTGTTGAACGCCTGCGCCAGGTATCCCGCCTCGCGCTCGAACGGATAGCAGTGCAGCAGGATCACCGGCGTCCGGCCGCACCGGCGCAGAAAGTCCAGCAGATACAGCGGATTGGTGGTGTGCAGATCGGCGTCGCGGTCGCCGAACCCGACGTGCAATTGCAGCGGTTTGCCCAGCTGCAGTCCCCGGTGCAGTCCGAACCGCAGCAGTACCCGATCGGTCAGCCGGGGCCGGCCGCTGTCGCGCCAGCGCTCCGCCGCTTCGACCACCTCGGCCTCGGTCGGCTCGGACAGGTCCCCGACGAATCCGCCGCGGTAGGCCAGGATCGACTTGACCGCGACCGCGGTCGCGGCCCGCTCGGCCAGCAGCGTGTCGAACGCGGCGATGAAATCGCCCGGCATCCGGATAGCCTGTTCGGCGATCGACTCCAGCCGCACCACCTCGTGCACGCGCCCGACCGACATCGCCGCCAGGGTGTGCGGATCGGCCACGCCCGTCGCGAATCCGGTGTCCACCAGCCAGTCGGACACGTTGGCGGCGCTGAGAAAGCGGTGCGCCAACTCCGCCTCGGACAGTTCGGTGCGGCGGCGCCAGTACTCGTCGGCCGGAGCGTGGGCCGGCAGGTCCAGCAGCCGTGCGCAGTGCGTCCGCACCGCGAAACCCAGCTGGGTGTCGAACGCGGAGTCGAACGCGGCCAACGGTTCGGTGTTGGCCTCGTTGAGCGCGTTCTCGAAGCGGTTCCGGTCCACCGGGGTCACCCAGCAGCCGTGGGCGTGCTGGTCGATCAGCGCCACCGCCTCGACGTGCTCGGCCAACGACGGTGACATGCGCCGTCAGACGCTCCAGGCCAGCCGGAACCTGTCGGCCAGTTCCTCCGGTGCCCAACCGCCGTAGGTGTCCTGCTCGTAGCGGCGCACCGCGACCACCGCCTCGACGACCTGGTCGCCGAGAATGCGCCGCAGCAGTGCGGACTTCTCGAGCGCGTCGAGCGCGGCGGCCTGCGACTCGGGCAGCAGGGTGATGCCGGCGGCCTGCCGCTCGTCGGCGGGCAGCTCCGCCGGGTCGACCGTGATCTGCGGCGGCAGCGGCAGTTCGCGTTCGATGCCGTCGAGGGCCAGCCCGAGGATCGCGGCGGTGGCCAGGTACGGGTTGGCCGCCGGGTCGATGACCTTGACCTCGACGTTGGCGCCGTGCGGGTTGCTCGGGCCGCCGACGAGGAACCGCACCGCGGCCTCCCGGTTCTCGATGCCCCAGCACACGTGCGCCCCGGCCCACTGCCCAGGCTTGATGCGCAGGCCGGACATGATCGAACCGCACAGGATGCCCTGCGCCTCCGGCAGACCGGTGAGCAGCCCCGCGATCGCGTGCTCCCCCTCGGCGGTCATCCCGGCCGCCCCGTCGCCGCCGGAGAACAGCTGGACCTCACCGCGGCGCAGCGAGAAGTGCTGGTGCGCACCGCATCCCACCTTGCCGGCGAACGGCACCGGCGAGAAGCTGACCCGCATGCCGTGCCGGCGGGCCACCCGGCCGACGATGATGCGCAGCAACACCAGGTGGTCGGCGGAGGTGACCGGCGACTGCGGCGCCAGCGAGATCTCGAACTGGTTCTGGCCGTACTCCGGATGGAACTGTTCGATGGCCAGCCCGGAGCTGTTGGCCGCCTCGGTGACGTCACGGACGAAGCCCTCGAACTCGAGCACCCCGGCCAGCCCGTACTGCGCCCACAGGTGCGCCGGCAGGTCACCGCCGTCCGGGCCGACCAGCACGAACTCCAGCTCGTGGCCCACCGTGGCGGTCAGCCCCGCTTCGTTGAGCCGGGCCTCGACCCGCTGCAGCGCTCCCCGGCTGCAGTACGGGTCCGGGGTGCCGTCCTGGTTGAAGAACGCCGCCGGCGCCCAGCACAGGCCGTCGCCGAGGATGTGCAGCGCGCTCAGATCGATCCGGACCCGCTGATCGCCCACCACCCCGGTGTCGGGGCCGAAGGCGATGCCGGTCTGATCGATGGTGAACGCATGCCACACCGGGCTGGCGCCGAGGCCGGGATCGGCGAAGATGCCCATGCGGCGGAGCGGAACCGTCTTGGCGTGGATGAGGCCGGCGGGGTTGACGACGGTGCCGATCAGCGTGGCGACCCCGTCGGCTTCCAGTTGGGCGATCGCCGCGGCGGCAAGGGGTCTGGCCATGCCGACATTGTGCGCCCCCGGGATCGGCGGTGCGCGCCGATTGCCCCCGGACGTGCCGGATCGCGACTACAGGGTGATCTTGCAGGCCTGGCCGATGTCGAGGGTGCGCAGCATCCGGCCCATCCCCAGCCACATGGCGCACGACAGCGCGAGATCGGCGAGCAGCTCGTCGGAGAAGTGCTGCCGGCAGCGCGCCCAGAAGTCCTCGTCGTCACGCAGGCCGGTGTGGTCGCGGGCGAACCGTTCCGCGAACTCGGCGGCGATCCGCTCCTGCTCGCTGTACCCCGGCCAGGTGCGCCATTCGGCGGCGTGCGCGTAGAGCTCCTCGTCCACGCCGGCGGCGGGTCCGTCCGAGTCGCGGGTGTTCTGGCACACCACGCACTCGTTGTCGAGGGCGATGACCATCCGGGCCAGTTCCCGCACCCGCAGCGGCAGCCGGTTCCGGGTGTAGACCGCATGGGTGAACTGGGCCATCGCCGCACCGATCTGCGGGGATTTGACCACCCAGGCGGTGGCGTCGTCGGCGGCGAAGTCTCCGATGCGGCTCATGCCGGCATGCTACGCCGCCGCCGGGCCGGACAGGGGGGTTCTCAGCCCCCGTCCCGGGCACCGTCGGCCCCGGTTCCGGCCGGCTCGTCGTCCCAGTCGCGCTGCACCAGCACCCGGTGCGCGATGCGCTCCAGCGCCGCCTCGACCGCCGCATGGTCGGGCCGGGCCGGCGCCGCCGGCGCTCCGGCGAGTTTGTCGACGATCCGGTTCACCAGCGCCGACGACACCTTGTCGACCTGGCCCACACCGCTCTGGGTGAGCCACAGCCGGTCCCCGGTGCGCAGCGCGTAGCCGCGTTCGACCAGACGGTCGAACGTCGGGGCGAGCACCTCGACCGGCACCCGCAGCCGCTCGGCGATATCGGTCAGCCGGGCCGAACCGAAAACCTGGTTCTGCCGGTAGATCTGCACCAGCGCCCACAGCAGCGCCACATCCGACTCGCAGCCCGACTGCCCCGCGATGCTGCGCAGCCGGATGTCGGGCGAATGCCGCAGCAGCCGAGCGATCGAGGTCTCCAGCACCGCGGCGTCGTCGCCGGGCATGGCGAACCCCTCCCCCAGATCGGTGGTCGCGGCGGGATGGGCGTCGCGCAGCCGAACCTCCTTGAGCGTCAGCGCGACCAGGAACCCGACGAACGCGACCGGCGCCGCGCACAGGAACACCAGCCCGAGCGCATCGGCGTAGGCCGCCACGATCGGCGCGGCGGTGGCCGCCGGTAGCTCGTGCAGCACCTGCGGCGACTCCGCGGCGGCCGGCGGTGCCCCGCCCGCGGCCAGCGCGGGTCCGATCCGGTGGGAGAGGAAGTTCGCGAACAACGAGCCGAAAATCGCTGCTCCGAAAGAACTTCCGATGGAGCGGAAGAAGGTGACCGCCGAGGTCGCCACCCCCAGGTCGTCGAAGTCCGCGGTGCTCTGCACGGTGATCACCAGCACCTGCATGCACATCCCGATGCCGGCGCCGAGGACGAACAGGTACGCCGACTCCACCACCACGGGGGTCTCGGCGGCCATCCGCGACATCAGCACGAAGCCGATCGCCATCAGCGCGGTGCCGACCACCGGGAACACCTTGTAGCGCCCGGTGCGGCCGACCACCGCGCCGCTGCCGGTCGAGGTGAGCAGCAGCCCGGCCACCATCGGCAGGGTGCGCAGACCCGACACCGTCGCCGACACCCCGTCCACGAACTGCATGTAGGTGGGCAGGAACGTCAGCGCCCCGAGCATCGCGAAGCCCACGATGAACGACAGCGCGCAGCAGCCGGCGATGACCCGGTTGGTGAACAGCCGCAGCGGCAGGATCGGCTCGGCGGCGCGGCGCTCCACCGCGGCGAACACCGCCAGCGCGACCGCCGATCCGGCGAACAGCCCGATGATCACCGGCGAGGACCACGGATAGCTGCTGCCGCCCCAGCTGGTGGCCAGCGTGAGCCCTGCGGCGCCCAGACCGATGAACACGATGCCGGCGTAGTCGATCACCGCGCGCCCGCTGCGTGTCAGCGCCGGAATGGACACGGCCGTCACCGCCAGCACCACCACTCCCAGCGGCAGGTTGACGTAGAACGCCCAGCGCCAGCTCAGGTGATCGGTGAAGAACCCGCCGAGCAGCGGGCCGATCACCGTCGTCACCCCGAACACCGCACCCAGCGCGCCCTGATAGCGGCCGCGGTCCCGTAGCGGGATGACCTCCCCGATCAGCGCCATGGACGTGACCATGACCGCACCGCCGCCGATGCCCTGCACCGCGCGGGCGGCGACCAGCGCGGTCATCGATCCGGCCGCGCCGCACGCCACCGAGCCGAGCAGGAAGACCACCACCGCGGCGAGGAACATGGCCTTGCGGCCGAACAGGTCACCGAGCTTGCCGACCACCGCGGTGACGATCGTCGACGCCAGCAGATAGCTGGTCACCACCCAGGACTGGTGGCCGGCGCCGCCGAGATCGGCGACGACGGTCGGTAGCGCGGTCGCGACGATGGTCTGGTCGAGCGCGGCCAGCAGCATGCCGAGCAGCACCGCGACGAACACGGCGTTGCGCCGAGCCGGGCTGATCGGGGCGGAACCGGGCGCCGGGCCCACGACCGCACCCGGCGGCGAGCCGCCCGCCGCGCGGGTTGACGAACCGGTCATACCTGCCTTCTGGACGTTACGGGGTCACCCCCTATGTCGTTAGGCAGGCTAGGAAAGTTACGCGGCGGCCGTCACAGGCTGGACGGCGGGCGCGACACGCACTGCGCCGCGTAGAGCTCCTCGCCGAGCTTGTCCATCAACTGCAGCTGGGTCTCGAGGTAGTCGATGTGGTCCTCCTCGCTGGCGAGGATCCTCTCGAGCAGGTTCGCCGAGGTGGCGTCCCCCTTCTCGCGGCACATGATGATCCCGGGCTTCAGCCGCTCGACCACCTCGTACTCGATCGCGAGGTCCGCCTCGAATTGCTCACGCAGCGTCTGGCCAATTCGCAGGGAAAACAGCCGTTGGTAATTCGGCAGGCCGTCGAGCATGAGAATGCGGTCGGTTATTTCCTCCGCATGGCGCATTTCGTCGAATGATTCTTTGCGCGTATGCTCGGCCAATTCGGTGAAGCCCCAATTCGCCTGCATCTTGGAGTGCAGGAAATACTGGTTGATCGCGGTGAGTTCGCTCGTCAGTTGCTCGTTGAGAAGCTTGAGAACGTCGGGGTCCCCTTGCATGGCTCACTCCTAAGCACGTCGGGGTTCGGTCGCAGGGCTGGATGCGTCGTGCCCCGTCCAATCTAGTGGAGGAAACCGCCCGAAACCCGTCTTTGTGCTTGGAATAGACGCGGTTTCGTGTCGCCCATCCGGGGTTCGACGGCCGATCGGCCGGTGATCGCCGGCGGGCTCTGGACTGCCTAAGCTTAGTAAGGTTAGACTGAGCTAACTTCGGTCCAGGGTGTAGGAACAGGCGGGAATGAGCGATGAGTGATTCCGAACTCCACTCGTTCATTCTCGCCTGCGATTTTTCTGTCGAGGACGTCGACAGAATGTGGACCTGGCTCAAAAAGCATCACCGCGGACTGGCCGCGATCGGCGCCCACCACGTCGTCCTGTACACCGGAATCTGGGAGCCGCGCCGGGTATTGGTGACCATCGGTATTCGACACGTCCGCTCACTGCGCGACGTTTTGCGGTCACCGCAGATATTCGAATGGTTCACCATTGCCGGCGCCGACGACATCCCGCCGGTGTTCGGCGGCGAGGTGGTGGAGAAGATCGACCTCTACCCGCCGTCACCGGCCGACCACGTGGGCCGGGTGGTGCTCGGCGTGATGTCGTCGGTCTCCGACGTCTCGGTGCTGATGACCAAGGTTCACGACGGTCTGGACCGGTTCAAGCAGGGCGGCGTCCGCAAGATCTGGGTCTACCGCGCACTCGACGACGGGCAGGAGGTGATGATCCTGCAGGAGCTCGAGGACGAGTCCGCGGCCCGGCACTGGATCGACCACCCGGACGCCGCCGCCGAGTGGATGTCCAATGCCGGTCTGGGCGCCTATCCGACGCAGTTCGTCGGGCGGTTCGCCCACATCCTGGCCGTGAGCGAGCAGGGGTAACTGGCGGTGTTTGTCTGTCTGTGCACGGGAGCCACCAGTCACATGGTCGCCGAGGTCGTGGCCAACGGGGCCACCACCTCGAAGCAGATCGCCGAGGCGTGCGGCGCCGGCTCGGACTGCGGCCGATGCCGGCGCACCCTGCGGGCGATCATCGCCGCCCATCACGGCGGCAACGGCACCCGCTCGGATCGGGCCAACGGCACCAACGGCGCGGCCCCGGCACCCGCTCTCGGCAGCACCCGCTCGGGTACGGCCGGCTAATCCGATCGGCCGGTGAACTCGGCCAGCGCCGCCGCGTTGGCCGCCGCACCCATCAGCGCGGTGAAGTGCTCGATCTCGCGGGCGCTCGCCGCGGCGATCCCGTCCAGGGTGGGCGCGACGATGGTCTTCTTGACCGCGATAAGACTCGGGATCGGCCGGGAGGCAAGGATTTCGGCGTGTCGACGGGCCTCGGGCAACAGCTCGTCCGGTTCGCACACCTTCCACACCAGCCCCATCCGGTGCGCCTCCTGCGCATCGACCCACTCCGAGGACATCAGCAGCCAGGCGGCGTTCTGCCGGCCCATCAGCCGCGGCAGCAGATACGACGACGCCGCCTCCGGCGCGACCCCGAGGCTGGTGAACGGGGTTTTCAGCCGGGCGGTGGCGGACATGAACACCAGATCGGCGTATCCCAGCAGGGTGGCGCCGATGCCGACCCCGACGCCGTTGACCGCGCAGATCAGCGGTTTGGGCAGGTGGGTCAGCGCGTCGATCATCGTGGTGAAGTGGCTGCCCTGCGCGTTGAAATCGGGATCGGTGATGCGCCGCTGCATCTCGTTGAGGTCGTTTCCGGCGCTGAACGCCCGCCCGGCGCCGGTCAGCAGCACCACCGCCACCTCGGGATCCGCACCGGCCTCCTGCAGCGCCACCGCGGTGGCGTGATAGAGCTCCTCGTTGAACGCGTTGAGCACCTCCGGCCGGTTCAGGGTCAGGGTGCGCACCTTGTTGTCGTCGCTGATCTGTAGGACCACGCCAGCAGCGTAAGCGCCGCCGGTGGCCGTCACCGCGACCGGGTGTGCCGGACCGGGGCCCACGGCGGGGCGGCGTTCACCCGCTCGTCGTCGCTCCGACGAACGGCGAGCGGAACACGTAGCGGCTGGTCGGCACGGTGTCGATGTCGCGGTCGGCGCCGAAGGCCGAGGTGCTCTCCAGCATCCGACGCATCCGGTCCTGCAGGTCGTCGTCGTCGGCGGCGCCGAAGAACGCGTGCAGGTCCGAAACCGCCGCCGCGGGAAACAGTTCCTCGACGATCGCGGCGATCACCGGCGCGTCCGGGGTGAGCGCGCGCACCACCGGGTTCTGCACGTAGCCGAAGGTGGCCTGGGTTTCGATCGCCACCGGGGTGTGGTCGATGAGCCAGCGGTGGCGCCAGGTGGCCTCGTCGAGACCGGCGGGCCGGCGCAGCAGCGCCACGTTGGCCAGCCCGTCGCTGCGCTGCCCCGGCACGGTGGGCGGGGGCGGCAGCGGCGCCGATTCGGTGACCAGATAGGCCGCCACCTGCTCGGCCTCATCGGCCAGCCGACCCAACGCCTCGCGCACCGCGACACCGTAGTGCTGCTGGGTCCACAGCGTCACCAACGCCGCCACGGGCGGGTCCAGGGTGGTCAGTGTCATGACCGCGTCCCGGACCGCGGCGTCGCGCACGTTGATCGCGACCCCGGGCAGGTCGAGGGCGAGCAGGTCGGCCGCCACCTCGGTGCGCAACCGATCGCACCAGGCGTCGTCGGCGCCGGCCCGGCGCAGGGTGATGATCACCTTCTCCACGCCGCGAACCTTACGCGCCGCCGTCAGGACTCCAACCGCGCCCTGACCCGGCCGAGCCGCTCGGCCAGTTCGGCCTCGCCGATGACGCCACGCGCCACCAGCGTGTGCGCCAGCGCCATCAGCTGGTTCTCCGGATACGGCAGCTCGGCATATCGGGTGGCCGCCAAGGCGTCCTCCTCGTCGCGGCGCTGCCGGAACGTCGGCACCCCGGGTGTGCCCCGGGCCCGGTCCAGGGCGTCGCAGAGACCGTCAAGGCTGGTCTTCCACGGCGGCAGCGGGTTCGCCACACCCCATTCGGCCGCCATCCGGGGCCACACCTGATTGCGTTCGACGATCTCGTCCAGCGGTCGGATGCGCTGCGGCGCAGTATCGTTCACCGGTTCAAAGGCGCCAGGTCGCGGGGTCATCCCCCGGCCCCCGGATGGATCGCCGGGCGGGTGTCGGTGATGACGTCGGCGGTCACCCCCGGCCTGGGCAGCGCGACACCGATCAGGCAGTCGCGGGTGACGATGCCGGCCAGCTGATCCTCGGTCCAGTCCTCGGTGCCCGCCGGGCGCATCGGCATCACCATGAACCGGTGCTTCTGGTTGGAGTCCTGTACCCGCACCGAAATATGCTCGGGCAGAACCAGACCGAACTCGGCGAGCACCTGCCGCGGCCACCGGACCATCCGGCGCCGATAGTTGGGGGTGCGGTACCACTCCGGTGAATTGCCCAGAATCGGGCGCGGGTAGCACGAACACAGCGCGCACACGATCACGTGGTGCACGGTCGGGGTGTCGGCCAGTATCGAGAACGCGGTGAAATCACTCGGCGTTCCGAAACCGGTCGGCTCCAGCCAGTCCACGCCGACCTCCTTGCTGGCCGTCATCGGTTCGGCCAGCGCGAGTCCGAAGAACTCCGGATCCGACCAGGCCCGGGCCACCAGCCGCGCCGCCGGCGCGGGCCCGATCTGTTCGGCGAACTCGGTGAACCGGCGATGCTCCTCAGCTGTGAAAATGCCCTTCTCGATACATAGTTCGCGCAGCGCGATCTCGAGCACCTCGAAATCGGTCACCTCGTCGACCATCGGCGCCACCTCGCGCTCGTGGTCGTGGTCGTGCCGATCGCCCGGCGCCACGGTGCTGTCGGTCATGAGCTACCTTTCCGGGCCGCCGAAGTGCGGCCCACTCGTCAGGCGGGTTGCAGCCAGTGCTCGGGGATCTCGGTCTGCACCGCGTCACCGGTGATCGCCGGGTAGCCGTACCACAGCTCGGACATGCTGAACCGCACGACGTAGAACCACTCGGGCCGGGCCGGGCGGTCCCAGGTCTCGTCCTCGGCCGCCGGGCTCTCATAGGCCACCGAGACGATCTCACCGGTGGCGCCGCGCACGTACTCCGGTGTGCGGGTGTAGAAGATGACCGGCAACTCGCGCACCACCACCGCATCCCCCACCCGGAACCGGGGCTCCCCCGCCTCGCCGGCGTACAGCTGCGGATCGCCCTTGCCGACGGCGCGCAGATGATGTTCGTTGCGTTTGACCGCCGAACCGTCCCCCTGACATTTCGGCATGGCCGCCAACGACTTTCCGGCCAACCCGTCGGCGTACGGGGCCTTCACCTCGGCCATCCGCTCGCTCAGTTCGGTCAGGCCGATGTGGTGTTTCTCCACCAGCACCCGCGCCACGGCCAGCAGCCAACGGCCGTAGTACGGCAGCCCCAGATACTGGGTCCGGCCGACATCCACGTTGCCGATCCGGCGGCGCTCCTCGGACAGCCAGATACCCCGCCAGGCGAGCACCTCGCACATCACATAGGTCATGTGCTCCCACAACTCGTACTGCTTGTTGCGGTAGGTCATCGGGACGTCCGGTTCGCCGCCCACATCGTGGACCGGCTTCAGGTACGCGATGAGGCGCCGGTGGTCGAGCAGGTCCGGCGGTGGCGCATCCGGCAGCTCCGGGAAGGCCGACCTGAGCCTGGCCACCAGTTCCAGTTGCGCTGCGCGCTCGGCGGCGGTGCTCATGGCAGCCTCCCCGACTCAGCGGGCCCCACAGCCCGGTGGGAAATGGCGCCGGCACGAAAAAGAGTTGCCCGACTCTAACCCGCCGGGCCGATCGGCGCGGGGTTTCCGGCCGCGGTTTCCCGATGCGTTCTGCGGAGAAATTTCCGTCCTCGGCACGATCCGGGTGCCGTCACAATGGTTTGGTGACCAGCGGCGCTCGAGTGATGGACGTGATGCGGCCGGTCATGCCCGAAATCGGTGCGGTGGCGCGCAGTTCGGCCGCCGTGCTGGCGGTGGCGCTGCTGGCGTTGCTGCTGGATTCGGGCACGGCGGCGGTGTGCGCGGTCGGCGCCGGCGTGGTCTGCAGCGGGGTCGCGCTGCAGGACAGTCCCGGCGGTCGGGTCCAGCTGGTGTTGCTGGTCACCCTGCAGTTGACCGGTGCGGTACTGCTGGGATCGCTGACGTCGGCCCACACCGCGCTGTTCTTGGCGGTGGCCGCGCTGTGGAGTTTCGGCGCCGGCATGCAGTGGGCGCTCGGCCGGCACGCCGGCCTGATCGCCGCCGCCGCGACCGCGCTGCTGATCGTCACGCCGCCGACACCGCCCACCGCTCGAACGGTCGCGGTCGCGGTGCTGGCGACGCTGGCCGCCGGTGTCGCGCAGGCGGTGTTGATCGCGATCTGGCCACCGCGCCGGTGGCGCACCCAGCGCGCCGCGCTGGCGTGGGCATACCGTTCGCTCGCGTCCGACGCTCGCCGTCTCGCCGAGGACCGCGACGCACCGCTGGACCCCGCGCAGCTGACCTGGCTGCGGGACACCTTCGCCGACACCCAGGCCGGCCGCCGCCCGGCCGCCTACCAGGGCGGCCATCGCCTGCCCGAGCGGCTGATGGCCGCGATGGTCGCGCTGCGCGACACCGGCGCCGACCGGGATCTGGTCGCCAAACTGCTCACCGATGCAGCGGTGGCGCTGGACGCGATCGCGGAGAGCAAGCACACCGCCCGCCACGTCGCCGAGCATGCCCTGGTCCGGGTCGATGCCACCGCGGCGGCGCTGAGCGGAGAACAGGGCGAGGCCGCGCAGCGGTTCAGCCGCCAGCTGCAGCAGGCCGCGGAGCTGCGGTTCCCGAACCTGTTGCAGCCGGAGATCATCGGGCCGCTGCGCCGGGCCGTCACCGAGGTGCGCGGCCACCTGCAGCGCAACTCGCCGATCCTGCGCCATGCGGTGCGGCTGGCGGTGTGCGTGGTGCTGGCGATCGCCGGCGACCGGTTCGCCCCGATCATGCACGGGCACTGGATCGCGCTGACGGTGCTGCTGGTGTTGCGGCCGGAGACCGCCCACACCTACACCCGCTGCATCGGCCGGGTGGGCGGGTTGGCCGGCGGCATCGTGGCGGTGTCGCTGCTCATGCTGGTCTGGCAGCCGACCGGGTGGCCGGCAGCGGTGGTCGCGGTGCTGCTGTTCGGGGTGGCGCACTGGGCGTTCCGCTTCGGCTACCTGGCCGACAGCGCGGCGCTGGGGGCGGCGGTGGTGTTCCTGCTCGAGATCGACCCGGCCACCGCCGGGGCCACGCTCGAGGACCGGTTGTTCTCGGTGGTCATCGGCGGCGGGCTGGCGGTGGTGGCGCATGTGACGCTGCCCGACGATCTGCTGACCCGGCTGCATCAGCGCGCCGGCGAGTTGCTCAAGACCGAGATCGACTACGCGGCCATCGTCATCAAGGCCTACGTGCACGAGTTCGACCGCCCGACCGATGCGATGTCAGCGGCCTGGCAGCGGGCGTTCCGGGCCCGCGCCGCATTCGAGGCGGCGTCCGGTGCCGCCCGCGCCTCCCGGGAACTGCGCCGCTGGCTGCGCACCTACCGGGCGGCCCTGAACGCCGTCACCACCGCCTGTACCTCGCTCGAACGCAGCCTGCCCGCGCAGCCGCCGGCCGGTCTGCCGGTCGAATTCGTCACCGCCGTCGACGATTACATCGAGGCGCTGCAGGGGGCGCCGCCCACACCGGCGCAACCGTGGACCGTCGACGTCGCGGCGCTCACCGCCGCCGAGCAGAAGCTGCGCGAACAGGCCGCGACGCTGCCGAGTGAGAGCGCCGCGGCCCGGGTGCTGGTCGCCGAGGTCGCCACCATCACCCGCAACCTGGTCGAGATCGCGACTACTCGCGAGCCCATTTCGGCGCGATGAACACACCCTCGGCCTCCACCGAGACCCCGTCCGCGTCCGACAGCCGTCCGGTCGCGTAGGCCTTGATGCCGTCGACCCGGGTGATGCCGGCCTCCGCGTGCAGCCGGCCCAGCCGGGTCGGGCGCAGAAAGCGCAGGGTGATGGTGCCGGTGAACCGGGGCCGGTCGCCGTTGGCGGCGACCTCACCGAGGACGTGGTCGAGCACCAGTGCGGCCACTCCCCCGTGCACATGACCGGGCGGGCCCTCATAGGCGGCGCCCATCTCGAAGTCGGTGACCACCCGGCCGTCCTCGGTGCGCCGAATCTGCAGCGGCGGCGCGATCGGGTTGCGGATGCCGATGACCGGGTTGCCCCAGGCCAGGCTCTGCCCGTTGGCGGTGCGCCGCACCCCGAACGGGCCGTCGCACTGCCGAGCGCGCAGCCGGGCGGTCGCCGCGTCGATCTGTGCCTTCACCGCGGCCACCGTCTCGGCATCGACCTCGGTGCGGATCGTCGCGTCGATCAACTCGCGCACGGACTCGGCGAGCGGTTCGTACACGGCGCGCATCCGGTCGACCTCGGCCGCCGGAACATCGCCGATGTCGGTGTACTGCACCACCCGAGCACTAGAACATGTCCGGCGCGGTGTTGTCGAATCAACCCCGGGTCCCGGGTGCCGGCGCCGCCGGATACGTAGACTCGGGCCGTGGCCATCGACGCCGAGGACCTGCAACGGCTAAGGCGCTGTGTGGAACTCGCCCGGGAAGCGCTGGAGGCCGGCGACGAACCGTTCGGCTCGGTGCTGGTCGACGGTGACGGGCGGATCCGGTTCGAGGACCGCAACCGGGTCAAGGACGGCGACCGCACCCGCCACCCGGAGTTCGAGATCGCCCGCTGGGCCACGGCCCACATGAGCCCGGGGGAGCGGGCCGTCTCGACCGTCTACACCTCCGGGGAGCACTGCCCGATGTGCGCCGCCGCGCACGCCTGGGTCGGTCTGGGCCGCATCGTCTACGCCGCCTCGTCCGAGCAGCTGTCGCGGTGGCTCGCCGAATGGGGTGTGGCGCCGGGGCCGGTGGCCCCGTTGCCGATCACCACCGTCGCGCCCGGCCTGGTCGTCGACGGGCCGGCACCGGAACTCACCGACACCATGCGTGCCCTCTACGCCGCGAAGTTCCGGCCGTGACCGAGCCGGCCTGGGTCGAGCACGCGCTGTGGTGGCACGTCTACCCGCTGGGTTTCGTGGGCGCCTACCCGGCCGATCCGCCGCCCACCCCCGCCGAGCACCGGTTGCGCCGACTGGCCGACTGGCTCGACCACGCGGTCGCGCTGGGCGCCTCCGGCCTGGCGCTGGGGCCTGTGTTCGCCTCCCGCACACACGGCTACGACACCACCGACCACTACCGGATCGACCCCCGCCTGGGCGACGACACCGATTTCGCCGATCTGCTGGCCCGGGCCCACGAGCGCGGGCTGCGGGTGCTGCTGGACGGGGTGTTCAACCACGTCGGGCGGGATTTCGCCCATCCCGAATGGCTGCGCCGGCGCGGCGGGCAGGTGGCCACCTTCGAGGGCCACGGTGATCTGCTGGCGCTGGACCACGACAACCCCGCGGTCGTCGACTACACCGTCGAGGTGATGCGGCACTGGCTGGCGCGCGGCGCCGACGGGTGGCGTCTGGACGCCGCATACGCGGTGGACGACGAGTTCTGGGCCCGGGTGCTTCCGCGGGTGCGGGACGCCCACCCCGACGCGTACTTCGTCGCCGAGATCATCCACGGCGACTACCCGGCCCGGGTCCGCGCCGCCGGCTTCGACGCGGTGACCCAGTACGAGTTGTGGAAGGCGATCTGGAGCAGCCTCAACGATCGCAACTTCCACGAACTGGACTGGGCGCTGAAGCGACACAACGAGTTTCTCGACGTGTTTGTGCCGCTGACCTTCGTCGGCAATCACGATGTGACGAGGATCGCCAGTCAGCTCAACGATATTCGTCACATCGGGCACGCCCTGGTGATACTGATGACGACCGGCGGCACACCGAGCATCTACGCCGGCGACGAGTTCGCGTTCCGTGGCGTCAAGGAGGAGCGGTTCGGTGGCGACGACGCCATTCGGCCCGAATTCGGCTCTCCGCCAATACCGCTCGACGACACCGAGGGCGACATCTTCCGGCTGCATCAGTTCCTGATCGGTCTGCGCCGTCGCCACCCGTGGCTGCACACGGCCCGGACCACGCCGCTGCGGGTGACCAACCGCGGCTATGTGTACCGGACCGGTTCGGGTGCCGAGTCGCTGCTGGTGGCGCTGAACACCGACGACGCGCCGATGCCGGTGGCGCTGGGCGAGCTGGGGGTCGGCGCGGGCCGGATCGTCGCCGGGTCCGGCGCGCCCCCCGAGCAGGTCGTCGGCCACGCCGAGGTGGCGCCGCACGGGTGGCTCGTCCTCGCCCCGCAGGGGCCGGCGGCGGGCTGAGGAGTGTTTGCTGGCGGGTGCGGCGCCGACGGCCCCGGATAGGTGGGTTGCGACACGCCGATCCCGGCGACACGCCGCCGATACACCGCGGTGTGTCGCGGGCCGGTCCTGCGCCGCCGGTGCCCGAGCCGCCGGAACCGGCGATATCTGCGCTGGTCACAACCGCGTATGTGGCGGCGACCAGCGGTCGGTCGGTCGCCCCGCCGGCCCCGGGACGGCGTGTCCGCGGCCGATCGTGGCGAGCTCCCACTGATCACAGGATTCACACTGGTCACACGCCGTGCCGGTGGCCGCTGAGTCCGGGCCGAGTCGGAATCGTTAGCTAACCGCGACCTCGCCACGGAGTGTTGAGCCGCCGGTTCCCCACCCCGGCCGTGTTTCATTACCCACGACACGCACGAAAAGCGACGGCAATTGCTTTGTGGCAATGAAAGGTGGGTTGGTTGCCGTTATGAGATTCATTCAGAGGTACCGCGGTACCGGAAGAAAGTGGTTGCGCCGGCTCGCGGTGAGCGCCCTCGCAGCGGCGACACTGCCCGGACTGCTCGGCTTCATCGGGGGAACGGCGACCGCAAACGCGTTTTCACGACCGGGTCTTCCGGTCGAGTACATCGACGTGTTCTCACCGTCGATGAACCGCAACATCCGCATCCAGTTCCAGGGCGGTGGCCCGCACGCGGTGTATCTGCTCGACGGCCTGCGTGCCCGTGACGACTACAACGGCTGGGACATCGAGACCCAGGCGTTCGAGTGGTACCACGGGTCGGGCCTGTCGGTGATCATGCCGGTCGGCGGGCAGTCCAGCTTCTACACCGACTGGTATCAGCCGTCGCGCGGTAACGGCCAGGACTACACCTACAAATGGGAGACCTTCCTGACCCAGGAGCTGCCGGCGTGGCTGGAGGCCAACCGCGGGGTCTCGCCGACCGGCAACGCGGTGGTCGGCATCTCGATGTCGGGCAGCACCGCGCTGACCTACGCGGTCTACTACCCGGAGAAGTTCATCTACGCCGCCTCGCTGTCGGGCTTCTTGAACCCGTCCGAGGGCTGGTGGCCGATGCTGATCGGGCTGGCGATGAACGACGCCGGCGGCTACAACGCCGAGAGCATGTGGGGCCCGTCGTCGGATCCGGCGTGGCAGCGCAACGACCCGATGCTGCACATCCCGCAGCTGGTGGCCAACAACACCCGGATCTGGATCTACTGCGGCACCGGCACCCCGTCGGATCTGGACGCCGGCAACTCCGGCGGCACCCTGCTGGCCGCGCAGTTCCTCGAGGGGTTCACCTTGCGCACCAACATCACCTTCCGCGACAACTACATCGCCGCGGGCGGCAACAACGGGGTGTTCAACTTCCCGGCCCACGGCACGCACAGCTGGGGCTACTGGGGCCAGCAGCTCCAGATGATGAAGCCCGACATCCAGCGGGTGCTGGGGGCCCAGGCCAGCGCCTGACCCCAGCGGCGCCCGGCGCGCTGAGAGCCACCCACTACAGGGAGCCTGCCGTACCCCCGAGCGGCAGGCTCCCTGCCCGTCCGGGCAGGGTTGCGCCACAAGCGGATCCGAGCGGGCGCGAATGCGCCCCGCCGGGCCGTCCGCCCTACAGCCGGGTGCAGGCGGAGATGTCCTCCTCGAACTCGGCGATCATCTCCAGCGTCAGCGTCGGGCGGGTGTCGGCGATCGCCTCCAGGTAGTCGTCGGTACGGGCCGGCTCGCCGCGGCCGTACTCGATCTCCCGCTCGAATGCCGCCTGCGCGCCCTTGCGGGCGGCGAACTCGATGTCGGCCGGGGTGAACATCTCGCTGGCCTCCACCAGCTTGTCCACCTCCACCGCGTCGGCGTTGGGCCCGAGGTAGCGGCGCCAGATCGCCGCCCGCGCCACCTCGTCGGGCGGGCCGACCGGAATGATGTAGTCGAACCGGCCGTGCCGCAGGAACGCCGAGTCCAGCGAGCGCACCGAGTTCGTCGCGACGATCAGCAACCGGTCGTCGTGCTGGCGGAACGCCGGGATCAGCTTGAGCAGCTCGTTGGTCACCCCGCGCGCCGGATCGGTGGGGATCGGCGAACGCGAACCCGCGATCTCCTCCACCTCGTCGATGAACACCACCACCGACTCCAACTCCATGACGTTGTTGAACGCCTCGCGCAGCGCGGCGGCCATCGACACCCCCGGCGCGGCCAGCCGGGACGGGAACAACTCCACGAACGGCCACCCCAGCCGGCCGGCCACCGCCTTGGCGAAGCTGGTCTTGCCCGTTCCCGGCGGCCCGAACAGGATCACCGCCTTCGGCGGGGAGACCCCGTACCGATCCGCCAGATCCGGCTGTGACAGCGGCAGCACGATGCGGCGCTCGATAATCCGCTTCTCGGCCTCCATACCGGCCATCGACTGCCACAGCTCCCGCGGGATCATCTGGCCGCCGAGCGCCTCGAGCAGACCGGCGTCGGAAACGCCGACGTGATCGATCTTCTCGAAGTAGCTCAGCTCGCCGCGCTCCTGATAGCCGGAATTGCGCAGCGCCGCGCTGCCGGTGGCGTGCGCGGGCAGCAGCGCGCTGATCCGGCGCACCCCGATCCGGCGCAGCCGGTTCTCCAGTTCAGTCAGCAGCGCGCTGCCGATGCCGCGGTTCCGCCACCGGTCGCTCAGCGCGATCATCGTGATCCACGCGCGCTCCCCCTGCTGGTGCGCGACGGCCATGCCGACCACCTGCTCGCCCACCACCGCGACGACGGCGGGCTGACCGGACCGGGCGGCCGCCACCGCCTCGGACACGGTGAACACCGGATGCGGCTCGTCCGGCCGGCGGCTCTGGTCCCAGACCGAGATGACCTCGTCGAGGTCGTCCTCATGGAAATCACGCAAACGCCATGCGGGCATATTTCGACAGATACCGGCTGCGCGGGCGTCCGGCATCGCCCGATCGGGGGAACCCGACGGGGAGCCCGGGAACAAACCACCCGACGCCAGGGTTGAGTCCAACAGACTTAACTTTTGGAGGAAGTGGATGGGTCAATCCAGAACAGTCCCGGTGTTGTTCCTGAGCGACCAGATCGTGCTGCCCGGCATGGTGGTGCCGATCCCGCTCGACGACACCACTCGCGCCGCGGTCGAGGCCGCCCGCAACGCCGAGTCGGGGCAGCTGTTGATCGCGCCGCGACTCGAGGACCGCTACCCGTCCTACGGCGTGCTGGCCTCGGTGGTGCAGCTGGGCCGGATGCCCGGCGGTGCCCAGATCGCCATCGTGCGCGGTGAGCGGCGGGCGCACATCGGAACCGGAGCCAGCGGCCCCGGCGACGCCCTGTGGGTGCAGGTGGAGGTGGTCGAGGACGGCCAGGGCGCCCACCCCGCCGAGGAGGTGCGTGACCTGGCCGCCGAGTACCGCAAACTGCTGCTGGCCATCCTGCAGCGCCGGGAGGCGTGGCAGGTGGTCGATTTCGTCAACCAGCTCGACGATCCGTCGGCGCTGGCCGACACCGCCGGCTACGCGCCCTATCTGAGCGCCGCCCAGAAGCGGCAGCTGCTGGAGACACCCGACGTCGCCGAGCGGCTGCGGTTGCTGATCGACTGGACCCGCGGCTACCTGGCCGAGGTCGAGGTCAGCGACAAGATCGCCGACGATGTGCGCGCCGGCATGGAGAAGCAACAGAGGGAGTTTCTGCTGCGCCAGCAGCTGGCGGCGATCCGCAAGGAGCTGGGCGAGCTGGACGGCGACGGCCCCGCGAAGGGATCCGTCGACGACTACCGCGAGCGCATCGAGGCCGCCGACCTGCCCGAGAAGGTGCGCGAGGCGGCGCTGCGCGAGGTCGGCCGGCTGGAACGGGCCGGGGATCAGAACCCGGAGGCGGGCTGGATCCGGACCTGGCTGGACACGGTGCTCGACGTGCCGTGGAACGTCCGCACCACCGACAGCACCGACCTGGCGGCGGCCCGCGACATCCTCGATGCCGACCACCACGGGCTGCAGGACGTCAAGGACCGCATCGTGGAGTTCCTGGCGGTGCGGGCCCGCCGTGCCGAGCGCGGCCTGGAGGTCGTCGGCGGCCGCGGTTCGGGTGCGGTGCTGGCGCTGGCCGGCCCGCCCGGGGTGGGCAAGACCTCGCTGGGCGAGAGCATCGCCCGGGCGCTGGGCCGGCGGTTCGTGCGGGTCGCCCTGGGCGGGGTGCGCGACGAGGCCGAGATCCGGGGCCACCGGCGGACCTACGTCGGCGCGATGCCCGGCCGGATCGTGCGCGCGATCACCGAGGCCGGCTCGATGAACCCGGTCGTGCTGCTGGACGAGATCGACAAGGTCGGCAGCGACTACCGCGGCGACCCTGCGGCCGCGCTGCTGGAGGTGCTCGACCCGGCGCAGAACCACACCTTCCACGACCACTACCTGGATCTGGATCTGGACCTGTCCGACGTGGTGTTCCTGGCGACCGCCAACGTCGTCGAGAACATCCCGCCGGCGCTGCTGGACCGGATGGAGCTGGTCGAGATCGACGGCTACACCGCCGACGACAAGCTGGCCATCGCGCAGGGCTTCCTGCTGCCCCGGCAGCGGGAGAAGGCGGCGCTGACCGAGGCCGAGGTCGAGGTGACCGAGGCCGCGCTGCGCAAGATCGCCGCCGACTACACCCGCGAACCGGGGGTGCGGCAGTTCGAGCGGCTGCTGGCCAAACTGATGCGCAAGGTCGCCACCAGGCTCGCCGAGGACCCGGCGGCCGCGCCGGTGGTCATCGACGAGCCCGATCTGGTCGACTACCTGGGCCGGCCGCGGTTCACCCCGGACACCGCCGAACGCACCGCGGTGCCGGGGGTGGCGACCGGGCTGGCGGTCACCGGCGCCGGCGGCGACGTGCTCTACATCGAGGCCACCGCCACCCCCGGCGAGCCCGGCCTGCAGCTGACCGGCCAGCTCGGCGACGTGATGAAGGAGTCGGCGCAGATCGCGCTGTCCTACGTGCGGGCGCACGCCGAGGAGCTGGGCATCGACCCGGCGACCCTGCAACGGCGCATCCACGTGCACGTGCCCGCGGGCGCGGTGCCCAAGGACGGGCCGTCGGCGGGCGTCACGATGGTGACCGCGCTGGTGTCGATGGCCACCGGACGGCAGGTGCGCCCCGACGTCGGGATGACCGGCGAGGTGACGCTCAACGGCCGGGTGCTGCCCATCGGAGGGGTCAAGCAGAAGCTGCTGGCGGCCCAACGTGCTGGTCTGGCAACGGTTTTCATCCCGAAGCGGAACGAGCCCGACCTGGATGACGTGCCGGCCGATGTGCTGGAGTCGCTGGACGTGCGGCCGGTGACCGACGTCGCGGAGATCCTCTCCTACGCGCTGGCGGCGGCTCCGGCGGTCGCCACCCCGGTCGCCGCCTGAGCCGGTTTCCCGCCGATCGGCTCGGGTACGCTGGGCCGCGACGACGCGCTGGTGGAGACGTTCCTGGCGCTGATGCCGGACCGGATCCGCGTCGCGCTGGAACTGCGCCACCCACCGTGCCCTGACGTCGAGGTGGTGTTCGCGCGCGGCACGTTCGAGGCACCGGATGTCGGGTTCGCCGGGCGGGCGATCGTCGATGCGCTACGCGGCAAGCTGGGCGACAAGAATGTGGACGTGTACGCAGTGAATTACCCTGCGTCGCTTGTTTTCCAGCGCGCAGCGGACGGAATCGTCGACGCCAGCCGTAAGGTCGAGCAGACCGCGGCGACATGCCCTTCGACCAAGATCGTCATCGGCGGTTTCTCACAGGGCGCTGCGGTGGTCTCCTACCTGACGGCCGACTCCGTGCCCGCGAATTTCGTGCTGCCCGACGGGATCACGGCTCCGATACCCGACGACGTGGCCGAGCACGTCACCGCGGGGACGCTGTTCGGGAAGCCCTCGAGCGGGTTCATCAACACCGTGCAGTCGACGGTGCCGCCGATCAACATCGGGCATCCGTACACCGACAGGACCGTCGACCTGTGCATCGAAACGGACCCCGTGTGCTCGCCGACCGGCGGCGACGGGCGAGCCACAACCTGTACGCGACCAACGGCATGGTCCAACAGGCCGCCGACTACGTCGCCGCGCGAGTCCTGGCGCGGTCAGCACGGGAGGCACACAGAAGGTTGATTTCGACACCGACGGTCGGGCTCTCGTCGTCGCACTCGGGTGACCAACCGCGTACTTGACGCAGTCCGTGCCCCCAACTGCTGGCTGCCGGGTGTCCTGATCTGCAACGACATTGCCTCAGCCCTGCCGCCGGCGTGCGGAAACTCATTCGGCGGGAGGCCTTGACCGTGATAGCCCGGCCACCACATCGGTGGCCGAGCTTAGGACCAGTGCTGCGGATTACTTTTGGCAGTCGTACCTTGTCGTCTGCCATGAGGATGGGACCAGTGTGACCTGATTTTTGCCAGGGTGATGGGACCACCTGGATTGCCAGTTATGGGACCACCGGCGCGTCGCGTCGGTGGTCTTTTCGTTTGTTCGTTCGATCGGTCGTGACGGCTCAAGTCACGGAGGTCGGCGGGCATGGCTTTTCGGGAGGTCGGTGTGAATGAGATCAGAGAAGTGTTACGGGTGTGGCTGGGGGTCGCGGGGTTGCCGGCGCCGGGCTATCGCACGATCGCCGCGCATTGCGGCCTGGACCGCAAGACGGTGCGGCGCTATGTCGAGGC